>Ga0316204_10000068_pt1 | contig 443317 bp, 428 predicted proteins | sample 6monrhotite_MG_2_FD_205661 | JGI IMG/M metagenome (GOLD analysis project Ga0316204, IMG submission 205661) | Microbial mat bacterial communities from mineral coupon in-situ incubated in ocean water Damariscotta River, Maine, United States -... | ecosystem: Environmental > Aquatic > Marine >...
CCACCAGTAACACGTTCACCAGTTTCTATGTAGTGCTTTAGACCTACAAGAGTACCAGATAATTGTTTTTTGAATCCACCTTTTGCAATTATGCCTAAAAATGCTGGTTTAGTTCTAAATTGAAACTCGTATGAAGCGGTTGAAGTACCATCACCATTATCTTTTACTCTATAAAAAGCTTGAGAATTGTCAAAATTTAAAGGTAGTTTAGCTCCATCTAGGACTACATTGCGCATTACCATATTCTCATTGTCAATCTCTGCAATACGCTCTTTAGACCATTGTGTTCCTTTTTCATTAAAATTGCACTTGCGCTCAGCTCCTAATTCGCCTTTTAATGAACCGTTAGTATATTCTGAAGTATAGATATATGGTGAGAAGTTTGATATTTCTCCATAATCTAAAACCATTGCTTCCCATACTCGTTCTGCAGGTGCATTAATTTTCATTTCTACTTTTACTGTACGGAACTTTTTTGCCATACTTTGGGCTGAAGCATTCAGACTCATTATTGCTAAGACTGTGAATGTTAATATTGATTTCGTTGTGATTTTCATAATTTAAAATTTAAGTTCTAGTACTTTGATACAATGCTTGGATAAGTGTTACAAAACCTAAGCAACCTTATTTGATAGTTTTTCAATTTCTTTTGCTTTGTTTTGACTTGGATTTCCTGTTTCAACATAGTATTTCAAGTCATTTGGAATATGCGCAATTTGTTTTTTTAATTGCATTTTCATCATAGGGTTCATAATACTACCTACTAAACCCTTAGTCTTCACTATTAGATGCATATCCACTTTTGTCCTCTCTGGGCTTATTGCAGTTAGTTGCCAATTATTAATTGCCGTATCTACAAAAAATGGAAAACCTTCAATGACTTCGTATTCAAGTACGTAATTGCCAGGGTCAAATTTCCTTATGACTTCCTTAATTTTCCCAGACGGTAGTTCGCAAGACCTATTGTTTGAAGGTGCTCCTTTAATTACTGGTGGGCTAAATGCTTTAGAATGATTTAAACCTGAAGCCCATTTGTAAGCATCACCAAATTGATTTCCCAAGACTTCCCAAATAGCTTCGATAGGTTTGTTGATAATAATCTCTTTTTTAAATTCCATTTCAATAAATTATATATGATTTACTGTTTTGATGTGAGAATATGGAATGTGTTACAAAAGCAAAAAAGTTGCCTCAAAATGAAACAACTTTTTTATATGTAAACCTTAAAAAAATGGGTTTATAATCTAAAGTAACTTGATAATTTATCGTTATTTATAAGTTCATTAATAATGGTCTCTTTGTTAAAATCTTCTTTAACAGGATGCTCTTGAAATAATTTAGTGTAAGTTGTAATAAAATCGTCTAAAGCCTCTTCGTGATTATTTTCTACAAAATCTTTTACTTTCGTTTTTGTTTTGATATTGAAGAGCATTTTTCCCTCATCTAAAACGCCCATTTGCTTCAAGGCTTTTGCTTTTTTAGGGCATCTACACGGGTTTTCTTTATTTACTAAGCCACACTTGTTGTTCATATAGTTAAACAAATCTTTACGCGCTCTGTGAAGTTTTATTCTAAAATTTTGTGGACTAACACCAAAAATGTCAGCTCCAAGTGTGTGGTCAATACCAAAACTTGCACCTAAAATAAAAATTAGGCGTTGTTCTCTGTTTAAACACATAATCATTCCGCTCATACACTGAACTTGCATCTCTTTAGATAACTCTTGGTGGCTAATTTCTTCTTCAATACTTAATTCTGGATTTGGTACTTGGTCTAAACGTTCTCCATAATCATCAAAATCTGAAAATTGCGCTTCACCTTTTCTTCTTTTAGATTGTAAAAACTCATTAACAACGATACGATAAAGCCACGTTCTAAATTTACTTTTAAAGTTGAACTGTCCTAATTTGGTAATGACTTTAATAAGCACTTCTTGAGTTAAATCTTGAGCATCTATAGGATTGTGACACATTCTCCAAGCTACATTATAAATGAAAGGTTGATGAAAGCTTATAATTTCACTTAAAGATTCTTTGTTGCCATCTATAGCTTGTTTAACAAGATTTTGTTGTTCTGTATCTGAATATGATTTGCTAAAAGGAAACTGCATAATTAAAAGGTTTTATGTTTTGATACAGAATAGTTGAAGGTGTTACAAAAGTTCCTGTTTTTTTAGCTTGTGCCTAACGGTTGAGCTATGAACAGTACGGGAGCAAACTGGCGTTTGCTTTCCGCCACGCACATAGCGAAATCTTTTTGTTTTGATTTATTTTTTCCTGTCCAGAGCAAAATCCAAAAGATTTTGCGGACTTCATAAAAATACGCAAACCCTGCGAATAGGAGAGAAGCCCGTATTGTTTATAGGTTGTGTTGTAAAACGTTTTTTAATTCCGTTGTATATTTCTTAGGATGTCTCGTTCAACAGCGGTATTCGCTTCAACAGGCAGAAACAAAAAATCCATACCCCATCCATTATTTGAAGTCAAAACACCGAATTTTTCGTTAAATAAAACTGGACCGTGTCCATCCAACATTTCTTCAGTTTCTATGTACAAATCAAACTCATCTGGATTTGTTTTCTTAAAAGAATATTTACCTGTTTTGTATAATCCAAGCTTGCTAGTAGCAAAAAGAAGGCGATTAGAATTCTTCAGAAACTTAAAGTCCATGTTTTTCTTTGTGTCTACAAGATTACGATATTGGTAAGTCCATCCGCTATCAATTTCGGTAATAGTCAATTCGTAGTTCATTTCTCGTTTCAAGGAATCATTTTCATAAATTTTCACGACACGAGACGTCACAATTACTTTTTCCTTAGTTGTGTTATGACAAGACCATAGGATTGAGATTATAAATAATATGTATAAATACTTTTTCAAAATGTTTTACAACAATTGGCTAAACGTACCATGGTACGTTTATTTCTTTTTTGGCATTACTAATCTAGTGGATTTTTTATGGTTTCGAAAGTGTTTGTAGCAACATGGGTATATATTTCAGTAGTTTTAGTCGAACCATGGCCCAATAGAACTTGTATTTGTCTTAAATCTGTCCCTGATTCCAACAAATGTGTTGCAAAGCTGTGTCTCAATACATGTGGTGTAACTGTTGTTCGTATCCGTGCCTTTTCAGCAGCTGTTTTTACAATTTTCAAAACGCTGGCAGCACTATATTTAATCCCTTTCTTCCCTTCAAACAAATATTGTTGGGGCTCGTATTTTTTATAGTAGCTCCTTAAATCCTTGAGAGCAGTCTTGGACAATAAGGTGAGTCTGTCCTTGTTACCTTTTGAACCTTCAACCCGCACGAGCATTCGTACGCTGTCAATATCCTTGATTTTCAAGTTCAATAGTTCACTGCGCCTTAAGCCTGCACTATATAATAACTGTACAATACATTTATGTTTGATATTATTTGTGTTGTGAATAATGGACGAGACTTCTTCCTTGGATATCACCTTTGGAAGTTTAGATTCTTTTCGAGGCCTTTCAATCTCATAAAAACGGTTTGGCATTCCTAAAACGACTTCATAATAAAATTTTATGGCATTGATGGCTTGGTTTACATAAGAGTTTGAATGCTTTTTTTGAATAAGATTTTGAAGAAAACTCCTTATGTCTTTTTCATCCAATTCCCTTAATTCCTTATCCTTATGATAATTGATGAATAGTTCAAAAAATGTGACATAGGTTTTGACCGTGCTATTTGCATAGCGTTTCAATTCCAGTTTTAACAAATATTCTTCAGGGCAGAGCCTGTATTCTGGAACCGTCTTCCTTTTTCTAAACCACTCCACATCAATGTTCTCGTTACTAGTATTGATAGGCTTATTGGTCAAAAATCGATTGTAGTTTATCCAGACTAGGCCTTTAAATGTTGTAAAAATTATTCCAAGGTTGGTTTTGGTGTTTGGAATGTAGGCCATGTTATATTCTTGACTCCACTTAGGGGAAGGAAGACTTTTAATTAGACCTTGGATCAACTTATCAGGCGAAAACTTAATTCCTATCATCTTTTGATTCTTAATCATAAGATGATATAGGGTTATTGATTTCAGTGAATTCATATGACAAGTTTAGTTATGTTTTAAACATTAAATGGTATATTAAGTCTATAATATGCGTTTACAAATGACTAATTTAAAAACTTGTCCGGTTTGTGGTACTTCTGTAAAGGGCAGATCTGATAAGAAATACTGTTCTAAAAAGTGTAAATCCATAGATCAATATGAGAATCGACAAAAAACAGAGGGATTTTATATTAAAGTTGATAGGCAATTAAAAATTAATCGGAAGATTTTAAAAAGATTTAATAAATCGGGTTACACGGTCATTAGAAAAGATGAACTGTTGAAGGAAGGTTTCAACCCGAAGTTTTTCACCCATTATTGGAAGAACAAAAAAAGAGAGGTATATCTTTTTGTTTATGAGTACGGTTTTTTGAGTAAAAACGAAAAAGGAAAAGAAAAATACATTTTGGTCATTTGGCAAGATTATATGGAAAAATAATTTCCAAGATTTTACAACCATTTGATATTAAATACGTACAAATAAAAAACCTATTTGAAAAATCTCAAAATGTTGTACCTATGTTGTACCTGGGTAAAGAAAAAGGAACTCCAATTGTTGAAGTTCCTTCTATTTAGTTGTAGCGAGAGGGGGACTTGAACCCCCGACCTCAGGGTTATGAATCCTGCGCTCTAACCACCTGAGCTACCTCGCCATGGTGCCGTTAAGCGGCTGCAAATATAAAGTTTAATTTTTGCTCAATCAAAATTCAAATTAATTTATTATTTGATATTTATTTTTATATCTTCCCGAATTATATCAAATGTTGAAAGGAAAAATTGAGCACTATAATGAGTGATAAGATTAAATTTGAAATAGAGTTTGTTATTCAAGCTTCTCCACAGTTGCTTTACCAATATATTTCCACTCCCTCTGGTTTATCTGAATGGTATGCAGACAATGTAAATTCCCGTAGTGAAATGTTCACTTTTATTTGGGATGGTTCTGAGGAAAATGCAAAGATGTTAAAACGAAAAAGCGACGAGTTCGTTAAGTTTTCTTGGGAAGAAAATGAAGACGACAGCTTTTTTGAAATGCGTATTATTGTGGATGAAATCACCAAAGATGTTTCATTGTTTATAACAGATTTTGCAGATGATGATGAAGTGGACGAGGCAAAAATGCTTTGGGAAAACCAAGTGTCTGATCTTAAACAAGTACTTGGATCAAAGTAGAGAGATTCTTAACTATAACGTATATTTGGCCTTGATTTTTTCAAGGCTTTTTTTATGGTCAATTTTAACGGCAAACTTTTTTCAGAAGAAAAAAGTATTTTCAATTATAGCAATAGGGGATTAAAGTACGGTGACGCTCTTTTTGAAACTGTTAGGTGCATTAATGGTACTATCTTTTTTTGGGAAGACCATTATTTTAGGTTGATGGCCTCCATGCGGATCCTAAGAATGGAAATTCCTATGGAATTTACTTTGGAGTTTCTTGAAGAAGAGATTATAAAAACTGTCGCTGAAAACGGTTTTGAAGCAAGGCCAGCTAGGGTTAGATTGACCGTTTTTAGGAACGAAGGAGGATTGTACAATCCCACAACTAATGAAGTTTCATTTGTTATAGAAACAAGCTCGTTGGAATCTCCGTTTTATCTTATCGATGAGGAAAGTTATGAAGTGGAGCTGTTCAAAGATTATTTTGTGAACAAAGACATGCTCTCCAACTTAAAAACCACCAATAAAATACTTAATGTAGTTGCAAGTGTTTACGCAAAAGAAAATGGATATAATAATTGTTTGCTAATCAATAATGATAAACAAGTTGTTGAGGTCATTAACGGAAACCTTTTCTTGATAAAAGGGAATATTATAAAAACACCACCTTTAGATGATGGCTGTTTGAATGGTATTATTAGAAAAAAACTAATGGAAATAATTGATTCTACTGAGGATTATCAATTGTTGGAAGAATCCATATCGCCATTTGAACTTCAAAAAGCAGATGAACTTTTTATTACAAATAGCATTCAAGGTATAAGACCTATATACAAATACCGGAAAAAAGAATACACTAATACTGTTGCAAAAAGTCTTTTGGGAAAATTGAATGCCAAAGCTAGAATTGGCTAAATCAGTTTAGAGAGGGATTTTCAGGGGCATTGGACCATAATAAATAATCACCACCCAATTCCACCATTTTCTCCTTCCAAAATGCATTGGAAGATTTTTCTAGGATGCTACTTTCATACTCATTTTGCACCACTACCCATGATTTTGAAGAAAGCTCTTGGTCTAACTGGCTAGAGTCCCAACCAGAATACCCCAAAAAGAAACGGATATCTTGTTCCGAAATGGTTTTGTTATTGATGAGCTCAACGGTTTTCTCAAAATTACCTCCCCAAAAAATACCATCCGAAATTTCGATGCTATCATCAATAAGTTCAGGAACTTTATGTATAAAGTATAGGTTGTCCTGCTCCACAGGTCCACCATTGAAAACTTTGAAGGGAATTGTAATCTCAGAAATAAGGTCACATATGTTATAATCCAATGGTTTATTCAGGATAAACCCTACAGAACCTTCATGGTTATGCTCAGCGAGTAAGACTACAGACCGATTAAAAGAAACATCACCAGTTAGTGTGGGTTCCGCAACCAATAATTTCCCTTTTTTAGGTTCATCGCTAACCATAGTGCAACATTCTTATTTCTAAATGTAATATAATATCTGATAATTACAAAAAACTACAACTTTGTTAAAATAAAAAAGCACTTCTTTTAAAAGAAGTGCTTCTATATATCTGAAAATCTAATTGATTAGTTTACAGAGCCGCTCAATTCTGCTCCTGCTTTGAACTTTACAACGTTCTTAGCTGCAATCTTGATAGTTTGTCCCGTTTGTGGGTTTCTACCATCTCTTGCGTTTCTCCTGGATACTGACCAAGAACCAAAACCTACTAAAGAAACTCTGTTTCCTTTTTTAAGTGATCCCTCTACATTTCCTAAGAAAGATTCCAATGCTTTTTTGGCTGCTGCCTTAGTGATGCCCGCATCGGCTGCCATAGCATCGATTAATTCTGTTTTGTTCATAATGGAATTAAATTAATTGTTGTTAATATAATTTTAATGCTAAACAAATTTATATGGATTTGCTTTTAACGCAAGTAAAACCAAGGGAAATAGGGCTTTTTGTTAATAACTTGAAAGGTTTGTTGATAAAGTTGAAAAAAATGGGGTCATTTGCAAGCCTAGTGATAGTAAGGGCTTAGCGAAGATGAGCAGTTTTATCAAAATTTAGACCATTCAGAATTTCAGATACTTGCATTTTTCGCTTCCCTGGTAATTGTAATTCAAGAATTTGAAGATATCCTCCTTTTGTAGCAACTTTTAAAGTCTTTTTATCTGAAAAAAGATTACCGATAGGATGCTCATGTTCGCAAGGTTCCATTTTTGTTTTATAAATTTTCATGCTTTCTTCCTTTCCATTATTTATCAAATGTGTCCACGCAGCGGGATAAGGACTCAGGCCTCTTATAAAGTCCTGTATTTTGTTCAATGGAGCGTTCCAATCTATTTGGCAGGTTTCTTTATGAATTTTGTGGGCTGGTTTTAAGTCATCAAATTCCTTTTGTGCAGTGGTTGAAAAATCATTGTTGGCAATTTGCAGGCAGGTTTCCACAACTAGTTTAGCACCAAGCTCCATTAACCTATCATGCAGTGTACCCACATTATCTTCCGGATATATTGCTTCGGTTTTTTGAAGTATGATGTTTCCTGTATCAATTTTATCATCGATAAAGAATGTAGTTACGCCCGTTTCTGTTTCACCATTAATGATGGCCCAATTTATTGGAGCCGCACCACGATACTGGGGTAGGAGAGAAGCATGAAGGTTAAACGTTCCGTATTGGGGCATTTGCCAAACGACTTTGGGCAGCATTCTAAAAGCAACCACTACCTGTAGGTTTGCTCTTAGGTTTCTTAGTTCTTCCAAAAAAACTTCATCCTTTAGATTTGTAGGTTGCAGTACTTTAAGGTTATGCTTAATAGCAAATTGTTTAACCGCTGATTCTTGAATTTTTCTACCCCTACCTGCCAGTCTATCCGGAGCTGTGATTACACCTACAACATCAAGGCCAGCGTCTAGAATGCTTTTTAGAGTTCCCACTGCAAAGTCAGGAGTGCCCATAAATACAATTCGTAAAGGATTATTATGTTTTGATGATGTACTCATTCTTCTGATTCAATATAATTAATTCGTCCTCTAACAATCTTTGTAGCACCTGTAGTACTATCTTTTCTTCACCTTCAACTATTTGCATTAATTGTCTGGAGGTATGCGGAGCCGTCTTCAAGAGGTCAAATACCCTATCTTTTAATGTGCCTGAGGGCACATTGTCCTTTTTTGTGCAAATATCGCATGTACCGCATTTATCTTTTGCTTTTTCTCCAAAATAGTTTAGTAAGAAAACACTGCGACATACTTTCGTGTTTTTTACATAATCCAACATGGAGGTCATATTGTCCTGTTTTACAGTATTGAAATCTCTGATTTTTTTTGCAAACAGGTTAATGGTACGATCGTCCTCTCTAGGCACTAAAAAAGTAACCTCTAAATCACTTGTGATATTTTTATATTCTGCAATACCATCTTTGTGTAATTGTTCCAGTATTTTTTTAATGACTTTTTCTTGTACTCCAGTTTTTTTAGATAATAGATGAAGATTTATTTTCGTTTCATAATCTGTTATTCCTCCATAAGTACGCAGAATGGTTTGAATGATAGGAGCCTTCTTACGGTTGTTTTTTAAATATTCAAAAATACCTGCTTTTGAAGCTACAAATTTGAGTGCAGTCTTTTCATTAAAAGTATCGGATAATGCAATTACGGAGTTTTGGTCAAGAATCCTTAATCCGTTATAAGCCATGTTAGGATTAAACTCATATCGTTTACAAAACTTATTGAATTTTAATGCAAAGGTTTCTGCAGTTGATTCCCCATAAGAAATCTGAAAATAGTTATTCAACTGCATATATAGTTTCTTTACAAAATCAACATCTGGCAAAGAGGATAAAAATTGTTGTTTTGCCAATTCTTCATCTTCTTTTGTAGTAAGAAGAATAGCTGTTGATGTATTACCGTCTCTTCCTGCTCTTCCTGCTTCTTGAAAATAACTCTCTAAACTATCTGGTATTTGATAATGCACGACCAGCCGCACATTAGGTTTGTCCACGCCCATCCCAAAAGCGTTGGTAGCAACCATAACATTTACTTTCTCTTTTAACCAATGCTCTAACCTTTGCTCTTTTTCAGCTCTTGAAATCCCACCATGGAAAAACGAGGCTTTAAAACCATTTTTGTTCAAAAACTCAGAAAGAAACAAAGACATTTTACGGGAACGCACATAGACAATTGAACTTCCAGGGTTGGCACTCACGTATTTTTTTAACTGATAGCGTTTGTCTTCTGTCTCTTTTACTTTAAAAACAATGTTTGACCTAGAAAAGGAATCTTTAAATATTTTAGCCTGATTTAGCTGTAGATTTTCAACAATATCTTCCACCACTTTCGGTGTTGCGGTAGCGGTGAGTGCAATCATAGGGGCATCTGGAGCTAGGTCTTTAAGAATAGCACAATCTAAGTAAGCAGGTCTAAAATCGTTTCCCCATTGAGAGATACAGTGTGCCTCATCAATAGCGATAACATTTACGTTCATTTCCATTATTCTTTCCTGAACTATGGATTGCTGAAGACGTTCAGGAGATAAATACAAAAACTTATAATTCCCGTACAGACAATTATCTAAAAGGTCGTTTAACTCCTCAAAAGAAATACCACCAGTAAGCGCAAGAGCTTTGATACCTCTTTCTTTTAACTGACTTACTTGGTCTTGTATTAAAGCAACTAAAGGTGAAACAACAATGCAAATACCATCTTTTAACAAGGCCGGAATTTGATAGCAAGCAGATTTTCCTCCTCCAGTGGGCATTAATGCCAATACATCTTTCCCATCTGAAACAGTATCAATGATTTCTTTTTGAGACCCTCTAAAACCATCATGACCCCAGTACTCTTTTAAAATGGTTTTAGCTTCCTTTTGCACTAGTTAGGATTAAGTGTTTCCAAAACAAATGCTATACGATCAGAAACTGGGTTTTTTGGTACAATAATGGGATCGTACCCAAACCTAGTATAGGTGTTGACTAGAGCCTCGTGAATTTTCTCTGCCTCATCAAATGTTTCCAGTCTTTCGTTGTCAGATATGTAAATCTCTTGCCACGGGGGCACAATAAATATGGAGTCGTAGCGATGGTCCTCACAAGCAGAAATAAATTCTTCCTGATACGTTTGATCAAAGAAGTCCATATATGCAAGGACATCCGGAACACCACGATCAAAGAAACTAAAAGGAACGTCTAATTCTAATGAATTTTTGTAGTGTTGCACCCTGCCAGAAAGTAAATCTTTATTGAACTGTAAAGCATCCTCTACAAAGACCAAAGGGTTGGATACAAATGCTTCCGCCTCTCCTTCTTTTTTTGCATTTGAGGTCATATCCCTGATAATTTCGTGAAAACAATAATAACCTTTGTCTTCCAACCCATTTATGATAGATGTTTTTCCTGTTCCCGGTGCTCCTGTAATGACTACTTTATTGTTGTTCAACCACAAATATTTATAAACACAAAGTAATGAAATAGGAAGAAGGAAAAAAAATTGTAGACTAACCCATATCTTTGTAAAAAAATAGCAGAATGGAGAAGGAGAAATCCGATGAGTTTTATTCTAGGCTTAAAGAACAATTGTTGGAGACCACAAAATGGCCATCTAACTATTTATACAAATTTATTGTGCCTACGGATGAGGAGCGAATAGAGCAAATAAATAACATTTTCAACAACACAGGGGCGGTCATAGAATCAAAAAAATCTAAAAAAGGTACGTATACCAGTATTTCCATTACGGTACATTTAGACAGTCCTGACGAGGTAATTGCCAAATACAAGGAAGTATCTACAGTAGAAGGGGTTATTTCCCTTTAAATCACGCGGATTGCTATAATTTTATTATTTTGCGAACGTTATTGGATATACTTCCCAATAATTTAACTTCATTAAACTCTTTAATTTGAATCTAGTAGAGAATTTAGAATATAATACAGAGCGCTCTAAGCTCATCATTCCCGAGTATGGCCGTCATTTTCAAAAAATGGTTGACCATGCAGTTTCCATAGCGGATAGGGAAGAACGAAATAAAGTTGCAAAATCCATTATAAGTGTAATGGGCAATCTACAGCCGCATTTTCGTGATGTTCCTGATTTTCAGCATAAACTATGGGATCAACTTTTTATCATGTCTGATTTTAAATTGGATGTAGATTCCCCTTTCCCAATTACCCCTAAAGAAGTATTGCAACAACGTCCAGAACCTTTGGAATATCCGCAAAACCATCCTAAATACAGGTTTTATGGAAACAACATCAAAAGAATGGTAGATGTTGCCATAAGCTGGGAAAAGGGCGATATGCGTTCTGGCTTGGAATATGCCATAGCAAATCACATGAAAAAATGCTATCTGAACTGGAACAAGGATACTGTGGAAGACTCAGCAATCTTTAATCATCTAAAAGACTTGAGCGATGGACAGATTGATTTAGCTCCGGATGGTGAAAGTTTGACTGATAGTGGACAATTCCTTAAGAATCGCTTGGCCAAATCTAACAGGAACGGCACCAGTAACAATAACAATAAGAAAGGTCAGCGAAACAATAATAGAGGAAAAAAGAGGTATTAAATTCCAAAGGAATACATGGGAACATTTCGAATAGAGGGTGGCCACCAACTTCATGGTGAAATTACACCTCAAGGCGCAAAGAACGAAGCACTACAAATTCTTTGTGCGGTTTTGCTTTCAGGAGAAAAAATCACTATTAATAATATTCCAGATATTATTGATGTAAATAAGCTTATCGCTTTGCTGGAAGATTTGGGTGTTAAAATCCAAAAAAAAGGTAAAGGGTCTTATACTTTTAAAGCAGATGACATCAACTTGGAGTACTTGCAATCTGACCAGTTTAAACAAGATGGTCGCGGGTTGAGGGGTTCCATTATGCTTGTAGGTCCGTTATTGGCAAGATTTGGAAAGGGCTATATACCCAAACCAGGTGGAGACAAAATAGGAAGAAGACGTTTGGATACCCATTTTGAAGGGTTTATTAAGCTTGGAGCAAAATTTAGATATAACAAGGAGGAATATTTTTACGGTGTAGAAGCTGAAAAACTCAAGGGTACTTATATGCTTTTGGATGAGGCTTCTGTAACCGGAACCGCAAACATTGTAATGGCAGCCGTTTTAGCGGAAGGCACCACCACTATTTATAATGCTGCGTGTGAGCCTTACTTGCAGCAATTATGCAAGATGTTGAACAGAATGGGGGCGAAGATATCTGGTATTGGCTCCAATCTTTTGACCATTGAAGGTGTTGAGACTTTAGGAGGTACCGAGCATACTATGTTACCAGATATGATTGAAATTGGTAGCTGGGTAGGTTTAGCAGCAATGACCCGTAGTGAACTTACAATTAAGAATGTGAGTTGGGATGATTTGGGACAAATACCCAATGCTTTTCAAAAATTGGGCATCAAGCTAGAGCGTAAGGGTGATGACATTTATATTCCGAGACATGAGAATGGGTATGAGGTACAGAATTATATTGATGGTTCAATTCTTACGATTGCTGATGCTCCATGGCCAGGTTTGACACCGGATTTGTTGAGTATTCTGTTGGTTGTGGCCATCCAGGCAAAAGGCGAGGTGGTCATTCACCAAAAAATGTTTGAAAGCCGATTGTTCTTTGTGGATAAATTAATTGATATGGGTGCCAAAATTATTTTATGCGACCCACACCGTGCTACGGTTATTGGGCATGATTTTAAATCCACATTAAAAGCCACCACAATGGTTTCTCCTGATATTAGAGCTGGTGTTTCTTTGTTGATAGCGGCGCTTTCGGCCAAGGGAACTTCCACAATCAATAATATTGAGCAAATAGATCGCGGTTACGAAAATATTGATGAACGTTTGAGGGCAATAGGTGCTAAGATTGTTCGTGTTTAGTTTTTTGAGGCTATTTAATAGAATGCTTTAATTCTTTGGAATTAAGATTGTCACCTTTGTTCCAGTAGCGGTCCCTTTATTTAAGTTTTCTATCTTAATTAGCTTCTCGCTTGTGAACCTTTTTAGATTTTCAATTCGTTTAGCAGTTATCGACATACCCCTAGATGGTGTTCCTGATTCCCCTTGTTTTTTATCAGTGTTGATTCCAATGCCATTATCCATTATAATACATTCCACAAAGTCATTTTTATCATTGAATGCTATTAAAAGTTCTTTTGAACCTTGCTTCGGCATTAAACCGTGTATTATGGCATTTTCCGCATAGGGTTGGACTAGTAACATAGGTAATTCATGTTCGTTGATATCCAGTTGATCATCGACAACCACATCGTAGCTGAATGCATTGTCGAATCGAAGTGATTCCAGTTCTAAATAAATTTTAAGCAATTCGATTTCTTCCCTTAAAACCAAATTTATGTTTATAGAACTTTCTAGTACCTGACGCAATAGCTTGGAAAATTTGGAAAGATAATTCAAGGCATTAATTCTGTCGTCAGAATTGATCAAGTGCTGTATTGAGTTCAGGGAGTTGAAGATAAAATGCGGATTCATTTGGGCACGCAACATTTGTTTCTCCAATCTTTGATTCATTTCCTCAATAATCTGGTTTTGCTCGGAGATTAACTGGTTTTTATCTTGTAATTGAGTATTTGCCCTCTTCTTTGCCCTAAACCTAAAGTAGAGTAATCCAGCAGAAAATAGGAGAAGGAATGCGATAATGGATAGATATACCATTCTCCTGTTGTTGAGAGCAACCTGAGTGTTGAGTAGTGTCAACTGAAGTACATTCCCTTGGATTTCCCTGTCTTTGAGATATACTTCATGTTGTACTTGCAAATTTTGGATTTCCCTGACTTTTGCCTCATTGAGCAGGCTATCCTTGTAAGCCATCATTTGGTCAAGATGCTGTATAGCATTGGGAAGTTGGCCGATTTCCTCGTGGATTCTACTTGCTAGTTCATGTGCATCTTTTTTTTGTTCGTATGCTCCAATCATTGTTTTTAAAGACTCCAAGTTCTTGTTCGAATATTCAAGAGCCTTAGTATATCTTTTTTGACGGAACCACAGGTCGGCAAGATTTTGGTAAGCCACAACAACTTCTTGCTGTAGAGACAGTTTTTGGGCAAGCTTTAACGATTTTAAGAGATAATCTTCAGCTTGTTTCCATCGACCTAAATTAAGATAGCAGGTGCCAATTTCACCATACGAAATGGAAAGGTTTATTTCGTTATTCTGGGTTTTGTCGTAGGCAGCACCTTTTATAAATTTTTTAAGGGCAGCCTCATAGTCCTTATTTTCAAAGTCCATGTCTCCAAGGTTGACCAAAACAGTTTTTTCTTTATTGGCCCTATCAGCTTCTGGTACCACCTCCAGCGCTTTTTCATAACTTTCAACTGCTTTTTCTTGTTGGTCCATTAAATCATACAAAATCCCCAAATTTATATAGGTGTCTGATTTATCAGTATCCAGTTGAAGTGAATCTGCCAGTTTTAAATCCTTAAGGTAATAGTCTTGACTTGTTGAATAATCTCCAATGCGCTTATAAACGATACCCAAAGCTCCATAGTTAAGACTTACATCTTCAAATTTGCTATGAGCGATTGCCAGGGCAAGGGACTGTTTTAAATGGAAAAGTGATTCGGGATAGTTGCCAGCCATGCCATAACTTACCCCAATGGAATACAAACCTTTGATTTCTCCTTGTACAAAACCAATTTCCTTCGCTTTTTCTATACTTTGATCATATAGCTTTAGCGCTTCTTCGGTACTTTGGGGCCGTGTATAGTTGCCTCGCCATCTTATAAGACTAACCATTGTAGTATCATTGGCGGTCTTCATAAGATTTTTAATACTATCTAACTTTTTTGTTTGGGCAGAACAAAAAGTTGTAGCCAACAGTATGGTAATTAATGATTTAAACAAGGAAGTAGGAAGCCTCATAGATGATAATATAGTTAGTTATACCTAGACAAAATGCCTAATAAAACTTGAGGTTTCTTGGGAAATATGTATAAAACTAACTATTAATTGTATAAGTGGACAACAATTTGATTTCAAGTTTAGTTGAATTGAACAAAAATCCAAATTAGATATTCATATCTAACTTTTTTCTTCTAAGTTGCCTCCGGGGTATAATGCAAATCGTCCTTTACTTTTATCATGTACATTATCTGGATAGGGCCAAGGCCAACCACCAAATTGGGTCAAGCGATACTCTTCCATCGCCTGTTGGATCTCTTCATCTGTGTTCATTACAAAAGGGCCATATTTTGCTACAGGTTCGTCAATGGGTTTGCCTTGTAACAATAAGAAATGCGCCTTTTCCGAGCCAATTTTTATAGTAACCTCTTGTGATGCATCCAAAGCAATTCCAAAATTTGGATTCACTTTTCGGTCTCCAAAATAGATTTCAGAGCCTTCATAAAAATAAAGTGTTCTAGTAACAAGCGTATTTGCCTTTGGTAACGTATACTCCGAATTGCCATCGACATGAATGTTCCAAATACCTACTTCATTTTCATCTTTTGCAGCCCATGAGTTGGGAGCAGGGTCATTGGCTGTAGTATTCTTATAACTTCCGGCAACAACCTTTATTTGAGCATTTCCTTCATCGATAATTGGAATATCTTCATGCCACAGCATTTTAAAATGAGGTTCCACAAACTTATCCGCTTTGGGCAAATTCAACCAAATCTGAAAAAGCTCCAGTGGATTATCCTTTTCTGTATTCAACAAAGGAAACATTTCTGAATGTTGAACTCCACGCCCCGCAGTCATCCACTGCACATCACCTTCTCCAAACCTTCCTGCTGCTCCCAGAGAATCGGAATGGTCACAATACCCTTTATTTACAATGGTTATGGTCTCAAATCCTCTATGCGGATGATATGGGAAACCTGGAATAGTCTGCCCATGATACATGCGCCATCCATCTTTTATGGTAAAGTCATTCCCCATATTTCTACCTTCAAGAAGTTTGGGGTCAGGGCCCATGGTCTCGGTTCCTTTTGGGTAGTGGTCCAAATGATATACACAAAAAAGAAAAGGGTCTTGGGTTTGCCATGGAAATCCTAAAGGAAATGTTTGTAGTATAGCATCACTCATAATTAATGTTTTGCTGTGTTTATTTCAATCCAATATCCCTCAGGGTCTTGAATGTAAATCTGTTTTACACCATCAGCTCTATCGGTTACAGAACCTTTGTTACCGGGCCAATCATAAAAGTCAATGTCCTTTAAAATTAGACGCTCAATAAAACCTTCTAAATTCTGAACTGCCAAGCATAAATGAATGCTCTTATCTTTTTTGAATTCAATGACATCCTTTTTAATCAAGTGCAATTGAGAGTTCCCATAAATATTGAACCACCTGAATCCAGGTTTTCGCTCTGGATGTGGAATTTCCTCAAAACCAAAAACATCTTTGTAAAAATCTCCTGTTTTCATGAGATTGGTGACCACAAGGGATTGATGGTCAAAATCAAAACTTACCCCATTTCTTTTAGCGGCAGTAAATTGAGTACTTAAGTATTTTTGTTTCCATTGACCATTCTCAAAATCACCAACAATAAAATCATAAGTATGTGCATCTACATATTGCCAGTAATCGGTGACAGTTGATTCACCATAAGCGTAGGTGTAAATAATATCTCGACCCTTGCTTTTAACCGTACCTTCTGTTACTCCACCAAAAACATCAAATTCCCAAAACTTGATGGTATTTGACTGTTCATCAAACTTTCGAATACCATGGTTCCTAGGGCCGTAAACAGTTTGCTCTTTATTAATAAAGCCAAGTGCTTCTGTAACGATTAGCGTACTATCCAAGCTGTATTTAAACTCAATTTCTTGTTTGAATTTTGAGCCATCACCCCATTTGCCTTCAGCCTTCCATGTTTTCCCGATTAGGTTATCAAAAAGAGACAATTTATTTTGTTGACCATGGGACTGAAAAATCAACCCCATGGCAAATACCACTAAATACTTCTTCATTTTTATTGTTTACCTCAAGGTTTATGGCGTTCCTTTTTTCGCGCTATTTTATCTAGCAGAATTCAACTATTCTGTCTAGTTTTTTCCGATAGGTGGAGGACCATCAATCATGGCTTCGTATTTTTCATCACCTTTTCTAGTCCTGTACTCTTCTTTTACCTTTTCTACCAATTTTGGATTCTCAAAAAGATCCGCCATAGTCATAGCCATTGCCTTAGAGGCATAGACCATTCCTTTATGGCCAATACTCATGCCGCCGCATGCTACAACTGCCCATGAATGCCAAGGGGTATCTTTAGGTGCCACGGTTACACTTAGGTTAATGTTTGGCACATTCCAACTTACATCACCCACATCTGTGGAACCACCTCCTGGACTTTTTTCCGTTTCTCGTAAAGGCTGAATTTTGCTATCCATTCCTATTTCAGGTTTTCCTGTTGCATTTTGAATGGCCTTGCCGAATGTGATTTCATCCTCGGTATATGAAATTGGGCCCAAAAGTTCCAAATTCTTTTGCATAATTTCTCCTCCAGCTCTGTTTACCAAAACCTCATAAATTCCTGAAACCAAGGATATTTTATAATCCACATTGGCCATAATCGCTGCTCCCTCGGCCATTTTTTTAACACGTTCATAAGTAGGAAGCATTACTTTACGCTTAGGATCACGAACCCTTACCCAAATCTTAGAATAATCTGGCACAACATTTACAACTTGTCCACCATCCTGAATATGATAATGGATTCTAGATGTTGGCAATATGTGTTCTCTATAGTAGTTCATTCCTGTTGTGTACAGTTCCAGAGCATCAGAAGCACTACGACCATTCCATGGATCTGCAGAGGCATGTGCAGCCTGTCCATAGAATTCCACTATAAAATCTATCAAAGACAGACCACTCTGTACATCGGCTTCAATATTAGCCCCTGGGTGCCAGCTTACATTTACATCTACATCATCCCAAAGTCCAGCTTCTACCATCCAAACTTTTGCAAAAAACTTTTCTTCTGCAGGAGTCCCCAAGAATTTCACAGTGCCTTTTAATTTTCCAGCTTCTATTTGTTCTTTTATGGCTATTGCAGCTCCTAAACTCGCTGCGCCGAACATGTTGTGTCCACATCCGTGGCCAGGTGCTCCATCAATCCGTGGATTTTTGGTAGGTTCTGTTTTTTGAGAAAGACCGGGTAGTGCATCAAACTCGCCCAAAACGCTTATTACTGGCTTTCCTGAACCATAAGTAGCAGTAAATGCAGTGGGGATGTCCGCTACACCTCTAGTTACGGTCAATCCGTTTTTCTCAGCATAGTCTGCCAAAACCTCTGCAGATTTAGACTCGTTGAATGCCGTTTCAGCAAGAGCCCAAATAGAGTCACTTATCTTAATGAGGTTCTCTTTATGTGCTTCAACGGAGGCAACAATTGCTTTCTTGTTTGAATTCATTTTTTGCGCTGTCATAGGTATTGAAAGCAAGCAAAGAAGTACTAGGGTAGTCAATTTTTTCATGTTATAATGTTTGAATTAGTCCGCATTTAGAAAGTCAGTATCATTAGGCAAATCATTGATTTATATAGGAAGAAACCTAAAGGATAAAAACGAATACTAAAAATACTGAAAAAGAGTTAACCTACAGCTTCTTTGTAAACTTTTAAACAACGTTCTCGAGCCATTTTATGGTCGACCATTTGAGGAGGGTAGGTAAGGTCTTGAAGTTCAGGAACCCATTTATTGATGTATTCCTTTTGGCTATCAAATTTGTCCACTTGAGTAGTGGGATTGAATATTCTAAAATATGGAGCAGCATCCACACCGCTACCAGAGGCCCATTGCCAGTTACCAATATTGCTGGCAAGGTCATAATCCAATAGCTTTTCCGCAAAGTAGTCCTCTCCCCAACGCCAGTCTATTAATAGATGTTTACATAGGAAACTTGCTACCAACATACGAACTCTGTTGTGCATGAAACCAGTTGTGTTCAGTTCTCTCATGCCAGCATCTACTAAAGGATAGCCAGTTTGCCCCTTTTTCCAACATTCAAATTCTACTTCATTGTTGCGCCAGACTATTCGGTCGTATTTGGGCTTGAAGGCATTATTCACTGTATTTGGGAAATGCCATAAAATTTGCATGAAAAACTCACGCCAAATCAGCTCGTTCCAGAATACTTCATTTTCCTCAGCAATAGCTTTTTTTACCATTTTGCGTATGGAAACTGTTCCAAACCGTAGATGAGGCCCCAATCTTGACGTTCCATTTTTCTTTGCTGGAAAATTTCTAGTTTCTTCATAGTGTTGAATAAGGGTAGGAGTGACCTTATATTCCTCAACATTTATATTAGATTGCTCAAAACCGATATCATTGAGTTGCAAATTCGGTAGATTCGCCTTCTTGTAAAGTTTATGAAAGTTGGAAAACGTATCATATTCTACAAGATGAACTGATGGATTAAAGTTTTCTTTCCAACGGTTTTTATAAGGAGTGTAGACTACATATGGGTTTCCATCATTTTTTAGTATATCGTTCTTTTCAAAAATGACTTGATCTTTAAATGTGTAGAAGTTTATACCATTTTTATCTAAAAATAATTGCACTTGCATATCACGATCTTTGGCATATGGTTCATAGTCATGATTTGTGAAGACTGAATCAATATTAAACTCTTTTATAAGCTGATCAAAAACTCTAAGTGGATTGCCTTTATACATGGCAACACCACTTTCAAACTTGCTCTGAAGCTTTTTTTGCATCATTTGAAGCTGTCCATGAAAAAAAGAAACCCTTGCATCATTTTTAGGCAGTTTTACAAGAATTTCAGTATCAAAAATGAAAATGGGCAGAACTGGGTACTCCGTTTGCAAAGCTTGGTACAGACCCACGTTATCATCTAAACGCAAATCCCTGCGAAACCAAAAAATACAAATCTTTTCCTTCATTAATTTACGTTCAAAGTGGACATTCCGCCATCAACTCCTAAAACTTGCCCAGTAATCCATGTACTCTTTTCGCTTAGCAAGAATACCGCTAAGTTGGCAATATCTGCTGTTTCTCCATATCTTTTTAAGGGATGCCTTTCTGACATTAATTCCTTTTTCTTATCGTTATTGAGCAAACGTTTTGCAAGTGGTGTATCTACTAGGGAAGGTGCAATGGTATTTACGCGTATTTTTGGAGCATACTCTGCCGCCATTGACTTGGAAAAGCCTTCAATAGCGCCTTTTGCCGCTGCAACACTTGTATGAAATGGCATTCCAGTACCTACTGCAACAGTACTAAAAAACACCATACTGGAACCTTCCGCCATTTTAGGAAGTATTGTTTTGACCACATTTATAAGAGAAAAGAAGTTCAAATCCATGTCCTCTTTAAAGGTATCAACTGATAACATTTTAAAAGGTTTTAAATTGATACTACCAGGGCAGTAAGCAAAACCGTGAATTTCATCAGGAAGTTGAGTTTCATTCAAAGAATCCGTAGTGGCATCAAAAAGGATGTGGTGTACATCTAGATTTCCTAATTCTTCATTGGTTCTTGAAGCAACATAGACATTGTTTTCTTCTACAAGACTTTTAGTCATTTCAAAACCAATACCGTGCGATCCGCCAATTAGTAAAATATTCTTTTTCATTCTTCTAAATTGATTTTAATTCGAGCGTATTTGATTTACCCTCAACTTCTCCAAAAAGCTCAATTAATTTTTGCTCCCTGTATTTGAAAATTTCCCGCAGTTGTTTTTTGACTACGATTGGATAGGCCAACTGACCCAAAATACCGAAAGGAAGTTTGTAGTCTATAATGTCTTCCATAAGCACTCCTCCTTCTACTTCTTTAAGAAAATGCTTGTGGTGCCACAAGGCATAAGGACCAAAACGCTGTTCATCAACAAAATAATCACCTTGGGCCACGTGTGTAATTTCAGTTACCCATTTTGTATTGAAGAAAGGAAATGGTTTTACGATGTATTGAATGATTTGCCCTGAGAACATTGGTTTATCGGCTCCGGATAATATATGAAACCCCATGTGATCCGGTGTAATTACCTTCAAGTTTTTAGGACTAGACAAGAAATTCCATGCTTCTTGTTTGGATATAGGCAATACTTGGGTTGAGTGGAGCTGATATAATTTCATCTAAGAATTTTTTACAAAGATACTTTCAAATTGTTTAACAAAAAACATAAAATATTAAACAAAATAGATTGCCTTCTCCTCGTAAGTCTTTTTCAAACCAAACAAAGTGTTATAACCTGCCTTAAAATGGACCACTCTTTTAAGGGTTTCTTAACAATCCTAACATCCCTTTATATTTAGTTTTGTTGCACTAACAAATCTAAAACACTTTCTAATGAAAAAATTACTCTTATTACTATGCGTTGTATCTGTTTCCCTTACTGTGGAAGCTCAGATTACAACCCCTGCCCCAAGCCCTTCTTCCAAATTGGAACAAACGGTTGGCTTGACTGATGTTACTGTGGATTATTCAAGGCCTTCAATGCGCGGAAGAACAATTTTTGGAGATTTGGTTCCTTATAATAAATTATGGAGAACAGGAGCTAATGCATACACAAAAGTTAGCTTTAGCACTGATGTTGCCATAGCTGATCAAGAAGTTAAGGCTGGTACATATTCAGTTTTTACAAAGCCAGGTGAATCTAACTGGGAAGTATTCTTTTATACTGACACTCAAGGAGGCGGAACTCCACAAGAATGGGATGATAGTAAAGTGGTTGCGAAAACTACCGTACAAGTTTATCCAATGTCAATGCCGGTAGAAACATTTACCATTACTATTGATGATTTAAAAAGTACTGGAGCTAACTTGGGAATTCTATGGGAGAAGGCATATGTAGCTGTTCCTTTTACTGTTCCTTCTGATGCAACTGTTCTTAAGGATATTGAGAATACATTGGCAGGACCCAGTGCAGGAGATTATTATACTGCAGCGGTTTATTATTTAAATGCGGATAAAGATATTTCCAAAGCTAAAGAATGGATGGAAAAAGCAATGTCCATGACAGAAGAGCCAAGATTTTGGCAGTTACGTCAGCAGTCCTTGATTTATGCCAAGGCTGGGGATAAGAAAGCGGCTATTGAAACTGCTAAAAAATCATTAGCTGCATCTGAAACTGCAGGAAATGATGACTATGTTAAAATGAACAAAGATTCTTTAAAAGAATGGGGAGCTCTTTAAGGCTTCTCTTTTAAAAAATGAAAACCCACGCTACTAGCGTGGGTTTTTTTATGCCTTTATTGGAGGCTTACTTAGAAAACTATCGAAGCTTTCAATTAACATTGCAAGACAAATGACCAAAATGCATCCAAATGCGTTTAGCCATAGATAGGACATCCAGTCCATATACCATCCAATAATTACAATGACTTGGGTTACCAGTGCAGCTATAAACACAGCATTTCCTTTTACGAACTTGAAGAAGAATGCCAATAGGAAGATGCCCAGAACATTGCCGTAAAAGATGGAACCAATAATATTTACAAGTTGTATGAGGTTGTCAAAAAGATTGGCAAAGCAAGCAATGCAAATGGCTACAATACCCCAAAGCAGTGTAAACCCTTTGGTTGCAAGAACATAATGTTTCTCATCTTTTTTCTCTTTTTTGTTTCTCCTATATAAATCAAGGGCGGTGATCGTTCCAAGGGCATTTAGTTCGGATGCAGTGGAAGACATGGCAGCGGAGAGAATAACGGCTAAAAGTAACCCAATGAGTCCAGTAGGCAGGTTATCCAAAATAAAGTGAATGAAAACATAATCTTTATCATTGGTCTCTACCGTATCACTGGCTTTTGCTATTAAGGTTTTTGCTGTATCTCTGCTTGCTCTTTCTCTCTGGTTAATTTTTAAAATGTCCTGCTTAGCTTGCTCAATGGCATTGTATTCCTTCAACTCCAGAGCAGCAGAAAAAGCATTTTGGGCCATTTTTTTCTCTTGCTCTAGTACTAAATGTTCTTGTTCCAAAGCTTTATATTCTCCTAAGTATTCTGATTCCATAACCGCTTGGGTGGCAGCTGGGTTGAAGTTTAAAGGGGATGGGTTATACTGATAAAAAACGAACACCATTGCGCCAACCAATAATATGAAAAACTGCATCGGAATTTTAAAAACACCATTGAAAATAAGACCTAGCTGACTTTCACGAACAGATTTACCGGAAAGATATCGCTGTACTTGACTTTGGTCTGTTCCAAAATAGGCGAGTGCTAGAAAGAATCCACCAGTTATACCGCTCCAGAATGTGTATCTGTTATTGGTATCCAAACTAAAATCCAAAACCTCCAATTTTCCGTTTGCCCCAGCTATTTTTAAAGCCTCACCAAAAGATACCCCTGTTGGAAGGGAACCAAGAATAAAAAAGAAAGCAAAGAACATGCCCACCATTATAATGAACATTTGTTGTTTTTGCGTCACACTAACGGCCTTGGTACCTCCAGATACCGTATAGATGATAACCAAAACTCCAATGATGATGTTCAATGTGCGCAAATCCCAACCTAATACCGCTGAAAGTATGATAGAAGGTGCAAATATTGTTATTCCTGCAGCTAAACCTCTCTGAATTAAAAATAATATTGCCGTAAGCGTTCGGGTTTTTAAATCGAATCTACCTTCTAGCATCTCATATGCAGTAAAAACTTTTAGTTTTTTATAAATAGGAATGAATACCAAACAAATAACAATCATGGCCAATGGTAATCCAAAGTAGAACTGCACAAAACCCAATCCATCATGAAAAGCTTGTCCCGGAGTGGATAGGAAAGTAATAGCACTGGCTTGAGTGGCCATTACGGATAGACCTATTGTCCACCATTTGGCATCATTGCCACCGCGAACATAATCATCTACATTTTTACTTCCTTGGGTTTTCCAAACCCCATATCCAACAATAAATAATAGTGCACTGCCTAGAACAATCCAATCTAATACGCCCATTAAAAATTTTAGTTATTTAGTACCATTATGAAGTAGAAAATCAAAATATAAAGAAAATTAAGGAGAAGCACTATTGAATACTCTTTCTTCCAAATAGGCCTATTTTCCATGTTATCCTTTGACATCACTCTCGGTTTTTACTTCACTTTTTCCAACGGAAAGCATATTTGCAAAAAGCTTGTATGCTCCGGATACACCAGCAGGAAGTTCCCTAAAAAAGCTTAAGCCCGTATAAATGTAATGACCTTCTCCGTGTGGAGCCACTAAAAGACTGCCATCTTTTGGGTCTTCGCCTTCATCACCCATTGAAAGTATTGGTGTGAACTCTGAACTCCATTCCTTAGGAAAATACAAACCTCTCTCTTGAACCCATCCGTTAAAATCACTTTCCTTAATAGTGTTAGGAAAATTGACAAGGGAATGATCGTTTGCTATAATATTTACAGCTGCTGTCTCGTCCGTGACTCTATCCCTTGATAAAGTAAGGTTATAGGGAGCAATATTCTCAAATTGCTTGGACCATCTACCTGCCGTATTGTATTGTACTATCATATTTCCGCCACGCTCAACATAGTCAAACAAAATAGGCTGCTTAAACTTCAAATCTTCTACAACATTATATGCTCTAATACCAACTACTACTGCATCATATTTGTCCAAAGACCCTTTTTGAATGTCATTTGGATCAATGATATGCACTTGATATCCGATTTGCTTCAAACTTTCTGGAACTTTATCTCCTGCACCAACTATATAACCAATATGTTCTCCTGATTTTTGAATATTCATTCTAACCACCTTGGCCTCGGAAGGCAATAAGATAGATTGTTTAGGGATATGTTGATAGCCAATTTCCACTAGCTCCTTGTCATATGACTTATTGGCAATCGTGATAATTGGAGAAATCTTGCCTTCGCTATCCGTATCAGGTGGTGTTACTTTAAAAATAACGGATTGTTCCTGTCCTTTTTGTGTAATTGAAAAGGATTTGCTTTTTGGAGAAACCGTCCACCCCAAAGGATGTTGCAATGCTATTTCACCCGAAACACTATCTTTTCCAGCTTTTACACTTACTAATACATCTTTGGTTTTGGAATCGGAAAAAATTAAAACCTTTTCTTCTATTTTGGAAGTTGCTTCCGGAAGCACCACAAAAGGTTCGTATAATTCCCCTCTGTCTGGTTTTGAATGTCGGTATACAACAGGCTTTTCAAAATTAATTTGAACACCATCAAAATCTAGCGTGAATTGAGCATTGAAAGCACTTGGCGTTTCTGCCTTCCCAATCATTTTTTGGCTTTTAACCGTATACATGCCCAGACTACCTTGTTCTTTTAACCAGTACGGACCGGAAATGATTGCTGTTTCTGGAACGGGGAATTCAATGCTAAAGTTTTCTTTCTTGTTTTCTGATAAAACCTTGTTGGGCAGCATGTTTGTTTCTGAACCCATCAGTTTGATTTCTTTCAGGGTAACATTTTGTGTGCTTCGGTTTAAAGCTTCTACATTAAGTCTAGAGGTACTACCTAGTGTAGTGGATGCGGATTCAGAGCTAATTTCCAAATACAGTCCCGAGCATGCCAATATGAGTGACTTTAGTTCTTCAGATTTTAAAGCTTTCCAATGTGCATCTTCTATATTTTGTAATAGTTCATATGCTTTGACCAATTCTGGAACATGTGTTGAAGGGTTTGTAAAATCAAAATCTTCTTCCACTTTGTATAAAATATCGCCTATGGCCTTACCGCCTTCAACTCTTGACCAGGTGGTGTTTATACCATCAAATAGATTGTTGCTCGCAGGTAAATCTCCTTTTAATAATTCTACATACTCATCTTGAGAACCTCTTGTAGTTACTCTCCCAAAACCCTGACATAAATGTTGGCTGCTGGCCATTGATGCTATTTCATTGTTGGAAAGTCCAAGTTCTGGATAGAAAACACCAATATCCATTTTCAACATGTTGGATTTGTCTGCTTTTTCAAAATTTTCTTGGCTACCATAAAACCACCAAGAGGTATTGAAAAACACTCTTTTTGGTTGCCATGTGGAGGTAAGCTGTAATTGTTCTGGATAGGCACTTTGGTTATTGGCCATATCAAAAGCCTCCATGCTCAACATTGCCGACGAAGTATGATGCCCGTGAGTAGAACCAGGAGTTCTATGGTCAAACCGATTTATAATAACATCGGGTTTTAGGTTTCTGATGGCCCAGACAACATCGCCCAAGACCTTTTCTTTATCCCATATTTTCAGGGTTTCGTTAGGGTGTTTGGAGTACCCAAAATCATTAGCGCGTGTAAACCATTGTTCTCCACCGTCAATTCTTCTGGCAGCCAATAGTTCTTGTGTTCTTAAAACGCCTAAAAGCTCTCTTAATTCTGAACCAATTAAATTTTGCCCCCCGTCACCTCTGGTAATGGAAAGATAAGCAGTACGTGCCTTGTCATGATTGGATAAATAGGAAATCAACCTAGTATTTTCATCATCGGGATGAGCAGCAATATATAGTGCCGTACCTAAAAAGTTTAATTTTTGAAGGCTATGATGTATTTCTGTAGATGAAGGTTTATTTGGCCTTTGGGCATAGGTGTTTGAAACAACGGTAGCTAAAGTCAGAACGCTGACCCAAAAGTTTCGCATAGGAAGTTTTTTAGTGGTTGCTCCAAATATAGAAAGATTCAAATCAGACTGGATGCAATTTAGAACATCTTTAACAGGGTGCGATTATGACAAAAACGGTAAGACTATAGCCCTAAGCTATCTCTTAAGATTAGATCCTCATTTCCGTTCTGCCCCCAGTAGGCTGTCTTTAAAGATTTTAACCTTGTTGCCTTTGTGGTCATTATTTTTGCTTTTGGACCAAAGCCACTTTTAAAATCTTCGGACCAACTTTCGATAGCGTAGGGGAACTCAGAAGTAAAATTAATACTAAGGCTTCTTTCTAAATCTGGGTAAACCAAAGTATAGCTGCTAACTCCATCTTTTGTTGATAGCTCAGCTTTTACATTGTAAGCCTTAAGTTCCACATGTCTTAACCTTGTGTACTCCAGAGATGGAATCATTTTTAAATTTCCAACAGGTAAACCGTTAGGATTGATTCTAATTTTGTTCCATATTTCATTTTCCAGAAGATCTTTTTCCAATGTTATGTTTTGATCTGCTTCATTTTCAAAATAGGAGTGAGACATGAACTCAAATTGCTTCCTATTATTGATTTGCGAATACATGTGTCCACACCATTCTTGCATGGACAGGCTTGTTTTTACTGCATGTTGGTTGTCATAAACCGGGTAGAAAGTACTGCTCATTACAGAGTAAGGGTAAATGCCAGTTAAGTATTTCTTTGTGGTGTTTAGTTTTAAGACAGGAATATTATTGGAATTATCTCTGTCGGCCTTTACTTGTTTTTCTGGCAAGAATGGTTCAGTAACATATATAAGTACGGAATGGCCATCTCTAATTTCGCCATATCTGGCTTGTTCTAATTTATAAGAAGTGATTTCGGCATTACCGGCATACCAGTATTTTTTAAAATCTTCAGAAAGTTGCTTTTTTGGGCTTTCAACTTTTTCAGATACTTCTTCGGTATTGAGAGCCATTTCTTTGTTAGAGGCCTTCGTTTTTTCAACACAAGAAACTAAGGTGACAGAAATCACTAAAAGCAATACAATAGCAAACTCTATTTTGAATAGTTTTTTCATAACGGAAGGAATTTTAGTAAAATTAAGGAACCCTGCTTAGGAAACCATGTCCATTAACGTTTTATAAACTAAATGAGTAGGTAACCCAACAACGTTAGTATAAGGTCCTTTTATTTCAGAAATTCCCACCAGTCCGATCCACTCTTGTATGCCATAGGCACCTGCTTTATCAAAAGGGTTACAGATATCAATGTAATGTTCGATTTCTTCATCGGTAAAATCCATAAGTTTTACCCAGGTAGTTGCACTTACCGTTTTTTGGATTGTTGGTGTGGTAAAGCATACAGAGGTAATCACTTCGTGCCAATCTCCTGATAATGTGCGAAGCATATCAAAAGCTTCTTTTTTATTAGAGGCTTTGGCTAGAGACATACCTTTATACCATACTACGGTATCAGAAGTGAGCACAATCTCGTTTTTCTTTAATTCACCTTTGAATGGAGTCGCTTTTAATTCAGCGAGAAACCTAGATATTTTTTCTCCTTGTAATTCTTCCGGGTAGACTTCTTTTACAGATTTTGGCATTACCTCAAAATCTAACCCCATTTCTTCTAAAAACATTTTTCTTCTTGGGGAGGCAGAACCTAGAATAAGTTTGTAGCCTTTAAGTTTTTCGTTTAGAGGATTAGGTTCAATCATTCTTGGCACTATAATTATCGTTCCAATCGCCTCTTACTTTCAATACTTGTTCTATGATATCACGAACACAGCCTTCACCACCATTTTTATGCGAAACATAATCAGAAATAGCCTTCACTTCTGCAACCGCATTTTGCGGAGCGGTAGCAAGGGCCACCATTTTCATAGGAGGTATATCCGGCAGATCATCACCCATATATAGAACGTTTTTAGCATCAATATTGTAAATGTCAAGATACTCTTCCAAAGGGTCTTGCTTATGATGGGCTCCTAAATAAATATCTGTTACTCCAAGCCCTTTTAAGCGCTCCTTGACACCTTCATTGGTGCCACCAGAAATGATACAGACCTTATATCCTTTCTGCAAAGCAGTTTTTAGTGCATAACCATCTTTAACGTTCATTTTGCGAAGCATTTCTCCCTGGGTAGTTATCAAAATTGAACCATCAGTAAACACACCATCAACATCAAAGACGAAGGTGGTAATATTATTCAAAAGCTCTTTATAATTCTTCTTCATATACTTTTTTTATGGCTTCACTAAATAAAATGTAAAGTTCGGTTTGTTTTTTATCTTTTAATAGACTTAAGTGATTTTGAATACTCTTTTTATCATCTCTCCTTGCCGGACCGGTCTGTGCTTCTTTTGGAGTAATGAATTGTACTTTTTTGGCAGTCTCAAGTATTAAGGGTTTCAAAAGCTCAAAGGGTAATCCTTCTTGCAGACAAATATCTTCACTGATACTATACAAATGGTTGGTGAAATTGTTGGCAAAAACTGCGGCGAGATGTAACTTTTTTCTTTGATCAGAAGTTATTTCGTAAACCGTTTCTGAAATTGCTTCTCCCAATATCCGCAATACTTGAAGGGCTGAACTTTGTTTTGCTTCAATACAAATAGGAATAGATTTAAAATCTATGGCTTTACCTTTGGTAAAAGTTTGCAAAGGATAAAAGATTCCACTGTTGACCGATTCTATGGCATCCATTTCAACAGCTCCAGAGGTATGCACTACAATTCCTTTTTTACTGGTAAGCGATTGAGAAACTTTGGCAATGGCATCATCTTTTACAGCAATGATATAAACATCTGCATCTTTAATCTCATTAGGATTGGAACAAGTCTCCGCATATGTGCTAAACTTTTTCAAAGTTTCTGTATTTCGCCCAAATACCTGTATAAGATTTATTGAACTTACCTCCGAAAAAGAATGACATAAATGCTGAGCAAGGTTACCCGTTCCCAAAATAATAATTGAGTACATGAATCAAAAATAAGCCAATGAAGTGTAAAAGGCTAAAACAAAAAAAGCCGCCAGGTTTTGGCGGCTATAAATACAATAATCATTTTAAGCACATGCTACGGTGACATCATGTCTATGAGCCCCTCCAGTAGTGGACTCGATAGTAATTTGATTGTTTCCTCTTAAAGAAGCAAAATTACTAGCAGTTAATTTCACCTTATGATTGTGTCCTGACCCTCCCTGTATGGAATATTCTTTTTCAGCGCCAGCATCAATATCCGCTTTTGGAACGGTAAGGGTATGGCCATGATTACTGCTAATAGAAATTGCATTGGCACCATTCGCGGCACAATCACGCGAACTTGGATCAATGTTAGGATCCCCATTTGCACTGTCATCACCAGAGCAGCTTAAAATTGAATACGCAGGAATTACCACAAGCAAGGCACCTGTCGTTTTTTTGATAAAAGTTTTTCTGTCCATTTTCATAGTGTTTTTTCTTAAAGTTACTTAGTTTCAGGTTCTTAATCAAGAATAATAGGCAAGCCTTGTAGTGAAATCTACAGAAGTATTTAGACTAACAAGGTGTTATAAAGGTTTAGAGTCTAACAACTTAGCTAGTGAGAATGCGCCTACAGCCATTACAAGGTCTCTGACTGCGACATCTATAAAAGTGCCACTAAGAACCAAAACAAGTGCAATGGCTATTAACCATGCCATAACCACTAAAGCGCCAATTTTTGGCCTTACTAGTACAAGAACGCCAGCTATAATCTCTATTACCCCAACAACCATCATAAATGCACCAACTTCTAATGGAACTATATCAGAAAGCCCTGGGGAAACGTAATGACTCCAGTCAGTCAATAGATTGGTAAACTTATCCAGTCCAGCGATAATAGGAACTAAACCATAGGTGTATTTTAATATTAATCTTACTTGTTGAACATTTGAATCCATCATTTATTGGTTTATTAATTTTTAACTTTAGATAAGGGAAGCTCAAAAAGGTTACAAAATTTTGTAACTATTTATATGAAACACCATCTAAAGACAAAGCAAAATGATGGAACCGATTAAAATAAGCGATTTTAACAACCATAAAATATCTGAATCTGAAATAATCAAGCGCATTCTCTCAGGTGAAAAAGAGCTGTATGAAATTCTTTTGAGACGAAATAACCAAAAGCTTTTTCGTGTGATTAGAAGTTATATAAATGATGTCGCGGAAATTGAAGATATCATGCAAAACACATATTTAAAAGCATTCGAAAAACTATATCAATTTAAACATGCTTCATCTTATACCACCTGGCTAATTAGAATAGGAATCAATGAAGTTTTGGCCCGATTAAAAGAAAAGGAGAAAGTTATTGATCTCAACCGTCGACCATCAGAAATAAAACAAAATACTATTTTGGAAATACCTGATAGCAATCAATTGAATCCCGAAAAAAGAATTATTAGAAACGAGGCAAAACAATTTTTAGAAAACGCCATTGACTCTTTAGATATCAAGTATCGTACGGTATACATGCTAAGGGAGATTGAGGGAATGAAAATTAAGGAAATCTCTGAATGTTTGGATGTTTCGATTTCAAATGTTAAGGTACGCCTGCATCGAGCTAAAAGCATGCTAAAAGAAAAACTTTATGAACTCACGGCTAACAAAGAGGACGTATTTGGCTTTGGCTTTAGCAAATGTGATAGAATCACAGATACCGTTATGTGTAAGATACTTTAAGGCATTTGGTAATAGACGTTGCTAAGTATATTTCTACAATTTGAATAACATCATGACATAGCTTTTGGGAATTTGAAGAATTAACAAATTTGTTTAACCTTTTCTGGGCATCAACACCAAGATAAATGGTAAAAAGATGGTATTTTTGCATGCTGAAAACACATCTGCAATTAGATGATAGACATTCTTAAAAAGACCCTTTTTTCTACAAAACTTATGGCTGTTCTTTTTTTGGTTTTCGCTACTGCGATGGCCATTGGAACTTTTGTTGAAAGTTGGTACAGTACTGAAACAGCTCGAATTTACATTTACAATGCCACCTGGTTTGAGGCCATTATGGTATTTTTTGTCATCAATTTTGTAGGGAATATGTTCCGCTATAAACTTTTCAGCTGGAAAAAATGGCCAGTGCTCACCCTGCACCTTTCATGGGTTTTGATCATAATTGGAGCTTTTGTAACAAGATATATAAGCTATGAAGGTGTGATGCCCATTAGGGAGGGAAATACCGAAAATAGATTTTATTCGGATAAAACCTATTTAACAGCTTTTGTGGATGGTGATATTGGAGGAGAGACAAAACGCAGGGTGTTAGAAGATGATTTGATTATTACTCCAGAAGGTATGCGTTCCAGTTTACCATGGAAATCAGATTTTAATGGCCAACCCTTTACTATTTCTTATGTTGATTTTATAGCTGGGGCAGAAGAAGGATTGATTGCAGATGAAAATGGCAATGAATACCTTAAAATTGTTGAAGCAGGTGATGGTGAACGCCATGAGCACTATTTGGAAAACGGAAAGGTTGCCAGTATTCATAACGTGTTATTTTCTTTAAATAATGAAACGAATGGGGCGATAAATATTTACTCGAACAGCGAGGGTTATCAAATTAAATCCCCTTTTTCTGGAGATTTTATGCGAATGGCCGATCAATTGCGAGGAGAAGTCGTGAATGACAGTCTTCAGACATTACAGTTACGTTCCCTGTACAATATGGCCGGAATGCAGTTTGTAATTCCTGAACCTTTGGTTAAAGGGAGTTATGGAGTGGTCAAAGTTCCAGATAATGAAGTTACAGAGGCAACACAAGATGCTTTGGTGGTATCCATAACTGTAAATGGGGAAACTGTAGAACAGAAATTATTGGGAGGAAAGGGAAGTTCCAATTTTTCAGATAAAGTAAAAGTAGGCGGGATGGATTTTTCGCTCAGTTACGGGTCTAAAGTATATGAGCTTCCATTTTCAATTCAATTGAATGACTTTATTGCTGAAAAATACCCAGGTACAGAAGCGGGTTATGCTTCTTTTATGAGTAAGATTACTGTTGAAGATGAACGTCCATTTGACTATGATATTTTTATGAACCATGTTTTGGACCATAAAGGATATCGATTCTTTCAGTCCAGCTTTCACCCAGATGAAAAAGGAACTGTTTTATCCGTTAATCATGACTTTTGGGGTACATGGATTACCTATATTGGTTACTTTTTACTCTATCTGGGGCTAATGGGAATCATGTTCTTTGGGAAAACCCGTTTTCGTGATCTTCAAAAATCTTTGGAAAAAATCAAAGCCAAAAAAGCAACTTTGGCCGCAGCTGCTTTTTTCTTGTTTACTTCTTTGGCTACAGCCCAACATGAGGATCCTGAAAACCACGAACATTCCAATCTTCCACCACAGGAACTGGTAGATTCCATTATTCAAACCACCATTGTGGACGAGCAACATGCTGAAAGTTTTGGAGCACTTGTCATTCAAGATGAAGGAGGTAGAATGAAACCCATTCATACATTTGCTTCAGAGTTGTTGCGTAGACTAAGCGGGAAGAACACTTATGATGACTTTACGGCAAATCAAGTCTTCCTTTCCATGATGATGAATCCAGGGATTTGGTACAACACCGAATTTATAGCACTAGGAAAAAAAGAAAATGATAGTCTTCGGAGTATTATTGATGTACCAAAGGGAACAAAGTATGTAAAAGCTACAGATTTTTTTGACGAGAAAGGGACTTATAAGCTGCAGCCTTATTTGGAGAAGGCAACTTCAACCACTAATCCTTCCAATTTTGAAAAGGATTTTAAAAAGGTTGGTGAACGGTTAAGTTTGTTAAACATAGCCCTTAGCGGACAGATCGTTAAAATATTTCCCTTGTTGAATGATGAAAATAATAAATGGATATCGGCCATTGAATATCGTTCCGGACAATATCAAGTGTCAGATTCTTTGTATTCCAATTTCATAAGAAATTCAATGCCCTATTATTTGGGTTCCCTTAAAACTTCAATTGCTTCTGGAGATTATACCCAGCCAGATATGTTGCTAGAAGCTTTTAAACAGAATCAAAGAAACCATGGTGCTGAGGTGCTTCCTGATGAGAAAAAGGTAGAGATTGAAATCATGTACAACAAGTTGGATATTTTCAACCGATTGTACAAGTATTACGGTATGCTTGGCTTATTGCTGTTCTTTATCCTGATATTCCGAATTTTTAAAGACAGAGAAATTTGGAAGGCAGCTGCATACGCACTTAAAGGATTGGTGATTATCTTATTTGTTTGGCATACTGCAGGTCTTATTTTACGCTGGTATATCTCTGGCCATGCTCCGTGGAGTGATGCCTATGAAAGTATTTTGTACGTTTCTTGGGCGACCATGGCAATAGGCTTGGCTTTGGGAAGGAAAAGTGAGTTGACGCTGGCAGCAAGTGCCTTTGTAACGTCCTTGCTTCTCGCAGTGGCCCATCAAAGTTGGATAGACCCCGCCATAGCCAATTTGCAGCCTGTTCTGGACAGCTATTGGCTAATGATTCATGTAGCGGTAATTGTTGGCAGCTATGGACCGCTGACCGTTGGTATGATTTTAGGTGTTGTTTCTTTGCTACTGATTATTCTTACCACCAAGAAGAATAAAGAGCGTATGGAACTTAATTTAAAAGAGCTCATAGTTATTAACGAATTGGCTTTGACCACCGGCCTTGTAATGCTTACCATTGGTAACTTTTTAGGAGGTCAATGGGCCAATGAAAGCTGGGGGCGTTATTGGGGATGGGACCCCAAGGAAACTTGGGCTTTAATTTCCATTATGATCTATGCGTTTGTAATACACATGCGTTTGGTACCCGGACTCAGAGGAAAATGGTCTTTTAGCTTTGCTAGTATTATAGCCTTTGCCAGTATTATGATGACCTATTTTGGAGTCAACTTTTATTTGGTTGGTTTGCATAGTTATGCAAGCGGTGACCAAGTAATAACTCCCAACTTCATATGGTTTACCGTACTTGGGGTGTTTATTTTAGGCGGCATAAGTTTTTGGAGGTATCGAGTCAATTACGCAAAATAACTTTTTAATCACCGTCTAAAAGACGCATTAATTCTTCAGCAGCAACCTTTCCTTTTTCTTTTAAAAATGGTCTTGGCGTGTCATCGCCAAGTTCAAAAACAATAGCTGGCATTTTATGTTTTACGTAAAAGTAAGTTCGCGAAACCATGGTAGGGTCTAACTTATCTGAAGCTTTTACGTTAGATTTTTTCTGAGGTAACCTATCGCTTATGTTTTCTATCCAATCAAATACAATCTTACCCTTTTGGCCGGTAACTGTTGTGTCCAAAGGATAATAGATATCATCCCAGGTAGAATGAAAATCAGCACCAAAAACAAACTCATACCCCTCACTACTTTTTTTATTTAAAAAGTCTCGTACACTTTTGGTTTCGGGTTGATTGAAATTTTGCCAATCCCTATTTAAATCAATGCCACCCATATTATGCCTCCAATGTCCATTATCTGCCCCATCTGGATTCATCAGCGGAACCACAAAAACTGTATGGTTCTTTCTAAACTTTTCAGCCTGTGCACTTTCTCCAGAAATTGTTTCAATAAAAGATTTCATTGCAATAAAACCGGTAACCTCTGGCGGATGCTGTCTAGAGATAATCATCAATGCCTTTTTTGCTGTGCTATCTCCCTTTATTTCCATAAGCTGCATTGACCGTTCTTCTGTAGTTTTCCCTATTTCGTAGTTAGAGATAAATGGCTTTACAGAAAGAGAATCCACCCAACTTTTTACTCGTTTGGAAGTATATAATTCTTGCGCTGTTACCCAAATAGGTTCTTTTTTAATTGCTAAGGTCAACTCAACAAATTCTGGTGCCGCTTTAATGCCAAAATCCCCTTCTCCTAAGTTAATAGGTTTATAAGCAGTGCTGTCAATGGGTTTAAAGTGAATGCCGTCTGTACTGATTTTTGGATAATAACGGCTTCTAGAATCTTGATAAGATAGTTTAATGGTAATCTCTCGTGGATTTTCCGTCCGCACCTTAAATGCGTACCACGGACTCACATTAATGGGTGTATTTTCTGCAGTTATCCATATAGTGTAATGATTATTGCCATCTGCAGCAACCCCATTTAAACGGGCACCATCAAAATCATTGGTGAAAAAGGTGGTATTATCATCAAAAGACCATATTCCTTTCCACTGTTTTTGCACAGGTCTATTTACGGTGGGCACAATAGGACTCGGCTGTTGACCTTGATACCCAGATGGTTTTTGTTTTACGGCTGTATCTGCAGCAATGGGACTGGCTGTGTTTTTACAAGAAGTAAAGACTAATATTGCAATGAACAGGGTTGCTAAAATAAATCTCATAGAGAAGGTTTTAGTGGTTTGGTTTTGATGATTTCTAGTTAAGTATAAAAGTATGACTTTATAATTTTTTTTGAATTTATAATGTACATTCGGATGTAGCATATCATTTTTTTTAGCATCTTTGCTTTATCATGAAGTTATAAGAATTATGTACACGATAGATGTCACCTTTGGCTTTGAGCCAAAAAAGTAGCCGAAAAACTTATTCGGCCAGGTTGACATATTCATTCTTTTTTCACACATAATTTTTTATAATGACAAATTTCAAGATACCTTCTTTAAAACAATTACTTAATTATTTCTGGATTGCCGTAACTGGCAAAGAGACAGAATTTACTTCAGGAAGCATCCGCAAGGCCATTTTCATGCTTTCCATTCCCATGATTTTAGAAATGCTCATGGAGTCCATATTTGCCTTGGTCGACATTGCTTACGTTTCTCAAGTAAGCGTAAATGCCGTTGCTACCATTGGCCTAACTGAATCTGTAATCACCCTGGTCTACGCACTGGCAATTGGTCTAAGTATGGCGGCAACGGCCGTTGTGGCGCGAAGAATAGGAGAAAAGGATGTTCAAGGAGCTAGAGAGGCAGCTGTACAGGCTATCGGTCTGGGTGTAATCATTTCTATTTTACTCGGAATCCTGGGAATCTTCTATGCTAAAGAAATATTGGCATTAATGGGTGGTGAACCTGACTTGATTGAGGAGGGATATGGTTACACCAAGTTATTAATTGGAGGTAACATAACCATAATGCTGTTGTTTTTGATCAATGCAATTTTTAGGGGCGCTGGTGATGCCTCTATTGCCATGTGGACTCTGGTATTATCCAATGGTTTGAATATTATTTTAGACCCCATATTTATTTTTGGTTGGGGACCAGTTCCTGAATATGGTGTAATGGGCGCCGCTATTGCCACCAATATTGGTCGTGGAACCGCTGTGCTCTTTCAATTGGGTATTTTGTTCTTTGGTTGGGGTAAAATTAAATTGGCCTTCAAAGATTTGGTTTTTAACCTAAAGGTGATGGTCAATTTGGTCAAAGTCTCCTTGGGAGGCATAGCTCAGTTTTTAATAGGGACGTCCAGTTGGGTTTTCCTAATGCGTATTATGTCAGAATTTGGCAGTGAAGTATTGGCAGGTTATACCATAGCAATAAGGGTCATCATGTTTACTTTAATGCCTTCTTGGGGAATGAGCAATGCCGCGGCAACATTGGTTGGTCAAAACCTTGGTGCTCAAAAACCGGATAGGGCAGAGGTCTCGGTGTGGAAAACAGGAAAGTACAATGCATATTTTATGGGCTTGGTTTCTCTTGTTTATTTAATTTTTGCTAAGACTATTATCTCATGGTTCAATGCAACACCAACTGTGGTTGAAAACGGAGCGCTCTGTCTTCAGATTATTGCGATAGGGTATGTATTTTACGCCTACGGTATGGTTGTTACTCAAGCATTCAACGGTGCTGGCGATACAAAAACTCCAACTAAGATTAATTTTTTCTCTTTTTGGATGTTTCAATTGCCAATAGCTTATGTAGCAGCCATAGTATTGGATTTTGGAGCAATAGGCGTATTTATTGCAATCACTGCAGCTGAAATTCTTTTAGCTGTAATGTCAATAATCTGGTTTAAAAAAGGAAATTGGAAGCAAGTTCAAGTATAAGTGGTTTTGTATCTTTAACCTAAAGTTTTACACCAATGAATATAAATCAAAAAGGTATAAATACCACTTGCACCCATACAGGAGAATTAGAGGATACTCAATTTAAAGGCGCTGTTTCGCCTTTATATATGAGTACTTCATATGCATTTGAAGATGTAGATATAAAGCGTTATCCTAGATACTTTAACACACCCAATCAAGAAGCATTGTGCAAAAAATTAGCGGCTTTGGAACATGCCGAAGCTGCTTTGATTTTTGGAAGCGGTATGGCTGCCATCAGTACTGGGTTAATGGCCTTTTTGCAGGCCGGTGATCATATTGTATTGCAGCAAACATTGTATGGTGGCACTTATAATTTCGCGGTTACCCAATTTGAAAAATATGGAATCAGCTATTCGTTTACAGATGGGTGGAATGTTGATGATTTTGAAAAAGAAATCAAGACAAATACCAAGGTGATTTATATAGAAACGCCATCAAACCCACTGTTGACGATTACAGATTTAGCTGGTATTGGACAATTGGCCAAAAAACATGGGATTGTATCAATGATAGACAATACTTTCGCAAGCCCAATAAATCAGAATCCAATCGATTTTGGAATAGATGTTATTTTACACAGCGCCACAAAATATATGGGTGGACATTCAGATATCTGTGCAGGTGTTATTGCAGCTTCGCAAGAGCACATGGATAAGGTTTTTCAGACGGCCATTTGTTTTGGAGGCAGTTTAAGTGATTATACTGTTTGGCTTTTGGAGCGTAGTATTAAAACAATGGGTATTCGAGTAAATGCACAAAATGACAACGCTATGAAAATGGCAACATATTTAAGCGCAAGCAAAGATGTTGAAAATGTATATTACCCTGGGCTTGAAACCCATCCAGGCCATGCACTGGCAAAATCTCAGATGAAAGGATTTGGCGGAATGCTCTCTTTTGAATTGAATTCTGAAATTGATGCCTCCTTATTTTTTAAACACCTTAAACTCATAAAACCATCTATGAGTTTGGCTGGGATTGAAAGTACCGTTCTTTCACCTACAAAAACTTCTCATGCTCTAATGAGTCCAGAGGATCGCAAAAAACAAGGGATTAAAGATTCATTGATAAGATTCTCGTTAGGTATAGAAGAAATAGAAGACTTAGTAGGGGATATTGAACAGGCCATTTCAAAAGTGAAATCTATGGCCGTGCCAGCATAACAACACATTGATGAAATTAGATATTTTAGTATTTGGAGCACATCCTGATGATGCAGAATTAGGTGCCGGGGGCACAATAGCCAAAGAAGTTTCCAGAGGAAAAAAGGTGGGAATAATTGATTTGACCCGTGGCGAATTAGGAACAAGGGGGTCAGCAGAAATTAGGGATAAAGAGGCAACCAAAGCTGCTGAAATTCTGGGAATTACAGTTCGGGAAAATATGGAATTTGCAGATGGATTTTTTGTAAATGATAAGGAGCACCAGCTGGAAATCATTAAAATGATTCGTAAATACCGCCCTGAAATTGTTCTCTGTAACGCTATTGATGACAGGCATATTGATCATCCCAAAGGAAGCAAATTGGTAAGTGATGCCTGTTTTTTGAGCGGTCTGGTGAAGATAGATACTAAAATGGACGGCGATGATGAATGGCAAGAAGCCTGGCGCCCAAAGGTTGTCTATCATTTTATACAATGGAAAAATTTGGAGCCGGATTTTGCAGTGGATGTATCAGGATTTATTGAAAAAAAGACAGAGTCTATTTTGGCTTATGGATCACAATTTTTTGACCCAAGTAGTGATGAGCCCGAAACACCTATCAGTAGTAAAAACTTTATAGATAGTGTAAACTACAGAGCTAGGGATTTAGGAAGGCTTATTGGCGTGGAACACGCGGAAGGGTTTAACGCAGAACGTTTTGTTGGAGTGGATAACCTAGATGACCTTATTTAACTACCCAGCTTTTTGGTACCTATTTTCTGCTTTTGGCACGGTAAAATAAAAGGAAGACCCTTTGCGTAACATGCTTTCTACCCAAATTTCGCCATTGTTTTTTAGAATCATTTCTTTACATAGCGAAAGCCCCAGACCCGTACCTCTTTCGTTATTGGTACCATAGGTGGTGATATTGGTTGTATCTGTAAAGATTTTTTTCTGAATTTCTTTGTTCATGCCAATTCCGGTATCACGAATCATAATTTGCCACACATCTCTTTTCTCTTCAGCTTCAATAGTTATGAGACCATCTTCTGGAGTAAACTTGATTGCGTTGCTCATTAGGTTTCTAATGACGATATCAATTTGATTTTGGTCGGCCCAGATAAGTGGGTTTTCAGGCAACTGATTTATTATTTTTATGGATTTACCAGCGGCTACTTCCGAGAGTAAACTCACGTTTCCACTAACTAATTTATCCAAAGAAATTCTTTTGGGCTTGGTAACTACACCATTAAGTTGTGTCTGCCCCCATGACAGTAGATTGTTTAAAGCAAAAGATATATTCTCCACATCGGATTTTAATTTGGGTATAAACGAGATGAACTCGTTTTTTCCAATCTCACCGTCGGTAAACAATTTTAAAATTCCTTGCAATGCACCTATAGGACCTCTTAAGTCATGACCAATAATAGAAAACAGCTTGGTTTTCGTTTTATTGATTTCATTTAGCTGGGACTCTCTTTCACTTACCACTTCAGATTTTTCTTGTAGCTCCTTGTTCAGCTTTTTCTGAATATGCTCACTGCGCCTTATTATGAACGTAATGATAGCTAGGATTATCAATATTGCTATGGCAAGATAGATATAGCTTCTTTGTTTAGCCAGTGCCACTTCATTAGAGGCGATAAGTTCTTGCTTCTCTTGTTCGTATTGCATTTTAGTCTTTAATAAAGAAAGACTTTGCTTGTTCTTGTCTTTAGAAAGAGAGTCTGAAAGTTTTGTAAAGGTTTCTAAATAAGTTAGCGCACGAGTATGGTCCTCTTTGTTTTTATATAGCTCGTACAAAGTTTCAGAACAATCTATTTGGCCTTGTAATGATTTAATTTTTTCAGATAATTGTAAACCAACATTTGCATATTGTAAAGAAAGGCTATCCCTTCCCAAGCCTAAATATACTTTGGCCATACCGTTGAGCAATTGAATTTTTTCCCTATCATCATCCAATTGTTGGTCATGTAACAAGTTACTTTGATCGTACCAGTACAATGCCCATTGGTACTTTTTTTGCTCCAGATAAATACTCCCTTTTACCTGGTAGGCATAGGCCAACCAATCATAGATTTTAAGTTTTTCAAATGTGGTAATACTTTTGTTGATGTTGAACATGGCATGATCAAAGTTCTCAGAATCTTTGTATAGCGAAGCCATATTGCTCTGGGTCTCGGCATGAATTTTGTCATTGCCCAACGCTTTGTTTATTGCCTGTACCGTATCATAAAAAATGAGCGCATTATCAAAGTCCTTTTGGTCGGCATACAAACCGGCAATATTTTCATTGAGAATAGAAAGCATTGGTTTACTGTCAATCAGTTTGGCAACATCAATTCCTTTTAAATTCATGTTTAATGCTTCAGCAAAGTTGCCATCGTCACGATAATCATTTGCCAAACCATTGATAATGCTTAGTTCGGATTCTTTGTCCTCTGCATCTCCTGCCAATTTTAAGGCTTTTTTAAACAATTTTTTGGATTTTTGACGATCTCCTTCATCAGAATAATAATTCCCCAATGCTTGAAAGGCTCTAATTTTACCATAAGTAAAGTTTACGGCTTCACTAAGCACTAAAACCTTGTTTGAGATTGAATAAAGACTATCATTGTTAATATAGCGATAAGAGAATGCTAGACTTGACAACAATTTTATATGTGTGGTATCCTTTGGGTTGAAGCGATTTGTGGATTCTAAGCGCTTTAATCTGTATGCAATACTATCTCTTTTATCTTTTTGGGCTTCAACAGAAGAAGCAAATAGTAGCGCACAAAAAACCATGACTACTTTTCCAAGTAGACATTGGAGCTTTAAGGAATGGTTTATTTGGGACATAAAATCTTTAAACCTTGATTAGTAAAAATAGTTTTCAATAGTTTTTTTTGGAATTAATTGTTGTGAACAAGCGATAATTGTGTGTTTTGCCCTTCAAAGAGTGCATTTCATCGATGTTTTATAAGAAATACGATAATGGAGGATATTTAAAATAGTATTGGTTATTCAGAAACGTACTCTATAATTTATTAGTTTGAATACGGACAAATACAAAACCGTGAAGATGCTAAAGAAGAAATGATAACAAATCTTTTTACTATTTGTGAATGTAAAGTTCAAATTCTTTTGATTGAATTGATAAAAAAAAGTATTTTTGCAACCGCTTAAATGGTGGTTGTAGCTCAGTTGGTTAGAGCATCGGTTTGTGGTACCGAGGGTCGCGGGTTCGAATCCCGTCTTCCACCCAAAAAAAAGCCCTCTTTTAAAGAGGGCTTTTTCGTTTTTTATAATACTAATTTCTATTTAGAAGCTTTGTCCACAACCACTTTGTTCTCTCTATTAGCAACCTCCCAGGCCGTATAAAATACAAGACGGGTTCTGTTTTCTAAAAGATCATAGTTTATTTTATCCGGGGTATCTCCTGGTCTATGATAATCGGCATGGGTTCCATTAAAATAGAAGATGATGGGAATATTATTTTTTGCAAAATTGTAATGATCGCTTCTGTAATAAAATCTATTGGGATCATTTTCATCATTATAAGTATAGTCAAACTCAATGTTGGTGTATTTTTTATTGACCTCCTCAGAAAGATTATGCAAATCTGTACTAAGTTTATCAGAACCAATTAGATATACATAATTTCTATCTCCCTCTCTTTTAGGGTCAATCCTTCCAATCATATCAATATTAAGATTGGCAACCGTTTGCGCTAATGGCAAAACAGGATCATAGTCTGTATAATATTTTGATCCCAACAGCCCTTTTTCTTCTCCTGTTACATGTAAAAACACTATGGAACGTTTTGGTCCTTGACCAGCTTCTTTGGCCGTTTTAAAAGCTTCAGCAATTTCCAACAATGCCACACTTCCAGAGCCATCATCGTCTGCACCATTATTTATCTGACCATCGGCAGTAATGCCAATATGGTCTAAATGGGAGGATACCACAACATATTCATCTGGCTTTTCTGATCCTTTGATGACAGCAATTACATTTTCAGAACTAATTTCATCATTTCCACTTGTGGCATTAAGTTTTATAGATGAGGAAATCAATTTTGGAGTATTGTTTTTTTCAATGTCCGCCATTATAGCTGTGGAAGATTCTTGATTCAACAGAACAATAAAACTGTCAGTAGCCTCTTCTTTTAGGGACATCTTTCCGCCTTTATTATTTTTCATAAAATCAAAATAGCCTTTGAATCTAAGGTAGTTTTGAGTGTCATAATATAAGACACCTGTAGCTCCCTTATCAATGGCAAGATCGGATTTTTTGCCCATGGCCTCGGACATATTGCTCCAAACGGATTTCTTATCGGTTCCAGAAAGACTATAGGTTCCATCTGTATTTACAGGTTCACCAGATTTAATTAAAACCAATTTTCCTTTTACATCCAACTCTTTGTAGTCAGAATAATCACCATCTTCAATTCCGTACCCAACATATACAATATCATTGTAAGTGCCACTTGCAGCATCAAATGTGACTACATCTTCACCTATTTGAAAAACAGCAACATTAATTTGAATATTCCCTTCTGGAACTTTAGTTACTTCTAACGGAACATTTTGCAAATAGTCGCCATCTTTTTTTGCTGCAGGAATACCTAAAGCTTCATATTGATTTTTAAGGTAAGCAACAGCCTTTTTTTGCCCTGGCTGTCCGGTTTCCCTTCCTTCAAACTCATCAGAAGCGTATATATATAAATGTTCCTTGAGTTCATCTTGGGTAATGGTTTCCGCATATACAACAGGATCGGCTTCTTTTGCGGTATTGGAAACTTCAGAAACTGTTTTTTGAGCCGTGTTGCAGGAAAATGCAAGACTAAAAACAATCAGCGCTATTTTCTTCATAGATATTTTGTTATCAAAATTTCCCAAAAATAACGAAACCATAGCAACTGCATTTATTTTTTATGGCATGTTTAATTTAATTGTCGAAGATATTCGGTTGGATTAATTCCCTTTATTTCCTTGAACTTTCTATTAAAATTTGAAATGGAGTTGAACCCAGAGGTATTGGCAGCCTCCACAATAGTCATGTCCGTATGGTTTAGAAGCAGTTGGCATACATGCTCAATCCTAACTTCGATTAAAAACCTGAAAAAAGTTTTATTGGTTCTTTCTTTGAAAAACCTGCAGAACGCATTGGGTGTCATATGAGCTAATTTAGCAATGGTATCCAGCTCAATTTTTTGATTGAAATTTTTCATTACGTAATCGAATACAGCCCGTAACCGCTCACCATGGTCATTGGATAGCTGTTTTTGTTGCACAAATCCTGAAAGCTTCGTTTTTTGAGATTCACTTAGTTTTTTAAGTAAACGAATCAAAACCATAAACCTTGAAAAATGCCCTGAAGAAATTAAACCCTTCATATCTTCAATAAATGGACGGTTAGGGGAAATTACCTTAAAGCCGGTTTTGGCATGAAGAAAAAAACTTTGTAATTCCTTCATTTCTTCAATGTCGAAAAAAGTACTGCCAAAGGAATCCTTTCTAAAGAAGAGGGAAATCATATGTGAGTTTGTAGAGCTGGCTGCACTCTTGAACAAATGTGGCATTCCACTCCCTATGATAAAGAAATCTCCGCTTTTGAATGAATGGACGCTATCTCCAACAATCAATTTTCCTGCACCTTCAAGAATTTGACTTATCTGAATTTCTTCGTGCTGATGGAGTTTATCGTAAAACGCCGGTCCTTTATCACTTTGCACCGAGATATTTTCTCCAGGTTTTTTGGGTATCTTAAATGTGTATACTTTCATGTATTCTCAAATTATCTTAAAAGTATATATTATTTGGAATAATAGGATAAAATAATACTAGTATAAGATAATTTTCAGGAATTTAAAAAGAAGATGTAACTCTATTTTTGACAAAAAATAAAAGTAAACTATGACACAGTTTAGTTGGAAAGGTGTTATGCCTGCAGTTACCACCAAATTTACCCAAGAAGACAAATTGGACATGAAAATGTTCGCGGTAAATATAAACGCTCAGATAGAAGCCGGAGCCAATGCCATCATTTTAGGAGGTACCCTTGGGGAAGCAAGCACATTAGATGATGATGAAAAACGAACGTTGATTGAGCATACCGTTAATTTGGTAGATGGAAAGATTCCCGTAGTGATGAATATAGCCGAACAAACTACAAAAAAGGCAATACTGGCGGCAGAAAATGCGGAAAAATATGGAGCTAAGGGACTTATGATGCTTCCGCCTATGCGTTACAAGTCTACAGACTATGAAACAATGGCTTATTTTAAAGCGGTTGCCCAAAGTACTTCATTACCAATTATGGTGTACAACAACCCTGTGGATTATAAAATTGAAGTCACCCTAGATATGTTTGATGAATTATTGGAATATGACAACATACAAGCAGTTAAAGAATCTACCAGAGATATCACGAACATAACACGTATTAAAAATAGGTTTGGCGAAAGATTAAAAATCCTTTGTGGGGTTGATACTTTGGCAATGGAAAGTTTACTAATGGGCTCAGATGGCTGGGTAGCAGGCTTGGTATGCGCTTTTCCAAGAGAAACCGTTGCCATTTATGAATTGGTAAAAGCTGGTAGAGTGGAAGAAGCTACAGCTATTTACCGTTGGTTTATGCCTTTGTTGGAGTTGGACATTAATCCGCAGTTGGTTCAGAATATAAAACTGGCGGAAGTAGCTACTGGTATAGGAACCGAGAATGTTCGTCTGCCTAGGTTACCACTTCAAGGCAAAGAACGTGATAGAGTACTTGCTATTATTGATCAAGGAGTAAAGACCAGACCTCTAATCCCCGTGTTCTAAATGAGTACGCACATATTCAAGTGTATTGATGCACATACCTGCGGAAATCCTGTTCGACTTGTAGTAGAAGGCGGTCCTAAGCTTGAAGGGAGTACCATGGAGGAAAAGCGACAGCATTTCATGAAAGAGTTTGATTGGATTCGCACCGGTTTAATGTTTGAGCCAAGAGGGCATGACATGATGAGCGGCAGTATACTATATCCACCTCATAATCCTGAAAACGATATCGCAGTTCTTTTTATAGAAACCAGCGGTTGTTTGCCAATGTGTGGACATGGAACCATAGGGACGATGACCATTGCCTTAGAGGAAGGGTTGATTAAACCCAAAGTACCAGGAAAAGTAAAGTTGGAAACACCTGCAGGTTTGGTTGAAATTGATTATCACAAGCCTAGAGAGAAAGTAGAGTGGGTAAAGTTGACCAATGTAAAAAGTTACTTGGCAGCTGAAAAACTAAAAGTTGAAAGTAGCGTATTGGGAGAATTAACTTTTGATGTTGGTTTTGGAGGAAACTTTTATGCTATCGTAGACCCGCAGTCAAATTTCTCAGGAATCCAAGATTTTACAGCGAGTGAGCTGATTCAATTTTCTCAAGAAATTAGAACAAAAATTAACAAAGAATATTCAGGTGAGTTTATACATCCCGAAAATTCGAATATCAATCATGTATCCCATATACTTTGGACAGGCGAACCAATTGATGAAAACTCATCTGGCAGAAATGCCGTTTTTTATGGGGAAAAGGCTATAGATAGATCTCCTTGTGGCACAGGCACTTCCGCCCGTATGGCACAACTAAATGGAAAGGGACTGTTAAACTTGGGCCAAGAATATGTGCATGAAAGTTTTATAGGCTCTAAATTTGTTGGGAAAGTGGAAAAGGAAACTTTTCTCAACAACAAAAAAGCCATTATACCCAGTGTTCAAGGGTGGGCCAAGATATATGGCAGAAATACAATTACAATTGATACAGATGATGATCCATACGCGCATGGATTTCAGGTGATTTAATATGGGTGCTAATAAAAATGTTATCGTAATAGGTGGGGGCATAGTGGGCCTTTCAACTGCTTATTTTTTGCAGAAGGAAGGACATCAGGTTACTGTTTTGGATAAATCTGATATATCCTCTGGAGCCTCTTTTGTTAATGCAGGTTATATAACGCCAAGTCATATCATTCCATTGGCCTCTCCGGGCATGATTTCAAAAGGAATCAAGTATATGTTTGACTCTTCCAGCCCTTTTTATATAAAACCCAGACTTGATATGGAATTCATGAAATGGTCCTGGTACTTTAAAAAGTCATCCACTAAAGCCAAGGTAGAAAAAGCTATGCCGGTAATTATGGATATTAATCTTCTCAGCAGAGACCTTTTTGAAGGCATAAAAGCTTCAGGAGATTTGGGAGATTTTCAACTGGAGCGAAAAGGGCTGTTAATGATTTATCAGACTGAGAAAGAAAGAAATCATGAAATGGAGGTTGCAAAACGGGCAGGCGATTTAGGTTTAGAAGTCAATGATTTAGATGCCAATGGTTTGCGAAAAATGGAACCGAATATAGAACTTAATGCTCTTGGAGCCTTCCATTATGAATGTGATAGGCATACAACTCCAACCCAGTTTATGGAGAGAATGTTGGAATTTTTGCCAAAACAAGGAGTTGCAATCAATAAAAATGAAGAAGTTTTAGATATTGTTATTAATGGAGACAGAATAGCGGAAGTAAAAACGAGCAAAAGGACTTATAAACCAGACGAGGTTGTTTTTGCAGCGGGTTCTTGGACTTCCCATCTTTCAAAAAAGTTGAATGTTAAACTGCCTTTGCAAGCAGGTAAAGGGTATCGTATAAACGTAGCCGCTTCTACAAATATCTCTATGCCCGCCGTTTTAATGGAAGCGAAGATGGCTGTTACCCCTATGAACGGATTCACTCGCTTTGCAGGTACCATGGAGTTTTCGGGCATCAACAATATTATAAGAAAAGAACGGGTTGAAGCCATTGCTAAGGGCGCAGAGGGATATTACAAAGGACTTAAGATTTCCGAAGAAGACAAAAGCAATGCACAATGCGGGTTAAGACCAGTTACTCCGGATGGATTGCCTTATATAGGAAAATCAAAAGAATATGAAAACCTAATATTTGCAACTGGGCATGCAATGATGGGTTGGAGTCTGGGACCAGCAACAGGTAAATTGATATCTGAGATGATTTCTGAGAAAAAACTTTCTATGGAAATTGCTCCTTTCGCTCCTGAGCGTAAGTTTTAGATATTATCGTTTTCTTTCGGTTAATTTAGATATAGAGCATAGTATTAATTTTTTAGTTGCCTCATTTAGAAGTAATTTTGCACCATGGTAAGAAACTACATTGCCTTTTTCTTTTTTTCTATTCTACTGATTCCTAGTTTATGGGCTCAGGAGATTCAGATATTTAAAGTCCAAGATTTTGACCTTAATGGAAAGGTGAAGTCATGCTTGGTCATCACGGATTACGGCAAAGAACTTTTTGAGTTTAACAAGGAGGGTTTTTTAACAAAGACAGTTACGCAATACAATGACACTGACCAGGATATTACGTATTACAAATATGATAATGGCGAGCTTCTAGAAAAGCGGATGGAGAGTTATAAGGATAATGTATTGGATGAAACCACATCTATGGCGAATTTTTATTCCATTGATACTTTGTCTCCAAAAAGAATTTTGGAAAAAATTATTTCGTATGATAAAGAGTTTCTGGAACAACAGGAGTATGAATATGATGAAAAAGGAAAACTGACTAAGATCACAACCTCAAATAGTGAAGGGGTAGATGAAACGAGTGTTGAGTATACTCCATATAAAAATGAGCTCACAAAAAGTTTTTTGATAAATGGAATAATGGAAAAATCCATTAGAACATCTGAACGGAAAAATACGAAAGGTACTTTTAAAGTGGTTTTGACCAAAGAATATATTGATGGGGAGTCTAACAAGGCTATAGAAGAGGTGTATGATGTTACGGGAAAACTTGTTTCTAAAGAAGTGTTTTTACATAGTCCGACCAAGAAAGAATTTGTCTCAGATAAAAAAATGGTCTACTCTTATGATACAGATGACATGTTGGAAAAAGTTGTCACAAAGACCTCAAATTCAATGTCTGTAAAAGAATACATCTTTCAGTTTGATAGTAATGCGGAAAAGAATTGGATTAAGCAGATTATTACTCCAGAGAACACGTATACTACCCGTAAAATAACGTATTACCCTGTTGAGGAAACCAAGGAGGAAAATCCTAACTAGTTAGTTGCAGCAAATCCCATAGATTTCCATACAGATCCTCAAACACAACTACCGTCCCGTAACTTTCTTTTCTGGGTTCTTCTTTAAAAATCACACCTTTTTCTTTCATAGTATTGTAGTCTTCCCAAAAGTTATTGGTATGTAAAAAAAGGAATACCCTACCGCCAGTTTGGTTTCCTATAGCAGCTTCTTGTTCAGCACCCACTGCTTTTCCCAACAAAATATTGCATTGGGCATCATTGGGAGCAACTAGCACCCATCTTTTTCCATCTCCAAGATTAATATCCTCAACAAGTCTAAAGCCCAATTTCTGTGTATAGAAATCAATGGCTTCATCATAGTCCATTACAACAAGGGTTACGTTGGCCAAATACCTTTTTGATTCTTTCATTAATTAAATTAAGGTTTTAATTATTCCCGGTTTCATTTCATGACCACCATCAAAACTGATGATTTCCGAATTTTCTTGGAAAAGATCAGTGATTTTCTTTTTCTCAGTTTTTAATCGCTCCATATTCATGTATTCATCGGTGTTGCCATATACTATTTTAACTTTGGATGAATTCCAGTCCAAGTAATCAAAATCTTCTTTTTCAAGTTCATTTGGTATACCCCCTGCATAAAGAATAAGCGTTTTAAAATTGATTTTTCTTTGAGTTATCCAACGTGTGGCAATAGATACTCCTTGAGAAAAACCAAATATGATAAGGTTATGGTTTGAAGATATTTGCTCTGCATCAAAAACTGCATCAATATAATTAATGACATTACTGGTTTCGGTTAATGTATTTTCTTTTGTTAACCAACTGGCCCCAACGTACTTGTATTCATTTTTTAAATAATATTTAGAGGGAGCTTGTGGTGCTATAATGTAGTTTTCTTCAGCGCTTAAACCTTTAAAATACTTTATAAAGTATTTGCTTAAGTACCCAATTCCATGAAATACCCACCATACATTTTTTGTTTTAGGAGTTAATGTATTAAGGGTTATATAGGTGTTTTTTGTGGTATATGATACGGTCTTTTCCATTGAATGTATTCTGTATGGCTTCCTTAATATATTATTGACATAGCTTTCCGTAATTTTACAAAAAATAGAAGGATGAACGAGCATAAAGAGAAAATTCTATCTGTTTGCAATGGTATTTGCAAGGGCACATTGATGGAAACCTTGGACATTACTTATATAGATGTAGGTGAAAATTTCTTAATTGGTAGAATGCCGGTAACCCCTAAGGTACATCAACCTGATGGTGTTTTGCATGGAGGTGCCTCCGTAGCTTTAGCAGAAAGCGTTGGTAGCGCTGCTTCTTATATTTTTTTAGATGGACAGGAGTTTTATGTTAGGGGTATAGAGATAGCGGCCAATCATGTAAAAGGAATACGAGAAGGGTTTGTGTATGCCAAAGCGACCATAATCCATAAAGGGAGGACCACTCAACTATGGGAAATAAAAATCACCAATGAGGAAGGTGATTTAATTTCCAACTGTAAACTCACTACCATTGCCTTACCAAAAAAATAAAGATTTCCATAAGCTTCTTGAAAAGGTCAATCGTTGTTTTGAAAACGACCTTCCTTTTTCTATTTATCGAAAACCACTAGAGAGTCAGGTAATTGGTGTTTTTCAATCCAATGATGAATTAAATAGCACCACCAATTTTGAAGAAAAAGGATTTGTTTTTGCTCCTTTTGATTTAAAGGATAATGCAACCCTGATACATGCTGATGAGGTAGTGGAAGTTCCTTTTAGCATGGAAGATGTAAGTGATAATCATGAAGTATCAACTACTGATCTAGGAAAAGACCATCACCTGGAGCTAGTTAAAAAAGGAATCAATGAAATAAATACTGGGGCACTTAAGAAAGTTGTTTTATCCAGAAAAATAGTAGTAAAACTTTCTAGAAGTCCAGAAGAAATTTTTAATACCCTTTTAGAAAGATATCCCAATGCTTTTTGTTATTTGTTTTTTCACCCTAAAATTGGTGTTTGGTGCGGTGCTACTCCTGAAACTTTAGTGAGGATAAAGGATGAAGTACTACATACAATGTCTTTGGCAGCAACACTTCCAATACAGGAGAACTCTGTGCCCAATTGGGGAAGTAAAGAAATCGACGAGCAGAAAATGGTTTCAGACTATGTCAAGGAAAAACTGGCAGACAATTTTATAGAACTGGATATGGGCAAAGCTGAATCCGTTAGAGCAGGAAATCTGTGGCATTTAAAATCGGATATCAAGGGGAAATTGCCTGCCACAACAGGCATAAAGAATATTATAAACTCTTTGCACCCTACACCAGCAGTTTGTGGAATTCCTTCATTACAAGCAAAAGACTTTATCTTAAAAAATGAAGATTATCAACGTACTTTTTATACAGGATTTCTAGGTGAACTCAACCTTAAAAAAGAACGGGAAGCAAATCTGTTCGTGAACCTAAGATGTATGGAAATCAGTAATGGAAATGCATCTATTTTTGTTGGAGGAGGAATTATATCAGCGTCCAACCCAGAAAGTGAATGGTCTGAGACACAGAACAAAAGCAAGACCATGTTGAACATCATCTAATTTCATAGTATGGAATTTTAGGGGAATATCTTTTTGAGATGTATTTTTGTTACCAATGATGTATTCAAATATCCCCTCGGCCCAGACAGTTGTTCTTTATTTTAAATCTAGGGGAATTAAAAATATTGTTATTTCTCCTGGTTCCAGAAATGCTCCATTAACACTGAGCTTTACCAAAAATTCATTTTTTAAATGCTTTAGTATTGTAGATGAGAGGTGTGCCGGATTTTTTGCTTTAGGGATGGCTCAGCAATTACAAGAACCGGTAGCCTTGGTTTGTACCTCCGGCAGTGCACTTTTAAACTACTATCCTGCTGTTGCGGAGGGATTTTACAGTGATATTCCCTTGATCGTAGTTTCTGCTGATAGACCTAATTATAAAATTGATGTAGGCGATGGACAGACCATTCGTCAAAAAAATGTTTTTGAAAACCACATTGGGTATTCGGCCAATTTGAAGCAAGATGTAAGCCATGTTACTGAGACAGTCTTGTCTTTTTCTGAAACAGATTCTTTAGAAACTCAAGAAAAAATTCAAAAGTTTAATGAAGCGGAACTAGCACTGGCTTTGGATAAAGCAATTTTAGAAAAGACACCGGTACATATCAATATACCTTTTGAAGAACCCTTATATGGCCTTACTGAAAAAGCTAGTGTAAATATCCCTGACACCATGTTTCCTGCTGAAAGCAGTCAAGAAATTGATGATTTGAAGGAATTGATTTCCATTTGGAAGACCAGTAAGCGTAAAATGGTTTTGGTAGGGGTAAATCAACCCAACTCAATTGAAAATGAAATTTTGGAAAAGCTGGCAAATGATGACAACGTCTTGGTATTTACGGAAACTACGTCCAATGTGCATCATCCCAATTTTTTCCCGAGTATCGATAGCATCATTGCTCCAATAGAAAAATCAGATAAACGTGAGGAGCTTTTTGAAGCGCTTCAACCTGATTTACTAGTAACATTTGGTGGATTGATTGTTTCAAAAAAGATAAAGGCTTTTTTAAGAAATTATAAACCCAAAACACATTGGCATATTGACGAGAAAAAAGCATTCGACACGTTTTTTTGTCTTTCAAAACATATAAAGATTAATCCTGCAGATTTTTTTAGAGCGATGCCAGATTCAAAACCAGCGCTAGATGGTAATTACAATTCATACTGGAGTAGGGTAAGGGATAACTATGAAAGTAAGAGAGAGACATATTTGTCTGAAATAGGCTTTTCAGACTTTAAGGCTTTCAGCCAGATACAGCAAAATATACCAAAAGGGTACCAAGTACATTTGGCAAATAGTTCTACAGTAAGGTATAGTCAATTGTTTCCTATGGATAAATCTTTAAAGGTCTTTTGCAATAGGGGTACAAGCGGTATTGATGGTAGTACCTCTACAGCAGTTGGAGCATCTGTTTATGAGAAATCACCAACAGTATTAATTACTGGTGATCTTAGCTTTTTTTACGACAGCAATGGCCTTTGGAACAATTATAAAAAACCGGATTTTAGGATAATACTAATCAATAATTCTGGCGGAGGTATTTTTAGAATTTTACCAGGGCAGGAAGACACGGATGATTTCTCCACTTTTTTTGAAACTACGCATCAACAAACGGCAAGTCACCTTGCTGAAATGCATGGATTTATATACGAAAGGATTGAGAATGAAAAACAATTGAATACTAGCTTTAAGAACTTCTATAATCCCTCGGAAATGCCTAAAATATTAGAGATAGTAACTCCTCGCCTAGAGAATAACAAAATTTTGCTTAGTTACTTCGATTTTATATCTTAGAACCTAAGTAATATTTTAATCTTTTAAGAACACTAACTACCATGAGTAAAAGAGATGAATTAATTGTAAAGTATGCCGCGGACATTAAAGACAAGTTTGGTGAAACGCCAAACATGGATTTGTTGACCAAAGTGGCTATTGGACTAGGACCCGCTATCTATAATTTGGATGCTTCAAAAGTTTCTGGATCAGATGACAAGGAATTGCAAACCGTAAAGAATAACTTCTTGATGAAGAAATTGGGTCTTGCAGATAGTTCTGATTTAATGGATGCGATCAATAGCGTTATTGATAAATATGGAAGATCGGACAAGAACAAGCATCGTGCGGTTATTTACTATATGCTAGCCAAGCATTTTGGTAAAGAATCCATTTACAACTAACATAGTATTATCATGTAAAGAAAGCTGCTGTAAAGCGGCTTTTTTTATACCCATATTTCAATCTACCTTTGTCCTATGATAGAATTAGGAAATTACAACACACTAAAAGTGCTAAGAAGCACAAGTATTGGCTTGTTTCTGGGGGATGAAGAGGGAACAGAGGTTCTATTGCCAAATAAATATGTTCCAGACGATTTTGAAATTGATGGAGATTTAGAAGTTTTTTGCTACTTGGATAATGGTGAACGTCCTATAGCCACAACCCTTAAACCTTTTGTAAAACGAAATGGTTTTGCATTCCTAAAAGTTGTTGAAGTAGGTGCTTATGGCGCATTTATGGATTGGGGTTTAGAGAAGCATTTACTGGTTCCATTTAGAGAACAGGGAGTTGAAATGGAACAAGGAAAAAAATATGTTGTACACTGTTATTTGGATGAAAAAACCTTTAGGTTGACTGGTTCTAGTCGGTTAAATAAATTTCTATCCAATGAAGGTTTTGCTTTAGAAGTGAACAGTGAAGTGGAAATAATGATAAGTAGAAAAACACCTTTAGGGCGCGAAGTCATAATAGAGGATAAGTACAAGGGACTGATATTTGAAAGTGATATTTTTAAACCAATTGCCATTGGAGACAGAATGAAAGGTTACATAAAAGCTGTTAGACCAGATAATAAAGTGGATATTTCCTTACAGCAAATAGGGGCCAAAATGTTGGAGCCAACCGCGAAATTCATTTTTGAAAAACTGCAAGAAAATAATGGGTTTTTGGCTTTGCATGATAAATCCACTCCGGAAGAAATCAAAGATACATTGCACTTAAGTAAAAAAGCATTTAAAAAAGCAATAGGAACGTTGTACAAAGAAAGAAAAATTACCATAGCAGATGATGGTATTTATCTTTTGTAACTACCTGAAATTAAATATGTTACAGAAATGTTAATTCAAAATGAATTAAATTGATACTGTTAAATTTTTTTCTTAGGTCAAATATTTTACTTTTGTATAAGTAGATAATAACTCACTGACAATTATGCTTTTAGCATAACGTCGGAACTCATACCCTCCTAATATGCCTTTTATTGAAGAAAGTGATTTGTTGGACCTACACAAGGATATAGACAAGGCCCAGATTATTAACGAAAGACTTTTGGATCAAATAAAGTATAAAAACAAAGATTTACGTAAGGTAAGATTGCATCGTAATATACTGCTCGGCTTTACGGCTCTTTTTGTTGTGGGAACCCTTGCCATCACATCTTTTACTGCTGGCCTTAGCAGTAAAAATTCATTTGAAAATCAAAATAACCTACTGGTTTCCATTGACAGCTTAGATGCTATAAAAACTAGAATTGGTAATCTTAAAGTACAAAATGAAGAGCTTAGCTTGGTTAAGGAATTTTACTTGGCAAAAGCATTTTTAGATAAAGAAAAGGTTTACTCGGTTCAGGTAAAATCATTTGTTGAGAATAATGTTACTTTGGCTTCTGAAGCCCTAACGAACACACTTTTTGTTAAAACCAACCCTTTCTACGCATATTCATTAGGAAACTTTGAAACATTGGATGAGGCTCAATCTTTCAGAAAGCAATTGGTCAATATGGGCTTTAAAGATGCTTTTGTTGCCTCTTACCAAGATGGAAAAAGAGTTAAAATAGAAGACCCTTATTAATTTTGAGAAAAAGTAAGGCTTGGATACAAGCTGCTAGGTTACGAACACTTCCATTATCACTATCGGGAATTATCGTTGGCACTGCATTAGCAGGAAAGCAAGGCTTTTTTGAACTTTCTATTTTTATTTTAGCGCTATTGACAACAGTTGGTTTTCAGGTCACTTCCAATTTTGCAAATGATTATGGAGATGGTGTAAAGGGAACTGATGATGAAGATAGAATAGGACCTGCAAGAGCCTTACAAAGTGGTTTGCTAACACAATCAGGACTTAGAAAAGGCATAGTTGCCTCTTCAATCATAAGTATGCTTGTTGCCGTGGGGTTGATTTATTTGGCATTCGGAAAAGAAAACCTTCTATATGTTCTTTCGTTTTTTGTTCTAGGAATTTTATGCGTTTGGGCAGCCATTAGATACACCATGGGCTCCGAGCCATATGGATATAAAGGTTTAGGAGATATATTTGTATTCCTTTTTTTTGGATTGGTTGGTGTTTTAGGAAGTATGTTTCTTTATACAAAATCGCTGAATTGGGTTTCGGTATTGCCAGCAATCACCATCGGATTATTGTGTGTAGGTGTTTTAAACTTGAACAACCTAAGGGATATTTCCTCAGACAGGAAACATGGTAAAAATACCTTGGTTGTTAAAATGGGTTTCGAAAACGGCAAACGCTATCATGTTTTGCTCATTACACTAGCTTTTCTCTGCCTTTTGAGATATACTTGGATTGAGAAAATAGGTATTTCCCATGCATTCTATATGCTGGCTTTTATACCTATTTTAATACATATCCGTAGGGTTATTATTACAAAGGAACCTGTAAAACTTGATGGAGAACTTAAAAAATTAGCGTTGAGCACTTTCTTACTCTCCTTGCTGTTCTATGTAGCAGTTAATAATTTTTTGTAATTTTGGTTTACAACTCACTAAACCTTACGAAACTTGGAACACCCCATTAAAATACTAATTGTTGAGGACAATGTAATTATTGCAGACGATATGCAATCTATGCTTGAAGAAATCGGGTATGAGATTGTTGACAATGTGATAGTTTACGAACAGGCTGTTGAAGTATTGAAAAATAACCACATAGACCTGGTGCTTATTGATATTATTCTGGCTTCGGATAAGACAGGAATAGACTTAGGAAAGCACATTAGAGACGTATATAACATTCCATTCATCTTTGTAACTTCTAACTCGGACAGAGCCACAGTTGAAAATGCAAAGACAGTTAAACCGGATGGTTACTTGGTTAAACCCTTTGAACAACAGGACTTGTATACCTCAATTGAAATAGCCTTGTCTAATTTCAATTATGCCCGAAAGGAGAATAGTAAAGAAATTACTGGAAACGAAGGTGATACTTTCACTTCCAATTCTGTTTTAAAGGATTCTATCTTTGTTAAGAAACAACATCTATACTATAGGATACAATTTGGTGATATTCAATTCATCAAGGCGGACAATGTATATTTAGAGGTAAATACTGTAGATAAAAAGTTTTTGGTTCGCTCTCCGTTGAAGGACTATTTGGAGAAATTGCCCAAAAATAAATTTTATAGAGCGCATAAGTCCTACATTGTTAATGTGGACCATATTGATGCAATCAATTCAAAAGATATTGTCATAAACAATAACTTGATACCTATATCCAAGGATTTTAAAGAGTTCATAATCTCTTCAATGAATAGTTAATACAAGTTCATTGTAATCATAATTTTAAAAGTGCCTTTTGGCACTTTTTTTATGCAATCATCCCAGAAACATTGAATTACCACAACTTTTGATTAGTTCACAACAATATTTTTCTACTGTGTGGTTATGCATATACTTTAGCAGTGTTATTAATTCAGAAAAGTAATTTTTTCATTTTCATATAGTGTTCTCGTAAAAGGGTCTTGTCAAATTTGGCAGGACCTTTTTTAGTTTCAGAAGGTTTGTCAATCCATGAAATGCAAAAAACATCGATAAAAGGGTTTTCACATATGCTTAAAGCCGTTTCACAACAGAAATGGGCACTTTCACAACAATACCGAATAACTCCTTTAGATTGGATTTAATTTTGTGTCTAAACTAGCGTTCTTTATATACAGCAACGATTAGAAAAGTTGCTTACAATAACTAAAGTTTTTGTGTATTGGTCATTCAATTTAATAGTAGGTTTTACTACGGTAAAATTGATACAAACAACAGTAAGCATAAAAAAATAATTATAGACTTTCTAAATCTTTCTGCTATTACGCGAGGTATATTAATGGGACGTAACTTAAAAAGAATTTTCTCGGCATTATTTTTTGTTTTTCTATTGAATGCTTCTGCGCAGTCTATAGAAAATGAAGAGGAGAGTACTTTAAAAGAGTTCCAAGATACTAATGGCTCTTCAAGCCGGTTCGATGTTTTTTTCAACTCCGTAAATAGATACAATGTCAACTCTGCCTATGATTGGTTAGATACTATCAAGGTATATCTTTCAAATGCTCAAAAGACCAACGATACTATAGCTACCCGTCTTTATCAGGTTATGCAGACACAAGTCTATAATGATTTAGGTGAGTATGATAAGAGTATTGTTTTGGCAAAAGAACTTTATGCTTCCAAAGATTCCTTGGACTCTAATTCAAAAAAGATTGTTTTGGATGTTTTGGATAGCAATTATGCCAACCTTAAGCTATACGATAAGCAAATAGAAATTAGGAAGGAAAAACGAGAACTTGGCCTAACGGAAAATGTTGCTTTCTATGATATCTACAGCAATCTAGGGTTATACAGAAAAGCTAGAAACCAATATATAATGGAGGTTAAGCCTACCATTGCAGATAATGATTCTTATGGTCTGGCCAAATATCACAGTAAGGTGGGTAACTACTTGAGGTTGGACAACTCTGCCCCAACTGCATTGAGTGAGCTAAAGAAGGCGAAGGCTTATTTGGATGTTTTTCTTAATGATATTTCAAAACAAAAGACAGAGGAACAACTTTTTGAAAGTGACTTGTTAAAAGCAGAAATTGAAGGAAACATTGGAAAATGTCATGTTCTGTTGAATCAATATGAAGATGCCATCCCTTTGTTGGAAACGAGTATTGAAGTTTTAACCACCTCTTCAAAAAATGCGCACAAAAGCGAAGTCATTGAGAATACGCTTAACCTTGCTGATGCTAATTTACAATTAGAACGATTTTCTGAGGCTAAGAAAAGCTTGAATATTGATTTTGAAAACATAAATACGGTACAAAATATTAAACGTAATAGTTTACTTGCCGCATATTATGACAAAGTTGAAAATTTTAAGAATGCCGCTACGTACTATAAGCGCAACGAAAGAATAAAAGATTCTCTTACCAAAACGCAATCTTCAATTATAAAACAACAATTGGTTACTATAGTGGCCAATGAGGACCTGGAGAATTCGCAACGATTGATAGATGAACAAAAGCAAATCAATGAACTGGCGCGTAGCGAAATGAAGGCAAAGGATGAGCGAATCAACTTGGTCTTTATCTCTTTAATCTTTACGTTGCTTGGTTTTGCCGGATTGGTCTATGCGTATTTAAAAAGTATTAAAAACCAACGTTTAATAGCGGAACAAAAACACATTATTGAGAATGCACTTGTTGAAAAAGATTCTTTATTAAAAGAGATTCACCATAGGGTAAAGAACAACCTTCAAATGGTTTCTAGTCTATTGAGCTTGCAAACCAAGAATACCAGAAGTAAGGCGGCAATAGAGGCATTGGAAGAAGGAAAGAGTAGGGTAAAGGCCATGGCACTTATCCATCAGAAACTGTATCAAAATGATGATTTATCTGTTATTGAAATGCAAGGCTATATTGAAAGTTTGATTAACAGCGTGCAGTCAGTTTATAAAAAAGGCGGCCATAATATTACGATTACAATTGATGCTGAGGGCACAGAATTGGATATTGATAGAGCTATTCCATTTGGTTTGATTTTAAATGAACTGGTTTCAAACTCTTTTAAGTATGCCTTTCCTGAAAATGATGAAAACGGAAAAATCTACATCCATCTTCGTAAAAATGGGGAGCAAGGATATTTTGAATATACGGACAACGGGATAGGGTTACCTGAAGATACGGAAGAACGCACTCATTCCTCTATGGGCATTCGTTTAATGAATAGATTGGTAAATCAACTTCAATCCAAATTGAATATTGATAAAGCAAGCGAAGGAGTAAGGTTCTGGTTCAACTTTAATTAATTCTTATCTTTTTTCCAAAGCGCAACAAGTTTTTCTCTTTTTGCATGCCGTTGCCTTTCCTGCCAGAATCTATTGTTTGTTCAAAAAAGTTCTTAGAAATTATCTAATCCACATTGAATAAAATTCAGGCTAAATATGGTTAAATTTGAAACCATTGGATGAAAGCTACCTATAAAAAGTACATTCTCGAATTTAAAACCCCCAGTGGAACTTCACGTGGTGTGATGACTAAAAAAGAAACATGGTTTCTTATTTTGAGAAATGGGGATACTTATGGAATTGGTGAGTGTGGTATTTTACGAGGTTTAAGTATTGATGATGTTCCAACCTACAAATCTAAACTTTCCTGGGTTTGCGATAACATTCACTTGGGTGAAGAGGAATTATTAAAACAGCTCAAAGAATTTCCATCCATTCAATTTGGCTTGGAGCAAGCTTTTTTATCCTTCAATTCAAATAATCCATTTGAATTATTTCCTTCGGAATTTACCAAAAACGAATTCCCCATTTCCATTAATGGTTTAATTTGGATGGGAGACGAAGCCTTTATGCTCTCTCAATTACAACAAAAACTACAAGATGGCTTTGGTTGCATTAAGATGAAGATTGGCGCAATTGACTTTGAGAAAGAACGTTCCATTTTAAAATCCATCCGAAAAAATTTCACTCCTGAAGAGATTGAACTTCGGGTTGATGCCAATGGTGCTTTTTCCAAGGAAGATGCGTTAGAGAAGCTAAAACAATTATCAAAATATTGTATTCATTCCATTGAACAGCCCATTAAACCTAATAATTGGCAGGCAATGGCAGCACTTTGTAAAGAGACTCCTTTGCCCATAGCTCTAGATGAAGAATTAATAGGCATCTTTACTGTAACAGAAAAAGAAAAATTACTACAAACCATTCAGCCGCAATACATCATTTTAAAACCTAGTTTGGTTGGCGGTTATGCTGGATGTAAGGAATGGATAGATTTGGCCGAAAAATATAGTGTTGGATGGTGGGTGACCAGTGCATTGGAAAGCAATATTGGGCTTAATGCCATTGCGCAATGGACTTATTCCTTAAAAACGGATATGCCACAAGGATTGGGTACTGGTAGTTTATTTACCAATAATTTGGACAGCCCATTAGAGGTTTCCAACGGAAAGCTATTCTATAGGAAGGATAAACATTGGAAGACTAATTTAATAGAAGATTTATGTATATAGAACAGGGATACAAAGGCAATCTAGGGCTATGGAAATACTTCATCATACCAATATGTTTTATTGGTTTTATGGGCATTAATTATGTAGCAACGGTAACTTCTCCGGTCAGTGTAGAGGACGCTTTGCAACAAATGATTGAACAATTTGGCTCTAATTTAGTACTGATTATTCTTTTAGCTCCTTTGGCAGTTGGCCTTATTGTTGTACTCGGATGGACCTTCTTGGTTCATCAACAATCCATAACATCATTGACTACGTCAAGAAAAAAAGTAGATTGGAAGAGAATCTTTTTTGCTTTCGGGTTGTGGGGAGGGTTAACCATTTTATTAACCGTAATAGATATTTACTTTTCTCCAGATAGTTATGAGCTCAATTTTAATATGTCCAAATTTATACCCTTGGCCATTATTGCTATTCTTCTGATTCCTTTGCAGACCAGTTTTGAAGAATATCTCTTTAGAGGACATATGATGCAAGGCTTGGGTCTTTTGGCAAAGAACCGCTGGGTTCCGCTTGTGGTTACTTCTGTTCTTTTTGGATTAATGCATATTGCAAACCCAGAAGTGGAAAAATTGGGCTATGGCATTATGGTGTATTATATAGGAACCGGTTTTTTTCTAGGGATTATGACCCTAATGGATGAAGGATTGGAGTTGGCCCTAGGCTTCCACGCTGCCAACAATTTAATAACCGCCCTTTTGGTTACTGCAGATTGGACTGCCTTTCAAACAGATTCCATTTACAGAGATATTTCTGAACCAGTTTTAGGTTGGGATGCTTTGATTCCTGTATTTGTGGTATTTCCCATTTTGTTGTTTTTGTTCTCCCGAAAATATGGATGGAGCAATTGGAAAGAAAAACTATTTGGTAAAGTACTTACCAAGGAAGAATTTGTAGCTCAGAACGACAGTGAATCTCTATTGGCATAACATACAACCCGCATTTAAATTAAACGGGGTTCATTATAAGCTTGATGAACTTTCAGAAATAGCCTATAGTGTAATAAAGGAAGGTGATTCTTTTGAAGCTTCAATAGGTGTTTTTTTATTGGATTGGTTAACCGATAAGCCAACGGTAGAGGTTTATACTTCTGGTTCTACAGGAAAACCTAAAAAAATCATTCTAAAAAAGGAGCATATGGTCAATTCGGCCATAGCTACCGGTAAACACTTTAATCTTAGTGAGGGGGATACAGCATTGCTGTGTCTTTCATGCTCCGGAATCGCTGGCAAAATGATGTTGGTTAGAGCTATGGTTTTAGGGCTGGCATTGGATTATGTAGCGCCTTCATCAACTCCATTGGCAAATACTCATAGTACATATGATTTTGCAGCAATGGTGCCGTTACAAGTAGAAAATTCTCTAGAACAACTCCCACAAATAGGGACCCTTATAGTTGGGGGCGCTCCAATCGCCAAAAGTTTGAAAGAAAAATTGGAATTGGTTTCGAGTAAGATTTTTGAAACCTATGGCATGACGGAGACCATTACCCACATAGCAGTAAAGAGAATCGGCAATGATTATGTCAAGTCGAGCACGGTCGAGAATCATGTCAAGTCGAGCGCAGTCGAGACTTATTTTATAACACTACCAGATATAACAGTTTCAACAGATAACAGGGGATGTCTGGTCATCAATGCCCCAAATATTTCAGATGTTGAAATCATCACCAATGATATGGTAGAATTAATAGATGACAACCATTTTAAATGGCTTGGAAGATATGATTCGATTATTAATTCTGGGGGAATCAAATTAGTTCCAGAACAAATTGAAGCAAAACTATCCTCAATAATACATTCACGTTTTTTTGTAGCTGGAATGCCGGATGATACACTGGGTCAAAAATTGATTTTACTTGTTGAAGATGAGCAGGTATCAAAAACTGAGTTATTCAAAAAGATAAATGGATTGAAGGAACTGACGAAATACGAAGTTCCAAAGGAAATCCATCTATTAAAATCCTTTGTTGAAACCGAAAGCGGGAAGATAGATCGTGAAAAAACTTTACTTCAGATTAGTTAAGTTTTGTAAATTCAAACGATAAATCAACTTTTATGAAAAAAATTACCCTTTCCTTATTTATTGCATTTTCTGTTCTTTCCTATTCACAACAAATTTTGCCAGAATCTGAGCGTGCTAGAGTGGTAGACGAAATTTTAGAAGAACGGTTCAACAACTTGCTTCCCAAATTAATGGATGACACAGAAATTGACATGTGGGTGGTAATTTCTAGGGAATATAATGAGGACCCGGTAATAAAAACAATGCTGCCCGCCACCTGGTTAAATGCAAGAAGGAGAACCATTCTGCTTTTTTATAGAGATAGTGCAAAAGGTACCATAGATAAACTGGCGGTGGCTCGTTACAATGTTGGAAAGAGCATTGTGTCCGCTTGGGATAAAGAAAAAGAACCCAACCAATGGAAAAGACTCATGCAGTTGATCGAGGAACGGAATCCTAAAAAGATTGGTCTCAACTTTTCTAAAGATCATAATATTGCAGATGGACTGGACAAAACGGATTATGATGAATTTATGGCCAATCTTCCAAAAAAGTATCAATCCAAAGTAGTTTCAGCTGAACAGTTAGCGGTAAGATGGATTGAAACCAGAACGCCAAGAGAAATGGTGATATATGACCAATTGGTAGATATTACCCATGATATTATTACTGAAGCTTTTTCCGAAAAAATTATAATGGCAGGAGTTACGACCACAACAGAAGTAGAGTGGTGGATGCGTCAAAAAGTTACGGATTTGGGATTGGAAACCTGGTTTCATCCTACCGTAGATGTGCAACGAACTAGTGAGGAACTTGTAGGTCATTTGTATTCATTCTCTGGTAGGCCAGATGATTTAATTATTCAACCCGGTGATTTGCTACATTGTGATTTTGGAATCACTTATTTAAGACTGAACACCGATTGCCAAGAATTGGCCTATGTATTAAAACCCAATGAGAAGCAAGCACCAGCATTTTTAGTGAATGCATTAAAAGATGGTAATCGCGTTCAAGATTTCTTGACAAAAAACATGGTAAAGGGCAGGACTGGTAACGAAATTTTGGCTAAAGCGCTACAGGAGGCCAGGGATGCGGGTTTACGTCCTGCAATCTATACGCACCCCTTAGGAACTTACGGACACTCTGCGGGCACTACAATAGGCATGTGGGACTCCCAAGGAGGAGTAATGAAAGATGACGGGGACAATTATCCCTTAAACCCTAATACAGTATATGCGATTGAATTGAATGCTACGGTCAATATCCCAGAATGGAAACGGGATATTCGGATTATGTTGGAAGAAGCTGGATTTTATGGTGAAGATGGCTTTAGATATGTAAATGGACGGCAAACAGAGTTATTGCTAATACCAAGAGTAAAACTACATTTAGGACATTAAATTCTTATATCTCCCTTGTGTCGTTTTTACAATATGTTGTTTAATTCCTTAACTTTAAGAAGGTTGAATTAAGCCATATGACTATGCGTAAAATAGTATTCTTAGCCTTTTTATTACTCACTTCAATCATTTTTTCGCAAGAAGAGATTAAAAAAATCCGCGGAATTATCACCGATGGGTTTGAACCTTTACAAAATGTAAATATCCTTGTAAAAGGAACGGACATAGGAATAAAAACAAATAAGCTGGGTAAATATGAAATATTTGCTAACGAAGGGCAAACCTTAGTCTATAGTTATGTGGGAAAGCAACCCGTTGAGATTATCATTGAAGATGTTACCGAGTTTTTAAATATAGCATTGTATGATAGGGTTGAGGAACTTGAAGGTGTAACCGTAACAAAAAGAAAGCGAAAAACCCAGAAAGATTTACTTAATGAATTTAATGAAAACAAAAACCTAATTAAAACAGGGTTTGGGATACTGGATAAAGAACGAACGGGATTTTCATTAAGGATTATTGACACTGACGATTTAAATCCTTCGGCAATTGATTTTGTTACTGCGCTTGAGAATAGAATACCAGGAATAAAGGTAGATAGGTCTGATCCTGCACGACCTAAGGTTTTTCTGCCAAGAAAATTTAATTCAATGAGTAATGGAAGACCAGCTGCTTTTGAAGTCGATGGACTAATTACAGCGGATGCTCCTATTTACATTTCTTTGGAGAGTATGGAGCGTATTGCAGTAATAAATACGCCTATTGGCCTCGCAAAATATGGTAGTATTGCGGCAGGGGGATTGATTATTATAAATACGAAAGTTGCAAGTTTTAGCAGGCGAGAGCCTGGAAAGGATAAACCTTATGACCAAGCAAGATTGCGGGATAATTTTTTTAAGGAAGGGAGTACGGTCAAAAACGAACAACTATCTAAATCAAAATATTTGAACGAGTTCTACTTGGCCACTAACAAACAGGAGGCAAAGAAAGTGTTTGAAGAACAAGAAAAGCGATACTCCAAATCACCTTACTTTTATCTGGATGTTTTTTCGTTTTTTAAAGATGAATTTGATGACAAGGAAATTCGAAAGGGAATAGGAAAAAAAATTGAAGAAGAATTTGCAACAAACCCAACCATACTTAAAGCATTTGCATATAAACTTGATGAAGTAGGGGACTTTAAATGGGCTGCTGAGATTTATAAGAAAGTGTTTATTCTAAGACCGCATTATGCTCAGTCTTATATGGATTTGGCCAATAATTATCGTGATTTAAACGATGCAGATAATGCAGCCAGGCTTTATGCTCGGTATAATTATTTGGTCGACAAATCATTTTTCAAGAGCTCCGAGTCGTTCTCACCAATAATAAAAAAAGAGTTTAACAATCTCCTTGTACATCATAGCACAATTTTAAGTGACAAAACATTTTTAAAAACGGAAGAAGAAGAATTTAAAGGAACCCGCTTAGTTTTTGAATGGAATAACGGTGAAGCCGAGTTCGAACTACAATTTGTAAATCCAGAGAGACAATATTTTACTTGGAAACATACAATGGTAGATAATGCTGAAAGGATTCAGGATGAAAAAATCCATGGCTTTTCATGCCAAGAATATTTAATCTATGAACCTGAAAAAGGAAAATGGAATGTGAATGTGAAGTATTTGGGGAATAAAAGTTTAACTCCCACCTTTTTAAAAGCCAATGTCTATTACAATTTTGGCTCTACAGAGCAGCGCAAGGAAACAAAAGTCTTTAAATTAGAAACCAAAAATGTTAACCGAGCGTTGTTCCAAATCAATAACGGAGTATCCATTTCTTTGAATTAAAATAGAAAAAGGAACTTTTGCTTATTCCTAGAATTAAGGAATATTTAGGAAACTAAAATCGTCTTTATATTTTTCTTTTAGTAATTTAAGGAAGTAATTATCACTATATCAATCAATTGATATAGTGACTAAACTTAAAGCTATGAAAAAACTCTTCACTTTTATCGCATCCTTTTTTATGATTTTCTCCGGTTTAGCAACAGAGCGTTTAATAAGCGGGAAGGTTACAAATGGCGGAAGTCCAATGCCAAATGTTAGAATTCAAGTAGTGAACCAAGGTGTTGCATCCAATTCTAATACAGATGGTAGGTATAAAATTGTCGCGAGCACTGGCGACATGTTATTTTACAATGCAGATGGAATGGAACCATTACAGATACGGGTGGAAGATGTTACAAGGACTTTAAATGTGGTAATGTTCCCTAGAGTGGAAAAATTAGAGAATGTAACGGTTACAAGGAATAGACGTAATAGCCAGAAAGAATTGGAAATGGATTATCCATACAATCCAAATATCATCAAAACAGCTTTTGGGTATTTAAATAAGGAAAAGACCTCTTATTCCTTGAGAATGATGGATGCAGATGACTTTTTACCTGGGGAGTATAATTTTGAGAATGTACTTAGAGGAAGATTTGCTGGAGTAAGGGTCTCCACAGGAATGGGTTTTGGCGGAGGAAATACAGTTGGTGGAGCCAGAGCAGTTTTCTTACGAAGCGGTTGGCCTGCGGTTTTTGATATAGATGGTCAGGTATTTACAGATTTCCCAGATTTTATTGACGTTCAAAATATTGACCGCATTGCTATTATACCATCAGCCGTTGGAACGGTTCGGTATGGAAATTTGGCCAAAGGAGGAGTGGTAGTGATTAACACTAAAACAGGTACAACAATTCCAAAAGATAAAAATGGACTATATCTTGATAGAATGAGACTTCGTAACAATCAATACGATGGTACGGCCCTTACAGAAGAAAAAGTAATGAAAAATGCGCCTACATACTTAAAAGAATTACAAGGCTCCAGTAGTTTTGAAGTGGCAAAGGCCTCATTTGAAGAAAATTCAAAAAAATATTCAAGTTCCCCATATTTTTTATTGGATTCTTACCAATATTTTTATGAGAAATGGAACCAAAAAGACTATGCTGATACTATCATCAAAAATAGTTACGGCTTGTTCCAAAACAACGCAGTGCTTTTAAAGGCGTTGGCTTATATGTATGAATCACATGACAGATATGATTTGGCACATGAAGCCTTTAGAAGTGCTTTTATTCTACGTCCGCAGTATAGACAATCTTATCTGGATCTTGCTAAAAGCAATAGAAACCTCAATAACATGAAAAGAGCGGCAGTACTGTATGCCCGTTATTTTTATTTGTTAGATGAGGGTTTAATGGAAACGGACACCAGTAGTTTTTCAAGAATTATTAATCGCGAATTCAATAATCTTCTTACGTTAGAAAAGACCGATATGATTAAGAGTCAAGCAAATATGAAAATAGAGGTTGAAGATGAAGATTTTGACAGTACTCGTTTGATGTTGGAGTGGAATGATAGTGAGGCTGAATTTGAACTTCAGTTTGTAAACCCAGACAATCAATATTATACATGGAAACATACCCTCCAAGAAAATGCAAAGACCATTAGTCAAGAAAAGGATTTTGGATATTCTTGTGCAGAATATTTGATAGACGACTCGTTTTCAGGAAATTGGAAGGTCAATGTGAAATACTTGGGGAATAAAAGTTTAACGCCAACTTATTTAAAAGCAATAGTGTATCATAATTACGGTTCAAAATTGCAACGAAAAGAGGTAAAGGTATTTAAGCTTGGGACCAAAAATGTAAACCAAGCGCTGTTCCGTATTAATAAAGGAGCATCAATATCCTTAAATTAAAAGAACTTCATTAAGTTATTCTTTTCCATATTCTCAACAAGTATGGAAATCAAAAAATGTTCCTTGAAATAAATACTTGTTTAATTATAGTTTTTTACCTTTAGCGAACTTCAATGAAAGCTTTAACGGCATAACCCTAAAATAGATTAATTCGACTTAATCGTTCTTAAATCTTAAAGGAAAATGAAGCGAATAGGCTTACTCTTAGTGTTGCTTGCAGGACTGCAAAATGGAATGTTTGCTCAAGAAGAAAAAAATGTCACTATTTGTTGGGATGTGTCCCTATCCATGATGGATAGGGATATTGAAAAAGAATATTATTTTTTGGATGCTTATTTTAAAACCATTCAAAATGCTGATGTGACCCTGCTTACATTTAGCAATCAAATTATTTCTAAAAATGACTTTAAAGTAGCTTCTGGCAATTGGTCCGAAATAAAAGAAAAGCTCAAAACTATAGTTTACGATGGAGCAACTTCTTATGAAGAATTGGGAGAATATGTGGACAAAGGAGAGGTCCTTTTATTTACAGATGGAAAACAAAACATAAGTGCTTCCTCGCCAAGTTTTGAAGGAGAACTTTATATTGTAAATAGCAGCAATTTTTTTGATAGGGCTAGTTTAAACCTTTTAGCCATTGTCAATAATGGAAATTTGGTAAACCTATTGGACAAAGAGAATAAAAAAGCTTCTGAGGAAAATCAAAAAGAATATTCAGGAACAATATACAATGGAACCAGTGGTTTGGCTTCCGCAAAAATTTACATTAAAGGTTTTCCGGCAAAACAGATTTCATCTGACATCCAAGGTAATTTTAAAATAAACGGAGCTGTAGGTGATACCTTGGTGGTGTCTTACGGAAACAAAATAGCCGAGCATACATTGGATAATAATTTTGCGCTTAACTTTTCATTTGAAGAAAGTGGAATACAATTGGATGAAGTCATTGTAACCGAGAAAGTACCAGTTCAAGAAGAAGAAATAATTACGGCATACGGCAAAGAAAATAAAGATAAAATTGGCTACGCGGTACAATCCATATCTGATGAAGATATTGCTCCTGTTTCCACGACCGTAAATAATGCCGTGCAAGGGAAGTTTTCCGGTGTTAGTTTAGGACAAAATGAAGATTTAAGTGAAGTAAAAATGCGTCCTGCTAATTCTATATTGGGGAATAACTATGGTTTAATTGTAGTTGATGGCGTCCCGATGGAAAGATCAAATTCATATTCGGGTGAAATTGCTGATACAAGTTTTATCGACCCCCAGAACATAGCTAGTATTACGGTATTAAAGGGACTTTCTGCAACAAACAGATATGGGAGTGAAGGAGCCAATGGTGTTCTATTGATTACCACTAAAACTGCCACTTTTGATGGTCCAAGAAAACAAAAAAAAGATTTAGCGCGCTTAACCAATAATGTTTATGATGGCAAGATCAAGGTGAACAGTAAGACCCTGGTGACGCCATATTTAAAAGAGCTGAAAAAAGGAAAAGACCTGCAAGAAGCATACAATATCTATCTAAATCAAAGAGGTGAATATTTAGAAACTTCGGAATATCTGTTGGATGTTTATGGGTTTTTCTATACCTCCAATCAAGAAATAGCAGAGCGAATTTTATCAAACATTCTAGAAAAAGAGGATACCAAATTTGAAGAGCTAAGAGGAATGTTCTTAAAATCTGAAGAAAGCGGAAATCATAAAATGGCACTATTGGCCGCCAATAAGATGTTGGATGCCTTTCCAAATAAAATCCAGCCCTATTTTGATGCGGCCATAGCTCATAGAAACATGGGAAACCATCAGGATGCCTTGAATATGTTTAATACCATTGCGGATGGTACGGCTAACGTAAAGCTAAATTTTGGTAGTCTAGAAAAAGTTGTTGGTACCGAGATACGAAATTTGATAAATAAGGAGCGAAAAAATCTAGATATCAAAAAAGTGAATCAGAAGTATCTGAACAATCTAACCTATAATGCAAGATTGATGTTGGATTGGAACAATCCAGATGCTGAGTTTGTTGTTCAATTTGTAAATCCCCAAAAAAGATTTTTTAATTGGGAACATACGGACACAAGTGATAAAAGGAGAATTTTAGATGAATTGCAACACGGTTTTGCCAATGAGCAGTTTGAAATTGTTGGAGCCGATACTAAAGGAGATTGGATATTGAATGTTACTTACCTTGGTAATAGAACAAGTGGCAATAAAGCGCCAACTTTTCTAAAATGTACAGTACAATACAATTTTGGAAAGCCTAACCAAACTAGTGAGGAACATCTGGTTCGTCTTCAGGATATGGATGATGAACAACAATTGGCCAAATTCACTGTACAATAGCTACACTTGTAAAACCCCCATATTAAATTGTTTTTCAATAGGTGAGTGATTTGCTGCTTCAATTCCCATGGAAACCCATTTTCTGGTTTCCAATGGATCTATAATGGCATCTGTCCATATGCGGGATGCGGCATAGTATGGTGAAATCTGATTATCATAACGCTGCTTAATTTTATCAAACAACGCTTTCTCTTTTTCAGCATCCAATACCTCTCCTTTTTTTTCCAACGAAGCTTTTTCAATTTGCAATAATACCTTAGCGGCGGAATTTCCGCTCATAACGGCAAGCTCCGCACTTGGCCAAGCTACAATCAACCTTGGGTCATAAGCTTTTCCACACATGGCATAATTTCCTGCTCCATAACTATTCCCAATAACTATGGTGAATTTAGGAACGACCGAATTGCTCACGGCGTTTACCATTTTGGCACCATCTTTTATAATACCGCCATGCTCACTTTTACTGCCCACCATAAAACCCGTAACATCCTGTAGAAAGACCAATGGAATTTTCTTTTGGTTACAGTTTGCAATAAACCTTGTGGCTTTATCGGCAGAATCAGAATAGATAACACCACCAAACTGCATTTCTCCTTTTTTGGTTTTGACCACTTTTCTTTGATTAGCCACAATACCTACTGCCCAGCCATCAATACGGGCATAACCGGTTAGAATGGTCTTTCCAAAACCTTCTTTGTATTGTTCAAATTCAGAGTTGTCTACCAGTCTTTTAATAATCTCCAACATGTCATATTGATCACCTCTTGATGCCGGAAGAATACCATAAATGTCCTTAGGATCTTCAACTGGTTTTTTGGTTTCAACTCTATTGAAACCAGCTTTGTCAAAATCTCCAATCTTACCAACGATATTCTTTATTTTATCTAAAGCATCCTTATCATCTTTGGTCTTATAATCAATTACTCCACTAATTTCTGAATGGGTAGTGGCACCACCTAGGGTTTCGTTATCAATGCTTTCACCAATAGCCGCTTTAACCAAGTAGCTTCCTGCTAAAAAGATGCTGCCTGTCTTATCCACAATAAGTGCCTCATCACTCATAATGGGCAAGTATGCACCACCGGCAACACAACTTCCCATTACTGCAGAAATCTGTGTTATTCCCATGCTACTCATTATGGCATTGTTCCTAAAAATTCTACCAAAATGTTCTTTGTCAGGAAAAATTTCATCCTGCATGGGCAGATAGACACCTGCACTATCCACTAAGTAGATTATGGGCAGTTTGTTTTCAATGGAAATCTCTTGGGCCCGTAAGTTTTTCTTCCCGGTTATCGGAAACCACGCCCCAGCTTTAACAGTGGCATCATTGGCTACAACAATGCATTGTTTACCTTGAATGTATCCAATTTTCACCACGACCCCAGCAGATGGACAACCACCATGTTCTTCATACATATCGTCTCCTGCAAAAGCACCAATTTCAACAGTATCTGTATCTTTATCTAAAAGATACTCAATACGCTCACGAGCGGTCATCTTGCCTTTGGCATGATGTTTTTCTATACGTTTTTTACCTCCGCCTAGCTTGACTTCCGTCAATTTTTTTCTAAGCTCTGAGAGTTTTAATTTATTATGATCTTCGTTTTTATTGAAGTTGATATCCATAGTTTATAAACCAATTTCATCTTGTTGGTTAAAGATAAGGAGTTATAATCATTACTTTTGATTACATATGAAAAGTAAAATTAAATGGGGCATTATTGGCCCTGGAAATATTGCCGACAAATTTGCTTCGAGCTTACGACTTGTTGAAGACGCTGAAATTTCTGCGGTAGCTTCTAGAACTTTGGATAAGGCGCAAAAGTTTGCTGATGAATTTTCTATTAAAAATGTATTTGGCAGTTATGATGAACTCTTTGAATCTGACACAGCAGATATTGTTTATATAGCTACACCACATAACTTTCATAAAGATTTAGCAATTAAAGCCATGCAATCTGGTAAGCATGTACTTTGCGAGAAACCGCTGGGGATAAACAAATCCGAAGTTGTAGAACTTATTGAAGTTGCAAAGCAAAACCAGGTTTTTCTTATGGAAGGATTGTGGTCAAGGTTTAACCCATCTATTAAAAAAGTAAAGGATTTAATTGATGAAGGTGCAATTGGGAAAGTATCCTATTTACATGCAGATTTTGCTTTTTATGCTTTGGATAGAGCTATGGATTCAAGGTTGTTAAATCCCAATTTGGCTTCAGGTTCAATATTGGATATTGGAATTTATCCCATTTTTTTAGCGTATTTAATTTTGGGAAAACCCAAGCAAATCCTTGCTTCTTCCAATTTTCATTCAAATGGCACCGAATTGCAAACATCAATGATTTTTCAATATGAAAACGCCCAAGCTATGCTATATAGCGGATTGACCAGTAAATCCGATATGCAAGCAGAAATTTCCGGAAGCGAAGGAGAGTTGTTTATCAATCCCAGATGGCATGAAGCGGATGGCTATACTTTGGTGAAAAATGAAGAAACCCAAAAAGTGGATCTTCCAAAACAGGGAAATGGTTTTATTTATGAGATAAAAGAAGTACATAAATGCCTTAATGCCAAAAAACTGCAAAGTGACCTATGGTCACATCAAAATAGCTTAGATTTAGCTGAATTATTGGACGCAGTGCGGGAAAAAGCTGGGGTGAAATTTCCGTTTGAAGCATAAACTACGATTAGGCCACTATGGTTATATCAATTTTTACGATATTTGATTTTCTACTGAACTAACTATATGGGAATGAATAAAAATACAGTGCTCGCTTGGGCTACTTGGATAATGATTTTTGTGGGCATGGGAATGATAGCGTTGGGCGCTTTTAAATATGATGAAGTCGCAGGGTATGGATTTGCTGCCGTAGGTGTTGGTTTCTTTGCAATTGCTTGGGTTTTTAATGCACTTAAAGGTAGAGTATAGCTTTCCAATTTCTTAACTAAAAAACTACTTGATGTCAGACGATAAGAAGGTCATTTTTTCAATGTCCGGTGTTACAAAGACGTTTAAAACTGCTAACACCCCAGTATTAAAAAATATTTATTTGAGCTTTTTTTACGGAGCTAAGATTGGGATTTTAGGTCTCAACGGTTCTGGTAAGTCAACCTTGTTAAGGATTATTGCAGGAGTTGACAAAAACTATCAAGGTGATGTGGTTTTCTCACCAGGGTACTCTGTTGGCTATTTAGAGCAAGAACCACAGTTGGATGATGAAAAAACCGTACTGGAAATAGTCAAGGAAGGCGTTGGGGAAACGGTTGCCATTCTTGATGAGTACAATAAAATCAACGATATGTTTGGTTTGCCCGAAGTATATGAGGATGCAGACAAAATGCAGAAGTTGATGGATAAGCAAGCAATACTTCAAGATAAGATAGATGCATCCAATGCTTGGGAATTGGATACTAAGCTTGAAATTGCAATGGATGCCCTACGTACACCAGATTCCGATAAGAAGATTGGGGTGTTGTCCGGAGGTGAAAAGAGAAGGGTAGCACTTTGTAGGTTATTGTTGAAAGAACCAGATGTCTTGCTTTTAGATGAACCTACCAACCATTTAGATGCGGAATCTGTACATTGGTTAGAGCATCATTTAGCACAATATAAAGGCACCGTAATTGCGGTAACGCATGACCGCTATTTTTTAGACAATGTTGCGGGATGGATTTTGGAATTGGATAGGGGAGAAGGTATTCCATGGAAAGGAAATTACTCAAGTTGGTTGGATCAAAAATCCAAACGCCTTGCACAGGAAAGTAAACAAGCCTCAAAACGTCAGAAAACTTTAGAACGCGAACTGGAATGGGTACGACAGGGAGCCAAAGGGAGACAGACAAAACAAAAGGCACGTTTAAATAACTATGACAAGCTTTTAAGTCAGGATCAAAAGCAGTTAGAAGAAAAATTGGAAATCTATATCCCAAACGGGCCAAGATTGGGAACCAATGTGATTGAGTCCAAAGGTGTAAGCAAAGCTTATGGGGATAAGCTGTTATATGAAGATTTAAACTTTAGCCTTCCGCAAGCCGGTATTGTTGGTATTATTGGACCCAATGGCGCTGGTAAGACTACAATCTTTAAAATGATAATGGGTGAGGAAACGGCAGATAAAGGAGAATTTATTGTAGGCGATACGGCCAAACTTGCATATGTAGACCAGAGCCATTCCAACATTAACCCAGAGAAATCTATTTGGGAAAACTTTAGTGACGGACAAGAATTAGTTATGATGGGAGGTAAGCAAGTAAACTCAAGGGCATACCTAAGCCGTTTTAATTTTTCCGGAAGTGAGCAAAATAAGAAAGTAAATATGCTTTCTGGAGGTGAGCGTAATAGACTACATTTGGCGATGACCCTAAAAGAAGAAGGAAATGTATTGCTCTTGGATGAGCCTACCAATGATTTAGATGTAAATACACTACGTGCTTTGGAAGAGGGATTGGAAAATTTTGCAGGTTGTGCGGTAGTTATTTCTCACGACAGGTGGTTCCTAGATAGAATATGTACTCACATTTTAGCATTTGAAGGTGATTCTCAAGTGTATTTCTTTGAAGGTTCTTTCTCGGACTATGAGGAAAATAAAAAGAAACGCCTGGGAACAGATATTATGCCCAAGCGTATTAAATACAAAAAACTTATTCGTTAAGGAATATTAGTTTTCTTTTTCAAATGCTTTTAGCCCTTCTTCAAGCAGCTTTTTTGCTTCTTGAAGATATGCTTTCTGATGGAATTCCAGACTGTTAGGGTCTTTTTGGTTCTCAGATGAGTTGTGATCAAAAGATTTTGAAAGCAAAATCAATTGTTCAATGGCCTTTTGAGTCGAAGCCAACTTATCTTTGGCATGCTTGTCAAAAACGGTTATCATTTCCATTTCCATGGAATTCTGTTCACTTTCTTCTGCATCTGAATATGCTTCGTGTTCAAGAGAGCTATTTGCGCTATCTTCAACTACAGCTGTTGCAGTAACACCTAAAGTACATTCGTCTAGAATAGTGATTAACTCATTGATGATTGCAATGGATTTCTTTGAAAAGTAACGCCCTGCATCCCAATCTACGGGATCTGTAGCTTTATTTAAACTTTCAATGGCGTCTAAGGTTTTGTCCTTAGATTTGGCACAACTGCATTCCTCCATGAAGGATTTTGATTTTTCCAGAGCAATCATAGCTCTTTCAGCATAATATGTCTGATGCTCAAAATTGGTTGCGGTTAAAGCCTTTTTTGAATGACTGAGACCATAGGTGACTTTTGCATAAAAATTGTCACACTGATTTGAAAAACTGGTGTTTACAGCAAAAACTAATGCAAATGCAAACAAAACATAGGATTTGGGAGCCATGGTTTAGTATTGATTTGGGTTGATTCACTATCATTAACGACAATAACCCATCAATATTTCATCATTCTAAAAATCATCATTGGGGTACCAGTCCAATTGCACCACCTTTATAGCTGCATCTCCTTTGTTTACAATATCCTTGAACTTTGCTACATCACTTACATTTGGTCGACCTCTATAATGATAAGGATATACTTCTTTGGGCTTAAATTCTAAGACAGCATCTGCAGCACTTACTTCTGTCATAGTATAAGGCAAGTTCATACAAACAAAAGCTTTATCAATATTTAGTAGTGCCCTCATTTCTGGAATGTCCTCTGTATCTCCTGAAAAGTAGATGCGTTGCCCATCTATATTAAGCACATAACCATTTCCTCTGCCTTTGGCATGAAATTTTAAAGCTTCCGTCCTTAGATTGTACATAGGAATAGCTTCGACCGTAATCCCATATCTTTCTTTGGAATCCCCATTGTTTAAAACATCTATTTGAGGGGTAAATTCTTCCGGTATCTTATCTGCTACTGCCTGAGGAACCATGATTTTGGCTTTTCCAGTGTTTAGCTCCTGCAGTGTTTCCAGACTAAAATGGTCTCCATGGATATCCGTGATTAAAATTAAATCAGGCTGTTTCTGATTCTCAAAAGCTTTTTTTCCTCCAACCGGATCAATATATATGGTAATTCCATTCCATTCCAAAACTGTAGTAGCATGTTCTATCGGAATAATTTTTAAAGCGTTGATCACATCTTCTTTGGACATAACCATGTCTTTTTGACCCTTAGTTTCCTTACATGCAAGCATTAAGAGTAAAGTAAAAGCAAATAAAAAATATTTTTTTTTCATAACGAAGGAGTTTGTTAGCCCTTTAAAATTAACACTTTCAATATACTGATGGTTATTTTTTTAACATTATTTAATCCTTAATAATCCAAAATAAAAGCTTAAGCGTATATAAACAGAACACAATTGATTAAATACACTTTAAACGCAAGATCAATTAATTTAAAAGTTATGACTGAAACAAAAAGTAACAACGGATTAAAGGTAATAGCTGGTTTACTAGGTGTGGTTCTTTTAGGAACTATTATTTATACAGTAAGCCTTTACCAAGATAAGAAAAAGACCACTACCGCACTTACTCAAGAAAAAGAGTTGGTTGTTGAAGATTTAAACAGCTTGAAATCAGAATATGATAAAGCTATTTTAGAAAGTAATGCTACTAATGAAGAATTGGTTGCTGCTAGAGATAACATTGCAAAATACATTGATTCTGTTCATGGAATGAAAGCTGATATTGCTTCACTTTCTAGATACAGAAGACAAGTTAGCGTTCTTAAAGCTGAAAGAGAAGCTTTGTTAAAGCAAGTTGATTCTTTAACAAGCTCAAACTCATTGTTGGCTATGCAAAGAGACAGCACATTTGTTGAACTTGAAAAGCAAACTGTATTTAATGATTCTTTAGTGGTGCAAAACACTCAATTGGCAGATGCTGTTGAAAGAGGTTCTGCTTTAAGTCTTTCTACTTTTACTGTTGATGCAGTTAGAGAAAGAAACAGTGGAAAATTGGTTTCTACTTCAAGAGCTAAATCTACTGATAAATTCAAAGTATGTTTTACAATTGCTGATAACGTAATTGCTGAAGCTGGTGATAGAGAATTCTTTATTGAAGTTCTTGATCCTCAAGGTAACGTATTGGGAGATAGCTTTTCTAAGTCTAGCGAAGAAGGTGCTTCTATAACTTATAGTAAAGGAACTAACTTCTACTACGAAAACAGTTCTTTAGATGTTTGCGATTACATTAACAAGCCTGCTTCAGATTTCCAAAAAGGAAACTACATGGTAAATGTATATGACAACGGTCTAAAATTATTGGGAACTTCTAAGTTCGCATTAAAATAATACACACTATCCGTATTTTATAAAAAAGCCCGGTTCGTTATGAACCGGGCTTTTTTTATTCATTTAGGATGGCTTTCTATTTCAAACTACCAACCATATCTTCCGGTTTTACCCATTCATCATATTCTTCTGGGGTAACATACCCTAAGTTAACAGCTTCTTCTCTTAAAGTTGTTCCGTTTTTATGAGCTGTGTTAGCAATTTCAGCAGCTTTATAATATCCAATTTTGGTGTTTAAAGCAGTGACCAACATCAAGGAATTGTTTAAAAGTGTTTTAATTACTTCATGATTGGGCTCAATGCCACTGGCACAATTAACATCAAAACTTACACAAGCATCACCAATAAGTTGGGCAGATTGCAAAATATTGGAGGCCATCATAGGTTTAAAAACATTAAGTTCATAATGCCCCTGGGTACCACCAACCGCAATAGCAACATCATTCCCTATTACTTGGGCACAGACCATGGTCATAGCTTCACATTGTGTTGGATTTACTTTACCAGGCATAATGGAGCTACCGGGTTCATTTGCAGGGATTATGATTTCTCCAATACCGGAACGCGGTCCTGAAGCCATCATTCTAACATCATTGGCTATTTTGTTTAAACATACAGCAAGCTGCTTTAGTGCTCCATGACTTTCTACAATGGCATCGTGGGCAGCAAGCGCCTCAAATTTGTTATCAGCAGTTATAAAAGGCTGGTTGGTAAACTCGGCAATATATTTTGCCACCAAAACATCATATCCTTTTGGCGTATTTAACCCTGTGCCAACGGCAGTTCCGCCTAAAGCAAGTTCACTAAGATGGTCTAAGGTATTTTGTAATGCTTTTAATCCATGATCTAATTGAGATACATAGCCTGAAAATTCTTGCCCTAGGGTTAGGGGAGTGGCATCCATTAAATGGGTACGCCCAATCTTGACCACATCTTTAAACTCTTGGGACTTTTTATACAATGTGTTTCGTAATTGCTCTACACCTGGAATAGTAACTTCTACAATCTTTTTATAAGCTGCAATATGCATGCCTGTCGGAAAAGTGTCATTAGAAGATTGGCTCTTGTTTACATCGTCATTGGGCTGAATGGTTTTTTCACCCTCGCCGATTTTCTTTCCGGCAATTTCGTGCGCACGGTTGGCAACAACTTCATTTACGTTCATGTTGCTCTGGGTACCGGAACCGGTTTGCCATATCACCAATGGAAACTGATCATCGTGCTTTCCTTCTAAAATTTCATCGCACACCTGCGCAATTAAATCCCGTTTTTCTATGGCAAGAACACCTAACTCGTGATTGGTATAGGCGGCGGCCTTTTTTAAATAGGCAAAACCGTACACCACATCCAATGGCATGGAAGCGGGAGCACCAATTTTAAAATTGTTACGGGAACGCTCGGTCTGTGCGCCCCAATATTTATCTGAAGGCACCTGTACCTCGCCCATCGTATCTTTCTCTATTCTAAAACTCATTTTCTACTTTTTGATGTTACAAAGGTAAGCCTTAGGCGTTTTATCCCCCAACCAATTTTTGGTATATGCCTAACACTAGCTGCTTCTTTGCTTAGACTGTACAAAAAGCGATATAGAACAAAAAACCCAGAAAAACTAAGGTTTTTCTGTAATTGATTTTAGTTGAAAAATTATATTTTCACGGTTCTCCCCAAAACTACTTACGAATTTATTTTTTGATTGATTTAAAAAGTGTGCTTTTGATACGTGTATTTGCGATATCCAAAACTGTTGCGACCGGATTTGCTATACCTTTTGTACGTATGTGCATTTTGTATACTACCTACTTATTTATGAGTTGCCAGTAATTAGAAAAATGAAATTTATATGAATAACACAACATACATTGTAATTTATGACGTCAGCAAAGACGGGAATTACGATGAACTCTACAAAAAACTGAAGTCCTATAATGGATGGGCGAAAATTACAGAGTCAGCTTGGGCTGTAGTTTCAACTTTAAAAGCACCTGAATTGAGAACTGCATTAAAACCATTCATCGGAAAAGATGGAAGGCTATTCGTTGTCAAATCGGGAAAAGCAGCAGGATGGAGCAATATAATTGCAAGTAACGAATGGTTTAAGAAAAATTTGTAATTATGAGCGAAGAAAAAAACGAATCCTATCCAGTAAAAAGAGGTCGATTTGACTCATTGACAATTTATGACGTAACCTCACAAGAACTAAAAATAATTGAAACAGGTTCAACCAATTCAATATATTTAAATTTTGCAATTTTTCTATTGTCTGTTTCCGCTTCATTTTTTGTTTCGATTTTCACAGTAGAATGGTTTCCAGAAGAAACAACTCAAAAACAACATTTAATTTCTTTTGTAGTATTTCTTATAATAGCCGTTTTAACTTTATTAATTGGAGTAATATGTGGATTCCTTTGGTACAGGCCTTACGATTCATTTAAGGATACAATTAAAACAATTAAGCAAAGATTAAAAGAAGAAATAAAAGAAAACCTGAATGATGATGAATCTGTGGATGTAGAAATAGTTGATGAATAAATAACTACTGGCAACACCGTATATAATTTATTGCTAGTTCTAGCCTACTTGCGAAAATCCTCGCGGATTTTCAGTTTGGTGTGTACTTGCAAAGTTAAGTGCTAAACCACGCAACTACTCATAGCCGAGACCGTTAGGTGCAATTAAAACGAACATAGTGACTATCTGAGCAATATTCTATTAAAACAATTTGAATGGAGGAAAACGAAAAATATTTAGCACATTTTAAATTCGAAGGTGACCTTGTTAAAGATGGATACTTGGATGCCCGAAAATCAGCCGAGGCACTAATTGGAATAGACGAAATATTCAGATACTTTTTATTCAAAAAATCACCAGAATTAAGTTCCGTGGAATTTGACTTACCAGTGAGAACTCGGAAAGGAAGTTGGGAAACTCTAATTCCAGAAAATATTGGAGAATGGATTCAATTAGCTTTGACTTCTGGAGGAGCATATTATGCTGGTTCTGCTCTAAAAAAAATGGCTCAAAATGATATTGGAGACAAAGGATTTAAAGACATTTTTAAAGGTATCGTTAAAGGAATTAAATGGATTGTTCAGATTGGAAAGCATCTCAAAACACTTAAAAAAAGAAAATTTGACAAAGTAGAATTTAAGGAAACTAAAGGAGTTCAATTCATTGGAATTTATAATGACGCTGGAGAAATTCTTTATGTTCCTAAAATATATTTAGAACTTTTTACAGAAATTCCAGAAACAATTTTTAATAGATTAACACAACTAGTAGAAGACGAGAGAAAATTAAAAATCGGATTTAGTCCAAATGAAAAAGTTGATGATGATGACACCAAAAAAGAAGTTTCAATTTCTATAAATGAAAAAGGTATTTTTTATAAAGGAAAAGACGAAGAAGATGTTCTATTTCCAGAATTAGTACATAATCAATATGTAGAGCTTGAAGGTCATATCACAAGAGGAAATGAGAATTCAAACACCATTGGTTTCGCTTATAATAATCACATATTAACTTGTTATCCAATTTCTGGAAAAATTGTTGAGGATAGAACTTATTTTTTTGGTGATTGTACTATCAGAGGTTATGTAAATAGAATGGACAAAAATGGTATATATATTGAGAAAAGACCAAGAATAGCATATATGGATATCTTACCTTCTGATAAAAAGACTGACGAAGATATGTTTAGTAAATAACAGCACCTAACAACGTGTATAATTCATTGCTAGTTATAGACTGCTTATGAAAGTCCTCGCGGATTTTCAGTTATTTTTACTATGCCAAAGGTGTATAAATGCTAACCCATGTAACTACGTATAACCGAATCATATAATTTTATATGAAAAAACCACTGCTACTATTCATAATCGTACTGGCTTCAAATTTTACCAAAGCACAATTCATAAAAGAAAAATCAATAAATGCCCAAATTGGATATGGGTTAAGTGCCCCCTATAATAGTATTGATAACGTTGTTGACGACGGATTTTTTGCACAAGGGGAATTGGTATTCAAAGCCGCTTCGTGGGTTGAGTTTAGACCCTATGCAGGTTTTATTCTTACAAGTTCCAATGGGACAGACTTGGATAACAATCCAACCGATGAAAAAGCGGAATCAAAGGCTTTTTTATTGGGAGGAAAGGTAAGGGTTCGAGCACCAATTCCGTGGGTAGCACCCTATGTTGAAATTGGAATGGGAACATCAATTGGAAAATTTGAAACGGTAACCGCACTCGATAATATTGAGAAAAGTGGAATTATTTATCACATTCCTTTTTCGATTGGATTGGAATTGGGAAAAAATAATAATGTCGATTTAGGATTTACGTATTACTTTCAGCCATCTGTTGAACAATTTGTTGGAGCATTTGCAGTTGGTATCACGTTTCCATTGAATACTAAACAATAACTATGTCTAGCAATGGAGCTAACTTACGCAACTACGCATAGTCGAAACCACCAGAGCAAAAAAATCAACAAATTAAAAAAAAACACATGTTTATTATAAATCTTACCTACAAAACTGAACTGGAAAAAGTGGATCAATTTTTAAACGAGCATATTGAATTTCTGAATGTGCAATACGCATTGGGAAATTTTCTAGCTTCTGGTCGGAAAATCCCAAGGACTGGCGGAATAATACTGTCCAATGTTGGGAATGGGTTGGAGCTGAAAAAAATTATTGAAAAAGACCCTTTCAAGAAAAATGAACTGGCAGATTATGAAATAATAGAATTTGTTCCGAGTAAAACTTGTGAGGAACTCAAATTTTTAATGGAATAAAAAAGGAACCAAACTTTTTTTAACCAGAGACTTGTTTTTTTATAGCAATTCAAAGTATCTTTGTTAAACAAAAGGAAAAAGTAATGTTTGATTTTGACCAGTATTTAGGTTTCTTAGCTTTTTTAACCATTCTGACCATTGGTTTTTGGTTAATGATTTTCTTATTGACTTTTGTAGTGCCTTACTGGTTGTTCGGCAACTTGATAGAAATGTACAAAGAAAAACGTGAGGCTAAAAGAGCTAAACGAAATGAATAAAAAAAGAGGCTTTTTAGCCTCTTTTTTGTTATCCGTCAAATTCTATATCGTCATCCCCGTTTCCTCCATTTCCTCTGTTTCTTTCGTTCTGGGGTTGGTTAAATCGATATAAAAACGATAATGTGATTTGCCGTTCACGAAATTGAAATTCACTTTCCGTAAATACATTTTCTGTTCTAGTTTCCGTTCTTCTCTTCCTAGAATTAAATAGGTCCCCAACATTTAAAGAAAGTGTCGCTTTATCCTTTATAACATCTTTGCTGAAGGCCAAATTTGTGGATAGTATTCCTTTGTTTACATTTTGGGCATCAACCCGTCTTCCTCTATAAAAAAGATTGGATTGAAAATCGATTGCTCCAGGTAGTGGCAGTTTAGCACTTAAACGCGTAAACCAAGTAAAGTTATCGGCATCAAAGTTTTGTATAACTTCTTCATTTTGAAAATCAATGAACGAGAAATCTCCTCTTAATTGTTGTTGAAAAAGATTTAGGTTCCACGTAAATCGCCAATTTTTCTTTGGAGTATAGGTAGTTGTGAACTCCCCACCATAACGCGTATCAGTTGCCAAATTAATTGGGGTTCTAACTTGTATGGGCACTAAAATGGGTTCCGAAGGATTATTGGGGTTTTCAATTTCCACAAAATTTCCGGTTTCCTGTGTAATAAATTGAAACACCCCTGTTGAACGGTTATAGTAGGCAGAGGTAGTGAAAGTAAGCTTATCCCATCTTTTTAAATAACCGAAATCAAATGCATTGGTATAGGTAGGATTTAAATCTGGGTTGCCTTGAAACAGGTTGGTATTACTGGAACGTGAAGGAAATGGATTGATAAACCTTGATCTAGGCCTTCTAAGTCTTCTGCTGTAACTAATGGTCAATTGTTCCATTTCAGAAAATTCATAGCCCAGAAATAAAGAAGGGAACCAATCCACATAATCTTTATCCGTATTCTCATCAGTCTCCACCAATTCAATACCAATATCTGAAGCTTCCATTCGCAAACCACCAAGAATGCTGAATTTCTTTAATTTGGTTCCTATTTGCGTGTATGCTGCATTAACATACTCACGGTAGTTTAGCTCATTACTGAAATCTGGATCAACATTTAAAGACCCATTTGTGTTTAGAATACCAAAATCAAAATCGGTATTAAAATTGTTAAAAGTTCCACGGTAACCCAATTCAAATTGTGATTGATTATCCTTGCCAAATGGCAAAACGTAATCAAACTGCGCCAATTGGTTAATTTGACTTTCATCATTGATGGTTTGTTCCGTTGGTAATGAAATATTTTCGCCAAGAATTATTTCATCAATTATAGAATTTTCAAAATCCGTTCCTTTGGAATATTGATAATCCATGGTCAACACATGCCCATCTTTTTTAAACTTCTTCTCATAGTTTAAGGAATACTGTACATTTTCATCTTCTTCATCTTCCAGAGTAAATCTATTTCTTTGAATTGTAGGGTTTCTAAGGGCATCAAAATTGAAAAAATCAACATCGACTGTATTTTCCCCATTTGTCTTTCGATAAACAAAAGAATTGGTGATGCTGCTATTTTCCGAAAGGAAAAGTTCAAAACCAAAGTTGGTATTGAATCCATCTCGTTCTCGCTGATATTCTCTAAACTCATCTTGAAAACTATCAGTAGAGCCATCATCATTAAAATTCTCTTGAAGAAACTGCGCATTTCCGGGAGCATTTCTATAGCGGTATGTGGTATTTGAAAAAATATTAAAATTTTCCCTTCTCAAGTTTAAACTTAAAGCTCCACCAAAATTATCTGGGTTTCCAGCAAAAACGTTGACAGAACCGTTCAATCCGGCCGTTTTACTTTGTTTAAGGATAATGTTTAGGATTCCTGCGGTACCTTCCGCATCATAGCGAGCGGATGGGTTTGTAATGACTTCTACCTTTTCAATGGCTTCAGCTGGAAGTTGTTGCAATGCATCTGGGCTTAACCCAGAAAGTGCTGAAGGCTTGCCATTTATTAAAATACGTACACTTTCATTACCCCTTAAACTGATATTGCCTTCGACATCAACGGTCACAGATGGCACATTGTCCAGAACATCTGTCACCGAACCACCTTTAACAGTTAAATCACTTCCTACGTTATAGACTTTCTTGTCTAAACGCAATTCAACCGTGGTACGTTCGCCCACTACCTCTACATCTTCAAGCTGTTCTACATCAATAGATAGTTTGATAGTACCTAAATCTGTACTAGTTCGTAAAACTTGTGCTTTGACCTCGTATGTTATGTAAGAAATATATTCTATGCGAATATTATAAACTCCAGGAAAGGTTTCTACCTCAAACATACCCATGGCATCGGTAATACCACCTGTTATTCTTTCTGGGTTTTTAGTACGTTGGAGTATTAAAGTAGCATATTCAAGAGGTTGACCTGTATCTGTATCTATTACTTTTCCTGTAATCTTTATTGGATTTGGTCGGTTGCCCTGTCCTTGTGGTCTTTGTGCAATTGTTGTTATTGTATTCAGCAGTAAAAAGGACAGTAGCAGTTTCTTCATATCATTCTTTGGATTTCTTCTTTTTCTTTTTCTTCTTTTTAGTCTTTTTGGTATTGAACCTATTCTCTTGAAGCTCTTGGAATGCATCGAACTTATCTTCTGGTAAGCCAGATTTTAACTCTTCATTCTGGTTGGCCACTATTTTTTGCAATTCTTCTTGCATTTTGGGTGGATCCAAATTCAATATTCTAAGCTCCATTCTTTTCCGAACGGAATTTATCAAAGTTGTTCTCACTACCGCCTCTTCAAATGGGTTTAACCCTATAGACTCCGTTATGGAGGGCATACGCTCATCAACAAGCTCTTCTGCCGTAAGCGGATCTTCCTTTTTGGGTGTTTCCTGGGCTTGAGGCAACGTACTTTGTCTTCTGCCATACCCATTATTTCCATATCGATTTCCATATTGAGCCTCTAAAGTGGGCATTGAAAATAGCCCTATTAAGAGCGTGAATAAAATGATGGTCTGTGTGTTTTTCATGATTGTATTCAAAATGTATGATTTTAAAATTAGATCAAGGTTTAACCTAGTTTGGTTAAATATATGTTAAATAGATTTCTATCTAAGTTCTTGAATGCAAAACCCTTGCCATTTTTTAGTGCAACTACACTATTTTATTTATTTCTTCCAAAGGCCTGCCTATAACTGCTTTATTACCATTTACTACAATAGGACGCTCTATTAATTTAGGGTTTTCAACCATTGCATCAATGATTTCATTTTCTGAAAGTGCTTTACCCTTAAACTGTTCTTTCCAAATTGCTTCATTCTTGCGAACCAATTCTATAGCAGGAATACCCAATTGCTTAATTATGGTTTTTAGCTCATCATGTGTAGGAACATTTTCTAGGTATAGAACCACTTCATAATCTTTTTCGGACTTTTCTAAAAGGTCCAGACCTTCACGCGATTTTCTGCATCTTGGGTTATGATAAATTTTAATCATATCTGTAACTTAAATTTATTCTTCACGTTGCCCCATCATCATGAGGAATGCTTTTAAAAATGAGTCTATTTCTCCATCCATAACAGCATCAACATTGCCGGTTTCATGGCTTGTGCGAACATCCTTTACCAATTTGTATGGATGCATTACGTAATTACGAATTTGAGAACCCCATTCAATTTTCATTTTTGTGGATTCAATTTCGGCCCTTGCTTCTTGTTTTTTCCTTAGTTCTATTTCGTACAGTTGAGATTTTAGCATTTTCATTGCAGTGGCCCTATTATCGTGTTGCGAGCGTGAATCCGAGCATGAAATTTGTATTCCTGTGGGCTTGTGCACCAACTGCACCTTTGTTTCTACTTTGTTTACATTTTGTCCCCCAGCACCACTGGAACGAGCCGTGGTAATTTCTATATCTGCAGGATTTACATCAATTTCAATGGTATCATCTACTAGAGGATACACGTATACTGATGCAAAAGAAGTATGCCGTTTCGCATTGCTGTCAAAGGGAGAGATACGGACCAAACGGTGCACTCCATTCTCACCTTTTAACCAACCAAAAGCAAATTCCCCTTCAATTTCCAATGTAACCGTTTTAATACCGGCTACATCTCCTTCTTGATAGTTGAGTTCTTTTACCTTATAACCGTTCTTTTCACTCCACATAAGGTACATTCGCATGAGCATAGCTGCCCAATCACAACTCTCCGTACCACCAGCGCCAGCGGTTATTTGCAGCACAGCGGTGAGTTCATCACCTTCATCGGACAGCATATTCTTGAATTCCAGATTTTCAATGGTAAGAATTGCTTTGTCATATTGCTGGTTCACTTCTTCTTCAGAAATTTCCCCTGCATCTTGGAATTCTATTAAAACCTCTAAATCCCCAACAAGGGACTTGGCAGAATCAAAATCTTCCACCCACCTTTTCTTGGACTTGAGCAATTGCATTTGAACTTGGGCCTGCTGTGGATTATCCCAAAATCCTGGGGCTATGGTTTTCTCCTCTTCGTTCTCTATTTCAATAAGTTTGGCATCAATGTCAAAGATACCTCCTTAACGCACCAAGGCGCTCTATAAGATCTTTTTGCTGATCTGTAGTAACCATAAAATTAAATTTCAAGCAAAAATAGTGTTTCAATGCTGTGGAGCAACGAAATTTATATAATTTTAGCTACAACTATTCTGATATGAAAAAATACTTTTTTTACGTTTTGCCAATTGTCTTCACGGCCACCTTTTTAAATGCCCAAAGTTTTGATAAAATCAAGGATTATCAAATGTTCAATGGCTACTTCAATTTTTATTACGATGATACTTCCGATAAGATTTTCTTGGAAGTGGATGAGCTGGAAAAAGAATTCTTGTACGTATACTCATTAAGCAGTGGGATTGGTAGTAACGATATAGGTTTAGATAGAGGCCAACTGGGAAATGAACAAGTGGTCTACTTTAAAAAGGCAGGTGCTAAATTGCTTTTAGTTCAGCCTAACTTAAAATTTAGAGCACTTACCAATAATGAATTGGAGCGTAAATCTGTGCAACAAGCGTTTGCAAAGTCTGTACTGCATGGATTTAAGATTGAAGAGGAATCCAAAGGAAAGTATTTAATAGATATCACCGATTTTTTAATGAGAGATGCCCATGGAGTTTCAACCAGGTTAAAGCGAACGAAACAGGGTTCATACAGTTTAGATAAATCTAAAAGTGCTTGGGCTTTTGAAAGGACCAAAGCTTTCCCTAAAAATGTGGAATTCGATGTCACTCTTACTTTTAGTGGAACTCCAGAAGGAAATAATATTCGTTCGGTGACACCAAATGCAAGTTTGGTAACCGTGGCCCAACACCATTCGTTGATTGAATTACCTGATGATGACTACAAGAAGAGAGAATTTGACCCACGTTGTGGTTCATATCCATTTTCGTATTATGATTATGCGACCCCGGTTCAAGAACCAATATTAAAGCGCTTTGTAACAAGACACCGTTTAGAGAAAAAAAACCCAGGTGCTGCAACAAGTGAAGCAGTTGAACCTATAGTTTATTATTTAGATAATGGAACACCAGAACCCGTTCGTTCTGCTTTACTGGATGGCGGTAGATGGTGGAACCAAGCTTTTGAAGCTATCGGATATAAGGATGCGTTTCAACTTAAAGTTTTACCAGACGATGCCGATCCTATGGATGTTAGGTATAATGTGATCCAATGGGTACATCGTTCAACAAGAGGATGGAGTTACGGTAGCAGTATTACCGATCCGCGCACTGGTGAGATTATTAAGGGACATGTTAGTTTGGGGAGTTTGCGTATTCGACAAGATTTTTTAATAGCGCAAGCGTTAATGAACAAGCCTTTTGCGGAACGTGATGATAATTACCAGCCCATGTTAGAAATGGCGTTGGCAAGGATTCGTCAGCTTTCTGCACATGAAATAGGACACACTCTTGGTTTTGCCCACAATTTTGCGGCAAGTACAAATGGTAGGGCCTCAGTAATGGATTATCCACACCCACAATTTGAACTTAATGGAAATACTATTGATTTCTCCAATGCTTATGATACGGGTATTGGGGTTTGGGATAAGGTAACCGTTGCCTATTCATATTCAGATTTTACTAGTGGGAAAAACGAAAAAGAAGAACTCAATTCCATTTTGAAGAAAGCGCAAACAGATGGATTACGTTATATCTCTGATCAAGATGCGCGTCCACAAGGTGGAGCACATGCCTTGGCACATTTATGGGATAATGGTAGAAATGCTTCTCAGGAATTGGAAAACGTATTGAAGATCAGAAAAACTGCCATTAATAATTTTTCTATAGATAATGTGCGTACAGGGGAACCCAACTCAGTGCTTGAAGACGTTTTTGCGCCCTTGTATTTTTTCCATAGATATCAAACAGAAGCTGTTTCAAAATTAATTGGTGGATTGGATTATAACTATTCTATAAAAGGAGATGGGCAACGTGCCGTCTATTCCATAAGCCAAGCTACGCAAGAGAATGCTTTAAAATCTATTCTAAGGACTTTAAATGCGGAAGAAGTGGCCATTCCAAAAGAAAAACTGGATTTATTCCCGCCCAGAGCGATAGGTTACGGCCGTTCCAGAGAATCTTTTAAAGGGAGAACAGGAATTTCTTTTGATGCTCTCTCTGCTGCCGAAACTTCTGCCGATATGACCTTGGGGCTGTTGTTGCATCCAGAACGTGCCTCTAGATTGATACAACAAAAAAGTATTGATAAAGATCAACTTGGGTTAAATAATGTTTTTGGAAAATTACTTGAAAACACTGTAGAAGAAAATCATAAGGATACTTATTTAAATGAAGTGCAGCAGACCATTAATTTTAGGGTCTTGTACCATATTATGAATCTTGCTGCACATAAAGAAGTTCACCCTCAGGTAAATGCAATTGCGAATGAATCATTGAAGGAGTTAAGAACCTCTCTTTTGAGTAATGGGAAAAGCGCTATTTCTTCAGAAATGGTGAGAAGAATAGATGCTTTTCTAAGCAAACCTTCTGCATTTAAAGTTATTCCAGTTCCTAAAATTCCGGATGGGTCACCTATAGGGATGGACTGTATGAATTAATCTTCGACCGTAAATGAAAATCAATTTAATAAGTGATACAGTCACCGTACCGACCTCTGGTATGTTGGATGCCATGATGACTGCCAAAGTAGGTGATGATGTTTTTAAAAACGACCCAAGCGTAAATGCATTGGAAGAAAAAGTAGCTGATTTTTTTGGAATGGAAGCTGCATTATTTTTTCCAAGCGGAACCATGGCCAATCAAGCTGCTATTAAACTACATACCCAACCGGGAGAACAGTTAATCTGTGATAAATATGCCCATGTATATAATTATGAAGGGGGAGGGGTCAGTTTTAATAGTGGGGTGTCTTGTAGATTGGTGGATGGCAATAGGGGAATGATGACGGTTGATCAAGTAGAACAATCTATAAACCCTCCAGATTTTTATCATAGTCCTTTAACTTCTTTGGTGTGTATTGAAAATACCACAAATAAGGGTGGTGGAGCCTGTTGGGATTTCCATGAGCTAAAAAAGATTAAAAAAGTTTGCGAGGATAACGAACTTAATTACCATTTAGACGGCGCTCGTATTTGGAATGCATTAGTAGCAAAAAACGAGGATGCAAAGGCATACGGAAGCTTATTTGACTCTATAAGTGTTTGTTTAAGCAAAGGGCTTGGCTGTCCGGTAGGTTCAGTATTGGTTGGGAATAGAGAATTTATTGACAATGCCCTACGAGTAAGAAAAGTGTTGGGAGGCGGCATGCGACAATCTGGATTTTTAGCAGCAGCCGGAATTTATGCTTTGGATAATCATATTGATAGACTTCATGAAGACCACAGAAAGGCCAAAGAAATAGGCGAGGTGTTAGAAAAATTGGAATTCATTAAAAAAGTGGAACCAATTGAGACCAATATCATCATTTTTGAGTTAGATGAGTCAAAACTGTCTGCAGAGTCTTTTCTAGGTAAACTTGAAGAAAACAATATTTCCATTATTGGCATGGGTCAAGGAAAACTGCGTATTGTAACGCATTTTGACTATACCAAAGAAATGCATTTGCACTTTTTAAAAGTATTGAAGACTATAGGATAGTAGGACCTATTTAAACAAAGAATCCATTCCTGGAATATTGGGCATCCCATCTTTGGCAACGGCTGCCAATTCTGCTTCGTTAACATTGGTTGCCTTTTCAATAGCTTTGTTCAGGGTAAGAACCAGATAATCCTCTAGCTGTTCCTTATCTTCCATTAAGGAATCACTAATTTCCATGGACTTGATTTCTCTATTGGCCGTTAGGGTAACTTTCAGTTTTCCATCTGAAGATGTTTCATCAATCAATACAGTATTTAAACGTTCCTTGGTTGCCTTCACTTTTTCTTGGGTTTCCTTTAGTTTACCCATCATTCCCATAATATCTCCAAACATCCTATTTCTGTTTATAGTTTTAAAGATTCAAAAGTAGTAATTTGGCATAAATCAAAAACTATGAAGCACTTAGTTTTAAGAAGTACTTTTTTCATTTTATACCTTACTTTTGCCGCCTCTTGTCAAAATATCAAAGAAAAACCTATGAGTGCTCAACATCCAGTTGCAAAAAAGATTCCCACAAAGCTTGAAAAACATGGTGACGTTAGAATAGACGATTACTATTGGATGAACGACAGGGAAAATCAGGATGTTTTAGATCATTTAAATGCGGAAAACGAGTACTACGCTAAAATGACCTCTCATACCAAGAAATTCCAAGAAGAGCTTTTTCAAGAGATGAAATCTAGAATAAAGGAAGACGATTCTTCAGTTCCTTATAAATACAATGGGTATTGGTATATCACCAAATATGAAACTGGCCAAGAATATCCAATTTATTCAAGAAAGAAAGAAAGCCTTGAGGCAGATGATGAATTGATGTTCAATTGTAATGAGCTTGCCAAGGACCATGAATACTATAACTTGAGAGGGATTTCAATCAGTCCAGACAACACAATGGCTTCTTTTGCAGTTGACACTGTTTCTCGCAGGCAATATGATATTCAAATTAAAAACTTAGCAACGGGAGAGGTTTATCCAGATAAAATTGAAAATACCACAGGGAGTTCCGTTTGGGGCAATGATGGTAAAACGTTGTTATACGCCAAAAAAGACCCGGTTACTTTACGTTCGGATAAAATTTATAGACATGAATTAGGAACGCCATCATCTGATGATGAACTTATTTTTCATGAAAAAGATTCAACGTTCAATACGTTTGTTTATAAAACGAAGTCTAGAAAGTTCATAGTAATAGGTTCAGTAAGCACACTTACTTCAGAATATCAAATTTTGAGCGCTGATGACCCAAAAGGTAATTTTAAGATTTTTTCACCCAGAGAAAGAGGGTTGGAATATTCAATCGCACATTATAATGGAAATTTCTACGTCCTTACCAATAAAGATGGTGCTACCAATTTTAAATTGATGAAAACTTCAGATGAAAACACCTCTTCTAAAGATTGGGAGGAGTTTATTCCGCATAGGGAAGATGTGTTATTGGAAGATGTGGATATATTCAAAGACTACTATGTGCTTTCAGAGAGGGAAAATGGACTTAATCAGCTAAAAATCTCTCGTTGGGATAAAACTGATAGTTACCATTTGCCCTTTGCTAGTGAGACCTATGTAGCAGGGACATCCGTTAACCTTGATTTTAATACTAAGGAACTTCGATATTATTACAATGAAATGGGAGCACCATATGCCATCATTGATTTTAATATGGGGAAAAAGACCCAAAAGGTTTTAAAGGAACAAGAAGTTCTAGGAGGTAAGTTTGATAAAACAAACTACCGTACGGAACGACTATGGGCAACCGCAAGAGATGGAGTAAAAGTTCCGATTTCATTGGTGCATCATAAGAATACCAGCTTGGACGGCACCAGCCCTTTGCTTCAATATGCTTACGGTTCTTACGGAAGCACGATTGACCCATATTTCTCATCTATTCGTTTAAGCCTATTGGATAGAGGATTTGTTTATGCCATTGCTCATGTAAGAGGAGGGGAATATTTGGGGAGGCCATGGTATGAAGATGGAAAATTACTGCAAAAGAAGAACACATTTACGGATTTCATTGATTGCTCAAAATTCTTAATAGAGAAAGAATATACAAGCGCAGATCACTTATATGCAAGCGGTGGCTCTGCAGGAGGGCTTTTAATGGGAGCTATCGTAAATATGGCCCCTGAATTATATAACGGAGTAGTTGCCGCAGTTCCATTTGTTGATGTAGTCACAACTATGTTGGACGATTCAATCCCTTTGACCACAGGTGAATATGATGAATGGGGAAACCCTGGTGACAAAGAATACTACGATTATATGAAGTCTTATTCACCATATGATAATGTTGTTGCTAAAGATTATCCCAATATTTATGTTTCCACAGGCTTGCACGATTCACAAGTACAGTATTGGGAACCAGCTAAATGGGTCGCAAAGTTAAGGGAACACAAAACAGACGATAATATCTTGTTTTTGGATACCAATATGGATGCCGGCCATGGAGGTGCTTCTGGACGTTTTGAATCCTTGAAGGAAACAGCAAAAGAATACGCATTCATACTTGATCTAGAAAGCAAGATACCTTAAAATAAAAATTGTTATTTTTGCACCGAATAAATTTTGAGGTAATCTAAATTCATTCCTTACCTAGACCCAGTTATGAGAAAACAGATAAATGCTTATAGCAATATTCTTGATTTAATTGGAAATACCCCCTTAGTTAAGCTAAATAAGATTGCAGACCCGCTTACCGGAAATTTCTACGCTAAAATTGAATCCTTTAATCCTGGTCATTCTTCTAAAGATAGAATTGCCGCCTATATTATTGATGAGGCCGAGCGCAAAGGAATTCTTAAGCCCGGGAGCACCATTATAGAGACTACATCTGGAAATACAGGTTTTAGCCTAGCCATGGTTAGCATTGTAAAAGGGTATAAATGTATTTTGGCGGTAAGTTCAAAGTCATCCCCAGATAAGATAGACATGCTTCGCTCAATGGGAGCTAAAGTATATGTTTGTCCTGCGCATGTTAGTGCAGATGACCCAAGATCTTATTATGAGGTGGCAAAGCGACTGCATAATGAAACCAGCAATTCTATATACATTAACCAATATTTTAATGAGCTGAATATAGAAGCGCATTATAAGACTACAGGCCCAGAAATTTGGAATCAGACCAATGGAGCAATTACGCATTTAGTAGCTTGTAGTGGCACAGGAGGTACCATTTCTGGCATTGCCCGCTACTTGAAAGAACAAAATCCCGATATAAAAGTATTAGGGGTTGATGCTTATGGTTCTGTATTGAAAAAATATCACGAAACGGGTGAATTTGACCATAACGAGGTATATCCATATAGAATTGAAGGCTTAGGTAAGAATTTGATTCCTGCAGCAACTGATTTCAATTGTATTGACCGTTACATCAAAGTGACAGATGCTGAAAGCGCGCACATGGCCAGAAAAGTATCCAACACAGAAGGTATGTTTGTTGGTTATACCAGTGGTGCGGCAATGCAGGCTTTATATCAATTAGACACTGAAGGAGAGTTTTCTGAAGACAGTAACGTTGTGGTTATATTCCCAGATCACGGTTCAAGATATATGAGTAAAGTGTATAGCAACGAATGGATGGAAAACCAAGGGTTCTTTGATACAAAGAATGCCGAAACACCTGAAAAAATAGAATATATCAAGTAAGCTAATGCTTGACAATGTAAATGACTAAACGGCAATGGTTTCCATTACCGTTTTTTTATATACCAAATTCATTATGCGAGGTTGGCATAAAATCTATATTTTTGCACTTGAAACAATTTTGAGGTAGATGAGAGATTTATTTGATAGAATCATTGAAAATAAAGGTCCCTTGGGAAAATGGGCATCACAAGCAGAAGGTTATTTTGTGTTTCCAAAATTAGAAGGTCCTATCTCCAACAGAATGAAATTCCAAGGTAAAGATGTTATTACATGGAGTATCAATGACTATTTGGGGCTTGCAAATCTACCTGAAGTTAAAAAAGTTGATGGCGATGCTGCCCACGAGCATGGTTCAGCCTACCCAATGGGTGCGCGTATGATGAGCGGCCATACGGATTTCCATGAGCAATTGGAGCAAGAGTTGGCTGCATTTGTAAATAAAGAGTCTTCCTATTTATTGAATTTTGGTTACCAAGGTTTTATGTCTGTTATTGATGCTTTGGTATCAAAAGATGATATTATCGTGTATGACGTAGATTGCCACGCCTGTATCATTGATGGGGTTCGTTTGCATATGGGTAAACGTTTCACCTTTAAACATAACAATGTTGAGAGTTTAGAAAAAAACCTGGAGAGAGCTACAAAAATGGCTACAGAAACAGGTGGAGGAATACTTGTAATTTCTGAAGGTGTTTTTGGAATGCGGGGAGAGCAGGGAATACTTAAAGAAATTGTTGCACTTAAGAATAAATTCAAGTTTAGATTCCTTGTTGATGATGCTCACGGATTTGGAACTCTTGGTAAAAGAGGAGCAGGAGCAGGAGAAGAGCAGGGAATTCAAGATGAGATAGATGTCTATTTGGCAACTTTTGCCAAATCAATGGCAAGTACAGGAGCTTTTGTGGCTGCTGATAAAGAGATAATAGAATATCTAAAATATAATCTAAGATCTCAAATGTTTGCTAAATCATTACCCATGATTTATGTAAAAGGCGCTCTTAAACGTTTAGACATGTTGCGCACAATGCCAGAGCTTAAGGCAAAACTGTGGGAAAATGTAAATGCCCTACAAAATGGTCTTAAGGAACGTGGTTTTGATATAGGAACTACTACTAGTTGTGTTACACCAGTTTATTTAAATGGCAGTATCCCCGAAGCAATGGCTTTGGTCAAAGATTTACGAGAAAACCATGGAATATTCTGTTCTATCGTGGTTTACCCCGTAATACCTAAGGGGTTAATTTTATTACGTTTAATACCAACTGCCACACATACCATGCAGGATATACTTGAGACCCTGGATGCATTCTCTGCCATACGTGAGCGACTAGAGAACGGAACTTATAAAAGACTTTCTGCGGCTGTTGCAGCAGCAATGGGGGAGTAGTTATAGTGCTTTTCTGTATGTCCTTCTTCGTTTGTGGGTAACTGGATCAAAATGTTTCCAAATTTGCCTGATAGCTGTATTTTCTTCTAATTCTGGGGTTCTAATACAATTGAGAATACCTCTTTTCAGGAAGGTCTTATGATATTCATTGAAAATTACAGCCGTTACCCCTCTGTTTTGATAATCTGGGTGAATACCAATCAAATAAAAGATAACATCCTTGCTATGTTTTCGAGCTTTTAAGAGATGGAAAACCCCTGTTGGAAACAATTTTCCTTTTGCTTTTTGTAACGCTTTAGAAAATGAAGGCATGACAATGGCAAAAGCGACCAAGTTATCCTGTTCATCAACTACAAATTTTATATACTCCGGATTTATAAAACTGATGTATTTCTTTTTAAAATATTCTTTTTGTACATCTGTGATTTTTACAAAAGAGGCAAGGCTGGAGTATGAACTGTTGAATAGATCAAACATTTTGTCTACCCATGGCATTATTTCTTTGCTATTCGTGAAATTAAGTTCCCTTAGTTTATACCTTTTTTTAATCAATAAATTGGCTTTGGAAAATATCTTGGGGTCGGCATTTGCAAACGGAAACTTATTTTCTAAATATTCTTTTTCCTTTACAAGCCCGTGTTTTTCGTAATGGGATTGGTAATATGGGTGATTATACCAAGTAATCATGTTACCAATATGGTCAAAACCTTCGGTTAATACGCCTACCTTATCCAAATTAGAAAAACCAACTGGCCCTTCCATATATTCAAGTTGTTGTTGCTTTCCAATTTCCGCCACCTTTTCCAATAAAGCCTTAGAAACCTCAAAGTCATCAACAAAATCGAACCAGCCAAACCTCATTTTTCTTAGTTGCTGCTCGTTTACCTCTATCCAATTTATGATTGCGGCTACTCTCCCCACCAGCTTACCATCTTTATAGGCAAGAAAATATGAGGCTTCGGCATTTTGAAAAACAGGATTTTTGTCCGCATCAAAAGATTCTAACTCATCTTTGATAATGGGAGGTACCCAATATTGGGAATCTTGATATAACGAAAATGGAAACTTTACAAATTGTTTTAAATCAGCTTTGGACTGAGCTTGCTTTATGGTGACCATACATTATTTTTTGTAAGGCCAATATTAGGAATATTCTAAACAGAAGAAAAATGATACCCGTAAAACTTAAAAGTCTGTTTTATCTTTTTTCTTTTTCTTTTTTTTCTTTTGTTTTTTCTTTGCCGAATTTTTTGGGATTTTTCCGTTCTGGCCGCCTTTTTGATCCTCAATTGCCACTAGTTTATCCTTGTGGAAATCCAATCGATATGAAAAACCTAAAACAGCAAAAATACGGGAAGGGGAGTTCTTAAAATTGGAGCCTAAATGAAAATCTGCTTGAAAGTCTGGGCTAACCAAATATGCTACACCTGAGCGTAATAAAATATCTGAGTATCTATCACTTTTAATTCCTTGGTTTTCAATAAAAACACTCCATTTGGGATCTTTAAATGCATGCGAAAGCGAAACGGCATAGCTCAATTCTGGAAAATCCGTTCCAATTCTATCATAAGCGAAATTGGAAATAAGTACAAACCGTGGTGAAAGCCTACTTTGAGTTGCAATAGCTGCCCTAGGAGATACTGTTGGGTCACCTACATAAAATGGATTCTCCCCTAAATTAAAAGTAGCTCCTGCGTAAAGGGAAACTGCGGGAATTAAGTTCTTCCATTGAAAGACATTGTTGGCCCTCCAGCTATAAAGATTAGGTTTATTATTCTCTGGACTCTTAAAAGGGTCAAAAATCAGATACTTTAATCCTAACCTATTTCTAGAAAAATCTGTTCTGGTTTCATCTGTACCTAAATCTGTAAAAGTTATATTTTGATTTATGAAGGTTCCTTCATAGTTAATTTCCAATGTTTCAAAGAGCAATCCGTATCTGATAGAGAAGTCCGCTCCAAAAATATTTGAATCAGAATTTATCGAGGCGTTGTCCTGCTGCTCATAAACTAGTCCGACTTCTACCTGGGCCACATTTTTCCCAACAGCATAGGCACTCACTGCTCTACCAGGTCTGTTGGAGTTAATTACATCTGTGTATTGTGCATTAGTAAAAAACGGAACAAAAAAGAGGACAAAAAGGGTTTTCTTTATAATGTGGAGATCCATATAACTGATTTTAATACTATTTTAAGATACTTTCGGGCTTATTAAAAGACTAACAATGTAATTTTGACGCAATAGCTATTGTTATATGGTTTTATTACAAACGATTTTAGTACTTGTATTAGTATACTACGCAGTAAAAATGCTTTTAAAATGGTTGGCACCCAAACTGCTTAATTACGCTATGAGGAAAACCCAAGAACGCTTTGGGCAACAATTTGGCAACTATCAGGATTTTGGAAATAAACCTGATAATGAAAGAAAGGCCACATCTTCTAAAAAATCATTTAGAAAGCCCAATCCTTCAAAAAAAGTTGGAGAATATATAGATTTTGAAGAAATTGACTAATATTTGTCTTTTCAAAATCAATCCATGAACCTTTCTCCAAAAGCCGTTATCACCAATATTTGTGTAATTGCTTTATTCATTTTAGCCTCACTAGTATACTTTTACCCGGTGCTTCAGGGCAAAGCGATTTTTCAATCGGACATTGCCCAGTACAAAGGTATGTCCAAGGAGCGCAATGACTACAAGGAATTGACGGGGGAGGAATCTTATTGGACCAATAGTGCTTTTGGCGGGATGCCCACATATCAGTTAGGAGCCAATTACCCACATGATTATATCAAGAAATTAGATAGACTGATTCGGTTTTTACCAAGACCGGCGGATTATCTGTTTTTGTATTTGATAGGATTTTATGTTCTAATGCTCTGTCTAAAGGTTGAATACCGATTAGCGGTCTTGGGTGCCTTGGCTTTCGGCTTTTCCACATATCTGATTATTATTCTTGGTGTGGGGCACAATGCAAAGGCACATGCGCTGGGATACATTCCTATGGTTTTAGGCGGAATTGTGCTTGTTTTTAGAAAGAAGTATTTATTGGGCTTTATCCTTACTGCTTTAGCGATGGCATTGGAAATTAATGCCAACCATTACCAGATGACCTATTATTTTATGCTGTTGGTTCTGGTCCTGGGGTTAGTTCATCTGATTTATGCCATAAAGGACAAAAAGTTAAAACACTATTTTGTTTCGGTTGGAATTTTGATTGCAGCGGTCGCATTATCCATAGCTACAAATGCGACAGGTCTTATGGCCACTAAAGAATATGCGGATTGGAGTACCCGTGGAAAATCTGAGTTGACTATAAAACCAGATGGTAGTGCCAAGAAAATTCAAAAAGGATTGGATAGGGATTATATTACTTATTACAGTTATGGTATTACGGAATCTTTGGATTTATTCGTTCCACGAATGTTTGGCGGATCAGGAAATGAGGATTTAGGAAAAAATTCCAAAGTTTATGAGTATTTAACTGGTCAGGGACTTTCGCCAACAAAAGCACTCGAAGTATCTGGCCTTTATCTTTATTGGGGGCCTCACCCAGCATCAGGACCTGCAGGACCAGCTTATGTTGGTGCAATTATTGTTTTTCTGTTTATTCTTGGCCTCATTGTGATTAGAGGTAAAAAGAAATGGTGGCTGCTGTTTGGGACTATTTTATCTCTCTTGTTGTCATGGGGAAAAAACTTTCCAGCACTTACAGATTTTATGATTGATTATTTCCCACTATACAACAAGTTCCGAGCAGTATCATCGATTCAGGTTGTACTTGAACTGTGTTTCCCTCTACTGGCAATTCTAGGGCTTAGAGAACTTTTTAAATCAAACGTAAAAGCAACAAAAAAACTGACTGCACTCAAACTTAGTTTCTTTATAACCTTAGGCTTGGGTGTATTCATATTTTTACTGAAAGGCTTTTTTGATTTCGAGGGATCGAATGACGAAACCTATCGACAATATTTTGGGGATCCATTGTTGGATATTTTAAGACGGGACAGAGAAGCTGTTTATGTAAGTGACACGATTAGATCTTTGATTTTTGTTTTGCTGACCGCTGTTGCTTTATGGCTTTTTATAAAAGAAAAACTGGGCAAAAACCTGGTTACACTGGTTTTGGGAGCATTGATTTTGTTTGATTTGATAGGAGTGAGCCTACGTTATGTAAACAAAGATGATTTTGTTCGCCAAAGAAACGTGAATACACCGTTTCAGGCCAATCAAATAGACGAACTGATTAAACAGGACAATTCTGTGTTTCGGGTTTTTGACCCACAAGAAGGGTTAAATGGAGCCAGGACCTCCTATTTTCATAATTCGGTTGGAGGGTACCATGCAGCAAAACCTAGACAGCTTCAAGATTTGTTTGAACACCATCTGTACCAAAATAATATTGAGGTATTGAATATGTTGAATGTCAAATATATCATTCAACAGGACGAAGAAGGGAATAGTTTTCCGGCCGTTAATGATAATACCAATGGAAATGCATGGTTTGTGGAGCAATTAAAATTTGTTAAATCTGCAAATGATGAAATCCAAGGATTAAAGGGGTTTGAATCTAAAAAGCAAGCGGTAATCAATACCAATACATATCCAACAGTAACAAAATCCAATTATGTTGTTGACTCAACTGCATCAATACAGCTATTGGATTATCGACCTAACTATATCAAGTATCAATCAGCAAATACCGATGATGGTTTTGCTGTATTTTCTGAGATGCATTATCCATCTGGTTGGAATGCCTTTGTTGATGGAAAAGCCGCGCCGCATTATAAGGTTAATTATGCGCTCCGAGGAATTAAAGTGCCAGCAGGTGAGCATGAGATTGAGTTTAAATTTGAACCTGAAATTATTCAAACAGGAAGTAAGATTGCCTTGGGCAGTTCTATTTTACTTGGACTCATTATTGTTGGGGGCCTTGGATTTTCACTTCGGCCTAAGAAATCAAAAACCAAGTCTTAATGCATAAAATCTTGGTCATAACATACTATTGGCCACCAGCTGGTGGACCGGGAGTGCAACGATGGCTAAAATTTGTAAAATACTTAAGGGATTTTGGTATAGAACCTATTGTATATATTCCGCAAAACCCAAGTTATCCCATTATAGATGAAAACTTGGTCAGCGAGATCCCAGAAGGTATTCAAATATTAAAACAGCCTATAAAAGAGCCTTATGCATGGGCTTCTTTGTTATCTAAAAAAAAGACCAAAACTATTAGTTCTGGTATTATTCAAGAAAAGAAACCATCTATTGTAGAGAAAACTTTGCTTTGGATCAGGGGAAATCTATTTATTCCCGACGCTCGTAAATTTTGGGTAAAACCATCTATAAAATATCTTTCTGAGGTTATTGAAAAGGAAGGGATTAAGACGATTATCACTTCAGGACCTCCTCATAGTTTACATTTAATTGGACTTGGTTTAAGGCAACAACAGGAAATACAATGGATCACAGATTTTAGGGATCCTTGGACTTCTATTGGCTATCATAAGAAATTGCGGTTATCAAAATCTTCTGAAAGAAAACATAAAGCGTTGGAAAGGGAGGTACTTGTTGGTTGTGATAAGGTTGTGGTTACAAGTGCCATTACAAAAACGGAGTTTGAACAAATTACAAGTAAACCAATTGAGGTGATTACCAATGGGTTTGATGAAACTCTTGATTCGATTGCACTGGATACTGATTTTACCATTTCCCATGTTGGTTCTTTACTCACAGGGAGAAACCCAATTGAGTTGTGGAAAGCATTAAAAGAATTGATTGAAGATAACGAAGCTTTTAAAAACCAGTTAAAAATTAAATTGACGGGCGTAGTAGGGGAAGAGGTCGTAGAATCTATTCGCTCTAATGGATTGGATTCGTATGTGCAGCACTTAGGTTATCTCTCTCATGAAAAAGTATTGGAAATACAGCAAAGATCACAAGTTCTTTTGTTGTTAGAAATTGATTCAGAAGAAACTAAAGGGATTATACCTGGAAAGCTGTTTGAGTATTTAAATGCCAAACGCCCCATTTTAGCAGTGGGTCCTAAAGGATGGGAAGCAGGAAAAATTGTTGAAGAAACCGGTTCTGGTGAGACATGCAATCAAAGTGATAAGACTGCTTTAAAAAATGTACTTTTAAACTGGTTTGGTAAATATGAAAAGGGGGAGTTGCATTTTAATTCTAAAGGAATTGAAAAATACCACAGAAAAGAACTTACCAAAGCACTGGCAAATTTCATTCAATGGGAATCGTTTTAAAGCAATCTTTAAAAAACATTAGCATCACCTATTTGGGGTTTGTTTTTGGAGCGATAAATACATTGTTTCTCTATACTAAGATTTTACCGGATGAATATTTTGGCTTGGTTACTTTTATATTAGCCTCTGGTGCTATTTTAATGCCGTTAATGGCATTTGGCGTGCACAATACCATGGTTAAGTTTTATAGCAATTATCAAGATTCTGAAAAAGATGGTTTCTTGACTTTGATGTTGTTAATACCGTTACTTGGTATTTTACCTTTGGGCATTATCACCTTTTTATTTCAAGAACAGTTAGGGGCTCTGATTTCACAGGTAAACCCCATGGTGAAAGATTATGTCTGGTATGTTTTTTTGGTAGCGTTATCCATGGCATATTTTGAAGTATTCTTCTCTTGGTGTAAAGTACATTTAAAGTCGGTTTTTGGCAACTTCATGAAAGAGGTCTTTGGACGTATTGGAGTTTCTATATTGCTATTACTGCTATATTTTGATGTAATCTCTTTGGACCTTTTCTTTAAATGTTTGGTTGGTCTTTATCTTTTAAGGACTGCCATTATCAAACTATATGCTTACAGCATTCGTTTCCCAAAGTTTAATTTTAGTTTCCCTTCTAACACCAAGGAGATACTTGTTTATACTTTTTTGATTATTCTAGGCGGTTCTGCGGCTTTGATTTTATTGGAAATAGACAAGGTGATGCTGAATCAGTTTATTAAAATTGAAAATGTGGCTTACTACGGGGTGGCGGTTTACATTGCTACGGTAATTATTGTGCCTTCCAGAGCCATGCATCAGATTACCTATCCCTTAACTGCTGAATTGTTGAACTCGGGGAATCATTTTCAACTGGAAACCTTGTATAAAAAAACTTCCTTGACCTTGTTTATTGCTTCAGGAATATTATTTGTATTGATTATTCTCAATTTGGAAGACTTATACCAACTACTTCCAGAATCTTACAGAAATGGATTTGCCATTGTTTTTTTGATTGGTTTGGCAAAGGTGTTTGATTCTATGCTAGGGAATAATAATTCTATTTTATTCAATTCAAAATACTATAAAACGGTACTTATTTTTGGTATCTGTCTTGCCTTGCTTACCATACTTCTAAACCTTCTGCTTATTCCTAAGCTTGGACTGGAAGGAGCTGCACTGGCCAGTTTTATTTCCATATTCATATTTAATTTGGTAAAACTGGTTTTTGTTAAACTAAAGTTTGGCTTCTTACCTTTTACGAGAGCTACATTTAAAGTTTTTGCTACACTGATGTTATTGGGTATATTATTACATCTTTTGCAGTTTTCGTTTCACCCCGTCATAAATATCATTTTAAAATCTGCACTAATTGTGTTGATGTACCTTGGTATTTTATATCGTTTTGAAATTTCAGAGGATGTTTCAGGGGTACTTTCCAAATGGCTGAAAAGAAAAACCCCGTAGCGGATAAATCCAACTACGGGGTAAACAACTAACCAACCTAAAAACTATCTTTATTGCACTCTTCTTGAGCTTCTTGCTCTAGTGCCTGAATTACTACTTCTTTTTGAACTTGTATTGCCAGAACTTCTTTTTACTGTTGTCTTAGTACTTCTGGATACAGTCCTTTTTGGTGCACTACTTCTACTTGCAACCGATCTACTAGTGCTTTTTCTAGCTTGTGGTCTTTTATAAGTATTGGTTGTGCTACGGGTAACCGTTTTGCTTCTCGGGCTTGTGGTTACTTCTCGCTTGGTTACAGTTCTACTGTTCGGCTTTCGCGTCACTTGTCTTTGTGTAACCGTTCTGCTGTTATTATTGCTTCTTGAGGCAACATTTCCTCTTCTATACTCACTCTGTTTTACTGTTCTACTAGTGCCAGTATTTCTTTTTACACTGTTATTAGAACGGCTTACAGCATTTCCTTTTCTATAGTTACCTTGATCAACAGACCTTCTTGTGGTAGTATTTCCACTCACTCTTCTGGTATCCGATCTATAATCGTTACGATTTACAGATCTATTGGTTCTACCATAATTATCATTTCTTCTTACACTATTGTTTCGTTGCGAAACTCTTCTGTCATTTCTATAGATATTGTCTCTTCTATGCCTTCTATCGTTTCTATATGTTTTACCATAAGATGCATAAGATCTTCTATAGTTGTTTCTGTAAGGTCTGTAATACGTATATCTTACAGGGTTGTAGTACCTTCTATATGGTCTGTTATAAACATTACAAAACGATACTGCCGGTCTTGCAAAATACCTATGAAAAGGTCTGTACACATAATGTCTGTTATAGATATTGATATATCCAGTATGGTGACTAAATACACCACCATTGTAAAAAACGTTCAATCCACCAAGTCTACGTACACGACCGTTTCTGTACCATACATCAATACTACCTATTTGTGATACACGTCCGTAATGGTCATAATAAACAGGGATGTTTTCTACTTGTACTACAGAACCGTAATCATCATATTGAACAAAAGGGTTGTAGTTATATCCTGAGTTAAATGTTAAACCAACATTCCCAACACGGGCATTGACACCAACATTTACTTGATTGTCTATATAAAAATCAAATTCTCCATCGGGATATACAGAAAAAGTAATTCCATTTTCTACAAAAATGAAAGAGTTTCCGTATCTATAAGCATTGCTGATGGCAACCTTATCTTCCATGGTGGTAGCTTTGATACTTGGAGTACCTAAAAGAACCGCTGCAAAAATGAGTACTAAATGTTTCATACTATAAGGTTTTAAATTCCGAATGCAATTATTTACATCCCGACAAGTAAATACCAAACAGCGTGCCAAAAAAAATAATTAAAAAGAAATGATTGATTATCAGATATTTAAATTGATGATGGTTTAAATATTTTTATTTACAAACTTCATTTTAAGATTGATGATGGTGAATTTCATGAAAGGAGAGTTTGGTTTGGTGCCCATTTGACATAGAGCTAGGTCAACCTTTTATTCTTTAAAGTTTTTTGGGAAGAATCACCAATAATTGTCTAATACTTGCCAAATGGGAAAACAATACGATAGGTACAATTACAGCAGGCAACCATACAAAGGGAAAATAGGCTACACCTATATTGGGTTGGTCAAACGCCAATTTTTGGAAAGGAGTTTGAGCACTAAAAATGGCTATAGTAAGGATGTTTAATAAGAGCAATAAACAGGCAATGTTCCAAAATAACAGACCTTTTTTGCCAATCCAACCTTTTACAAAAAACAAATAATAAATAATAGGAGCCGTAATTCCTGAGAGTATATCGTAATTGTAGCCTTCAAAAGTCATGAGTTCGGGAATCAATCCATCTAAAAAGATGGCAAACAAGACAAACTCAACAGGAACTCTTACCATATGAAGCAGCGTTAACCATTTTAAATCAAGGCCATCCACAAATTTACGCCCACCGCGAAATAGAAAAACACCAAGGATAAATAGGATTGCCGGACCAATTAAAAAAACAAATCGTGGAGGAAAAGCTTCTACATTTCTGTAAAACCCCAAAACTCCCAATATACCTGTGATTATCATCCATATGGCGATACCAACAATAACTTTGGTATTTCTTGAAGCTTTGAAAAGGAACCAAAGCGTAATTAGTGTGATCAACACAAACCCTATGGATAAATACATTGATGATTCTGCCATTTGTATAAAGTTTATATGACAAATTTCCATTGAACTTTATAAATATTACTTGACAAAAGGCAAGAAATGATATTACTGCAGATTTCTTCTAAGCCTGCTCAATGTGCTATCTGTTACTCCAAGATACGAGGCAATGTGTTTTAATTGTGCGTATTTCAAAATCTCAGCATTAGAAGCCAATAAGCTTCGGTACCGCTCTTCTGCGGTTTTGTTTATCATGGCATAGCTTCTTTTTTTAGAAGCGATAAACCCTTTGACCAAAACGGCGCGACCAAGATCACGAAAAGCTGGTTTATTATGAAAAAGCGTATTGAGTACCTCATAAGAAATTCGATAACCGGTACAATCTGTAACTGCTTGGACATTAACTTCTGAACGGACACGATTAAAAAAACAAGTAACATCGAAGACAATACTGTTTTCAACAAAAAAATCCGTAGTTATTTCGTTACCTTCTAAATCATACAAGAAAGTACGCATTAAGCCTTTTTCAAGATAGAAGTAATCATCACTTATTTGATTCTCCTTAATAAGGAATTCACCTTTGTTCAATTTCTTATGTTGAAAACTGGCCACAATTTCCTGTGCCTCACTTTTTGGGATGGCAACAGTATCGAGAATAAACGTTAACAAAGGATTTATTTCTTCTGGCATATCGTATTGAAAATAGTTATCAGAACATTATATATGTTATAGTTTTTCTGACAAGTACTTTGCAGTATGTGAATCTTTATTTTGAACCAACTCTTCTGGAGTACCCTCTGCCAGCAAATGCCCTCCGTTCTCACCACCCTCTGGACCAAGGTCAATAATATAGTCAGCACATTTTATCAATTCAATATTGTGTTCTATCACAATAACGGAATGCCCTTTACCAATAAGCTCATCAAAAGATTTCAGCAGTTTTTTAATGTCATGAAAATGTAGCCCCGTTGTAGGTTCATCAAAAATGAACAATGCTTTTTCCTTAGTATTTCCTTTTACTAGAAAGGAAGCCAATTTAATACGCTGGGCTTCGCCACCGGAAAGAGTAGAGGAGGACTGCCCTAGGGTAACATAACCCAAACCAACATCTTGCAGTGGCTGTAGTTTGTTTACAATCTTGTCTTGTTTATGGGTTTTAAAGTGTTCAATGGCTTCATCAATTGTCAGGTTTAAGATGTCATCAATACTTTTACCTTCAAACTGAACTTCAAGGATTTCTTTTTTGAAACGTTTTCCAGCACAGACATCACATTCCAAATGCACGTCCGCCATAAATTGCATTTCTACTGTAATCTCACCTTCTCCCTTACATTTTTCGCAACGTCCTCCATCTACATTAAATGAAAAGTGCTTGGGTTGATACCCTCTTAATTTACTCAACCTTTGCGAAGAGAAAAGATTACGGATATCGTCATAGGCTTTTATATAGGTAACCGGATTAGATCGAGAAGAACGACCGATTGGATTCTGATCTACAAACTCTACATGTTTTATATGACTGTATTTGCCTTCTACTTTAGTAAACTGACCGGCTTTTTCACCGTAACCACCTACTTCTTTTAAAATAGTGGGGTATAATATTTTTTTGACCAAAGTACTTTTTCCACTACCGGAAACTCCCGTTACCACGGTAAGTACATTTAAAGGAAAGGTAGCGTCTATGTTTTTAAGGTTGTTTTCTCTTGCTCCCTTTATTTGAATGTAATGCTTGGAGTTTCTACGTTCTGAAGGCACTTTGATTTCCCTGGTACCATTTAAGTAATCTGCTGTTAGGGAATTGGATGTCAGAATTTGGTCCAGGCTACCTGTTGCAACAACTTCACCACCTAAGGTTCCCGCCTCTGGACCTATATCTATAACTTCATCAGCGGCTTTCATGATATCTTCGTCATGCTCAACCACAATAACAGTGTTTCCCAAATCTCGAAGGGACAACAATACTTCAATTAGGTTTTCGGTATCTTTTGGGTGCAAACCAATGCTGGGTTCATCCAAAATATACATGGACCCCACCAGACTGCTACCTAAAGAGGTGGCTAAGTTTATACGCTGACTTTCCCCACCTGATAGTGTATTTGACTTTCGATTTAATGTTAAATAGCTCAATCCTACTTTGCTCAAGAAATCCAATCGGGTGGTGATTTCTTTTAGTAATCTTTTAGCTATGGTATTGTCATGCTCAGAAAGTTGTAATTCTTCAAAAAATGGAGTCAACTTTTTTATCGGCAATTCAATTAAATCCGAAATAGAATACCCGCCTACTTTTACATAGTTGGTTTCTTCTCGCAATCGTTTCCCTTTACAAACTGAACATTTGGTCTTTCCACGGTAACGGGAAAGCATTACTCTATTCTGAATTTTATAACTTTTTTCTTCTAGCTGTTGAAAAAAAGCATGTATACCTATAAAGTGTTCATTTCCGTCCCAAACCAATTGTTTTTGTTTCTCAGTTAATTCAAACCAAGGTTTGTGAATTGGAAAATCAAACTTGTAAGCGGCATTTACTAACTGGTCTCTGTACCATCCCATACTTTCTCCTCGCCAAGGGAAAACTCCGTTTTCAAAAACGGACAAGGCCGTATTTGGAATGACCAAATCTTCATCAATACCTATTACATCGCCATAACCTTCACATTTGGGACAAGCTCCATAAGGGTTATTGAAACTGAAGAGGTGTACATTGGGTTCTAAAAATTTTATTCCATCCAATTCAAATTGATTGCTGAAGGTTTTGGTTTCGCCACTTTCTAAGCTTTCAATGATACATTTGCCATTTCCTTCAAAGAATGCGTTGTCCACTGCATTGCCCAAACGATTGTAAAAATCTTCATCATCTTTTACAATGACCCTGTCTACAACCAAATCAAAGTTTCTGCCAATAGTTGCTGGAGCATTATCTATTCGTAAAACGTCTCCTTTATATTTAATACGCGCATACCCTTGTTTAGAGAAAAGCTCTAAAGACTTTATTGGGTCTCGTTCATCCTTAATAGTAATAGGCGCCAAGAGTAATAGCTTGGTGCCCAATTCTAAAGGTTTTATATAATTGATAACATCTGTAACCGTATTTTTTTTGACCTCTTTGCCAGAAACTGGGGATATGGTCTTACCAATACGGGCATATAGTAATTTTAAGTAATCGTAGATTTCTGTTGTAGTCCCTACTGTTGATCTTGGATTTGTAGAATTAACTTTTTGCTCTATGGCTATGGCAGGAGCAATACCTTTTATATAGTCTACTTTGGGTTTGTCCAGTTTTCCTAAAAATTGTCTTGCATACGAGGAAAGACTCTCTACATAGCGTCTTTGACCTTCGGCATATAGCGTATCAAAAGCAAGGCTAGATTTGCCAGAACCTGAAAGCCCAGTAATCACTACCAGCTTATTTCTAGGAATTACAACATCTATATTCTTTAAATTGTGAAGTTTAGCACCTTTAATAATAATATTACGCTTGGGATCCACGTTCTTGATAAGGGTCATATGTTAAAATTTGCGTTTCAAAGATACGCTACACCACACTTAATACGTATATTGTATCAGTTAACATCTAAAAATGCCCAAATCACAACATTGTTTTTTACTGGGCACACTGTTTATCTATATTTGATGTGTAATTAAAAACCTGATAGGCCTATACAGAAATAATTACTTTTTTAAAATTAAGCTAATAACTAAAGTCTTTCTTAACAGAAGGGAGGCTCCTAATTTTAACCAAAAAGTAATTTGTATGGAACTACAGATTGAAGACTCGATATTAGTAAAGAATTACATTGCTGGTGAAGAAAAGGCTCTTGAAGTCTTAATCAACAGGCATAACCAAAGAATTTCCAGTTTTATTTATTCTAAAGTAATGGACAGAGATGTTGCAGAGGACATCTTTCAAGATACTTTTATTAAGGTAATTAAAACACTTAAGAGAGGTTCTTATAGTGAAGAAGGTAAATTTTTACCATGGGTAATGCGTATTGCACACAACCTTATCATTGACCACTTCCGTAAGAATAAAAGAATGCCCAAGTTTGAGGGTAGTGATGATTTCAACATCTTCTCGGTTATAAGAGATGAAAAGCTAAATGCTGAGAAACAAATCATCAAAGATCAAATTGATAGCGATTTAACGTTTTTGATTGATGAATTACCTGAAGATCAAAAAGAAGTTTTGATGATGCGAATCTATAAGGATATGAGTTTTAAGGAAATATCCGAGAATACAGGAGTGAGCATCAATACAGCTTTAGGAAGAATGCGATATGCCCTAATCAACCTAAGAAAGATAGTTGAGCGCAATAATATCGTTTTAACGAATTAATCTGCATTAGGTCGAACATAGCAATATTTCCATTTTAGCGGCGTTATCTAATTGTAACATTAATGCTAGAATATGGAAAACATTTACTCTGAAGAACAAAAAGCCGTTAAATCGGTAAAAGCTAGACGAGAAACAATTGATTTCTTGCTGAGCTACTCTAAATCGATTCAAGTAGTTGATTACAAAAAACACAAATTTGAAGTAACGTTGAATTAACAACTTCAAAAAAAAAAGACCAAAAAGAGCCGCAATTAGCGGCTCTTTTTGGTTTTATAGTATTCATCAAGCACTGTTTTTCGCCCAATTGTCTTTGTAATGATGTCTTTGTCCATGTCCCATCCTCTTGCTGGAGAATATTCCCGACCATACCAAATTATTTGAAGATGCAATTTATTCCAGATTTCTTTGGGAAATAATCGCTTGGCATCTTTTTCAGTCTGTATCACATTTTTACCATTGGTGAACCCCCAGCGATACATAAGTCTATGGATATGGGTATCTACCGGAAAGGCCGGAATTCCAAATGCTTGAGAAACCACTACGCTGGCAGTTTTATGCCCAACAGCTGGAAATTCTTCCAATAGTTCAATTTCTTGTGGTACTTCTCCATCATACTTTTCAATCAGAATCTGCGATAACCCATGAATGCCTTTAGATTTCATAGGGGAGAGGCCTACTGGTCTAATAATCTCACGTATTTCATCAACAGTAAGTTTTACCATATCATACGGATTGTCAGCCCTTTCAAATAGTAGAGGAGTGATTTTATTTACGCGTACGTCTGTGCTTTGTGCAGATAGGAGCACAGCAACCAATAATGTATATGGGTCTTTATGGTCTAAAGGTATTGGGATTGTTGGATAAAGTTCATCCAACGTTTTAATCGTGAAATTAATTTTGTCAAGTTTATTCATTTTTGTTTAACTTTAGAAAAAATATATTAAACAATAAATTAAAGATTGAATACATATGAACATGCTAAAAGTGGGTGATAAAGTACCTGAATTTTCTTCAAAAGACCAAGATGGAAACACTATTAATCTTAGCGATTATAAAGGAAAGAAATTGGTGGTTTTTTTCTATCCCCGCGCAAATACTCCAGGTTGCACTGCTGAGGCCTGTAATTTGAGGGATAATTACAAACTTTTGCAGGAACAAGGATATGAAATTTTAGGGGTCAGCGAAGATTCTCAGAAAAAGCAAACAAATTTTAGAGATAAATATGCTTTTCAGTACCCATTATTGGCAGATGAAGACCATACGGTAATAGAAACCTTTGGTGTATGGGGTCCTAAGAAATTTATGGGGAGGGAATATGACGGATTGCATAGAACCACTTTTGTAATTGATGGAGAGGGAGTAATTGAAAGGGTGATAGAAAAAGTAAAGACGAAAGATCACGCCGCACAACTTTTAAACTAAACACTAACTATACTTAAAAAAACAGCACCTCCACATTTGGAAAGTGCTGTTTTTTGTTATAACAAAGATGATTTCTAGGCTTTTTCTGGTAATAACTTTCTGGTAAAAAGCTGTTTTTCTTTAATCATTTCTGCGATACCTTCTGGAAGCATTTCTTCCCATCCGTCCTCGCCAGTAGTAATTCGCTTTAATACCTCTCTTGAGAAAATATCCATGATATCTGGATCATAATCTATAATGTCCATTACCTTCCCATTATATTTAAAGAACTTGTAAAGTTCCTTCATTCTCGGGTGTACCTTCACATTGTTACTGGTCATAATTTGCCCAGTAGCAACATCCTTCATGGGATATAAGTACACCTTCAAATCCTTAAAGAATAACTTTCCAAAAGCTTCAAGAATACCACCACTTAAATCACGATAGTACTTTTCATCAAAAACGTCAACCAAATTGTTAACTCCCATGGTAAGTCCAATTTTAGCTTTGGTATAATTATTAAAGTATTCTACAAGCTTGTAATATTCCTGAAATTTGGAGATCAGCACGGTATGTCCTAATGAGCTTAAAAGCTCCGCTCGATCCATAAAGTCCTGTTCGTCAATTTCTCCAGACGCTTTAAGGTTAGAAAGAGTAATTTCAAAAACGACAATCGTATTTTCATATTCCACGGTTTGTTCCCTAATAAAAATGTCATACGATTTTTGGAACATGTCCATGTTTACCTTGGTAACTGGCCTAAAACTACCTCTTAAGGCTAAAATGTTCTTTTTATAAAGTACTGAAGCCGGTAACAAGTTATTTCCATCAGGTCCAAACATTACGGCATCTGTCATGTCATTTCTAATAAGCTGTAGACTCATTAATCTATTGTCAACTTCTTTAAAATGAGGCCCAGTAAAATTGACCATATCAATTTCTATGGTATCCTTATCAATATGATCGTACAGATATTTTAATAACTTCTTTGGTTTGTGGTTTTTAAAGAATGCCCCATAAATAAGGTTAACACCCAAGGTACCCAATGTCTCTTGCTGTAATCTTGCTTCGGTTTGTTTAAAGCGGATATGTAAAACAATCTCATCAAATTCTTTTTGTTTTGGATCCAATTGAAACCGGATACCAATCCAACCATGTCCTTTATATCGTTTTGAGAAATCAATGGTTGCCACGGTATTGGCAAAAGAAAAGAAAAGATAATCAGGGTTGTTTTCGCGGCTAATTCGCTCTTCCACCAATTGCATTTCATGAGCCAACATACGTTTTAAGCGTGCCTGTGTCACATACCGGCCATCTTCTTCAACACCATATATTGCATCACTAAAAGATTTATCATAGGCACTCATAGCTTTTGCAATAGTTCCAGATGCACCCCCGGCTCTAAAAAATTGCCTTGCGGTCTCTTGACCGGCACCTATTTCGGCAAAAGTTCCGTAGATATTGGGATTTAAATTGATTCTTAGTGTTTTTGCCTTTGTCGAAGGAATATTTTCAAAAGGATTTTGGTTGCTTGTTGCAGTGGACATAACCAGTATTTTATATGAGCAAAGTTACACTCTTCATCCAATCTATTAAATAAATAAGTTATAATTTTGATTTTAATGGATGATATGATGACCATTACTTTTTTAGGAACAGGAACCTCTCAAGGAATTCCTGTTATTGGAAGTGATCATCCAGTATGCCTAAGCAAGGATCCAAGAGATAAAAGACTAAGGGTTTCTGTACTGATTTCATGGAGAAACTTTAATTACGTAATTGATTGCGGACCAGATTTTAGACAGCAAATGTTGACAAATTCGGTAACCAAATTGAATGGTATTCTATTTACCCATGAACATGCAGATCATACCGCGGGAATAGATGATATTAGACCTTTTTTCTTTCGGCAAGGTGATATCCCCATTTATGCACACGAAAGAGTAATTAGCTCACTTAACAGAAGATTTGATTATATTTTTGCTGATGAAAATAGATATCCTGGAGCACCTGCCGTAAAAGTTACCAAGGTTGTCAATAATGAGTCTATTCAACTAGAAGACTTGGAAGTAATACCTATTGAAGCCTTTCACAACCGTCTTCAAGTGTTTGGGTACCGTTTTGGTGATTTTGTTTACTTAACAGACGTGAAAAGTGTTGAAGAAGCAGAAATTAAAAAAATGATGGGAGCAAAGGTGCTGGTGGTCAACGCGCTTCGAGAGGAGCCTCATCACTCACATTTTAATTTACAAGAAGCAATTGCCTTTGCACAAATGGTAGGGGCAGAAAAAACTTATTTCACTCATATTAGCCATATGTTGGGCTTTCATGAAGAAGTGCAGAAAAAGCTTCCAAAGAATATATTTTTGGCTTACGATAATTTACAATTGAAGATTTAAGAAGAATGAAAAACAAGATTTTCCTTTACCTTTTTGTGTTTGCCGCCTTAATAGTCCTGTACCAATTCATAAGTACAGGCAATTTTGAAAAAGCTGTTAACGAAGATATTGGTGACTTAAAGAAAGAAGTTACTGAGCTGAAAGATTCCCTTCAACAATCTCAATTGAAAATATTGGATATTCAATATTTCTCATTAGAGAATAATGATGATGCATTGGCGTACTATGACCACCTGAATTTAAAGAACCCCGCCCGTTACATTGAAGATAAACTGTTGGAAACCAATGAAAAAAAAGGAAATAATCCATTGGTGCCATATGAAGGCATGGAAAATGATTTTAAAATCAATAAAATCAAAATATTGAATCACAAATGGATTCTAGCTGATTTTTCTGATGGCAAATACTGGGGAGATTTGGTGATTAAATATGAGCTTAAAGATGATTTGGGTGTAGATTTTACTTTAATGGACCACTTGCTTTATGCTCGCAGTAACTAAATGTGCTTAATCAACCATTCTTTAAATGAATAAAAGTTTTGTTGGGAGACCCCATGACCTATGGGAAACTCTTCATATTTATGATTAATATTTAGAGCTTTAAGAAAATCCGGAGTTTTTTGTGCCCATTCCAAAGGAATTACTTGATCAACTTGACCATGAGAGGCATAAATATTCAAAGAACTATGATTTTTAGTTTCATAACCATCCAATAAAATACCTTCATTGATGTATCCACTAAGAGCAACTACATTTTTTATTTTTTCAGGAAAGGACAGTGCAACGGAGTAGCTAAGAATTGTTCCTTGGCTGAAACCCAATAACGTAATGTTTTCTTTATCTAAATTATAAGCATTACAAGCCTCATCAATAAAGGAAACTATTTTATCCCTAGATACTTTTGCTTGCTCATCATCACTCCACTTTCCATATTCAGCATCAAAATTAATGGCATACCAAGCATGTCCAAAAGGCTCAAGGTTATAAGGTGCCCTGACTGAAATCACCAACAATTCTTCGGGGAGCTCAGGGGCAAATGAGAACAAATCTTCTTCATTGCTACCATACCCATGAAACATAAAACATGTAGGGATTTTACCCGATTTGATGGATGAAGGACGAAGTAGGTACTCTAAAGATAATGGGGTGGGGGACATCTATCTAAATTATGCAATAAAGGTAAACCATTTTTGAAAATGGTCGCCTAAAAAAGGCAGTGGTTTGGTTTTTGCATTTGATGCCTGTACAAATCCAGACACCAAAAGTATCAAGTAAAGAATATAGAGCACAAAAGGGGCATATACCACACCCATAAAGGTAAATACAATGGCCAACGCATGAAAAAATACATGAATTCCAAATGCTTGACGTATATGAAAACGGGAAAAAGAATTTTTAGGTTCCATGTTCATTGTAATAGCAATAAGACATCCCACGATTGTGATATATCCTATTATTGCAGCGGTTTTTCCTGAATTAGCCTCGCTCAAAATATTAGATTAAGATTTGATTGTTATTGATTACGCCGTATGCCCGACCCTTTAATGGAGAACCCAAAAACATACTGTTTTTAGAGATGGAGTGAATATTGTCCATACTAAAAATAGTGTCAGAATCAACCTCAAACAAAGTTAGGCAAGCTTTTGTGCCCTCTTTAAAAGTTGGGGTTTCCAGTTCAAAACGTTCTCGGCCTTTGGTTAAAAGGGCAATGGTATCTTCCAAGTCAAAAATTTGGATCAAACTTCCAAATGCAGATTCTAATCCAATGGTTCCAGCAGCTGCATTATCAAATTCCACTCTTTTATCTTCAATATCAATTGGTATGTGGTCCGAGGTTACAAAATCAATCACTCCATCTTTCAACCCTTTGATGAGTGCCTTACAATCAGATTTGGTTCGCAAGGGAGGCATTACTTTATAATTTGTGTCAAACTCTTTTAAATTTTCATCGGTATAGATCAAATTATGGATAGCCACACTACAACTTATATCTAAGCCATTCTTTTTAGCATTGGCAATAAGTTTTACAGAATTTGCTGTTGAAATCGTGGGTATATGCAGTTTTCCACCTGTGTATTCCAAAATAAACAAGTCCCTGGCTATCTGCAATTCTTCTGCCATGGCCGGTATTCCTTTTAGACCCAACATCGTGGAAACATCTCCTTCATGCACGATACCTTTACCTTTTATTTGTCCGTCTTGCGGATAAGAATACACAAGCCCATTAAAGTTTTGAGCATACAATAGTGCAATCTTTAAAAGGTTTGAGTTAGAAATCTGTCTTTTAAAGTCATAGAAAGCTACCGCTCCCGAATTCTTCATATCAAAGAGCTCCGCCAAGTCTTTTCCTTCAGAATTGACGGTAAGGCTTCCTAAGGGATACAAGTTTGTACTATTTCCATTTGCTCTTTCTTTCAAAAAAACAATATCTGAACTTGAATCTGGTAATGGATTTGTATTCGGATTCAATATAATATCCGTAAAACCACTGCTGCTTGCAACACCAAGACCATTTTCTATGGTTTCCCTTTCTTCAAAGCCGGGTTCTCCAAAACTTACACTCGTATCAAACCAACCTAAGGAAACATGAAGATTTTTACGCTCAATTGTTTTAACCCCGGAGGGTGTATCAATAGATGCAGCAATCTTTTCAATTATTCCTTTTTTTATAAGTATGTCCCGCTTTTTTAAATGCAGTGCCTTGTTTTCTGGACATACTATTTTTGCAGACTTCAGCAGAATGTTCATGTAACAAATTTTTGAATAATTACTTCCACAAGGGCTAGAAGCAGTGCTAAAATAATAAACCATTTCCAATAAGCGGTAATACTCCTTTCCGCTTCCAAAAACTCAAAAAGGGAAGTAATGGAATCTTGTGTGTTTTTATTTTCAATAGTGTCAATATCTAAATAACTCAACTTGCTTTCATTTCTTGGGTAGTTAAAGCTGATATTTTTAAAGGGTTCACCTTCATTATTGATGCTGAAAATACCGTCAACAGTAGGGGTGTCCCCAAAAGTCAATCTTACTTTATTTGGAAATGTCTGCTGTAAAGGAATAAATTCATAGCCTTCTTTTGACACATTTAATATGTTATCATTACCCAAACTTATGGGGATATCAATTGTATTTGTTCTTCCAAGAGTATGGTATGCATCAGCCGCTTTTAAACTGAATGCTGCCATATTGTAGAAAGTGGGCACGATTAAAGGTGAATTCTTAAAATTTGAGTTTTGAATTTCTAAAGAAGTAGAGAAAAAGTAAAATCCATCAGTACCAGACAAAAAGGTCTCATTCCCTTCTAAAGAAAGTATTTTAGGCGCTCTAGATTGAATTTTAAAAAATTGTTTTACGTTTGGATATTGAAAATTGTACACTTCTTTTTCAAAAACATTCTTGTACAATGGATGTTGGAAAGAAATAGTGGTTATTTTCTTATTTACGCTCAGATTTTCAACAAACTGAGTGGCAAAGAAACCAGATAAAAACTGGTTATAAGAAGTCAAGTCGCTTTCAATTGAGGGAATTATGATCAATGTTCCTCCGTCCTCTTTGAAAGTACGAAGTACTTTTTGTAAACTGTTGGGAATAGCTTTCAAATTATCCAGAATCACAACATTTTGTTGGTCCAAAACACTGTAGTCCAACTGATTCAATAGGTACTTATTGTAAATAAATTCGTCTTGAGTAAATAGGCGTTCCAAATAACCACTATCTGAATCGCTAATGGCCAAAACCTTTATTTTTTCTTTCTTATTAATATTGAAAAAGAATTGATTGTCATACCTCAAACTATTGTCCACAATACGCAAGTGCCCATTTAATTCCTTGTTTGAAGGAATCGAAAACTCGACTTCGGCTGTTCCATTTGCTTTAAAATCAGCAGAACTTTTGGCAATCAAGATTTCACCATCGTACAAGGATATGGGCAAGTTTTCATCATTTAACTCTCCTGACAACAATACCGTAAGTTTAGATTGCCCTGTTGTACTGTTTTCCAAATAGACAGAGTCAATGGCAACATTTTGAGCTTCTTTTGGGCGTACAGGGACGTAGTAGGTATTGATGATTGAGTCCAAATCGTTAGTCAATGTTCCCATTCTTGTCTGAAAATCTGAAATAAAAACTAAATCCTTTGATGTATTGTCAGTATTGGAAAATAAGGTTCCAGCTTTTAGTTGTATTTCTTCAAGGCTTAATTGTTTATGTGAATAGGGAAGTGATAGCAGGTTGTTTTGAATATCCTTGATGGTAACGTTTTTATAAGTTCTCTCATTTGTAAAGAGACTAAAAGTACTTTCAGGGTCAATATTTTTTATTAAATCCTGAATAGATTTTTCCATCAATGAAAGGCCATTACTTTTCGCTTGCATACTAAAAGAATCATCTAAATAAACTACGGTTTCCTTTTGCTGTAAAGCCGTCCTTTTTGCAGAAAAAGGCTGAGCAAAAGCAACTACTAAGGCACCAAATAACAACAGTCTGGTGAGCAATAGCAACCATTTTTTTAGTGTATTACTTTTTCTGGATTCGGAAACTACTTTTTGTAGCATAGCTACATTGGTAAAAGGAGTCTTCTTAAAACGGCGTAATTGAAAAAGATGAATTAAAATGGGAATTAAAAGAAGTACGAGGGCCCAAAGGATTTCTGGATGTTTAAATTGCATTCCCAACTTTGATTGAACAAATATAGGGATTAAAACAATTTTGACTTAGAATTTATGTTGTTAAGACTTTGGTAATTTATTTAGCATGAATTGATGTTGTCCTAGCAAAAGAAAAAATAGTCGTGCATGGACTGTTGATTTATGCTTTTGAAAAAGTCCTTAATTTCTTTTTGGGCCTGCTCATTGGCAACAGAAATAATACTTTGAGGGCTTTCTATATCCTTCAGGGTTTTAAAATGCACTAGTTTTTTACCATAGATGTTTTTTCCAATCTTTTGTGGGTTATCGCACAGCCAGATAAAATCAATTTCATTTTCCAAAAGACTTTTTGCAATGGTTTTTCCCTTAAATCCTGCACCCCAAAGTACTAATGGGCGGTTTTTGTCATAATCCAGTCTCAAAAAATAGTAAAGCTTTATTTCCAAAAAATAATTTTGGGCATAATGTTCGCTGGTACGGGAAGTTCTGCTATCATAATCTCGCCAAAGGTGTAAAATTTCATTACAAGGAATAACCTTCAATCCTTTTTCATAAAACCGAAAGGTAAGGTCGTAATCCTCAGGGTACCTATCCTGCTTAAATGCACCGCTGGTATCAAGGTCTTTTTTATACGTCATCCAACAAGGTGAAGGGATTACGCATTCTTTGTAAATTTCATTGTAATTCTCTCCAACTTCAGTTAACTCATTTAACCAGGCCTCATAACGTTCGTATCCATTGCTGATTCCCCTTTCTGAAAAGTATTTTACTTTTCCAATCGCTATATGTCCTTTTCCATTTTCAATCAAGGATTTTACCATAACCTCAAGCCGATTGGGTTTCATGATGTCATCGGAGTCCATTCGTGTTATAAAATCTCCCAAGCTATTCTTATAAGCAGTTCTCAGGGCAGTGATGATACCATGATCTTCATTGTTGAAAACCTTGATTCTCGAATCCTTTTGAGCATAAAGATTTAGCAAATCCAAGCTTCCATCTTCAGAATGATCGTTGACCGCCAATACCTCCCAATTAGAATACGTTTGCTCTAAAATGGAGTCTAGACATTCTGAAAGAAAGTGCGCTGTATTTTTAAAGGGAATTAGAATACTTACCCTAAGGTCTTGCATTTTGCAAATTAATCAAAAGGCAGCAAATCGGGTTCTATAAAACTGGTTTTAGCTTCTTTATTTGAAAAGATATCCAGGCCATAATGTTGATGTAACAGCTCTTTAAAACCTGTCTTTAACCTTGGGAATTTCTTTATAAACGTATAAAAATCATTGGATTCTGATTTTTTTATAAAATGATGTACCATTTTGATAGCAGCAACAGAAACAGTGGTATTGAATTTATCTCCTTTCCCATGTAAACGGTCAAACTGTTTTATTTCTTCACATGTTTTTTCAGCCGCTTTTTCTTGGCCATATTTTTTAATGTAAAGCCAGGCCAATCTTAGATGTGCTTCATGACTAAAGAGAGAAGGAGGTAGGTCTCCTTTTTCAAACAAAGCTTCAAATTCTTTATCGCTTAGTTGTGAATGATCTGTCAATGGTTTTTTGTGCCACTTATTTGGATTGGAATGAGACATTTTTTAGGGATTACTAAGGCCAATACTATTAATTAATGCTTTTCGACCTGTATGATTTTTTAATACATAGTGCATTCTAGCTATTTGATCTTTTGTGAACATGTTCATTACATCGTCCTCCGTATAGTTCATATAATTCTCAATCAATACAGTTTCATTATTGCAACCCATAAAGGTTGTTCGACCGTAAACCGGCTCATCAACTGCCGGTGTGTCATCGCAATAATCATTTGATTCACAGTCCCTGTTGCCCCAAGTATGGAGCAATCCTAAATAGTGCCCCATCTCGTGTGTTAACGTTCGACCATATTTTGCATGACAATCAATATCGGATTCTCCAAAATGCATCCAATTTACAAGTATTCCTTCTGCATCGTTAGGTCCTGGCAAAGCTAAGAATTCACTGCCAGGGAGCTCAGTATCCGGTCCGGTGGCTTCTCCTAAAGCCAGACACATGGCGGACTCTGGTAAGGGGGTTATCCATATATTGACGAACTGATCTGGCGGCCAATAATCATACTGCGCATAATGGTTCTGGTTATAACCCAAATCTGGTATGGTAACTTGATCAGCGTTTATTCTATTAATACCATTCGTGGATACTCCATCAGTGGTTTGCTTGGCCAAAATAAATTCAATTTTTGAATCTTCACTTGCCGGATGATTATTAAAGCCTCTTGTTCCTTGCTTACGTCTAAAATCCTCGTTCAATATCCCAATTTGACGCTGTATTCTTTCATCCGAAAGGTTTGGACCTTCTCCTATGGCTTCGCCAAAATGAATCACGTGAACTACAACCGGAAGGAACACTACGTCTTGACCAGGTTCTGGGCCAACAGGTGACACTCCTTCATCTTTTTTAGAACATGCGATTGATGATAGCAGTATCAACAAAACGATTTTTTTAAATGCTCTTTTTTTCAACTTTTTAGATTATGCCTTTAACTTTCTTTGCTACATCTTTGAAGGCTAACATATCTAGCACCTTAGTGAATACCCCATGGTAAAAACCAGTTCATTTTCACAGTAAGTTTAGTTGTTCTTTATTTAGCTAACGCTTCTTTGATAGCTTTAGTCGCTAGAACTTCCATGATGTCATATCCTTTCTTTGTGGGATGAACCCCATCTTCAGCCAAGTCTTTTGGAAGTCCGTTTCTTTCATCTGCCATTGCAGTAAAATAATCAAGATAGATGATACCTTTTTCTTCGGCTACTCTTTTGAGTATTGTATTAAGTTTTGGTATTTTGGTGTTTGGATTTAAACCTGGGCGCCACGAATAATCGTAAGCAGGTAAAACGGAACAAATAATTGGGCAGATACCACTTATTTCTGCCAATTCAACCATAGAAAGGATATTGTCCCTAATTTGTTCAAGGGTCATTGGGCCAGTGTTTCCCGCAATATCGTTAGTGCCCGCAAGAATGAGCACTACCTTGGGATTTAGGTTAATTACGTCCTGCCGAAATCGCAGTAACATTTGAGGAGTGGTTTGTCCGCCAATACCGCGATTTACATAAGCCGTGTCAGAAAAAAAATTGGGGTTAGCCATGGACCAGCCTTCGGTGATGGAATTGCCCATAAAGACAACTCTTTTTTCATCAGAAGAAGGCTCAGTCAACTCACTATTCGCTTTTTGATATTTGGTCAGATTCGGCCAATCTTGAGCACTCATATATAGGGTTGATAAAAGGTATATTACTAATAAAAGGCGCATTTTACTTTTTCTTTGGAGGCGTAATCATAATATGTGCTCTGTGGGTTCCAGGATCCATCAACCATGCATGACCTGGAGGGGTAGGTGTTGTTGGCAGTCCAGTAGATTCTCCTGTAGCAAAAGGAATATAAAAAACATAACGAACATAGCCATTTTCAATTTCTTGCGAATAAGCGCTAACCTCTCCAGTAAATACGCATAGCGTTGCCTTATCTGGCATCTTTAGTTTACCAGATTTCACTTCCTCCTCTCGGATATCAAAAATTTCTTTAAATTCCTTCCCTTGGGCTTTTAACTCTCTACCTCTTGCCATAAAAGGATCCAAGTCTTTATGATATGCTGCTGTGGAAAACTTTTCTTTTTTTGGGTCATTAGCTAGTGCTATATAATCATTGTCACCTTCTCTTAAGGTGGTAAAATTCCCATTGGCATCATATCCATATACCTTTGCTCCATCCTTATAGTCGGCTGGCACGGCCAATAATGCTGTTTTTATCTGCCATTCTTTTGGTGGAACTTCTTGTGATACGCCAACTTGCATGGCAAAAACCATCATTAAGCAGAAGATTACATACTGTTTCATATTCTTTAGTTATTAGTATTTAGCACTTTTTCCTTTTGTAATAGTCCTAAGAATAAAGGATCTTATATCGTCATTGGCTTTTTGCAAATCTTCACGTCTTAGGTACATCATATGGCCAGAACGATAGCCTTTAAACTCAAAACGATCTTTCATTCGTCCACTGGGGTCTACCTGCCACATAGTGTACTTAGCATTAAAATAAGTTGTTGCCCCATCATAATACCCAGATTGAACCAAAACATTCAAATAGGGGTTTTGGGCCATTGCTTGACGAAGGTTGTCTCTGGTATTATCATCTTCGTTATTCCACGGATGCACTGGGCCAAACATATTATACTTGATGTCCGTTTTAAATTTTAACTCTTCTTGTAGATAATAGTTAATAGCAGGAGTGAAGCTATGTAACCATGAAGTCAACTCAGCTGAGTAATCAGGACTGTCGCCAAAAAGTTGCTTGTCAATCCCTAAATAACGGCTATCCAGCCTTCCTATATTATAAGCTCCTTTGTCCTTCAATAAATTCTTCCAAAAAAATTGAGTGGGAACATTTAGATTATGATCGAGTATATCCTTTTCCTTCAATCCGGAATAATAGGCCATTTTTTTAGCTACGGCCGAACGTTCTGCATCAGAAATAAAACCACCTTTGGCTATTGCTGGTATTAAAGTGTTGACGGTATATTCTTCAGATTCTGGTAAAACATCTAATAAATCTTTGCCTTGTAAATCTGAAGGCAATACTTTATGATGCCACGCAGCTGCTGTATAGTAAGGTAAGTTTAATGCACTTGAAACTGGACCACCAACTCTAATTACCTTATAATCTGCAGGGGAAACCATAATTACCCCATTAAGGTACATCCATTGTTGATTTTGTAGAGCCAAAGAAAGTCCCATTACCCGAGTTCCACCATAGCTTTCCCCTACAATGTATTTAGGAGACCTCCAGCGATTGTTTCGTGTAACAAAGGTATTCAGCCACTCCGCAAGGTATTTGGTATCAGCATTAATTCCAAAAAACTTATCTCGGTCAACTTTGTCGCCTGTTTCAGGAATGGTACGGGAGTATCCTGTATTTGCTGGATTAACATAAACAATATCGGTAACGTCCAAAACAGAATAGGGGTTTTGCTTCACCCCATATGGTTGGGTTGGGTAACCTTCATCATCTATTTTGAGTACTCTAGGGCCTGTGTATGCAAGGTGCATCCAAACGGATCCCGAACCTGGGCCTCCATTAAACGATATCAATAGCGGTCTCTCCGCCCTGTTTTTTACATTATTTCTAGTGTAGTACGTATAATGAAGAGAAGCTATGGGCTCTCCCATGTCATCCCAAACAGGCTGGGTTCCCGTAGTTGCTGTGTAATTAAAACTTGTACCGTTTATGGTAACACTGTGCTGGGTGGTTACAGTGGTGTCTATTGGTAATCTTCTATTTTGGGAGAATGCAATTGTGGTGCATAATAACATGCAAAAGGCAAGCTGATTTTTTATCATTTCGTGTTAAATTAGTCTGGTATTAAAATTAAGTATTTTGGATGACATTTTTCTGTATTGAAGCAATTCTAATTAGACTAAAACCTATCATTAAGAGTCTTTTATTTATAACTTTAGTTTTTGTCACTAAAACCAGATGTCGTGAAAAAAATTTCTAGAAGGGATTTTAACTCAACCTTAGCCAAAGGAGTAGGGGGTGCAACATTAATAGCAGCAACACCATTGGCTTGTGCAATGGGAAATAGTCAAGATAGAAAGAAACTGGGGATAGCCTTGGTAGGTCTTGGTAGTTATAGCACGTATCAATTAGCACCAGCATTATTAGAAACAGAATATTGTTATTTGGCGGGAATAGTAACAGGAACCTCGGAAAAAGAAAAAGTTTGGGCCAGTAAATATGGTATTCCAAAGGAGAATATTTACAACTATCAAAATTTTGATGAAATCGTCAAAAATGACGCTATTGATGTGGTCTATGTAGTACTTCCAAATAGTATGCATGCTGATTTTTCCATTCGGGCAGCGAAGGCGGGAAAACATGTTATTTGCGAAAAACCAATGGCCATAAACGTGGAGGAATGCGATGCCATAATTCAGGCGTGTGAGGAAAACAACGTCAAACTGGGGATTGGATATCGATTGCATTCAGAACCATATACACAAGAAGTAAAGCGATTGGTAAAAGAAAAAGCTTTTGGTTCCATAAACTATATTTCTGCAGATGCAGGGTATCGTTCCATGTCTGACCCTGACCAATGGCGGCTGAACAAAAAATTATCTGGAGGTGGGGCGTTAATGAATATGGGGGTTTATGCAATCCAAAGCGTTATTTATGGAACAGGGGAAAACCCAATTTCGGTTGCTGCCCAAGAGTATAGTACAAGACCAACCTATTTTAAGGATACCGATGAAACGATTACTGCCCAATTTGAATTTGAAAGCGGTGCAGTTGGAAACATTATGACTTCACACAATGTAAGGGCCAACAGACTTTTTGCTTCCTGTGAAAGAGGTTGGTTTGAACTGGACCCCGCCAGCACTTATATTCCCTTAGCAGGAAGGACTTCCCAAGGCGAATTAAATTTTCCCCAAGAAAGTCAACAAAAATTACAAATGGATGATTTTGCTAAGCATATTCTGCTTAATACAATCAATCTTGTTCCTGGTGAAATGGGAAAACGGGATATGATAATTGTGGAGGCGATATATGAATCTATTTCTAAAGATGGTCAAAAGGTAAAACTAAACTTCACCCCTAATTATGGTTTTGCAGGATGGTGATTCCATAGCTATTTCATACACCACGGTCAATTCAGGGTTTCTAAAAAATGAAGTTAACATTTAGCTTAAATTTTAGGAACATTAAGTACACTCAAACTTTACAGACTAACAGTTTCTTAAAAATGACATAATCAAATCAATATATTGAGGTAACCAAATGCTAAGGGTTCATAAATAGTTTTGGAGAATTCAACAAAACCTAAAACTAAAATTATGAATTTGAAGAAATTGTTATTTGGATTAATATTTACAATTGCCATTGGGTTTGGCTTTACTGGTTGTGATGGTGAAGACGGACTGGATGGAACCAATGGTGTAGATGGAGTGGATGGTCAAGATGGCCAGGATGGGGAAGACTTTATCCCAGCTGCTACCATGTTTGAAAACAAATCAGAATTGGAACCTTTGGTGGCTATTCAACCTCAGTTCAATTTTGTAAAAGCGTATTCCCTAGTTAGCTCAACTGATATACTTGATGATGGATTTCAGTTTGTAGGAGCAGCAGATGGTGCTGGATTTTTAAAGGACCCCAATAGTGATGGTTACCTATATATTGTAAATGCGGAAGACGATTATGCAGTTGCACGAATAGAATTGGATGAAAACCTGAACCCTATAGGCGGGGATTGGTTATTGAACTCTGGTGTTGCTGATTTTGCACGTCAATGTTCAGGTACTATGTGGGAAGCTGATATACATGGTGGGGCAACCGACCTTTTTCTTTCCGCTTCTGAAAGCTTTAATTATGATGTTAAAGGGATAGACCCCTATATTGACACCCCAACCCCAACCGCAGATTTTGGTTTGGATGCTTTAGGTGAATTCTCCTGGGAAAACGCAGTTCCATTACCAAAAGATGCCTACACTGGTAAAACTGTAATTATAGGTGGTGATGATGATTCCAGTGGTTCTGAAGGTCAGATAACATTATACTATTCAGAAGAAGGAGATGCGGACTTAAACAACGGAAAGATTTACGTTTTAAGACTAAAACAAATTTCTGATGGTGCAGATGGCGTTACCGATGTTGTCGCCTCCACAATTTATAATGAAAGTAATTTGGATTATGGCGTGACATACGATTTTGAGTTCGTGGAAATACCCAATGGTGCTTCTTTGACCAAGTCTGAAATGGAGGATGCTTGTGTAGCAGTTTTTGCATCAGCATTTATGAGGGTAGAAGACGTGGACTACCAAAAGGGGTCTGATGAAAACGGAAGAAATGTATTTGTCGCTGTGACCGGAAGAGGACCTGGTAGAGGTACATACAACGACTGGGGAACAGTTTATAAGTTGGAATTGGATGAGGCGAATCCACTTACAGGAAAATTGACACAGATTATTTCTGGAAATACAGATACCAATAATATGGATGGAAACTTGGCAAGCTTACAAAGTCCAGATAACATTACTGTTACCGAAAACTTTGTTTACGTGCAGGAAGACCCTAACTCTTTTGATAGGGGACATGCCGCATATATTTATCAATCCGATTTAGGTGGCAACAACATCAAAACGGTATTGGAATTGGTAGTTAGACAAGATCTTGACCCGAGTGGAAGTACAGGTTTTAGTGGAGAATTTGGAGCATTGGAAGATATATCGGACAAAATAGGCGTTCCAAATACATTCTTGTTGAACCTACAGCCTCATTATTGGGAAAGTGATGATTTTAAGAATATTGACGGTCATGATATGGAAACTAATGCAACCGCTATAGCAAACGGTGCAAGAGAAGATGATCAAGGAGGTCAAATAGTTATTTTAAAAGGACTCCCCAGATAAGTTTAAGTATTATCAATGTAAGGGCCTCCATTTTTAATGGAGGTCTTTCTTTCTTTAAAAAATTGCCAGAAATGAATCGCCTATTAGTTGTTTTATTGGTTTTTAGTCTCAGCTGTAAGCAAAAGCCAAAAGAAAGTGTTATTGCTTCAAACGAAGAAAGCAAAGTTGATTGGAAACCCGTTAAGGACTATTATTTAAAGCATATTACCGATGCCATAACCGCTTTGGATGAGCTCTCAAAACTACCAATGACGAGTGATGGTGCAAAAGTAGTATTCCAAAAGGCAAGAATTTCCTTTAAAAAAGCAGAACCATATGCTTCATATCTTAACCCTGGAGTAGGGCATAGAGCCAATGGGCCTGCGCTTCCGGTCGTTACTGATGATAGTCAAAAGATATTACTGCCAGTAGGTTTACAAAAAATTGAAGAAAGTATTTATGAAGGTGAGGAAAGTGAAACACGATATAAAGAGGAAGTCTCAATTACCATTGGGATGCTCAAAAACCTTCAAAACAACATACGTGATAGAGAAGTTACTCCCCAACGTTTCTTTATTGCCACCCACCAACAATTAATGCGGATTATTAGTCTGTCAATTTCTGGTTTTGATACACCGGTAAGCCAGCTTGGATTAAATGAAACCATAGTTTCCCTGGAAAGTTTAAAAGAGGTTTATACTAAAAGTATTGGAGAAATAATTCTAAATAAAAATCAAGAATTGGATTTGCAGTTTCGAAACAATATAGGAAAGGCTGTGGGTTTTGTTAAGTCAAACACCAATTTTGAGACCTTTGACCGCTATACTTTTATTCGGCAATATATGAATCCAATTACAAGAGATTGGGTTGCTATGCGGAAAGAAAGCCAATTATGGGATGGCGTAAACAATAAACCTTTCAATTTTGATGCACCAACGTTTTTTGAAGAAGATTCGTTTAATGTTGAGTTTTTCACACCCGCCATAAATCGGAACCCCACAGAAAAAAAAATTGCATTGGGCAAGAAACTTTTTTTTGACCCCAAACTGTCCCAAAACGGAAAAATGGCCTGCGTTACATGCCATAATCCAAAAAAAGCCTGGGCAGACGGAATAGCTTTAAACTTGGATAAGAACGGAAAGTTATTGCAGCGAAATACACCAACATTGATTAATGCAGCTTTTCAACAAAGCTTTTTTTGGGATGGCAGATCTCCGAATTTATTAGATCAAATTACATCTGTATTTACGAATGATAAGGAGTTTGATAGTTCTGTACATGAATTTTCAACAGAAATTTTAGCGGACACCACATATATTCCACTGTTTAAAGATGCGTATGGCGGAATTTCTGCTAGGAATACGGAAATCATTCGTGCCATATCCTCTTATATTTCAACGTTGAACGCATTCAATTCTAAGTTTGATAAAAACATCCGTGGAGAGGAAGATACTTTTACAGATGAAGAAAAATTAGGATTTAATTTATATATGGGCAAAGCCCTTTGTGCCACCTGTCACTTTATACCATTGACCAACGGAACTGTACCTCCATTTTTTACTGAACATGAAAAAGAAGTAATAGGTGTTCCCGAAACCGCTAGCAATAAAAAATTAGATGATGATTTGGGGTTTTATTGGAGGCATAATGAGGAATTGGAAGTACATCGAGGGATGTTTAAAACTCCAACAATTAGAAATGCTGAGCTAACGGGACCGTACATGCACAATGGGGTTTATAAAAGTCTGGAAGAAGTAATCAATTTCTATAATCTCGGTGGGGGCGGTGGATTAGACTTTGATTTACCATACCAAACTCTTCCTTTTGATAATCTACAACTATCGGAATTAGAAGAGAAAGCACTAGTGGCCTTTATAAAAACCCTTACAGATACTGAGGTAGGAGAGGTGTATTAAAACTTTTCAAAAACCCCAAGTCCAAAAAGGGCAAAATCATATTTGACTGGATCCTTGGGGTCCAGTTTTCTTAAGCTTTTATCCAACTCAGCTAAAGCTTTGGCATCATTCTGTTTTCGCTTTACCAATTTTAATTTTCGAGCAACATTTCCCGAATGCACGTCCAACGGACAGGAGAGCTGACTGGGATTTAAACCTTTCCAGATACCAAAATCAACTCCAGTATCATTGTTTCTCACCATCCATCGTAAAAACATATTGATGCGTTTTGCGGCAGACCCTTTGTTGGGGTCGGAAACATGTTTCATGGTTCTGGTTTGATGTGGCAATTCAAAAAAAATGGCTTTAAATTTTGATATAGCGGATTGTAGGGAATCTTTTTCCTGATGCTTTACAAAAACAGCTTCCAACCCATCGTGGTTTATATACATATTTTGAAGGCTTCGGATAAAATATTGAAGATCGCCACCATTCAAGGTTCTATGGACAAAAGGCAAGAGCTTTTCCAAATCTGTATCGGTGTGATTTAAAACAAAATCATAAGGAGCATTATCTAAAAGCTCCATCATTCGCGAGGCATTGTTTATAATGCTCTTTCGGTTTCCCCAGGCTATGGTAGCAGTTAAAAAACCACTGATTTCTATATCTTCCTTTTTTGAAAAACGATGTGGAATCTGTAGGGGATCATCTTCAAGGAACTTGGGATTATTGTATTGCACTACCTTTTCATCCAGAAAATCTTTCAGCTCGGATTTTGTCATAAGATCAAGAAACAATCAATCCGTCAACCATGGTTAGCTTTCTGTCCGCCATGTTGGCCAGTTCTAGATTATGGGTCACCAAAACAAAGGTTTGTCCAAATTCATCACGAAGTTGAAAGAAAAGTTGGTGAAGGTTATCTGCGCTTTCAGAATCTAGGTTACCACTGGGCTCATCTGCTAAAATCACAGAAGGGTTATTAATCAATGAGCGGGCTACAGCCACACGTTGTTGTTCACCGCCGGATAAAGCGTTGGGTTTGTGGTCATATCTATCAGAAAGACCTAAAAAGTCTAGAAGCTCCTTTGCGCGTTTTTCAGCTTGAGCCCTAGGAGTTTTTTTTATAAAAGCTGGAATACAGACGTTTTCTAAAGCGGTGAATTCTGGTAATAATTGATGAAACTGAAAAATAAATCCAATATGTTCATTTCTAAACCTAGCCAAATTCTTGTCATTTAGTTGAGTAACATCCGTATCATGAATTAACAATGAACTTTCCTTTTTGTTGGAAGGGGAATCCAAGGTGCCCAAAATCTGCAGCAATGTGGTTTTCCCGGCCCCAGATGCACCAACAATGGATACCACTTCGCCTTTTTTTATCTCTAGATCAACCCCTTTTAAAACTTGAAGGTCACCATAGTATTTTTGGATGTTATTCGCCTTTATCATGTAAAACCGCTTATTGGGGTGAAAGTAATGATTACAGTTGAGTGAACAAAAATCGTAAGTTTCAAATAAAGTTTTAGCATCTTGTAACGACTACTTATCAAAATTTTATAATTGGTTTCAAATTGTGGAATCACTAACTTTGTTTAACTTTACAAAAGAATGAATAAACAGAATAATAATTCTTTAGAAACCGCCATATTTGCTGGCGGTTGTTTTTGGTGTACAGAAGCTGTTTTTCAAAGGCTTAATGGCGTTCAAGAGGTAGTTTCGGGATATACGGGGGGAGAAATCAAAAATCCAGCATATCGAGAAATTTGTACCGGAAGAACTGGACATGCTGAGGGTATAAAAATTACATTTAATTCAGCTGAAGTTTCTTTTACCGAATTATTGGAAGTTTTCTTTGCTACTCATGATCCTACAACATTGAATAGACAAGGTAACGATGTTGGTTCTCAGTATAGAAGTGAAATTTTCTATACCAATCCAGAACAAAAAGAATTAGCAGAGGAATTTATTGCTCTTTTGGAGAATGAAAAGGTGTTTGGATCACCTATAGTTACTGCTATTTCTGAAGTAAAACCATTTTACATTGCGGAGCAAGAACACCACAATTATTATAACGACAATTCTAATCAACCCTATTGTCAGTTCATCGTAGATCCAAAAATTAAAAAGCTAAACAAGCATTTTTCAAACAAGCTAAATACAGTTAAATAACTTATGGCACCATATCAAAGCATGGAAGAATACAACATTAGTGTTACTAATGAAGTAAAAGAACGCTTTTCAAAAATTATAGATGAGATAGGAGAGGATGTACAACGTGAAGGATTAGTGAAAACTCCAGAACGGGCTGCAAAAGCAATGTTATTTTTGACACAAGGCTACAAACAAGATCCAGCTGAAATTTTACGGGGGGCCATGTTCAAGGAAGACTATGATGATATGGTCATTATCAAGGATATTGAAGTGTACTCTTTATGTGAGCACCACATGCTTCCTTTCTTTGGCAAGGCACATATAGCATATATCCCCAACGGATATATTGTAGGTTTAAGCAAAATACCTCGTGTTGTGGATGTTTTTGCGAGAAGGTTGCAAGTGCAAGAGCGATTGACACATGACATTTTGGAGTGCCTAAATAATACATTAAAACCAAAGGGAGTTGCCGTGGTTATTGAAGCATCTCACATGTGTATGATGATGAGAGGCGTACAAAAACAGAATTCCGTGACAACAACATCTGGCTTTAGAGGGCAGTTTGAAAAAATAGAGACACGAAATGAGTTCCTTAAACTTATCAGTTCGGATTTATCCTAGTTAATTTTTCCAATTCATTCCTATTTGGTATTTTTCATCTATGGCAGAAGAGAAAGACCTAAAGTATCGCAACCTATTTTTGGGATTATTGTTTGATGGTATTGGAATGTTATCATTTGTCATACCTGGAATAGGGGAGTTCTCAGATGTTATTTGGGCACCAATTGCGGGTTGGCTCATGACTAGATTGTACAAAGGTAAAATTGGTCAAGCTGCCGGTTTGGTCACTTTTGTTGAAGAATTGATACCCGGATTGGATATAATACCCAGTTTTACAATAATGTGGTTGTATACCTATGTTTTTTCTTCAAAAAAAGATAAAAAAATCGAGAGTTGAACAAAGTCATCTCCCGATTTAAACTAACAAACGTAACTGTACTATTAAATTATTCTATAACAAGGGTAAAAGCTTGTGTAATATCAGTTTCTCCTCCTGCATCTGCCAAAGTCCCATCATTAGGTTTTTTAGGCTCATGTCTTAATGTAATTGCCAAAGTTCCTGTACTTGCATCAGTAGTAGTAACAGTAAACGAAATACCTACAGGATTTGTTGAAGTGAAATTTACACCTGTCTCAGCAGAAACATAATCAGATTCGTCATCGTCATAAGCGATAGTTGCGTTTAGAGTATTATTTGGAATAAAGAAAAACTGATGTTCAGCCGCTTCTCCTTCAATTTCCTCATTAATGCTTTCAGCGGGTGTCTCTGTTTCATTCAGTAACTCAACCGTTCCGTCATAAACAGTATTTTCAGCCAAGCTACCAGATATGGATATCATGGGTGGATTGGGTCCATCACCATCCAAATCCTGAGATTGTAAAGTAATGGCCGTGCCACCTCCTTGAGGAGTTAAAGTAACGTTCATTGTAGTAATGGTTTCCTCTGGATTTATTACCTCTGGGTCATTGTCATCACTTGAACAGCCTACTAATAAAGTTCCGGTTAAGAGCGCAAGTGATAAGAATTTAGTTGTTTTCATAGTCTTTAATTTAAATTTTATTTAATAATTGAGTTTTAATTGTAAAATGATATTTCTACCCAAATCATCTGCAAAAAAACGTTGCCGATTTAGGTAATCTCTATAATTTGTATCTAAAAGGTTACTGACCGTAAGACTGGTTGTAAGTTTTAAATTGTTTTTAAACGGAAACTCCATTTTTGAACTAACACCCAACAGATGATATGCTTCTGGTGGTGTGTTTATTTCCAATACTACTTCTTGTTGCTGCTCAGGTGAGAATGCGGTAATGTTATCTGGGTGCTCGTTTTGTTCAAATACATACTGACTTTCCAAACTAAATTCAAAATTGTTCCATTCTGGCTTTACAAAAGTCAGTTTGTTTCTAAAATTTGCAGCAGGTATATTAATCAATGCGCTGTTGTTTTCAGTATCTGTTCCTTTAACCAAGGAAAATTGATGGTCCGTTCTCCAATTACCCGTCCAATCAATATAGGCAGCAGTATCAACTCCCAATAACCTTGCATTTGTCTGTCGATACTCCCAAACGGGAAAGGCACCTCTAATGGTAAACTCTACACTCGTTGGCTCCAAAAGAATAAAATCTTGAATGAAATTAGCATAGGGCTCTAGTGTAAATCCCCAGTTATTAAAATCTTGCTGATATGATGCTGAGATTTTATGGGAAGTTTCACTTTTAATACGAAGATCACCCAACTCTATACGTGCTGCGGAATGATGCAAACCATCACTGAACAGTTCTGAAGGATTAGGAGCCCTTTGCGAAATAGCATAATTAATTCTTATTACAGAACCACTGTTTTCAGCGTACTGAGCACCAAATGTTGTAGAGAAATTATGATAATCAAATATTGGATTGGTAAGCAATTGTGTTCCCAGATCATTAATTATCAAATCTTGAAACTCTTGATCATAACCACGTTCTTCCCATCTAGACGTTTGGTAAAACTTTTTTGCATCAATACGGTTAAAATCATAGCGAAAACCTGCATCAACAAGAATTTCATCGGTTAACCGATATTCTCCCGTAACAAAAGCTCCAAAATCATACTTTTCATAATCAGGTATCAATCTCCTTACGCCTGTGGTAGGATTAGCAAAGTTTTCTTGAAATCTCCCTAAAATACCAAACTGAAGTTCGTACAGCTCTTTGGCATCCCATTTAAAATCAGTTGAAAAGGTATGAGTGGTCAACTCTAAATCTATAGATGCTTGGTTATCACGTTCTCCTCTTCGTACATCAAATTCGAAACGCCTGTTGTTTTGATAGTCATATTGAACATTCCATTTGCCCAGACCTTCAAATCGTTTGTAGAATTTTAGCTTGCCCAAATGGTGGGTAACTTCCTGTCTAGGATTTTGAATGTCATAGGTAAAGGGTCTGATTATCTCTGGTTGACCATTATTGATACCTCGTATCAAATCATCAATGTTGCCAATATGAGAGGCCCTAAGTACAGCAATTTCAGAATTATAATAAGAGTATTTTGCATCCCACCCCCAAGTAAAAAGCTGTTTTCCAAACTGTAAAGAAGCTCCTATTTCTTGAACTCCAGTATTAGAGAGCACATAATCTGGAGCTTCATGATCCCCCAATCGTTTATATGATCCTTGTCCTCTTAGATACCATCCACTCTCAAATGCTTTGATAAGCTCTGTGGTTATATTTCCGCCTCTACCGTTTGAAACCCCGTTTACAATACTTTTGCCATACAAAGTATCCTTAGCAGGAATCCTTGCCTGTTCCATAACTATAACACCACCAATAGCATCGCCTCCGTATAACAGTGCAGAAGCACCTTTAATTACTGATATTGTTCCTGCTGCATTGATATCTATGTTGGGAGCATGTTCATCTCCCCATTCCATATCTTGCATTCGCACTCCGTCGTTCAGTATTAAAACCCTACTGCCGTTGAGACCATGGATAGCAGGTTTTACAATGTTAGCTCCTGTATTTAAAGATGAAACACCTGATAATTCTTTTAAAGCATCTCCTAAACTACCAGAACTGTATTGCTCCAACGTTTTAAGCTTTAACGATTCTTCTAGGGAGGAATTGGTTTTTTTAGCAACAGCATCACCGACCACCTTTACTTCTTCAAGTTCCTCTAAGTGATGCTCTAACTTTATATCAATCCATGTAATTCCATCTACTTCCACTTTAATAAAAGTGGTTGTACACTCAGGATGCGAAATTTCCAATTCGTAAAGACCTGGGCAAAGACTTGGGATTTGAAATTTTCCCTTGTTGTCGGTTTTTACGATTTTTTGATTTCCTAATATTTGAATACTTGCATTTTCTAGAGGTGTTTTGTTGTGATAATCCATAACTTGACCCGTAAGGATATCGTTACAGTCTTGAGAAACCCCATATAAAGGAATTAATAGTAAAAGAGTAATGAAAATGTATATTTTCATTCAGAACAAAATAAATTAGTAAAAAATAGATAGTCCGCTATAGAAAGACGGAATGCTTTGGCCGATTAACTAATGTAATGAGGAGGAGGCCTAGAAAATAGGTGATAAGAAAAGTCTTTTTTAGTGTTAAGACTTATGTAGTAAGAGTTATTGTCTTGTAAGCTAAGAAATGTAGGATGAAAGGCTTCAGAATTTGTAATTTGATTAAGCTCTACACCTTGGTTTTCAACTACCAAATCACAGATTTTGCAATTTTCAATTTTTTCTTGATCGCCGTCTTGGTGTGAATACACGTGAAGTGCTGACACCTTGATAAACATCAAGGAAACAAATATAAAAAGCCCAAGAATTTTTCTAAAATCCTTCATTGTGCAACAAATCTATATAATTAGTTGGTTTCCGTTGTGTTAAGGAAAACATAATTAATTAAACAAAAAACCTAATCCCATACGTTTCAACATTTTCTTCTCGAAGTTCCAGAAGAACTGAAACTGACCAAACAACCATCCAAAGAAAACCAGTAAAACTTGATAAATGGGAAAAATCAACAGTATTCTAATAGGCCAATAAATCCAACCAGAAAGCTGTTCTTTGTCCAGCCCAATTAAGTCAGCGGCAGGGGCGGCAAGTTTGGCAGCGCAACTACCAGTAACACCAAAAACAATAAAAATAACTACTATTTGGAAGTTGGATTCTATTCCCCAACGTTTTTTTAATTTTTCCATCGACAGAATTTCGATGGCAAAAATAATACTTTAAATTCTAGGAATGAAAGGACCTAAACGTTGGTTGTATTTGCGTTGAAAATAAATGAAATAGTTATACAATTTATAATTCACCTCATATCCATAATCAATACCGGGATTGTAATCTATTTGAAGTTCGTACAAATTTGGATTGAAGCGCTGTGGCTGCAATACCCTTTGGTTCCAATTAATTACCATTAGGTTATTTCTGTTTTCTAAAAAGTGTTGAGAGTAATAACCTTCAGGTCTTGCTATACTTTGTAGCCATGTATAAAACCCAGGTTCAATAATGATGATTTCGTACTCTGTTTCTTCATTCTTTATCTCAACTTTTTCTTCCACTTTGGAATTGAACACTTCTTGTTCTTTGGTTGAAATATCAAGTGCTTCTTTTTTTGCCGTGCAGGATGCAAACAATCCTAAAACCAAGATTAATGCAATTAACTTATTTAAAACGTTCTTTTTCATAATATTAAAGTACAAAAAAAGCCATTTAGATTTCTAAATGGCTTTGTTAAATAAAGTTAAGATGGGTATTTATTTTCCAAAAAGACCTCCTAAAAGACCTCCAAGGCCACTCTTTTTTTGGCCTCCACTATTTAATACCATTCCAGCTAAATCATCTATTACGCTGCCATCTCCATCAGAATCTAAAAAGCTTTCAATCAACGATTGTTGTTTGTTGGCAGTATTGCCGCCTCCCATAAGGCCTCCTAAAAGTCCACTTAAAGCATCTGGACTGCTAACATTTTGCTGTTTGGTCTGTTTGCCCAAGTAACCTAATAAAATTGGTGCGGCAATTTTTAATATTTGTGAAATTGAGCCAGCATCGATTCCTGATTTGCTGCTCAGTGCATTTTCAACTTGTGGTTGTTTAGACCCAAACACGTGACCTAATATCCCAGCGCCATCATCCATAACTCCCTGATCAACCCCGCCTCCAAAAAGACCTCCAAGGTTGTCCAATATACTGCCATCGTGTTTTGATGATAATGCACTCATTAAGCCTTGCGCGCCTCCAGGAGTAGAGGCATTTTTCTTCATGGCACCCATTAAAAGGGGCATAGCCATACTTAGAACGTCTGCTGTTTTGTTTTCTGGTTGTCCAGTTTGACCAGCAACGCCGCTGATTAATTGTTTGCCCATTGGGCTATTTAATAAATCTAATAATCCTGACATTTTATAGTGTTTAGTTTAGAGTGACAATGTACAAAAAAGAACCTTTTGCCTAGACAGATAAAAATGAACTATTTAAGCAGTTTGATAATTTGCATGGCCAATTCTGAACCTATGCGCTGTTGAGCCTCTTTGGTAGCAGCACCTATATGGGGAGTCAGAGATATTTGTGGGTGCATTAATATCCGAATTTCTGGATTTGGTTCAGATTCAAAGACATCTAATCCTGCAAAGGCTATTTTTTCAGTCTCCAAAGCATCAACCAATGCAACTTCGTCCACAACTCCTCCTCGGGAAGCATTGATTACTCCAACGCCGGGTTTCATCAGTTTAAATTCTTTTTCACCAAGTACGTAGGTTTTCTGTGCTGGAACATGAACACTTATAAAATCTGAATTTTTAAGTAAAATGTCCATAGGGCTGTTCTCTAGCTCAAACTTTATGGATTGTCCATCAAAAAAAGGAATCTCCAAAGTAGCTTTTGGAACAAATTTATCATGGAACAATACCTTCATTCCCAGGCCTAAGGCCATTTTAGCTGTAGCCTGACCAATTCTTCCAAACCCGATTAAACCTAGGGTTTTTCCTCGCAACTCGGTGCCACCGGCGTAGCTTTTCTTAAGCTGTTTGAATTTACTGTCTCCATCTAATGGCATATTCCGGTTTGAGTCATACAAAAACCGAACTCCTCCGAATAGATGCGCAAAAACCAATTCTGCAACGGATTCTGAAGATGCTGCAGGTGTATTTATAATATGAATTCCTTTTGATTTTGCGTAGTCAACATCAATATTGTCCATACCAACTCCACCACGACCAATAAGTTTAAGGTTTGGGCAGGAATCAATCAATGATTTTCTTGCCTCTGTAGCACTTCTTACCAATAGACAACTGATATCGTTATCATTAATAAAATTTGCCAATTGCTCTTGTGCAACTGTTGTTGTAATTACATCAAAACCTTCTTTTTCAAGTAAGTCAATCCCAGTCTGAGCTATTCCGTCGTTTGCTAAAATTTTACCCATTTATCTATCCTTTCTTTTCTAACTCGCTCATTATATCCACAAGAACACCTACACTTTCTAAAGGAAGGGCATTGTACATAGATGCACGGTAGCCGCCAACGGAACGATGACCTTTAATTCCATTGATTCCTGCTTCCTTGCATTTTTCATCAAAGGTTTCCCTAAGGGTATCATCTGTAATATTGAAAGTAGCGTTCATAATAGAGCGATCTTCCTTGGCCGCATATCCAGAGAAAACGGGGTTTAGTTCTACTTCAGAATAAATAAGATTTGCTTTTCTTTCATTAATTTCTTCTATAGCAGGTATTCCACCCAAATCTTTCAACCACTGCATGGTGAGCATAGAAACATAAACAGGAAAAACAGGAGGAGTGTTAAACATACTGTCTTTTCCTATATGTACTGCATAATCTAACATTGAAGGGATTTTATGTGATACCTTACCCAAAATACCTTCTTTAACGACTATTAATGTTGTGCCTGCCGGTCCCATGTTTTTCTGTGCCCCTGCATAAATTAAATCGAACATGGAAAAATCCATCTGCCTAGAAAAAATATCCGAACTCATGTCACAAACTATAGGGACATTAGTTTTAGGGAATTTTTTTATTTGTGTTCCAAAAATGGTATTGTTGGAAGTTAGGTGCAAATAATCCAAATCATTAGGGATAGAATATCCTTTTGGAATATAATTGAAGTTCTGGTCTTGAGAAGAGGCAACCTCTACTATTTCTCCAAACAATCTTGCTTCTTTGATGGCTTTTAAACTCCATGTGCCAGTATTGATGTAACCTGCTTTTTTATCTAACAAGTTGTATGCAGCCATTAAAAACTGAGTGCTTGCACCACCTTGAAGAAACAGCGCCTGATATCCTTTCCCCTCTAAACCTAAAAGCTCCAGAGCTAGGGAACGTGCTTTCTCCATAATAGCAACAAACTCTTTGCTTCGGTGAGAAATTTCTATAAGGGATAGTCCAATGCCGTCAAGTTCAACAACTGCTTCGGAAGCTTTTTGCATTACTTCTTGTGGCAAAATACAAGGGCCTGCGCTAAAATTGTGCTTTTTCATTTCTAATAAATTAAGACGCAAAGGTCGAAAAATTATAGGAAACGGAAACGATTCAAAAAGATCTAATTTTTATTAGAGTTGCAATAAGAAGTTCATAGTATCAATTCCATCTGCATAGTCATCCAATCTTGGTTTTTGAGTCTCTCCATAATTAATCTCTTCTTCCAGTATTCCATTGGATACAATACACTGGATATGCGCTTCGTTTTCCTGTATTTCCTTTTTTAAATCAGAAACAGTGTCATAATATTCGTAGAACAAGGAAGCAATTGGTGATGAAAAGCTTTTATCCTCTTTTAGAATTAGAAAACCATTGTCCAAAATTTTGAACTCACTCATTAGATAAACTGCCTTATTATAGTCATAGTTGTTGGCATATTTATTTTGATGGATAATATCCTTAAAAGGAAAAATACCATTAAAAAACTCATCAAAATTGTAGTTTCTCGGCACATAGATTTTTGAAACATTTCTGCACCCCAATCCGTAGTATCTAAAAATATCTTCTCCTAGGGCAGAAAGCTGTTCTTTTGATTCGTTTCCCGTTAGAACCGCTACAGAATTTCTATTCTTTCGTATGATATTCGGTTTTTTCCCAAAGTAATACTCAAAGTATCTGCCTGTATTGTTGCTTCCAGTTGCAATGACCGCGTCAAAACTTTCAAACTTGCCTTCAATAAACTGTATTTTGTTTTTAAGTGTTGGGTCTTGAGCTATCAAGTGTTTAGAAAGAAAAGGGAGAAGCACCATGTCATTTGATGATAGTTTTGCCAAAACCTTATTTCCTGACAACAAAACACATAAAAAATCATGGAATCCTACTAATGGAATGTTTCCGGCCATTACAAGTCCAACAGTTTTTGTTTCCTTAGATGAATCAAAACTATAATGGGAAAGCCAATTTGTTAAATGTTCTTCAGTGAGTAACAATGACCATTGCTTGAGGGCAAATAAAATATTTTCTTGGTTAAACCAACTGTTTTGCTGCTCTGCTCTTATTACGGCATCGAGAAACTCTTGGTGGTTTTCACTGTCTATGGAATTATGATTTTCACAAAAATCAGTAATAAAACTTCCAAGTTTAACAAAAGCTTGCAATGTAGAGGTATACGCCATCATTATATTTGTACACTAAATTGGTAGGGTTTATTTTTGCTCAAAAGTAAGCATGCTGAAATTATTTCAGCATAAAGGAAAAAGAAAATTATGGCAATTATAATAACAGATGAATGTATTAATTGTGGTGCTTGCGAACCTGAGTGCCCAAATACTGCAATTTATGAGGGAGCTGATGAATGGCGTTATAGTGATGGTACTTCTCTTGAAGGGGACGTAGTGTTGCCTGATGGTAAAGCAGTTAATGCTGATGAAGTACAAGTTCCCATAAGCGATGAGATTTATTATATTTCACCTGATAAATGTACAGAATGCATGGGCTTTCATGAAGAGCCACAGTGTGCAGCAGTGTGTCCGGTAGATTGCTGTGTGCCAGATGAAGATCGTGTGGAGACCGAAGATGAGCTTCTAGGAAAGCAGAAGTTTATGCACCCAGATGGGTAACCTCAAGGTTTTTAAAGCATTTTTGAAATTATTTCTTTAAACAACTTTGCGCATACCATTGCAGTCATGTTGTTAACATCCCTTTTTGGATTGTATTCTACAATGTCCGCTCCAATAATGGGCACATTAATTTTTTGTATAATATTGATTACTTGCCGCGTACTTAAACCGCCTGGCTCATGATGAGATACACCGGGCGCAAAAGCAGGATCCAGAGCATCCATATCAAACGATAGATATAATGGGTTTTGAAATGTTGGCATTTTGGTAGATTCAAAATCTTTCATCTCAATAACTTCAACCCCAAATTTTTTAGCATTCTCGCGTTGTTCAGAATTTAAGGTGCGAATGCCAACCTGCACCAATCGGTTTGCTAGATTATTTTGCATGATATTGTAGAAAGGGCATGCATGAGAAAAGGAATCTCCGTTCAGACTGGAATATAGATCGCTATGAGCATCAATATGCAAAATATCTATTGTCCCATACACTTTCTGAAATGCTTTGATAATAGGAAAGGTAATGGAATGGTCGCCTCCTAAAGTTAAAAGAGGGTTTCCTTCTTCAAGATTTTCAGCGGTTATTTTCTCAATATCGAAATACTCAGAGATATTGTAATCGCCTTTGTCGTTTAATAAATCAGAGGTTATTGAAGTACCGTCTTCAGAAAAGTAATTTGCAGAATTACTGTGATAAGCCTTTCTAATTAAGGGAGGAGCCAACCGAGGACCTTTTAAAAAAGATGATTTCTCATCATATGCTATTCCTTGTAATGTGATTTTAGCCATGCACTAAAGTTAAGAACTGATACGTACTTTTTCTATTTGTTTATTATACTGCTTACAAAAACGTAGATACATCAATTCTTTTTACTTTTATCAGACCATAAAGATTTGAGGTGCTATGCAAGAAAAGGAAGAAACATATAATGGATTTTGGAAGCAGATAGGCTGTACACTTTCCGTAATTGCCATACTTGGGATTATCTCAGTCGTTGTTATCGGATTTTACATGCTTTTTCAAGGATTCTAGCTAGATAGTTTTTGATTCTCTACCCATTAACACGCAAACTCCTCAAAGCAATCATTGATAACATTTTTTTGAGATAAATCTTTTGGTTTCAGCGGTTTTTTAAAATGCCTTTTTATAATTGAGTTGTAAATAACAGCATTATCTAAATGCTCAAAGATTGTAGAACTCACAACATATACACTTAATTGTTTGTTTGAAGCTTCCAAACCAGTTATGATATCGAGAAAATCTATGCCGTTCACTCCGGGCATTTCTAAATCCAATAACACTAATATTTTCTTTTGCGCTTTAATGTCCCGCACTAAATATTTAAGCGCTTGTACAGGAGAAGAATAGGTTAGTTGGTTCTTTGAAAGCTTAGATTTTTCTAGCAGTTTTTTATGGACTTTACAGGTAACCTCGCTATCATCGATAACATAAGATACGTCAAAAGGCTCGCAATCGGTATTGATCATTGGTATTCGAAATTTTTGTTATAACAGTATTGCCATAATTTTATTTCTCCAAGGGCAGATATTTTGGATGAAAGGTCACAAATTAACGACCACTGTAAATCTTAAAAAGTTTAATGTCCATCAGCATTTATAATAATTTTAAAATGGATCTATAATTGGGCTTATATTTGCAGCCTTAAAACTCGAACATGAAAGCCGGTATTGTAGGATTACCAAACGTAGGGAAATCGACTTTGTTTAATTGCTTATCAAATGCAAAGGCACAGAGTGCCAACTTTCCTTTTTGTACCATAGAACCTAATATAGGGGTTGTTAACGTACCTGATGCCCGAATGGAAAAGCTGGAAGAATTAGTAAATCCAGAACGAGTTGTTCCCGCAACTGTTGAAATCGTTGATATTGCTGGGTTGGTTAAAGGAGCCAGCAAAGGCGAAGGACTAGGGAATCAGTTTTTAGGAAATATCCGAGAAACAGATGCCATTCTTCACGTTCTAAGATGTTTTGACAATGATAATATTGTACATGTGGATGGATCTGTAGATCCAATGCGCGATAAAGAAACTATTGACATGGAACTCCAATTGAAAGATTTGGAAAGTGTTGAGAAGAAACTAGACAAGGTTAAGAGAGCTGCAAAAACAGGAAACAAAGATGCCCAAAAAGAGGCAGCTGTGCTTACAAGTCTTAAAGAAGGTCTTGAAGCAGGAACATCCGTTCGTGCTATTACACTTAGTGATGATGACCGTACAGAATATGTAAAACCATTACAATTGATTACGGATAAGCCGGTAATGTATGTTTGTAATGTAGATGAAGAAGGTGCTACCGATGGAAATGCTTATGTAGAAAAGGTAAAAGAAGCTGTGGCCAATGAAAATGCCGAAGTTATTTTTCTAGCTGTGGGTACGGAAGCTGACATTACCGAATTGGATACATATGAAGAACGTCAGCTATTTTTAGAAGATCTTGGTCTTTCTGAGCCAGGCTCAGCCAAGTTGATTAGAGGTGCGTATAAATTATTGGATTTAGAAACCTATTTCACAGCAGGGGTAAAAGAAGTTAGGGCTTGGACCATTCCGGTAGGTGCCACTGCACCTCAAGCTGCCGGAGTGATCCATACAGACTTTGAAAAAGGTTTTATCCGTGCAGAGGTTATTGCTTACAACGATTATGTGCAGTATGGAAGCGAAACCAAGGTAAAAGAAGCAGGAAAAATGCGCGTGGAAGGAAAGGAATATGTTGTAAAAGATGGTGATGTCATGCATTTTAGGTTCAATGTTTAAATCCAATCATAGTATTTGTTGGTATATCAACAGCTTTTGTTGATTACTTTCTACAGTCCACATTTTTATTTCTCAGCCTAAATTTTATATTAGCAAGGATTAACCCTTAACTAATGGCAGAAACCAAGTATACCGAGGATAATATTCGTTCCCTGGATTGGAAGGAGCATATTCGCATGCGTCCCGGTATGTATATTGGCAAGTTGGGAGATGGTTCATCTGCCGATGATGGTATCTACATTCTTCTCAAAGAAGTCCTGGACAACTGTATAGATGAGTTTGTCATGGGCGCCGGTAAAACCATTGAAATCAATATCAAAGAAAGTACGGTTCATGTTCGTGATTATGGACGTGGCATTCCTTTAGGGAAAGTGGTAGATGTGGTTTCCAAAATGAACACTGGTGGAAAATACGACACCCGAGCTTTTAAAAAATCCGTAGGGCTTAATGGAGTTGGAACAAAAGCGGTAAATGCACTTTCCAACTTTTTTAAAGTTGAATCGATTAGGGACGGAAAACTAAAAGCTGCAGAATTCAAAGCTGGGAATTTGGTGGATGAAGAGTTGATCGATTCCACAAAACGTAGAGGGACCAAAGTAACCTTTGTTCCTGATGAATCTATTTTTAAAAAATACAAATACCGGAGCGAGTATGTAGAACGCATGCTCAAAAACTATGTATACCTTAATCCAGGGTTGACCATTGTATTTAATGGCGAAAAATTCTTTTCAGAAAATGGATTGAAGGATTTATTGGAAGACAATAATAGCATGGAGGACATGCTGTATCCTATCATCCATTTAAAAGGAGAGGATATTGAGGTGGCCATTACCCATAGCAGGACCCAGTACAGCGAGGAATATCACTCGTTTGTAAACGGGCAACATACCACGCAAGGTGGAACGCACCAAGCTGCTTTTAGAGAGGCCATTGTAAAGACCATCCGTGATTTTTATGGAAAAAACTATGATGCTTCAGATATAAGGAAATCAATAATATCAGCAATTTCCATTAAGGTGATGGAGCCAGTTTTTGAGAGTCAGACCAAGACTAAACTAGGCTCTACTGATATGGGCGGAAAACTGCCTACTGTGCGTACTTACATTAATGATTTTATGGGTAAGTACCTTGATAATTACCTTCATAAGAACCAAAGTACAGCAGAAGCAATCCAGCGCAAAATTGTTCAAGCAGAAAAAGAACGTAAAGAACTTTCAGGAATTCGAAAGCTAGCTCGTGATCGCGCCAAAAAAGCAAGTTTGCACAATAAAAAGCTTAGGGATTGTCGTGTTCATCTTCAAGATATGAAGAAGGACAGAAGATTGGAGTCTACGTTGTTTATTACGGAGGGAGATTCGGCATCGGGTTCCATTACCAAATCTAGAGATGTAAATACACAAGCGGTTTTCAGTTTGCGGGGTAAACCTTTGAATTCCTATGGCATGTCCAAGAAAATCGTTTATGAAAATGAAGAATTCAATTTACTACAAGCAGCTTTGAACATTGAAGAATCAATGGAAGATCTGCGTTACAATAATATTGTAATCGCTACGGATGCTGATGTTGATGGAATGCACATACGTTTATTGTTGATTACATTCTTTTTGCAGTTCTTTCCAGAGTTGATAAAAGAAAACCATTTGTATATTCTACAAACTCCTCTTTTTAGGGTTAGAAATAAAAAAGAAACCATTTATTGCTACAGTGAAGAAGAAAGGCGAAATGCTATTCAAAAGCTTACTGGTAAACCAGAAATTACACGATTTAAGGGATTAGGGGAGATTTCGCCAGATGAGTTTAAACATTTTATTGGCGACGATATCCGTTTGGAACCTGTAATGTTGGACAAGGCAATGAGCATTGATAATTTATTGAAGTTTTATATGGGGAAAAACACCCCTGATAGACAAGAATTCATCATAAAAAACCTTAAAGTAGAACTTGATTTAGTAGAAGAAAACTAACTATAAACCAGATAAATGTATCCCCTTCTAAATGGAAGAGAATGAAGATTTGAATGATGAAGGTTTAGAAAGCCAAGACAGTTCCCAGGATAGCCTCACAAGGGTGACCGGAATGTATAAGGATTGGTTTTTAGACTATGCCTCTTATGTTATTTTAGAACGTGCAGTTCCAGCAATAGAAGACGGTTTTAAACCGGTGCAACGCAGGATAATGCATGCATTGAAAGAGTTGGATGATGGTAGGTACAACAAAGTTGCCAATGTTGTCGGCCATACCATGCAATACCACCCCCATGGAGATGCAAGTATTGCAGATGCCATGGTTCAAATAGGGCAGAAGGATTTACTTATAGATACACAGGGGAACTGGGGAAACATCCTAACTGGAGATAGAGCTGCAGCTTCAAGATACATAGAAGCCCGCCTTTCAAAATTTGGATTGGAAGTTGTTTTTAGCCCAAAAATTACAGAGTGGCAACTTTCATATGATGGTCGAAAGAAAGAACCGGTAAATCTTCCTGTCAAATTCCCATTGTTATTGGCGCAAGGAGCTGAGGGTATTGCGGTGGGGCTATCCACTAAAGTGCTCCCGCATAACTTTAACGAGTTAATTGATGCGTCCATTAAACATTTAAAAGGGCAACGATTTAAATTGTTTCCAGATTTTCCAACTTCGGGAATCATAGATGTTACTAATTACAACGATGGTGTACGGGGAGGAAAGATTCGTGTTCGTGCTAAAATTTCCACTTTTGACAAGAACACCTTGGTCATTAATGAAATACCCTACGGAACAAATACATCATCTTTAATAGATTCTATCTTGAAAGCCAATGAAAAAGGTAAAATCAAGATTAAGAAAATTGAAGATAATACAGCGGCCGAAGTAGAAATTTTGGTTCATTTACCAAATGGAATTTCTCCAGATAAAACCATAGATGCATTATATGCCTTTACGGCTTGCGAATCTTCCATATCTCCTTTAGGATGCATCATAGAAGATAACAAACCTTTATTTATTGGGATTACAGAAATGCTGGAACGTTCAACGGACTACACTGTTGAATTGTTAAAGGCTGAACTTGAAATTCAACTTAGAGAACTAGAAGAGCAATGGCACTTTGCTTCTTTAGAACGAATTTTCATTGAGAATAGAATCTACCGGGACATTGAGGAAGAAGAGACTTGGGAAGGTGTTATTGCTGCAATTGATAAGGGTCTTAAGCCGTTTACAAAAAACCTTAAAAGGGCAGTAACCGAAGAAGATATCGTTCGTTTAACAGAAATCCGCATTAAACGTATTTCTAAGTTTGATTTGGAAAAAGCGCAGCAGCTTCTTGATAGTTTAGAAGAGAAGATTGCTCAAACCAAGCATCATTTAGAGCATTTGGTGGATTATGCCATTGATTATTTCAAAGAGCTTAAAAAGAGATACGGTAAAGGGCGAGAACGTAAATCTGAGATAAAAATATTTGATGATATAGAGGCTACCAAAGTGGTTATCAGAAATACCAAACTCTATGTTAATCGTGAAGAAGGCTTTATTGGGACTTCCTTAAGGAAAGACGAATATGTTACAGATTGTAGTGATATAGACGACATCATAGTTTTTACACAAAAAGGTGAAATGATGGTGACCAAAGTTGACTCCAAAACCTTCATTGGAAAAGGCATCATACATGTTGCTGTATTTAAAAAGAAGGATAGTCGTACTATTTATAATATGATTTATAAAGACGGAAGGGGAGGCCCAAGCTATATCAAAAGGTTTAATGTTACAAGTATAACTCGTGATAAGATGTATCAATTGGCAGGAGGTAAACCTACTTCCGATATGCTTTACTTTTCGGCCAACCCCAATGGAGAGGCAGAGACTATTACCGTATTACTTAGACAATCTGGTAGCATTAAGAAATTGAAATGGGATTTGGATTTCGCTGACCTTTTGATAAAAGGAAGAGCCTCCAAAGGAAATTTGGTCACAAAATACCCCGTAAAAAGAATAGAACTCAAAGAAAAGGGAGTTTCCACGCTTAAGCCCAGAAAAATTTGGTTTGATGATATCGTGGGGCGCTTGAATGTTGATGGTAGAGGAGAGCTGCTAGGTGATTTTAAAGGAGATGATTTACTATTGATCATTGACCAAAAAGGAAAAGTAAAAACAATTCCGCCAGACTTATTGACCCGGTTTAATGAAGATATGATCGTTTTGCAAAAGTGGAATCCAAAGAAACCTATTTCAATAGTGCATTATGAAGGTGAAAAAGAACGCTATTACATAAAACGGTTTTTAATTGAGAGTCCTAACAAGGAGGATTTAGTAATTTCCGAACACCCAAAATCCCATCTTGAATTGGTTTCCACTGATTGGCGACCAGTAATTGAAATTGAATTTCCAAAACCAAGAGGCAAGGATGCAAGACCAAATCAAGAAATAGATGTGGAAAGTTTTATAGGCATAAAAGGTATAAAGGCAATTGGAAATCAGCTTACGTCAGAGAAGGTTAAAAATATTAATGCCTTGGAATCATTGCCTTTTGAAGAGCCTAAAGAAACTGTTCCTGAAGAGATAGAAGTAATTGATGAAGAGTCCATAGGCTTTGCTGATAATGAAATAGATTCAAAAGATGAAGGTTCTGATCAAACAACTTTGTTTTAATGCATTTTTCTAACTATTTTGGCATTCAAGTTATACACACCTAACCCAATAGCTTAAATTTTATATATGGATTTCACTAACCCGTTAGTTTACGGTGTACCTGTTTTTATTGCCTTTATCTTATTTGAGCTTACTTATAGTAAAACACATGGAGACGATCATCTTTACGTCTGGAAAGATTTAGCCGCAAGTGGTTTTATGGGTGTAGGTTCTGCTGTTATAGGTCCTTTGTTCAAGGTTATTTTTGCCATTGTTCTTTTTGAAGGTGTATATGAATTATGCAATCCTTTGGTTGATGGTGTTCGTCAAAATATTCTGGGCTATGAGTCTTTTGGCTATGCATGGTACATCTGGATTTTATGTCAATTAGCTGATGATTTCACCTATTATTGGTTTCATAGAGCCAATCATGAAATAAGGGTTCTTTGGGCCGCGCATATTGTACATCATTCTTCGGATAATTTCAATTTGGGTACTGCTGTTCGTAACGGATGGTTTACTATTCTTTACAAACCCCTATTTTATATGTGGATGACCGCAATTGGCTTTCCTCCTGAAATGGTTGTTGTTTGTTTAGGAATTGAAGCGTTATGGCAATTTCAGTTGCATTCCGTTTATGTTCCAAAAATGGGTTTTATAGAAAAAATATTCAATACACATACTATGCATCAAGTACATCACGCTCAAAATGTGGAATACTTGGATAAAAACCATGGTGGGTTTCTAAATATTTTTGATAAGATGTTTGGTACGTGGAAGGAACTTGATGATGATGTTGATGTAAAATACGGAGTGATTCACTCACCAGATTCGTATAATCCAGTTGTAATTCTCACCCATGAGTTTAAGGACATATGGAATGATGTGAAAAAGTCCAAGAAATTATCTCACAAATTAATGTACATCTTTGGCCCACCTGGGTGGAGTCATGATGGTAGCACCCTTACGGTAAAACAACAGCAGAAACTTCATCTGGACCATAAACAACAGCATCCAGAATTGGCGTATCAGCGTCCAAACTAATTCTTATTCTTCGGAAAGTTCGGTGTTCTGTTTTTTGTTCTTTTTCATTCTAAGGTCAAAAAACTCAACCATTAAGGAGAATGTTATCGCAAAATAAAGATATCCTTTAGGTATAGCCCCAATTTCATTATCGAACACTACTAAATGTGATAAGTGTGCGGCCTCGGTTATCAGCATAAACCCAATAAGGATAAGGAAAGATAATCCCAAAACCTGTACGGAAGGGTGTTTGTTTACAAATTCCCCTACTGGATTGGCAAACAACATCATAACGACTACTGAAATAACAACAGCAGTTATCATTAATACTAATGCATCTGTTGGGTTGGGAGAAATACCATTGGTCATACCAATGGCGGTTAAAATAGAATCAAAAGAAAAAACAATGTTGATCACGGTAATTTGAACAATTGCATTGGTCAATGATGATGAGCGTGATTTTGTAACCTCTCTTTCATCATGACCTTTGTCCTCAATTTTTTCGCGGATTTCCTTAGTGCTTTTATATAAAAGGAAAAGACCTCCTAAAAATAAAATTAGAGCTTGCCAGCTAATGCCTCCGGTAATCCATGACTCATCAACAACAAGAAAAGGTTTTTTCATCTTTGTAAGCCAGGTAATCCCAAAAAGCAAAAGAATTCTCATACCCATGGCCAAGACCAATCCAAGATTGGTTGCTTTTCTTCTATCTTTCTTTTCTAATTTGCCAGCTGCAATAGAGATGAAGATAATATTATCTATCCCCAGGATAATTTCTAAAAAAGTCAAGGTCAACAATGCCATCCAGGCATCAGGGCTAGTAAAGATTTCAAACATGGTTAGTGTATTTTGTATGCGGTTCCTTTAAATTTACGCTTGTCGCCAATGGCATTATATTCAAATGTATAAGAAGAATCTGAAGTAGTCAATATTTTTATATGAATTGATTTTTCTTCAGCTTTGTTTTTGGGGTTCTTGTTTTTCAGAACATATTCGCAATCATTGATCCACCTTATAGAGGAGGTGTCTTGCTTTCCTTCAAAATTATCAACTTCAATTTCTAGGGTTCTAGAAAATGTTGTTGTTTTCTCTTCTCCATTAATGATACTGGTAAATGAAAAATCTCCTGTTTTAAAGTTTTTGCAGTTACGTTGGGGAGGTTCGTTGCAGGCACTAAAAGTTATTAGCAATGCACCAAGAATTATTTGCTTCATCATAATTACAAAGTAAATGGAAAGAACCGAAATAGATAAACAACCTCAACTATTTTTTAACTCAAAAGATTCAAAAGTTCCATCTGTATAAAAGATTACAATTCTTGACGCCTCGACTTTACCTAAATTGGATTTTTCCCCAACCTTTGGTATAATTTTTTCTTGAGAAGCTAAAGGGAAAGTTGGAGTAGGGGAATCTTCATTTTGTTCTGAATGGGGAAAATTCCCTTTTCCGTTAAGCAACCAATACAAATTAACTTCAGGATAAGTCTGAACTACTTTCATTACAAAATCTAAGCTCGGTTTGTTTCTTCCTTTTAGAAGATGTGAAATGCTGGAACGTTGAACACCTATCTTATCTGCAAAGGAAGATATGGTAAGTCCGTAATGGTCAATTACCGTTTGTATGCGTTCTATAATCTTATCGTTCACAATTGTATTTAAGTTTGTATAAAAGTATTCATTGTTTTCCTTAGACGCAATGAATATTTGGTATATTATTACTGATAATTATAAACTATTAAGTTATATAATGTGCTGTAAATATCTCTTTTAAAGTTGTTTATAATGCTTATTATAAATATGTTGATTGAATTTAAAAATGCTTGACACATTTGTAATTTATCATTATAAAATAGAGTACAATTGTAAACTTATTCAATGATAATCGTTCACATTTATAACATATAGATGATTTACTTTTGTAAACTCTAATCAAATTTCAATGCCTTTGATTAATCATTCAGATTATAAAGAAAGAACTATAGAAGGTCGATATGTCACTCTTGAAATATTGCGAAAGAGGTGGTTTGCAAACCTTGACCCTTCCACACTTCAAAATATAGGAACGTCAGTTGAAGGCGATACCATAAAATCAATTACTCTGGGGAACGGAGATAAAAGAGTATTGATGTGGTCACAAATGCATGGCAACGAATCTACCACGACAAAAGCTGTAATGGACATGATTAATTTTGTGACCTCTGATGACGAACTTGCTAAAGCTATTAATGAAAGGTGCACGATTCTGGTGATACCCATTTTAAATCCTGATGGAGCAAAGCGATATACTAGGGTAAATGCAAACACAGTTGACCTAAATAGAGATGCAAAATTGCTTACACAGCCAGAAAGTGTGACATTACGGAATGTCTTTGAAGAATTTAAACCTGATTATTGCTTTAACCTTCATGACCAACGCACATTATTTAGTGCGGGCAAAACTGAAAAACCTGCAACAGTTTCCTTTTTATCTCCATCCAGTGATAGTGAGCGCAATGTCACTCCCACAAGAGAAACGGCAATGAAGCTCATAGTTGCAATGAATAACATGCTGCAAAAAGAAATCCCAGGGCAGGTGGGGAGGTACGATGATGCATTTAATGATAACTGTGTAGGTGATTTTTTTCAGATGAAAGAAGTCCCAACCATATTGTTTGAAGCTGGACATTACCCAAAGGATTACCATAGGGAAAAAACCAGGGAATTTATCTTTCAGTCATTATTGGAAGGGCTTGATATAATAGCTCACGAAAAGGTTGAAGGTTTTAAAACTGATGATTATTTTGAGATTCCGGAGAATGAGAAACTGTTTTATGATGTTTTGATTAAAAACCCTCAGGTAGTTAATCCAAATTTGAATCCAAGCCATTGTATTGGAATTCGATTTAAAGAAGTACTAAAGGAAAAAGCCATTTTGTTTGTACCAGAAATTGTCGGTATCCATGAATTAAAAGAGTGTTTCGGCCACGAAACATTTGATTGCTCGCAGCAAAAAGATTTCGAGGCATTATCTTTTCGTAAGGAAATTCTTAATTTAATTATCATAACTGAACAATAGATAGGTGTTTGGACTCAGTTCTTACATTTTATTTAAAAAAAAAGCATTTTTTTTACGTATATTTTCTTAATTAACTAATTTTGTTGAAAATAATAGCGCAATGAGTAAAGTAAAATTGGACGAAATTGATCACCAGATATTAGACATGTTAATAGATAATACCCGTACTCCCTTTACGGATATTGCTAAAAATCTTTTAATTTCTGCTGGTACAGTTCATGTGAGGGTAAAGAAAATGGAGGAATCTGGAATAATAAAAGGTTCTTCACTTACACTGGACTATGTAAAACTGGGGTATTCTTTTATCGCTTATGTTGGTATTTTTCTTGAAAAAACCCATCAGACCAAATTTGTATTGGAACGTCTTAACCAAATTCCATATGTTACTGTTGCTCATATCACTACAGGGAAATTCAATATCTTCTGTAAAATAAGGGCTAAGGATACTACGCATGCAAAGAACATCATTTTTAAGATAGATGATATTGACGGTATCAGTAGAACAGAAACAATGATTTCGTTAGAAGAAAGTATCAACGACAAAAAACGTTTGATGCATACCATTTTTAACGAACTGTAATTTTTAATTTACTTTCTTATTTTACTATGAGGAGCACAGATTTACCTGTTTCTGAATATAACCCCTATTACCATACTTACATTCTTGCTTTAGGAGATGTTAATTTAATGGATAGCCTTAAAGAGGGGATGGTAGATTTTTCATCTTTTATGGAAGGACTTCCAGAAGGAAAACTAAACTATTCTTATGGAGAGGGAAAGTGGACCTTGGCAGAAGTTTTAATGCATATTATTGATGCTGAACGTGTGTTTCAATACAGGGCACTACGATTTGGGAGAAATGATGATACATCATTGGCTGGTTTTGATCAAGATATCTACGTACCCCAATCTAATGCTTCTGGAAAGACGGAAAAAGAAATACTGGACGAATACCAAGCGGTAAGAAATGGCACCATTAGCCTCTTTAAATCTTTTGATGATGACGCGTTAAAACGGATTGGTATGGCCAGTGACTCCAAGATGAGTACTAGGGCAATGGGATTCATTATATGTGGACACCAGGCCCATCATTTAAAAATAATCCGAGAACGCTATTCTTAGGGTAGAGTAATTTTTTAGTATAGGCTATCAGTTTCTAAATCCGTATCTGATTCCAATTCTGGATTGTTGAATTCATTCTCTTCAGAATCAAGAACAGCTTCTGCATTTACATTCTTATCCAATTCTTTTTCAATGTTTTCCTCAAAATTTGAGATAAACTTGGAAAGGCTCTTACTAATTTTAACCAAGTAAATGGCATCATCAGTCTTTACTTCAACAGCTTCAATGATTTCCCCATTTGGTTTTTTAAGGGTAATAATATCTTCATCACCATAACCATAGGGGTAAGAATCTATTAAAACAGCAGCAACCTTGTGGTCCAATTTTTTGTAATCTATCAATATTCGTTTCATACTGGATGGGTTTTGATTTCCTAACCTAAGCTATGAATTTTTATATCTGATAAATCCAAAGAGTTGTCAATGGCAACTTTTAGTATATATACTTGCTATTCTGCGTAGTAAGCAAATGCTTTGGCAAAAAGATTGTTCGGTACCTTAATATCTATAAGCGCAGTTCCTATTTCTTGGAGTAAAACAAAATTGACATCACCATGTGAATTTTTCTTGTCGTACTTTAAAAGCTTGAGAATGGCCTTAATATCTTGGTTGTCAAAGGTTACACGTCCAAAGTGTCTCAGAAAAGTTTCTTTTATTTCTTGTAGGGATAATTTAGACAATCCTTTTAGTTCATGAGAAAAATAGCCCTCTAGGATCATACCAATAGCAATAGCTTCTCCATGTAAAAGTGTTTCCTTTTCAGGGTTTTCCAAACAATAAGACTCAATGGCATGCCCAAGGGTGTGTCCAAAATTTAAAATCTTTCGTAAACCTTGTTCGGTAGGGTCTTGGATAACTACATCGTTTTTTATGGAAATGGATTTTTTAATGCATAGCGCATCTATAAATTCATTCTTTTCCTTCAAGGATTTCCAGTAATCGGCATCCATGATAAGGCCATGTTTCAACATTTCCGAATACCCACTTTTCAATTGTCTGGCTTCCAGTGTTTTAAGAAACCCAGGGAATACCAATACCATCTGTGGTTGATTGATGACTCCAATCTGATTTTTTAAAGCCCCTAAATCAACTCCAGTCTTTCCACCTATAGACGCATCTACCATGGAAAGTAGGGTAGTAGGAATATTTATAAAATCTATACCTCGTTTAAAAGTGGATGCCACAAAACCTCCTAAGTCGGTAAGAACACCTCCACCAAGATTTAACAAAAGACTTTTTCTATCTCCATCATGGCGAGACAATAACTCCCAAACCTTTGAGCAAGTGGTTATATTTTTATGGTCTTCTCCAGATTGTATTTCCAGAATAGCATCAACCCTTTTTTCAAGCTTCTTTTTGAAAATGGGTAAGCAATACTTTTTGGTATTCTCATCAACTAAAATAAACACCTTGGAGTAATTGCTTTTTGCAATGTGTTGTCTAAGAGCAGCTTCCGCCAATTCCTCCAAATGAACCTCGTATGAATGCGATTTTATAGACTCCATAATTTAATTTGCACTGCTAAATAAAGACTATTTTTATAGATAATGTTCTAGAATCCCTACTTATATTTGAATCTTTAATATATCGATAATAATGTACCCAAATTTTGAGAATACTGCAATAGCATTTCAGTTAAAAACAGACTCTGAATTAGAACGCGCTTATTTCCTGTTTAAACTCATAGCAAACGAACCATTGGTGAAAATTGGAACAGCAGTGACCAATTTTGCCATTAAGGCGCACCTCCCTATTGAGGGTTTGATTAGGGCAACAGTTTTTGATCACTTCTGTGGTGGGGTGAACGAGGAAGATTGCATGCCCATTATTGATAAAATGTTCGAAAACGGGGTGTGTTCTATCTTGGATTACTCGGTGGAAGGAAAAGAGATAGAAGACCAGTTTGATTTTGCTTTGAACAAGACGTTGGAAGTCCTGGATTTTGTAAAAGAAAAGGCTGCTATTCCCTTTGCTGTGTTTAAACCTACTGGGTTTGGCCGTTTTGAACTCTATGTGAAAGTCAGTGAGGGTAAAACACTAAGCGATGTTGAATCTGCTGAATGGGAGCGTGTTTTAAACAGGTATGATCAAGTTTGCAAAAAAGCACATGATCTTGATGTATGTTTATTGATTGATGCAGAGGAAAGTTGGATGCAAGATGCTGCGGATGCCATTTCTTTGGATATGATGCGGAAATACAACAAGAAAAAAGCGGTTGTGTTCAATACCATACAGATGTACCGATGGGATAGAATGAATTTTTTAAATGAATTGAATGATACTGCTATTTCTGAAAATTTTAAAATTGGCTTGAAGGTAGTTCGCGGGGCGTATATGGAGAAAGAAAATGAAAGGGCAAAAGAACATGGCTATAAAAGCCCAATCTGTGAATCGAAACAGGCAACGGATGAAAATTTTGATGAGGCCATTTCTTTTATGATGAACCATTTGGACAAGATTTCAATTTTTTCAGGAACACATAATGAGGAAAGTTGTTTAAAGCTTGTTTCCCAAATGAAGGATAAAGGTTTAAATGCCTCCCATCCCAATATTTGGTTTGGTCAATTGTACGGAATGAGCGATCATATCACCTATAATTTAACGGCAGAAGGCTACAATGCTGCCAAATATGTTCCTTATGGACCAGTTAGAGATGTAATGCCATATCTTATAAGAAGGGCAGAGGAAAATACTTCTGTAGCTGGCCAGACCACTAGAGAACTTGGATTGTTGCAAAAAGAAAAGAAAAGACGAAAACTGGATATTTAGTCCCTAGATTGAATAGTTTCAGCAATGACCCTATCATTGCAATTCTTCATTTTCATTACCCAATCTTTACCCTCTACCGTATTAGAGATATAATAGATTTTGCAAGGTTTGGCTTTTGTGTCGCTTTTGCCAAAATCTATACTTCCCTCTCTTAAGAAAGATTTTGCTATGAGTGAATCGTTGGCGGTAGTTCCCATATTTTCAGAAAAAACAAGAGGCTTGGACCTCATATCTTTTAGAACCCTACAATTGGGGAAATAGCAAAACTCTGTTCCAGTTTCATCGGTTTTTTTCTTTAGAAAAAAAACAAGAAATACAATTCCGATGGATAATCCAACAAGGTACCATCCCAAACGCTTTAAAAATGCCATGCTTTTTTAAAAAATAAGAAAATTAATATCATTATATGTAAGTTCAAACCAGTCCCCAACAGATTTGTTGGTTAAAATACCATGGTACATATACAGGCCATTGCGCAATCCTTTGTCAAACCGAAGTGAGTGTTCTAATCCACCATCTTCTCCAATTTTCAATAAATATGGGGTAAAAATATTACTAATGGATATGGAAGATGTTCGCGGATATCGTGATGGAATATTTGGGACACCATAATGGATTACATTAAATTTTTCTACAGTTGGTTTGTCATGGCTGGTTACTTCAGAGGTTTCAAAACAGCCGCCCATATCAATACTAACGTCAATGATTACGGCGCCTTTCTTCATATTTTCAACCATAGTACTGGAGACTACAATAGGGGAGCGGTCCTGTCCTCTTGTGGCACCAATGGCAACATCACACCGTTTAAGAGACTTTAAAAGATTTTTAGGTTGAATGGTAGAAGTGTATACCGTTTGGTTAAGGTTGGTTTGAATATTACGAAGTTTGGTTATGGAATTATCAAATATTTTAATGTTTGCTCCAAGTCCCAGTGCAGAACGCGCGGCAAACTCGCCAACGGTACCGGCTCCAATAATCACCACTTCAACCGGAGGAACACCACTGATATTGCCAAACATTAAGCCGTTGCCCTTATTGGTGGTGGCCATTAACTCTGCGGCTATTAAGATGGAAGAAATACCCGCAATTTCACTCAATGATCGTACAGCAGGATATTTTCCATCTTCATCTCTTATGTATTCAAAAGCTATTGCAGTAAGTCTTTTTTTGGCCATTGCCTCAAAATACTGCTTGGACTGTGTTTTAATCTGAAGGGCGGAAATGATGATTGTCTGTGGGTTGAGCAAATCTATCTCTGATAGGGTAGGTGGTTCCACTTTTAGAATTAGCGGACACGAAAACACCTTTTTGGTATCTCTGGTTATCTCTCCACCAGCATTGGTATAATCGGCATCTGAAAAATTGGCCCCGTCTCCCGCACCTGACTCAATCAATACGCGGTGTCCATGAGCAGTAATGGCATTAACAGCATCTGGGGTAAGACATATACGTTTTTCTTGGTATTGATTTTCTTTGGGAAGACCAATAAAAAGTTCTCCTTTTTGCTTTAGAATTTCTAAAGTTTCTTCTTGAGGTAAAAGTTGCTGTTTACTAAATGGAGAAGATGGTTGGTTCATAAAATGAAAATCTGAAGGTAACTCTAGACGAGCATAATAACAAATTTACATTTTTTTTGAAAGGGTATGTTGACGTTGTTCCAGTTTCTCTCGCTCTTTACGTAGTTCTTCTTTTTCTTTTAGTATTTGTAGTTCTGTATCCATGGCATCCAAATCTATACCATGAACATGTTTGTCGAAAAGTTTTATACGAATGAAATATACAATTGGGACAATAACCATTGTCACAGCCATTACATATAGAACTTCGTTTTCGTCAACCTTATTTGAATCTGATGTGAAAGTCGAGTAAAGTTGGAAAGCATACATGGAAATGGGAATAAGTATAGCGTGGTACCACCAATTTTTACAGGTAACGAACCATAAAACTAACAATATTAATGGAGCAAGCTTGGTAAGGTAAAAATATAAAGCTGTTCCAACATCCTCAAAACCGTTTGCGGTAAACGTGAAAAATAGAATATCAATTTCTTGTTCACCATAAGGAACATACTTGTAGGAATAAAAAATTATTGGTGTAATTGCAATCATTAGCACCAATAACCCTTCCAAAAGTAATTTGTTTCTTATACCCTTTCTTTCATTCATTATATATGCATAACTATAAATACAAGAATTTATTGTAAAAAAAAACCCTTCATTAGAAGGGCTTTTGAGTCAAATAAAACTAAATAAACCTATCTAGGTCTTTTAATTTTACTTTTTTCAATACTTACAGACTGATCATCATTTACATCAATGACAGTAGTAGAAACTGCAGTCATTGCCAAGAAACCAATAGCAAGCAATCCAAAAAATAGTCTTTTAGTGTTCATCGTAAAAGAGTTTTTGGTTAATAAATGAATTCATTTCAAGAACAAATGTAGGAAAATTTCCCAACCTACAATGCATTTCACCGATAAAAATTGCATTTAATCCTATAAAGAAAGCTTTTTAACGACAGATTTGCAGTTCATCGAAACTGAGGAGAAGATATGTTTTAATAGAGTCAATCTAGACTAAACTCGATTGAGCGAGTGTTTTCATCGATAAAGTGTAAGTAAACAGATACAGTATCTTCAGGCAGTAATACTTCAATTTTTTCTGGCCATTCTATAAATAACCAAGCATTGGAATTGAGATAATCTTCAAGACCAAGGTCCAAAGCCTCCAGTTCATTTTCTATTCGATAAAAATCAAAATGAAAGGCCAAAAGATTTTCATTGGCATCTTGATATTCATTCACCAAACCAAAAGTAGGGCTGTTCGCTAAGTCAATTCCTCCAAGTTCTTTAACCAAAGCTTTAATCAGGGTTGTTTTACCTGCACCCATTTCACCATAAAAACAAATGGTCTTTCCCTTTGTATGTTTTAAAAAACTTTTTGCGACCTGATTTAATTCGTCAAGCTGAAACGTAATTTTCAAAGTATATTATTTTGGGTCCAAAACTACAAAAGGAACAATAATTTCTTCTAATGATACGCCACCATGTTGATAGGTATTTCTATAATAACCTACGTAATGGTTGTAGTTGTTTGGATACGCAAAAAACAAATCGTTTTTGGCAAAAATATAGCAGCTGCTCAAATTGATATTTGGTAGATGAATGCTCTGCGGGTTTTTGGTGGCGAGTACATCCTTGTCCTCATACGTAAGACTTCTTCCTGTCTTATACCTTAAGTTAAGACTGGTTTCTCTATCACCGATTACCTTGGAGGGCTGTTTTACATTAATGGTTCCATGGTCTGTGGTCAAAATCAACTTCATACCCATATTTTGGGCTTGTTGAATAATTTCCAACAATGGCGAATTTTTGAACCAACTTAAAGTGAGTGAGCGATACGCTTTATCATTAGAGGCCAACTCTTTTATCACTTCCATCTCTGTTTTGGAGTGGGAGAGCATGTCCACAAAATTGTAAACGAGTACCGTAAGATCATTATCCTTCTGTGATTTGAAGTTTTGAGATAATTGTTTTCCTTGACGGAGACTACTGATTTTATGGTACTCCCACTTTAAGTTTAATCCCAATCGCTTTAGTTGAGCACCTAGAAACTCTGCTTCAAACAAGTTCTTACCACCTTCATCAGTATCGTTTTTCCACCAATTTGGATGTTGTTTTTCCATATCCAAAGGCATGAGTCCAGAGAAAATCGCATTTCTTGCATATTGCGTTGCCGTAGGAAGAATGCTGTAATATGACCCCTCTTGTTTTTTCTTGTAATGCACTGCCAGTGTTTCTTCAAAAGCAACCCATTGATCATATCTTAAATTATCAATTACTATTAATAAAGTCTTGTTCCCATCCAACTCTGGTTGAATCTTTTCTCTGAAAAGGGTATGGGACATGACTGGACCATCGTTATCCTTGAACCAATCACTATAGTTCTTATCCACAAACTTGCTAAACTGCGAATTGGCTTCAACTTTTTGAGATTCTAAAATTTCGAACATTCCAGAGTCTTCAATTTCTTCCAATTGAAGTTCCCAGTAAATAAGTTTTTTATAAAGTTCTGCCCACTCTTCATGGCTGTTGACCATGGATAAATCCATGGCAATCTTTCTAAATTCTTGCTGATAATTTGAAGTAGTTTTTTCTGAAACCAACCGCGAGTTATCTAAACTCTTTTTTAAGGACAACAATATTTGATTTGGATTTACAGGCTTAATTAAATAGTCGGCAATCTTAGAACCTATCGCCTCATCCATAATATACTCTTCCTCACTTTTAGTGATCATTACCACTGGTATGGAAGCATCGTGCTTTTTAATTTCGGTTAAGGTTTCCAAACCAGAAAGCCCAGGCATGTTCTCATCTAAAAAAACAATGTCAAAAAAGGTGTTTTTTATTTCATCCAATGCATCCTGACCACTTTGACTGGTAACTACTTTATAGTTTTTCTTTTCAAGAAAAAGGATATGGGGTTTTAATAGATCGATCTCGTCATCGACCCATAGAATGGTAATCTTGTTCATATAGTAGTTATCTTTGTGTAATTAAAACAAACTCCTTGGTCCAAACCAATAAGCTTAAAGTCTTTAACGATCCAATTTACGGTTTTATTGGAACTCCAAATGAACTTATTTTTAGCCTGATAGCTCATCCGTACTTTCAGAGATTGCGCAGAATTTCGCAAATGGGCATGTCTTATCTGGTTTACCCTGGTGCGCACCATACAAGATTTCACCATGCGCTTGGGAGTATGCACTTGATGACCAAAGCGATACAAATACTTAAATGGAAAAATATTGAGATTAGTCCAGATGAAGAAACCGGATTGTTGTGTGCTATTTTACTCCATGATATTGGCCATGGACCATTTTCTCATGCCCTAGAAGGGTTTATAGTTCCTGACTTGAGTCATGAACAACTTTCTTTGGAATTTATGACGGAACTGAACAAGGAATTTAGCGGTAGATTGGAAACAGCGATTGCCATTTTTAAAGGAGAGTATCCCAAGCCCTTTATGAACCAATTAGTGTCCAGTCAGCTGGATATGGACCGATTGGATTATTTAAAGCGAGACAGTTTTTATTCAGGAGTGACGGAAGGAAACATAAATTCTGAACGACTTATTTCTATGTTGAATGTTGTTGATGAGCATTTGGTTGTGGAAGAAAAGGGAATCTATGCTGTTGAAAAATTTTTAATGGCCCGAAGGTTTATGTATTGGCAGGTATACCTTCATAAAACAGGACTGGTTGCGGAACAATTGTTGGTTCGTGTCATGCGCCGTGCTCGAGAACTTTTAGAAATGGGAAAAGAATTGAAAGGAAGCCAAGCCTTTTTATTTTTTCTGAGTCAGAATACTGCTATTCCTTTTAACACTCGACTATTGGAGAAATTTGCACAATTAGACGATATAGATATTATGAGTGCCATAAAATCATGGCAATTTCACGATGACTTTGTACTTTCCAAAATGTGTAAAATGCTCCTAAACAGAACTTTGCTAAATGTAAAGATTAAAAACAAGCCTATTGATTCGCAAAAGTTTGAGGAAAAGATCAATAGCGTAATCCAGAACCAAAATATTACAAGAGTAGAAGCTGAGTATTTTGTGTTTCAAGGGGAGATAACGAACAAGGCCTACAGTGAAAACCATCAAACCATAAATATTCTCAAGAAAAATGGAAAAGTCACAGACGTTTTGAAGGAATCTGATCAGCTTAGTTTAAAAGCTCTTTCCAAAACGGTAACAAAATATTATAGCTGCTATCCAAAAGAACCTGTTTAACAAATTTTGTTACTTTTGCTGAAATGAAATTTACAGCCACCCAAATTGCCGGAATTTTAGAGGGAGAAGTTGAGGGAAATCCTCAGATTGCTGTACACAAACTATCCAAAATAGAAGAAGGAGAAAAAGGATCTCTTACATTTTTAGCGAACCCTAAGTATACTTCTTTCATTTATTCAACCAAAGCGTCCATTACAATAGTTAATAAGGATTTTATTCCTGAGCAGGATTTATCCACAACCTTAATAAAGGTAGAGGATGCGTATAAGTCCTTTTCCAAATTGCTGGAATATTATAATCAGGTAAAGAATAATAAAGTAGGAATTGAAAACCCAGCTTTTATTTCAGATAGTGTTGTTTACGGAGATGGATTTTACCTTGGAGCATTTTCCTATTTAGGGGATAATGTGGAAATAGGCAAGAACGTTAAGATTTATCCTAATGTATACATTGGTGATAATGTTACCATCGGAGATAATGTTATGGTTTTCGCTGGCTCAAAAATATACTCGGAATCAATTATTGGTAATAATTGTGTAATTCATAGTGGAGTAATTATTGGAGCAGATGGCTTCGGGTTTACCCCAAATGAAAAAGGAGAGTATAGTAAGGTCCCTCAAACGGGCAACGTTATCCTAGAAGACAATGTGGACGTTGGAGCGGGCACAACTATAGATAGAGCAACATTAGGCTCAACTATACTTAGGAAAGGTGTAAAATTGGATAATCAAATTCAAATTGCACATAATGTTGAGATTGGAGAACATACCGCTATAGCTGCCCAAACGGGGATTGCAGGTTCTACCAGAATTGGTAAACACTGTCTTATTGGTGGCCAAGTTGGTATAGTGGGGCATATTACCATAGGTGATAGGGTAAGGATACAGGCGCAATCAGGAATTGGAAGAAATGTAAAGGACGATGAAGTTCTTCAAGGGTCCCCCGCATTAAATTATGGGGACTACAATAAATCATATGTACATTTTAAAAATTTACCAAAGCTGGTAAATACAATCACCAACCTCGAAAAAAAAGTTGAAGGTGAATAGCAATAAGCAATGCACAATAAAAAATAAAGTAACGCTAGAAGGAGTAGGGTTACATACCGGTGAGAACGTCACTATGACTTTTGTTCCAGCAAAAGTAAATCATGGGTTTGCCTTTAAAAGATTAGATCTGGAAGGAGAACCTATAATTGAAGCGGATGCAAATTATGTTGTTAATACACAGCGTGGCACCAATCTAGAAAAGAACGGAGTAAAAATTCAAACTTCAGAGCATGTTTTGGCCGCATTGGTTGGTCTTGGCATTGATAATGTTGTTATTGAATTGGACGCACCAGAACCACCCATCATGGATGGTTCTTCAAAGTTTTTTGTTAAAGCTTTGGAGGAAGCCGAAATTGTGGAACAAGAGCAAGACCGGAAAGAATATGTGGTAAAAGACATTATTTCATATAAGGATGAAGCTACTGGCAGCGAGATTACCGTAATTCCTTCCAATCAGTATCAAATCACCACAATGGTTGATTTTGGCACTAAGGTTTTAGGTACACAAAATGCTAATTTGGAGCAAATTTCTGACTTTAAAGAAGAGATTGCAGATGCCCGTACTTTTAGTTTCCTGCATGAGTTGGAAATGTTATTGGAACACGGCTTAATTAAAGGTGGTGATTTGAATAACGCTATTGTTTATGTGGATAAGGAGATATCTGAATCCACCATGAAAAAGTTGGAAAAGGCTTTTGATAAAAAGAAGTTATCTGTGAAACCAAATGGGATACTGGATAATTTGACACTGCATTACCCTAATGAAGCTGCACGTCATAAATTGTTGGATGTGGTAGGGGATTTAGCACTTGCTGGAACTAGAATTAGAGGAAAGGTTATCGCTAATAAACCGGGGCACTATGTAAATACCCAGTTTGCAAAAAAGCTTCAAAAAATTATTAAGCAAGAAAGAAGAAACTATGTTCCCGAAGTAGATTTGCATGCCACGCCGGTCAAGGATATTACTCAGATAATGCAAATGTTGCCGCACAGACCACCTTTCTTATTGGTCGATAAAATTTTGGAGTTATCAGAAGAGCATGTAATTGGGATGAAGAATGTCACTATGAATGAGCCCTTTTTTGTTGGACACTTTCCTGGAGCACCCGTAATGCCTGGAGTATTACAATTAGAGGCAATGGCACAAACAGGAGGTATATTGGTGCTAAGTACCGTACCAGACCCTGAAAATTATTTGACCTATCTTTTGAAGATAGACAATGTAAAATACAAACAACAGGTTGTACCTGGAGATACACTTATTTTTAAACTGGATTTAATGACTCCTATAAGAAGAGGTATTTGTCAAATGCAAGCAAGAGCATATGCTAATGGCAAGTTGGTTTCAGAAGCAGAAATAATGGCTCAAATTATAAAAGTAAAATAAGACTAGCATGAATCAACCCCTCGCTTACGTGCATCCTGGTGCTAAGATTGCCAAAAATGTTGTTATAGAACCCTTTACAACTATTCATAACAATGTGACTATAGGAGAAGGGACATGGATTGGCTCCAATGTCACTATAATGGAAGGTGCCCGTATCGGAAAAAATTGCAATATTTTTCCTGGCGCCGTTATTTCTGCCACACCCCAAGATTTAAAATATCAAGGAGAAGAAACAACTGTTCATATTGGCAATAATACCACTATACGTGAATGTGCTACCATAAATAAGGGTACGGTGGACCGTATGAAAACTGTAATAGGAAATGATTGTTTAATAATGGCATATTGCCATGTTGCCCATGACTGCTTTGTAGGGGATGGTTCTATTTTCAGCAACAATTCTACATTAGCAGGTCACGTGACTATAGGAAAGAATGTGGTTTTGGCAGGTATGGTAGCTGTGCATCAATTTGTTTCTATAGGGAATCATGCATTTGTTACCGGAGGTTCATTGGTAAGAAAAGATGTACCACCTTTTGTAAAGGCAGCTAGAGAGCCACTTTCTTATGTTGGAATCAATTCAATAGGATTACGTAGAAGAGGATTCGAGGCGCATAAAATTAGAGAGGTACAAAATATTTATCGCATACTTTATCAAAGAAATTATAACAATTCCCAAGCTGCTTCTATTATAGAAGCAGAAATGGAAGCAACTCCTGAACGTGATGAAATCCTTCAATTTATAAGAGATTCGCAGCGAGGAATTATGAAAGGATATTTCAGTTCAAATTAAAACTATGGCAAGTACTTCAGATATAAGAAAAGGGTTGTGTATTAAATACAACCATGATATTTTTAAAATAATAGAATTTCTTCATGTAAAACCAGGCAAAGGGCCTGCTTTTGTTAGAACCAAGCTTAAAAGTGTTACTACAGGAAAAGTAATAGACAATACTTTTTCTGCAGGCCATAAAATTGAAGATGTACGAGTAGAGACTCGCTCCTATCAATATTTATATGCAGAAGGAGACACCTTTCATTTTATGAATACTGATGACTATAACCAGATTTCATTGGAGAAAAGCTCATTGGACGCACCTGATTTATTAAAAGAAGGCCAAGTAGTTACCATTTTATTCAACACAGAAGATAGTATGCCTCTTTCTGTTGATATGCCCGCTAGCGTAATATTGGAAGTAACACATGCTGAACCTGGAGTTAAGGGAAATACAGCCACTAACGCAACCAAGCCTGCTACCGTGGAAACTGGCGCAAGAATCAACGTACCTCTTTTTATTAATGAAGGAGATAAGATAAAAGTTGACACAGAAAAAGGCGCTTATATGGAAAGGGTAAAAGAATAACCTGAATGAAATTCCCTAGAACCTATACTTTAAAAGAGATATCAGAAATAATTAATACTGAGTTTATTGGAGATTCTAATTTTTCAATACAAGGAATAAATGAAATCCATGTAGTAGAGAAAGGTGATATTGTTTTTGTGGATCATCCAAAGTATTATGATAAAGCTTTAGAGTCCAATGCCTCCGTAGTTCTTATCAATAAAAAAGTTGAATGCCCAGAAGGGAAGGCACTTTTAATTTCTGATGATCCATTTAGAGATTTCAATAAGCTCACTCATTTTTTTAAACCTTTTAAAAGAGCTTCTAGTTCAATAGCTGAAACAGCAGAAATCGGTGATGGCACTATAATTCAACCCAACACTTTTATTGGTAATCACGTAAAAATCGGAAAGAATTGTGTTATCCATGCCAATGTTTCCATTTATGATAATTGTGTTATCGGGAACAATGTTGTTATCCACAGTGGAACAGTACTTGGAGCAGATGCATTCTACTATAAAAATAGGCCTGAAGGATTTGATAAACTGCTTTCTGGCGGCAGAGTAGTAATAGAGGATAATGTGGACATAGGCGCTTCTTGTACCATTGATAGGGGAGTATCGGGAGACACAACTATAAAACAAGGATCTAAACTGGACAATCAAATCCAAATTGGGCATGACACCGTAATAGGTCAAAAATGTTTAATTGCCTCCCATACAGGAATAGCTGGCTGCGTAGTTGTTGAGGATGAAGTAACGCTTTGGGGCCAAGTTGGAGTAATTAGTGGAATTACCATTGGTAAGGGAGCTGTGGTATATGCACAATCTGGTGTTGCCGAAAGTTTGGAAGGTGGGAAAACTTATTTTGGTAGCCCAGCAACAAATGCACGGGCAAAAATGAAAGAATTGGCAACTATAAAAAACCTTCCTTCATTGCTTAAGAATGCTAAAAGAAATAGCAAGTAAATTACTTTAAATATTATGGACAAAACCATACTTTTGTCCAGCGTAATAATCAGAAAAATATGAGTGTTCTAGTAAATAAAGATTCAAAAATAATTGTTCAAGGTTTCACAGGGAGCGAAGGAACATTCCATGCAGGTCAGATGATTGAATATGGAACCAATGTTGTAGGAGGTGTTACTCCAGGAAAAGGTGGGCAAGAGCACTTGGAAAGACCTGTCTTTAATACAGTTGAAGATGCTGTTAGAGAAGTAGGAGCTGATACAACTATTATTTTTGTGCCGCCTGCATTTGCTGCAGACGCTATAATGGAAGCTGCTAGTGCTGGAATTAAAGTGATTATTACAATCACAGAAGGAATTCCTGTTGCTGACATGGTAAAGGCGAATGATTATATAAAAAATATGGATTGTACCTTGGTTGGCCCTAACTGCCCAGGTGTTATTACTCCTGGTGAAGCAAAAGTAGGTATCATGCCTGGTTTTGTTTTCAAGAAGGGACACGTTGGAATTGTTTCTAAATCAGGAACATTGACATATGAAGCTGCAGATCAAGTTGTACGTCAAGGATTAGGAATTACTACCGCTATAGGAATTGGAGGAGATCCGATTATTGGAACAACAACAAAAGAAGCCGTAGAACTTTTAATAAATGACCCAGAGACAGAATGTGTCGTTATGATTGGTGAAATAGGAGGTCAATTAGAAGCAGATGCAGCCAAATGGTATAAAGAAAGTGGAAGCAAGAAACCTATTGTTGGTTTTATTGCAGGTGAGACTGCACCAGCTGGGAGAACAATGGGGCATGCGGGTGCTATAGTAGGAGGCAGTGATGATACTGCTCAAGCTAAAAAACGTATCATGAGCGAATGTGGCATCCATGTGGTGGATTCTCCTGCGAAGATAGGCGTTAAAGTAAAAGAAGTGATTGGATAACCAATCGTTAAAACTATTGTAAATCCCGTGCTATACGGGATTTTTTTTCGTCAATACGTAAAACAAAAACTATATTTGATTATCAACCAGACGACTAAATTTTGAATATTATGAAACTTTTGGAGGGCAAAAATGTAATCATTACTGGAGCAAGTAGAGGAATAGGAAAAGGAATAGCTCAGGTATTTGGACAACATGGGGCCAATGTGGCTTTTACTTACAGTTCTAGCGAAGCACCAGCTTTAGAACTTGAAAAAGAACTTTCAAGTATGGGAGTTAAGGCTAAAGCCTATAAAAGTAATGCTGCAAGTTTTTCAGAATCAGAGGAGTTAGTAGCAAAGGTATTGGAGGATTTTGATGGTATCGACGTCCTTATAAATAATGCAGGAATCACCAAGGACAACCTCTTGATGAGAATGGGAGAGGAAGATTTTGATAAAGTGATAGAAATCAATTTGAAATCTGTTTTCAATATGACCAAAGCGGTTCAACGTACCATGTTGAAACAACGTAAAGGGTCAATAATAAATATGAGCAGTGTAGTAGGGGTGAAAGGAAATGCAGGGCAGGCCAACTATGCGGCATCTAAAGCAGGAATGATTGGGTTTACAAAATCAGTAGCATTGGAGATTGGATCAAGAAACATTCGTTGCAATGCAATTGCACCAGGCTTTATTGAAACTGAAATGACTGATAAATTAGACGAAAAGACCGTTCAAGGTTGGAGAGAGTCCATTCCTTTAAAAAGAGGTGGAAGTCCAGAAGATGTTGCTAATGCGTGCTTGTTCTTGGCTTCAGATCTATCTGCTTATGTTACCGGCCAAGTCCTTAATGTTGATGGTGGTATGTTAACCTAAAAATTAATGGAAATACGTACGGTACTCCTTATTGTTTTAGCAGTCCTTGCTGCGCTTACCACCGTATTCTTTCAATATTTTTATAAAAATCCCAGAAAGGGCAATCTTAGAATTATTCTGGCAGGACTTCGTTTTGTGGCTTTGTTTTGCGCATTACTTTTATTGATCAATCCAAAGTTTACACGACACGAATATTTTCTAGAGAAAGCTAACCTCATTGTGTTAGTGGATGATTCTTCCTCTATGCAAGATACTTCATCAGAAAATTCAATTGAAAACCAGGTAAAAAACGTAATAGAAAATCAAGATTTAAATGACCGGTTTTCTATTCAACAATATACCTTCGGAGCTAAAATTTCGCAAACTGACTCTTTATATTTCGATAAAAAAAATACAGATATCTCCAATGCACTTTCTACTGTTGATGAAATATTTGTAAACGGTTCAAATGCAGTACTACTTTTTACAGATGGTAATCAAACGCTAGGGAAAGATTATGAGTATATAAATTTATCTGATGACCTATCTGTAAACCCCATAATTGTTGGTGACACCACTGCTTATGAAGATATTTCCATAGGACAAGTCAATACAAATACCTATGCTTTTCTGAAAAATAAATTTCCTATTGAAGCCACAGTTCTATATAAAGGTTCAAAGTCAGTCTCAAAGACCGTGACCATTTCCTTAAATGGAAAATCAATCTATACCAAGAACATAGATCTGAATAAAAACCAAAACAGTCAGACTATAAATGCATTGTTAGAGGCAGGAAGCGTAGGGGTCAAGTCAATTAGAATAGATGTTCAACCTCTTGAAAATGAAAAAAACATCATTAACAATAGTAAAGAGACTGCCATTGAAGTCATTGATGAAAAAACCAATGTTGCCATTATCTCAGATGTACTTCATCCAGATGTAGGGGCATTAAAAAAATCAATTGAAACTAATGAACAACGTTCCGTTACAATTTTAAAACCAACAGTTTCAATAGATAGATTTACAGACACTGATCTCTTTATCCTATATCAACCCAACCGTAAGTTTAAAAACGTATATGACCATCTATCAAAAATAAGAGCCAATATTTTCACCATTACAGGAACAAAAACAGATTGGGGATTTTTAAACCAAGTGCAGCAAAGCTTCTTTAAAGAAAATTTTAATCAGAACGAAGAAATAATTCCTGTTCTTAATAATGCTTTTGCCATTTTTGGACTTGGGAATTTCAATGTTGTTGATTTTCCACCTTTGCAAAACGGTTTAGGAGACATAGATTTTAAAAAAAATGCAGAGACAATTCTATTTCAAAGAATCAGGGGAATAGATTTGGACAAACCTCTGTTTGCCATTATTGCTGAAGACAAGCAAAAAGAAGCTGTATTATTTGGGGAAAATGTATGGAAATGGAGAGCTCAGACTTATCGCAATGGCAAAAATTTCAAAGATTTTGATGATTTTATAGGCAAGCTGATGGTTTATTTGGCTAGCAATAACCAAAGGAGCAGATTGGAACTAGATTTTGATTTAGTATTTGATGACTCCAGCATGGCCAGAATTAGAGCTTCATATTTTGATGAAAGCTATAATTTTGATTCAAATTCCAATATCAGCATCAAAATTGATGGAAAGGAAAATGGATTTTCTAGAGAAGCTCCCATGTTGTTAAAAGGTTCTTTTTTTGAAATTGATCTAAGTGATTTGGATGCTGGTGAATATGATTTTACAGTTACTGTAGAAGGGGAGAACCTAAAGCGCTCAGCATCTTTTAAAATCCTAGATTTCAATCCTGAAAAGCAAACCATATCTTCAAATTACAACAAGCTTGAAAAGCTCGCCGATAATACAAATGGAGCAATTTACTTTCCTAATGACATGGATTTATTGATAGAGAATCTATCAGGTGCTGAACAGTACGTTCCAATTCAAAAGAGCAAGCAAAATGTCGTATCTTTAATCGATTTCCGAATCTTACTCGGAATAATTGTTTTGACCCTCTCATTAGAATGGTTTATCAGAAAATTTAACGGACTAACATAAAATAAAAAAACATGGATAGATTACCAAAGATTGCATTACCAGCAATAGCAATCATAATTTTTTTAGTTATTTTAACCTCAAAGTCGGCCATTACCATTGACTCAGGTGAAGCGGGAGTGCTTTACAAAACTTTTGGTGGCGGTGTTGTAACAGATGAACCTGCCTTAGGAGAAGGTTTTCATTTAGTGGCGCCTTGGAACAAGGTGTACGTCTACGAAGTACGTCAACAAGAAGTATTTGAAAAAATGCAGGTGTTGTCTTCGAATGGTCTAGAGATTAAGCTTGACGCTTCAGCTTGGTTTGAGCCAAAGCGGGAGTTTTTGGGAAAACTACACCAAGAGAAAGGTACGGAGTATATTCAACGAGTATTGCTTCCCACAATTCGTTCTGCCGCAAGAAGCGTGGTTGGCCGGTATACACCGGAACAATTGTATTCAAGCAAAAGGGATGCTATTCAACAAGAAATTTTTGAAGAAACAAAGAAGATTGTAGAGGGGCAATATATTCAATTGAACGAAGTATTGGTACGTGATGTTACCTTACCTGCGACCATCAAAGAGGCAATTGAGCGTAAATTAAAGCAGGAGCAGGAATCTTTGGAATATGAATTCCGATTGGTCACCGCTAAGAAAGAAGCAGAAAAAGTAACTATTGAAGCGCAAGGTAAAGCAGATGCCAACCGTATCTTAAGTGCTTCCTTAACGGATAAAATACTTCAAGACAAAGGAATAGATGCTACATTGGAGCTTTCAAAATCTCCAAATTCTAAAGTTGTTATTGTGGGTAGTGGAGACTCTGGCTTGCCATTGATTTTGGGAAATAACTAAATAACTCTTTTTTGATATAAAAATATATTCTACTTTTGAAGTCGAAATGAGAAATAACAACACACATCATCACCATTTTTATACTTGCACTCAGGCGAGATAGAAATGTATTGTTGTTTTTAAAATATATTCTAACCCGTTTGAGAAATCAAACGGGTTTTGTTTTTGTACCTGTTTGATTTCCAAACAAAATGTAATGAAATGACAAAAATTAGAATTGCTGTTCAAAAGAGTGGACGTTTAAACGAAGACTCCTTAAAAATTTTAAAAGATTGCGGAATTTCTATTGATAATGGAAAGGATCAACTAAAAGCCACGGCACGCAATTTTCCATTAGAAGTACTATACCTTAGAAATGGTGACATTCCCCAATATCTAAGAGATGGTGTAGTTGATATCGCTATCCTTGGAGAAAACGTGTTGGTAGAAAAAGGAGTGGACATTACCATAGCTGAAAAATTGAACTTTTCAAAATGCAGGGTATGTTTGGCGGTGCCTAAAGGTGTATCATACAATTCTGTTCAAGATTTAGAAGGTAAACGCATAGCTACTTCGTATCCAAATACTGTCAATGATTACCTAAAGTCCAAAGGTGTAAATGCAGATTTACATATAATTAATGGGTCTGTGGAAATAGCTCCCAATATTGGTTTGGCAGATGGCATTTGTGATATCGTTTCCAGTGGGAGCACTCTTTTTAAAAACAATTTAAAAGAGGTAGAGGTAATCTTAAAGAGTGAAGCGGTATTGGCCGTCTCTTCAAAGATTTCAGAAGAACGAAAGGAAATTCTGAAAAAGCTACGTTTTAGAATAAAATCAGTATTGCAAGGAAGACAGAATAAATATGTTTTACTGAATGCACCTAATGAAAAGCTGGATGACATTATTGCCTTATTGCCTGGAATGCGCAGTCCCACGGTATTGCCATTAGCAGAAGAAGGTTGGAGTTCCGTACATACCGTAATCAAGAAGGACACTTTTTGGGAAGTCATAGACGAATTAAAATTGGCTGGAGCTGAAGGGATTTTGGTTTGCCCAATTGAAAAAATGGTTTTATAATATGTACAACATAGCTTTTATAGGACAAAAGGACAAAAAAACAATTGTTCCATTTTTGAGCAGACTTGACCCTTCTATTTCTGTTGAAGTATTAAATGAAAGATTAGAGGAGATGTTTTCCAATGGATATCAGTGTGTTGGTGCTTATGACAGTTCCAAGCTTATTGGCATTTCTGGTTTATGGATATTGACCAAATATTATATTGGAAAGCATATTGAATTGGATAATGTATTCATTCTGCCAGAATACCAAGGTAAAGGCGTTGGCAAGCATATGATGGAATGGATTTTTAATTACGCTATATCCATTGGGTGTAAAGGTTCTGAACTTAATTGTTATACAAAGAACAAATCCGGTCAAAAGTTCTGGGAAAGAGAGGGCTATCAAATGGTAGGCTATCACTATCAAAAAAGATTTTGAAAAGCTATGCAGAAAATTAGTTATCCAAATAGAGAAAAATGGGAAGAGCTACTAAAAAGGCCAACTCAAAGCGTTTCGGATATTGAAGAAACAGTCAATACAATTTTTGAGGAGATAAAAGCCGATGGAGATACGGCCATAAGAAATTATACTAAAAAATTTGACAAGATTCAATTAGAGTCGTTTTTGGTTTCTAAAGAAGAATTAGAAAAGGCATCAACTGAAGTTTCAGAAGAGTTGAAACAAGCCATTTCTTTAGCCAAAAAAAATATTGAAAGGTTTCATACTGCTCAAAAAACAGAAAAAGTAGCGTTGGAAACAATGCCTGGGGTTCTGTGTTGGCAAGAGAAAAAACCTATTCAAAAAGTAGGACTGTATATTCCAGGAGGTACCGCTCCCTTGTTTTCTACAATTTTGATGTTGGCAGTTCCTGCTAAGATTGCCGGTTGCAAAGAGATCATCCTTTGCACGCCACCTGACCAAAAAGGAAAAATCAATCCAACAATTTTGTATACAGCTCAACTGTGCGGAGTAACACAGATTTTCAAAGTTGGCGGTATACAAGCCATAGCGGGCATGACCTTTGGGACAAATGCCATCCCAAAAGTTTATAAGATATTTGGACCAGGAAATCAATACGTTACTGTAGCTAAGCAAATAGCGACAAAATATGGAGTAGCTATAGACATGCCAGCAGGACCAAGTGAGTTGTTGGTTGTGGCTGATGATTCTGCCAATGCCGCCTTTGTGGCATCAGACTTATTGAGCCAAGCGGAACACGGTATAGATAGTCAGGTCATATTGGTTTCTACTTCAGAAAAACTATTAAATAGTGTTGCAGCGGAAATAGAAAATCAAATACAGTCACTTCCGCGTAAAGCTATAGCTGAAAAAGCCATTGAGAACAGCAAGCTTATTTTAATAGATAACGATGAAAATGCAATTGATTTGATTAATGAATATGGCCCTGAACATTATATTGTCTGTGTAGAAAATGAAGAATTTTATATAGAGAATACGGTTAATGCAGGTTCAGTGTTTATAGGGAATTATACCCCTGAAAGTGCAGGAGACTACGCATCAGGAACTAATCATACCCTTCCCACAAACGGATATGCAAAGCAATACAGTGGTGTAAATCTTGATAGTTTTATGAAGAGTATGACTTTTCAGAAAATAAATCATGAAGGGATTTTGGGTATTGGCAATGCAATTGAGCTAATGGCAGAAGCAGAAGGTTTGCAGGCGCATAAAAATGCTGTGACCCTAAGATTAAAAAGTTTGGAATAACGATGGTTTTCAATATAGATAAATTAGTACGTGAGACAGTTAGGGGGCTAAAGCCTTATTCATCAGCAAGAGATGAGTATGTTTCTGATGGTTCTAAAATGATTTTTTTAGATGCTAATGAAAATCCTTTTGAAAATGGTCTGAATCGCTATCCCGACCCACAACAACGTAGCCTAAAAACACTTTTGGCAGAACAGAAACAAGTTCTTGAAACGAATATTCTCCTAGGAAACGGCAGTGATGAAGTTTTAGATTTGATATTTAGAGCTTTCTGTGAACCTAACCAAGATAACATCATCACCTTACCGCCAACCTACGGTATGTATAAAGTACTTTCTGGAATTAATGCCGTTGAGAATAGAGAAGTTCTGCTAACATCTGATTTTGAACCAGATGTATTCCAAATCCTAGAAAACGTAGATGAGAAAACCAAGATCATATTCATTTGTTCACCAAACAACCCAACTGGTAACTCCTTTCAAAAGAAGCGTATTGAAGAATTGGTAGAGAACTTTAATGGTCTAGTGGTCATTGATGAAGCATATATTGATTTCTCAGAAAGCGAGAGTTGGTTATTAGTTTTGGCTAACCATCCAAATCTGATTATTACTCAAACAATGTCCAAAGCCTACGGTATGGCAGGTATTCGCTTGGGGATATGCTATGCATCCGCAGAAATTATTGCTATCCTTAACAAAATAAAACCGCCATACAACATAAATCAGCTTACCCAGTATCAAGCGCTCAAAAGAGTACTAGATGATACAATGGTTCAAGAGGAAGTTGAGCAGATTTTAAAAGAACGCAAAACTTTGGTTCAAGCATTGAATGAATTGGATTTTGTGAATAAGACCTACCCATCAGATTCAAATTTTGTGTTGGTGAAAGTTGATGATGCGGACAAAAGATATCAAGAACTCTTGGAGGCACAAGTTGTGGTGCGTAACAGAAGTAATCAGCCTTTGTGTGAAAATACTTTAAGGTTTACAGTAGGTACTCCGGATGAGAACAAAAAACTGATTGCTATTTTAAAAGAACTAAAGTAATGGCTAAAAAAGTACTTTTTATAGATAGAGATGGTACCATCATAAAAGAAACTGTTGATGAACAGATAGATGCATTTGAAAAAATGATTTTCTATCCCAAAGCATTTACATTCTTAGGTAAAATTGCAAAAGAGTTGGATTATGAATTGGTCATGATTACCAATCAAGATGGTCTAGGTACTGATATCTTTCCAGAGGAGAACTTCTGGCCTGTTCATGATTTCATTTTGAAATCCTTTGAAAATGAAGGAGTTGTTTTTGATAAGGTTTTTATAGACCGGACATTTCCTAAAGACAATGCCGATACAAGAAAACCTGGAACTGGTTTGCTAACTGAATACTTTACGGAAGAATATGATCTTGAAAATTCATTTGTGCTTGGTGATCGGTTAACGGATATAGAACTGGCCAAAAACCTGGGTGCAAAAGGAATTTTTATTAATGATAAGACCAATTTAGGAGCAGGGGAAATTACTGTAAAGCGAGAAGAACTTGACGACCATATCGTTTTAGAGAGCAATGATTGGGAGAAAATCTATGAATTTTTAAAGTTGGAAAATCGGGTTTCAGAGATTTCAAGAAAGACCAATGAAACGGATATTCAAATTAAATTAAATCTAGATGGGACTGGAAAAAGCAATATCAAAACGGGGCTGGCATTTTTTGATCATATGTTGGACCAACTTGCCAGACACGGGCAAATGGATTTGGAAATAAAGGTAAATGGTGATTTAGAAGTGGATGAACACCATACCATTGAAGATACAGCCATTGCATTAGGGGAGGTGTTTTCTAAAGCTCTAGGAAATAAACTTGGCATAGAACGTTATGGGTTCTGTTTACCCATGGATGATTGCTTGGCACAAGTAGCAATTGATTTTGGTGGACGTAATTGGTTGGTTTGGGATGCAAGCTTTAATCGTGAAAAAGTGGGTGACATGCCAACAGAGATGTTTCATCACTTTTTTAAATCCTTTACAGATGGCGCCAAGGCCAACCTGAATGTTAAAGCTGAAGGAACAAATGAGCACCATAAAATTGAAGCAATTTTTAAAGCATTTGCAAAATCAATTAAAATGGCGGTGAAAAGAGATGTTGAAAAGATGGTGTTGCCATCTACAAAAGGAATGCTGTAGATGAAAATTGTTATCATAAATTACGGAGCTGGAAACATACAAAGCATCAAATTTGCAATACAGCGATTAGGGTACGAAGCTATTTTGAGTGATAATGTAGCGGAGATCCAAAATGCGGATAAAGTAATATTTCCCGGGGTAGGCGAAGCAAGCTCTGCAATGACCAAGTTAAGAACAAGTGGTTTGGATAAGATAATCCCTAATTTAAACCAGCCTGTTTTGGGTATTTGTTTAGGAATGCAGTTGATGTGTAATTTTTCCGAAGAAGGAAATACTGATGGGCTTGGAATTTTTGATTTAGATGTGGTGAAGTTTCCAAAATCTGTAAAAGTGCCTCAAATAGGGTGGAATGAAATCGGTGAGTTAAAATCAGATTTATTCAAAACCATTCCGGAAAAATCCCATATTTATTTGGTGCACAGTTATTATGCGCCACTTGGTGATGAAACTATAGCAGAATCAGAATATGCCCTGGGATATAGCGCGGCATTGCAGAAAGATAATTTTTATGGAACACAATTTCACCCTGAAAAAAGTAGTGACGTAGGAGCACAGATTTTGAAAAACTTTTTAGAACTATAATGAGTGCTGATTTTTATATATCGACTGAGAAATCAAAAATGGATGTCCCATTGATTCATAGATACCTTTCCGTAGAATCCTATTGGGCGAAAGGAAGAAGTGAGGAGTTGGTGGTTAAATCTATGGAGAATGCATTATGTTTTGGTGTTTTCGCCAAAGATGGAGAACAAATTGCCTTTGCCAGAATTGCTACGGATTTTGTGGTTTTCGCGTGGTTAATGGATGTTTTTGTTGTAGAAAAACATCAAGGAAAAGGAATCGGAAAAATGCTTTTGGACTATATTTTTAATTACCCGGAATTACAAAATGTAAATGGAATGGGATTACGCACCAATGATGCCCATTCACTTTATGCGACTTATGGTTTTGAATCCATTCCCAATCCTGAAACATGGATGTTTAAAAAGAAGAACTAAATGCGAATAATTCCAGCTATAGATATTATCGACGGTAAGTGTGTCAGATTATCCAAAGGCGATTATGACACCAAAAAAGTATACAATGAAAATCCATTGGAAGTTGCCATGCAATTTGAGGCTCATGGAATAGAGCATTTACATTTGGTGGATTTAGATGGTGCCAAATCAAAGCATATTGTCAACCATAAAGTGTTGGAAAGTATCGCGACCAAGACCAGTTTAAAAATTGATTTTGGAGGTGGCTTAAAGACGGATGAGGACTTACACATCGCTTTTGAGTGCGGCGCAAGTCAAATAACAGGAGGGAGTATTGCCGTAAAGGATAAAGAAATCTTTTTGAGGTGGCTACAAAAATACGGCTCAACAAAAATCATTTTGGGTGCTGACGCCAAAGATGAAAAAGTATCAATCTCCGGATGGTTGGAAGATTCTGATAAGGAGTTAATCCCTTTTATTCAATCCTATCAGAAAAAAGGAGTTAAATACATCATTTGTACGGATATCAGTAAAGATGGAATGCTGGAAGGCCCATCATTTGATCTTTATAAAAAGATTTTGTCCAAGACCATGAAAAATGAAACTTCAGTTACAGGGAGTGGAGTTGAAGATACAGAAGTTGTTGGCATAAACTTGATTGCCAGTGGTGGCATTTCCAGTTTTGAAGAATTGCCGAAACTAGCAGAAATTGGTTGTGAAGGAACCATTATAGGTAAAGCCATCTATGAAAACAGAATTAGTTTGAAACAGTTGGAAAATTATATTTTGGAAAATGGATAATCAGATACAAGAGGAATTTGTGCTCAATGCAAATTATCGAATGGACGAAAGTCTAAGAATGATAAAAATTTGCTTAGACAAGTTGTCTGAAGAAGTAATTTGGCAGAAGCCAAATGAAGCGACCAATAGTATTGGAAATTTAATCTTGCACTTATGCGGTAACATTACCCAATACGGAATTGCTTCACTTCAAGGTATAGAGGACAATCGAAATCGTGATGAAGAGTTTTCAGTATTGTCAGGATATACCAAAAACGAACTTTTTCAGAAGTTGGTTTCTACAGTTGAAGACGCAAAAAAAGCCATTTCAGAAGTTACTATTGAAGAGTTATTAAAGAAAAGATCGGTCCAGGGTTTTGAGTTTTCTGGTGTTGGAAACATTGTTCATGTAGTTGAGCATTTGTCTTATCATACAGGGCAAATAGCATTGTGGACCAAGATATTGAATAATAGAGATCTGGGATTTTATGATGGAGTAGACCTCACGGTAAAAAATGAAGATTAAATGCTAACGAAAAGAATAATCCCTTGCTTGGATATTAAAAACGGACGTACCGTAAAGGGAATCAACTTTGTTGATTTAAGGGATGCTGGTGACCCTGTGGAACTTGCAGAAATTTATGCCCAAGAAGGAGCGGATGAACTGGTATTCTTAGATATTTCGGCTACTGAAGAAAGAAGAAAGACTTTGGCGGAACTAGTGTATCACGTTGCAGAAAAAGTCAACATACCATTTACCGTTGGTGGTGGAATATCATCAGTCGAGGATGTCGATGTTTTGCTTCAAAACGGAGCGGACAAAGTTTCTATCAATTCTTCAGCAGTAAAAAGACCAGAGTTAATCAATGAATTGGTATCCAAATTTGGGTCTCAATGCATTGTGGTTGCTATAGATGCCAAACAAGTAGATGGCAATTGGAAAGTACACTTGGTAGGTGGAAAAGTGCCTACGGAAATTGATTTGTTTGAATGGGCCAAAGAAGTTGAGGAACGTGGAGCAGGAGAAATTCTGTTTACTTCCATGGATCACGATGGTACAAAAAACGGATTTGCGAACAAGGCTTTGGCTAAATTGTCTACCCTTGTCAATATTCCAATTATTGCTTCAGGCGGAGCAGGAGCTATCTCACATTTTACAGATACCTTTGTTGATGGGAAAGCCGATGCTGCCTTGGCTGCCAGTATTTTTCATTTTAAGGAAATCGAAATAAAAGATTTAAAACAAGAACTAAAGAAAGAGGGAATCCCCGTTAGATTATAGATATGAAAATAGACTTCACCAAAAATGCAGACGGATTGGTTCCAGTAATTGTTCAAGATGCTCAAACAAAGAACGTTTTAATGTTGGGGTATATGAATCAAGAAGCACTAACCGTAACCCAAGAGACCAAAAAAGTGACCTTCTTTAGCCGTAGTAAAAATCGACTTTGGACAAAAGGCGAGGAGAGTGGAAACTTCTTAGGACTTGTAAGCATAAAAAATGATTGTGATCATGATACCTTACTAGTTTCTGTAAATCCAGAAGGGCCAACCTGCCATAAAGGAACGGATACTTGTTGGGCAGAAGAAAATGTTCAAGAGTATGGGTTTCTTTCCATTTTGGAAGAGATTATTACATCCCGTAAAGAAGATGTTGAAAACCCCGATAGCTATGTAGCATCACTTTTTAGAAAGGGAATTAATAAAATAGCTCAAAAGGTAGGGGAAGAAGCGGTGGAGACGGTTATTGAGGCAAAGGACAACAATGATGAACTTTTTCTGAGTGAGAGTGCCGATCTACTGTTTCACTACTTGATATTGTTACAGGCTAAAGGATACACACTGAATGATATTGAAAAGGTGCTGATGGAGCGGCATAAATAGGTAGAGTGCTATTCTTTTTCCGAAATATTTTTCTTGTAACGATTTCTTCCCATATTAAAGACGCCAACTTTTACGCCAATACCAGTAGAAAAGCCATTTAATCTCTTAATAGGACTAGTGGCCAAATCTATTTTATTTGTGAAACGGTATTTGACACCTGCCTCTAATTGTACGTATCTGGATATGTTGAAAAGTGCACTTACTCCCGGTTCAACAACAAAAATAGTATTTACATTTTCAAACTCGTCATCTATAAATTCATCATCAAAATCGTCTTCCCCTGGGGTTGTGTAACCAATTCCGCCTACTCCAACGAACAAAGGGAAAGATAGGTTGACCCTTTTTTTACTAAAGAAAATAGGTTCCAAGTGTGCTCCTACATATGCTCCAATAAGTTTATTGTCAACATCTTGAACGGTAATGAACTCTTGGTCTGACTGTAGAACGGTAGCCGCTATACCAACTTCAAACTGTTGATTGGCAACATAGGCCATTTTAAAACCAAAACCATAGGTAGGTATACTTTTCAATTCCCCATAGTGAGCAGTAAGCCCTAAATAAACCCCATGAACTACATTCTTACGGTCATTAAATTCAATGTAATCTTTAGGTTCCTCTTCCTGAGCTTTTAATTGTGAACTACAGCATAGCAATACTAGAAGTAAAACAAATTGAGTAAAGTTCTTTAGCATAAATTTTCAATTATAATCTAAAGACAAGTCAAATTGTGAAAGGTTGCATATAGATTAAATTAGTTTAAAAATTTTATCAAATGATACAAGCTTACCACCAAACCACAAACAGTTTTTCAATGGTGCCATCTGGTTTTTTAAGCCAAAGCATGGGCGCATTTTCTTTTAACATCCTCAAGTTAATTTCTAAAAGTATCTCATAATGAGCGATATATGCTCTATTTAAACTAGGTGCTATTGCCCATTCCCTTTTAAATGGCATATAGTATTCGAATGTTTTAAACGCTTGTGAGTTGAAATCATCAAACCGAATCCAGTTCCCTTCAATGCAATTCTTGTTTAATGGTCGTATTGAAATAGGAATATCAGAATAGGGGGCGAAAAGCTGCGTTTTAAAGCACACTTCTTGTTTAATGGTCTCTGGGTTTACCTGTAATTTTTGAAGTTTATCTTTTAGCTCTGCAGCATACAACAATGGAAATTGCTTTTCTTTCAATTTATCCAATTTGGTAAAGAACATGTCTTTTTTATTGGGTCCCATTAAACGTTGAATAGGTTCAGATATTTCTGGATTGACGATGTAGAACTTATAAGCCAATTCTACATGGTAAATCTGTGCGGTTGTCCTATTTCTAATGATAAAATCGAGTTCACCCAATCTAATTTTGCCTTTATCAATCAATATGTTTTTTGCAATGACTTCCCAGTGTTCAGAAAATGAAATAAGTTGGTCAAATACATACTCCATTTGATGGCCAAGTCTCAACCGTTCATTAATCGGATTTGATTCAAATTTTGACAATTGAATATGAGGAAATTCAAACTGTTGAACTCCAAATTGTTTGTTTATCCAAAGGGGAGGAGTATTGTAAAAACCAAAACATAATTCCTTTTCCATGATTACAAACATAAACAGAAGCGTTAAGTTTTCATTAAAGCCGTGATGGTAGAACCAGAATGTGTTAATTTTATATAATGGCTATGAATACAAGAAAGGGATTTCGTTTTACCACCTACGAAGCTCCTGATCAAACTCCGTTCGAAAAACTTTTTGAGATTTTTCAAGAATTGGTCACGCATACTTCTGGAGATGTGGAAGAGGCCTTGGATTGGCTGCGGGAATTGGATAAGGAGTATGAGCTTACCAATGATGATTATACCATTGATGATTTTATAGAAGATTTAAAGGCCAAAGGCTTTATCCGCGAAGAGTTTGATACAGACGGAGAACAAAGTGAAGGAAAAGGCGAAGAAGGTGATGGCGGTGGAAGTCTATCCATAACGGCCAAATTAGAACGTGCGCTACGGCAAAGGGCTTTGGAGCAAATATTTGGGAAATTAAAAAGAAGCGGTTCTGGAAACCATAAAACTGGCAAATCGGGCAGGGGAGATGAACATACTGGAGAATTTAGAGAGTATCGTTTTGGAGATGCCCTAGAGCATATCTCTATGACGGAAAGTTTAAAAAACGCCCAAATTAATCATGGTTTAGATAGTTTTTCTTTGAGTGAAGAAGATTTGGTAGTGGAAGACACCCAGTATAAGGCTCAAATGAGTACTGTGTTAATGATAGATATCAGCCATAGTATGATTTTATATGGAGAAGACAGAATAACTCCAGCCAAGAAAGTAGCTATGGCGCTTGCTGAATTAATCACAACCCGGTATCCTAAGGATACATTGGACATTTTGGTTTTTGGCAATGATGCTTGGCCCATTCCAATCAAAGATTTACCCTATTTAAAGGTTGGACCATATCATACCAATACCGTTGCAGGTCTTCAGTTGGCTATGGATATGCTGAGGAGAAAAAGGAATACCAACAAGCAGATTTTTATGATTACCGATGGAAAACCATCTTGCTTAAGACTACCCAACGGGGACTATTATAAAAACAGCGTCGGGCTTGATGATTATATAGTGGAGAAGTGTTATGCTATGGCGCAACAGGCCAGAAAATTGCATATCCCCATAACAACATTTATGATTGCCCAAGACCCTTATCTAATGCAGTTTGTACGAGAATTTACTCAAGCCAATAAAGGGAAAGCATTCTATACCGGACTGAAAGGATTAGGGGAAATGATTTTTGAGGATTACGAACAAAATAGAAGAAAAAGAATTAAAGGATAGCACTTATACACGATGAAGCTAGATCACAATAAAATAAAAACCCTTGGGCAATTAAAAGCTTCTGGGTACGAGAGTAAAGGCATTAAGGATGAATTGCGAGAAAATCTATTAGAGAAAATCGCTAACGGAGAAGAAACTTTCCATGGTGTTTGGGGTTATGAAAACTCGGTAATACCGGAATTGGAGCGTGCCATTTTATCTCGACATAACATCAACCTACTGGGTCTTCGAGGACAAGCTAAAACAAGGCTGGCCAGGCTAATGGTTCAGTTATTGGATGAATGGATTCCAGTTATTGAAGGTTCTGAAGTCCACGACGATCCGTTTCAGCCCATTTCTAGATTTGCTACAGAGCTCATTAAAGAGAAAGGTGATGAAACCGCTGTCAATTGGATTCATAGGGACGAACGATTCTATGAGAAACTAGCCACTCCAGATGTAACCGTTGCGGATTTAATAGGGGATATAGATCCTATAAAGGCGGCAAACCTAAAGCTTTCTTATGCGGATGATAGGGTGATTCATTTTGGAATGATACCAAGAGCAAATCGCTGTATTTTTGTTATAAATGAACTTCCAGACCTTCAAGCAAGAATTCAAGTGGCGCTGTTTAACATATTGCAAGAAGGGGATATACAAATTAGAGGATTTAAGTTGAGACTTGCTTTGGATTTACAATTTGTGTTTACAGCAAACCCTGAAGACTATACCAATAGAGGTAGTATTGTAACTCCATTGAAAGATAGAATCGGCTCACAAATACTTACCCATTATCCAGAAAGTATAGACATCGCAAAGAAGATAACCAAACAAGAAGCTCAATTAGATAGTAGACAATCGGATAACATTCATGTACCCGAAATTGCAATGGATGTTTTGGAACAAATCAGTTTTGAAGCGCGAAAAAGTGAATATGTTGATGCAAAAAGTGGTGTAAGTGCAAGAATGAGTATAACCGCTTTTGAGAATTTACTAAGTACTGCGGAACGACGAATGATGAAATCGAGTGAAAAGAACACTACCGTTCGTTTAAGTGATTTTATGGGAGTAATCCCTTCCATAACCGGTAAAATTGAGCTGGTTTACGAAGGAGAACAAGAAGGTGCTGGATCCGTTGCAGAAATATTGGTGGAGGATTCCATAAAGTCCTTATTTCCAAACTACTTTCCGGAGATTTCTAAATTAGAGCGTAAAGATGCCGAAACGGCTTACGATGATCTAATTCATTGGTTTTTTGATGGAGAAGGTTTTGATTTGTTGGATGAAGATTCTGATAAAGAATACCGAGCCAAGCTAGATACTGTGGTTCCTTTAAATGATTTACTACGCGAACATCAACCAGAGGTTTTAAAAGAAGACTCTTATTTTATGAAAGAATTATTGCTTTGGGGATTGGTTGCCCATAAAAAGTTGAGCAAACAACGATTCACGCAAGGGTATCAGTTTAAAGACTTGTATGGAAGTTACATTAGAGGATTATAACCCTTAAACTACTGCCAGATATTTAGATTGTCATTGTAGTTTTCAAAATTGTATTGTCCTATATGCTGTTTTCTATGCCAGAAAGACATCAACGTGAATAATGGTAATAGGCAATATAAAACCAAAGTAATGGTGCCAATGGGAACAAAAGTAGCCGGCATTATATGTTCTTGGTACTCTGAGGTGCCGTTTAAAACTAGAGCACTATCATAGATTTTAAAGAAATAAACAATCATTATTACATAGAGTGCATATTCCAAATTACGCATTTTGGGATCAGGCAGTTCACCTTCGGTTATTTTAAACCAAATCACATATAAATACAGGAAATGTGCACTACTTAATAAAGGGAAAATATAATTGTCTGGCTTAAAAAAATAGAACCTGTTGGTATACAGGCCATAAAAGTTTAGAATAATCAAAGCGAGGAGTATTATCAAGATAATAATACTATTTCTTCTCCATGTAAGTAAGTTAGAAATCATGTTCATATCGAATGAGATTTGGGTCGCTCAAAAGTTTCATTCAAAGAACGGGATTATCAATCGGCCTATTTCAAACAAATCGACAAACAGTTAAGTATGTTAGTTAATCCGAAAAAATACTATAGTGTTTACGACTAAACTACTTTTTTAATGGGAAAATTCTTAAAAACGTTGCACTACGCCATAGCCACTCTAAGGGACCGTAACGAAACTTTTTAAGCCACCATTTGCTCAATAGCATTTGCATTGCAATCACCAATATTGCAATACCGAACGTATAAACATTCCTTAATTCTCCAATATAACCCATGCCCCAACCAAAAAGTAGAAAGGTGCCAATAACACTTTGAAAGAAATAATTGGTCAATGCCATTTTGCCGTATGGTGCAAATTTGACCAGCCATTTTTGGGGCTTTGTCTTTTTATACAGAATTATAAAAACACTGATAAGAATAAAGGTTACGGCAACATTATTCAAGTCCATTGCAGTAAGCCCAAACATTGCTATCCATTTATCAAAAGTCACATTTTCTCCCATACTGCCAAAGGTCACTGCCATTAATGCACCAGAAACTACAAATAATACCAAAGACGATATCCAAGTACGTTTTATCAACTTTTTATGTTTTTCATAGTTTTGAAAAAAACCTGTTCTCCCTATATAAAGACCTAAAAGAAAAAAGCCATAAGTGATGTAGCCTCTTCCAAAAAACCCAAATTGGAAATTCATTTTATTAAGATGGCTGTTATATGAGTTTGCAGAAAAAACATCTAATAAGGATCCGTTCTTTAAAGCATTATAATACTTTAATACCATTGGGTTATCTGGAGTAATGTCCATATTTCCAAATAAGTTTTCACCATTTGTAAAAAAGAATACAATGTACCTTCCGAGTCCTAAAAAAAGAAGAGCTATAATGCCTAAAATCCACTTATTGTTGATTTTGTAAAATGGAATCAATAAAATTCCCAATAGCGCATAAACCGTTAAGATATCACCAGCATAAAAAAGACTGTGTAGGTAACCTATTGATAATAAAAGAATTAATCTCCATAGAAAACGGCCGCCAAAATATTCCCCTCTTTGCGAAGCATTATCCATTTGGATAAAGAAACTCAGTCCAAATAGAAATGAAAACAAAGCGAAAAACTTCCCTCTTAGAAAGAGCCCTATAAAGCCATCGACAATATCATCTCCAATACCTTGATGCACAGCCTCATTAAAGCCTCCGGGTGCTGGTGCACCTATGTAATTCTCAACCATATGAACAATTACAATACCAGCTAAAGAGAACCCTCTAAGTGCATCTATAATTTCAATTCTTTGTTGAGGAAGGATAGTTTTGGTCGTTTTCATGATTGTTAGTTTGATGGATGATGATGTTCATAAGACTATAACTAACTGTAATTGTTACGTTTTAGGACAATTATTTGTTTTCTTAGTAAGTGAAAAGCTTAATTGGATTTTTTGTATTTTGGAACAAACATCATGAATATGCAAAACTGGTTTTATATTTTACTGATTGTACTTTCAGTTTATATTTTGATAAGCGTTTTGCTCTATTTCCTGCAAGATTACTTTTTGTTTAAACCTGAAAAACTTTCTAAGGATTTTCAATTTTATTATGACAATCAAGAAATTGAGGAATACAATATTGAAACCAGGGATGGTGCCACAATAAATGGGTTACGTTTTAAGGCGGAAAACCCTAAAGGGATTGTTTTTTATTTAAAAGGAAATTCAAAAAGTATTAAAGGATGGGGGAAGTTTGCCGTTGATTTTACCAGGCATGGCTATGATGTAATTATGGTAGATTATCGCGGTTTTGGAAAGAGTACGGGCAGAAGAACCCAAAAGGCGGTAAAAAGAGATATGCAGGTAATCTACAATAAGCTAAAAGAAAAGGTTTCCGAAAAATACATTATTCTGTATGGGCGTTCTATGGGTTCGGGATTTGCAACAAAGCTGGCCTCTATGAACAACCCCAGAATGTTGATATTGGATGCTCCATATTATAGTTTAAGTAAGGTTGCTAAAAAGTACATTCCTTTTATGCCACTATCGTTGCTTATAAAATTTCCTATGCCAACCCATAAATGGTTAAAGTACGTAAACTGTCCAATTCATATTATCCATGGAACCGATGATAGGTTAATACCCTACAAAACAAGTGTAAAACTGTCTAAAATTAAACCGGAACTCACAAAACTCTATACGGTAATAGGAGGAGGGCACAAGGATTTGAATACTTTTGAGTCCTACCATAAAATGCTTACCGAAATTATCACCACTCGCCCTCAAAAAGTCAACCTAGAGGGTTCAAGTATTAATGTAAAACATTCTTCAAAACGTGCCAATGCAAAAGCTTAAGCGTTTTGGTATTTTCATTTTAACCATTTTATCTCTTCTTGTTCTAATGCTTTATCTTCTTCAAGAAAAACTTATTTTTTTACCTACACAGCTTCCTGTTGACTATGAATATTCGTTCACTTCAGAGTTTGAAGAAGTCTTTTTGGACACTCCCGATGGAGCTCGACTAAATGCCCTTCATTTTAAAATAGAAAACCCAAAGGGTTTGCTGCTGTATTTTCATGGTAACGCAGGTGATCTTTCTAGATGGGGAGAGATTGCATCATCCTTTGTGGATTTACAATATGATGTTCTTGTAATGGATTATAGAAGCTATGGAAAAAGTACAGGAAAACTTAGTGAAAATGCACTTTATGCTGATGCACAATTGTTCTATGAGTATGCATTGAAAACCTATAGCGATGAAGATATTATAGTTTATGGTCGTTCTTTAGGGGCAAGTATAGCAACACATTTAGCTTCAAACCATACACCATCAAAACTGATATTGGAAACTCCTTTTTATAGTTTACTTGATGTTGCACAAGATCGTTTTCCTATTTTGCCAATCAAACAGGTTTTAAAATATAAAATGACCTCTTTTAAGTACATTCAAAAGGTAAAAGCTCCTATTCGTATTTTTCATGGCACTACAGACAATGTTGTTTCTTATGAATCTGGAAAAAGACTCTTTGATGCCATTCCACATGCTGATAAGAAAATGTACACGATAAAAAATGGAAATCACAATAACCTGAATGAATTTGAAGATTATAGAGATGGGATAAAACTAGAGTTGGAATAACCTTAGTCAAATAAATCTGAAGATAAATACCTATCTCCTCTATCGCATACTATGGAAACAATGGTTCCGCTATCCAACTTTTGAGCAAGCCTTAGTGCCACTGTAGCTGCTCCGCCACTGCTCATCCCAGAAAAGATTCCTTCTTCTATAGCCAGTTTTCTAGCCATTTCTTGGGCCTCTTCTTGACTTACTTCCATTACCGTATCCACTTTTTTTGGATTAAAAATCTTAGGTAAGTATTCTTCAGGCCATTTTCGTATACCTGGAATTCTGGAATTATCCGTTGGTTGTACTCCAACGATTTGAATATTTGGGTTCTGTTCTTTTAAAAAGGTAGAAGTGCCCATAATCGTTCCGGTTGTACCCATGCTAGAAACAAAATGGGTTACGCTTCCTTCTGTATCCTTCCAAATTTCTGGACCAGTAGTTTTATAGTGCGCCATCCAATTATCATTATTGGCAAACTGATTCAACATCAGATAGCCTTCTTCTTTTACCTTTGCTTCAGCATAATCCCTCGCACCTTCTATACCAACATCTGACGAAGTTAAGGTAACCTTGGCGCCATAGGCTCTCATGGTCTGGACTCTTTCCTTTGTAGAGTTCTCGGGCATAACCAGCTCTATGTTCAATCCATAAATTCCGGCTATCATAGCAAGTGCAATACCCGTATTTCCACTAGTAGCCTCTATAAGCTTGGAATCTTTGGTGATCTCACCACGTTCCAAACCGCTTTTAATCATGTTAAGTGCTGGTCTGTCCTTGACACTGCCACCTGGGTTGTGTCCTTCTAATTTAAAGAGCAATTTTACATTGGGGTTGGTATTTAAAACTTTGGATTCTACCAAAGGCGTGTTCCCAATAAGGTCAAGTACACTTTTAGACATTAGCAACCGTTTTTATTTTTATCTCTGGTGTATGAAAAACCGTTGAATTGGCAGGAACGGAAGCAGTTAGCCAAGCGTTTCCTCCTATAACAGAATTTTCACCAACAACTGTTTCACCACCAAGAATCGTAGCATTTGCATAGATGGTCACATTAGACATTATAGTGGGATGTCTTTTGGTTTTTTGAAGACTTTTGGCCACATACAGCGCTCCTAAAGTGACACCTTGATAGATTTTTACATTGTCATGTATTATGGCCGTTTCTCCAATTACCACACCGGTAGCATGATCAATAAAAAATGATTTGCCTATCTCAGCCCCAGGATTAATGTCAACCCCTGTTTGTCTGTGGGCGTACTCCGTCATCAATCTAGGTACTAGAGGGAACCCTTGAGTATAAAGCTCATGCGCCAATCTATAAATGGCAATCGCATAAAACCCGGGGTAAGCCATATATATTTCTTGAATGGAAAGCGAGGCTGGATCACAACTAAGAATAGCCTCCGCATCTAAATTCAGTTTTTCTAAAATTTCGGGCAAACAGGAAACATAATTGTCCCATACCTTGGTGCAAGGTCTTTCTAAATCCCAACATGCCAAGTTCACAAGCGTACTAAACTTTGCCTCAAGAATATCTAAGTTTTCGGCTACCGGCGTATTTACATCAAAAAGTGTGTAAAAAAGTTTGTTGGTAAAATTTTCAGTTTCCTCTTTTAACCTATAGTCTAAATAGGGTTGTTTTTTATGCCTATTCAGTTCTTCAATGATTTTTTCCTTATTCATGATGAAAAATAAAGTTTAAAAATAGCCAAATCGTTACCACTGGGTAATGGAAATGGCTAACTTTAGCTTAAAAATAACACAATATCTTAGTCCTGTGAATAATTCAGTAATTACAAAAGAGACTTTCAGTTTTCTAAAAGAACTTGCAACGAACAACAACAAAGAATGGTTTTTAGACAATAAAATCACTTTTAAAAAACATGAAGCCGATGTAAAGTCTTTTTATGAAAACGTTCAAGAGCGCTTAAACGTCCATGATGAAATTGAAAAAATGAAGATGTTCCGTATTTATAGGGATGTTCGTTTTTCCAAGGACAAAACACCTTATAAAACGCATTTCGCGGGATCGTTCTCAAGATTGGGCGCACATTTACGAGGGGGGTATTATTTGAGAATCAAACCAGGTGAAACTTTTATGGCCACAGGATTTTGGGAGCCCAACAAAGAAGATCTATTCAGAATACGCAAAGAATTAGAGATGGATGCTTCTGAGTTTAGAAATGTCATCAATAAAAAGTCATTCAAGGATATTTGGGGAGAGCTAGAAGGCGATGGTGTAAAAACTGCCCCAAAGGGATTTGACAAAGAGCATCAAAACATTGATTTAATCAAGAAAAAACAATTCATTTTCGTCAGAAACTTTAAAGACAAAGAGGTTTTGTCTACCTCATTTATTGAAGAAGTGGATAAATCTTTTAAAACGATTAGACCATACTTTGACCTGATGAGCGATATTTTGACAACCAATTTAAATGGAGAGTCACTTTTAGACTAGCACCTCATTTTCCAATAGCTGGACTTGATCCTTTAATCGTTCTATGACCATATTCATCATTCTTTTGTTCAAAGCAGAAGAGTTCAGTGTATAGGTTTGGTATTCCTCAACGGTGAACTGACCAATGACCATGCCTTTTAAAGAGTTTCTGAATTTGATGTCTTTTTGGATTGCTCTTTCTATGTAGCCCAACCTTTTTTCCAATGACAACTCATAAAAAGCATCCTTATGCTTATGAATGTAGTTTTTAAAAACCTCTACTAATAAAAAGTTTTGAAGTTTGATTACTGGGCGTAAAGTCTGGTTCTGAAATCGCTCATCTAAACCCATACTATCATACAGTTGAGCTTGTTTAATCTCTGGACGAATGTCCAAAAGATTCTTGGATCTTGAATCCATAATTGGAAGTTTTAATAAAATTACATAATCAAAAACCGCACAAAATTTACCGAGGCAATAGTTTTTAACGATGTTATGAACAGGGTTCATTTATTCATAACTTAGTCTTCTTATTACAAATTCCAATCCATGAAATTCGGAAAAGTAGAGCAACCAGAATTAGTAGATTTTACTATCCCTAAGGACCATCCAGATACCCAAGTGGTACTTTCCACAAGCAAGAAAAATGAAAAAACAAACATTTATGTTGGTTGTGCAAAGTGGAACAGGCAAGACCTTAAGAATTTTTACCCAAGGGGAACTAAGGATGAGTTGGTATATTATTCTTCACAATTTAACTGCATTGAGTTGAATGCTACTTTTTATAGAATCTTTCCAGCGGAACAATATCAAAAATGGTACGATAAAACTCCTGAAGGTTTTAAGTTCTTTCCAAAAATGACCAATGAGGTGAGCCATTTGAGAAGGCTTAATGACAAAGTATATGAAATAGCAGACCGCTATCTGGAGGTGACATCTCTTCTAAAAGATAAATTGGGGACTATTTTTTTACAAATGCACAACAACTTTAATCCCAAGAACTGGGATAGGGTAGTGCAGTTTGTGGAATACTGGCCAAAAGAATTTCCGTTGGCCATGGAATTTAGACATACAGACTGGTTTAATGATGAGAACGTAGCACAAGAGCTTTACCATTTGCTGCAAGAAAACAACATTGCCAATGTCTTGGTGGACACTGCTGGTAGAAGGGATTTAATGCACATGCGGTTAACGAACAACGAAGCATTCATTAGGTATGTGGGAGCAAATCATGCTTCCGATTATCCAAGAATGGATGATTGGATAAGTAGATTAGCAATATGGAGGAATTTAGGCTTGAAGAATATTCATTTTTTTGTACATCAAAACTTGGAGTTGGAATCCCCTTTATTATCTGCTTATTTTATAGAAAAACTCAATAAAGAATTTGACAGTAATCTTACTATTCCCAATACGCTGCACCAAAGTAAACCCAATACTTTATTTTAATAGGGAATACCTACCTCTACAAAGGTGTTTTTGGTATGATGGCGCGGAGGAATTGGAGCTGCCATACAACATGTAGATCCCAAATAGAACAACGACAATTCCTGTAACCTATTGATGTTGTTCCCAACACAAATGTTTTTGGAAAGCTTTATGGTGCCCACTGCGGGACCTCCAATAATGGATATGTACCACGTTCTGCCATCTTCATCTTTGATATCTATGTTATAGCGCTCATTTCTAAATGCCGGTAACGAAGGATTCTCCTTATATATCCATGGCCTGAGCACCACAAGATCCCCGGGCACATGCTGTATTCTTAATATGGTTCCATTTATGGGGGAATGTATACGGTGATAGTTTTTATTATGTAGAAAAACGTTGGTAAATGTATACTCTCTTGGTATTTGTCCTTTCTGTAACCCAAATACTGTAGAGATTGAACGCGTATCGGATTTTACCTGAACAAGATTTAACGCATGCACTTTATCGGCATCACACAACAGCCCTTCACAAGGCCAGACATAAGGACTTTCATTTTTTGGCAGCGACTTAAACTCACGAATAAAAAAATCCTGAAAGCTTTCAAAATCCTTTTTTCCATAAGGCGGCTTAAACTTATCTAGATAATTTTCATCCGAGTAATTTATTCTTATGTATGGTTTTATAATCTTTTTAGAAGCAGGTTTATTATAAAAAGAACTATACCAAGCAGAAATTTTACGTTGAATATTTCCTGGAAGGTTTCCCCAAATATCAACTGACAGGAATTTGTAAAAATGGGCACGCCATGTAGGTACTCTAAAAATGGTAAAGCTGGGGTCCGAATAATAATCCGAAGTAGCATTCATTTGTGTTAGATTAGTTTTGATTGATGTATGAATTTATTTTTATTTCAGTTTTTATGCGACTTAATTAAGAAAAGTTTATTTTAAGATTAACAAACTTTATAATAATTGAATCTTTTTGTTAAAACTCAAATGAAAGTTAATTGGAGTAATCAAAAGCCTAATTTTATTCTAAATGAACATGAAAACAATAGGCTAAATGAGATTTCACACAAGAAAGTGGGTTAAACCAGAGGACCTAAATGCCAACGGAACACTGTTTGGAGGAAAGCTCCTTGCATGGATTGATGAGGAAGCTGCACTCTATAGTATTGTGCAGCTAGAAAGCAAAAAAGTGGTCACTAAATATATGTCAGAAATCAATTTTATGAGTACCGCGGAAAAGGGCGATATCGTTGAAATTGGAATAGAAGTCATAAAGTTTGGGGTCACCTCAATATCACTTAATTGCGAAGTGAGAAACAAAATGACACATGAAAGTATTGTTACCGTTGATAATATTATTATGGTAAACCTGGATGACAAAGGTAATCCCAATCCCCACGGAAAAACCAAAGTGGAGTATGTTAAGGACCGTCTGGCAAAAAAAGAAAAAGAGGAGTTTTAGTTTAGAGAGGTGGCTATTGCCTGCACTTCATCTAATACTCTGAGCAAGTTTCCTCCCCATAGTTTTGCTATATCTTCTTCAGAATAATCACGCTTTACCAACTCTAGGGTAACGTTGAATGTTTCAGAGGCATCTGACCAGCCTTCAATTCCACCTCCGCCATCAAAATCTGAGCTAATACCAACATGATCAATGCCAATAAGCTTGACCATATAGTCAATATGATCAACAAAATCCGATACATTTACTGCAGGGGGAGCTGTATTATCCTTTGCCGCTTCAGCATTGGCCAATTTTATGATTTTTAAACGGTTTTCCATAAACTCAATCAACTCTTGATCCGTAAGGGTAGAGAATTGGGAACGTTCATACCAGTTTACTTCAAGAGAATCTGCTAGTTGTTTATGAATTTCTTTCAGGTATGCAGCTCTTGCTTCATGCTTCTCCTTATTTAAATATGAGCTAAACGCCACGGTTTGGACTACGCCACCATTTTCTTTTAATAATAAAAGCTGCTCGTCATCTAAATTTCTGCTATGATCGCACAACGCTCTAGCGGAAGAATGGGAAGCAATAATAGGTGCTTTGGATAACGCTATCATCTGTTTCATAGATTCTTTGGATGGGTGAGAAATATCTATCATCATTCCAAGTCTATTCATCTCTTTTACAGCACTTTTACCTAAATCACTTAAACCATTATATAGCCATAGACTATCCTTTTCACCCGTGTTGGAATCACAGAATTGACTATGTCCATTATGGGATAATGAAATGTAACGTGCGCCGCGTTTTTGATATTCTTCAAACTTGGACAAATCTTCACCAATAGGATAGGCGTTTTCCACCCCAATCATCGCTACTTTTTTACCTGATGCGCTAATTCGTCTTACATCATCAGAAGTCAGTGCCAATTCCATTCTGTCCGGAGCGTACACTTCGCACAATCTATGAATGGCATCAAACTTAGAAATGGCATTTTCTGAAGCTTTTGCATATCCTTCAGCATTTAAAGAATCTTGACCCGTATAGACAATCAACCATGCTACATCTAAGCCACCAGCTTCCATTTTTGGCAAATTCACCTGTGTATCCAAATTTTGGGTGTAATTGATGCTATCTGTAAAGTTCTTTATATTGATATCATCATGAGTATCAATAGTAATCACTTTTTCATGTATTTTTTTTGCTTTTTCCTCCAAGGTTTCGGTGTTTTTAGGATTCTTTTCTGCGCATGAAAATAGAATTGCTATAGCGCCCAATAGGTAAGAATATCTCATGTCTGTTTTTTTACACCTACAAATAAAGCAATTTGACAACAAAATGCACAGTGTATAGAACATTAAGTTGTAATCCCGTACCAAAATCAACATTTTTAGAGATAGTTAAAACCACTAATAATAAAAGATTTGGGGACACGAGAATTACTGACGTATTTGGAAAAATTGGAAATAGGACTAAGTAGCTTTTCTTATGAAGAATTGGGCACGGTAGAGGCAGGAAGGTTAAAAAAGTCGTTTGATAGTTTTAAAACGGGTTTGGAAGATAAAGTTTTTGGTGTTCCAGAAATGAACCAGTTGGAGGTAATTTATGAACAGATAGGAATTAATGGGGCAGAGAAAACCCTACCTGAACCACCTTCTGAGAATATACAAGAGACCCCATCAAATACCGAATTGCTTTTTTCCTTGATTCAATTATTGGAAACAACCAATTTGACCAAAAAGCAAGAGCGCATTGCAAAGGCCCTTAAAACGGTTAGCAAACATTTGAGAAATAATGATAGAGAGAACCCTGAGCATATGGAACATATAGGAAGCACAATCCCAAGCACCAAAATTGTAGAAGAAAATTTAGAATCAGTTTTTTCCACCCAAAAAGTAAACTTAAAACCTGTTTTAACGGAATGTATGGGCCAAATGGAGCTTTTGGAGGAGTTGATCAGGCTTTACAAACAAAATATATTGGAGTTTATAGGTGGTCTAAAAGTACACCTACAAACCAAGAATTTTAGGGGAGTGGATTTTGCTTGTCAAAAAATACAACCATGCCTTAGGATGATGAAAACGGTAAGCTTGTTAGAAATTACCAATCAAATGAGTACTGTTTGCAAAACAGATAACGATATAAAGTACCTTAACTTTCTATACAATCAGTTCTTAGTGGAATACCCAAAAGTTGAAGAGTTGGTTGATTTTGAAATTGATGTGCTGAGAGATATGTAAAAACCAAACCCAACATCATGAAAGATAGTAACCTACCTGAACATTTTCAAAGTATCTTTCATCAGTTGTTTGAACACGCTACTGATTTAGACTGTAAACTTATTCTTTTAAATCAAATTTTAGAGATAGGGGATGCCAAAGAGCTTCCGCTTCTTGAAGAACTTGAAAACAGCGAAAACCTCGCACTCAGCAATAAAGCATTTGAGGTTAAATGTGCGCTTTTGAACAAATTGGGGCGCCCGATCTCTAACGAGCGATCGCGATTACCCATGGATCTCTGTTTTATATATGATGAATTTGATATTAAGCCAGCGAAAGTAAAGGGGCTAAATATGGATTTTGAGGTTTCTCTGGACATTTTTGAATCAGAGAAAGAGAAACAATCTTAAAGCAAACTTCAGAAAAGTACTATTTTTCTTATAAAGTATATTTTTTGCGATTTCACAACTTATACTAAGAATTTCACCACAATTTATTGCTCCAGAATAATCTTTCTAATAGGTTTACGTTATAACAACAACCCAAAGATTAAACACCTAATACTATGTTATACGACACCTACGGAGAAGAATACTTGGCGTTCCTTCAGGAGCTTAATGAAATTTTAAGCATAAACGAACTGGCAGAGTTGGATTATTTATAGTAACAGCCCCAAACTTTATCTTATGAAAAATCAAAATCAAGAAAATACAGCTTACTTGAATTTTATTCAAGATTTAAATGAAATGCTTACTGACTTTAATATTAGTCAGTTGAGCCGTCCGTGATAGTTTAAAGTGTATATCATGAAAAAGGGGATGTTATAATTAACATCCCCTTTTTTATTGCTGTAAATCCTAACCTAGATAGGATTTTAAAATTTTGCTTTTAGAAGTATGTCTAAGCTTTCTAATCGCCTTTTCTCGTATTTGCCTAACCCGTTCCCGAGTAAGATCAAAAGTACTTCCAATCTCTTCTAAAGTCATGGACTGTTGATCTCCAATACCATAATACAACCGAACAACATCAGCTTCTCTTGGAGAAAGCGTCTCCAGAGCTCTGTTAATTTCAGTATTTAGCGATTGGTGCATTAAATCTTTATCAGGATTTGGTGATTCAGAAGAATTCAATACATCATACAAACTTGAAGTTTCTCCTTCCTTTAAAGGCGCATCCATCGAAACGTGTCTTCCAGAATTTTTAAGCGATTGCTTTACTTCTGTAACCGTCATATCCAGTTCCTTTGCAATCTCTTCAGGAGAAGGTGGCCTTTCATGGGCCTGTTCCAAGTAAGAAAATGTTTTTTTGATTTTATTGATCGAACCAATTTTGTTCAACGGAAGACGTACAACTCTAGATTGTTCCGCCAAAGCCTGAAGAATGGACTGTCTAATCCACCATACCGCATAAGAGATAAATTTAAACCCCCTGGTCTCATCAAAACGTTTAGCAGCTTTTACCAAACCCACATTACCTTCATTAATAAGATCTGGTAATTTTAATCCTTGATTTTGGTATTGTTTGGCCACCGATACCACAAACCTAAGGTTGGCATTGGTCAGTTTCTCCAAAGCAGCCTGATCGCCCTCTCTAATACGTTGAGCCAGTTCAACTTCTTCTTGGGCAGTGATTAAATCAATTTTGCTAATATCTTGAAGGTATTTATCTAAGGATTTAGATTCTCTATTAGTAACCTGCTTTATGATTTTTAGCTGCCTCATGTGTGTATTTAGTTTCTAGTGATTATAACTTACATGATACATCATAAAAGGGGATTTTCCAAACTACATTTGTTATTGTTATCAAAATGTTATGAGTTTCACCAAAACATGGGCAAAAATCACTATCAAAACAATTGTTGATAGTATCTTAATAGAAATGCTGAAATAAAGCTTAGCAGTAGTTCAAAAAACTCCTAATTTTGTAAGGTTTGATATTTTGGAACATTTAATCCATTTTTCCTTTGGAGATAGAAAAAGCAATAAGCAGAAAAACATTATACGATTACCAGCAAGAAGATCTAAAAAAGATTTTCAAGCATATTGATGAGCTACCGGATGGCACCAATATTTTGTACCAGCTGCCCACAGGTGGCGGGAAAACGGTAGTTTTTTCTGAAATCACCAGAAAATACATTCAGGATACGGGCAAAAAGGTCATGGTGCTCACCCACAGAATAGAGCTGAGCAGACAGACCTCTAAAATGCTTCACGGTTTTGGAGTAGCGAATAAAATCATCAATAGCGAGGTAAAAGAACTACAGGACCAAGACGATTATATGTGTTTTGTGGCCATGGTGGAAACTTTGAACAATAGGCTACAGGAAGAAAAGGTCACCATCAACAATATAGGTCTTGTAATTATAGATGAGGCACATTACAATTCTTTTAGAAAACTATTCAAATATTTTGAAGGTTCTACCATATTGGGCGTTACCGCCACACCCCTAAGTTCCAATATAAAACTCCCCATGAAGGATCATTACAAGCATTTGATCATAGGGGAATCCATTAAATCTTTAATAGAAAAGGAATTTTTGGCCAAGGCCAACCTTTATAATTATGATGTTAGCCTAAAAACCTTAAAACTGGGAATACACGGTGATTATACCGTAAAGTCTTCAGATGAGTTTTATGGTAACCATAGCATGCTTGGTAAATTGGTTTCTGCATATGAAGAAATTGCCAAGGGCACCAAGACGCTTATTTTCAACAATGGTATAAACACTTCGCTTTATGTGTTTGAAACCTTTAAAAAGGCTGGATATAACATTAGGCATCTAGATAATAAGAATACAGCCTCTGAACGAAAAGAAATATTGGAGTGGTTTGCCAATACCCCGGGAGCAATTCTAACATCCGTAAGTATTTTAACCACTGGTTTTGATGAGCCTACAGTACAAACCATTATCCTGAACAGAGCTACACGCTCACTCACCCTGTACTTTCAAATGATTGGTAGGGGATCACGAATTCTGCCCAACAAAAATGAGTTTTCCGTAATAGACATGGGGAACAATCTGGCCCGTTTTGGTCCTTGGGACTCACCTCTGGACTGGCAAGAAATCTTCCATTTCCCTGATTTCTACTTGGAAAACATTAAAAATGATGAGGATATAGAACGGGAGTTCGTTTACGAAATGCCAGATGAGCTAAAAGCAAAGTTCAGCAAATCTGAAAACATCACTTTTGATATTAAGCAAGAATACAAAAAAGTATTTGCCAAAGGAGGAAAATCCAAACTGGTGTTGGAGATGAGTATTGAACAACACGCTCAAATCTGCTTGGAGAATAGCGAGGATGTTTTTGATGCCCGTATTTTGGCCAAGGAGCTAAAAGAAGAAATTGCATACCGCGTGCGTCAATATTCCTACTGCATCATGAACAACACCAAGAATTACAAGGAATGGTTAGAGGAGGATTATGAACGCAAGCTACGCTCCAGTATCTCTAAAAAGTTCGCGGCACTAATGTAGCCAAGATGAAAAAAGTATTCTTTATTGGTTATGTGTGGCCAGAGCCAGCAACTACAGCGGCAGGTCATCGTATGCAGCAATTACTACAAGCTTTTAATGATTTGGGGTATTATATCGCTTTTGGTTCGGCGGCTTCTAAGACAATATATAGCTTGGATTTAGAAGCATTGGAGGTAGAAACCGTGACCCTACAATTAAATCACTCCAGTTTTGATGATTATGTTAAGGAGCTTGAGCCAGACATTGTTGTCTTTGACCGATTTATGACGGAAGAGCAGTATGGATGGCGTGTTGTCCAGTTTGCTCCGCAAGCACTTAGAGTTTTAAATACAGAGGATTTACATTCGCTACGAAAAGCACGGGAAGAATGCCATAAAAAGAATGAAGCTTTTACTCCCCAAAAATGGAAGCAACATGAAATGACACTCCGAGAGGTGGCGAGCATTTACCGCTCAGATGTTTCTTTGATGATTTCTTCTTATGAGATGGAATTGCTTCAAAATGAATTGGATATCCCCAAAGACATGCTCATTTATCTCCCTTTTATGCTAAGAAAACTCACAAAAGAGGAGATAGGGGAATGGCCTACGTTTGAAGAACGAAAGGATTTTGTTTGCGTGGGCAACGGCAAGCATGCGCCTAATGTAGATTCCATTATCACCCTAAAAAAGACTATTTGGCCTTTAATTAGAAAGGCATTGCCAAACGCCGAGTTACATATTTATGGAGCTTATCTACCCAAGCAGGTTTTGGAAATGCAGAGCCCGGCAATAGGGTTTCATGTAATGGGTTGGGCAGAGGATTTGGAAACTGTATTCCAAAATGCCAAAGTAAGTTTGGCTCCTCTACAATTTGGTGCTGGGATAAAGGGAAAATTGATTACTGCCATGCAAAACGGAACCCCAAGCATTACCACAGCCATTGGGGCTGAAGGTATGCATGGAGATTTACCTTGGAATGGAGCCGTATGCAATGATTGGGATGCTTTTGCAATAGTCGCTGTAGAACATTACCAAAACAAAGAAAAGTGGGAGGTAGCGCAAGTGCAAGGTGTTACCCTGATTAATACCCTATATAGCAAAGAAATACTACTAGAAAGGCTGCAAAAACAATTGAAGCAGCTACAACAGCATTTGGAAGAGCACCGAAATAACAATTTTATGGGACGACTGCTACAGCACCAAACCTTGGCAAGCACCAAGTATATGGCCAAATGGATTGAAGAAAAGAATAGGGGATAGGGGAGTTTCGTTATCGTTAAATATATGGCAAGTTGGGCAGAAAACAGACAATTATTTTCGGTTTAGCCACAAGCCAAATGTTTTGTATTTTGTTTTAATTTTTCTCTTTTAATAACAAATCAAAAGATTTGGCGACTTTGTAAATAGACACAAACTTTTCGATTAAACACTAATCGCCCAATTTGCTATATATAGTGTTCTAAGCCGTTTTGTTTTTCCATCCTCTCTTTTCAAAACTCCGCACATTGGAGCTACTTTTTATGGATTTCAGATATTCCGCAAGAGTTTTCAATTCAGAGTCATTTTGGTCTCCTTCAAATGCACTCACATAAACTGCATTTCCGTAATTGTCTTTTGTTTTTTCAGGAGAATCATCAATCATTAATATCCGTTCAATTGAGAAGCCTTTCTTTTTTACTTTTTTAAGTCTTTTTTCGTGAACATATTCATCAAGTTCATAATCTCTTTTTGTTGTACAACGAGTTCTTCCCCAAACAAACTCGAATTCAATATTTGCAGGTTTAATTTTTTCAACTATTTCCTCAACGTATTTATCGTCAGCGGAAGACCAAACAGCTAATTTAAAATCAGCACTCATAGATTCCAGAAACCATTTAAGATTTGGTCTTCTATAAATGAAATAATCGGCATATTGAAAGTCAAAGTCAATTTCGAGTTTTCGCTCAGTTGCGTGAATTAGAGTTTCATCTAAATCCAATACTAATAATATTTTATTTTCAATTTCCAAATTTCGGTAATGGCTTAGAAAGTATTAGCTAAGAGGAGTTTTAATTCCTGCTTAGCGAGCGATAACGAAGTTCGTTGAATTTTCTCTCAGAATCAAGAGGTGCTGTGGTAGATTGTCATCTGTTTTTCAACAACTAACATATTGTTTTTTTAGACAGAAGTACAGGAATTAAACCTTTACTCTAACCGTTCAATAATTTTATTTGCTGTAGCATTCAACTTTTGATGTATGGTGGGACCAGAGACATTGGTTAGAATAATAACTCCAACTTTAGATTCGGGAATTATGGTTAGCCAACTAGAAGTCCCATAGGCTCCGCCATTTTGAAAGATTTTAGTGGGATTTCCTCCATTCTTAAAGATTTGCCAGAACAAACCATTTTCGAAATCCCCATATTTTCCATTCAATAATTCTTGATGGGAAATTTTCACTACCTCATTTTCTTCGTTTAGCTGAAATTCCATATACTTTATCATATCATCCAGTGTAGAAAATAGCCCACCTTCTGCCTTCATTTCTTTTTCAGCTCTTGAGGGCATCACCAAACCATTAGGGTTGAGCCCCAAGGCCAACAGTTTTTTATCTTCCCCGGAAGGAACGGTAATACGAGTTTTCGTCATTTGAAGCGGTTTAAGGATATGTTCGGATAACAATTCCTCAAATGGTTTATCATACATGTTTTCCAAGCAATAGCCTAGCAAATTGGCTCCGACATTTGAATAACTGAATTTGAATCCAGGAACCGTGTCCAATGCTACTTTATGTAGTTCCTCAAAAAATTGAAATTTACTAAATCCAACCTGTAGTTTATTGATTTCATAAGGAAGATTATCCCAATCCGGATTTTCAAAGAGTCCAGGGCTATCAGGAAAAATTCTTGGTAAGCCATTGGTATGAGTAACCAAATGACAAAACGTAATAGGTTTTTGATTGAATTCTAAGTTTGCGAAATTCTCGGATAAATGCTTTCTAATATCATCATCAATAGTTGCTTTCTTTTCCAAAATGGCTTGTGCCAGCAAGGTTCCAGTAAACGTTTTAGTCAAAGAAGCTATTTCATACAAAGTATTATCATTTGGTGTTTCCCCTGTAGATAATTTACCTACATGAAATTTATACACTTTTCCATTTGTAATAACTCCTAACGAAATTGCTTGTATTTCTTGGTTAAGTAATAAGGAATCACATTCTGACTGAATCATTTTATAATCGTTCTGCTCATTTTGACTACTTATTATGCCAGAAATTGTCAAAATGGATATTAATGCTAATTTGAGTTTCATTGTTTTTTTTATAACAGATATACTTAAGGAAAAGAAAATAGTTACACTATTCATTGTTTTTTTCTAATGAATTTTAAAACATGGGGGGGCAACTATTTTTAATCCTTTAGAAACTTGTCATTTCGAAATGAAAATAATATTGATTAATTGACGAAGGAATATTTAACCATTTTATTAGCTTAGGGGAAATAAATTCTTCTATGAGTGGTTTAAGGGTAGTTTTTCTGGTATTTATTTTTGTGTTTTACAACCAATTAAATGGTCAAATCTCTGTTAAAGGCACTATTATTGAATTTGATTCAGGTAAACCTGTAGATTTTGCCAATATTGGAGTTATAGATAGGGCCAAAGGAACCGTTTCAGATTTTGATGGCACTTTTAAATTCGAGTTGGATGAAAATGAAATCAATCAAAAAGACACCCTTCAAATATCTAGAATAGGCTATAAAACACTCAAATTTTCTACCCAAGCGTTTCTCGATATTCTAAAAATCAATCCAACCATTGCACTGGAACCGGTACCTTATCAGCTTGAAGGGGTTACTGTTAAAAGTAGTGATGCTGACAAAAGACGAGTTGGGTATCAAAGCAGTTCCAAACGGCTCTTCGGATTTTGGAATGATAGTCTGGCCCTGGGCGGAGAGCATGCTTCTAAAATATTGTTGCGACGTGGACCTTTGAAACTGGAAGATGTTTCCTTTAATATCATCGCCAATATCTCGGACAGTTTGTTGGTACGTGTAAACGTGTATGAGTTTGAAAATGGGCTTCCCGGTAAAAATATCTCCAATGGGAATATTTTGCACACCATAAGACAACGTCAAGGTACTATTGCAATAGACCTTTCCCCCTATAATATAGTAGTGGATTCCCATTTTGTTATAAGCTTAGAACTTTTGAAAATTTACGGGAGTAGGGTAGGTATTGGAATTTCCGCCTTTGATGATGGGTCTAGGTCATATACCAGGTTATTGAGTCAAGATCGGTGGAAACGCATGCGAAAAGGATTTACCATTGCTTTCAACCTAAACACCTCAGCTGTAGAGAAAGAAGAAAAGATTGTTGAAACAAAAGCCAAGCTTAGAGATAAATCCAACAACATAATGCTACTTTGGGACACTTCGCTATCCATGGAGGATAGAGATTTGGATAAAGAATTCCGTTTTCTGGACAACTACTTTAAAAACTGGGGGGATGTACAGGTAACTTTTCAACCGATGGGCTATCATCTTGGGGAAAGAACGTCTCATAACATTAGTAACGGTAATTGGGATACGCTAAAAAAGGCCATTGAATCCACTACTTATGATGGGGCCATTGATCACAGGCTTTGGCAAAAAATAAAAACCTCTCAACAAACCTTGTTCTTTACCGATGGGAAAAACTTTTCCGTGGATGCTACCAAAGACTGGTACGGAACGCTGTTTACCATAAGCGGTGATAATACTGCCAATCACACTCTACTTAAAGAAATTGCAGAAGACCATGGAGGCAACTACATCAATCTGGAAAAACTGGATAATATGGCGCTGGCGGTTCAATTTACGGAGCGCTATATGGTGGACAATTTGGAATACACAAACCGAACGGCTCAGAAGTTTTCTGAGGTTACGGGTAGTGTAGGTGATTTGGATACCCCCTTACAAAATGTGCTGGTTAAGGTGCGAGATAGTGATAGACAAACCAGGACAAATTCTAGAGGTAATTTTTCCATTGAAGCACTTAATGGGGAGGTTTTGGATTTTTCATACCCAGGAAGAGAGGCTACTTCAACAGTGGTAAATACATCGGCACGAATGCTGAAGATCATTATGCCCGTAGGTGTAACGGCCTTGGATGAAGTGGTATTGGAGGAAAATGCGAGATTAAAGGAACTTCACAAACCCATAAACAAAAATATCAATACACGTTATGGTGTTCTGGACATGAATAAAGTTGGTTTTAGTGTTAAGCAAATGGAAGGTTCGGAAATTAGTATAGCAGCACAGACACTAATGGATGCTCTAGAAGGCAAATTTGCAGGTATTGACGTGGTAAGAAAATATCCAGAAGATTATGAAATAGTAATGTACAGGAGAAAGCCAATGTCTTGGGACGTAGACGGGCATGTATATCCTGCTGATAATCCTCCATTACACATTAGCCTTCAAAATATAAAAGACATTACGTTAATGCCAGCTGCTTGGTCAGCTGCCAGGTATGGTAGTTTGGCTCCTGGTGGAATCATCATTGTGCGTACCATAAGCAATACATTTGATGATATAGAAGTCACTGAAGATTCTAAAAACAAATCACAAAACACATACTCCAATGATGCTATTGAGCTGGCCAATGGTTTAGCAAGCAAGCCACTTTATACACAAAGAATAGCAAATTCGCCTACAGTGGATAAGGCCTACACACAATATGTTAGTGATAGAAAAAACTATGGGCACACCCCCAGTTTTTATTTTGAAGCCAGCAAAATCTTTGATGATCATTGGAACGATCCAAGAAAAGCAAACAGTATTAAGTCAAATCTATTGGAGCAATTTCCCGAGCAAATAGATGCACTCAAAATTCTTGCTTATGCCCATGAGGAAGAACAGCAAAAGCAAGAAGCCCTTTCCATTTATAAACAAATTCATGCCATTAAAGAGACTCCACAGGCAAAACGGGATTTAGCAAAAATGCTTGTTGAAGTAGGGGAGTATAAAAAGGCATGGAATATGTACAAGAGTTACATTGCTATACAGAACATACTTGAAAACAATGGCTTGGACCAAATTGTTAAAGAAGAGATGCTAAATCTGTTGCAAAGCCATAGCGAGGAAATTGGGGTAGACAAATCCAAATTCACGTTTGGGGAACAAAGTAATTTTAGCTTATTGGTTGAATGGAATGACCCCAATACCCAATTTGAGCTTCAATTTGTAAATCCTCAAGGCCAGTATTATAATTGGAACAATGCGACAGAAATTGCTAATGAAAAACGGTTGCAAGGTGCGCTATCTGAAAGTTTTGACATTGATGATATGCAGCAAGGACAATGGTTGATTAATATGACTTATTTAGGCAATCAAGTTAATTTGCCTACTTACTTAAAGTTTACGCTTAGGAACAACCAAACCAATGAGGAAGATGTAAAAATGATTACGTTACGACAGCGAAATGTAAAATATAAAGTCATGAACTTGTCCAATAACGGGATGCTTCCGTATTAGAGATTTGTCACATGTTTTATTTCCGGTAGTCCAGAGCGGGTTTTCTATCTCCCAATAGTGCTTCATACTTAAAATCAGCACCCCTTCTCTCATTGAACTCAGCTTTCACTTCGTTCAATAATTTAGGTGATTTATAAATATCAATTGCGGTAAGCGCCATTGTTTTTGCAGCTACCATCATCCCCTTAAAACCAATTGATGTACCTCCCGCAGCAACCGCCTGCCAGCTATGTGGTGGTGTTCCGGGTACCCAGGTTGCTGTTCTAATTGCAGCAGTAGGTGCATTCCAGCTAACATCGCCTGTATCTGCAGAGGCTTTACCATAAGTAAAAACCATTGGTGCAATGGCACTCGCATTGGACAATGGTTTCGCTGCTCCCAAGCTCTCTTGCAATTCCTTCGCAAAATCAATGTCTTGTTGGGTATAATTAACACCCCCAACGATGGATAAATTTGTATGCATTAGTGTAGCTAAGGCTTCATTGGGTAATCTTTCATAAGTTCCGCCGATAATTTCAAAGGTCATCGTAGTTTCTGTTCCAATCGCGGCGCCTTCAGCAGCTTTAACAACTCTATCCCAAACAGCTTTTACTTCTTCTCTGTTGGCATGGCGAACTACATAGTAGACCTCTGCTTCCGCTGGAACAATATTAGGGGCATCACCACCTTTTGTAATAACGTAATGGATACGGGTAGACTCTGTAGTGTGCTCTCTCAACATATTTACCAAATCGTTCATTCCTTCAACGCCATCAAGTGCGGAACGCCCTAACTGCGGAGCTGCGGCGGCATGAGAGGAATTCCCCTGAAATCTAAATTTTCCTGAAATCGTTGCAAGATTGGTCCCTGGGTTAGAATTATTGGCATCCCACGGGTGCCATGAAACAATCGCATCTATATCATCAAAAAGTCCTGCACGTACCATATATACTTTTCCAGAGCCTCCTTCTTCGGCTGGAGTGCCATAAAACCTAATTGTTCCAGATTTTCCTGATTGTTTGAGCCAATCTTTTGCTGCAATAGCTGCAGCCATTGAACCTGTGCCAAATAGATGATGTCCACAAGCTTGTCCTGGCGCTCCATCAACTCTTGCTTTAAAAACTGGTTCTGCCGCTTGAGACATGCCCGGGAGTGCATCAAACTCACCTAAAATTCCTATCACCGGTGTTCCAGAGCCATATGTGGCAGTGAACGCAGTAGGGATGCCTGCAACTCCCTTTTCTATGGTGAACCCTTCTTTACTGAGTTCCTCTTGCAAAAGGGCAGAACTATTCTCCTCTAGATACCCTAACTCAGGATTTTCCCATAATTCGTTTGCAATGCCAGCATAATGGTCATATTTAGACTCCATAGCATCGATTATCTTTTTCTTGTCTTTTTGTGCAAGGGCAAAAGAAGAAACAAGAACGACTAGGGATGTAAGTAGAATACGTTTTTTCATTTTATGGTGATTTTGAACGAAGTTCGATGAATTTTCCCTTAAAATCAAGAGGATATAAGTTCTATGGTAAACAACTTCAATCGCTTACTTCAACAATAGTCTCTACTTCACATGCCAGGTTCCAGGGCAAAGAACCCATCCCAACAGCGGATCTTGCATGTCTACCTCTTTCTCCGAAAACCTCAATCAATACATCAGAATACCCATTGATCACCTGCGGATGGTTTTCAAAGGAAGCATCGCAATTTACCATTCCCAATACTTTTACAATTCTCACCACCTTGTTCAAATCCCCAATCTCTTCTTTCAATACTGATAAATGGTTGATTGCAGTCAACCGAGCTGCTTCATACCCTTGTTCAACGGTTAAATCTGTTCCTACTTTCCCTATGGTACGTTCCCCGTCATGGGATATTGGGCCATTTCCAGATAAATAGATTAGGTTGTTGCTTCTGTTGGCCAATTTAATTTTTAGGCCTGGCGGAATTTTTGGAGTATGCAGTTCAATGCCTAACTCAGCTATTTTTTCTTCTACATCATAGTCATATAGCGGAGTTTCTTTTTTTTCTTCTTTTACTTGTGATATGCAACTTGTGAATAGAATAAGAAGTGAGAAGTATAAATATTTCATAGTGTTGTTTTAAATAGTGCTGCTGAATAGATGAGATAAGCATCAACGGTTTAAAACGAATTTCGATGAATTTTAATTCATAATCAAGAAGTTGTGCTATTGGTTTTTAGTAAGGCGTCTTACAGCGACCCATTGTTTTAACATATCTCTGGCATCTTGTGCCGGGTAACCTAAAACCGTTTTTCCCGCTTCCACATCATTCATAACTCCAGAGCCAGCACCAACGGTGGCACCTGAATGTATGATGGTGTGGTCTTTAATAGAGGCGCTTCCACCAATAATAACACCATCACCTAAAGTAACAGAACCTGCAAGTCCACTATGTCCTGCCATAATACAAGAACGTCCCATAACGCTGTTGTGAGCTATTTGCACCTGGTTATCAATTTTACAACCGTCACCAACAATAGTGGAGCTGAATTTTGCTCTATCCACACACGAATTGGCACCAATTTCAACATAATGCCCAATGATGACATTCCCTATCTGCGGTATCTTAACCAGTCCTCTGCCATCCTCGCTTGGTCTATATCCAAATCCATCAGCCCCAATGCTCACATTAGCATGAAAAATGCAATGACTGCCAATAATACAACGCTCACGAATGACGGTTCCGGACCAAACAACAGTATTATCACCGATAGCGGTTTCATCAAACACACAAACATTTGGGTATAAAATTACTCCGCTGCCCAATTCTACATCTTTACCTACATAACAATTTGCACCAATCTTACAGCCATCACCAATTTTTGCGGTTTCATGTATCACGGCAGTTGGGTGTATATCTGTATCAAAAACAGGTGTTGAAGGATTAAAAAGCTCCAATATTTCTGCCATGGCCAAATCGACATTTTTTACTTTAAGGAAAGCACGATTTTCGCCAGGTTCAATGTTTTCATTACAGCTTACAAGGGCAACGCTGGCTTTTGAATCTGCCCAAAACCGCTCATATTTTTTACTTCCAATAAATGTGATTTGATTACAGCTTGCTTTTTGCAATTCCTCAGGGCCTTCAATTTTTTGGGTGGTATCGCCTATTAGCTCGCCCTTTAAAATGTTGTTGATTTCACTTACGGAGTACGATGTCATTATAGTTTTGGTGTTGGTTAGTTGTTTGTAAATCTAACGGGAAAAAAGTGAAATCAAGATTATTTTTCAATGCAAGTATTTTAACAGGTCATTTATTCACATTTAAAAACCCCAAATTTCATTTGAATTTATCCCGTTTAATAACGATTTTACCTAAAATAAGAAACTGTAAGATGCACGATTACATGCCTGACTGAAGAAATTCTCAAGAGGCCTTTTGCTTGCTTCGATGTGGTTTATTATTTGTCCCTAAGGTTCTCAATAACCTGGGTGACCACCCAAAAAATAATGGCTTTTCCTTCAGCTAATTACGTGTGAAAGAATAAGTATTCCCCGTCTGGCATTACACTACCATATATATCCTCAAGTTAGGTGTTTATGTCTTCTCCCATATTAATAACAGGTCCCCACGAATCATTTTCTTGGCGAAAACTGATATACAAATCCGAATCACCGTACCTACCTTCTCGTTCACTATCCCAAATTAAATAACTTTCATCTGGTGCAATGAAGGGGTGAGCTATCCATAGGAAAAACTTCAGGAATTATACCTGGCGGTTTTTGGCCAAGGAGAGAATTTTCTAAGGGTGGAAAGCTAGAAGCTTTTTCAATATTTTCTTGGGCAAAGACAGTGTTTAATGCTATAACGATTGTCCGTATTAATAAGTTAGTAGTTTTTGTGTTCTACTTATGCTAACATGTTTGGCATCCATTAAGATATGGTCTCGTTTAATGTGTTGCAATATGCGACAACGAAGTTCGTTGATTTTCGCTATAAGCTCAAAAAATGTAATGCCCTAGATCCAAGCATTCTTAACTCCAACCATAATATATAAATACCAAAGCAGTGGTATCAAAAAAACCATGAGCAGCAATATTGAACCACAAGTCGTCTTTACGGATATGAAAAATGATGGCATATAGCATACCCAGAATTCCTGTTAGTATTTGACCACTTATTCCTTGATACGCGTGAATCCACCCAAAAATAAACCCAAAGATTAGAATATTAACTACAAGACTTATTTTGCTAGAACCAAAGAACTTGGTAAACTGTCTCATTAAATATCCTCTAAAGACAATTTCTTCACCAAATGCTGCTGATATCCAAATAAAAACAAGTAAAATCATTGTGGCAGGCAAGTTCCCCGTATAAGTTTCAAAGGCAGAAAAGTCCATGGGTTGTCCTGTAAGATGCGTCACACCTGGCACCATTATGTAGTAATAAAACAGAAAAAGAGTTGTACCAAATAGTGGCGCTGTTACTAATAGACTTTTTGCATTTATTCTTTTACGTTGAAAGCCTAAAGACTTAAAACAATCTTTTTTATACTCTATAGCACTTGCCAATAATAATATTAATGCTGCTATGATTATTTGATCATATCTTGATAGGTATAGAATACAGCAAAGAATAACGGCGATTACAGGTATTAGTTTTGTAGTTAAAAAGGTCTTATTCATTTTTTTTATCGTTTTTAATTTTAAACGAAGTAAAAACGATAAAGCAAGATAAACAGTGATATACAGACCATTTTTACTGAATGGTAGCAAAACAATAGCTGAATAATCATTGTATTTTATAGCTTACCCTCTAACCAGTTCATAAATTCTTGTTTTTTATACCTACTAATGTTTATCTGAAAAGGTTTTTTGCTGGCAATAGTAGGTTTGAGTAGCACAGATAGTTTTCCATTTTCTATGGACTGTACTTGTTTAACAGAGCGGGGGTGAAGGATTATTTGTCTATTTGCTCTAAAAAAACTTTGTTCGCTGATTTTACTTTCAACTTCATTTAAAGTGAAATCAGTAATAATGGAACTTCCATCAGTTTTTATTACGTATACTATTTTGTTTTCACTGTATATAAAGGCAATTTCAGGATACTTAACTAAGGTTAGTTTACCACCTTGTTGAACTTTAAGTGTGCCTTTTATGGAGATAAGCTTGTGGAGTTTATAAATATCAGGTGCAAATAAAATGGCAATTAGGAGCGTGTTCAGTAGTAAGGTAACCAATAGCCCTGTTAGTAGATAATAAATATTGTATGATTCAGTTCCATTAATGAAACCATTTAAACCAAAATACAAAGAGATATATAGTATGGTAATATAGCCTAACGTTGAAAACAGGAAACGTAATAGTAGTTGCGTGTTCGTTTTTTTAGCGAAGTATTTGTTTTTATAATATTTGAAATTAAAGCTAGCGATAAGAAATACTACACTTCCTGCAATAATTGAAACAAGAATAGGCAATAAAGGAAATTTATAATCTCTATGAAATGGGAAATTTTCTGGCTCCGTAAGATGATTGACTAAAATAGATAGCATTATAATTATAAAGCCATTTCTCACCCAAAAATTTGAAAAACGAATATGCTTTTTAAAAGAATTTATTATGGTTTTCATTAAAAATTTTAATCTATAGTCTTGTTCTTTTAAGTTTATGCATAAGGTTTAAGATATGTTCTCGTTTTAGGGAACAATATCAACCAACAACGAAGTTCGTTGATTTTCCCTATAAACTCAAAAAATGTAATGTTCTAGTCCCAAGCGTTCTTAACAGCTAAGCAACTATTTTATTCTAGTTGTCAAAATCATATAAATAGAAGAAAAATAGGAGGCAGGAAGGTGGTTTCGATATGGTTTGTTGCGTGGTTAAGCACGTAATTTAGCAAATAAAAACCGAATAGGAAATCCGAAAGGATTTTCGTAAGTAGGCTAGAACTAGCAATAAATTATATACGGTGTTACCCAACGTTTTTTTCTTTCAGAATTTGTTCTGCTACTTTAATTGCTTCCTTTTGATATTTACTTTTATTTTCAACAATATATTTTAGTTCCTCTTTAGTTTTTACCTTATAACTTTCTTTCAGTTTTTCGGTTCTACTTTTCGGCTTGTATTCTATTGGTTTTAATTCAATTCCTTGTTCCGTTTCTGATTTGTCAATATATGGAATAAGTCTAAATCTGTACTTTGTGTCTTTAACTTTATCTTCTTCTAATAAAAAGTCCTGAAGTAAAGTCGTAAGATAATATCGGTCTCCATTATCAAAGGTCAAGTCCCAATATCCAAAATCAGAGAAAATTGTTGGAATTCGATAGTTTTTGTCAATTGCATTTTGCCAATATTTTCCAAGATTGTAAATTGAATGTTTAACTTCATTCAGTGAATATTCTTTAGTTATTCCGTTTTCAATAATTGAAATTTTATTGGAATTCTTGTCAATAGAAAATTCCGTTTTTTTATTGTTCTTATAATAGTTTATTAAAAGATAAATTGCTGGTCCGTTAAACAGAATGAAAAATTGTCCAATTGTAATTAGAATTACAGTCGGATTATAAACTTTAAAAAAGAAATAGTTCAAAACATACAACAGAAATAGAATAATAAGATTTGTTCTTATTAATCTCAATATAGACTTTGAATTTAATTTGTAAGTTGCTGTCTTCAAATGTTGGGTAACGTTTAAGATATGGTCTCGTTTTAATGAGCTATATCAACCGATAACGAAGTTCATTGATTTTTCTCACAGAATCAAGCGGTTATACCCTAGGTTATCCCATATTTTTCAACAGCTTATCTCATGTGATATAAGACCCAATGCAATACCAGAGAAGAATTTAATTTTCTCAATCACTATGCTTTCGGGAAAATAATCAGAAGAAGACACATTAGGGCTTAAACAAACTCAAATAGAGTCTATTTTAAGTGTTCATTTGCTATATCAAAGTTAAAAGAAGCTTTACCCAATGTCGCTTTCCAAAAATTAAAGAGACTTCCCCATGAGTCATTGGGGTCGCTTTTTAATGCAAAATTTTCAAGATTGGAATTTAGCGTATCTATTTTATCTTGAGAGAGATTATCGGTAGAAACCACAACCACCAGCGCATTAAACTCCGTCTGGGCGTTTTCAGAAGAGGGGACACGAGCGCCGTTTTCGGCAATAATATCTTCTGGCGTTAAAATAGTAATGGCATCAGCTGTAAATACACCAAATTCCGAGGTTGAACTTGGGTTCTCCGCTACGGTTACTGCTTCAAGCTCACTGGCATTGATGAGTCCCATGGCGTAAAGCTCCAAATTTGAATAAGGCACTGAATTTCCGCCATTTGCTACCAAGCCAAACCCAACTTCACCATCTACCAAGCCTCGGTATGTGTTACTTCCTAAATCTTCAATTTCGTCAAAACCACCCAATTGTCCGCCAACACTTGAGTAACCCCAATGACCGCCAGCAGTGGTAGGGATAAGGCCATGATTACTCCAGTAATGTAGTATCTCATGCAAAAATGGGCCATTTCTTATATACTCTACCCTTGGCATATGGATGACCGTTTTAAGTTTTCCGGCGGAACCAAACGCAGCAGTATTGTTCCAAACACTTCTTCCAAGACCCTGTATATCATTTTTTGCCGGGGTGGACAACCCAAAGTACAGACCAGCTGGTTGTGAGTCTTCTACATTGAGAATGATGATAAAATCATAATCATCATTAAAATACTCATATACTTTATTTGAGACCATTTGCATATCCCCCTCGTCCGTAATGAATTTGTTGTACTCACTTTCAGAAAGTATAAGATTAGTGAACATCTGTTCCTCATCTATAGTGAAACCAGTTTCAAGAGTTAGGGTATCGGGAGTATCTGTATTGTCGGGATTATCAACCACCTCTTCATCGGAATCAGGCATGTCTTGTGCTGATTCATCAATACCGTCTTCTTCCTTGCTACAAGAAAGAATTAAGACGGAGAGAAAAAGAAATGTAAATAGATGAATATAAGATTTGAGGCTATGCATAGTGTTCTTGTTTAATAAGTTGAACGCATGGCAACAAAACATATTTTAAATGGAGTAGGGATCTCGATAAAGTGCAACTGAGTATTGCATAGCATATTTAAGATTATTTAAGAACATCTATATCCAGAAGTTGTGGTGTTAAACCTTCATGCCTTTCGAAAATGGGGAAAGCCCCTTTCTTGACCTCTATTATTCGTAAAGGGTATTCTTGAATAAGTTCTTTTTGTTTTTCGTAATATAATTCATCATACGATTCTCCGAATACTTCTATACTTTGAGCATTGCGTAAATCAAGTACCGCCGCAAAGGAGTTTTGAACTACAAAGAAATAGTCTTTAAAAATTGTATCCTTGTTGAAAGAAATAGTGATTACATAGTCAGGATGCTTTTTAATCAAGTCTTTTATATGCTCCCGAAATTCTGAGGCGGAAATTTGTTTATTATTCAACAAGTATACATTTGAATGAATAAGCTCCACTAAAATCTCAAAGTGACCTTTTTCACTTCCATGGAAATTTTTAGAATGGTATTGATTGACCATTGAAAACATATAATTTTTATAATATTTCCGGTCCAACTCAAAATCCTTGGGAACCACCCCATAGCTTAAATATGAGATATTAAGGTTAGCTAGTTCTTTTTTTAAAAGCTGTAAATAGTCCATTTTTATTGATGGAGAGATATTTAACTGAAATTGCACACTGTTACGTATTCCTGACCATCGTCTATTTTTTTCTTCAAGTATTTTGTCAGGTAATGTTTCAAAAGAAAAATATTCGCTGTCCATTATAAGTAAGGGCTCAGAGTTTAAACTGTCATGAATATCAATCATATAAATCCGTTCTATTCTTTCTTGGTTATTCTGTATTTCAAAATAGTCTGATTCAGGCAATTCCAAATTATGCTGATGATAAATATTTTTGCTCAAGACATATTCATTGAGTGACTTATAGTCTACAATATTGATTCTAGATAGTCCAAAAGACATTAATGAAATAATAAGTGCCGAACCCAACATCCACTTGAACCCAATGAATTTGTATTTCCGTAAAAACCCAACCCAGGTTTGAAGAAACAACACAACAATAATCAATACGAATAAGTAATTGTACTTGGGGTAAAAACTAAAAACATAAAAATCGGCACTGGTATATGAAGTGCTGAACAGAACTGCATACATTACAGCCAGTTTTGAGAACCAAGCAAGAAAAAACCAATTTAAAACCTTGTGGTCTGTGACAATTTGCATTCTATGTCTATAGTTTTTCTCATAAATTCTTTTAGGTCTTTCAAACCAAATGGAAAAGCAAATAGATTGCCCCAAGATAGTCGATAGAAATGCATAAAAAAGGTTGTAAAAATTCACCTCTTCTTCAGATAATATCCAGATATCAAAAAAATCGGATATATGAAAGACTCGAAGAATTTCCCTGGACATGTATAGCAGAAAATAAAAAGTAACCGCATAGCAAGTACCTACTATAATCCCAGAAAAAAATGTAAAATTTGATTTTTGGATTAGATTGGGTGATTCTTTTAAAAAATTTCTTGGTATTGCCATATCAATTGGTCTACAGTAATATGTTGATAGATTTAATATTTTGTTACAATCAAAAGGCTACCAACATTATTATTTACAAAAAACCAATGCAAATTTAGGAGACACTTTAGAATCAAGCAATCTATTTATCTTTGAGCAAATACTTTTTGAATGACAAAGACACCCAAATGGCAGACCGCCATAGAATTTGAAGATATCACCTATAAAAAATGCGAAGGTGTTGCCCGTATTGCCTTTAATAGGCCCAATGTGCGTAACGCTTTTAGACCTCATACCACCAGTGAATTAATTAAAGCTTTTTATGATGCGCAGGAAGATACTTCTATTGGAGTAGTGCTACTTTCTGCTGAAGGACCATCTACCAAAGATGGCATTTGGTCATTTTGTAGTGGTGGTGATCAAAAGGCTAGGGGACACCAGGGTTATGTTGGCCAAGACGGTCAACACCGATTGAATATTTTAGAAGTACAGCGAATGATTCGTTTTATGCCCAAAGTGGTCATTGCTGTGGTACCTGGCTGGGCCGTGGGTGGCGGACACAGCCTACATGTAGTGTGTGATATGACCCTTGCCAGTAAAGAACATGCCATTTTTAAGCAGACGGATGCTGATGTTACCAGTTTTGACGGGGGTTATGGCTCCGCTTACCTTGCAAAAATGGTAGGGCAGAAGAAAGCAAGGGAAATTTTCTTTTTGGGAAGAAATTATTCGGCACAAGAAGCCTTTGAAATGGGAATGGTCAATGCTGTAATTCCACATGATGAATTGGAGGCTACTGCCTATCAATGGGCGCAGGAGGTATTGGAAAAATCGCCTACCTCTATTAAAATGCTCAAGTTTGCCATGAACCTAACGGATGATGGAATGGTAGGGCAACAGGTATTTGCTGGCGAAGCTACACGTCTGGCCTATATGACCGATGAGGCCAAAGAAGGTAGAAATGCATTCTTGGAAAAACGCAAACCTGATTTTGGAGAAGATAAATGGTTGCCTTAATACCCGTTCACTGTCAATACTTCGACAGGCTCAGTATGACAGGCTCAGTATAATCAGTTCAATCATTTCATAAATAGTGTAAATAACAAAAGACCCTATGGGTCAAACTAAAAAGAGCCTTGCCGTTAAGGACAAGACTCTTTTACGAGAACACTATATGAAAATGAAAAAATTTATTTTTTGTTATTATTACGATGTAAATGTAGCACCAGTGTTCCCGCAAATGAAATTATTGTTGTGAAGGGCCGTTTTATTGTGGTTTACGCTAAATTTTAATATAAAATATCGATTTACTGTACAGATTTAACGACCTCTGACAAGAATGTATTTACATCAAAAAGAGGATCTTGCGCCAATCCTGTGCGTACAATGACCAAATCTTTGGACGGAATTACAAACACATATTGCCCTTCATGACCATTGCATGAAAACAAATCTTTTGGAGCATCTGGATACCTGCCATTTACATTCAGCCAGAAATGTGCGCCGTATGTACCATCAGAATGAGGTGTCGGTTCTGTAATGTAATCTACCCAAGCGGTATTAAAAAGTTGTTCTCCATTCCATAAACCCTTATCCAAATATAATTGTCCAAAACGTGCCCAGTCCCTTGTGCTTGCCCAGGCGTAAGAAGATCCAACATAGTTTCCAGCTATATCCGCTTCCATAACCATGGAATACATTCCTATTTTGTCAATTAAGGCTGAATAAGGAAAATCCAAATATTCTTGATGCGACCTGAATTGCTGTCTCAAGATTCCAGAAAGCAGATTTGTGGTACCAGAAGAATAGTTCCAAATTTCTGTCGGCTTGGCGATTGCCTTTTTTTCTTTTTGGGCTTTGGTCATATCACTATCCAAAAACAGCATTTTTGTAACATCGGAGATTTTGGTGTAATCTTCTTCCCATTCTAGGCCGCTCTGCATGCGTAATAAATGATTTAAGGTGATATCCTTTCGTTCATCCTGTTTCCACTCCGCAATGGGGGCAGGCCAATCCATTCCCAATTTTCCTTGATGTTCTAAGATTCCATAACAGGTTGCCAACACACTTTTGGCCATGGACCATCCTAAAACAGGCGTGTCTTTGGTAAATCCATCTATATATTTTTCAGTTACTAGATGTCCTTTATATAAAACTAGAAGCGTTCTGGTTTTTTGTACATCAGCATTAGAAAAGGCGGTTGCCACTGCTTTGTTCAACTGGGCCATATCAATTTTTGGAAAGACCGTGTCTTTTGGATTAAGTTGACCGTATGGGTAAGGAATGGTATCAGAAGCTCTATTTCGATTTGGTTTTAACGTAAACTCACTTGAATCGTAATCATCGTTTATGAGTACAGTTCCCAACCCTTCTCTATAGACAGATTGACGTTGCATGAACCCATAAACAGACGAAGATGCCAATTTATTTGCATTATCAACTTCAGTTTCGGCCAATTTGATGAGCGGGACATTGTTGTCGTATTGGGTAATGGATTCAGCAGACCTTTCAGCGACAAAAACGCTAGAAGCCATATTTTTAGCGGCATACCCAGAGATGATGTTCAGTTTGGTGTAGTTTAAGTATACTAGAACACCAATAGTAATAAGCAAGAGGATTAGTACACGTTTAAGTAGTTTCATAGCATAAGATTTGTTGTAACTTTCAGGGACTAAATATAAACATTTACTTCATGTCCAATCTAGGAATGATTATAGAAGAAAGAAGCCGAGATATTGGTGATTTTCTAGTGGGTAGACTGATTCCTTTCAGAAAGAAAAGGATGATAGGCCCTTTTATTTTTATAGATCATATGGGGCCGACAACGCTTGGGCCATCAAAATACATGGATGTAGATCAACATCCGCATATTGGGTTATCAACTTTGACCTTCATGCTGGAAGGAGAAATAATGCATGAAGATAGCATTGGAACCCAACAGCGCATAAGTCCAGGTTCTGTGAATTGGATGACTGCCGGTAAAGGAGTTTCCCATTCAGAAAGAACCCCAAAGGATATGCGTAACGGCAAAGTGTTTTCTGCCCATGGCTATCAAATCTGGATTGCACTCCCAAAGGAGTTGGAAGATATGGAACCAGAATTTCACCATATTGATGGAGCAGATTTGCCAAAATGGAATGATGGTGATGCGGAGTTCACTTTGGTAGCTGGCGGAGGTTATGGAAAAAAGTCTCCAGTCCCAACGTATTCAACACTTTTTATGGTCGAAGTAAAAAATTCATCAACCTATGAACTTAATGTTCATGGAAATCTTAAAGGGGAAATAGGGATTTGTATTGTGGAAGGAGGGATACTGGCTTGCGAAGAGGATATAGGAAAGGGAAATATACTGGTATCAAAAGTTGAGGATACTTGCAAAATTACATTGAAGCCCAACTCTCATTTGCTTTTATTTGGTGGTGAACCGTTTGAAGAAGAACGCCATATCTATTGGAATTTTGTTTCGTCAAGTAAGGAGAAAATTGATTTGGCAAAAAAGAACTGGGAGAACAAAACTTTCCCTATGATGGCTCACGATAGTTCTTATGTGCCGCTTCCAAAATAATGCAGGTAGATTTTATATCTTTAAATGCCAACCCTAATAAAATTTATTGAAGAAGTTAATCCTTTGTTTGTTGATGCTAACTGCTTGTAAAGAGAAATCTGAACCCATTAAGAAAAGTAATTGGGATTGGAAGACTATTGAAGTTACTGCTTCTGCTTACAATTCGGTGGCATGGCAAACCACGAGTATCAATCCAGATATTGCAGCATGGGGAGATACCCTAAGACCAGGAATGAACTGTATTGCAGTATCTAGAGATTTGCTATACCAAGGGTTAAGGCACAATACTATGGTAATGATCGATACCTTTCCGGATACCTTTTATGTGAAGGATAAAATGAATAGAAGGTGGAAAAACAGAATTGATATTTATATGGGAAAGGATATTAAAAAAGCAAGGGAATGGGGAAAACGAAAACTAAGTATTTGCTTTGCCATTCCTATTGATACTATTACATCACCTAAATAGACATACGTGAGAAGAATTGGATTAATTGTATTTATAATAAGTGTAATATGGTCATGTAGTGTTCAAAAGACGATTGTAGACAGACCTATTATGTTTGATGAAGAACGTATTGCACTGACAAAGGAATATCTATCACAACGATATAACTTAGAACAAGAAACTGCGGAGATTGTTCCCAAAATGATTGTATTACATTGGACGGCCATTCCAACCCTTAAAAAATCTTTTGAAGCTTTTGAAAAATCAACCTTGCCAAATTGGAGGCCAGATATTGAAAGTGTGAGTGGTTTGAATGTTTCTTCCCATTTTCTAGTGGACCAAGACGGCACTATTTATCGGTTAATGCCAGAAACCACAATGGCCAGACATGTAATTGGGTTAAATCATTGTGCAATAGGCGTTGAAAACGTTGGAGGAACCAAGGAAACACCACTGACCAGAAAACAATTAAAAGCCAATATTTTCTTGGTAGAATATTTGGCAACAAAATATAATATTGAATATGTTATTGGGCATCAAGAATATACCCAGTTTGAAGGACATCCATTATGGCTGGAAGTAGATGATGGATACCGAACCGAAAAGACTGATCCAGGAATGGATTTCATGAAAAAAGTGCGAAAGGCGACAAAAAGATTTAATTTTAAACCTGTTCCATCAAAATAAGAGCATGCAGAAAAAAATAGTATTATTCCTTATAGGGTGTTTTAGTTTAACAACGTATTCCCAAGAAACCATAACATCTAGATTATATGAGACCTATGAGGAGTTTAAAGAACCCTCTTTGGATAAAAGGAGAATAAAGCATCAACAGATACAGCCATTAATTGAAAGATTTGAGGCAAATTCTAAATTTGAAGTACAAAAAGTTGGGAAATCCATAGAAGACCGAGATTTAAGCTTGATTAGCATTGGGTCTGGGGAAACCAACATTTTTTTGTGGTCCCAAATGCATGGAGATGAACCAACCGCCACTCAGGCCATTTTTGATATTCTCAACTTTTTAGATGCACCAGCTTTTAAGGAGGAAAAAGATGAAATTCTTTCAAAACTCAAACTTCATTTTCTGCCGATGCTCAATCCGGATGGGGCAGAGGTATATCAAAGAAGAAATGCTTTAGGAATTGATATCAACAGAGATGCTTTAAGATTGCAGTCACCGGAAGGGAGAACATTAAAAAGACTTCGTGATAGTTTAGATGCAAAGTTTGGTTTTAATCTTCATGACCAAAGCACCTATTATAATGCTGAATTAACCAATAAACCTGCTACCATTTCTTATTTGGCAACCGCTTTTAATTATGAAAAAGATATTAATTATATACGTTCAAATGCTATGAAGGTCATTGTCTACATGAACAATATCATTCAGAAATATGCGCCAGGACAGGTAGGGAGATACAATGATGATTTTGAACCTCGGGCTTTTGGAGATAATATTGCTAAATGGGGGACAAGCCTTATTTTAATTGAATCTGGTGGATATGCAAATGATACAGAAAAGCAAGAAATACGAAAGCTAAACTATGTTTCCATCCTTTCTGCGCTATATACCATAGCAAAAAATAGTTATCAAGATATTCCAATTGAGGATTACGAAAAAATACCCCATAATGATCGTAAACTTTTCGATTTAAAGCTAGAAAACGTAACCTATGAGCTTTTAGGAAAGGATTACATATTGGATTTGGGTATACACCGCCAAGAAGTAGACGATGAAAAACATGAATCTTTTTATTATAAAAGTATTGTTGTTGATCAGGGCGATCTATCCACGTTTTATGGCTATGAAACATTTGATGCAACAGGATACAAAATAGTGCCCGCAAAACTTTATCCCAGAGCAATAAACACTAATACCAGAAATACGTGGAATACTGAAAATAGCCCTTTCAAATCTGGATATGGGTATTTTAAATCAGACTTTTTGCCACCGATTCCTTATACAGAATTGCCCGGCCATTTTGTATCAGAATCTTATAAAATACAGGATTTCAAACTTCAACCCGGTGCAAACCCGACTTTCTTTTTAGAAAAAGGAGGAGAATTGACCCATGCCGTTATTAATGGCTTCCTGATAGATTTATCAAAACCCATAGAAACACAAAACTTTGGGAATGGTTTGATTTACCGTTAGTACCCATATTGAATATTAATCTCTGGACCATATTTCAATAATAGTACCAGCATAATCAATAATACACCTACAATTGAGGAGAACAAGGAAAGCACCAAGCCTTTATACCAATTGGAAAGAGGGCCTATAGCACTGTTTTTAATAATTTCTTTTACTACATCCATAGCATTTTTTTTGAGTTAAACTTTTGAATAGTTTATTGGGATGTAATTAGTTGTTGTCTATATGTTTAAAACAACTATTGGTCTAAAAACCCTACTAATAAGTTCAAAGAATCAGTACCTTGAATGTCTAATCAAGCATTTTTTGAACATGAAAAACAGTCTTTTTACACTTTTAATCGTATTGCTATTTCAGGTAGGCAACGCACAAGAAACCACAATCAATTTGTTTAATGGGGAGAATCTGGAAGGTTGGGTCAATCATGGTACTGAAAAATGGTATGTTGAAAATGGGGAACTCGTTTGCGAGAGTGGCCCTGATGCCGATTACGGATATTTAAGCACCAAAGATTTTTATAAAAACTTTGAACTCACTGTTGAGTTTAAACAAGAAAACAATGGCAATAGTGGTGTTTTTATTAGATCAACTTTTGAAGGAACCAAGGTAACAGGATGGCAAGTAGAAGTTGCCCCCCCAGAACATAGTTCTGGTGGCATCTATGAGTCTTATGGTCGTGGTTGGTTAATAAAACCAGAACTTGAAAAAGATAAGGCATTAAAAATGGGGGAGTGGAATACCATGAAAATTCTAGCGGTTGGACCAAATATTACAACTTGGTTAAACGGTGTAGAAATGGTTAAACTTACTGATGAAAAAATAGGCAAGGGAGAAGGTGCCATTGCACTGCAAATTCATGATGGAGGAGGAATCAAAGTAAGGTGGCGTAATATCCAGCTTAAACGTATCAACTAAAATTCAATAGAAATCTATTCGTAAGAAGGCGATTTAATTGGTGTCACCACAAAGCTTTTAAATTCAACCGGGCCATGATCTCCTTGAATCATGAAAGAACCAGGTTGCCATTCTCTGCTGTCCAAAGCTCCCCCTGTAATTCCTGGTATAGTTTGGTCGTTGATTATCGTTTTACCATTAGCTACAATGGTGACTCTTCTTCCGATAAGGGTAATATCATAAGTTTGCCATTCATTTGCAGCTTTAGCTGCATTTTCATTGGGTTCTAAAAATCCGTAGATACCTCCAAAATAAATGTCAGAAGGCTCAAGGCCTATATTATCCGCTATTTGGACTTCATAACGCCCACGAAGATAGATACCGCTATTACTGCCTTCTGGGTATCGAAACTCCGTATGTAACTTAAAATCCATGAATTTTTCATCACTAATCAGATTTACCCCAGATTTAGGACTGGTCAATATCCCATCCTTAACCACCCACTGACTATCACCATCTGTATTCCAACCAGATAAATCCTTTCCATTAAAAAGAACTAAGGGCTTATCCCATTCCGGGTTTTCGTTGTAATCCAGTTTTGGAGATTTAACCCCTTTCCAATTCCACGTGGTTCCATTGGTATATTGCATTGTTCCCTTTAAAGCATTATCCTCCAAAGTCCCTTCAAACTTCATGTCTTCTCCTTCGGGTTCCCATTGGCGTGGAATACTAAAACTGAATGTATTGTTTTGAGTTTTTATTTCTGCAACAGGCCTAGCGCTTCCAAAAGCAAAAACAAAGCGACCAACAAGCGTAGCATGTCCTGAATGTCTAATTTCTAACCAGGAAGGAACTGTCTTTCCTTCAAATTCCATCTCAATATCCCATCTACCTTCCAAAGGATTTGCTTCTTGACTGTTTACATTGAAAGAGCAAAGAACAACAAAGGTGAAAATGAAGATGAAGTGAAATTTTTTAGTAGAAATCATAACAAAGGTATTTTCGTTTTGTGCCAAGATAATACTTTATAAAAGACACATACAAACGATTTTGTTATAGGGTTTCAAATGGTTGTTTATGAGAAGATTATTCGCATCCTCCTGTAAACCCATCAGCGCTGAACTTTGTTTGTACAGCTCCTTGAAGACCTCCGTTACTTAATTGGATCACCAAGTTGTTGTTTCCACTGCCATCCCGTTTAGGAGTACAGTATTCAAACAGGTAAAAACTATTTGCCTGTTCAGAAACACGCTGGGAAATCTGTGTAAATGTGGTTTCCAACTCTTCTTTGTTTCCAGCAAAAACGCTACCTGTCTTTCCAATTTCGGTTAACACATCGGTATCAATTTCAGCACCAAGACCAATGGTGAAAAAGGAAATATTACGATTTGCATCATTGACAGCTTTTAGAGCAGCTTCTTCTGTAAAACGAGATGCTTGGTCTGTACCATCGGTAAATAAAACAATAGAAGCAGCACCTATTACCGAAGCCTGATTGTTTTCTTGAATTAGATCTTCTGCAATGTTCGTTGATTTAATAACTGCACCATACAAGTCAGTTGAAGGATCATTGCTAATGTCAGCTGTAATACCATCAATGGCAGCAGTAAGTTCTGTTGCAGAAGATGTTAATGGGTTAAGAAGGTGTAATTCATTTTCTCCATCGAACCAATAAATCGCCATTTTAAAAGAGTCTGTTTCAGGTGATGGAATCACATTGGTAACAAAACTCGTTGAAGCTGTCTTTAGTTCTTCTAGACTGCTTTCTAACACGCTATTGCTCAAATCCAGAATCAATAAAGTGTTATTGCTAAAAACTTGGGAGTTTGAAGAAATTCTGGCTTGAGACTCTGAGGATGAAATGGTGTTAAAACAATCATCATTTCTACCTTGCTCATATATGGTAAATTGGTTTGCTGTTAAACCAGAAATGGGGTTTCCTTGAAGATCAGAAACTTTGAACAGAATGGAAACTTTACCAGGCAATGTCGTAAACTGCTCCTGAATGGACAACAGTAATTCGTTATCTTCAAAACCGAGGCAATTGTCCGGGTCTTTCCCTTGTCCTAATTCGCCTTGATTGATATCAAAATTCACGTCATCATCCGCATTTCCACATGAGAAAAGAGCGAAGGTAAAAATTGAAATAAGGAGGTATTGCAATACATTTTTCATTTTATAATAGTTGAGGTTCTGTTTGCAAAACGCTCATTTTGTTTGAAAATTACCTTACAAACCAACAATAGATTTAAAGAAAAGTTAAAAAAAGTCTTGTCTTGTTAAAAAAAAACCAATCAAACCAAATTTTGGTAACTTCAACAAGAAATCTAATTGAAATTCAATCAATTCAAGAAACTATGCCAACGTATCAAATTAAAGTCAATGGAGAATCCAAAACAGTAGATGTTTCTGAGGACACTCCAGTTTTATGGGTGCTAAGAGATCATTTAGATTTGGTCGGCACCAAGTATGGATGTGGAATTGGACAATGTGGTGCATGCACCATTCATGTAGATGGTACAGCTATGAGAAGTTGTTCCATGACATTGGCCCAACTAGACGGTAAAGCTATTACCACTATAGAAGGATTATCTGAAGACGGAACTCACCCAATACAAGAAGCATGGAAAGAAGTAGATGTTCCACAATGCGGTTATTGCCAGGCTGGACAAATTATGACGGCTTCAGCTTTTTTAGAAAGCAATCCCAATCCTTCAGAGGATGACGTTAAAAATGCAATGCATGGAAACATTTGCAGATGTGCATCCTACTCCAGAATCCGAAAAGCTGTAATGATTGCAGCTGAAAATATGGATTAATTTAACGCCAACTTTTTACATCAAAAACAACAAAAATGTCAACAAATACAGCATTAACATTCAGTAGAAGAGCTTTTATGCGAACTTCGTCGCTCGCAGGAGGCGGTATGCTGATTGGTTTCAACTTATTCCAGGCGTGCAAGCCAAAGGCCGCACCACCAATAGATCTTTCCCAGTTAAATTACAATGACTTCAACGCTTTTATCAAAATTGCAGACAATGGGGCAGTGACCATTTTTTCTCCTAATCCAGAAATAGGTCAAGGGGTAAAAACCTCCATGCCAATGATTATTGCTGAAGAGCTTGATGTGGCATGGAAAGATGTCTATGTAGAACAAGGTATCCTAGATACTGAAAACTATACTAGACAAGTAGCAGGAGGTAGTCAATCCATTCGTCATGGATGGGATGCCCTTAGACAAACTGGTGCTACCGCAAAACAAATGTTGATCAATGCCGCGGCAGCTCGGTGGGGAGTAGACGCTTCAGAATGTACAGTTAGCGACGGTATTATTACCAATGCCGCAGGTGAAACCTTGGGCTTTGGAGATGTGGTAAAAGATGCATCCATGTTGGAAGTTCCGGAAGATGTGGCATTAAAAGAACCAAAAGATTATAAAATTATTGGCAAGGATGCTCCCAATGTGGATATCCATAAGATTGCTACGGGCAAACCTTTATTTGGATTGGACTATAAAGTTGACGGAATGGTCTATGCTGCTGTGGTACGTCCACCAGCGTTTGGTCACAAATTGGTTTCCTATGATGATACAGCGGCAAAAGCAATGCCGGGTGTGTTGAATGTTATAAAAATTGGTGAAAAAGTTAGGGGACTGCTTGCGGAAGACCCTAGTTTTTCAAGTAAAATATCTTCAAGTGATAAGGTTGTGGTTGTTGCTGAGTCTACATGGCAGGCGATGAAAGCAAAAGAAGCTATAAAGGCGGAATGGGAAGAGGACACTTCCATGGAAAGTACTGAAGAGCATGATAAAATACTTACAGATTTATTAGATGGGAGTACCTTTAAAACGGAACGTTCAGATGGTAACATAAAAAAGGCTTTTGCTGAAGCCGATGAGATTTTGGAACGTACTTATGAGTCTCCTTTTTTGCCTCATAATTGTATGGAACCTATGAATTTCTTTGCCAATGTTACTGAAGAGAGAGTGCACTTGGCAGGTCCAATTCAAACTCCAGCATGGAAAGCGGGCCTTGTAGCCAAAATGTTTGGACGGGAAGAGAGTGACATTTACTTGGAAATGACCAGAATGGGTGGCGGTTTTGGTAGAAGATTGTATGGGGATTTTGTACTTGAAGCTGCAGAAATTTCCAGCGTCATCAAAAAGCCCGTCAAGGTGGTTTATTCTCGAGAAGATGATATGGAAGATGGTATATATAGAATGGCCATCAAATACAGAATCAAAGCAGGGGTAAAGGACGGAAAAATAACGGCTTACCATTTAAAGGAAGCTGCCATAAATGATAATATGTATGGATTGATTCCTAATTTCTTCCCAGCCGGAGCCATAGAGAATTATCAAGTAGATACCGCTAATTATAGAAGTAATATTACTACTGGAGCTTGGAGAGCGCCATATACCAATTTCTTGGCCTATGCTGAGCAGAGTTTCTTTGATGAATTGGCTGAGTTAATGGAAGTAGATAAAATTCAGATGAGATTGGACCTGCTTGACAAAGTCAAACCAGAAGAAGATGAGCGAATTCAATACTCACCAGACCGTATGAAAGAGGTGATTAAAGTTGCTGTTGAGAAATCTGGATGGGGAACCAAGCCAAAGAATATACATCAGGGATTTGTTAGTTATTACTGTCATAATACCCATGTAGCTGAAGTTGCAGATGTTGAAGTTGAAAACGGAGAGCCGGTTGTAAAGAAAATAACCTGTGTTGTGGACTGCGGAATCGTGGTCAATCCTATGGGAGCCCTAAACCAAATTGAAGGTGGGGTCATTGACGGTGTAGGACATTCCATGTATGGCGAGTTGCAATTTGAAAATGGAAGACCAACTGCCAGTAATTTTGATAAGTACCGAATGATTAGAATGAAGGAGGCACCATTGGTAGAAACACACTTTGTTAAAAATGAGTTTTCTCCTACTGGATTGGGCGAGCCAACTTTACCTCCGGCAGGTGGTGCTGTAGCAAATGCGTTCAAGGCGGCTACCGGTAATAGACTCTATAAACAGCCATTCACCAAAACACCAGAACTTTTAAAAGTACCGAGTAAGGAAATTATAGGTTGATTTTATGACGATATTATTGTTTGGGATTACTAAAGATATTGTGGGGAGTCCCACATTATCTGTCCCTACATCAAGTGTTACAGGTAGAAAAATTCCGAAAACCGTAAAGGAATTAAAGCAGTTTCTGGGAGAAACGTATCCAGAACTCAATAAGTTATCCTCTTTGGCTGTTGCCGTTAATAACACATATGCCGAGGACAATGAAACCATTAATTCTTATGATGAAATAGCGCTTATTCCTCCAGTAAGTGGAGGATAATAAGCGCATAAACAGTATCTTTCGATAGCTATGGAGGATAAATTATGCTGATAGACAATCACAATAGACAAATAAATTATTTAAGGCTCGCAGTTACAGATAGGTGTAATTTGCGATGTAATTATTGTATGCCTTCAGAAGGTATCGATTTTGTAAAAAATGATAAGCTTCTATCTATAAAGGAGCTCATGCAAATAAGCCAAGTTTTAGTTGATCAGGGAATAGATAAAATCAGGATAACTGGCGGAGAACCATTTGTACGAAAGGATTTAATGGTTTTGCTAAGAGAATTGAGTAAAATGAAAGGGCTGAATGATATTTCGGTCACCACTAACGCTACTTTAATTGGTCCGCACATTGATGAATTAAAAGAATTGGGCATTAAAAATATCAATGTAAGTCTAGATTCAATAAACAGGGAAACTTTTGAAAGAATCACTCGGAGAAAACAGTTTGATACTGTTCACAACAATTTAATTAGGTTGATTACCGAAGGGTTTAACGTCCGTATTAATTTTATTGTTTTGGATGGTCAAAATGAGCAGGACATTCTTCCAATTCTAGAAGTGATGAAGCATTACAATGTTTCTATTCGGTTTCTTGAAGAAATGCCATTTAATGGAGGTTCTAAAAATTTTGCCACTATTAAATGGAATCATAAGGCCATTCTGGATCACATCAGCAAACAATATTCAGATTTTGAAAAGTTGGTGTCACCTGCAACATCCACTTCTGTTAATTACAAAATAAAAGGGCATAAGGGTACATTTGGCATTATTCCGTCATTCAGTAGAACTTTTTGCGGAAGTTGCAATAGACTGAGAGTTACGGCTACAGGTGATGTAATTACATGTCTGTATGGAAAACCCAAAACAAACCTTAGAGATATTGTCCGTACGCATTCGCCAGAAGAAAACATAAAGGATGCTATTTTAGAAGCTGTTGGGAGCAGGGCAAAAACAGGTTTTGAAGCGCAAAATGAACACGCGACTACCATTTTTGACAGCTCCATGACCTCTATAGGGGGGTGATTTTATCATTAGTAACATTACAGGATGAAAAAGACCAAGTTATATGGTTTGGTATTGGCAGGAGGGAAGAGCACTCGGATGGGTTCGGATAAAGGGTTGATTAAATATCATTCCGTTCCACAACAAGAGCACTTATATAAACTCTTGGAGCATACTTGTGACAATGTTTTTCTAAGTGTACGTGAAGAACAGCAATCAATTATGGACAATCACTTCAGCATTATTGTAGATCAAAACGAATATCGAGGACCCTTTAATGGAATCTTAAGTGCTCATAAATCCTATCCAGATGTAGCGTGGTTGGTGTTGGCGTGCGATTTACCGTTGATTGATTTGGAAGCTTTAAAAAACTTGGCTGACAGTAGAAATCAAAAGAAATTAGCGACGTCATATGCTACAAAGAAGACCAATTTACCAGAACCTTTAATCACCATTTGGGAACCGGAAGGACTAAGAAAGGCCATTGCATACCTGCAAACCTCGGAAAGCACATGTCCAAGAAAGTTTTTAATCAATTCAGATGTTGAATTGGTTAACCCGAAGCATGATGAAGTGTTGTATAACGCCAATTCCATCTCTGACTATGAGTTCATAAAATCTAAACTTGAAACGACCAATGAGTTCTAGATATATAAGGCAAACCAGTCTGAAGGATTTTGGCTCTAATGGGCAATCAAAGCTTTTTGAAGCCAAAGTTTTGGTAGTAGGTCTTGGCGGGTTGGGTCTGCCAGTGCTTCAATATCTTAATGCTATGGGGGTTGGTACTTTGGGCATAATGGATCAAGATGTTGTTGAACTACACAATTTACAAAGACAGGTCTTGTATACTGAAAAAGACTTGGGCAGGTTAAAATTGGATGTGGTTCATGAAAAGTTAAAGGCGCAAAACTCGCAAACAACTTTCAAATTGCATGATACTTTTTTGACCAAAGAAAATGCACTTGGAGTCATTAAAGAATATGACCTTGTTGCTGATGCCACGGACAATTTTCCGACGCGGTATCTAATTAACGACTCATGTGTTATTCTAAACAAACCTTTTATTTACGGTGCTTTACACAGTTTTGAAGGGCATGTAAGTGTTTTTAATCATCAAGGCGGGCCTACATATCGCTGCTTATACCCAGAAATGCCAAATGCAGAGGAAATTCCTAATTGTAATGAAAATGGGGTTCTTGGCGTTATTCCAGGGATTATAGGAACCTTACAGGCTTTAGAGGCGGTAAAGGTTTTGACTGGAGTAGGGGAAGTGCTTTCTGGTAAACTTCTTTTGTACGATGGACTAAACCAACAGCTTAGCAAAATCAATTTTAAAACAAATTCAACGAACAAGAAAATAACCCAGCTTCAAGATTTTTACGAACCAGTAGATTGTGATGTAGTTCCTTCAGTAAGTGCAAAGACTTTTCAGTCAATTCGAGAATCAAACAAAGTATTCACGTTAATTGATGTAAGAACAAACGAAGAGTTCAAAGAGAATCATTTGGATGAAGCAATTAACATTCCTCTAAGCAGTCTAGACGCAATTGAAAAACACATCGACTCTAACAAAGAGGTTTACATCATCTGTCAATCAGGAAAAAGAAGTGAATTGGCATTAAAACAACTCCGAACGGTCCATCCAGACTTGACTTTTTATCATATTTTAGGAGGTATGAATAAAATGATGACCGTATGTCCTTAGCCTCTGGCGATTTTATTTTATTACTTCTTTCTTTTTTCATTGTTGCGACCTTGTATTCTGCAGTTGGTTTTGGCGGTGGATCAAGCTATTTGGCTATTTTGACGTTGGTGTTTACCAGCTTCTTCGCCATAAGAAGTACAGCGCTTTTATGCAATTTAACGGTCGTTGTGGGAAGTTGTTTTTTGTTTTATAAAAGCGGGAACTTGCACATTAAAAGGTTTCTTCCTTTTATAGTTACAAGTATTCCCTTCGCATTTCTTGGAGCATCTTTTCGGTTAAAAGAACATGTTTTCTTTATTCTTTTAGGCATTTCCTTAATTATTTCTGCCATTGCGCTTACCTATCAAACATTAAAACTCAAACCAAACACTACTATTAAAAAGTACCCAAACTATGTTTCTTATATACTAGGTGGTTGTATAGGGTTGCTGTCAGGTCTTGTTGGTATTGGTGGTGGTATTTTCTTAGCACCTATACTTAATCATATGAAATGGGACAAACCCATTGTCATAGCTGCTTTAGCAAGCTTCTTTATCCTTGTCAATTCTATCTCTGGCATTGGCGGTTTGTTTGTCAGTAATTCATTTGAAGTGTTTTGGCCAGGAATCATTGGACTATTGTTTGCCGTACTATTGGGCGGTCAGTTGGGCGTTAGGCTAAGTATTGGAAAGCTGTCTTCAAATAGAATCAAACTGCTTACTGCGTTTCTGGTTTTATTTGTTGGGATACGGGTATTATTAAAAAATGGATTGCAACTAACAATATTTTCATGATTTCTTTTAAAGCTGCATTGCAAAAGGTTCTGAACAACACCCTTAATTATGGGAACGAATATGTTTCCCTTATGCAATCTACTGATCGGGTTCTTGCTGAGACCATTTTTGCGGACAGGGACTTCCCTCCGTTTGATAGAGCCACTAAAGATGGAATTGCTATTAGTTTTGACGGGTTTTTATCGCCAAACCAAATCTTTAAAATCTCAGGAATTGCTCAAGCAGGTAGTCCGCAACAAGCTTTGCAAAACAATGCTGAATGCATAGAGGTAATGACCGGTGCCATGGTTCCAGAAAATGCAGATACCGTTGTCATGTATGAGCATATCTCATTGGAGAATGGAGCTTTTTCGCTATTAAAACCCATCACCAAAGGTCAAAATATTCACTACAAAGGGAGTGATGTTGCTAAAAGTGAAGAACTGCTTATGCCTGGCCTTCAAATAACGGCGGCTGAAATAGGTGTTTTAGCATCTGTTGGAAAGTCTGAGGTTTTAGTTAAAAAACTTCCAAAAATTGCGGTAATAGCTACTGGTAATGAGTTGGTAGAAATAGATAAAAAACCTCTTCCATATCAAATTAGGAAATCGAATTCATTTACCCTGCAAGGATTGTTGGCCAAAGAAGGTATTTCTGCAGACCTATATCATATGGTTGACGAACCTGATATTTTAAAAGAAAAGCTGGAAGTCTTACTAAAAAATTATGATGTTTTACTTTTGAGTGGTGGCGTCTCTAAAGGGAAATTTGATTTTTTACCCGAAACCTTTGATGCTTTGGGAGTAGAAAAAATATTTCATAAAGTACAGCAGCGTCCCGGAAAACCATTTTGGTTTGGAAAACTCAAGTCTCAGAATACTACGATATTTTCATTCCCTGGAAATCCCGTTTCCACATTTGTCAACTACCATGTTTACTTTAAACCTTGGCTTAACAAAACTTTGGGATTAACCACTCCAGAATTTGCTGTATTTTTAAATGAGCCAATAACAAACAAAACAGATTTAACCCTTTTTATTGGAGTCAATGTCAGTATTAATAATGGTGAGTTGTTTGCAAAAACATTGACAACCACAGGTTCAGGTGACCTTATAGGTCTTTCAAAAGTTGATGGTTTTATTCAGGTAAGTCCAAAACAGGTACTAGACCAAGGCAAAAAGTTAGTTCCGTTGATAGCTACAAGAAGAATAATGTAACATGACACACGAGTTAAAGACTATAATTCAACAATACGAGAAAAGACAGCAATCGGGTGAGGCATCAGTATTAGCTACCGTTGTAGCGTTGGATGGATCTTCTTACCGTAGGCCTGGTGTTCGCATGTTGATTTTCGAAAATGGAGACATGGTTGGAGCTGTAAGTGGAGGATGTGTTGAGAAAGAGGTATTGCGACAAGCACAATCCGTTTTCTCCAGTAAAGTGCCAAAAGTAATGGTATACGATGGCAGGTATCGTTTAGGTTGTGAAGGGATTCTTTACATTCTTTTGGAAATTTTTAAACCAAATAAACCTTTCCTAACTCAATTTTGGGACACTATAAATAAAAGATCGCCATTTTTTATAAACTCATTTTACAAAAAGGAGCAAGGTGAAAGCAAAAACTATCACACCGTTTTCCATTTTGATGATACATCGTTTTTTGTAAACCCAACAGCGGAAAACCTATCAGACGAACTTCCAAGGTTTAAACAAGAAATGCATCCGTGCTTCAAGTTAGTAATCATTGGTGCTGAGCATGATGCCGTTCAATTATGTAAATATGCTGCTTTAACGGGCTGGGAGGTCACTATTGTGGCAAATCCAAAGGAAGAAAAGACTGAAAATGATTTCCCCGGAATCAACAAGCTCATTATGGTAGAGCCCGAAACCTTCCAACTAAAAATGGATGAGCAGACAGCGGTAATCATTATGACACATAGTTTTGTAAAAGATTTACAGTTCTTAATAGCACTTAAAGAAGAAAAAGGAGCCTACATGGGGCTTTTAGGTCCATTAAGAAGGCGCGAAAAACTATTTGATGACCTCTTGGAAAGGTGTCCCGATCTTTCCGAAGAGTATTTAGAACAAATTCATGGGCCAGCGGGAATTGATATTGGTGCCGAAACACCACAAGAAATTGCTATATCCGTATTGTCAGAGATTTTAGCTGTTGTCAATAAAAAAGAACCCTCTCTTTTAAAGGATAAGGTCGGAAAGATCCATGTTTAAGTGATGTCAGAAGGAGTTTCAATTCTAATATTGGCCGCAGGAGCTTCCACAAGAATGGGAGAGAAGGTTAAGCAGTTATTGCCTTGGGGAACTTCTACACTTATAGAAAACGCTGTAGATACTGCAAAACAGGTGGCAGATTCAGTCTTTGTTGTTTTGGGGGCAAACAAAGAGGAGATAAAAAAAGCTATAGCACTGGATGTAGAGACGATTTATAATCCAAATTGGCAATCAGGCATGGGGAGTTCAATCTCCATAGGCGTTCAAAATATTTTGAAACTAAATCTGGACCAAAAAGGACTTTTGATTATGCTTGCTGACCAACCGTTGATAGATACTTCCTATTTGAATGAATTAAAAAAAGAATTTGATCAAGGTAATTTTAAAATTGTTGCGACATCTTACGAAAATAGATTAGGAGTTCCGGCAGTTTTTCATCAATCCATTATTCCAGAACTAGTGAATTTGAATGAGGAATATGGTGCAAGACATATCATTAAAAAATATCATACAGATATAAAAGCAGTGTTTCCTAATGGAAAAGAATTGGATATCGATACTCCAAAAAATTATAGTCAACTAATTGATAAAATGAATATTTAGATATGAAAATCTACACTATTACTTTAATAACTTTGTTCTGTTTTCATTTTTCAAATGCTCAAGAAATGGGTTTTGAAGAATACAATCCAAAATCTACTTTGGTTGTTCCAGAAAACCCTGTGAGCAAAGCTAAATTTCCATTTATAGATATCCATAGCCATCAATTTAGAATGGCCACCCAAGATTTATCCAGCTTAATCAGGGATATGGATAAAATGAACATGGGAGTAATGGTGAACCTAAGTGGAGGCTCAGGGGAAGGATTACGTGCAATGCTCAAAAATGTTAACGACAATTATCCCAATCGGTTTGTGGTTTTTGCCAATGTTGATTTCAATGGGGTTGGCAATTCAAATTGGGGAGAGCAAGCTGCCGCCCAATTGGAATTGGATGTAAAGAGCGGTGCCAAAGGTTTGAAAATTTATAAAAGCTTAGGATTACGAAATAAAGACATTGATGGAAACAGAATTGCTATAGATGACCCAAGGTTAGACCCTGTTTGGAAAAAATGTGGAGAATTGGGAATTCCAGTATTAATACATGCTGCAGACCCAAAATCATTTTGGGACCCTATGAACAAGGATAATGAAAGATGGCTAGAACTAAAGACCAGGCCAAGGAGAAAGCGCTCTACCACTGATCCGGCCCCTTGGCAACAAATTATTGATGAGCAACATAGAATGTTTAAAAAACATCCTAAAACCAAATTCATTAACGCTCACATGGGTTGGTACGCCAATAATTTGGATAGGCTAGGGGAGTTAATGGAAGAAATACCCAATATGTCCGTAGGCATTGGCGCCATAATTGCTGAATTAGGGCGACAACCCAGAAGAGCCAAGCAATTCTTCATTAAATATCAAGACAGGATTTTGTTTGGCAAGGATAGTTGGAAACCAGAAGAATTCCCTACCTACTTCAGGGTTTTGGAGAGTGCTGACGAATACTTTCCGTACTATAAAAAATACCATGCTTTTTGGGCCATGTACGGGTTGGATTTACCAGATGAAGTACTAGAGAAGGTCTACTATAAAAATGCTATGAATTTACTTCCTGGTCTGGACACCTCTTTGTTTAAATAGGTATCAATAAAACGTTTTGAGAGTGTTTTTTTTGAACTAGAATTTGATTAATGCATAACATTGATAAAAAATATCAATGGCTAATTCAAAATTTTTTAAAAATATACTCATCTTACTTGCTTTTGCACTAGTACTAATATCATGCTCTAACAGTGATGATAGTGGTGAGAAAGAAGCTGAGGATACAATTGCTACTGTTGAAGGTTTTTACACCGGTTCTATTGAAATTACTATTGATGGAAATGACATTACCGTCCCTATGTCATTGATAGTGAATATGGCCTCTACAAATAAGTTTGAAGGAGATTTTTTTGAAACTAATAGTTTTTCCCCTTGTTGTAGCAGTAATCCGCAAGATGGCACGTTCAATTTTGATTACAACTCTGAAACAATGTCATTGACCAATTTTATAATACGGGTAGATTTTAATATTGATCCGGGAAATCCATGTACAGGTACATATACAGGCGCCGGCACTTTGGATACAAGTGGGAATGCCAACAGGATAGTTGCCCAAATGAACGTTGATGATTGCAACGTTGCAAATACCCCCGCCGTATTCACAGTTACAAAAGTCAGTGAACTATAAGCTTAGACTATTCTTTTGTTGAAATTCACTTGGGGTAACTCCTTCTATCTCTTTAAAAACCCTAAAAAAAGTGGCTTCGGACCGAAACCCAACCATAGTGGATAGTCCTGTCAGGTTATAATTCTTAAATTCTTTGTTCAACAAAAGTGTTTTAAATTCAGAAACTCTAATCGTGTTTAGGTATTTTTTAAAACTGGTTTCCTGTTCTTTAAAATAATGTCTCAACCTTGCTTTATCCATTTGTAATTCATTTGCAAGATCAGAAATGGTCAAGTCGGGTTCAGCGTATAGTTTTTTTTCGATTAAACCCTCTCTCAATTTAAGAGTTATTTCATCCATTCCTGCAGGGTCTACCATGGTTTTTTGATATAACCCACTTGGCGCAAAAAATGACTTGAACTTAAAGAATTCAGTAATTGAAAATAACAATAGATAGGTATTGATCAGTAATCCTATAGGCATAAAAACATACCTGTTTAAAGTCAAAAAATTTGTAGCAAAAAAAGGAGAGTTTGTGAGATAGGGTAAGATATTATATAAATTGATGGCACAGTAATAGCTTAACAAAATATACAAAAAGTACCCATACCTTCTCTTCACTTTTGGAGATAATGGTTTTACGGTATTTTTTTTGAAATCTATTATTCCTAGAATGAGATAAAACAGTGATATTATAAATAAAATGTACCCCAGGGAAATGACTACCCAATAATAGTTCTGGGCATAAAAGGACCTATACCCAAACTTAATAGTCAAATAAACAATATGGATTAAAAAAGGAAAGGCCAAATGTGCCAGAACATGCTTCTTTAATTTGTTTTTTGATGTTTGAGTGGTAGAAACATAAAGGTAGATGAGTGGGCCAAAAAAGAGGTTTTTACCAGCACCTACTAGCAAACTCAGAAAGAAACTCTCCTTTATTATATTCCAATATAAATTATTGATGAATATAACCCCTATGAAAAAACAAAGGGCTCCAAGAATAACTAAGCGTAATTGCCTTTTATAAAAATAAAATAGTGAAATAAGCACGAGTTGAATGTTGATGCAGAGCAACACTCCATTATAGATTAAATCAGGATAAGCTTGGTTCAATGGTCAATAGGGTTTACTCAAAAGTAAACAATGCAACTAAAAAGAAAAAAGTCATTCCTTTTCGGAGTGCTCGTTTTGAGTATCATATTCTTGAAAGATTCCACAAGAAATCTGTTTTTTAATCAATGATTTGGATTTCTTACGTCTTACCAAGACTTCAATTTCTTTGTTTAAAAACTGCATTGGAAGTATTTAATACATAGTTAACGGAATTCTTAACTCTTTATTTTGAGTTTAATTGAGAACCTTATGCGCTCATTTGTCTATCAATATACTCTAAAACAACCATCCAATTCATTTTAAGTATCAACGCCGCTGTTGGAAGGTTATCATCTTCAATTGCCCTAACAATGGATTCGTTCTGGTTGTCCACGTTCTCGTAAAAAGAAGCATCTTGCCCATAACCTTGCTCATAAAAGAGAAGTCTTGCTTTAAGGTCATCTAAAATCTGCAAAAGAACCGTGTTGGAACATTTATGTACTAAAAGCTGGTGAAATTGAAATCTGACCTTCAATCTGGTCATAAAAGTGTGGGACTGTTGTAGTTTCAACTGGTGTAATCGTAATGATTGAACATCTTCTTCAGAAAAAACAGAATTCTCAAGTGCCATTACCTCTAATTCAGCGATGGTTTCATAGAGATTTTTAGCCTCTTTTCGGGTAAGCTGAGACACTACAAAACCCCGATTAGGAATAGCCTTAATTATTCTGGCCTGTTCTAATTGGCTTAGAGCCTCACGAATAGGTGTGACGCTAACCCCAATTTTACGAGAGAGGGCAGCGAGATTAATGGTTTTGCCCACTTTTAGTTCGCCTTTTTGTATTTGATCTAATAAATGGTTCTTAACGGTATTTCGCAAAACTTGATTTTGATACATACTATGAAGATACAAATCGTATACGATTTAAGACCTTAGTAGCTAAAATTTAGTACTTTAAGCTATGTATTTTATCTTTTAGCCTATGAAACCTTTTAAGATCATCTCTCTTTTTTTACTCGTATTTTTCTTTTTATCATGCAGTTCAAATGACAATCAACCAGAAGAAAATGAAGAAGAACAAGCGGAAATTAGTACGGAGGAACGATTACAAGCAATAGTGGACGCTAAAGTTTCCGATGGTCTTAAAGGTGTATCCGTTTCTATTAGGGTAAACGGGCAAGAACGATGGGGATTGGTTGGTGGATTTTCTAGCGAAACAGAAACGGTCACCACTAATATGAAATTTGGTATCGCAAGTATTACGAAAACCGTGGTTGCGGCAACTATTTTAAAATTGGAAGAAGAGGAATTACTTAGTCTAGATGATACAATTGGGGATTGGCTAACCTTGGAATCCGAAAACATTGACGAAGACATTACTATTTTTCAATTACTCAATCATCTGACAGGTTTAAAAGGATATTTTCAGCATCCAGATATCTGGACAAGGGTTGAAGGTGACTTAGCTACGGCAATACCATCTGAAGAGTTGGTCACATATGTTGGGGAACCTATATTTAGTGCTGGAGAACGTTATGAATATTCAAATTCAAACTATCTAATTTTGGGTCTCATTATTAAGGCCGTATCTGGACAAACCGTAGGCGAAGCAATGAGGGCTAGGTTTTGGGGCCCATTAGGGCTAGCAAACACTTATTTTGGAACAGATGAAGACGTTGTAGGACCAATGGCCAATCCCTGGAGAGATAGTGATGGTAATGGTCAAATAGAAGATATTTCTGCAGATTTTAAGGCTGCTTATCACAGTGTATTTTTTACCGCTGCCGATGTTTTTACCACATCAGGAGATCTTTCCATGTGGGCTTACCAATTATATGAAGGAAATGCTTTGACAGAAGCTTCCAAAAGCAAAATGTTGGACTTTCTTTTTATTGATACCGGGACACCAATATTTGATGGCTACGGTCTTGGTGTTAGACGGATTAATCTAGCTGGAAGGGAAACATGGGGGCACACCGGAGGAATGCGCGGATATGGTTCCTACATGCTTTATGAACCTACCAGCGGTGTCAGTATTGCAATGCTAAACAATCAAAGTAGGTCAGAAAACGGATCTTTGCTCAGGTTCGAACTTGTTGAGGAATTATTGGCAGAAGTATTTACCGAATTGAATTAATTCCTTACTTTTCTAAATTAAACATCAACCGATCACTCGTGTTTTATGAAAATTCACTACACCTATTTTATTCTTGCTTTTCTTTTAGTAGTATCATGTGAAAAAAATGAAAAAGTACAAGTTGAAAGTCTTTATGAAACCCAATTGTTTAAAGACGTTCAGTTAGCTGCCATTTTCAAAGATTCAAAAGCTTTTGTTGATTTAGTACCCAAAAAGGAAGCATCAATACTTGAAACTGAATATCTGTCAGAAAAAGATTTGGACGGTTTTAGTCTTAAAGAATTCGTGGATAAGAATTTTGAAGATAAATCCATGAAGGCATTGGTGTTTGAGACGGATACAACCAGAACCATGTATGAGCATATCACCTTTATGTGGGATAACCTGACTAGAGGTCCCGATGATGTTATACCATATTCATCCAGAATAGCATTACCGCATAAATATGTTGTTCCTGGAGGCAGGTTTCAAGAAATCTATTATTGGGACAGTTATTTTACATTAGAAGGTCTTTTAGTTGACAATAGAGATGATCTGGCCAAAGACATGGTGGACAATTTTGCTTTTCTAATCGATTCCATTGGTTTCATACCAAACGGCACCCGTAATTACTATAAAACAAGGTCTCAACCTCCATTTTTTGCATTGATGGTTGACGCTATATCAAGAAAAGACGAAAAAACCCTTGAAAATTATTTACCCCAATTGCTAAAAGAATATAATTTCTGGATGAATGGAGTTGAAAATACAGAAATAGGTAAAAGCAATCATCATGTGGTTAAACTTGGCGAGGATGTTTTCTTAAACCGGTATTGGGATAAAGGATTCACACCAAGACCTGAAGCACATAAAGAAGATCTTCACCTGGCCAGTGAATTAGAAACAGATTCCCTTAAAAAACAATTGTATACTAATTTAAGATCCGCAGCTGCTTCTGGGTGGGATTTTAGCTCTAGATGGTTTGGCGAAAAAGATGTCTTTGGCACAACAGAAACTATTTCAATACTTCCTGTGGATTTAAACTGCCTCTTATACTTTATGGAAAACACAATTTCAGAAGCGTATTTAATTAAAGGAGATCAAAGCCATGGAAAGCGTTTTAAAGACAAGGCAAATAGAAGGAGGGAAGCCATTCAAAAATACTTCTGGAATCCAGAGAGTGGCCTGTACCATGATTATAACTTCCAAAAAGGAGCTGTTACTTCAGAACTTACACTAGCAGGGGTTTTTCCTCTTTATTTTGAGGTAGCCGAAGCGGAACAGGCCGAACAGGTAAAGAATGTCATCATTTCAAAATTCCTGAAAGATGGCGGCCTCGTAACTACCCTAGAGCATTCAGGGCAACAATGGGATGCTCCTAACGGATGGGCACCTTTACAATGGATCGCCGTAAAAGGACTTTTAAATTACGGGTATAAAAAAGAAGCTGTTGAGATTATGACCCGCTGGTTGGCATTAAATGAGAAAGTCTACAAAAACACAGGGAAAATGATGGAAAAGTATAATGTAGAGGATCTATCTTTACTGTCAGGAGGAGGGGAGTATGAGACTCAGGATGGTTTTGGATGGACCAATGGAGTTGCGCTCGGTTTCAAAAAGATTCTTGACGAAATGGAGGTACAAAAACCATAACCTCTATTTCATGTTTTCGTAAGTTTTTTAATAGTGTTCAGACCAATTGAACACAAATCATCATCAAAAAAAATGTCAAAATCTTTACTGTTTATTCCTGATATATCAGGGTATACTAAATTTATTCAGACCACAGAGGTAGAGCATAGTCAACATGTAATATCTGAGCTTTTGGAAGTTCTGCTCAATGCGAATACACAAGATTTAAAATTAGCCGAGATTGAAGGTGATGCGCTGTTCTTTTACAAAGAAAATGATATTCCGTCCCAAGAGAATCTTTTAGCACAGATTGAATCCATGTTCACCGCTTTCTACAGTCATCTTAAGATGTTGGAGAAAAATAGGATTTGTCCTTGTAATGCTTGTGCTACAGCACCAAATCTTCAGTTAAAGATAGTTGCCCATAGTGGTAATCTTCAGCATATCGAGGTACAAGGAACCAGAAAGCCTTTTGGAGAGCAGGTGATTGAGGCCCATAGGTTATTGAAAAACTCTGTTGATAGTGATAATTATGCCCTTATCAGTAGAACGCTGGCCCTGGACATCATGCTATCCCCTTACTATTCCAGTAAAATTTTTAGATTCAGGCAAGGATCGGATTCATATGACAGCAGGGAGATTGATTATATCTATTCCATAATTGACCCAAGTGAGCTTAAACTACGTCCATTTGACAAACCCAATAATGTTTATTTTGATAAACCGCCCCAAATAAAAATAAAGAAAGAATTTCCTCTGGCTGCAGAGGAACTTATGGAATACATTACAAACTATTCATATCGGCATAATTGGACAGAGGGAATAGATCGTTTAGAGTATAATGAAAACGAAGTGACACGAACCGGCTCTGAACATATATGCGTGGTAAATGGAAAGCATTTAAACTTTACTACCGCCACAAAAGAGGTGAAACCAGGAAGCCTAATTTATGGCGAGTTTACAACAAGTCCACCGCCTGTGGATGAGTTTTATCAATTCTATATTTTCACCCCAATTTCTGAAAATAGTTGCGAACTGGAAATTGAGCTGTTTTGGAAGGCCAAGTCTCCAATTAAAAAACTAATAATGACCCTTTTCGGTAAAAAGATATTCAGGAAGAACATTGAAAAAGCATTAATGGGTTTGTTAACCTTTGTGGAAAGCAAGGCTTGAGTTTAATCTTGCTATGATTCCAAAAAAGAATCCAGTGCTTTCTTATATTTGAGTATGTAATAAAATTACTAAATGAAGAAAAAATTCTGGACCTCTGATAAGCTTTTTGGGCTTGTGGCAATGTTTATTAGTGTGATTACTTTGATCATATTTGTGAAACAGACCAATATTATGGAAAAACAAAGTCGTCTTTCCGCTATGCCTTATCTAATGATTGAAACCTCAGAAATTGGATCAAAAAATGTTTACTCATTTCAATTGGTCAACCATGGAGTAGGTCCGGCAATAATTGATACTACAATTCTGTTTTACAATGGCAAAACGCATAACATGGAATTCAAAGATTTTCTAAAATCCAATTTTCAGTCCATGGATAGTATTCCTGTTTTAAATAATGCTAGCATAAACCCAGGTTTGGCAATTCCAGCCGGTGGCGTTCGAAATATTTTACAAGTAGGGGGGGATAAAAAGGATTATGATGCTTTTTTTCTAGTTTTAGAAGAACTGTATTCCAATAATTTTGATTTTGAAATAAGATATCGTTCTATCTATGATGATAAATGGCGTATTACTTCAAAATATGAAATTCCAGAAAAACTAAACTAACAATGTTATGTCAGCTGGGTATTCAAGAACACCACTTTCAAAAAAACTAGGTATTAAAGATGGATTTTCGGTACTTCTGGTAAATGAACCCAAACATTATTTCAAACTATTTGAAGATTTTCCTGAGAACATAACTTTTCTTAAAAATCAAAAACCGGAATCTGCCGATTTTATTCATCTTTTCTGTACTTCTTTTAAAGAACTCACCGCGTTTGCAGACAGCTGTAAAAAAAGTCTGAAAGCAAATGCCTCTTTATGGGTTAGTTGGCCCAAAGGCTCCTCCAACATCCAAACAGACTTAAAACGCGAGCCCATACGTGAACATCTTTTATCTATAGGGCTTGTAGACGTGAAGGTAGCTGCTATTGATGAGGATTGGAGCGGGTTAAAATTTGTTTATAGATTAAAAGATAGAAAGTAGGCTATATCTTTTTGAAAAGAAGGATTTATTTTCACATTTCTTTTAGAAATAAGCATGTAGCTTTTGGTTATCTTACCGTGCTAATTCAACCAAAAAATCTATACATGAAACACAGCTCAAAAATTTGCTTCAAACTACTCTTATTTGTCTTTTTTACTTTTCAATTATCAGCACAAACGCCAGATTCTACCACTTTTGACGGATTAGAATTTAGAAGTATTGGACCTGCTCTAACATCTGGTCGTATAGCGGACATAGCCATACATCCAACAAATGAAAGCGTATGGTATGTTGCTGTAGGTTCTGGAGGGGTTTGGAAAACCACTAATGCTGGAACTACTTGGAAGCCTATTTTTGATAAGCAATCCAGCTATTCCATTGGGTGTGTTACCATAGACCCTAACAATCCAAGTACAATTTGGGTGGGTTCTGGTGAAAATGTCGGGGGAAGACATTCCGGATTTGGCGATGGCATTTACGTTAGCCATGATGAAGGAAAGACATGGAAAAATATGGGACTTAAAACCTCAGAGCACCTTTCTAAAATTATAGTTCATCCAGAAAATTCCAATATCGTTTGGGTTGCTTCACAAGGGCCTCTTTGGAGTAAAGGCGGAGAGCGTGGTTTTTACAAATCCATTGATGGTGGAAAAACCTGGAAAAGAACACTTGGCAATAGTGAATGGACAGGAGTTACGGACATTGTAATGGATCATACCAATCCAGATGTTTTATATGCAGCTACTTGGGATAGACATAGAACCGTTGCGGCTTATATGGGCGGTGGACCTGGTTCGGGCTTACATAAAAGTACGGATGGTGGAGAAACTTGGACAGCATTGACCAATGGAATCCCAAAATCGAACTTAGGTAAAATTGGATTGGCAATTTCGCCATTTGATAATAAAACCATATATGCCGCGATTGAATTAGATCGCAAAAAAGGAGGATTGTTCATTACAAACAATCAAGGAGCTTCATGGACAAAACAATCAGATGCTGTTTCTGGCGGAACAGGACCTCATTACTATCAAGAGCTATATGCTTCGCCCCATCAAGAAGGTAAGTTATATTTAATGAGTAATACCGTTCAAATCTCCAATGATCACGGGAAGCATTTTGAGTTTATGAATGAGGAAAAAAAGCATGTGGATAGTCATGCTATGGCCTTTAAAAAATCAAACCCCGATTATGTGCTTTTTGGTACTGATGGTGGATTATATGAATCTTATGATCTAACAAAAACGTGGAGGTTTTTTGGAAACCTGCCCCTTACACAATATTATAAGGTTGCTGTAGATGATTCGGCACCTTTTTATAACATTTATGGAGGAACACAAGATAATGGTTCTCATGGAGGCCCTTCTAGAACAAGGAGCAAAGCAGGGATATTGAATTCAGATTGGTGGATTACTTTAGGAGCAGATGGTCATCAATCCGCTACAGAGCCAGGTAATCCCGATATTACTTATGGTGAATTTCAACAAGGTTGGCTATGGAGAATTGACCAAACAACCGGAGAAACGGTTTTTATACAACCGCAACCTTCTGAAGGCGAACCGCATGAACGCTTTAATTGGGATGCGCCAATTTTGGTAAGTCCTCATAACCCACAAAGACTATATTTTGCATCTTACCGTGTTTGGAAATCTGATAATAGAGGAGATGATTGGACTTCAATTTCCCAAGATTTAACCAGAAATGAAGAACGTTTGACCTTGCCTATCTTGGGAAGACAACAAAGTTGGGACAATCCATGGGATGTAGGTGCCATGTCCAATTACAATACTATCACGTCTTTGGCTGAATCACCTTTGCAAGAAGGTCTTATCTACGCAGGAACTGATGATGGCATTCTTCAGGTGACTGAAAATGGGGGAGAGACTTGGAAGAAAATAATGTTAGGAAATATTAAAGGAGTTCCAAACAGAGCTTTTGTAAATGATGTTCGCGCTGATTTATACGATGCCAACACTGTTTATTTGGTACTGGACAATCATAAAGCTGGAGATTACAAACCATATCTTTTAAAAAGTACTGACAAAGGAAATAGCTGGACATTTATAAATGGAAATCTACCTAAAAAGTTGATTACATGGAGAGTTGTTCAAGACCATAAAAAGAGAGGCCTTATGTTTGCCGCTACAGAGTACGGCATCTATTTTACCAGTAATGGCGGAAGCAGTTGGTTGCGACTTGAAGGTGGCCTGCCTACCATATCTTTTAGAGACATTACCATCCAAAGAAGGGAAGATGATTTAATAGGGGCTTCTTTTGGTAGAGGTTTTTACGTTTTAGACGATATTTCGCCATTACGTGATTTTGATACTTCTAAAATGGCAGAAACTACTCTTTTTAAAGTAAAGCCGGCGTACTGGTATATTGAAAAAGACGAAGTTTATGGTCAAGGTAATTCAGAGTATTCTGCAAAAAACCCTGCCTACGGAGCAACGTTTACTTATTTCTTGCCAAAGAAGCTAAAAACGTTAAAAGATGTAAGAACAGAGAAGGAAAAAGCACTCAATAAGCAAAAAAGCAATGTTTCATTTCCAGGTTGGGAAGCTTTGGAAAATGAAAAAAATCAGGACAAATCAGCAGTACTACTTCTTGTAAAAGATGGCAATGGAAAAGTTGTCAATACCGTAAGTGGGACAAATAAGAAAGGATTCAATCGTGTTTCCTGGGACCTTACCTATGCAGATAGAACTGGAATAAAGCTAAAAAATCCAAAAAGTGATGATGACGATTTCTTTGGATCTCCATTTTTAGCAACGCCTGGAACCTATTCTGTTGAATTATATCAACGTGTAGATGGAGAGCTAAAACAACTGTCAAGTGCTCAATCTTTTGAAGTTAAACCTTTATCCAAAGGAGCTTTGCCAGCTAAACCGACATCAGAAATTGATGCGTTTAGAGGTATGTACCAAAACTTCCAACAAGATTTGACAGCAACGGGTTCCATTTTGGAAAAAACGATTACAAGAGTAAATGCAATGAAACGTGCTATGGATGAAGCTGAAACACCGACCGCAGCGCTGGCTTCAAAAATTTATAAAACCCAAACACTCTTGCAATCACTTAGCAAGCAGATGAGTGGTAGTCCTGCTAAAAATGAAGTAGGAGAGAAGAACCCGCCAACTCCTGGCGATGGTAGTTTTATAGGCTTAGTAGCATTAAGAAATACTTACGGACCTACTGGAAACCACAAAATCGCATTAAAAAGAGCTGATAATCAATTAAAATCAATTAAAAAGGAGTTAAGCGTACTTGTAAAGAATACGCTTCCTTCACTTGAAACAGAATTGAAAGCAGCAGGAGCACCGTGGATTGAGGGCCAAGGACTTATTGAAGATTAATTAAAGTAATGAAAAAAAACATTCATCTCGTTCTGTTCATGGGTCTTACTGCTGTTTTTGGGCTGCATTCCCAATATACGGAACAAGATTGGCTAGAACGGGATGATTGGATGAAAACCTCAGTGTTACTGGAAATGTCTGGTGTGCAAGAAGGAGATAAGGTTGCAGATATTGGGTGTCATGAAGGGTATTTATCAATCCATTTGGCAAAAAAAGTATTGGGTAGAGGAAAGGTTTATGCGGTAGATGTTAGAAGTGACCGTTTGGAAACACTTCAAAGCAATGCAAAAAAGAGAAAACTAACCAATATAGAAACGGTTCTAGGAGATTATGACAATCCAAAACTTCCAAAGAACCAATTGGACGTAGTTTTTATCATGGACACCTATCATGAAATGGATTCCCATGAACAAATACTTCAACATGTGAAAAATGCCTTAAAACCCGGCGGAAAGGTGATGCTCATGGAAAAACTAAAGAAAAGAGTAAAAAACAAATCAAGAGAAGAACAAGTTAGTGCCCATTCATTGGGCGCTAATTATGTTCGTAAAGAATTGGTGCAAGCTGGTTTCACCATTATTTCCGAAATAAAAAACCACGGCAAATGGGAAAGGGAAGAGGATAAACAAATGTGGGTGCTCTTAGCTCAAAAACCTGAATAAGAATTATTTATTCTCTATTTAGTTCTTCCTGTAATTCTGCATAGGATTTAATCCAGCTATAAAGTTTCCCGCCCAAACTAATTATTGGACTTGTTATGGTGTCCATCTGTTCTGGGGATTTAGCCAAGAAACTACCGACTTGTTTTTTAACTTCAGGGTTCTCATTGAGCAAAACATTCCTGAACAGATAGTTTTCATCGGTTAGTTTTGTAACAATACTATCACAAGTATTACAATTATTGGTAGTATAAATGGTAATCTGTTTTTTGGGCTTGATCTTAGGTGGCGGAATGTCTAATATTTCAAACTCTTTTTTAAGGGCCCTTTTGGATAAGCTATCATTTACAATCAGTTTTTTAGTGTAGACAGGCTTTTTGTCCCTAAAAAGAATGATGGTTTTCAAATGCACCTTTGACGTTGCCGGAACTCTTATCAATCTTGGTTTAGCCGCACTTTGCCTAAAGTTTGTACCCTTGACTTCAAAAAGAACATCATAATCTTGGAACGTCTCATTCACTGCAAAAAAAGTAATCCTATTGTTTGATTCTTTTTCAACAACCTTAACGGAATTTGCCTGCGCGTATAGCTGAGGAAAATACAAGCAAAGACAAAAGAAAATAAATAAAAGTCTGAACATAATCTATGGCATTCAGGTATCAAAAATGAGGTTAACGAACCTAGAATATACAAATACTTAATTTACCACCCTGCGTACATAGGCAAAACTTTGTATTCCAGGAAGGTCTTCGCCCACTTCATTGACCAGTTGATCTCCAGAGATTTTAAGTGCAGTCAAAGCATCATCTCCATCAAAAGTAACTTCATTCTCATCTGAAAACCAGGTTCCTGTAGCGGAATTGGTATCTGCGCAACTTACGTTAAACTGACCACTGGTTATGGGTGTTATGTCTAAATTGGATTGCTCAAAAGTCCAAACTAAATCTCCATCAATTAATAAAGTTCCAGATAAACAATCCAACTCATCCATCAAATTTGTAGAGGCTGTTCCATCCATATTTAAATCCTGAGCAGGGTTAACATTAACTTCAACCAAATCCCAAAGACCTATAACATCAAAATTTGGTGGTGGAATTCCTTCCACACCATCATCAATGTTACAAGAAGCTATTAAAACTGTAAATGCTAAAAGGAAGAATACTTTTTTTAAATTTTTCATAAAACAATTTATTTTTCAGTTTTTCTGTAAAGTAAAAACAATTTATTTAATATTCTTTGATATGAGACATGGAGTAAGAGCAAGAACTGATGCAGTATTTAAATTTCGCACATAATTTCACTACATTTAAGAGAATATAAAATAACCCTTAAAATGGCCAAGAGCACCTATTTTTCTTTTTTTACAATACTCTTTTTAATAATCAGTCATAATTCGTACTCGCAAGATGAGTTTCTTATTGGAGATGCCTTACCAGATGCTCCCGAACTCACCGCTAGAGGTAACTATGGAGTTGGAGTGCAAACGATAAATTTGGTCAACAAAAATCAACTGGATGTTTTAAGTATAAAAGAGGGGAAAGGAGAAATGTATGATCGTCCAATTACCATAGAAGTGTGGTATCCAGCCTTAGTGCCAGAAGGAGTTAAAGAAATTGAAACGTATACTCAGGTGTTGGGAAGAAATGGAGCAGAAGGTCGCCCGGTTACTCCATTTACCTTTAAAGGAAGAGCTTTGAGGGATGCAGTTGCCATTAAAGACGATGGAAAATATCCCCTAGTTATTTTGTCTCATGGATATGTAGGTTCGCGGTTTTTGTTCACGTATTTAGGAGAGAACTTAGCCTCAAAAGGCTACGTTGTCGTTTCTATTGACCATACAGATTCTACCTATAAAGATGCTGCCAATTTCACCAGTACGTTAGCAAATAGGTCATTGGACCAGTTATTTGTACTAAACGAAATTGACAAACTTTCATCCTCAGATAGCAACAGTTTTTTAGCAGGTTTGGTGAATACGGATAAAACTGGACTCATTGGGTATTCCATGGGAGGATATGGAGGTCTTAACACTTGTGGAGCTGGCTACAGTGCTGGCGCTTTAGACTTTTTTAAATCGATGACTGGCGGCAGCGATGCTTTGGACAAAAGAGGTATGGACAACGAAACCTATAAGAATTCCATCGACCCAAGAATTAAAGCGTTTGTTGCTTTAGCGCCTTGGGGCATGGCCAATGGTGTGTGGGATGCAAACGGGTTGGCAGGTTTAAAAACACCTACGCTTTTTGTAGCAGGTAGTCAAGATGATATTTCAGGATATGAAAAAGGTATTAAGGCCATTTATGAAGGCGCGGTAAATAGTGATCGTTATTTATTGACGTATATAAATGCAAGACATAATGTGGCACCAAACCCTCCTGCACCTGCCACTATGAAACCCGGATTGCATATAGATGAGTATTTAAGATATGCTGATTCTGTATGGGACATGAGACGTATTAATAATGTTAACCAACACTTTATCACAGCATTTTTAGGTGTTAATTTGAAAGATGCTGATTATAAAGAATATTTAAATGTTGAACCTGATGCAACTACGGGAAATTGGAAAGGTTTTAAACCAAGAACCTCCATTGGTATGGAGTTACTCCATGCAACTCCTGCTACTGACTAATTTCTAACTAAACAAGATGAAGAGAAGAGACTTTATAATAGGAACTGGAGCGGCGGCATTAACTGCAGCATCTTATGGAAATATTCTTGGGTCCAATGATAAAATAGGTCTTGCAATAGTAGGAGCGGGGAGACGTGGTAGATGGGTGTTGGGAGAGATGTTGAAGACCAATCAGATAAGACCGATAATGTTTTGCGATGTTTGGGATGAACAAGTAAAAAGAACAACGGAGTATTTGGAGTTGGGCAAAATTCCAATGACCTATGATTTGGAGGAAGTATTATCCAATGATAATGTTGATGCTGTACTGTTGGCCACACCCGACCATTTACACAAGAATTACGCTATCCGAATTTTAGCAGCTGGAAAACACCTACTCCTGGAAAAACCGGTAACCTTACACTATAACGAAGGTCCTATGCTAAAAGAAGCCGTAGCCAATAGCGGGGTAGTGTGCCAAACAGGAACACAACAGCGCAGCGGACAAATGTATCAAAGAGTAAAAGAAGAATTCTTTGGAGGTTCTAAAAAACTGGGAGATATGGTTTTTGTTAGGGCCGTTTGGAGCAATTTTGGTTGGCAAAGGCGCCAGTTGCAACAGCAACCAATGCCAGAAAACTTTAAATGGGATACCTTTCTTGGACCTTCACCAAAAATGGATTACTACTGGCCGCGATATGATGGTTGGCGCCATTACAAGGAATATGGAACAGGCATCCTATCTGATCTTTTGACCCATTGGGGCGATGTTGCACAATGGATGATGGATGATACAGACCCTATAAATGCAGTTACAACAGGAGGTATCTATCACCTAAAAGATGACAGAACCAATCCAGATACCGTAAATACCATTATTCAATATAAAGGAGGATGGAATTTTACTTTTGAATGCAGCGTTATGCCTGTAAAAAACCAACACGACTCTGTCCTTTTTCATGGTACAGAAGGTCAATTGGAACTCTTTAGGGCTGGATACATCTATACCCCGCACAAAGGCGATCCAGTTATTTTTAAAAATGATGAAAATCTAACTTATGCGCACGTCAAAAACTTTTTTGATGCCATTAAAACAGGAGCACAGCTCACAGCGCCCATTGATGTAGGGTTAAATGCGGTTAAACCTTCCCATTTGGCTGCTGCTTCATATTGGTCCGGAAAACGAATGCAGTTCAATGCTAATCAAACAGATATTGTTGAAGTGATTTAAGGTTAAATATGGGGGCTCTTTCGATTGTTTTCCAAGGAAGCCGTTCATCGATAAAATAGAGAAAGGTACACTAAAAAAGTCCTCTTTCCGTTAGTGGAGCATAACCCCATAACTTTAGTATCATGAATGGACTAACTAGAATAATCCATGCATTATCAATTGCTGCTTTCGCCCTTCTCTTCTTACAAGGCTGTAGCGAAGACGGTGTGTCTTCAGGAAATGATGTAGAATTGACGCAAACGGAATTACAAAATATTTTAGAAACCGATGAAGCTGCCGGTGCTGTAGATAGTGTTTTGGCAGAACTTTTTGCAAATAACGCAGTTGCAGGAAAATCTTCCAATAAGGCCAATGATTGTTATTCAACCGAATATTCACAAACAGGTTTTGTTGTTACGTTCAACAATTGTGTTCTTAACGGCACGGAAAATATTAATGGTAGTTTAACTGTCACGTATCAAGTAGGTAATGAAACCGCTGCCTTTACGGCATCTTATGTTGATTTTTACATTGGCAACCTTAAGGTCAATGGAACCAGAAATTACATTTTGACAAGTAGTCTTGAACAGAACACCATTTCATTTACAGTCACCAGTGAAATGTCCATTGAAATGGAAGATGAAAGTATTATTTCTGAAAGTGGCACCAAAACCTTCAGTTTTACTTTTGGCGAAACTTTAGAAACAAGCACATTTAGTCTATCTGGAAATTGGCAGGTACAAGCAGATGGAAATACTTATGTTATAGAGACTGTAAGCGATTTAACTGGCAATCTTACTTGTGCTAATTTAACTAGCGGAAGTATGAGTGTGGCTAAAAACGGTTTTATCATTACTGTTGATTTTGGGGATGGCACTTGCGATAACCTGGCTACTATCACCTTGCCCAATGGAAATATGGAAGAGGTTACCTTATAGGATTAAAACAACATACAATATAGAAAAGCACCGAATAGTCGGTGCTTTTTTTGTTGAACAGGTATAGTAACTTCAAAAACAATAGAGGAATTAGCAATATTCTTTTATCTAGTGTAACTTTAGATTCCTGAACTTTATCCTAGTTCTCTTTCCTTTTTAAGAGGACAGAGTAAAGTCAATAAGGATTGCATATGATTGAAGATTTAGTACAAAGTCAAAGAGATTTTTTTGCATCGCAACAAACAAAGATCGTTACTTATCGTAAACAATATTTAAAACGATTACGAAAAGAATTGGTCGCCAATGAAGACGCTATTTGCGATGCCTTATATACAGATTTCAAAAAACCAAAATTCGAAGTACTTGCCACAGAAACACAAATGGTGCTTTCAGAATTAAAATACATCATTGATCATCTAGAGTTTTGGAGCAAACCGGTAAAGGTTGGTGCTACTTGGACAAATTTCCCCTCTTCAGATTGGATATATTCAGAACCGTATGGCAATGTATTGGTCATAGCGCCTTGGAACTATCCATTCCTATTGACCATGTCCCCGTTGATAGGAGCTTTAGCAGCGGGCAACACTGTTGTGCTTAAACCTTCGGAATTGACTCCCGAAACTTCTAAGGTTATTGCAAAAATAATTAAAAAGGTATTTCCCAAAGAATATGTTAGCGTTGTTGAAGGCGGAATACCCGTATCACAAGAACTCCTGACAAAAAAATGGAACTATATTTTCTTCACTGGAAGTTCTCGAGTGGGAAAGATTGTTTACAAAAGTGCGGCGGAACATCTTACTCCAGTTACTTTGGAATTAAGTGGGAAAAACCCTTGTATCGTTGATGCAACCGCGTCCATTGCGTTGGCAGCAAAGCGTATTGTTTGGGGAAAGTTTTTAAATGCTGGACAGACATGTATTGCTCCTGATTATATTTTGGTTGAAAAGACGGTAAAAGATAAACTTGTAGAGGCCCTGAAACTTAATATCAGGAAATTTTATGGCGATCCTATTGAAGAATCCAATGATTTTGCCAGGATAACCACTGATAGCCATTACAACAAATTAAAAGGATTGCTGGAAGGAGAAAACATACTCTTCGGTGGAACTTGTAAGGATGTCGAACGGTTTATTGAGCCAACATTGGTAGATGAACCTGGTTTTAAAAACGATTTGATGAAAGATGAGATTTTTGGGCCCATACTGCCCATCATTTCTTATGATTCAGAAGAAGATATTCATAAGTACGTAACACAACATGAAAATCCTTTGGCATTGTATGTATTTTCTACCAATAAAAAGTTCCAAAAAAGAATTATTGACAAGTATGGTTTTGGTGGTGGGGTAATTAATGATACTGTAATGCAAATAACCAACAAAAGATTGCCCTTTGGCGGGGTAGGTCAGTCAGGAATTGGAGGATATCATGGCAAACATTCCTTTGACATATTCTCCCATAAAAAAGCCATTATACGAAAACCTAACTGGATAGATATCCCCATACGCTACGCTCCGTATAACATTCCCATAAAATGGGTTAAGAAAATAAAGCATCTTTTCTAAAAAAAATTTACACTCTCGTTAGATAATTGCCATCAAACATATTGCTAATTCCAGACTTCTAAAGAAAATGGCCTACCGTTTCATTTTCAAGCACCATCAACAAACAGTTTTGAATGAAAAGGGCAGGAGTGCTCAGTGTTATACTTTTATTAATCAAAAGTTAAACTATTATATTATGATAGCAATAGTATTATCTTTAAATTATTCCTACAAACGTGCATAAAACAACAGAAACATGAGTACTAAAAACAACAATGGCAAATACAAACTTTTGGTGTTAATGGATTTATCCCAAGCCTCGGAAATTGCTCTGACCAATGCGGTACAACTGGCCAAAGCAATTGACGGAAGGGTAGAGGTATTGTATGTAAAAGCTCCAACTGAGGTTGTTAAATATGAAAACCAATTGTCTGCAATGCGGACCATACATGAGGATAATAGAACCACTAAAGCTCAATTACAAGAGCACATCAAAGAAATAAGCAAAAAAGAAGATTTTCCAATAACTTCTCGAATTGCATATGGCAATATAAAAGGTTCTATTAAAGACCATTTATCTGATTCACAGATAGATATAGTGGTTCTAGGAAAGCGAAAGTCTAAGTTGGCCAACTTCCTTGGTAATGGCATTACTGAATTTGTACTAAGCGATTGTAATGTGAATGTATTAATAGTGGGTGAGGACCATAAACTACATTCCTTTAAAGATATTTCTTTGGGCATTTATGGAAATAAAGTCGAAGAAAGCAAGCTTGGCGTCATCAACGATTTAAACAAACAAACAACAAAACCGCTAAAACTTTTTAGCGTTCGTAGTCCTCAAGATAAACCAGTTGAGCAAGAAGCAAGTACAAAAGAAACGGTTTCTTATGTATTTTCCGAAGGAACTAACGCCTTGGACGGTTTAGCCTCTTATGTGCTAAAAACCAATACACAGTTGTTTTGCATCACCAAAAAACAAACCAAAGGATTATCGTTTCAGCCAGATTCTGCAAGACAAATTGCCAAAAAACTTGATATCCCCGTATTGATCATGCAATAGCGCTTTTTTAGGAAGCATTTTATTGGTAGCTCTTTTTAAATTCTAACGGTGTTTTGCCTGTCTTTACTTTAAAAACTCTAGAGAAGTAGGCATAATCTTCGTAGCCCAATCTTTCCGCTACTTTAGTTAGGGAATTATCCGAGTATACAATAAGCCGTTTGGCCTCTAGCAAAACCCTTTCTGTAATTAATTCTGTGGTAGTTTTGTTTAAGGTAGTTTTGGTGATTCTATTCAAATGCTTAGGGGTAATATGTAATTTATCTGCATAAAATTTAGCAGATTTCCCCGTTTTATAGTCTTCTTCAATAATGCTTTCCAAAGTTTCCAATGTCTGTAAATAGGTAGAGGACAAAACCTTTTTAATGGGTTCATAACTTGCGTAGAGCCGGGTTAAATCAATATAGGCAAGGTTTACAAGGCTGATAAGCTTTTGTTTTTTATAGGTTGAACTTTGATGGTACTCTATATTGATTTCTTTGAACCGCATGGCAATATTATCAAGTTCTTCTAACGTTAAAGTAAGGTCTGGCGGATTTTTAAGGGAATAGTAGAACGGAAATTGGGTGAGTTTTCTATTTAGAAAATACAACTCGTAAAAGTCGGGGGTATGAAAGAAAATATAGCCTTCTGGAGTACTATCAAACTTCCAAGAATGTGTTTGACCAGGTTTCAAGAAAAATACGCTTCCAGGTTGTATCGGATAGGTATTAAAATCTATCTCATGTACACCAGAACCTTTACGGAATAGTACACAGAGAAAAAAGTCATGTTTATGGGGCTTATGAATAATTTGCGCATTCTTTTTTAAATGTTGCTGCAAATCGTTGCTGTAAAAATCTGATAGTGATTCCTCCTGTTCAAACTGCTCAATATTTAGTATTGGAATATGCTGCATGGAATAATAATGTCCTAAAAGTACAAAAAATGGGGCTAATTGTGTTGGTATGCTGTCTGAATGACTTAGTACCTTTGCGAAGCAAATGAGAAAGGAGAGGAGTTGATTTTATCGTATAAAACAATCATCTACAGTACAATAAAGAGTGAATTATGAAATTTTTAAAAGGAACCAAATTATATAGCATTCTTACCGGAACATGTCCTGTTTGTCAAAATGAAAGCATGTATACTGAGCAGAACCCATATAAGCTGTCGAGTACTTTAAAGATGGAAGAACGCTGTGGTCATTGTAACACAAAGTATAAAATTGAACCTTCTTTTTTTTATGGGGCCATGTATGTGAGCTATCCCGTTGGACTTGCTTTTGCCAGCTTAGCATTTGTACTGTCTTATTTGGTTTTTGATTTAAGTTTGATCACTACATACGGTTTAATTGTTGTGATTATGTTTATGGCCTTGCCATTGATCCTAAGAACTTCTAGAAATATCTGGATCAATTTCTTTATGACCTTTGAAAAATTAAAGTCACAACCAAAGACGTAACGTCTGTTTTGATAAAAGAAAGTAAGATTGTCTTTAAATGGATACAAGAGTAAGAAAAGAGGAAGAAATCTATTTCACGCATATTCTATTTTACATAATATAAATTATGATACATTTTATAATATCATAATTCGACATTATGCAAAATTACTTTGATTGTCGTTTTTTACTGCAAAATCCTTACAGATGATTCATTTGCCTATGCAAACAATGGAAAGAGTAATTAGTTCAGCAGTTTTTTATCTATTCCTTAAGTTTTAATTACACAATCTTTAACGGTAATTGGTTTTTGTAAAGATATTTTTGTCTTCAATCAATCAAATATATGAGACGTAAATTACGGTTACTCTTACTTTGTCTATTCCTATTCACCGTCTTTAGCTACGGGCAAATCAAATCAAAAAGCCAAACGACAAACACCGAACTCCCAGAATCTTTTTTGGACAGAACTGAATTTAAAGTGGGGTTTGTAGGTACTGTGTTTTGGAGCAATGGCCTGTCAGTAGGCGCAGAATACCTATGGAAAGAAAACGAAAAAACGAAAACCCGTAACGATAAAGAGCGAACCAATACCCATCAGTTTCTATTTAATGTAAATTTGGGGTTTGTAACTAACTTTTCATCAAAAACGGATACTGGGGCCTACACTAATTTTGGACTTACTTGGCGCCGTACCAATAAAAAGGGAAAACAGTTTAACATCGAGCTAAATCCTTTAGGATATTATCGTTCTTTTTTGCCAGAGACCTATGAGGTCAATGGCGATTCGGTCGATAAGGTTTTCTTGCCAGGGCGCGGATATTATGCGCCCTCATTATCTGTTGGAATAGGCAAACGGCGCAAAGGCAAAGTACGTTCTGGAAGCTATTTCAATATCAACTACACCCTAAGAACACCATACAATTCAGGAGCTTTGCCTACCTTTTCGTTGCAATATGGTTTCCGGTTCAATTTTAAAAATAAAAAACAATGAAGCAACCACTTGCCGATACCATCAAAATAGGATTTCTGGCAATAGCCACATTGTTGGTCAATGCCTGTTCGAACGACCATACGCTAAGCAATCTTGATGCTACAGTTTTTGTACGTCATAAAGGTGCAGATATGCCAGCTTATATCAAGGGGAACGCTAATGAAAAGATATTCCTTATTACCTTACATGGTGGTCCGGGCGGTTTAGGATTAGGTTTTAGAGGAAATGCATTTAATCAGATAGAGGATAATTATGGTGTGGTATATTTTGACCAACGAGGTTCTGGAATGTCACAGGGAAATTATTCCGAAGATGACGTTACGATTGATGTAATGGCCGAGGATGTACTCGCCTTGGTTAAAGTTATAAAACGTATTTATGGTAATGATTCTCGGTTCTTTTTATTGGGACATAGCTGGGGAGGCGCATTGGGCCCGGCGACCTTATTGAAAGACCAAAGTGAATTTTTGGGTTGGATCAATGTGGATGGTAGCCACAACCCAAAAGACCTTTATTTTGAGTACATACGAAACTTTGAGCGCGTAGCGGCCGCTCAAATTGAGCTTGGAAATAGTGTTCCCTTTTGGGAGTCGGTTTATGATGAACTGGATAAGGTAGATGCGGATGAAGTGAGTCTTGACGATTTTTCCATTTTGAATACCCTTGCGTTTGATGCTGAAGAATATCTGAATGATGACGGAATAATTAACAATGCAGAAAATGGAAACGTTAAGGTTTCGGATTATAATATACTCACTTTTATCTGGAACTTATTAAAAATTCAATCCATCTTGGACGAAGATATCATTGGCGAATTGTCTTTCACTGAAAGACTTTCAGAGATTACCATTCCTTCTTTGATTCTTTGGGGAAGGCATGATATGGTCGTTCCAGAATTCTATGCCCAGGAAGCTTTTGATAATTTAGGTTCCAGTGACAAAAAGCTTGTGTTTTTTGAAAGATCCGGACACTCACCCATGTTTAGTGAACCAAACCAGTTTGCCGAGGAAGTGATGCAATTTATGAATCAAAATAAATAGTGTAATATGTCAAGATTTCCAATAAAATGAAAGTCAGATAACATGCTGATATATATCATTGTAGGTCATAGTTTTCAAGAATACTTTTAGGGGTTATAAAACTTGAAGATTATGAAATCGCTAACATTCCTTTTTTCTTTTTTACTATTAGTAGCGACATACGGACAAAACGCCGAAGACGAAGTAAACAAAACCGTTGTCGGGTTTGAATTGGATGCGGTGCCGTACATATTTGAGGGATATTATGCTTCTGCCTGGCTAGGCCACGATCATTTTAGATATAGAGCGGTAATTACAAAAATAGAAACACCGGGGTTTATCTTGGAAGATGGTTTTACCAATAATGAAATGAAGGTCTATGCAGCCATTGTGGATTACTTTTTTAAACCTGGCTTTGAAGGCTGGTGGATCGGACCCGGATTGGAGTATTGGGACGCAAGCATACAAACCGAAGCCAAATTGGAAACAGCCGAATACAACAATACCATTTTCACGCTGGGCGGAGGTTATGTTTGGAAATTTTACAAGAACTTTTATCTAAATCCCTGGGCAGCTGTACATCTCCGTATTGCAGGTGATAAAGAGGTAATGGTAGACAACAGCATCTATGAAACCCCGCTCCTAATCCCTGAAATCTCACTTAAACTAGGCTGGCATTTTTAATCTTCAATGTCTAAAAAAAAAACCATGAAAATAGTAGCGGTAACCCCTGAAAATGCAACAAAAGAGACCTTCTTCTGTATCAAAGACCGAAAAAGGCAGGGATTTAAAGACAAGGCCCAGTGGTATGAAAAACGTTATGCTGAAGGTTTACGAATAAAGATACTCAAGAATGACGAGGGCAAAATGATTGGTTTTATTGAGTATGTTCCTGCAAAAAATGCATGGCGCCCAGTAGATGCCGATAACTATATGTTTATCCATTGCACCTACATATACTCAAAAAAAGAACGAAGTAAGGGGTTTGGTTCAATGCTCATTCAAGATGTAGAAAATGAAGCAAGAGCATTAGGGCTTGATGGTTTATGTGTCATAACCAGTAACGGTGGTTGGCTGGCCAATAAGACACTTTTTGAGAAAAACGGTTTTGAGCAAATTGAAGCAAAGGACCGATTTGAATTAGTATCGAAAACATGGAACAAAAACAGCAAAAAACCAAAGTTTTACAACTGGACAAACCAACAAGAAAAGTATAAAGGATGGCATTTGTTATATGCAGACCAGTGTCCGTGGAGCGAAAAGTCGGTAACCGCCATACTTAACGTTGCCATGGACCATGGAGTAGATCTAAAAGTGTCCAAGATAAAAACCGTAAATGAGGCTAAGATGGCACCTTCTGGCTTTGGGGTTTTCAATCTATTGCATAATGGCAAATTACTGGATGACCACTATTTAAGTGCTACACGATTCCGAACCATTTTGAAAAAGGAACTCAGCATTTAAGAATTAGACCATTTTTACGTTCCACTTTATTCCCATGTACACCCTTTTAGATTTGGAGCATCAAAAAAAGGCCAGTGTAGTTCAGCAATTTAACAGCCGTTATAGTGAAACATTATTGTTCAGGAACAAGGCGTATCAATCTACCGGGGCCCTCGACTACAATGTACAGATACCCGTCGCTGCCCATTTCAGCGTCACGTACCCTGCCTACACCATCCACCAGCGTTTCATGGCCAATAACCTCGTTGCCATTCATCTTTAAACGATGGAGATATTCGAATTTGAGCGAGCTGACGAACAGGTCATTCCTCCAATTTCCATAAAAATTGCCAGACACAAAGGTCATTCCACAAGGTGCAATGGAAGGGGTCCAGTAGTACACGGGCTGTCCCATACCAGCCAATGCGGTAAGGTCTGTAAATATCGTGCCATCATAATTGATACCGTATGAAATAACCGGCCAACCATTATTGTTCCCGGCTTCCAAAATATTGATCTCATCACCGCCCTGAGGCCCATGTTCGCCTTCCCAAACTGCTCCGGTTTCCGGATGCAAGCTCATGCCTTGGGGATTACGTGTGCCGTAGGTAAAAATTGAATTGACAGCTCCCGAAGTATTGTAAAATGGGTTGTCCGTAGGAATTTGGCCATCGTCATGGATACGGTGTATTTTTCCGATAGCATTGTCCAATTCCTGGGGGTAAACCTCTCTGAATCCACGATCACCAACGGAAACATATAGGTAGCCATCGTTATCAAATTCTAATCTTGAGCCATAGTGGTGGGTACTACCAAGATACGGAAGCGCCGTGAATATGTTCTCCACTTGAACCAAACTGTTGCCCTCTAACCTACCCCTTGCCACTGCGGTGGTCCGCTCGGATGCATTATTGGGGTTGGCCCGAGAATAGGATAGATAAACAAATGCATTATTTTCAAAATCTGGATGTACGAGCACATCCAACAGTCCCCCCTGCCCTTGCGAAACCACAACTGGGACACCGGTAATTGCTGTCAATTGCTTGTCATTACTAACCAAAAATAGCCCTCCCCCACGCTCGGTCACTAAAATTTCGCCAGTGGGTAATTGTGCTATCCCCCAAGGAATGCCGGGAATCTCATCGGTTAAGGTTTCCAGTCGGAATGTAAGGTCATCGGATGAGATTAAGCCTGATAAATCGGGGTTCTCCTCTTCCAACATCGCTTTGGTTTTTCCATCGATTTCAGAAAGTATAAAGGCGGTCAAATCTTCGATTGCTTGCGCACTTAAAGCAGACCCGTATGCTGGCATACCATTGCTTGCGTACCCTTCCGTTATGGAATTTATGACATCGTCCTGAGAATTGCCGTAGGTCCACTCTCGTTCCACAAATGAGCCCAGGTCTTGTCCATGGCAACCTCCACAGTTGTTTCTATAATTGAGGGCAGCATCTCCTGAATCCACAATTTCATTGACTGGATCAATTACATCTTCGGGCGACACGGGTTCCAGCGAATTATTGCAGCTTAGTAGTACTGACAAAAACGAGATCAACACCAATTTCGTGGATGTTTTTAACCATTGGTGCGCATACTTTAATTTGAAAATTATATCAGAAAACGGATTAGGGGTGATTGGGGCCATAATTGTCCATTTTAGCACTTAGTGTATCAACGTTACATATATATGTAACGTTGACAATTAAAATAAAGTATTGTGTTGGGAAGCCAAAATGATACTGGTTATCAGCAGATTACTGCCAAGTACCTATGGGGCTTTATCCGAGTTTTATGGCTTGGGTCTAAGATCTTCAATCACCTTAGCATCTACCCAAAAGATATCTACATTTTCGTAATCATTCGAACCCATGTTCCTATTAAAGAACAAATATTTGCCATCGGGTGTTACAGTTGCTGCGGCTTCCCATGCTTCGGTATTAATGGCTTCACCTAAATTTATGGCAGTGCCCCAAGAACCATCTTCTTGCCGAAAACTGATATAGAGGTCGGAATCCCCAAAACCACCTTCACGTTCTCCATCAAAAATTAGATAGGATTCATCGGGTGCAATAAAAGGATGCGCATTCATTCTTCCTGTATTGATCGTTTTCCCAAATGGTCTGGGTGCTTCGCGTTTCCCTTCTACAAGTCTTGAATAACGAAGCACCCCATCTCCGTTAGGCATACCAATCTCATCAAAAACAAAAGTTCCCTTGGATGAGGACGTCATACGCATAATCTTTATTTCCTCGAAGGGAGATCCAAGACGTTCTATCTCTGACCAGCCTGACAGGGTTCGTTGCTTATATCGCTTGCCCAAATGCATTGTTTGGCCATCAGGTGAAATATAGGGTTGTCCTACCCTGTTTGATATAACGGACTCTTCCCATTGTTCATTTTTGAACTCAAATACTACGAATTCCTGTTTTTCATTCCCCGGTACTTCCCTTATAAAGTAAAATTCTTTTAAATCTGGTGTAAAAACTCCCCCATACTCCCAGTTTTCACTCGTAACCATTCCAGGAGCAAAAGGTTGCGGTACCAAACCCGGCAGTTTTTGCCCTAAATATGGAGTTTTCACTATGGTTTTATTCAACTGTGTCAACCATTTAATACTGCGAACTACGGTCATTGGGAATGCAGTTCCATGATTTCCATCAATCACTTCTTTTAGTACGGTTAAACCGTCATCTCTTCTATCATTTAATAATTTAATAAACGCCTCTATAGGCTCCATCATAGGTTCTTCCAATGAACCATATGAAATGAAAACATTGGCATTAAGACTCGAGTTTCTATTTGACAATTTCGTATTAAGTGCTGATAGATGTTCAACTTCATTTTTGATTGATGGACTACCTAGAATGTAATTATTAAAGGTATCCGGTTGAGACAATAGCACATAAGCACCAAATTCACCACCCATTGAATAACCAAAATAGGTACGACTATTTGGGTCAGTGCGATACGTATTGTCCATATAGGGAATAATATCATTACGAATAAAACCTAGATGATTATTGCCTTGTCCAAATTGAAATTTTGTTTGAATTTCAGGTTTATTTGATTTACGAAAACTGTAATCTCGGAACCGACTAACATGTTCTCCTACTTCTTTTTTTAGGCCTTCATCAATGTCTTTCTGCCAAGAGATTCCAACTAGAATAACCTCTTCCAACATGTATTCTGTGGAACCAGATAACATCTCCATGTGCCACATTGCATCGGTTGTATAAATTACAGGGTACGATTTATCATTGTTTTCTGAATACGCCTCTGGTAGCTTAATATAAAGTTCGTATTGTCTATTGGCATTAGTAACCGTTATTGGGACAACCTGAATCTTTGGCAATTCAAAATTAGAGGTTATCGCTACCCCCGCATCTTCTTTAATACGATTCTCCTGAGCAGAGAGCGCATGTAGCGCCGCTATGGTTAGCACTAGAAATAACTTCAGTTTTCTCATTTTTCTGTTTTTGGTCTTAGTGTTTCAATAATCTCTGCATCCACCCACATTCTATCATAAGGTGGGCTGCAACGGGGACAATACGAAAGATATTTTCCATCTGGCGTTACGTAACCTCCACCGTCCTCGCCATCTGTGTTTATCTTATCCCCAAAGTTAATGGCCACTCCCCATGAACCATCTGTCTGTCGAAAGCTGATATACATATCACTATCGCCATATCCACCTTCACGCTCACTGTCCCAAATAATGTATGACTCATCTGGAGCAATAAAAGGGTGAGCTGTCCATTTGCCAGTATTTATCCTTGCGCCAAAAGGTTTTGGTGCTTCACGCTTGCCATTTATGAGTCGTGAATAACGAAGAATACCATTTCCATCTCTAGTGGCTTCATCAAAAACTAGGGTTCCTTTGGAAGAAGCTGTTAAACGCATAATTGGGATGGTATCAAAAGGAGCGCCAAGACTTTTTATGGCTGACCAATCGGAGTCGGTTCGTTCTATATATTTATCTTTCGAATACAAAACATCTCCGCCTGTATCATAAAACTCGTATTTCTTCCAGGCTCTGTTTTCGTTACGAAAGCTTATAACAATAGGTCGAAGAGGCGTCTCCAAAGTAGAAGTCAAATAAAACTCTTCCATATTGGGAGCGTGAATACCCCCTAGCTCCCACCCTTTTCGTGACATGTTATTTAATTCAAGAGGTTCAGCTTCCATGCCTGGTGGGGTTAGGCCAAAATAGGGCGCTACCATAGATGATGAAGCATTGTCGTTCGCTTTCTGATTTTCAGAACCACAGGAATTTAAAAATAGTGCCCCTATAAACATCCAAATGAAATACGCTTTTCTCATTTCTTAGTTTTTGATAATAGTGGCTACTTCTTGGCAAATGCCGGTATAATCGTTTCAAAAATTGGAGTCATGATTTTATCATCGTCTCGATCATGACCATTGATGACAATGGTTAAACCAAGCTCTTCTACTACCAGAACACGTTGTCCTCCGCCTCCCCAAGCAAGAGTCGCATCATAGCTTCTATTACCGACTTTTACAGGTGTGTAGTACCAAAAATATCCGTAAAGATAATTTTTAGGCATCCAATCTATTGCAGGTCTTTCCAAGCCACTTGTGGCTTTTTCGAGATATGCGGCAGAAATAAACTGTTTCCCATTCAATTTACCTTTGTTTTGCACCAAATGCCCCAATTTAATCATGTCACGAGACATGATACTGGCACGCCATCCTGCTTGTGGTAAGCCACTTGTGTGTTTTGACCATTTATAATCGGTAATACCAAGCTTATCAAGTAACTCATTTTTAATAAAGTCCTCAACTGTTCCCGGTACAACGGCGTCTATAACCGTCATCACCATCATGGGATTGAAATTACCATACAAAAAGACCTGAGACTCATCAGTAATGGGTTTGCTGTATTCAAGTAGTGTTTGAACCAGCCCCTGCCCTTTCAATTTAACGGAATCATTCTCAATTTCCTTCCATTTTTCTCTATCAATGGTTAGTCCTCCATGCATTGTCAATGCTTTATGAAGTGTGATTTTTTCTACTCCCTTTGTAAATTTCTTAGGGTTCGTATCTTTTAGAAAACTAATTAAAGGTTTGTTTAGATCTTCCATAGTTAGATAACCCAGCTGAATTGCCCTACCTAAGATCAAACTGGTGTAGCCCTTTACCGCAGATGCTTGTCCATGTGGCAAATCGATACGACCTTTTTTGTAATAAGATTCATATACCAATTTGTTATTATGCGAAATGAGCAACGCATCGTAATTACCGTATTTGCCATCAAAAATCTCTTGAGAGACCTTTAAAATTGAATTTTTATCATGATCGGAAAGTTTTAATTTGCCCACTCTTATTCCATCATTTCTTTCTATTGGAGCCGCATTTGTATAGGGTTCTTCGAGATTCGGAATATCCCTGAATGGTAGCGCAGCTTCGTCGGCAGTTGCCTTTGGTGCCTCACTGTCGGTTTGTTGGGCAAAACTGTGAGTTGCTACAATTAGGAATAAGAAAAGTGGTAATCCTGCTATGTTTTTCATTGTTTATTCTGTTCGTTGTCTAAAATAACATCAGATAAATAGGTTCCTCTGTATTACAAATCTGGCTTTTGATTCCCATCCATCCAATCTAAATTTTCCCAACTGCTCCATACGCTAGTGAACTGCTCGAAGAGGAGGATTGTAATGATTATCTTGCACCTTTAACCGCATCAAGACGAGCTTGAGACATTTACTATACTTTCTTCTCATATGTCCCGTATTATTGGTAACCTCTTGTTCCCAAAACCAAGAGTCTATTTTTACGCGATACAGGACGGTATTTCAAATAGGAGATCAACCTGAATGGGCGACCAAAGACTTGAATGCTAGACGCTGGGAAAAACGCATGGCATTAGTGCCAGATGGTCAGATTTTCTGGTCTAGAACGAAAATCGATATTCTCAAAGCTCCAGAAACATTAAAACCTTATGGTCTTCGATTGGAAGTCTATGGTGAGTATGAAGTATTTTGGGATGGCGTCTTAATAGGTAAAAATGGAAATCCGGGTCAGGAAGCAGATTTACCTCCGGAAGGTAAATTGTGGACTACTTTTACAATACCTGCCCATTTGACCAATGCAGGTGAGCATGTAATGGCCTTGCGTTTGAGCAATTATTACTATCCGGATCATATTGGCAATTACGGTCTGAAAATCGATTATTACGATGATTTATTAACCGACCGACTTATTCAAAACTCCTACATGCACATTTTTGCTGGAGCTTTTCTTATTACCGCCATCTATTTTCTTTTTCTATTCTTAGGAAATAAAAAAGAATACCCTGCGCTTATTTTTAGCATCAGCTGTTTGCTTTTTTTTGGCTTAACAATGACCCACTTTGTAAAAACGACTGTGCCGATCCATTACAGCTTGCATGTTGTGCGTTTAGAAGTAATCACGAGCCTAATGTTCGGTATTTCGTTTTTAATTCCACTCTATTTTTCCATGCAGTTCCCCTACCCCAAATGGAAACTCTTCTTAGGTATTTACGCCGCTATTCTTTTGTTTATATTCTCTATTGAGCACCACTTATTTGATCTCACCATATTAAATATGACGCTAAGCTTGTTGCTATTTTCCCTATGCATAGCAGTTTTTGGGGTTTATAAAAAAGCAAAAGGCGCGCTCCTGGTGTTGCTTACCTTACTCCTTTGTATATTCATTCGCCATTATGTTTCATTAAACATTAGTCTTTTCACAGGTTTTAGTCTAATTCTACTTAATATGTTGTATTTGCTTTCCCTACGGATCAAAGAACAACGTTTGGCCTATGAAAACTCATTGGTCCAATCTACGAGACTGCGCTTAGAACTACTTAAAAAGAATATCCAACCTCATTTTCTGATGAACACGCTCACTTCGTTGATAGATTGGATAGAAGAGGCTCCAAAAAAAGGTGTTTTGTTTATAGAGGCCCTGGCAAAAGAATTTGATCTACTGAATCAGATAGAAAACCAAACCCTAATACCGGTTAGTCAAGAAATAGCGCTTTGTCGTGCGCATTTGGAGATTATGGAATATCGAAAAGAAGTGAACTATTCTTGGGAGGAAGAAGGCATCAATCCTGAGCAAAAAATACCTCCAGGAATTCTTCATACTTTGTTGGAAAACGGAATTACGCATAGTCTACCTCTGAAAGATAATAGCATCAAATTTAAACTACATTTTGAGTCAAGTGCTGATTATGATTGCTACACATTTTTAACCTACGCCGAGATTGTAAAGCAAGCTTCCGCTCAAAGACAAGAAGGTACGGGACTGAAATACATCAAAGCCCGCCTTACGGAAAGTTATCATGACCAATGGGAACTTACTTCAGAACCCGCACATCATGGTTGGAAAAATGTCATAAAAATATATAGGTAAGAAGATGAACGTTTTAATTGTTGAAGATGAATTAAGAATCGCCAAAAGAATTGAACGAATGACTCGTGACATTTTTGGAAGTACGCTACAATCCCTAAAACATATAAATACACTACATGAAGCATTACGTCATATTGAAAACAGTGAGTTGGACTTGGTTCTCTTGGACCTAAACCTTAATGGCGACAACGGCTTTGATCTACTTACCAAGGCAGTTTCTGAGTCATTTCATACTATTGTTATTTCCGCTTATAAGAATCAGGCTATTACCGCCTTTGAACATGGTGTTTTAGATTTTGTTCCCAAACCTTTTAATCAAGATAGGTTGGCACAAGCCTTTAATAGGGCAACCTCGAAAGAAAAAATTGAAAACAGCAAAATCAGATTTTTGGGGATAAAAAAAAAGGGCAGGATGCAATTAGTGCCTATTGAGGATATCATTTATATAAAAGGAGCAGGCGTCTACACCGAACTCTTTTTAACAGATGGAAGAAAAGAATTGCATGATAAATCCCTCGAAAAACTGGAACAACTCCTATCCTATTCTTTCGAAAGGATACATAAATCATATTTAGTGAAGATGTCGGAGATCAAGGAAATTAATGTTTCATCTGGAAGTAAATATATGGCTGAGTTGAAGAATGGCGAACGCATCCCCATCGGAAGAACTAAATACAAAGACATTAAGGCAAAGTGGCTTTAAAGTAGCTTTGATCCAATCTTCAAGAATAAAATTTTCAATTAAGATTGGTTACGGAACACCTAATTAGAAGAACATTCCTAATTGCATTCGGGCACTTTTCCTTCAAGAAACATGAGGTTCCAAGCAGTTTCGTAGCCAAGTTTATGAGCTCGCCATGAACGCCAAGCTGTAGAAGATATGTCCGTTGGCTCCACACCTAGATTACATTTCCCTGTTAACAAGGTATAGATATATGAGCCCGAAGCTCTATCTAAATCACGACTCATATGCCAGTTATCACGATAAGCGGAGTCTGCTATATTCAACTCTAGCATTTGAGCGTATAATGCTCTTATGGGTACTGCTCTGGCGGTTGGTAATTCGTTTTCACGAATCATATAAAGTGCCACACCTAAATCCGTTCCGTTTTCTGACTGAGAGCCTCTCTTGTCGATTCCATACAACATGGAAGTATCTCCCGTGCTGGAACCATCTTGCATAGGAAAACCTATTGAGTATTCAAACTTACTAGCATCTATTTTATACCGTTTGTTAGCTTCAAAATTAGTATTTGCCCTTCCTAAGTTAAAATGAACAGTTGGGGCACCGTCTCTCTGTAATTCTGTTCCACCTTCCTTTGAAATGACCCAATTCAAACCACCAATGATACCATTTTCGGAGCTAGTGCCCGTATGATTGTATCGTATTATTGGATCATTGACATTACCACCTTGAAAAGGAGAATTATAATTGAACTCGCCTGAAAAATGTGTCTCGGTTTTTGCCTGCTTAACACTTTGAAAAACAGCATCGGCCAAAATATCATTATATGTGTAATCCGAAGTTGATGGATTTTGATCATATAATTGAGAATATATAGAAGCTGCTGTCAGATACGCCCCATTTGGTGAGGGATGCGTGGTCTGCTCGTCTTTCAGTTCCGATGAAAGATCTTGCCAAGCTAACCCTGCTGGCGCTACTTCAATTTCTACTTGGGAGCCTTCTGCGGAACGATAACTGAATTCTTCAAAATCGGAGATTGATGCTGTATTTTGTTCGTCTTTTGGCCACAGCACTAACAAAAGCGGTTGAGCCCCTCCCTCAGATACCTTAGTGGCAATTTTGTTTACACCTAGTGAATAAAACCCTGGTGTTTTAGAAATGATGTATGGATCGGCTGCAATCACTACATAGTCCCAGTCTTTTTCATTATCACCTTTTAAATTAGACATACGTTCTGTCTGTCCTTCTGGCCAATAATAATATTGAAGAAGGGAATGTGCGTAATGGGTATATTCGAACAGGTTGTTAGTATCGCTGCCTAAACCTACGGTTAGTGATTTAGCCCTATATGTATCTTCATATTCCACATTTACTGCTGTGGTTACTTTCGTATCTGCAGTTAATATAGAAGTTAATTGTTCTGCAACGGGCTCTAGAGAAAAAGCTGCTACACTAGAATTAATAGATTCACTGGGACCTAAAAGTAAAATATTCAGGGTTCCATCTTGGTTGATGTCTGCATTGAATTTTTCGTCAATAGTTGGACTCTCTGTATTTTCTTCTTCAATCGACTCTTCTTCCCCTTCTATTGTTGAAGTATTGTCTTTGCTACAAGCGGTAAAAAACGTTATTATGGTAAACAACAGGAACCAGTTGCAATTATTGCCTATTTTACGATAATTATAAGATTTGGGAATCATATAGCTATTTGAAAGGTGAAGGAACTATCAAACGTATCACAGTATTATATCGTATAATGCTGTTGCTGATTTAGATGTAATACATACATTTTATGAAGGACAAAGGAAATTTAAAGTAATCATTATAAAACTATTTTGGGAAGTACATTGCACATACTACGCTACACTCCTATCGTTTCCTTTGATTCAACAATTAATAAATGTTTAATTTATTAGGACGATTTGAGGTTTATGAAAGATACTTTGAATACAGAAATTAAAGATTCCCGCAAAATGTATTATAGTATGTTACCACATCCAATGGCTTGGTAATAGAAAGGTTTCTTATTTTTTCTATCAAAGAAGGGCAATCCCAAAAATAGCTCGTCAAACGTTTCTTTTTAAGACCAAAAATGCCTTGAGTAGCTCTTTGCATCGTGGTATCATCGTTTCGTAAAAAAAGTTCAAACTGATCAAGGAAATCATTGTCATCCTGTATATATTCCCTTGCATAACAACTTAGAGTTCCTTTGGCCAATACTTTTAAGAAGGTTTTTTTGCCATATCCGGGTCTGCTATAATAATCAAACCTAAAAAACTGGCTTTCCTCAGCATACCAAAGAGATTCATAGATATGAATACCTTTTTTATATCCCAAAAGATGTTCTGCATTATAACGTCTGACCTTGCCACGTTCATCCTTGAATCTAATCTTTTTGAAAAGAGCTCCATCATTCCGGTCTTTAACAGATCCATAGAGCGTATCATTAATATTGAGAACTACATACCCTGTTTCAAAAGCTTGGGCCCTGCAAATTTGAAAAGAGCAGCAAAGAATTAGTACGAACAGCATTAAGCCAAACCCCTTACCTCTGTAAAAAAAACCAATAGATTCCATAAAAAAGTTTAGGAGTTTATAAAACCAAATAGCGTACCATATTCCTAAAACTTGTTTATTTTTCGCTAAAATGTCTACTTAATCCAAAAATATAGGTTATTTCATAACCTCCCAATGGCTTTTATTGTAGTGTTCCCACTACTAGAATAGAGTTTCACCCGAATGTATAGTTAAACACTTCAAATCTTTAATGAAAAGTGGTTTTACATTATATCGTTTAAAGCATTGCGTGAGTAATGTCCTGTAGATTTTCCTCATTTATACTAATTATTTCCAAGTAATAATATCCTCAAAATCTCTTCTTGATTTTGCTCTTGCTGGCTCTTCTTTCCTGTATCCAAATGCTACCATAAACGATAGACCATATTTACTGGTATCAACATCAAATTTTTCTTTTAACAATGCTTCTGCTTTTTCTTCATGAAACCCTTCAATAGGACAACTGTCAATACCCGTTAAAGCTGCTGAAGTCATCATATTTCCCAAAGCGATATAGGTTTGTTTTGAAGCCCAATCGAATAGCTTTTTATCGTTGTCCAAACTAAAATCATGTTCTTGAAATTCTCTATAAAATTTAGAGTACATTTCAATTACATCTTCAGGAAATTGTTTTACATCTTTCATCATGGACATAATATAATCCGAATCCCATTTGGTCATCGGTGCTTTCATACTTAGCCCTAAAACAAAGTGACTTGCAGTATCCAATTTTAAAGGGGCTCCCCATGCTACAGGTTTTAGTAATTCTCTCAATTCCGCATCCTGAACTACTATAAAATGCCAAGGTTCAAAACCAAAAGAACTAGGCGATAGATTAGCCGTTTTAAGTATGAAATTTATATCCTCATCAGCTATTTTCTTAGTGTTATCAAATTCTTTGGTTGCATGTCTATATTGAAACGCGTTTAAAATATCTTCTTTTGCAATGTTGGGTGTATTCATAGTTATATATTCTTAATATTTAATAGAGAACAATACTATCAAAAGTATAGCGACAAAAGTATAGTTAGTTTATGTTTCTCGCAATAACGGTCAAAAATGATAGTAAGATATTTTTACATAAAAAATCATTTATATTATTGATTATTAATATCTTATAATATTTTTTTAACCTATAAAAAGTATAGTTGTATAACTAATTATAGTGCAATATCTTTGTTAAAAACAAAATTGTCGCTATGGGAATGGAGCATAAAAAACGACTTATAAAGTATAATGATAAATTGTTTTCATGTACAACAAGTATTGCAATGGAATTCATTGGCGGCAAATGGAAGAGTGTGATATTAATTTATCTTATTGATGGTAAAAAACGCTATAACGAACTCTATAAATTAATTTCTACAATCACAGAGCGTACATTAAGTTTACAATTAAAACAGTTGGAACAAGATGGATTAATAACCCGTAAAGTTTATACTAAAAAACCACCTTTAAAAGTAGAATATGCTTTAACGCCTTTCGGTGAAACCTTAGTGCCCGTACTCACGTCCATTGCCAATTGGGGAAAGACTGTGGCCGATGAAAAAGGGGTAATTATTGAATAAGTAATTAATATCCATTCTAGGGTTTCATTTCATACATTTTTTCCCACAATACAGGGCACTTTCAGAAAAAATATTCCATTATCTTTTTTTGCAGAGTTTTTTATAGGAAAAATGTAAAGCAAGCGTAACATTTCGCAATTTTATGACTACTTAATATTAAGTAGTCATTGAATGTCAATCTAAAAACCCATAAAATGAAAAGAATCACACTGATAGTATCCTTCTTTTACTTTTGTTGCAGCGCTTTGAGCGCACAAACATATCTTTACCACCTTGACGGAGAGTTGCCAACCAATACACCAAGAATATTTGCTCCAGGAGTAGTTTCCAAAGAGAACAGATCCGAGTTTGGTTCTATTTTTTCTGCGAATGGTTCTGAGTTTTTCTTTGCTGTAGAAGTAAATGGAAAGGCAGAAATACGATATTCAAAATTGGATAATGGTTCTTGGACCACTCCCAAAATCATTATAGGAGATGCAACATATGGTTATAATGACCCTATGCTTTCTCCAGATGAAAAGAGACTATATTACATTTCCGATAGACCTAAGAATGCAGAAAAGACAGATGATTACGATATATGGTACTCAGAAAAACGTGCCAACGATTGGTCTGAACCAATAAATGCAGGAAACATGATCAACTCATCCAAAAACGAATATTATATTTCTTTTGCTTCCGATGGTACCATGTATTATTCTTCAAACAAAAATGCTAAAGAAGGGAATCAACGTGATTATGACATTTATTCGTCTGAAGAAAAAAACGGAATATTCCAGAAATCCAAAAGACTTAGTGGCGCCATAAATACAAATGCCTATGAAGCTGATGTTTTTATAGCACCAGATAAATCCTATATCATTTTCTGTTCGGTAAGACCTGAAGGATTGGGCAGAGGTGATCTGTACATAAGCCATAAACAAGAAAATGGGGAATGGTCCAATGCAAAGAGTCTAAAAAATCCCATAAATACCGAAAAGCACGAATTATGTCCATGGGTTACCAATGATGGAAAATATTTTCTTTATACTAGTAATCAGGATATTTATTGGGTAAGTACCAAAGCTTTTCAAAAATGATTATTGTATGGTAAAGGATGTAGTTAGTCCTACACTAAAATTGAAGGGCAATTTTTGTACTCCAAAAATAGCTCGTGAGTGCCTCCCTTGCTCTCCCAAAACCTTTAAAAACAAATCAGAGGCACCATCTACCACCTTTGGTGCCTCGTCCCAATTTTCACCTGCTTGAAAATAAACATCCATATGATTTAAGCCCCCCACCTTCTCAAAGCCAATCTTTTTATCGATTTGCGCCAAAACATTTAAAGCACACATTTCCATGGCTTTATAACCCTCTTCCGTTGATAATTCTTTTCCTAATCTTCCTTGGTAAAAAAAATCGCCATTCTTTATTGGGAATTGGATAGCAACATAGGCTATGTTTCCCCTAATGTTTACCGAAACATAGGAACCACCCGGAGTTGATGCCTCGGGCAATTCCAATTTAAGTTTTGATAGATTTTCAATCGCATTCATATCCTATTCTTTTGTTTTTAATTAATAATCAGTATATCCTTTTTCACCTGGGGTATAGAATGTATCAAAATCAGGAGCCACCAATTCCAATTCTTTTTGCAGTTTTTCTACTAGATTGGGATTTGATATAAAAGGCCTGCCCACATAGACCAAATCCAACCCACTTTCCAAAACGGCTTCCGCCTTTTCCAAAGTATTAACATCACCACCAGAGATTATAATTCCTTTAAAGTTCTCTTTAATAATTTTTTTAATGTTTATAGTAAAATCAGGAGCTCCAAATGCTACTCTTTGATCTACAACATGAATATAGGCCAGGTTAATTTTTGATAACTCTTGGGATAGGTAAACAAAGGTATCTTCCAGTGCCTCATAATCTGACTGCATATCATTGAAAGCACCATAAGGTGAAAGACGAATACCAACTTTGTCCTCCCCTATTTCTTTTACCACTTTTTCAGCGGTTTCCAACACAAATCTACTTCTGTTCTCTATACTGCCTCCATATTCGTCTTCTCTTTGGTTGGATTTGGGGTTTATAAACTGGTTTAGCAAATACCCATTAGCCGCATGCAGCTCTATGCCATCTGCACCCGCTTCATTTACAAGACGTTTTGCGGCCAATACATACTCATCTTGTGTGGTTTGTATTTCTTGAAGTGTCATGGCCTTGGGCACTTCATGGGCAACTAATCCATTCTCTGTAAACATTTCACCTGCAGCCTGAATGGCCGATGGTGCCAGTGTAATGCTACCTTCCGGCATATTTGCCTTAGCCGTAATTCTACCGGTATGCATCAATTGCACAAATATTTTACCTCCTTCAGAATGTACTGCATCGGCTATTTTTTTCCAACCCTCGATTTGTGCATTGGAATAAGCACCTGGAATGCGAGGATATCCTATACCGTTAGGGGATGGAGAAGTTCCCTCGGTAATAATTAGTCCAGCACTTGCTCTTTGTCGGTAATATTTTGCCATTAATTCGTTTGGGACATTGTCAATGGCTCTGGACCTGGTCAAGGGAGCCATTACTATCTTATTATTTAGGCTTATTTCACCTAAAATCTGTGATTCAAATACACTCATTTAAATTTATTTATCTTATTAGTTTCCAAAAGTAACTATTATTGGTTTATAAAAGATATTATTATAAATTTGTCGCAAGAAAGTAGTAACCAAAAGGTAACTAACATGGCAAGAAAATTAATAGAGAACCCCAACGAATGTCCCATTACACATTCCATGAATATTATTGGAAACAAGTGGACCTCAATAATCGTATACATGTTGGCGAATCGAAAATTGAGATTTGGAGAACTGGCTATCAGAATAGATAAAATAAGCAGAAAAGTTCTTGCCAACCAATTAAAGGAAATGGAACTCAGGGGAATTGTGATTAGGGAATCTTATGCCGAAATTCCGCCTAGAGTGGAATATTCCTTAACAGAAAAAGGGGAAAGACTGTTGCCTATACTAAATCAGTTATGTGCATGGAGCAAAGACATTGAGCTCGATATGACAGCTGAAAAGACAAACTGACTTCCTATTCTTTGATAGTATATTTGCATTATCAAAACAATAAGGTTCCCCAGTACAATTTCATTATATAAAAGGTATGCCATTTAAAAAATTACACTCCCATTTGCTTGAAGCTTTAGAACGTTTTTTCATAGAAAGCCCTACTGCTTTTCAAAAAAAAAGCATACCTATTATAAAAAGTGGCGCCAATGTTTTCTGCACTGCTCCAAAAGATAGCGGAAAGACTACTGCCTTAATACTCACAACTTTGCATAAGTTAAAGTGTGAGGCTTTGGGAAACGCGCCAAGAGCTCTTGTAATTGCTGAAAACAAAAGTAAAGTTTTGGAATTGTACGATGCTTTTTTTAACTACGCCAAGTACAGTTCACTAAGGATCTATCCCAGCTATGAAGAATTACATATAGATGTCCAAAAGTCAGAAATTTATATGGGCATTGATATTCTTATTACCACTCCTAAGACACTTCAAAAATTATTTTTAAACAATGGGGTAAGCATTTCAGAATTAAAAATATGCAGCATAGAGGATGCCGATTTTTTAACGCATAAAAGTGAATATACAGCTTTGACCACAACTGCAGAAAGCATAAGAAAATGCCAGTATGTTATGTATTCAGAAAACCTGCATCCAAAATTAAAACGCTTGAAGGAATTTTTTATGGAAGGTGCTCGGTATGTTAAAATAGAAGCGAAAGAGTAATCTTATACTACCGTTACACGAACTTTTTTCTTTTTTAATCGCGTATTATTCAATTTTTCAACCAACTCATGCGCCTTGGATAGTGGAACGGCAACAAATGCACAATCTAACTTTAGCTCAATAATGCCCAATTGGTCCTTGTTGATAGCACCTTGTTTAAAAAATAAGCCAGCGATATCTCCTTTTGAGATTTTATCTTTTCTTCCCCCTGAAATAAACAGGGTTTCCCAAAATTGAGGTTTATGAGGTGCTTTTTTAGAAATATCTGCTGGTTTATCTCTTTTAATAAACTGAGGCAAGTGCTCCTTTTTCCATTGCAAGACATATGCCGTTCCTTTTGCATTTACCCGCGCTGTTCTACCATTTCTGTGGGTAAACTCTTCTACAGTCCTAGGAAGCTCATAATGAACGATATATTTCATTTCTGGAATGTCTATACCCCTAGCCGCCAAATCGGTAGCGATCAGTACTTGGCATGTGCCGTTTCTAAACTTAATCAAAGAACGTTCTCTGTCTCTTTGCTCCATGCCGCCAGAAAAACAGGCGTAATTAATACGGTTTTTATCCAAATAAGCACTCACACGGTCAATACTATCCTTGAAATTGCAAAAAATGATTCCAGGTTCATTGCCAATATGAAGCAACAGGTCCACTAGGGTCTGTAACTTATTCTTATCAGCAGCAACCACTGTTTTAATGGCTAGTTTGGATACTTTTCTGTCTTTTAAATAATTGATGGTCGTAGGAGTTTCCAATCGCACAAAACCAGGAATCTTAACACCCTGCGTTGCCGAGGTTAAAATGCGTTTGTTCAAATGGGGCAATTGATTTATGATTGCCCTCATCTCATTCTCAAAACCTGTTTCCAACGACTTATCAAACTCATCCAATATGAGTGTTTTAATACTTGTTTTTGAAAAACGGTCATTGCTAAAATGATCTACAATTCTGCCCGGCGTTCCTATTAAAATGGCTGGAACATGTTTTAATTCAATTTTATCTTTAGCCATGGGTCTGCCGCCATACACCGCATTTACCTTAAAACCTGAACCCATATTGCGAACTACTTGTTCTATTTGTATGGCCAGCTCCCGAGAAGGCACTAGAATCAACGCCTGCACTTGAGCGCATTCTGAATCCAATGCTTTCATAAGAGGCAATAGAAAAGCCAAAGTCTTGCCTGTACCCGTCGGAGACAGCAAAACGGTATTCGTAGTTTTTTCAATGACAGCAATAGCTTCTTCCTGCATTGGATTCAGTGCATATATTTTTAATTTTTCTAAAATATCTTGTTGTTCTCGAATGCTATTGGCCATAGATTTTACTTCTTTTTAGAAGTCTCAGTTTTTGAATTTACACTAGTGTTCTGTGTTAAAGAATCTGCCAGTACTTTTTCTATCAATTCTTCTTTCGTCAAATGATGAAATATGGTTTTTATTTTTTCCTTGGCCTCATTAGAAATGGTACGGTTGGGCTTGGTCTTAAATATTTTTTTAGCCCACAAAACCAAATTGGTTTCTTCCCTGCTTTCAGCATTTTGCTTTTTGAATTCACTAAAAACAATACCTAACTCTTCTTCCAAATCAGGAATATCTATAACTTCTTCTTGTTGTATAATGCTTAAAGAGAGTCCCTTTGCTCCTGCCCTAGCCGTTCTACCACTTCTGTGCACATAGGCTTCATATGTATCTGGTAGATGGTAATTAACAACGTATGAAGTTTCTTTGACATCAATACCACGCGCTGCTAAATCCGTAGCCACTAGAATATCAATATACCCTTCTCTAAATTGTCCCATGATTCGGTCGCGTATCCCTTGGGTCAAACTCCCATGAATAGCACCAGATGAGAATTTGTTAATGGCCAGTTTCTTTGCCAATTTATTAACGGCAGCCTTGGTTTTACAGAAAATAATACCGCGCTCCCCTTCTTTAGTATTTAGAAAGTGAAGCAATACTTCCAACTTCTCTATGGGTTCTACCACCACGTATTGATGATCTATACCTTGATGGCCAACCTTTGCCATATCTGCTTCTAGGTGCACCACCTGTTTGGACATATAGTTCTGCACCAACTGTTTTACCGTGCCTGGCATGGTCGCCGTAAACAAAAGTGTTCTTCTAGATTTGGGAATTTCCTTTGCAATAACATCCAGATCTTTCTTTAATGCGCTTACCATTTCGTCAGCTTCATCTAAGACCAAATACTTTAAATTTTGAACGTTGACGGCCTTACGCTGCACCAAATCAATTAGTCGCCCTGGAGTAGCCACAACAATATGTGTTGTTGTTTTTAAGCGTTCTATTTGAGGTTTAATGGGAATACCACCACAGACAGCCGCAATAGAAATTGATGGGCTATGTGTGGTAAAAGAAACTAGGTTGGTATAGATTTGTTGCCCTAATTCTCGCGTGGGAGCTAATATTACTGCTTGTACTTCGGTATTTTTTGAATCAATCAATTGTATTAAGGGCAAGCCGAATGCTGCGGTCTTACCCGTTCCCGTTTTTGCCAAAGCAACTACATCCTCTTTTTGATTTAATAGTATTGGAATTGTTTTCTTTTGAATATCTGTGGGAATAGAAATATTTAATTCAACTAAAGTCTGTTGTAGTTGTTCGTTAATTCCTAAGTCGGAAAACTCTTTTGACATAAAATAAATTTGAGCAAAGATAGGCACACGAAATCCGAGAAGCGTGTAAATAATAGTAGGAATTCCTTTTTAAAAGAATTACAATTTAAAAGGCGGCAGTTTCTAACCGCTCTTAATTAAAATCTGTATTGCTTATTTTGAATTATCCAGTACCAGCCTGGCAGTTAATACCAACTGTGAGAATACTTGGTCAGAGAGACCTTGCAAAGCATGACCTCCTTCCTGATAAGAATACGCCAAGCCAAGTTGATACCCTTTTTCTGCGTTAATTAAAAAATTAACTCCTGCAGATGCTGTCAACAAGCTACCTATAAAGAGTTCTGTATTTTGAGAATTAATATTAAATCGATTATCAATTCCAAAAGAGAATTGTAACATACGATATTGCTCGAATGTACGGTATAACAATCCACTTAATGGATATATATTGACTGTATAGGCAAGATTTCCTAAAAGCAATTCTTCATTAGAAATGTATTCAACACCAAAGGTATGTGAACTAGAAAATTGAATAAAATCAGAAGGGAATCTTTTCTTTGGATCAGGATTTTCATTATTTGAGTCGTTCTGATAATTTTTATATTCATCACCGGGGTAAATGTTTTCAATATTGAGAAAAGCATCTCCAAAGTTTCCTCCCCCTAGTTTTGGAGCAAGGTTAAAATGCAAAAGATACTGACCGCCATCTGTTTCCGCAATATGGTCATGAGAATATCTGGCAGTTCCTAGAAATCTAACTTTATATTTTTTTAATAAAAAGAATTGGGATTTTTCCCATAAATGAAAAGTAAGTTGCCCCCCAAATTGGGTTACATCCTGCCTTTTACTTATTAATGTATTACTGTGCTTTTCTACGAAAGCACTTATCGAATAGCTTTTTATGGTATTATCCGGAAAATTTAACCCAAGTTCTAGAAACCCTTGAATGCTATGGGAATTGCTAACAGAGTCCCTAGGAAAACTAGCGATGATAGTTGCCGCCTTGTTTTTCGTAGTTTCATTATCAATAGATTGACCTACCTGAAACTTAAGGTCTTGTGCTTGACCTATATTCGAAAATAAAAATGCGAACACTAATAAAATCTGAAGTTGAAACCTATGGAAGTGCATTGACAATCAATTTAATAAGGTCAGATACTTTTTTAGTTTTTACGGTCTGTTGAGGGGTTATCTTTTTAGGAGGCTTGCCTAAATTCCCTGCGACAGCAACTTTTTTTAAAACCATGTTGCACCAATTAGGCACATAATGAATCATTGCATGATTACTGAGTCTTACATAGTTTTTTAGGCTAGAATTTTTATGTATTCCTATTACGCCCGTCTCTTTAGTAAGTTTCGCGATGAACAATGATTCTGTATAATCTTCTGCCCATACATCTTTCTTAATGTTTTGATGCAAATGCTTCATAACCTGTCTAACAGTAGCATTCGTGGTGTTCTGTCCCACATTGCTCAATACTTTTAAAAAAACCTTTGCTTTCTCTTCTTCTAATTTGAAGCTTATATCAATTTCTGCCATATTGTTTTTGTTTACTTATAGAAGTCCTTATACTTGGTTGAAAGATTCCAACGGGCACGTGTGCCCCTAATATCATAATGGACAAAACCATTATAAAGCCCCAGTCCACCTTCCTTTATAACGCCATTTAAAATTAAATCTTCAAAAATAACCGCAAGTTCTTTAGAAGTATAGTTCTTCATGGAAACATCAGCGGCTTTTCCCAACAAATGCTGTGAGTTCTTCACTCCACCTACAATTTTGTTATGTGCTTCGCTTCTATAGCCACTGTTTATGTTTATGGCTTCTGCCAATATATCCCTTACCTTTTGAAGGTTATCGGCAAGTTCCTTTATATTTTGGATTACATGATCCGGCATCTTGGCCCCATCACGACTTTCAAATTCAATCTTATAAAAGTTCTTGGTAAGTTGCATTGTTCCTACTTTTAATTATTTTCAACTTTATGAAGTATGCTTAACTATAAAATACTCATTTCTTCATTGCTTTAACTAAAAAAAATGGGTCCTTATTAAAGGCAATCCAATGTTTTTTCAATTGGTTGTCCACCTCATCCAAAGCATCAAAATCAAGATCTAAATCGTGCTTAGAATTCCTAAGTTCAATAATGTATTCCATCAACTCATAGCATAGTGTAAATTGTCCGCAGGCAATAAGGGTATCCATACGGTTTTTCAAAATATCCTCCTTGTCCCACCAAAGTGTTGTTGGGGTCTCTGAAGCTGTTAGGCACACGTCTTTTAAAAGTGAGCTTGGAGCAGGTTTAATTAGTTCATTGTATTTTGGAGTACCGCCTGAGTAAGCGGTTTCCTGTCCATTAAGTTTATATACCGTCGTGGTGATTCGCTTATATATTAGCGAGCTTTTGGAATAGAACAAATCGTAGTTTAAGCGACGTAGTTGTTTCAAAAAAACGTCATTGACCATTTTTACTGTAGAAGTCAATCGATTTGTAAGCATCTGCTGTACAAGGCCGATGTCTAGCTTTTTAAAGGTGATTATATCGTCCAACAATACTTCGGGGACGTTTTTTCTGAAAACAGAAGCGATTTTTGCTTTCATCAATTTTGTGGTAATCGTTGCAAGGCCTCCCAAAAAGGTTAGTGTGAGACCTATACCCATCAACATACTACCCAAAACATAGAAGACTGGTAAAGCACATTCATTGCAGGTATTAAAAACATGCATGGAGTTAAGGATAATCAATGCAAGCCCTATCAAAACCAAGACAATATACAATGCCTTAATTTTAAAATACGATAAGGCCTTGGCCAAAAATTGCTTAATTGAAGGCCCTTTTTTGGTGTAACTGTCATCTTGTTGCCAAGGTTTCATCTTAAAACTGCCTACGTCGTTTACAATAATAAGATTCAGAGCTCCTTTCATTCTACCATTGATTAGCATCATGCTGCCAATTCCCTGATTATCCGCAATGCCTCCGTCCATTATACCTATACCATTCTCAAAACGTTTTAAGCTTTTTAATTTTTGATAATTTTCATCTTTTTGGTCTTTGAAATAATCATCAGGAAACAAGAGCGGTTCAAAGCCCAACGGAAAACAGGAGGAAGAAGCAATGACATCACCTAATTTAATCTTGGGTCGCAAAGCTTTAACCAATGCATTATCCAATGGAGCGCTACCAAAATCTCCGTCATTTTGAAACCTATAAGTAAGTCCAAATGAGAAATCCGTAGCATTAAAACACACTTGTTTTAGATGCTTTGATGTAGGGGTTTCAAAAAGCGAAAAATCTCCTTTAAACACATCCATTTCTGCATAGACAAGGGCAAAAGCATTGATCAATGACCTCGTTTTATATTCATTTGCTTTCCAAATTTTATCATCTTCTAATTTGTTGATAGCGGTCTCTAACAGGGTATCATTTTCAGGCGTAAAAGTGTCATAGAACGTTTTAAAGAATGTTTTAAAATCGGTTTTTAGTTCTTGTGCCATTTTTGCGTATCCTACAGCCAATAAGGTTCCTCCACTTACAGAACTCATTGCTTGGACTTCTTCCAATAATGGTTTGTCTTCAAATTGAACTTCGTTTAGATATGACACAATTCCTAATGAATAAAAGGTTGCTCTATACCCTCCTCCACTAAAACAAAGTCCTATTCCTTTAAAAGGGTCAATTTTTACTTTTTGGTCTTCTTCCATGTTTATTGTTAACCTTTATTTTAATGCTAATGTTGCCTAGTTTGTACTTCTCTCAGTAATACTTTGTGGTTTTCCAAGCTTTTTTCCAACTCTTCATTAGAACGTTTTAAATCAATTGAAGATGCATCAACCTCCATTTTTAATTCACTCACCTGTCTTTTTATTACAGCCGGATTGGAGTATGAAGGGCTTGTGGCCAGACTTTCCAACCTGTTCGCAACTTGGTTTAATCTTAATTGGGCAGCTTCGGTCGTACTTTTAACATCTTCCACTTCCTTTTTTGACGCTTCTATTCTGGACTCCCATTCGGCAAAGCCCATATCAATTTTCTGAAATCCTGCAGTTTCTAAACGGTTTTTGACCCATGATGGTGTTGTCAATAACAATACAAACAGGAGCACTATAAGCGCCTCTCTTACGGTAACTATAATATCTTTTATTTGCATTACAAACTATTTATTGTTTACACTTAAATGATGACTTCTTGTCTGGTCTATTCATCCTCCTGGACATTCTGCTCTTGAGATTGCTTTTCTTTAAAGTAGAATCCTATGATAAACCCTAAAGGCCCAGAAAGAATGGAGGAAACTGTGGTTAATAGATCTTTATAATCATCCGTGCCAAAATTCGCGGTGTTAAAACCAATTACGAACGTCACAAAAATGACACAGAAGAAAAGAATGACAAATACCATGGCCAAGATGCCACGGTTCTTTTCCCTTTTGTCCTGTACTTTGGGCTTTATCACAATGTTTTGGATGCGATTGCCCAATTCGTTCAAAATATTTGCTTCCATTTTTTTACTTTTTTTGAATTTTATACTTGGGGAATTCCAACCGTAAATCGCTACGCAACTCTTCCTCTATCTTATCCATCTCTTCGTTGCTGGGTGAGATAAGTTCTTTGTCCTTGTTGAGCTCCAAGATTTTTTCCAAGATTTTTTTTGTCAACCTAAGCTCGTATTCTATTTCCACCAATGGTTTTTTACTTTTCATTTGTATGATTTAAAGTTTTAAATGAGTTTTATAAAAGTGATTTTATAAGGTCTGGATCCAAGACGGTTTCCTTCTTGCTTAGCATGGTCTCTTTTAGAAAATCGTTCAAAAAGAGTTTTTGCATATCTTCTGAAAGTAGCGCGCAACGGTACTTTCGCCAGTTTACAGCATCTTGTCCATACATATGGTCCACCAATCCCGGAAAGTTCCAATCCGCATTTTTACCCCAATGCAAGGTGAATGCTATGCCATGCAGTTGTAGAGCTTCAATCATTTTTCGTGATAAATCCTTTAGAGTTCCCAACTTTTTCTTTTCGTTCCAAAGTACCCCATCAATTTCTATCATACAGGTGGTTGGGAAACGGGCAAAAGATAATGTGGCATCCGATTTTTTTATAAAACGCATTGCAAAAATTCCAGGCATAGGGCCTTCATCTATACTTACCTTGGAAAGTATTTTTAACGCTTCTTTAGAGTCGGTATGATCTACACCAAAAGAGATTGCAAAAGCTGGACCCTGATAAGGTGCATCCCAAAAAGTTTCTGCTAAGGTTCCCATGGAGGTTTCATCCACTTTTGGAAGAATAGATTTTTTAAGTGCATTGATAAACAAAGGAATGGTCGAAGGTACTCTTGAGCCGATTTCGACAGCCACATTAACAAGGTCGCGGTAGATCGATTTTTTAATGACCGGAAAGGGATCTGGATAATTCAATTTAAATGGTTTTTTATACATGAATTCTACCACATAATCTTTATCCTTATCCTCCCTATATTGATTGATAAATACCTTATAATGGTATGGGGTGTTGGTTTCACCACTACTGTTTACTTCCTCAGGTATTCCCTTAAAACTCTTAAAATTGAGTTTTTCTGCCAATTCCAAAGCGGTTTCCTTCTTGATTTTCTTTACATAACGTTTAAGAAGAAAAAGGTTTTGAGCCTCAATCACCACTCCGTGGATAAAACCAAAGGAACCCAGACCAACCAGTGCCGCATTGAACAATCCATCATTGCGAATAACCCTTGAACGTAGTTTTTGTGCAAAAACGTCATTGAGCGCTGGCTTTGTGTGTCTTTCCAAATACACAATATCACCTGGGTTTGGTCCTATAATGAGATTAAGTCCAACAACATAATCTTGAAGAGAGCCCACATTGACCGCCGACCCGTGAACTCCTGTGGAAATACATCCGGCAATGGTCTGTCCATTACTTGCGCCAGTGGTCTTAAGGGATTTACCATGACCTTCCAACTTTTCGGATATCTCCTTAATAATATTCCCGCATTGAAATAAAAATAGATTCTCCGCCGCATACCGGGATAACGCATGTAGATCTTGATCTTTAAAGGAGAAATAGGTGTTCATGTGGGCATTAAAATGCATTCGGTCTTTTTGATGGGCAATATTTGACATAGACCAAGCCGAACCATATGCCCTAAACCCTTCGTTTTTGTTTTTAGTTTCTGTTAATAACCGCTGGATTTCCTGCGCTGCATCGTTGTATCTATCAATATCTGAAGGCATTAAACTGGATGCTTCCAGTTTTGTCTTATAAAGGGTCTTTAGTTTCCATGGGCCATTATTATGCAATGTATCCCATTCGTTTAATGAAAGTTTTGTTGTTCTTGCCATGACTCATTTTTTAATTAGATTTCATGCATACATATTTGATTTTTACCTTTCGCTTGCGACCGAAAGTAATCCCACTCAATAGAACTGCTCCCAAAGTGTTTCTATACTCCACAGTATGTAGTTTACCGCTTGGGCATCTATCCGACTTTTTAATGAGATAAGTAAAATCTTTGTCAATAGCACCAAGGGTAATCACGGTGTCAATTTCAATAACTTCCATATTACGGTAGTAATCATTCCGCACAAGTGGTGCAGCGGGTTCGTAGGTTCCTTCAACACTTCTTAAACGCACCGAATAGCAGGATTGCATGAGAAGCATGACGATGAACAGCATGAATAGGCCGAGAATTAAATAGTTCTTAGTTTTCATAGAGTTTGTTTAATAAGATTAAAACTATATATGGGAGAACTATTGTAAATACCCTACTCAAGGTATTTCGGGGGAAAGTAAATTATGGGGGAATTTTGGAGTATTAAATGTAGTAATTCAACTTTAGAATCCATTAAAGGTAATCCTTAAAAAAACTGGGGGTTTCCTGCAGTTTTACATACTTTTTCTTACAATATTGGTTTTTTTTGAAATAAAATAGTTCAATAACCTCCTGATAAACAAATTTTTATATAAAAAAATCAAGAAGGCAAAGTAATGAATCCTTGTTTGGACAGTCTATTCTTTGAACTAAACTCTTATGATTTAACTACAATTTGCTTCATATAATTTGACGGTAGCATACCGTAAACTTCTTGAAAGCATTTTGAAAAGTAGGTAGGACTAGTAAATCCAGTTTTATAGGCAATTTCAGAAATGTTTGAAGTCTGTTCATCCATGAGTAGGAGTGCCTTTTTTAATCTATAATCTTTTAAATAATTGTTTGGAGAATTTCCTATTAGGGTCATCATGGTTCTATACAGTTTGGACTTACTACAGCCAAGGTTTTGACCAAAATCCATTGCGCTGGTATTTGAATCCACCCATATCGTTTCTGTATATTCCATTAATCGCATAATAAAATCGGTATCTGCCTTACCTAATACATTAATTGATAAATTGCTATGAATTGTATTCTGGTTTTCGCTTTCGTATAAATCGCGTACCTCAGATGATATTGTCAAATTTCCTTTGACAATATCACATAAATATTCGGCCATTTGTATTGTGTCTTCAAATATGTTTTCTTTTTTAGTGACCGGAATACCCGCACTTATTCCAATCTTAAAATCTATGTCTGGCGTAATAACAACGTTATGCAATTCTTGAATGTTTATAGCACATGAAACAGCATTTGTTACACAAGCAAAAGACATTAGAAAATAACCTGTTTCTTGCTTAACCACCCGCCCTTCGTGAGTACTGGCCAAATTGACAATAGATTTCCTATAGCCGCGGAGTGCTGCGTTGAGAGTATTTATACCTGATTTTCTTAATGCGTTTTTTCTCAACTTGACTACCATTAAAGTGCGAAATGCGGGGTCATTAATGATGTTCAATTTTGTATTTTGTGATTTTTCTGGATCAACTATTCGGCCCAGAAAGGACTCTACTATTGTATCGTTTACTTCTATAATTCGTTGTGGAACATTGCCATGCGCCTGCTTGTGCAATTCTATAATAGCTTTTTTGTTTGGCGCTTCAATTAAACAAAATGCGGTTTGCCTTCTTTCGTCGCACCAATAAGTTAAGCCTCGGCAATTATACTTATGCTCAATTTTTAAATCTGCCTGATGCATCTCAGCAACGTGTTTTGCAGTAATACCTTTTGGCACGTCATGAAAATCCATATAAATAGGCATGGTTGGTAATTTTCTTTTAAGATATTAATAATAATTTTGAGAGGCCATAATTGGTTAGAATAGCCTCTCTGAGGTTACTATTCATTAGCTGTAGCGGGACTTATTACTGTTACAACTTCATTTATTGAATTTGCAGGGAAACCTCCCTTTTGTGCATGCTCTTCAACTAATTCTTTATTTTTGGCATTATACACACAATACACCTTATCCCCTGTTACGTAACTATGTTGCCATTTAATTTTTGGTCCCATTTCTTCTAATACGGTACATGATGTCTGTGATATACCTTTTAATTGTTCTGCGGTCAGGTTTCCTGCACCGGGAATGATTCGTTCAATCACAAATGTTTTCATAGTAGTTTCTGTTTTAGCTATTTCTTGATTTTCTTTTTGTTGTTGCCCCAAAGCATAATTTGTCATAACCACCATTAGGATTAAGACCATTTGAATTGTTTTACAGATAATTCTTTTATCTGTTGTTCTGGGTTTTTGATTTTTCTTTGAAGAATTCATGATATACATTTTAAATATTAATCCTTCAAAACTACCGTAACGTTAAATCAAGAATGTATTCATTTGGTTCAAATAACTCTACTTTTGGTTCAAGGTCTTGTATAAGTATCTCAACTTCCTTGCTTTCCATATACCAGTAGTGACTTATATACTTTTCTTAAAAGGATAGCTAGGGCAAAGAACACCAACTACAAAAACTTATCTGCTTTTACGTTTTTCTCACGTTTTTTACGTTTTAGACCTTTGTTTTTACCGCTACCAAAACGATATGCAAGCCCTATATAAATAGAACGTGTATCTCTTTTAAACTCTCCTTCTTGGATTATTGTTCTGTAGGTTTCAAAGGCAAAACGCTGTGTTCTAAAAATATCATTGAAGTTAAGGCTAAGAGTTCCCTTGCCCTTTGCAATATTGTAGCGCGCACCAGCATTCATGAAGAAATTTTCTTTAAGCTCATATTGTAATATTTTTTGCTTGCCACTGAAAAATGTAAATAGTTGAAAAGTAAGGTCTTTCGTAGCATTAAAGCTATTGTTCAATTTAGCGTTCAATAAGGTATTGCTTACCTGTACGCTTTCATTTTCAATAAAACCTTTTTGCGTTCTTGAGTAGACATCAAAACTACCATTGATGCTCCACCAATTGGTTGGACGATAGTTGGACGAAAACTCAAACCCGTAAGCATTGTTGTTGTCGAAATTGTCGTAATCAACGATCAATAGGTTTGGATCAGTTTCATCAAAAAAGCCCCTTCTGTTAATTTCATCATTGATTCTTCGATAAAAACCACCTACCGTAAAACTGCCTTTGTTCAGTTTTCTACTATAATTTAACTCTATTGAGTTGGTAAATTGGGGAACAAGCGTGGGATTCCCAGTAATTATGATTTGTGGTGTATTTATCTGTCGTATAGGATTGATTTGATTCAAGGAGGGACGATCTATACGTCTACTAAAACTTAATTGGTAAGTGTTTTTCTGTTCTTCATCTGGAGCATACTTTAAAAACCCTGACGGATATATATTGAACAGGTTATCTGTAAAGTTAAATTCAGCTTCCCCAACTTCATTAAATTGGGAATCAACACTATAATCCTCTAATCGTAATCCTAGGTTATATTGCCACTTATTTAATTTTTGACTAAAAGTGCTATACAAAGAATAGATGTTTCTATCATATGAAAAGATGGAGTTATTAAAATTTGGGTTGCCCGTATCATAAGAATTGTCCGTGCGGCGCAAGCGGGTTTCCAGACCCACTTCTAAAGTGGCATTTGGTGAAAGAGGATTTACATAATCCAAATTTATTGTGGTATTGGTCCTAGTGTCTTCAATAAATTCCTCATAATTGGTTATAGGGCTATTCCCGGTAAAACTAAAATTATACATCTTATCACTTTCCAGGGCATTGTAATCCATTTCCAGCTCGATAGTATGCCCTTCTTTGGCAAAAGTGTGTTTAAAATCAGCATTATAGGTCCCATTGACATTATCATTATTTGTGATATCCATTCGTATAAAATTTGTAGAAGGATTATCAAAAAAACTAAGTGCTATACTGCCGTCTATTATAGTTTCAAATAGGTTTTGATTGGTATAGATAGATAACGTATTCTTATCATTGATGAAGTAATCCAACCCTAATTTGAATAGATGTGAGTTATTTTCTGTATAACTCTTTGTAAGCTGATTGGTGTTTTCCACCGTTCTGGTTACACTTCCATCGGTTGTACTTTTACCCAGTCTATTACCATAACTCCCGTAAAAATTAGTTTTTCCAGCCCTATAGTTTAAACTAAGTGAATTGTTATATCTAGCACGTTCCCCATAGGTGAACCCGGAATTTATAGATCCATTAAACCCTAAATTGGTATTCTTTTTTAAGGTGATGTTGATGATTCCGCTCATACCTTCAGGGTTATATTTGGCAGTGGGGTTTGTAATTAATTCAATAGTTTTAATTGATGTTGATGGTATCTGTTGTAAGAGCTCTCGAGCACTAATGTTGGTAGGCTTGCCATCTATTAGTACACGAACGTTTTCATTACCGCGAAGCGAAATATCCCCATCTTGATTAATGCTTACTGAAGGAATGTTTCCCATAATATCACTAGCTGAGGCCCCAACCGTGGTTAAATCTTTACCTACATTGATGACTTTTCTATCAATTTTCTGTTCGATTGTAGAACGCTCCGCAGATACTTCTACTGCCTCAAGAGCTACGGCGTCCTCTTCAATAAACAGACTTCCCAAATTGACTTTTCTGATTGACTTATTAACTGAAATAGGGAGGACTAAGGTTTTATACCCTATGAATTGAACTTCAATATCATAACTACCATAGGATATTTCATTTATTGAAAAACCTCCCTGTTCATTAGTAATACCTCCAGTAGTAATTTCATTATTGGATTTTACAACCACATTGGCATAGGGAATTGGTTCTTGCGAATCTTTGTCCAATACTGTTCCCGTTATAGTTCCCTTTTGTCCATAAAAGGATATAGAAATGAAGAAACTACAAACTATCAATATAAACTGGTTCATCATTATTTTTCTTTGATTAAGTAAATTTTGCCCCTTTGTAACCATTGGTTTTTGCATACAATTCATTTGAATAAAAATTTCAATTTGAAGACTAAACTATAAGGAGGTCGTGCACGCTCTAAAAAAGATGGCTAGAGAAACTGCTAACGGCGCCAAATGATTGATAGCTAATGTTTAATGCTTTTGTCTACAGTTAGCCCTTCTTTGGCATCACTTACCTGTAGTTGAAAGGCTTTTTTGGAAATGGCCTTTTTAGATTTGTACCTTTATATTCAATAGAACATGTTATGTTACATCAGGTTCAAAACTTTTTGGAAGTTTCAAAGTTCAAATACCTTGTGTTTGGGCTGTTGATTTTTGCTTTTTCCGCTTCTGCCTCTAGTTGGTACTATACCACAACCAACGAGTTAATTATCACTTACGGTGTTAGAGCATCAATTCAGATTGCAATGGCATATGCAATTCTAGAGTATTTGATTCCAAACCTTTTAAATAAGGGAAAAACATTGGCCTTTGTACTTTTAATTGTCATTACATTATTGGCTTTTTATCTTATTTGTACGTTGATTAGTATGGCCTATTTTGAACCTACTTTCCCTGCCACCTATGTTAACTATTTAAAACGATTTGAAGATGCCTCCTTTTGGGGTAGATCAACAAATGTTAGTGAGTTCATATCAAAATCCCTGTATCTTTTATATCCAACTTTTTTGTTATCAGTATTGAAATTGTATACAGAGAAACAGCGTTTGTTAAGGCTTAATGAACAAAAGAAAACCGCAGAACTTTTAGCCCTGAAAAATCAATTAAATCCCCATTTTTTGTTCAATACATTAAACAATCTGTATGCATTAACATTAAAAAAATCAGATAACGCTCCTAAGGTCATTCAAAAACTATCAGAAATTTTGGATTATATTCTCTACAGGTGCAATGATGAATATGTGTCACTGGGTAAGGAAATAGCACTTATTGAAAACTATTTGTCCCTGGAAAAGATACGGTATGCCAATAGGGTTAAAATATCATTTAGTAAAAACGTTACCGGTCAAGAAAAAGTAGCCCCTTTATTGTTGCTCACATTTGTGGAAAATGCCTTTAAACATGGGGTCGCCAATGAGGTGAATCAGGCTAACATCAATATCAACATATCAAAAATAAGGGAGCAACTTGTTTTTAAAGTTGAAAACAGTAAACCACTTAATGCTAAGCTCCTTGTGGAGAAGGAATCTATTGGTCTTCAAAATATTAAAAAACAACTGGAATTGTTATATCCCAAAGCTTATGATTTAATCATTGAAAATAAATCGAATTCTTTTACTGCCAATTTAAAATTAGACATGTATGACGTATAAATGTCTGATAATTGATGATGAGCCTTTGGCCAGGGAACTCCTTGAAACTTATCTGGAGAAAATTCCCAATTTTGAATTATTGGATTCTTGTTCAAGTGCTATACATGCGAGTTCCATTCTAAGTTCTAAAAAAGTAGATTTACTGTTTTTAGATATTGAAATGCCAGCTCTAAAAGGGACTGATTTTTTTAAAAACCTAGTATATAAACCAAAAGTGATTTTCACCACTGCCTATAGGGATTATGCGCTGGATGGTTTTGACTTAAACGCAGTGGATTATTTATTAAAACCAATATTTTTTGAACGTTTTTTCTCATCCATTCAAAAGTTTTTGAAGCAACAAAACACAGTTGAAAATAGTACGGAACCAACCATTGACAATCACAAAAGTGAATACATATTTGTTAATAAGGCCAAAAAACAAATCAAGGTAGTTCTAAATGATATCCTCTATACGGAAAGCTTAAAGGACTATATAAAAATTCATCTGGAAAAGGAAACACTTGTCATAAAAGAAAGTATTTCCAATTTTGAAAAACGTGTTGACAGTCGTTTTATTCGCTTGCACCGTTCCTATATCGTAAATAGTGAAAAAATCACAGCATATACCAAAAACGATGTAGAGATCGGTAGAATAGAAATTCCTATTGGTAATGGCTACAAGCATAATATGCAGTTTTTCAAATGAATTAGAGCGATTCTTTCACTTGTACTGTTGAACTAGTTTGAATCCTTATGTTCATTGATAAAATCAATTACTTCTTCAGCAAACAAATCAGGTTCAACGAGCATTGGTGAGTGTCCTGAGTCTTCAAAAATGACCAATTCTTTTGAGGTGGAACCAAGACCTTCAAAGGCATCTTGTGCAAACTTGGTCGGTACCACCATATCATACCTGCCCCAGAGTATTAAAGAAGGTATCGTAATTTCATTGAGTCTATTCGCATATGACAAGTTTTCAAAAATACCTTGATCTTCAACTAAAATAGATTGTGTTTGTGAACCGCTCCACCCAACGGTTAAAAAATTATTTTTAAAAAAAGCTGTGACGGCCAACTCCCCTTGAATACTGCTTTTAATTTTATTGATAATCCTATCATTGGCCAATTTTTCTTCAGCTTTATAAGCCTCACGATTCATGGAATAAAAGTCACCATCCGTATAGGTGGTCGTATCCAACCCGTCAATTTTATCTTTCACACCTTCCCAAAAAAAAATGCTTCTATTTGCGGCAATCTGCTCATTAGCTACCCTTCTGAAATTATCAGGGTATTCAAAGTATATTCCTTTCGCATCATGAGCACCATCAACTTCTATCCATCCTCTAAAAGCATCTTGATCTTTTAGCATAACAGCTGTTCCAAGAGTTCCTCCCCAGCTATGTCCCATCAAAAAGAACTGGGAATCATCTCCATATTTATGTTGTATTACTTTCACCAACGCCAGAACATCTTCAGCCATTATATCCACACTAATTTCATCTTTTGAATATCTCCCTTGCGACATCCCTGAACCGCGTTGATCAAAATAAACAACAGCACAAGTTTTTTCAATCTCACTTTTAATGGTTCCAGAACGATAGGTCAATCCATCTCCTCCAGGGCCTCCATGCAGAATGATAAGAAATACTTTTTCTGAAGCGTCACCATAAATATGCGCGGGCATATCCGCACCCTTGTGGCGCACATATAGTGTATCACTCAAATCATCAATATCCTCTTTCGCGCAAGAGAGAACAATGAAAAATGAAAGTAAAAACAACACCCTTTTTCCTTGATTATAAACCATCTTTTGCATTTTTCTTTTTCTTTTTGAAGTTAAAACGATAACCATATTCAATAGCGAATGAAGGCAGAGAATTGGCATTGTAAGGAGTTCGGAGCATATAGGTAAAGTTGAGATACCTACCGGTTAGTTTCTTGCCCTTTCGTGATTTTCCAAAACCGAAGGAAAAAGACGGGGCATAATAGTTTCTTCCAGGAAGAAAAACCTTGTTTACATCATCACCAGATACTTCATATGTTTCTGGTAAAAATGCACGATAATAACCTAATGGGTTAAACTGAATATTAATCTGTTTTCCTTTAGCATTGGTCCTCCGCCAGAGAATTCCGTAATTTGTAAAAACACCCAGTTCTGTTCTGGGATCCCAACTAAGGCCAAAGGTTCCATTTAGCAACCATTGTTTTGTAATAACCTTTGTTCTCCGTTTTTTTTTCTTGGTAAGAACCTTCTCTTTCCAGAGGTATTCCGCTCCAAATGTTAGACCTGGATTCCAATAAAAATTACCGTAATAACCTGCTCTGAATTCTGTTTTATCTAAGAAATTAGTGGAAGAAGTTTGGTGGTTAATCTCAGAATGGGGTAAGTTTTGAGCGAGCAATGTACTGCACCATAGGCACAGAAAGGCAAAACAATATCTGTTCATTTTATGATTTGATGATGAAAGTCAAATGTACTTGTAGATTTAACCAAAGCATTTGTCAAAAAATCATTTTTTTAGAATTTAAAATAAAAAAGCCCATCATTGCTGATGGGCTTTTTGTAAAACTTGAAAGTATATGTATTAGATAACTTTTACGTTTACTGCATTTAATCCTTTGTTACCTTCTTGTAGATCAAATTCAACTGCATCGCCTTCACGAATTTCGTCTACTAATCCAGAAATGTGTACAAAGTGATCCTTTTCAACTCCTTCTTCAGTGATAAAACCAAAACCTTTAGTGTCGTTGAAAAATTTTACTGTTCCTTTACTCATTGTAATGTAATTAAATTATTATACTATTTGAACTGCAAAGGTGGTGCCATTAATTTGATATATAGCCAATTAACGCATTTAATTTTTATGATTTAATCATAAAAATGTAAAATGAACCCTTTAATAAACTACCAATAATTGTGTGAAGGGCTGTATTCATTAAGATAGATTTACTATTTAACTTCATAATTACGTTATTTTTATACTTTCTCTTTTTTTATATTTTATTCTAAAAAATGAGTTGCAAGGACTCTATTTTTAATGAAATACTGCTAGAAAGCTAATTTTAATGAAATTTTGGTGAACAGAAGTCTTAGTAAATTTTTTAATCTTCTTTGGAAATCCCTCTTATTTTGGTCAATAGCAATGGGGTTGTTCGGAGTATTCCGGTATTATGGCATAGGAGATAATGATGGTATTTCATCAACAGCAGATTTTCTACAGATACCTATTTCAAATATAGTTCTCCATCATGTTTTTGTAGGACTTTCAATCGGGTTTTTATATGCAACCATTGACTTTGTCTTTGAAAAATTTGGTCCAAAGAAACTATCCCTCGGGCTTAGCTTGGCAATTAAAACAATTATATACTTTTTTTTGACCATCGTTGTTTTTACGCTTGTTTTAGAAATGTTTTCTGCGCTAGGTCAGATAAACATAGATAATCAAATAGGTTGGTGGCGTACCAATAAAACATTTTGGGCAATTCTACTTTATGTTGTTTTGCTATCCTTGGTTTTTGCATTTATCAAAATTGCCATTGAAAAATTTGGGAAAGGTGTTTTTCTAAAAATGTTGTTGGGGAAGTATAAGAACCCAAAAGAGGAAAAACGAATTTTCATGTTTCTGGACTTAAAAGATTCCACTACAATAGCTGAACAGTTAGGGCATTTTAAATACAGTCAACTGATTCAAGATTGTTTCTTTGATCTTAATAAAGTTGTTCCAAAGTATGATGCTGAAATTTATCAATATGTTGGAGATGAAGCCGTATTGAGCTGGCCCTACAAAAAGGGATTAGCAAACAATAATTGTGTGAGTTTGTTCTTTGCATTTCAACAACAAAAAATGGCAAAAGCAAAATACTATTCTAAAAAGTATGGCGTAGTTCCAGAATTTAAAGCTGGGCTGCATGGTGGGGTCTTAATGGTTGCAGAAGTTGGCATTGTAAAGAAAGAATTGGCCTATCATGGAGATGTTATCAATACTTCAGCACGGATTCAAGGGGAATGCAACAAACACAATGTTCATTTATTAATTTCTGAAGTGTTATTAAAAGATTTGAAAATAGGTAGTGTTTTTTCATCAAGGTCTTTGGGTACAGTTCTGTTAAAAGGGAAACATGAAGAAATACGAATTCATGCTCTTTCTAACCAAATATAGGAGCCTATAGCAAGTGTTTATTTCCACCAGACATCGTAAATCTGTAAAGAATCTTTTGGGTTGATCACCTCCCCTATTTTTGGGGTCGCAATGGGAACCTTTAACTCCATACCTTTTTTAACAACACGTTCTATTGGATCTGTCCAACTGTGCAATGCCAATTTAAACCCACCCCAGTGAATGGGCATTACCACTTTGGCTTTGACATCAATACCTGCTTGAACAGTTTCCTCGGGAAACATATGTATATCTGGCCACATGGCGTTGTATTGCCCGCATTCCATCATGGCAAAATCAAAAGGCCCATATTTTTCGCCAATAATCTTAAAATGATTTCCATAACCACTGTCCCCACTAAAAAAGAGTTTATCCTTTGCAGACGTAATAACCCAGGAACTCCATAAGGTACTCTGTTCACCTCCAAATTTGCGCCCTGAAAAATGTTGTGCTGGCGTGCAAGCAAATAACAGGTCTTTATAATGTACTTCTTGCCACCAATCCAGTTCAATTACGCGTTCCTTTTCAATGCCCCATTCCTCCAAGTGCACACCAACACCAAGCGGGGTATAAAACATGTCCACCTTGTCTTTTAGCTTGGTAATAGATTCATAATCCAAATGATCATAATGATCGTGTGAAATAAGCACTGCATCTATATTGGGCAACTTCTCAATTTCTAGCGGCATTTCTTTATTAAAACGATTTCCCCCTAACAATGGATGTGGTGCTGCGACAGCTCCAAACATTGGATCTATCAAAATATTTTTATCATCAATCTGCAATAAAAAAGCCGAGTGTCCATACCAAATAAGCCGTGTATCATTTTTAAAATTGGCCACATTGGTTGAATCTAATTTTTCAACTTTTAAACCCTGTTCTGGATTACCGTTGGGAACTTTTGTAGTGAAAAACTTATAGGCAAGTTTTACCGTTTCACCAAAGCTTAAATTTTTGGGGACGTTCTTTTTGTTTACAAATTTTCCGTCTTTATAATTTGGTGATTTTGCATACTCTTTTTTTTGTTCTGTGGATACGTTCCCACCAAAACTTGGATAATAATTCACAAAAAGCAGATACGCGATTGCCAAAATCCCCACTAGGGAAAGTATAATTACCAGCATTCTTCTCAGGTATTTTTTAAGTGTTTTCAATGATGTTTTTGTATTTCAACAACAATATTGAGAATTGGGAAAAAACAAAAGTAAGGAGAAGCAATGCCTTTATTCTAAAAACTTGCGCGTAGAGAGAAGGAATTTGGATTTACGGGTCTTCCAAAATTCCCTATTGTTGCCTTATTTGAATTGGTTCGGGAGTGATAACCAAGTTCCAACAATAAACTAGGGTTGACCTCATACCCTATTCCAATATTTAAATTAGTCTGCATAAGTTCATGTTCACCTGTAACTTGGTTGATGTCAAATAGGGACTCTGGCCCTGCAAACAAAAAAAGTTTCTTTTTAACGTACCATTTTAGAAGCAATTTAGAGCCTGTTTGTTCATGTGTTCCAAATTTATCGTAGAAATGTTGTAATTGAATCTGTAATCTTTCCGAAACTCTATATTCAATTCTAAGGTTTTTGTACACTTCCCCATTAACGCCAACTGGGTAGCCTATTCCATCAATGGTAAATCTTGGAAGAATATTTGCGTTCGAATCTGGTACCTCAACACCATTTTGGCTAATTGCACATATTGAAAATAAAGATGCAAAAAGAAGAATCAATGATTGTCTCATACTGATTATTAAAGGCGATACTTTATAAAGGTACAAAATACTACATGCCGAATGACCTAGAACCAGGAGTATGTTTTTTAGAAATCTTTTAATTGATCAAAAAGGAGCTTTGTCTTTTACGAGCTTAAAAAGCCAGGTAATATCCTCCTCAAAAATTTCATTTTCATCTGAAAACTTGATACGTTTTGCGTGTTTGCCACTTCCACTGAATTTCAACCTTTTATGCGAAATGGTATCTACGTGGTGGACATATAACATACAGGAATCCGCAGAACCTTGCTGTATACCGCAAAGCACATTGTTTTTTTCTCCCCTACTGTACAATGCTAATTTTACCTTGGCACTACCTACAATAGATTCATTTACATCAGAAAATGATGAGAACACCAATTCTCTTAAAACCAATCCCATCCTCAACGCCTGAGAGTTCGGTTCAAATAATTCTAAGAAAGCTACATTGTCCATAACTATAATTATTCATCAAGTGCAAAAGGAATGCGTTTGAGTGCCACTTGTCCGTTGCTTATCACCAATAAAACATCTTGAAGGGCTACTATGTCCTGTAATGGGTTGTTGGGAAGGAGAATCATATCAGCTTCCTTACCAGGTTCCAATGTTCCAATCTGGTTGGTAAGCCCTAGAAGCTCTGCTCCATTCTTTGTGGCCGCTTGCAATGCTTGAAAATTTGTCATTCCCAACCTAACAAAGTGTTCTGCTTCCAAAGAAACTCTTGTGGTACTCTCTGCACTATAATCATTATCTGCACCTGTTGCCATTTTAACACCGATGTCCAAAGCATCCTTGATTGTGCGTTCGGCCTCTACCAACATAAATCTTCCGCGTAACTCAAGTGTTGGATTGCTGTATTCCCCCCCGGGAACTTTTAAATCTTCAATGGTAATAAAAGTAGGAACTAAATAAGTGCCTTTCTTCTTCATAAGTTCAAGGGTCTCCCTACTTAGAAAAGTACCATGTTCAATGCTGACTGCCCCAGCTTCAGCCGCTGCCCGACCTCCTTCGTCACCGTGGGCATGCACCATCACCTTTAAGTTATGCTTTGCTGCTTCATCTACCACAATGCTTAATTGTTCTTTGGTGTATGTTTGTTGCCTAGGATCAGTTTCTGGAAGGCCGGCCCGCTCAGTCCCTCTGGTTTTAATAACATCTACTCCACGTTCAGCATTGATTCTTACCAATTGACGCAAAGCCTCTTCAGAACGAACACCTTTGCTAAGATTGCTCAATCTAACATCGGCCAGTATAGTCTCCCCTAAATTTGGGGTAACATAAATACCAGCACTAACAAAATCTGGACCGGGTATAATTCCTTGTTTTGAAAGGTTACTCAGCGTCACATCTTGATAGAACTTTGTGCTTGCAGATCGTACTGTAGTAACGCCAGATTTGAGCGCTCTTTCGGCAGCCTTGAAATTACTGATGTGCGTATGCGCATCTATCATTCCCGGCATAAGGTAATAGCCCAGGCCATCTATTACCTCGTACCCAGTAGGGTCCTGGGCTAACTGCTCACCCACCCACTCTATTGTTTTTCCTTTTATTTTGATTGCTGATTCTGCTGTAATCTTGTTGCTGATGCCGTCAAAGACATTAATATTTTTAATATAGATGTTCTGGGCGCCAAGACTCAATGTCATGGTCAATAAAATGAGAGTGGTGATTGTTTTCATGTTGGTTTGTATTGTATTACTACTTCCGGATTTACTTTAGTAATGTGATCAATAAATCCAGATTTATCTTTTGGTGATATGATGACACTATCATGATCATTGTAGATGATTTCCAACCTATCCAATGATACAGCCGGGGCACTTATAAGACTATTTGTTTCTGCTAGCATCTTTATGGAATGTATATCGATTTTCTTTATTACCAAAAAACCAAGTTTAACGCTTAACAAACTTCCATCAACAATATAATTAAGATTAAAAAAAATCATGAGTACAAAAACCATCACGAATGTGTTAATCCCAATTCCAAGCCATATCGGTGGTGACAGCATTGGAATACTACTTCCAACCAATATGACCATTACAAAAAGTAAAAGTCCATAGCTTACTTTAGATGGGTACTTTTCCATTTTTACTTTGGCCAATACAACTCTGGCAAGCCAGCTTGCTTTAGCAATGCGTTGTAATTTTTAACTTTCTGATTTTCAATATCCTGCAATTGATTACTTAATGTACTCCATTGTTGTAAATAATCTTTGCTAACCTCTCTCACTCCAGGTGTCATGGGTAAGTTTCCTTTTCCAATTCTATTCAAGAAATCCTTAAACTTTATTAAAAGGCGGGCTTCAAACATATAATTGCTTTGGTAAGTACGCATTTCCTTTTGTAGAATTCTGGATATCCAATCATCTGCAGTCTGGTTAAGCGCCATTCCTTGTTCTTTTATATTTTGGTCTTTAGAAACCTCCAGTATAAAATCCAATTGTTGCTTAATTTTTTGGAGGTCACGAACCCCTTTTGCCATTTCGGTAGCACCTTTATATATGGATTTGGATATTCCATCCCTTTCAACATAGGCAGCAGCGACATTATCTATACTATTCGCTATGCGAGGGTCAATTTTAATTTCAAAATCTTGAGTTTGGCTAAACTCCCCTATTTTCAATCGGACTTTATAATTTCCCGGTGCAGCATTGTACGCCGTTAAATCGCGGTTAGTAGTATACAATTCTTTCAGACAATCAAATCGGCCAATTTTCATGTTCCATTGGTATCTATGTGCGCCCAACTTTCTTTTTAACTGAGGTTTTACCAGTGTGTCACACCCAACTCTTGGGTTATCTGTAAACTCTGAATGGATTACCTGTCCATTACTATCCATAATCTCTATGGACATTGGAGTATTTTCTGAAACCTCTTTATTTAAGGTATAATGAATCTGGGCTCCTTGAGGTGGATTTTCTCCATATCCACCATCAATACTATAGGCAACAGAAAGTTCCGCATGAACATCACGAGGTTTGTAAAGGAAATAGTCCTTTTTAGCAACTTCATCCGTTATCTGATGCAATGGAGTGAGGTCATCCAAAATCCAAAGGGCTCTTCCTTGAGTAGCAACTACCAAATCTTGACGTTTTACACGTAAATCCGTAATGGGAACTTCAGGTAAATTGTTCTGCAAAGACAACCATAGTTTTCCATCATTAAAAGAAACAAACACACCTGTTTCTGTACCGGCATAAAGCAATCCTTTCCTGTCAGGATCTTCTCTTACACTTCTGGCAAATGTATCACCAGGTAAACCGTTTACAATTTTCTCCCAAGAATTACCGTAGTTGTTTGTTTTGTAAATATGAGGGGTGAAATCATTCAGCTTATAACCCGCTACAGCAATGTAAGCGGTTGCTGCATCATGGGGTGAAGGCTCCACAACATTGATGATACTTTCTTTTAATCCCTTCGGGGTAACATTGGTCCAACTGTTTCCTCCATCTTGGGTCACATGCACCAAGCCATCATCAGACCCTGCCCAAATAACGCCTTCTTTTACTGGGGATTCCTCAATATTGAAAAGGTTATTGTAACTCTCAGCGGTAATCTGTTCATTGCTGATAGGTTTACCTCCCTTGCCTTGATGTTCCTTATCGTTACGCGTAAGGTCTTCACTGATAACATCCCAGGTAACCCCTCTATCTGAAGACTTCATCATGTATTGGGACCCATAATAAATTACATTTGGGTTATGGGGAGAAACAATTACCGGACCGTTCCAATTAGCACGATATTTTAAATTTTTAGGTTGCTCACCTGTGACCCGTTCTGGATAAGGCCGCACCATACGGGTATTATCGATGTCTCGGTCCCATTCAACAAAATTGCTTGCAAAATAAGTGGAATACACATATCTAGGGTTATCTGGATCTAGAGCTACCGTAGAAGATTCTCCTGCGCGCATGACATCCCAATGCATTTCTCCAATCCCATCATCAACCACTCTACTATCAATGGCTATGGTGCTGTTATCCTGTTGTCCGGAATAGACTCTGTAAGGATATTGATTATCAGTAATTGCCCTATAAAACTGTCCGGTGGGTTGGTTCATCAATGTAGACCAAGTTTTTCCTCCATTATAGGTCACAGATCCTCCACCATCGTTGGCATTGATCATAATATTGCTATTGTTGGGATTGATCCATAGATCATGGTGATCTACATGACTTCCCATAATCCCTGTAAAAGTTTTACCACCATCAATGGATTTCATCGCGAAGCTATTCATGACCCAAACTTCGTCTTCATCATTGGGGTCGGCTATAATATGCATATAGTACCAAGACCTTGCATAGGTAGTAGCGTCGTTTGTAGTTTGCTTAAAGCTCTCTCCTGCATCATCTGAGCGGTATACCCCAGCCTTTTCTCCCAAGGCATCTATGGCTATATAAACAATGTTAGGATTGGCTGGAGAAATAGAAACGCCCATCTTTCCTTTAAGTTCCGGTAAGCCTTTTGTAATCTCTTTCCAAGTTTTACCGGCATCTGTAGTTTTATAAATGCGACTGCCTGGTCCGCCACTTTGCACCACCCAAGGTTTACGATGAAAATCCCAAGAAGCGACTATCATAAAATTAGGATTGTTAGCGTCCACGGTCATATCCACAATCCCTGAATCTTGGTTCACATATAAAATTTTCTCCCAACTAACACCTCCATCTTCAGAAAGATATACTCCCCGTTCTTCATTTGGCCCCCAAGGATTTCCTTGAGCCGCTACATATACTTTATCTGGATTTGTAGGATGTACATAAACATCACTAATATGGCGAGTAGCCGCAAGACCCATATGTTTCCAGGTTTTACCCGCATCAATAGATTTATAAAGTCCATCTCCATGGGAAGTCTTAACCCCACGAACCGGAGATTCTCCCGTGCCTACATAAATAATGTTGGGGTCTGAAGGCGCTATGGTGATATCACCAATACCTGTAGTATTGAAAAATCCATCTGAAATATTGTTCCATGTATTTCCACCATCAGTAGTTTTCCAAACACCGCCGCCCGTAGCCCCCATATAGTAGGTGAAAATATCATCTGGCAGACCAGCAACTGTTGTTGACCTTCCTCCTCTAAAGGGACCAATATTGCGATATGTCAAGGTTTCATACAGCTTTTGATCTATTTGGCTATTAGTAGATTTGGTTTGTGCAACAGTGATGAAACACATGCTAAGACTAAGTGTAATTAGTAAAAGCATACGCCATTTAATTTGGTTGGATTTCAAAATCATGATGATAGTCTATTTATAAAAATGTTGTTATAAAGATATCGTATTATCACTTTCCAAAAGTCAATATGACTGATTAATGTTTCAATACTATCCTCCTAGTATTCTTTACTTAAGTATAGGTTTAACACAAATTTTATATGCAAAGCTTTGAGGTGTCCAAGACGCAGAAACTTAGTCTATCTGGAAATCCCTCAACTGAAAACATACATACATCAATTAAAAATAATTGTACGTAAAAAATTGATATATGTTTAATAAAATATTAAGAAAATGATTACATTAATTACCGTATTACAACTACAATATTTGTCATTCATATTATGTGCAATAATTATTTATTTGGCTGGATTTGCACATGGTTTAATCTGGAAAAAAAGAAATAAAAACCTATAGTGTTTTGAGGGAAAACCTTCAAAACCTAATGAGATATTTTTAGTTTCATAAAAAGATATTCATCCTGGTCTACATCTTGAGCATGCAAGGAAATTTCTTTTAACTCAATAAATTGAAAAACAAATAAATACAATGTAAAAAGGGAAGCAAAAGCTTCCCTTTAATGTTTTCTAGACTAGAATTACCTATAGGTTATTAGGCATGATAATAGCGCTCGTTAATTATTTTTCCATTTTCCCATTTGGTGCGCACCACTTGTTCAAATTTATGCTCCGTTCCATCATTGGTTCTAAACTCCATTACGGCCTCATAAAAAGTAACATCATTTTTTACCGCTGGTCCACTTATAACTTTATATCCATGAAACGCTACCACGGTATCCAACAATTTCTTTTCCTCTGCTAAGCAAAAATCCTTTCCTATTTTGGCCGGGTTGTTCCCTTCAAATAACTGCACATTGTCATCTAAATACTCTTCCATTGCCTCTATAAATTTACCTTCTGCTAAAAGTGCGGTAACTTCATTAGCCTTTTTCAATAATTCTTGTTCCAATACTGTTGTTGCTGTTTCCATAATGATGTTTTTTATATTTTAATTACAGATACAAAATTGAGGCTAAACCTATTGAGATGGAATACCACTTTTTCCCGATTGCATGTATAAATTACCCTTATGTCATCCTATTCCTGCTAAAAGATATGTTTACTTACCCCTAGAGAGTATATAAATCAACATGAATAATCTTTTTATCTTGAGAACGCTCTTCAAATTCAGGACCTTAAAAATTTTGCCATAGAAAAAACTATCCCTAAAATAGGAATAGCTTTTTTATTATTCTATTACGCATTTTGTAATATGTTTTTGCATATTCTTTTGAAGCCGAGCGTAATCCTGAGTTACAAAATATGACAACAGTCATATCCTGGTGTGGAAAATAGTACAGATCTGTTGTTATGCCAATACCCCTTCCAGAATGCCCCATTAAAAACTTATATGGGAAAGCTTTATCTGCCATTAATCCCAACCCATAATCAGGTTTTTTCTCATCATTCCATGTCATCATTTCTTTTAAGATTTCATCCCCTAGAATTTCTCCTTTCATCAATCTTTCCAGAAAATTAGCTGCTTCTTCAATTGAAGCATAAACACCGTCGTCCCCGCTATACCAATTTGTGGTCTCTATAGTTTGTGCCGATAAGTTTTCTGTAATGCTATTTAAATCAATATCGCCATAATGGTCAACCAATCTTTTAGGTGGTGTTTGCTTATAATATGTATCTTTTAGATTGTATTTTTCAATGATATCTTCTCTAATAAATTTTTCATGCCCTTTTTGAACAACCGTATCCATAATCATGGATAAAAGCAAGTAGTTTGTGCTACTATATTTATATTCTCCCAAGGGTTTGGTGTGTCCCTGTATGCCGTAGGCATATTTGCGTAAGGCATCCATATGGGATAAGGTATCCAGCTTTAGGTTTCCGGATAGATACAGTTCATTGAGTTCTGGATTTCTGTTATAATTGTATAATCCCGAAGTATGGCCTAACAAATGCCTAACAGTAACATTTTTGGCAGTGGCAAATCCATCTATAATCTCTTGGGGCAAGTAGTTTTGTATTTTGTCATCCAAACCTATTTTACCTTCTTCTACAAGCTTTAATGTAGACACAGCAACATACATTTTACCAATACTGGCCAATCCAAATATGTCATTCTCCTTTAGCCTTTCCTTATTCTCTAAATCGGAATACCCTGAAGTACCAATCCATTTTCCAAGTTTTGGGCTTTTAATGTACACAGAAACTCCAACCAGATTGTTACCGGTGGCATCATCTATATACTTTTGAATCTTGCCTAGCTTTCCTTTTTGAGTTTGAGCAACTGCAGGCGAAATTGTTGCAACCATAATTAATGCGCATGCACTCAATATTAGTCTAAATAATTTCATGTCTTTTCGTTTTTTTGATAACACAAAGAAATTATCGTAATGTTTTGTCAAAAAGGAAAATGACCTCTAAATACTTGAAGTGCTATTAGAATTAATTTGAACTGCTATTGCGCCACCTGCGAAAGGGTGCCGCTTTAAGCCTACTTATGGTAATTGAAGTATTATCATTGTCTATATCCTTCAATTTTAAATCAATTTTTCCATAGGTAGATGGTGAGATGGACAAAATCGTTTCTTGTCGGATGATTGTGTTTCTAGTAGCTAGAAAAAATAAATGTCTTGGAAGCAATTCCATTAAACTGAGAAGGGACCCATTAAAAACTGCTTTGGTACCATCATAATATACCCACACAACTCCTAAATCACTTTTTACAAAGTTGATGTCTTTCGCACTTATTTGTAAAATACTGTTGGCTTTTTGTAGTTCTATTTGGTTTGAACTCTTTTCAACCTCAGATTTTAACTCATTTAATTTTTTGACGGAATCGGTTAAACTGTGTTCAGCATTCATCCAATTTTTATAAAAATGAGCCGACCATTTAAAAAAAGTAAATAGTAGGGCAACAACAAAAACGCATAGGTTAATAATGAGTAATTCCTTTAATGAATAAAACCCATCCCCTATCACCCAGGTATATATATTGCCGATAATATTAATGACAACAAGCAATGACAGGGTTAAATACACCAATTGATACAGAAAACGCTTCCCTAAGTTTTTTGTCCAGCTAAGTTTTCGCTCTAATCTGAAATCAATAATTCTATTAATTTCGGTAAGCATGGCGGCAAAAACAATGGCAATTAAAAATTCTTCTAGAATAAAATCTGGACGAGCTGGATTAAAAATAAAATTGATGACAATATTGGCAATGGAACCTAATAAAATAGGCTCTATTATTCGCCAATAGCCCATACTTTTGGAAGAAATCATATTAAATTATAACGCTATCGATATCCAAAAAATCCAATTGGGATCATAGTTTTTCGGTTAATATGGCTATCATCGTTTTTATGCCATCTCTATAATTCCCTAATCTAAGATTTTCATTAGGGCTATGTTGGTTATTGTCCATGTTGACGGTAGGCACTATTACAGCCGGAATACCTAAGGTATTTACAAATGGTGAAATGGGAATAGAGCCACCGCCCATTCTTATTTTAATGATATCATCCTCAAAAGCTTTTTCCAACGCATTTTCTAACCAAATGCCTACATCAGAATTCATTTCTGTTCGGAAAGATTGATAAGATAGTTCATGTGTGAAGGTTGCAATTCTTTTGTTTGATAATCGTTCCTCTTTAGTCGGTTCCCTATCTAAGACCAAATACCCTTGTTTTTCAACATGTGAGCTAATCAATTTTATAAGGCGATGTGGGTCAGATTCCAATACCAATCTAACATCTATCTCTGCTCTAGCCCAACTAGGTACAATAGTTCTCGCTTTTTCATTGATCCAACCAGATTGCATGCCTCTAATGTTTAATGAAGGATATTGAATCGCTTCTTGATAATTACTTCCTACCTTATCTATATCGGCAATTTGCAGTTTATTTCTAATAAAATTTTCATCATCTGGAACACCACGTAAGATTTTTTTAATGTTTTCATCCAATGTCATGCCATCATAATATCCTGGTATACTTACTCGTCCCTCATCATCTTTCATAGAGGCTAATAGTTTGGAGAGTCCAAATGCAGGATTAGGAGCGTAATTCCCATAATGACCACTATGCTGAGGAACAATTGGCCCATAGGTAGTCAATGTAATGGTGGCTATTCCCCGGGCTCCAAAAACCAAGGTTGGCTTATTGGTTATATGTAATGGGCCATCAAAAATGACCATCATATCCGATTTTAGAAGCTCCCTATTGTCTATGACGGCTTGGGGAAGACGAGGCGAGCCCAACTCCTCTTCAAAATCCATAATAACCTTTATATTATAATTTGGCTCGAAGTTTTTTTCTGAAATTGCATCCAACGCAGCTAAGAACATAGCAACAGGGCCTTTGGCATCAGAAGCTGATCTTGCGAAGATCCGCCAGTCATCCTGATAATTATTAAGGTCATAATTCTCTAAAGTCTTCCAGTTGCCCGAGGCTTCCTTTTCCTTGAAAACAGGAATGTAAGGGCTTTTCTGAAACCATCTTGTGGTATCTACCGGTTGTCCGTCTATCTGAAGGTAAACTAACACGGTTTTCTTGCCTTTCTTTCCTTTTCTTTCGGCCAGCAACAAAGGAGCAACAGCAGTAGGTATTCGTGTGGTTTTAAAATTTCTATTTCCAAAAGCTTTTTCACACCATTGTATATTTGCTTCAAGACTCTCTGGAAAAATAGCATCATTTGGGATACTTAAAATATCTATAAGTTCTGTAAATGATTGTTTGGTATATTTTTCGGCTAACTCTTCAAGCTTTTCTTGATCATAACGCTGTCCAAAAATTGTTATTGGTATTAGCAGAATCAAAAGGTGTCGTAAAAATGATTTCATGGTGGTCGTTTGTATTGGTTAAAGATAAATCTAAATGGACAATATTGCCAGTCCCTTTGTTCAATAAACATTGGAACAACAGCTAGAAGGTATTTGATTTTTTGTTTTGGCGGTTCAAAGGTCAAAACAAATAAAAGCAGTAATTTAACAACTTCGTTTTAACGACCTCACCAAATGCTATTTATCGATTTTTATAATAAGATATTAAAGGCTTCATTCACTTATAGTGATTTACCCTTTCCCATGAAAAAGGTTACTGTTTTAAAGGGAACCAGTATCACAACATACGGGCAGGTAGAAGATTCTCTTTACTTTATGAACAAAGGTATTGTTGAGATGACGATTAAAAGTTATATGACTGAAAAGATAATCGACTTTTTTTTTGAAAACGATTTTTTCTGTGGCTACACCTCCTTTTTAGATCAACTTCCGACAGATGTGCAAATAACGACCCTTATGGACTCAGAAATGGAAATTATCGAACGTAAGGATTTAATGTCCGCTTATGAATTTTCTTTGGAAGCAAACAAGTTTGGAAGAATTGCAACTGAGCATGGCTATATTAGAAAATCCAATAGGGAAAAAGATCTATTAACCAAAACAGCGGAAGAAAGATACGCAGAAATGTTTCGAACACGCTCTAGGTATATTTCCAATATTCCTGTAAATAAAATTGCCAAATATCTCGGGATACACCCCGAAAGCCTTAGTAGAATCAGGAACAAAATGAATTCTTAATACCCACCTTTAATCTTTCGTGGTTTTTCTTATAAAAAGTAGCTGAAAATAATTTTTCAAGTGTTTTAAGTGGTCTGCGGTTAGGTCTCTGCCCTTCAAGGCTTTTGATACTACAAAAGCACCTTCAAAGATAACAACAGTATGATCGGCCAGCGATTGGATGTCAATTTCAATTTTGGTATCATAGTCTTGTAGAACATCTCTAATCAATTGTTCCATGGTATTTCTCCATGTTAATATAGTTTCCGATATGTGCCGTAACGTTTCCTCATCGAACTGACTGGGTTCATAGGTATAAGTAGCATACAAACAACTATAAGGCTCCGATAAACCGGACATCATATCAACAAACTCCTGGATGAATTGTAAAAGGCGTTCCAAAGCATCTCCCTCTAAGTATTTTGTCTTTTTTAAAGCCTCGTTCATGTGCAAGATATCCTCCTTGGCATACTCTTCTATCAAAGCCTTTGCCAATGCACTCTTTGTTTTAAAGTGATAAAAGAATGCCCCTTTGGTAATTCCGGTTCTCTGTAATATTTGATCTATACTGGTCCCTGAAAATCCATTTTCGAATAGCAAGGCTTTGGATTCGGCCAATATTTTATCATATGTAGGTTTTCCATCTCTTCCCATTTGTTAAAGGTAAAAAAATTAAACAGACTAGTTGGTATGTATTGAAATAATTTTATATTTGCACCAACTAGTCTGTTATAAAATATTAACAAGAATTATCAATTATGCAAAATTTTATTTCTCAATTACCAACTCCCATAGACATCTTATTTGATCCAATCTCTCTTATAGTGTACGTCATGTTTGGCGGGTTAATGCTTTGGGAATCTCTTTTTCCGGCCCGAAGATTACCTAAAATGAAATTCTGGAAACTTAAAGGCATAACCTTTTTTATTGCTTATGTGCTTCTGACTACCTACATTCCTCTTATATGGGATGACTTTTTTGCTTCCTACCAATTAATGGGCCTAAGCTCTTTGAGTTTATGGGTACAGATCATTCTAGGCGTATTTTTATTCGAACTTGTGCAATATGGCTGGCATATAAGCATGCACAAATCCAATTTTCTATTTAGGACATCTCATCAAATGCACCACAGTTCGGAAAGGATAGATGTTCCCAGTGCCTTTGTTTTTAGTGTAAATGATATGATAGGACTGTCTTTGGTTGGGTCGGTTAGTTTTGCCCTCATCATGGGATTGACTCCTCAGGCTATCACCATTATTGTATTATCCCTTACTTTTTTAGGCATTTTTCAGCATGCCAATATTAATACCCCTAGATGGCTCGGATACATCATCCAACGTCCGGAGAGCCATACCGTTCACCACGCAAAGGGAATACATAGGTACAATTATACCGATTTGCCCATAATAGATATGATGTTCGGCACCTTTAAAAACCCAAAAAGCTATGAACATGAAACAGGTTTCTATCATGGAGCATCCAATAGAATATTGGAAATGTTGAGTTTTAAGGATGTGACAACAAAGAAAAATAATGAAAAAAAATAGTATAGCCCAGAGTTTCTGTCAAAACAGGGGTATTTATTTGCACGAGATATTTCAACGTACAAAAATGAATTCCTAACATAGGTCAAGGCCATTTTTTTGCCTAGGCTTTTCTCCCCGTATAGTTTTGCGGTCTAAAGTTTTGAACTAAAGATTATGGAAAGTTTCATTTCTCAATTATGTAATACAACTGGGACTCTATGGACTCCTTTATCATTAATCGGCAATATCATGTTTAAATAATTGTTCCCCATAGAAAATTCATATTATCAAATAAAAAAATAAAGTTATGAGAAAAATAAGCCTTATAGTCACAGCAACAGTACTTGTTCCTATAATGTACTTTTCGGCAACCAAAATAATCAGGAATAACTCTGATGTTCCATCAAAACTAGCATATAATTTTGTCAAGTGTACTCCAGCTAAATTTTTGTTGACAGCGTTAGATACCACAAAACAAATTTCTCCATTATTTGAAAATTTAGGGAACCTTCATTTTTCTATAAGTACGGAAAAGGAAAGGGCACAGGCATTTTTTGAGCAAGGTCTAAAACTATCCTACGCCTTTAACCATGCCGAAGGACACCGTTCGTTTATGGAAGCTGCACGTTTAGACCCCAATGCCGCAATGACCTATTGGGGACAAGCTTTCGCATTGGGGCCAAACATCAACGACCCCCTACCCGATGATGAACGCAAGAACAAGATAAATGAAGCTATGACGAAGGCCAAGCATTTGGCACCAAATGCTACTCCAAAGGAAAAAGCTTTAATAAAAGCATTGTCTGCAAGATACAGTGAAGATTTAACCAAAGATGTGGCCGAACTGAATATGGCCTATATGGAGGCAATGGCCAAAGTGGTTAAAAAATTCCCTGAAGACGCCAATATTCAAATTTTATATGCGGCATCGGTAATGAATACAGTACCATGGAATTACTGGGACAAAGATGGAAACCCTTCCCCAAATATTGCAGAAGCCAAATCCGCTCTTGAAAAGGCAATGAAACTTAAACCGGAAAACCCGGGAGGGCATCACTATTATATTCATATGGTAGAACTTCCTTATCCAGATTTAGGGGTTCCCAGTGCTGATAAACTGGCCTCATTAATGCCAGGAGCTGGTCATATTGTGCACATGCCATCACATATTTACATTCGGGTCGGTCGTTATTTAGATGCAGTAAAGGTCAATCAAGCGGCTATATTGGCAGATGAGGATTATATCTCCCAATGTTTTGCCCAAGGGTTGTACCCTTTAGCTTATTACCCACATAATATCCATTTTTTATGGTCTTCGGCAAGTTTGTTAGGTGCTAGTGAGATTGCCCTTGATGCCGCTAAAAAAACAGCTGAAAAGGTACCCGTAGGAGAACTTGTTGAAATGCCTTTTCTACAAGATTTTGCTTCGACTCCCCTATTGGCCTATACAAGGTTTGGTAAATGGAACGAAATTTTGTCGATTCCTGCTCCAAGTTCCAATATAAAGCATCTTAACCTTATCAGACATTATGCAAGAGGTTTGGCTTTTATCAGGAAAGGGAATTCAAAAGAAGCCAAAGAAGAATTGGAGGCCCTTGCCCAACTCAAAAATGATTCGGAATTGGAAACATTGGTGGCTACTCCAAATAACGCTTCCATCCATTCGGCCAATATTGCATATGAAGTGGTAGCCGGTGAATTAGCCGCGATGGAGGGCGATCTGTCAAAAGCTATTGAACACCTTAGCAGTGCTGTGGTCTTTGAAGATGGTTTAACCTATACTGAACCCGCAGCATGGCATATTCCCACTCGTCAAAATTTAGGCGCTGTTTTAATGCAAGCTAAAAGATATGGTGAAGCTGAAAAAATATACAAAGAAGATTTAGCAGTATTAAGACAAAACGGTTGGTCGCTAATAGGGCTATATAACGCCTATATGGCCCAAGGAAAAGTTGTTGAGGCCAAGAAAATAAAAAAAGAATTTGATAACGCTTGGGAGCATGCCGATATAAAAATAACAAGTTCAGTTTTATAGCAATGGTCAAAATGAAATTTAAGATAATCAAACAATTCATGTTGCCCCTACTTTTTTTTGCCATAGTCTTAACGGCTCTGTTTATAATATTTCAACCACTTGAGGAAAAGCTAATGGTATATAACCCTACCGATGTGCATCCAGAATTAGTTGATAAAAGCCTACAGGGCATAAGTAAAAATCATACAGTAGCGGATTTTGAATTAATAAATCAAAACGGCAAAACGATTACCCAAGATGTTTATAAAGACAAAGTTTATGTGGCGGATTTCTTTTTTACTAGCTGCCCAAGCATCTGTCCGATCATGACCGATAATATGGCTAAAATTCAAGAGGAATTTTTAAATGACGATAACGTAATGCTTCTGTCTTTATCTGTGACACCCAACGTTGATAATATTCCAATACTACGTGAATATGCAAATAACAAGGGTGTGATAGATTCCAAATGGAATGTTACCACTGGTGATAAGCAACATATATATGAGCTAGCGCGCAAAAGTTATTTTGCTGCTACTGATGAAGGTGATGGAGGGTTACAAGATTTTATCCACACATCAAATTTCATACTGGTGGATAAACAAAAACAAATCAGAGGCATTTATAATGGTATCGATGATAAAGAAATACTCCGTTTAATCAATGATATCAAGATTTTGACCAACTGATTTAAAAGCAGCTTCTTATTGGTAAAAACATAGTACCAAATCCTTTATAAACAATAAGGGCTTAACACCTATTGCCTAAAAAACACTTAAAACGTGTACTAATTAATCATAACAAATTCATCACTTAATAAATTTTTGCATCATGACAATTTTTAAGAATACTAATTACTTAATCATCTTTTTGGCCCTCTGCATGGGAAGTACAAACGCTCAAAGTGGCCATGAAAAAAGAACAGTTCTGGATTCCATTATGATTGATGGTGTGTGGCGCAATTATGAATACCATGTTCCTCAGCATCCCATTAGAAACTCGAGACTTATAATTGTTTTACATGGGAATGGAATGACCACAAAGTCGATTCAAACAACAACAGGATTTGAGTTTAACAAATTAGCTGATAAGACAGGAGCTAGTATTGTTGTCTATCCGCAAGGCTATAAAAATTACTGGAATGATTGTAAACGGGAGGCCTCTTTCGAAACAAAAAACAAAGACATCAATGATGTGGCTTTTATTAAATCCATTATTCAAAGAATGGAAAGAAGATACCATATTGATCGCAAAAATGTCTTTGCGGCAGGTTATTTCAACGGAGGAAATATGTGTTATAAATTGGCCAAATCAATTCCTGATGCTTTTAAAGGATTCGCCGTAATTGGAGCAAATTTGCCCATAAAGTCCAATGATGATTGTGTCCCTATCAACAAAGCTGTTTCCATAATGGTCATAAACAATGTGTCGGACACGATAAACCCGTATAAGGGTGGTGAGCTTGCCTCATTAGACGGATTTACCAGAGGAAAAACATTGCCAACCAATGAGACATTGGATTATTGGTTAACCCTTCTAGAGCAAAACGATGAAGCCCCGTTGTCATCGCTTTCATCCACTATTGCAAAGGCCAATTCCACATTTTTCCGAGATGATTATTTTTCAAAGGAAAAAAATAAAATGATCTCATTTTTGAAAATAATAAAAGGCGGTTACCCCTTTCCTAATCCGCATGTTGATCAATGGTCACAAATAGCGGCCAATATGAATAAGCACCTTAATATCCCTGAAACCGTAATGCGTTTTTTTTATCAAGTGCAATATTCAAATCCAGACCATTTTAATAAGTAATTACCATCATCAAAAGAATATCAATTCATCAACATTCAATTTTAAATATCATGAAGGTTATCAAACGCATATTTTTAACATCAATCACATTATTTATTTTAAGCTGTAACAGTGACGATTATACTGGAGATAGTCCAGAGCCCAGACAAATCCAATTAAAGGTTATTGGTCGCGGAACAGCTCTGGGCCAACCTAAAACTATAGTACATCCCAAAACTGGAGAAACTTTAGAACCTGACTGTTTTTTAATGGATCTTATAGATCCCGAGACGGGAAATGTAATCGGAACACTTCAAGATTGTGTTGTAAATAGTGAAACTCCTAGTGATGGCACCATTACCTCTAGAGTAATTACTTCGATCAATATGGATGGACGTGGAACTATACAGGCAGAAAATATAGTGTTCCAGGAATTACAACCTCCATATAACGAGCTTAATTTCAATACTTCATTTACACCAACCGAAAATAATGTTATAAGCACAACTTTTGAGTTTGAAGGAATGGAAGGTACTGTTGCCTTAGATGGCGAAGTAAACCTTTCAAACTTAGGACAGGGTATTGTTACTTTCAATTGCAATTTCACCATCAATCTGGAATCTTACTAAACCCAGATTCGGTAATTAGTGTTTAGTTAAGTAAGTAGTGTTAGGTTAGTCCAGTGTCCATTATTCTTTGGAATACATGGGCACTTTCTATCCTCTTAGCTGCTGTATGCACTATTAAACCATCTTTTCAATCATGAGAAAAAAAGTATTGATGGTATTGCTATACTGTTGCCCAATATTTGTGCTTGCTCAAAACAATACTATCAAAGGTCAAGTTAAAGATAGTTTGAACAACCCGGTACCCTTAGTACATGTAATGTTTTTACAAGCCGAAACATTTGTAGCTGGAACCATTACAGATTCATTGGGAGGTTTTGTAATCGATAACCTAAACAACGGTTCATTTCTCTTAAAAATTGCTGCTATTGGTTATCAAGATTTTATCCAGGAATTTATCTATCAAGGAGACAGTTTTGATTTTGGAGTTTTACAATTACTGACTGAGTCAATTGCTCTTGAAGAGGTAGAATTGGTCGGTAGAAAAAGGCTTTATGAAAGAAAAGCGAATAGTTTAATCATTAATGTAGAGCAACAAATAGCTAGTTCCGGAAGATCTGCACTAGAGCTTTTGTCCAATGTAGCTGGTACATCAGTAAATCAACAGAGCAATACACTTTCTTTAAATGGAAGAGGTCAAGTAGCCATCATGATGAACGGGAAACTCAGCCGAGTAGATGGACAGGCTTTATTGAGTTTTTTAAAAAGTATGCCAGCGTCTGAAATTGAACATTTGGAGGTTTTTAACAATCCACCTGCTACATATGAAGCCAATGGTTCTGGAGGTATGATAAACATCAGAACCAAATCTATAAACAATCATGGTTCTGGAGGTGGTCTGTCCTTTATGGGAGGTTATGGTGAACAAGAAAAAACAGGTATGTCTGCAAATTTCCATTCACAACAAGGCCAACTAGGATGGTATGGCAGCTATTCTTTTAACAGAAACAATTCTCCTGAAGAATGGGGTTTGCAAAGCGAATTCAACAGTTTGGAAAACCTGAAAAAAGTAAAGACCCGTAGTCTTCGTAAGCCGATAACGGTTTCACATAACTATTCGCTAGGGTTGGATTACGATGTACTAAAAAGCACAAATATTGGAGCAGGTTTGAGCGGGTATAGTTCCAAATGGGATATGATAGCTTTTGACAAAGTAGTCAACAATAACAGTACCAGCGAGTTGGAGTCATTAAACATTGAAACAAGAGAAATTAATCATTGGAATCATATTTCTGGGAACTTTCATATACAACAATCCTTGGGGAATAATCATAAGTTAACCTTCGACTATGACCATTTGCACTACACTGATGACAATCCGAGTTCTTATGAAAGTGGGGGAGATTTTGTTGAAATCAAAAAAAAGACCCCTATCACTTTTAATGTTTTTGGTTTAGACTATAACTGGTCCCTTTCCAAAAATATTGACATCCAGTTTGGTGCTAAAAACAGCTCATCAAAATTTAAAAATACGGTAGAAGTGAGTTCAGATAATGGACTACAGGTAATTATTGATGATGAACTTTCAAGCGTGACCCAAATGGAAGAACGAGTAAGTGCCCTTTACTCTTCATTTCAATTTCTACTTGGTGATAACACAAAATTGTCCACTGGACTACGGTTTGAACATACTCACAATGAACTAATCGGTAACAAAGATGAAGAGATTATTCGCAGAAAGTATGGCAATTTATTTCCAACGATAAGTATTACCCAACAGATTACTGATATGCATAGTCTACAACTAAATTATGGTAAACGCATCAACCGTCCCAGCTTCAATAATTTAGCTCCTTTTGTCTTGTTTTTGGGACCAGATGCGCTCTATTCTGGGAATGCCAATTTACAACCAGCGTTGATTGATAAAATAGGCGTGGAATGGGGTTGGTCTGGTAAATATCTATCATTAGAATATATACTTGAGACAGATGCTATAATCGAGTTTCAACCTAGGCTTTCAGAAAACGAAGAACAATATATTTTTAAAGCCGAAAACATAGACAAAAGGAATTTCCTAAGCCTTTCGTTGCGAGTGCCATTAAACATTACTACCTAGTGGCAAAGTGAAACCAATTTTAATTACCAATACGAAACTTTAGAAACAAGATTCCAGAACTCTGAATTTAAAAGAAACAAGGGTACATACAAAGTAACCTCCTCTCAGCAGTTTTCTATAAATAAAAACACAAGGTTAGGGCTAAGTGGACACTACCAATCCCCCTCATTATTTGGAATCAGCACTTTTGGAGCTAGAGGTTCATTAAACGTTGGTATTCAGCATCAGCTAAAAAATAATTATGGCACGCTGAATCTATCTCTTAACAACATGTTTGCCTCGGATAATTGGAGAATAAGAACCAATCAATCTAATCCTGTCATTAATACACTGGAAACTTACTTCCCAGAATCAAGGATTATGACTTTAACCTACACCAAAGGTTTTGGAGCCAACAAAAAGAAATCAAAATATGATGGAACCAACGCCAGTGAAGAAAAAAAGAGAATAAAATAGACTGTAAAGCATCAAAGCAGTTTTAACACAAATAAACTAAGTAAATATTATGAGTAGCGAATTTAAAAACAATGCTATCCGCGGTCCAATCAATTCCTGGATGTTTAAAGTACTTTCTGGGTATATGAACTACCTTTTTGGAAAGTCAAAAAGAAGTCTTTTTAAAGGACATCCAGAAACTGTAGTAGAAATTGGTCCAGGAGCTGGAGCAAACATGCGATACCTTAAAAAAGGAACAAAGTTGATTGCCATAGAACCCAATATTCATATGCATGCCAACCTAAAGAAAAGTGCAAAAAAATATGGGATAGCTCTTGAGATAAAAACGGTTATTGGGGAATCTATTGATTTACCGGACAATTCTATTGATTTTGTAGCCTGTACCCTGGTTATGTGCACAGTGGCCAATCCTGCTAAATGTGTTGAACAAATAAAACGTATTCTAAAACCTGCTGGTGTTTTTGTATTTATTGAGCATGTTAAAGCAAAAGAGAAAACAATTGTATCCTTTGTTCAAAATGTGACGTTCAAACCTTGGTTTTGGTTTTTTGAAGGATGTAACACCAAAAGAGACACAAAGTCTTTGTTGGAGTCTGCCGGTTTTAGCTCCTTATCCATAGAAGAATACAATTCCTATTCTCCTTTCGTTCCAATTACACCACAAATTAGAGGCCGGGCAATAAAATAATTAAACTAATCTTTAGATAAAAGTTATCCGTCGTAAAGCCCTATGTATTCCTGTGGGGCTTTTTTCTTAATACACTGGGCCTTATCTTATATCTTTTGTAGAAGGCATTCGAAAAATTACCAAGACTGGAATAGCCTACTTCATAAGCAATAAAGGTGATTTTGTTATCTGTGTTTTGAATTTCATTGTATGCCCTTTCCAGTTTTAATTCAATACAGAAATCCACAACACTTTTTCCAAAGGCATCCTTAAATTTAGTTTTAAGAAAGTATTGGTTCAACCCAACTGCATTTGCAACTTCTTTGATTGATAATCTTTTATGCTGGTTTTTAAGAATATATTCCTTCGCCTCAATAATTTTCTGCTTTGAAGCATCAGTAAATTGTATTGTTTTTTTTGTTTTCTCTCGTAACAAGGGAATGGAATGGAAAATTAGGTCAATGAGCTTGGCCTCTATGAACACCTCTTTTAAATTCCCCGAAAAGGGATTGTGTTTAATATCATTGATTATTTTTCTGGTCTTAGAGTCCAATAACGCATATTCCTGGTCTAGAAAATATTCATCATTGGTTTCAATAACCGCTCTAAGTGATTGCAGCTCTTCAAAATCCTTTAGAAAAGAGTTTAAAAAATACTCAGGTTGTATAACAAAACCGAAACTTTCATAATTACAGTTCTTAGGAAAGTGAATGGCGCAATCTCCTAACTTCTCATAAATGATTGTAAAAGTATTTGGCTTAATAATAATCTCCTTTACATCATCTGCAACAATGGTTTTAGTCCTTCCGGCCAGTTGAAAATGAAATTGCAACCATTCCTCTTCAACCTCTTTATAAATAACAACCTTTTCATAGGTCTGCATTCTTGTAAAGTAGACCAAAAAGCCATTGATGGTCAATTCCTCCTTATGTCCAGTATACCCATCCCCTATTAAATCCAAAACTTTTTCTACTAAGCTAAAAAAAACTGACTTATGCTATTGCCAATTTTCAAATTCCATAACCACTATTCCCGATTCAATAACAAAAAAGTCGATTCCAAAATTAGTTTTACCTCCTAACAACATCCTATGCGCACTGTTTTCATCATTGTAATTTTTGTCTTTGCTTCTTTTCAATTCACATTAGCACAAAACGGATTGGCTATTAAAAAAGCTAAAGGGAAAATTGAGTTGGACGCCCAGATGAACGAGATGGATTGGCAGGAAGCTGCAATAGCAGACAACTTTACCCAATTCTTCCCTAGCGACTCCGTTCCAGCAAAAGCACAAACTGAAATACGGATGACCTATGATGAAGACAACCTTTATGTATTTGCTAAAATGATGAATTTAGGCCCCAGAGGTTACGTTACCCCTTCTTTAAGAAGAGACTTTAGGGGTGAGGCCAATGATGTAATAAGCATTGTATTGGATACCTATGCCGATAGAAACAACGCATTCCTATTTGGTGTAAATCCTTTTGGCGTTCAAAGAGAAGGGCTTATTGCTAATGGGGGAAGTGTGGCAAGTTCAGATACATTTTCTACAAGTTGGGACAACGTTTGGTATTCCAAAGCTGAAATATATGATGATCATTGGGCGGTGGAAATGGCAATTCCTTTTAAAACACTCCGCTATAAAAAGGATTTGAATAATTGGTATATCAATTTTTACAGGTTTGATAGTGAATACAGTGAGCAATCTACTTGGACTCCCATTCCAAGAAATCAGTTTATCATCAATCTTGCGTTTACCCAGCAATTAATTTGGGATGAACCTTTGCAAAAGACCAAAACAAACATTTCTCTAATTCCGTATAGCATTTTTAGAAATTCCAAAAACTTTGAAACGGACACACCCACAATAAACGATTTTGATTTTGGTTTTGATGCCAAATTTGGTTTGGGGCCGGCAATGACATTAGACGTGACCGCTAATCCCGATTTTTCTCAAGTAGAAGTAGATCAGCAGGTAACCAATCTAGATAGATTTGAAATCTTCTTTCCCGAACGCAGACAATTCTTTTTAGAAAATGCTGATTTGTTCGCAAGCTTTGGAATTGATGGTACCCGTCCCTTCTTTTCAAGACGGATTGGGGTAACACGGGATGAATCCACTGGTCAAAATGTGCAAAACGAAATCTATGGCGGAATACGATTAAATGGGAAATTGAATAAGAACTTAAGATTAGGAGTGCTCAATGCACAGCTAAAGGAAAATGAAGCCATAGGTTTAGCTTCCACCAATTATTTAATAGCGGCCTTACAACAGCGAATACTGAGCAGGTCTTATCTAAGTGCTACATTTATAAACAAGCAAGCTTTTGTTGATTCTGTTGGAGGGGATTTTACTTTTTCTCCCAATACCTACAACAGAACGTTGGGGATTGATGCAAATTTGGCATCTAATGATAATACGTGGAACGGCAAGTTATTTTACCACCAGTCTTTTGATGAGGACAATTCAAATTCTAACTATGCTTTAGGTGGCTTTTTAAACTACAGCACCTATAAATTAGAATCCAACCTTACTGGTCAAAGTATTGGTGCAGGCTATAATCCCGAAGTGGGTTTTGTAAGAAGACGTAATGTCTTTCAATTAACTCCACAAATCTGGTATAATTATTATCCTAAAAAAGGTGTTATTCAAAAACACGGTCCGGGAGTTTCTGGAGATTTCATAAAAAATAACATCTCATTTGATGATTTGGATTGGAATCTAGCTCTTAACTATAGGTTTAATTATAAAAGCACGGCCTACCTTGAGTTATCCGCGGAAAAACAATATACCTTTTTATTGAATCCGTTTGATCCAAGTGGACTCAATGGTCTGGCTTTGGACCAAAGTACAGATTATGACTACTCTTTTTTAAACGCAACGTATAGATCGGATGCTCGAAAGGTTTTTTCCTATAATTTATCTACTCAAATGGGAGAATATTTTAATGGATCTCTATACAATTTTGCAGGAACACTTACTTACAGGTATCAACCCCTGGGTTTTACCTCATTAAACTTTGCCTATAACAATATTCGTCTCCCTGAGCCCTACAAGGATGCCAACCTACTGTTAATAGGCACTCGCTTTGATTTCACTTTTACCAAAAACATCTTTTGGACAACCTTTGTGCAGTTTAACAGTCAGATTCAAAACGTAAACCTTAATTCCAGAATACAATGGCGCTTTAAGCCTGTATCGGATATTTTTCTGGTGTACACCGATAATTTTTTTGCTGAAAGTCAGACGGAAAACGGTGGACTTATCCTTCCAAGCATTCGTTTTCCGAGACAGCGAGCAATAGTTTTGAAGCTCAATTATTGGATCAACCTTTGAATACTATTCATTTAAATTTGGTTAGTTCAAGCTAGCCAATCTAGTATCATCATACGAAACCCTGTAAATAGCATCTCCAAAATCGTCAGAAATCAATAAAGACCCATCCTCTAGGAATAATATATCAACCGGTCTTCCAAATGCCTCTTGCGTACCATCATCTAGCCAGCCATCTATAAAGGTCTCATAACTTACGGCCTCATTGTTCTCCAACTTTACCAATGAAATCTTATAACCCACCTTAGAAGAACGGTTCCATGACCCATGTTCGGCAATAAAAGCATGTCCTTTATATTCTTCTGGGAACATATTCCCGGTATAGAACTTAATCCCTAACGGAGCCACATGTGCTCCCATAGCTTGAACAGGGGCAACAAAATCTGAACATGGGAATGCATCACCAAACTCTGGGTCTTTAACAGTTCCTCCATGACAGTAGGGGTATCCAAAATGCTGACCAGCCTCGGTAACCCGGTTTAATTCGCAAGGTGGAATATCATCTCCCAACATATCCCTGCCATTATCCGTAAACCATAATTCATCAGTTTCTGGATGCCAAGTAAAGCCTACGGTATTTCTAACTCCTTTGGCATAAATCTCCCGATTGCTGCCATCTGGGTCCATTCGAGTGATTGTAGCATAGCGTTCATCTTCACCAGAACGTTCACAGATATTACATGGTGCGCCTACCGGAACATATAATTTTCCATCTGGACCAAAGGCAATGTATTTCCATCCATGATGAAATTCCGTTGGGTAATCATCATAAATTACCTCTGGTTGCGGTGAGCTGGAAAGTTGTTGTTCTATATTTGGATATCTTAAAAGTCTACCAACTTCTGCAACGTACAATGCCCCATCTTTAAAGGCCAAACCGTTGGGAACCTCCAATGTAGAGTCTAAAACCATTATTTTCTCGGCTTTAAAATCTCCATCCAAATCTTGAAGTGCATAAACCGTTTTTTCGTTTCGTGTGCCTACGAAAAGTGTACCATTATCACCCATGGCCATTGATCTAGCCCCATCAATACCTTCAGCGAATACCTCTACCTTAAACCCCTCTGGAATATTTAGACTTTGCAAGGGTAAAGTAGTTTCAGTTTGCTCAACTTCTTCTACTTCTTCAGCTATGGTTTCTTTTGACTTTTCTTTTTTTCCATTGCAGGAAAATATGAATAGAGATAAAACGAATAAAAATGAAATTCTTTTAAGCATGTAGATGTTTTTAATAACGTTCAAAATCTTACAAATCTATGTTAAGTGTTTTGCAATTATAAAATTAGGGTAATTTCAGAGATGTTTTTTCAAATGCATCTTAAAGTAAGTAGCACTATCTGTTATGCTCTGTATGGAATTCTGGGCAAAATTACCTCCCTGTTCCAAATAATAGAACTGCAATCCAGTTTGGTCAATATCTGGAAGCATGGTTTTATAATCAATAGAGCCATTACCAAGCTCCGTATAATCTCGTGTTATTTTGTCCATATCTTTAACATGCCACATTACATACCTTTCTGGCTGTTTGGCAATCCATTTCTCTGGACTCAATTTAGAAGAATGTTCAACCCAATATAGGTCCAATTGCAATTTCACCAAATTGGCGTCTGTGCCATTCAGAATGACATCATACCCTATTTGTCCACCATGGTCTTCAAACTCAAAACCATGGTTATGATAGGCAAAACCAAGCCCAGCATTGGCGACCTGCTCCCCTATCATATTTAGTTTGTCTGCAAGTAATTTGAAATTTTCAATAGTTCTGTAATCTGGATGTAACCATGGCCAAGTAACATAACTTTTATCCAATGCTTGAGCACCTTCAATGCACTGCCCCACATAACGCTTTAGTTCATCTTCTGATTTTTTAAAATAATCTGAAAAACCATAATGTCCGCTGGAAACTGTTAATCCGATATCATCTAGAATTCTTTTGAATTCTGAAGCTTTAAATCCATAATAACTCCCCTGCTCTTCATTGTACCCGTAAATTTCTAAATCTTCGTAGCCCAAAGCCTTAACTATTTTTAAACTACCTATTGGGTCTTTTTCCATTGCGTCACGAATGGTAAAAAGCTGTAGTCCCATTTTATATTTAGATTGATTGATCATAGAAAATCCAGAAACAGGCATCATGGCCGCTGACATAAGTAAACCTGATTGTTTTATAAATTTTCTTCTATTAATTGAGCTTGGTTCTTGCATGTATTCTTTTGAGTTATCGCGCACTGTTAACCAACCCGAAAATAAACAAAAAATACTGCCTTCACTCCAAATGCAATTCCTTTAAAAGTTAAAAATGATTTGTGCAGATTGTACATTTTTTCTCAAAAACTCCACAAACAAATTTGAGAAAGATCATTTAACGGTTATCATTTTCAAGACGGCTCACCACACTTTTAGGACAAAATGTTCTCCAGTTATATAAAACTCTACAAAATCCATGTTTTTTGTATTCACATAAAAATCAAGTAAAATGGATAGAAAAAAATTTCTACGACAAAACCTACTCATTGGAGGCGCCTTAGCTATAACACCAAGTGCTCTTATTGCAAAAACATCAGTAAACCAAGAAGCTGTTTTTAGCAGTGAATTAATTCTTGAATTCGTGTTGGCCGCACATAAAAGCTTTGACGAAACAAAAAAAATACTTGAAAAACATCCATTACTGCTCAATTGCGCTAGTCAGTTTAAGAAAGGTGATTTTGAAACTGCTGTAGGTGGTGCTTCTCATATGGGCAGGAGAGATATTGTTGATTTTTTAGTGAGCAAGGGTGCACGGTTAGATATTTTTAATTACGCTTTTTTAGGGTATGATGATTTCATTAAAAAAATAGTCACGGATTATCCGCATTTACTGCATTCATATGGCCCACATGGCTTTACCTTACTGCATCATGCCCAGGTGGGAAAAAGGACTGAACTTGTGACATGGTTACAATCTAAGGGCTTAACCGAAAAAATGCTTAAAGGAGTCTTTGGATAGATTCCAAGACGGTTAAGCATCATTAAATCAAAAAAGGTTGTCATTATATTTGTGTATCTTCTTAGCTACGAAATTTTTTAAGGATGTGGGCAATTCAGAGTGAAAAGCGGTTTTATTTTCTATCCATAATTCTGCTTGTTGTCATTTTTATCATCACCCTAATTCAAAACATAATTCGCTATAGCAATCATTCCAGCTATAGTGTTTGGGTGTCAATAGTATATCTATGTGTTTCGGTGCTTCTATTTATACCTTTCATAGTCCTTACGCTAAGGCTTCAAAAGGAAATTAAAAAAAGGTATTCAAAATGGTTTTGGCCATTTGTTTCCTGCACAACCATTTTAAGTCTTATCATTTTCTATGTTTTATCCAACATCATTTTACACGCTTTTGGATACTTTGATCACTTTGTTGATTCTGAATATGCACGATACTATTTTGGGCGTGAGGCATTATATCATTTATTATTGATTCTTGCATCTGCAGCTTACGTTTACAACCTGAAAGACAAGACAAAAACCATTCAAGTTTATAAGGGACGAAAACTAATAACGATTGGCCTTGAACTAATAGAATGGATTGAAGCTGAAGGACATTACTTGAATTTTTATTCAAAAGCGGGCACTTTCATCAAGCGAGATCGTTTAGGAATATTGGCAGAACAACTACAACCAGATTTTATAAGGATCCATAGAAAGTATATTGTGAACAAAAGCCAAATTATAGCAAAGGAGAAAGATAAACGTGATGAATACATAGTCCTCTCCTCTGGAAAAAGATTAAAGATTGGTCAATCTTTCAAACCAATTTCTTGGTAGAAATTCTATTGCTTGGCATACTCCCCCACGTTCCCAGTATACCAAATTGCAGTTCTGTGGGTACTATTAATATTTAATGAACTAGAAAATGAAGGCGTTAATTGCGCCACCACCTGATACGTTTCTGTAGCAGCACTTATTGTAAAGCGCATAGTATACCCTTGAGTCTTTTTATTAGGAACAATCTCAAAATCCTTGGGAACACCTTCAAACTGAATACCGGTATTATTGCTGTTATACGTTCCCCCCATTTGCCTTTCACCAAAATAGGGAAGATTGGCTTCTACCCTATCTCCTATAACTCTCAAGTAACTTGCGCTGCCGGATAAGTCAATTCGGTTAGCCGTACTTCCAACGGGCAATAAACCTGCATTTGCAATACTGTTAATGCTCCCTGTTGCCAATGGATTTGCCCAGTTAGCCTTAATTTCAAAAGATTTCTCAGAAACAAGCCTGTTTATGGCTTCAATTTCTTGTGTCGTTGCTGTGGATTTCGGATTAGATGCACACCCAGCCGTAATCACAATTAGCATGCTGATAATATATTTTTCAAATGGCTTCATAACCAACAGATTTTAATGCTATTACAAAATACTCAATCTGAGTAAAATTTCCCATTTAAACAGTATATTTAACCTTCAAACCAGACCAATTTTCATGAAAGTATTGTTTTGCAAAGCCTTTGCACTTTTCACTTTTTTTACCTTACACACAGTTCACTCGCAACAAGTTCAATTACAAGATTCCATCAAAAATATACCAGAATACAGGGCTACTGTATTATCACAGGATTTTGACATTGATGGTGAGGTACTAAACGACCCTATTTGGCAAACTGTTCCGGCCATTGAAAATCTTATTCAATTACGTCCAAACTATGGGCAAGCTGTTTCAGAAAAAACCGTAATAAGAATAGCGTATACCAATACTACATTTTATGTTTCTGTGGTTTGCTATGATAAAGATGCCAAAAACATTGTGGTTTCCGACTCGCGTAGGGATGCAGATCTAAATGATGAAGATAGTTTTCTTTTTATCATTGACACTTATAATGATAGGCAAAACGGATTCCTTTTTGGCACCAATGCGCAGGGAATGGAATATGATGCACAGATTGATAATGAAGGAAAGGGAAGTTTCAATACCAACAGGCAACAGGGTGGCGTTATTGGTGGTACTAACTTAAATTGGGACGCTACTTGGAAAGTGAGGTCACAATTGGGAGATTATGGGTGGAGTGCAGAATTTGCCATTCCATTTAGATCTTTGCGTTTTGCAGCGGGTAAGGACAAAACTTGGGGCCTTAATTTTAGAAGAAACATCAGTAAAAATACAGAGACCGCCTATTGGACTTCATTGCCGTTAGGTTTTGACATGAAACGATTGTCCCTAGCCGGAAAACTCAACGGGTTGAACTTACGAAACCCAGGGAATTTAAAACTTATTCCATATGCGCTAACACAAGTGGTAAATAACAGCGCTGTTTCTCCAAGTGAAACAGATACAAATTTTGAAGTTGGGGCGGATATTAAATACAGTATTACCCCTAGCCTTACCTTGGATTTAACATACAATACGGATTTTGCTCAAGTGGAAGTGGATGATCAACAAGTAAATCTGGATAGGTTCAATCTTTTCTTCCCTGAAAAAAGAGCTTTTTTCTTAGAAAATGCCGGCCAATTTAGCGTTGGTAGCCCGGGAGAGGTAGATTTATTCTTTAGCCGTCGAATTGGTATCGGTGACAATGGAGATTTGGTGCCTATAATCGGCGGAGCAAGACTTTCAGGTAAAGTAGGGCGAACCAATGTAGGCTTCTTGAGTATGTTTACAGATGATGTTGATGAGGCAGGTATCGATCAAAATAATTTCTCCGTGGCACGGGTAAACCATGATTTTCAAGGGACACGGTCCTCTTTAGGCGGTATGTTTATCAATAGAGAGGGGTTAGGCAATATGGAAGATGATTACAATCGGGTATATGCAATGGATGGGACCTGGGGAATTGGAAACAAAGCAGAAGTCACCGGTTTTGTAGCCAAAAGTACCACTCCAGGTATTGAAGAAAAAGACCATGCATTTAAATTGTTAGGAAATTACAACTGGGACGGATGGGATTTACGAGCTGGTTATACCGAAGTTGGAGCAGGTTTTAATCCAGAGGTTGGTTTTTTGCAACGTACTGCTTTTAAAAAACCTGAATTTCTTATTTTAAAAGCACACAGAGTAAAGAACATGGGGAATCTTCTTGAAATACGTCCTCATGTTTCATACCGTGGATATTGGAATTTTGATGATGAATTGATAACTGGTTTTCTTCATGTGGATAACCATTGGGAGTTCAAAAGCGGCTTTGAAATACATACAGGTATCAACTTTACTACGGAAAGGGTTTTAGAGCCTTTCAACATTTCCAATGTTACAGTACCCGCTGGAGAGTATAAGAACGAAGAGCTTCAGTTTATTTTGATTACCAATGCCAACAATGCATTTTCCCTGAGTACTAGAACCATTATTGGCGGCTATTTCAATGGTGATCGTATTACCAATAGCGGAACTGCAAATTACCGCGTTGGTGATCGTTTTAACTCTTCACTTACTTTTAGTCATAGTGACATTCAACTGGAAACTGGTAATTTGACTGCTTTGGTAGGAGGCCTACGCCTTTCTTATTCCTTTACGCCAAGAATGTTTGTACAAAGCTTGATACAGCGTAATAATGTATCAAATATTACTGCGGTGAACGCTCGCTTTGGATGGTTACAAAATGCCAACACCGGTTTATTTGTAGTATTCAATATTGTAAAAGATGATGACGATTTAGATGCGCTGAACAATCAAATTTTTACAGTAAAGTATACACATCGCTTTGATATTCTGAATTAACGGAGAAGAGCATTATTTCGTTTTAATTTTAATCCCAGAAGGGTCCTCAAATTTTCCAGTGACCAACCAACCTCCAAAATCTTCGGAAACAGCCATTAGTAAAGTATTTTTTCCTTTTTTAAGGTCAAGATATATAGCATCAAACAAGCCCACAGTTCCCAAATAGCGATAATCCCTGGAACGCCATCTGTTAGTGCCTTTATAAATAGGTTCTTCATTCAAAATAGCGACAACTCGATCACTATAGCCAAATTCAAACAGTTTAGTCTGAGGTTTATCAGAGTTAATTGTGATTCTTGCAAAAACTGTATTTCCTGGCTTTCCATCACGTAATCTAACTTGTCTTGATATGTTTGCAGCAGTTCCTTCCTCTATAGTCACCTTTTTACCCCATGTTCTTGATTCAGTGACTGATCTTAACTTTGTGTGGTCAACTAATAATTTTTCTTCAAACTTGTCTGATATTTCCCAACTCTGAACCAACCCGGTTATAGGTTTTCTTTCAATAGGTTCAAAGTTCTTAATAACATCTTTTTCTTTATCTACAATAATATTGGTAATATACATTCCTTGAGCATTACCGCCACTAAATGATATTTCCCCTTCTTTGGCTTCATGAAAAAGGTTCCAAGAGAGATGGGGTTCTTCTGAATAATCTAAATATACCTGTGCCCTATCATTGTTAACAACCAGTTTTACATGAGTCCAATCATCATATTTATAGTGGTAAGGAAAAGAGTATTTTGGTCCAAAATAAAGCTGCCAAGGTGATATTCCTTTAATTAAAGGTGCGGCTTGATTTGCATCTGGATTACCTGATTGATGGGGTCTAATATAGAAATGTTCAGCATCAGCATCATTTATCCTAAAATATACACCAGGAAACGCTTGCGCCTCTTTTAAATAGATGTCATACTCTATGGTACCATTTAAAAAACTTTCATCTTTTAGAATCAATGACCCTGCTTGAAGATAAATTGAAGGTTGTCCCTTATAAGTTTCAAGCACATAGGCTTTTGCTTCAATTTTCCAATGCAAAGTGTCCAATGGAATATTTTTTTGGGAAGAAATTGTTTGTACAAAAAAAACTGTACCCAACAGATTTATAAATATTGCCGCTTTTGTTTTCATTACATTCTTGTTTGATTGGACTAAGCTCGAATATTAGCATAAAAAATGCGAAACAAGTTCGTTCAATATGGGGCATTATTGGACAATTACGTTTATTTTGAAGATGTTTGTACTAACAAATGAAACTATATCCAGAACATAAACTAGTTAAGGCTTGCTTACGCCAAATCGAGGAAAAGCTAGGCTGGGGAAATGCTGCTCAATGGCATAACGAAGTGTTTATAGAATTAAGCGAAACCATAGAGAAAGAGACCCATGTACTTTTAAGCCCTACTACACTAAAACGTGTTTGGGGAAGAGTCAATTATGAAAATGCACCGAGCATAAGTACGTTGAATGCACTATCACAATTTGCAGGATATCTCAATTGGCGTGATTTTAAAAACAAGGTGGATAGCAAAAATCCTTCATGGATAGAGCGTAAAATTACACCTAATGCTAGAATCATTGTGGTATCGGCATCAGTGCTGACCCTTGTGTTTATTTCATTGTTCTCTATGATTGGAATTGGAAATAAAAATGCAACTATTGATTCATCTCAAATTAAATTCTCAAGTTATCCTATTGCTGAGGGCATTCCGAATTCTGTAGTTTTTGATTTTGATTTAAATGGTGTAAAATCAGACAGTATCTACATTCAACAGTTTTGGGACAGGACAAAAACCATTAAAATTAAACCAGGGCAGAAACAGGCAACGGGCATATATTATTATCCCGGATATTTTAGAGCAAAACTCCTTATTGATGGAAAAAAAATAAAGCAGCACGACTTATTCATTAAAAGTAATGGTTGGCTGGGCACAGTTGATTATCAGCCTATTCCAAAATACATAAAGGAAGTGCGCCAAACTTCAAATAAATTATCGCTCCCTTCAGATATTATTGATGAAATAGTGAGGAGCGAAGAGCCTCTTGTCTCATCATTCCACTATGTCAAAAATTTTGAAAAAGTATCTGGAGACAATTTTGTGTTAAATACCACCATAAAAAATGTATATAGAGACAAATGGGCCGTTTGTCAACATGCTTCTATTATAATTATGGGAACAAAAAGCTCATTGATTATCCCTTTTTCCATCCCAGGTTGTGCTTCTGAACTGGGAATAATGTTGAGTGAAACGTATCTTAACGGGAAAGAGCATGACCTCTCAGAGCTTGGCTTAGCGTTAACTACATTTAAAAATATTAAAATTAAAGTGAGGGAAAAACACCTAACTCTTTTTGCAGAAAATGAGGAAATCTTTTCAAAGGCCTACCATGAGTCTATAGGAGATATAGCAGGTATTCGCTATCATTTTTTGGGAGCTGGAGAAGTAAAAAGCATTCAACTCACAGATTCTTCAAAAGAAATAATTCTTATAGATGAAAATTTTGGTTCCGTAGAATAATACAAATATGAATCTACAAACCTTTACTATTACTGAAAAGTCTTAAGTTTAGATGGAGTATGCTATTATATCTTCTTCACACGAACGGCATTCATACCCTTCATACCTCTTTCCAGTTCAAAAGATACTTTATCGTTCTCGGCTATTTCATCAATTAAACCACTGACATGACAGAAATATTTTTCCTGATTTTCAGTATCAATAATAAACCCGAATCCTTTGGAAGTATCAAAAAATGAGACTTTTCCATTTCTTACAGGGTCAAATTCCTCTTCATCACCCTCTTCTTTTTTAGGAATACCAAGTGTAATGCTTTCGGCTTCAACAGCCAATTTTTGTGAAGGATCTGGTGGAGTGTCAGTCAAATTACCGTTATGATCTACATACGCAAACTGAATACCAGTCTTGCCGCTTTCTTTAATTTCGGCCTTTCTAGCATTTTTCTTCTTTTGCTTTTCCTCTTTTTTCTTTAAGCGTTTTTTCTCTCTTTCTGATTTGTTATACGTCTGTTGCGATTTAGCCATAAATTATACTCCTGGAATTGATTTTTAAGATGATTTTTATATAATTGGCTAAAGATAATAAATGACAGCGTTGAAAACCCTGATTTTTTAATATTTTGCGATATTATTTCTTTTTATCACGATAATATACACTATCCCTACAAATGCTAAGCCTGCACAGCAATACATGATAAATGGAATTCTTGATGTGGCTTCTTGATAATACCATCCTGAGCATAGCGCACCTAAACCTATACCTGCTTCCAAAGCAATATACATAGTGGCTATTGCCTTCCCTTTTTGTTCAGGTAGACTTAAATCTATGGTCCAGGCATTTATTGCAGGAGATATTATACCCATTGCAAGGCCATATATTGAGGCGCCTATTAATAATCCAGATTGCGTATTTAAGCGCCCTATCAAAACCAAAGCAATCAAAAGTAAAACAAGGCCAACAACAATTACTTTTATCCTGCCATAACTATCCGAAAGTCTTCCAGCTATAAATCGCACAAAAAGTGATGATATCGTAAAGACGATAAAAAATACTCCTTTGTTCACAAAACCAACTGCTTCGGTCCAATCTGGGATAAGGGTAAGGACCACTCCAAAACCAACATAGGATAAAAAAGTAATTATGGCCGGTGGCAGTGCTTCCAGCGCTATTATATCATTCCCGGATATTTTTAATAACCCTAATCGAAAAGGTTGTTTCTTAGGTAATGTTTCTTTTAAATTCATTATCAGCAACAACGCTAAAAAAGCCATTGCGGAAGAACTGTAAAATAGTACCGAATAGGAAAAGTAAAGTTTGATAAAACTACCCAGAGCTGGACCCAATGCCAAACCAGTACTAAATGCTATTCCTTGAATACCCATGGCCTCTCCCAACCTTTCCCTTGGCACAACATCTGAAACAAAAGTAGAAGCTGCAGTTGGTGTAAACCCTGTGGAAAAACCATGAAACAATCTCAAGAGCAAAAAACCATATACTGTAGTTAAAATGGGGTAAAAACATCCACAGACCAGACACACCATAGCTCCAAAAACCATAACAGGCTTTCGCCCAATTGTATCTGTAAGTTTTCCACTAAAAGGTCTGGAGATACCCGCAGTCAGTGTAAAGAGTGCTATAATAAGACCAATATACTTAGCACCTCCTAAACTGCTTAAATAAGATGGAAGTTCAGGAATCAGCATATTATAACTTGCCGAAAAGAAAAGGGAACCCAAACAAATAAGAATGAATTTTGAAGTATACATTCCTTGTTTTGAGAGTACTATTTTGTTTCTTCTTATTGTCATGGCAATTCGTATTCCGTAACTTTAAGGGCAAAGAAATTACTTCTTCACAGCACTAAAAAGGACATTTGTCCCATTGAAAAAAATGATTAGAATAAACCTTGAATTAGCCAGATATATAAAAAAATTATATGATGCGAACGAGCATGATATAAGTGAGGAGAAATTTAGTCCAAAGCATAAAATAATTGAACAGGATAGAAGGTACAGCAAAGTATATTTTATTACTGAAGGAATTACAAAATGTTACATTTCTGATGAAAATGGAAAGGAATTTATCCAAGAATTTTTGGGCGAAGGAATGGAGTTTGGAGAATTAGAGGTGTTCAGTAAAAAACATACCATATGTTCCGTTGAGACAATAACACAACTAAAGACTCTTTCCATTTCCCATACTCGTTTTAATGCTTTATTGGAAACGGACAATCACTTTAATAGATTGATTATGAAAGCTCTGGCGGATAAGATTAGGTACAAAGCCCCAAGACATTCATACCAGCACTCCTACCCTATTGAAGACAATGTAATCAGGTTAAAAAAGATATTCCCAGAGTTTACCGAAGTGATATCTAAAAAAGATATTGCAAATTATATAGGAGTCACCACCAGAAGTCTGAACAGGGCATTAAAAGAGCTAAAAGAAAAAACCGATCAACTTTAAGCAAGTCCTTCAAACCACTTCTTAAAATCGGCTACCTTCTCTCTGCTAATAATTACTTCTTTATCCAATTTAGAATTCAGTATAAGCTTTAACCTTCTATTGGCATAAACGGTAACATCCGTAATGGCGTTGATATTAACGATATAGGTTCTATTAACACGGAAAAAAAGTTTTGGGTCCAACAACTCTTCCAATGCTTCAAGTTTATACTCAATTATGTACTTTTTTCCTTTCTCAGTAACCAGGTAAGCATCCCTCCCTTCTGCAAAAAAGGCATTGATTGAATTGCTCTGTACGGAATTAATGTGATTGCCCATTCTAACCAAAAACCTATCCTTATAGCTTTTTTCTTGTAGTTTTTGAATTACCGGTGCCAGCTCCAAAGGGTTGGAGAACTGTTCTTTCAATGATTTTAGCTTTTGCAAGGCCCTTGAAAGGTCTGTGAACATAATCGGTTTTAATAAATAATCAATACTGTTCACCTTAAATGCATCTATAGCAAACTCGTCAAAGGCAGTAGTGAAAATCACCGGTTTTTGTACAGATATTTTGGAGAAAATCTCAAAGCTGAGACCATCAGTCAATTGCACATCCATAAAAAACAAATCTACTTTAGATTGATGCTCTGCAATCCACGGGATAGCAAGTTCCAATGAAGGCAGTATACTAAGTACCTCAACCTTCTCACTATATTTTAAAAGATAGCGTTCTAATTTTTCGGATGCTAAAGGTTCATCTTCAATGATTACAATCTTCATTCTAAGCTCAATTTTGGAAGGTATATGGTTTTAAAAACGTCGTCATGAATCACTTTGACAGGTTCAGAAGCATAATATTCATAATCTTTTTGAATGTATTTTAAAATACTGATATTTAATGATTTATCAATCTTTTCTTCATGTTTATATTTAATTTCCAATTTATTCTCAGACTCTAAAACATCAATGGTCATTTTTTTAATCTCTGATGGAATTGTTGTACGCATAACCTTTTCAGCAATACGCAGCAAACTTCCAGGTACTACCAAAGTCTCATTTGCCGTTATTTGGCCCAATTGCATTTTTCTATGTGGGAGTTCTGAGAATAATTGCAGTAATTCTTTCAACGTTTTTAGTTCCTCAGATATGGGAACCAGTTCATCCTTCTTTTTGGATAATAAATACCTATAGACCATGGCGAAACGATCCGTAATCTGTTCAGCTTTATCAGGGTCTTCTTTCATAACTACCAAAATTGCTTCTAAGCTTTCAAAAAGCAATTCTGGATTTATACCTCGCTTAAAATCCGTAAAGTCCTCTTCTACTTCCTGCCTGGCCCATTCTTCTTTTTCCAACTTTTCCGTATTTACCATATATAGAAACTGATGGCTCACATACAGCAAGACATAAATCAAAGCAATAACAGAGAAAATGCTATTAAATATCATTAACTCGTTACTGTTTGGGGTGTAGTAAAGTACATTGGTAAAATACAAATGCATGGCCAAGGAAACCAAAACGATATTGATGACAATTGTACTAACAATCTGTAGTATGGTTTTAACAAAAAATGAGGACGGTCTTTTAAGTCTTTTAAAAATTATAATTGAAATACGAGCGTACTCCTGAATCAAATATGCAAGGCCAATACACACATAAAGCTCCTGACCAAAAAAATTAGCGCCAAGTTCATCAATTGTGTTATTGATCAGTAAAATAAGAAGATACACCAGAGTTCCACTGAACAAAGGGCTCAATAATCTAAACAGCGGTTTATGAACAAACAGTTTTTTCATGTGAGCAATGGGAGTTTTACGGTAAAGTATTCATTGTCAACAATTTTCACTTGTTTTTCCGCTAGCAATTCATACCGCGAAATGATATTTTTGAGACCTATTTTTAAAGAATTTGTTTCTGGTCGTTTTGCCGTTTTATTATTGGATACCTCTAAAAAACCATTGTTTGGTTTTATTTGAACTTTCAATTGATTTTCATTGTTGATGATATTGTGCTTCACGGCATTCTCAACCAACATCTGAAGCGTTAATGGTGGAATCTTGCTTTTAAGTTCGTTATCTGTCAATTGCAAGTCTAATGAGAGGTAATCTCCAAAGCGTGTTTGCACCAAAAAGCAATAAGAGTTCACAAATGCCAATTCGTCCTCTACCGTAACCAGCACTTCTTTGTAAGCTTTCAGGGTATATTGATAGGATTTTGCCAAAGACCTTATAAAAATATCTGCCTTTTTTATATCCTTTTGAAATAAAGAAGACAATGTATTTAGGCTGTTAAAAAGAAAATGAGGGCTTAATTGAGATTTTAATGCTTTTAGTTGAAGTTCTGTTTGTTTCCGTTTGAACTGGACTTCCATTACCTGCCCCATGGTGTATTGTCGGTATGAATAAAAGACTAAATAGATGATGTTGTAGATAAGGACGGTACAAAAAAGGAGTATACCTATCTTCAATAGCAACTTGCTTGCTTCTCCAGAGAAAAAGGTGTACTCATGGTATAGGATTTCATATCCTTTTAATCCAAGAAAAATAATGCACAATCCTAAAATCAAATGCATTACAATTCCAAGTAAAAGTCTTAATCCAGTCTGTTGTTTCCAGCGAATGGTTTTGTTCAAAAAAACATTACAGAAATGGAAAACATAACTAATGGCAACACCTAGAATACCATTGAGAACAAATTCCCAAAAACTTGGTTTTCCGCTAAAATTGTGGAAACTGTAGAATAGGGCTCCAACAATAAAGCCTAAGATGATAAGGAACAGATTTCTTGCCATGGTGGGTCGGTCTGAGAAAAAAGTAAAAATTCTGTCCATAACACCAAAATACTCATTATTATGCTAAAGCAGTTGGAGTATTTTGGTGGTCAGAATTCTAATTGGTTATTGAACTGCGTTTATGGCTTTTCTGTAATGCGAGTCAGATGAAATACTTTTACAAACGGATCTATAGGTTTCTTTTACCGTAGCTTCTTTTTGCGAAACCATTCTGGAAAATGCAAGTAGTGATTCAGCTTTATGATAGTCTGAACCAATATCTTTAATGGTCCATAAAATTTTGGTAAGCTGTGTATCCGAATATGTTTTTCTTGCCATCTGTTTAAAAATACCTGCTTTATGACTATCGGAACTCATATGCTCCAAAACATCCAATAAAACTTCTATACTTTCATCTGAAAGCTCCTTCCGTACGACCGACTTTAGCACATTGGCTTTATGACTGTCAGAATCCATGTGCCCCACTTGTTTCAATACATGTGAAAGTGAAGATGGGTCAAGGTCTTTTTGAAGTAATTTAGAAAGTACATTCCCTTTATGGTGGTCCGAACTCATGTCATCCAAAGAACTTAACAAAGTATGGAAACTACTATCTGATAGACCATCAGAGTTTAATGCACTTCGCAAAACCTCCGATTTATGATGATCCGAATCTATCCCGTTCGCAGTACTTATAAGCAGTTTCATATTTGCAGTATTAAGAGATGAATTTCTTAGTACTGTTAGCAGAACGCTAGATTTATGATAGTCGGAATCTATATCTTTTGCAATTGTAAAAAGGGAATTCATCTGATTTCCCTTTAGTGAACCATCTTTAATAGATCTTTTAAGAACCTCCGCTTTGTGGTGGTCAGAATCTATCTCTGCGGTAGCTTCAGTATATGCCGAAGTACTAGCTTCTGTTGCCAAAAACTTTGAGGTATTGTTTTTTAGAATGTCTGCCCTATGGTGATCAGAATCAATATCATCGCCAATTACATTTAGAATGGATATTAGGTCAGCATTTTTAAGGTCTTTTTTCAACAATAGCTTTATATACCTTGCTTTTACATAATTGCTGCCAATAAAGTCAACTTCTTTAAGCACACCATATGTTCCCCCTTGTTTGTAAATGCGATTAACACGCTGCTCAGACCCTAAAGTGGTTGTGCGAACTACTTCTAAAAGTATTTCCGCCATCCATTTTCTTCCTTCAGAATCAAAATTTCTTTCAGAACCTCCTACATAATACTTTTTGGTAAGCTGCCCTGAACTGTTAGATTCTATAAAGACCCTCCTGCGATTCCCAAAAGCAGATTTCTTTATTTCCATATAGCCCTCATCAGAAATGGCAATAACATCAGTGTCATCATTGGAAAGTGTGATATCTCCTTTAAACTCGACCTGAAAATTATTCCCAAAACCATTCTTTACGGAAATAGAGGTTTTTCCATTATCACTAACGTTTATTGAGGTACTCTTGCGCTGAGCGTTTACAGAACTTCCATTTAGCAGGAAAAAGAAAAGAATAACCTTTAAGACTAGGGCAGCAAAGATTTTTGATAGTTGATTCATGATTGTTCGTTTTTTGATTGATGATTGATTGTACTGATTATTTTTTGATTGATGAAGCAAAGATGTGCTTCAATCCTTTCTTGTAAAAATGAAATGTAGCCAATTGGACGGTTTATGTACTGAATTGTACAAAGAGGAGAGAAAGGTGCTATAAACTATCTTTTAAACCTTTCAAAAATGGCCAAAGTCTTTTTAGCATTAATGAAGTAGACCCCCGTAAGCAATACAACAGCTGCGATTATGGATTGCAATGTTATTTCTTCATTTAGGAAATACCAGCCCAGAATGAGTGCAACGATAGGATTTACATAGGTAGAAGTTGCCACTTTCTCTGGAGAAACTGATTTTAACAAGTAGTTGAAAGAGGTAAATGCCAGGATGCTTCCAAAAATGACCAGCAATATCATTACAACTTGCACCTTGCCGCTCCAAACTAATGGCGAGGTCCAATCTTCGCTAAACCCAATGCTCATAAAGGCCAGAATAATACCCCCAGTAAACATTTGATAACCTGTATTAACAAAATAATTTGTTGGCAGGTCCGCTTTTGCAACAAACAAACTCCCATAACCCCAACTCAACATACAGAAAAATATCATGACCATGCCCAAGATTGAGCCTTCCTTGGTTATAACCTGTTTTTGACTTACCAAAAGATATATACCAATGATTCCAAAAATAACACCAACGACTGACATTGGTTGTATTTTCTTTCCTTGCAAAATTCGCATCAGCAACAAAATAATAAGCGGCTGTGCAGATATTTCTAAAGCAGCAAAACCAGTATCAACATAACGGAGAGCCCATACCACTACCCCATTGCCAAAACTTAAAAAGAGGAACCCCGCAATTATTGTATTCCACAACTGCTTTCTAGTAATTGAAATCTGAATTCCCATCATCTTCGCAATAATGAAAATTAAAATACCTGCGGTGGTAAAACGAAATGAAGCCAACATAAAAGGCGGCAGCTCCAATACGGCAATCTTATTGAGCAAATAAGTAGACCCCCATATTACGTATATCGCAAAAAAGGCAAGAATGACAAGAGTAGAATTAGAGGACTTTCCCATCCTAAAAAATGTGGTTGTTTGCCCTGCAATAATACGGATGTTTATAGGAGTAAAAAATATATTCTAAATGAAGTTATGCAAAGAAATGAGCAGCCATTAAAACTGCATCCAGCACATGGGATTTTAGGAATACTGATTAGTATCCAAGATATAAGCGGCCATCTCTTGCTCTAGTTGTTTAAATCGCTCTAAATGAAGTTGGATATCTTTTTGCAAGCTCTTTGCCATTCCTCTTTTCTGCTTTAGAAGCTCCATAATTTGCTTTTGTTGACCAGTAAAAACCTTAAAGCTATGCCTAAGATCATATAGTTTTTCAAAACAGGAGGAATTATTGGGCTCGCAAGTATAAGAGCTAAGCTTTTTGGAAAGTCTTTGAATAATGTTATTATTTCGTTCCATACGAATCAATAGTTCTTGGATTTGACCAGTGCTATTTTCGGTTACATCATTCATAATATTTTGTTTAAGTATTGATTGCCTTAAAACCTTCCATTAAGTTACTAATTATCTTACATTGTTGTACAAAATTAACTCTATTTTTAAATATTTAACATTCAGTTAAACCTGTATTGCTAATTCTAAAAAATTGATGCTTAAATATTTGCAAATTTTCAAAACTGATATAAACTGAAAGGAGCATTCACTTCAAGTGGGTATGTTGAACATATTAAAATGTTAAACAAAAGTTACTAATTCTGTAAGTAGTCCCTTTCTTTAATGACCAAATCTTTACTTTAGATTAAAAATTGCTATGAGAATCTTTTCGCTTTGTTTGTTTTTAGCCATTGGCTTGTCCTTTACTATAGTGAATGGGCAAAAAACCAGTATCAAGAGTGCCCAAATATCATTTGAATTTGTTTCCAAAAATGTGAAAGGGACTATTTCGGGTTTTGAATCAGAATCGTCAATAGATCTTGGTAATTTAGAAAGCTCAATTTTTAAGGGTTCTGTTTCCTCTGAAACCTTAGATACTAATAGCGGATTAAGAAATTGGTCTTTAAAAAGTGGGAAGTATTTTGATGCTGATGATTATCCAAAGATTTCCTTTGAAAGTAATGTAGCTAGACTGGAAGGCGAAAAGCTAGTGGTAAAGGGTAATCTTACCATTAAAGAAACTTCAAAACAAGTCACTATCAGCTTTACCAGAAAAGAAAATCAACTCATTGGAACCACTTCTTTATATTCTATTGATTATGGAATTAAAATCAAGAAAAAAAGAGAAGACAATCTAGTGAAGGTCAAAATGGTTTTTTATATCAATAACTAGCTCACCATATCCTTTTAGGAACGCTAAGTAACCCGTGCTATTTTTTGAACAGCATATTGTAAATCTTACCTACACCCCAATTACCTAAAGGAAAGTACAAAGCAAAAAACAGTGCCATACCTAGGCTAAAATTACGTATGTTGAATAGTTGATCTAAAATGTTATTTGGATATGCATACGAAGTTTGTAGAGCATATCCTCCAAACTCCAACAATCCCATGGCAATTAATCCATAGGCATATTGCATATGAAAAGGCAAACCCCTTAATACCAAAGAAATTGGAACCATATATAAAATATAACAGGTAATCACCTGCCACCAAAAGGTAAACTTGGCAATTTCCATTTGTGCTCCAAACCAATTCATTCCAAAGCCCCAAAGAAAATAAACGAGACAATAGGTAATCAATAATCGCTTATCAACAGTCACTTTTTCCAAAACGTAATTCCAGAATTCTTTCATTTAGCAGCTATTTTATAATCTATTATTTGCAGTGCATCCTTAACTGTTTGCATACCGTCCATATCTTCATTTTCCAACATAATGTCAAAAGCATCTTCAACATCCAGCACAATATCTACTAAATTGGCCGAGTTGATGTTTAATTCTTGGGTGAAATTACTTTCCATTTGTATGGCTTCCGCAGAAACATCATCCGGTAAATAGGTTTGTACGATCTCCTTTAGTTTCTGATATCTTTCTTCTTGCATTTTTTATTTTAAGAATTTGTTTCTAGCTATAGGCTTTAAAAATAACACAGGCATTTACATCTCCAAAGCCAAAGCTGGCTTTTGCAATAATTTTTGGCGCAAAGTCCATTGTTGTACGAGGAATTTTTGAAGTATCTATCAATTTATCTATTTCTGGATGCACATCCTCACAATTGATGTTTCCAAAAATCTGGTTTTCCTTAAACTGAAGCAAGGTACCAACGCACTCAATACTCCCAGCAGCTGCCAAACAATGCCCAAAATGGCCTTTAAAGGAATTAACAAAAGGAAAATCGATTCCAGAGCGGCCAAGCGCTTGACTCCAATTCGTAATCTCATCAGGATCTTTTGACGTGGCAGTAAGGTGTCCGTTGATTGTATCAATATCATTTGGCTCTATTCCTGAGTCTTCAATGGCATTTGTTATGCAGCGCTGAACCGCTTTGCTGTTTGGAGCAGTCATACTCCCTCCGCCTCTTTGTCCGCCACTATTTACATTACCTCCTATAATTTCCCCATAAATATTCGCGCCACGCTCTAAAGCGCTCTCTAATGATTCTAAAACTAGAGCTCCCGCCCCACTGCCTGGCACAAATCCAGCTGCAGATGCACTCATTGGCCTACTGGCCGCTTCTGGATTGTCATTATAGTTTCTCGGAAGTATACGCATGGCATCAAAACCTCCCCACACGTAGGGACCGCTATCACTACAACTACCCACCAACATCCTTACCGCTTTTTTATTTTTAATACGCTCATAGCCCATTAATAAAGCTTCCGTACCAGTAGTACAGGCAGACGAATTAGTAGTGACCTGGTTTCCACAACCTAACATACCACCGAGGTAAGCACTTATTCCACTAGCCATGGTCTGAATTACCGAGGTGCTGCCTAATCGTCTTACATTACCCTCATCAACTTGGTATATAGCTTCTCTGAACTTATCCACTCCAAGAATTCCTGTACCAAATATGATTCCACTATCCCAATCAGGATTTTCTGAACTTACGGATGATAAACCGGCATCTTCCCATGCATCTTTTCCCGCAATTACGCCATAAAACACACCACTGGCATTCAATCCTTTTAATTGAACATTAGTAAAGTATCTATTTAAGTTAATGGTATTAATTAATGGTTTTCCAGCTACTTGACATGAAAAATTTAATTTTTCTAGTTCAGAGTAGAATTGTATCCCACTATTTCCATTCTTAAGTGATGCAGCAAACTCAGAAAGTCCAATTCCATTTGGTGCGCAAACTCCCATACCTGTTACCACTACCCTATTCCCCATCACTCACCTGTTTGAACATTCCAGCTACAATTCCTTTACACACCAATTCCCCCTCAGCTTTAAACAATTTTACCTTGCATTTGAGCTTGCCAAATCTGAAATATATTTTTTCTGAAACCACTTTCACCTTTTCATTAGGAAAAACCGGCAAATAAAACTCCATTTCAGAGCTACTCAGGGCAATTTGCGGTTTTTTATCTTGTTTTTCAATAATCTCTTTTTGCAAAAGGTAAATCCCAAGGCACACCAAGCCAATTTGAGCACAGCACTCCGTTAAAATAACCCCTGGGGTAACAGGGAAATCTTTAAAATGACCTTTGTAAAAACTAGAATCCTCTTCAAATACATAAGTTCCTTCAGCTGATTGCTCATCCACGTGAATCAACTCATCCACAAAAAGAAAGGGTTGTGCATATGGAAGGTTATCGATTATTTCATCAGGTGTCATCATCTATTGCAAACTTTCACCTCCATCAACTTTTATAACCGTTCCCGTAATCCATTTCGCCTCTTCCATTGTGAGTAAATAAGCAACATTGGCAACATCTTCGGGTGTCGTAAGTCTATTATTGGGATTTCGCTTTATCGCTTCTTCTTTTAAAACCTCACTATTTGGTATCATCTGAAAGGACTTAGTATCCGTCATACCCGCCTGTATGCAATTTGCCTTTATGCCAATCGGCGCAAATTCAAGAGCAATGTTTCGTGTGATTGCTTCCAGAGCCGCTTTTGCAGCGGATACAGCAGCGTAACTTTCCCATGCTTTGGAATTGCCTTCACTAGTAAAAGATATCAGCCTAGCGTCTCCAGAAAACAACTTTGAACTCACTAAATCCTTTACCCAGTCATAAAGACTTATAGCCATAGCATCAATAGTTAAATGAAAATCTTGATTATTTAGAGCATTATTTTCACTAGCCATGGGTTTTAAGTTGCCCTTTGCAATACTGTGAATAAGCACATGTATTTTTTCAACTCCAATGAGCTTCTTGATTTCCTGGATTAATTCATCACGTTTTATAGGATTTATAGCATCTACATTGAAACTAAATAATGCATTTTTGGTTAAAGTAATATCTTGAAAATTTACTTTAATCCTCTCAATATCATATTTTCTATCTCTGTGAATTATTATTATTTTAAATCCATGCTGCGCAAGTTTTTTTGCAGTGGCAAAACCAAGTCCACTACTGCCTCCTAATATTAAAGCCCATTTAGATGAATCTTTCATTGTCAAAACAAATTACCATTCCAATAAAATCCGTTGCGCTGAAAATCCAGGACCAAAACTCAATACCATTCCCTGTTGCCCTTTGGCCGTCTCCTTAAGCAGAAAACGCTCCAGCACATACAGCACCGTAACACTGCTCATGTTCCCATACTCTTGCAATACTTCTTTTGTGTCATTTATGTCTTTACCCAATTTACCGAACAATTCCTGAACCGTCTGCACTATCTTCTTTCCTCCCGGATGAAAAATTAAATAATCGACCTTTTCAATGTTTGAATTAAACCGCTCTAAAAATGGATGGACAATCTGCGGAAAGTGTCTTGCAATCACCTCCGGAACCGCTGGATCCAATATCATTTTTAATCCTGTATTGGTTAAATCAAAACCCATTAAGTGAGTAGCATCTTTAAAATGGTACATTTCTTCCCCAATGACCTTTGGGCCTTCAGCTTCTTTTTCTGAAGACAATAGCACACATGCTGCTCCATCACCAAATATTGCAGCACTTACCATATTGGCCATGGAGAAATCATTAAGTTGAAAAGTTGCGGTAGGACTTTCAACCGCTATAACAGCTGCTCGTTTACCTGGATTTGACCTAAGGAAATTCGTTGCATAGATCAAGCCAGAAACTCCCGCAGCACAACCCATTTCTGTTACCGGAAGCCTAATGATGTCTTGTCTCAGCCCCAGAGAATTAACCAAATAGGCATCCAATGATGGAATCATAATCCCAGTACAACTGACCGTAATGATATAGTCCAAGGATTTTGCATCCCATTCCGCTTGATTTAAAGCTTTTTGAAGTACTTGCTCTCCTAAAATCTTGATTTCTCTAGAGTATATGTTATTTTTCTCCTCAAAAGAAGTTGCGGTAAAGACCTCTTCAATATCCATTATGCCATAGCGCTGGTCCACCCCCGCCCCTTCAAATATCTTTACCACTTTTCTTCTAAAACGTTCGTCTTGGTCTGAAAGCCATAAATCTATGAAAGGAATAATATCCGAAGTTTTCCTGCTATACTTTGGCAATTGTTTTGATACTCCAACTACATGTACTGGACCCATTAATTCTTATGTCGGTTAAATTTCATTACCCATACATACCTAAAAGCCCATTTCCATTGAATTGTATGTGTAACACTTGGTATTTTTTTTGATAGTTCTATCAACTCATCCTTCCTAAAACCTTTGCTTATGGAAACAAGGCCATCATATTTTGCAACCTTCGTCTTAATAAAGAAAAACCCAAATACTTGAAAAAGAGCATAAGCGATTCTGCTTCTTTGAAGGTCATTGATAACCACCCCAACTTTGGCCAAGCTAACAAACTTGTTTAGAAAAGCGTCTATACGGTTCTCATCAAAATGATGCATGGTAAGCGTGTTGATCAAAATGTCGCAAGAAAGACTGGAATCAGCTTTTAGTATGTCTTCTTTCTTGAAGTTTATGTTAGGGTAATCGTGAGATTTCTCCTTGGCAATTTGCAATACGTCATCTCTTAGGTCTATCCCCACCATATTGTGCGACACCCCATTTTTACTCAGATGTTTGGATAGTTTTCTTAGCATGGTGCCATCTCCACAACCCATATCCAAAATCCTATACGATTTTTTGCCGCTCTCTTTCACCAATTCCCATACCGCGTCTACGGTTATTGACTCTCCCCCCAGTAATTTGTTACATTTGTTAATGTCCGCATAGGCAGCATCCAAAAGCTCAAACTCCATGTTTGGATCATCCATGAGTTCCAGTTCCTCACTACGCACAGAAAAATCCATCAATTTAGAATTGGATTGCCATGTGTGTTACGAATCAGTTCTCGAAGTACTATTTTGGAGTTGGCCACAGTGTGCATTCCCAAATTAAACCACTTGGTATGCAACATTAGGTCTTGTAAGCGACGACCCATCCAGAGTCTTTTGCCAAAATTCTTTTCCCAAAGCATTTGATACTCTTTTTCCATATCTTTTCTTGTGAAGTTAGGTTTTTCCAAAAACATAACCACTTGTTCTGCGGCTAATTTTGCGCTATGGATTGCCATCGCCATTCCATTACCGCATAGCGGATGTATTAAACCTGCAGTATCCCCACACATTAATATGTGATTCTCCACCATCTTTTTCTTTTCAAACGAAATTTGAGCAATGCTCAATGGTTTTTCAAATTTTGCCTCTGTATTGGCTAAAAAATCTTTTAAAATTGGGTTTTGGGACACCACAGTTTGGTTAAACGAAGCTATATCCCCTTCTTTTTTAAAGCTTTTGTACTTAACCAAGCAGCAAAAGTTTAAATCTCCGGTCTCTGTTTGGGACAATCCTCCATATCCTCCAGGAAAATTGTGAAGGGCCACTACATTTGAGGGATGTCCATTGTTTCTGTAATGTGATTTTATTCCAAGCCATGGGGACTTCTGCTGAATAAAACTTCTATTCAACTTAACATCTAAGTTTGAGCGCTTACCAAATGCTCCCAAAACTACTTTACTGGATATTTTTTCTTTAGAAGATAAGGTTATGAAAAATTCGTCACCTACAAATTGAATATCAACTACTGTATCGAAAAGGAAATCCACTCCTTTTTTTTTCGCTAACAAGTATAGCTTATGATCAAAAGTGTATCTACTTATTCCAAAGCCACCCAAAGGAAGGCCAACTTCTATTAGCTTACCTGATTGTGTGCTAATTTGAAGGGTATCAATTTCTGGCAATCCTAGGTTACCCAATTCCAAACCAAGCTGTTCTAAATAAGGTTTGACCTCATTAGATACATATTCTCCGCATACTTTGTGGTTGGGATATTGGTTTTTTTCAATAACCAAGACCTGTTTTCCTTTTTGCGCCAAATCCAGCGCAGCTGTCAACCCGGCCAATCCACCACCAATGATAACAACTTTGGGATTATTCACCCTATGAAGATAATTCTTTAAAACAAAAATCCCGACCTATTATGGCCGGGATTAAAAACATAAAATGTTTTGTATTCTTAGTTTGTTTTTTGGTAAGCCTCTTGCTTTAGTTCATCACTAGCAACAATGGCTAGCTCAACACGCCTATTTTTAGCTTTTCCTTCTGATGTCTCATTGCTTTCGCGTGGTTGGGTCTCTCCGTACCACTTTGTACTAAATCTACCACTGGAAATACCCTTGCCTACCAAATAGCTAGTCACGGATTCTGCTCTTTGCTGAGACAACTTCCAATTGTATTCTTCGCTACCCGCACTATCTGTATGCCCTTCAACCAAAACATTTGAGTTTGGGTACTCTTTAAAGATTCCAGCCAATTTATCTAAAGTAGTGGCTGAAGTTCCTTTAACATCAGATCTATTGGTATCAAAATAGACTCCTGCATCTTCATTGAAAATAACATTGATTCCTTCTCCTACACGAGTTACCTCCGCACCAGGAATTTCCTCTTCAATTCGCTCGGCTTGTCTATCCATTCTATTGCCGATATACCCTCCGGCAGCACCACCAACTACTGCGCCAATGATTGCACCTAAAGCGGTATTACCATTTTTTCCGACGTTATTTCCAATTATACCACCTATAACTGCACCACCAGCGGCACCAATTGTAGCTCCTTTTTGTGTGTTATTGGCATTTTTAACTGCATTACAACTCACCATTAAACTCAAAGCCAGAACAATGGTTGTGCTTTTTAATACTATATTTTTCATTTTGTTATTTTTTTGAGAATTCATAAACTATAGTGACCAACTCTCCATCTACGGAAACATTGGATTTAAGTGTCATGGATTGTTCCGATATGTTGGCAATGTTTAAACGATAGCCCACCCCTCCTGAAACATCTTTTCGTTTTTCATCAATAAATTTGAATTGAAGTTGACTACTGTAATTTGCGGTTGGCTCAATAACGGACCATCTAAAGAAACGATCTCCTCCTTGACAAAGGCTGCCTCCAGTGATTGTATACCTACCTGTACTGTTGTTGTCCCTAAAAAACCAGTCGCTTCCTTCAAAACAAATATCATCTGCATCATTGAAAATCACCGATTTAAAGTTCCCTGTGTTATTTTCATAGGAAATGTTGTCCAAGCTCCAAGAACCGCTGAAAAGATTACGCTGGCTCCTTGCACTTTTAGAAACAGAACATGATGTCAACAAAAATGTGGCCATCATCATAAAAAAGAATGCATTTTTTACCATAAGAATTGGAATTTAAATTTTATTATATACGAGTAAGACACCATATTTATCTTTCTAGGTTGTTAAAAAAATGTTAAACCAAATAATTTCAATATTCAAAAAGCTCAACCAGTGCTTTTTCAAACCTTCCTTTGGGCAAATAATTTTGTTCTAAACCTTTAGAAAACGGAACTGGCGTCTCCAAGCTCCCAACCCTTTTAACGGGTGCATCCAAAAATTCAAAACAATTTTCCATTACCATAGCAGAAATATCGCTTGCAACACCTCCGAACAAGGTGTCTTCTTGCAATACAATCAGTTTTCCTGTTTTTTTCACCGAAGTGTAAACAGTTTCAATATCGAGAGGTTGAAGTGTACGCAAATCTATAACATCTGCATTGATTTCTGGATATTTTTCCAAAATTTCCAATGCCCAATGTACTCCTGCCCCATATGTAACTACCGACAGAGAATCGCCTGTCTTGACCAGATTTGCCTTCCCAAATGGAATTGTGTAATAATCCGAAGGAACATCCCCATAGACACTTCTATACAAGCCCTTGTGCTCAAAAAACAGCACTGGATTTGGGTCGTTTATAGCTGTATTGAGCAAGCCTTTTGCATCATATGGAAAAGCAGGATATACTACTTTAAGACCTGGTGTTTTTGTAAACCAAGCCTCATTGGTCTGTGAATGAAAAGGTCCAGCTCCAACCCCTCCGCCACAAGGCATACGAATAACAACATCTGCATTTTCGCCCCAACGATAATGTACTTTGGCCAAATAATTTACAATTGGGTTAAATCCTGAAGTAGCAAAGTCAGCAAACTGCATCTCCATCACGGCCTTCATTCCGTTTATGGACAAACCCATAGCTGCAGAAACAACAGCAGATTCGCAAATGGGTGTATTCCTAACTCTGCTTTTGCCAAATTTTGATGTAAATCCTTCTGTTATCTTAAAAACACCTCCATAATCTGCAATATCCTGGCCCATGATAATCAACTCATTATAGCGTTCCATGGATTGTTCCAAGCCTTGAGAAATTGCATCAACCAAACGGATATTTTTCACATCTCCTTTTGACTCAACATGCTCATAATTAAATTTTTGATATACTTCTTTTAATTCTTTAGTTTCAATAACATCAATGGTAGGTTCATCAAAGGCCAATTTCAAATTTGAGTTGATTTCTTCTGTAATTTCATCTTTAAGTCGTCCTATTTCTTCTTCAGTTATAGTTCCTTCTTGTAGTAGAAATGCCTCATAATTCGCTATTGGGTCTTTTTTTTCCCATTTTTTCATCAGCTTTTCCGGAACATATTTTGTACCGCTCGCTTCTTCATGACCACGCATTCTAAAGGTTTTAAACTCCAACAAAACGGGTCTAGGCCTTTTTCTAATGGCCTTGCAAAGCTCATCCACTTTTGAATAGACCTCTATGATGTTGTTCCCATCAATAATCCTGGATTCCATTCCATATCCTTTAGCCTTATCAGCAAGGTGTTCGCAGTTATATTGTTCATTGGTAGGTGTTGAAAGGCCATACCCGTTGTTTTCAATACAAAATATAACTGGAAGGTTCCAAACTGAAGCTATGTTTAATGCTTCATGAAAATCACCTTCACTAGTTGCACCTTCACCAGTAAAAACGGCTGTCACCCTTTTCTTTCTGCGTAGCATATCGGCCAATGCAATTCCATCGGCAACACCCAATTGAGGCCCCAAGTGGGATATCATGCCCACAATCTTATATTCCTGGGTTCCAAAATGAAAACTCCGATCTCGGCCTTGGGTAAAACCACTTTTCTTTCCCTGCCATTGACCAAAGAGCCTGTGCAATGGAATGTTCCTAGATGTAAACACTCCTAAATTACGGTGCATTGGCAAAATATACTCTTCGCTATTCAAAGCTTGTGTAACACCCACTGATATTGCCTCCTGCCCAATTCCACTAAACCATTTGGAAATTTTGCCTTGCCTCAACAAAATCAGCATCTTTTCTTCTATCATTCTGGGCTTTAGCATTCCCTTGTACAAATCCAGTAGTTTTTGTTGGTCCAAACTACCAATATGATATCTCATAAAGTAAAAAATTCAATGGGTTAAAAGTAATGAAAAAGCCATCTATGACCTTCTAATTTTTAGAAAGGTTTCTTAATATTCATTACTTTTGATAGTAAAATAAAATTTGACGTTATGAGTGCAATTCCAAGCGTAGACCTTAGAGATTTTGTTTCTGGTGATGCTGCCAGAAAAGAAAAATTCACAGCAGAAATAGGTGCTGCTTTTGAGGATATAGGCTTTGTTGCCTTAAGCGGTCATTTTTTGTCAGAGGACTTGGTGGAACAACTTTATGGGGAGATTAAGCAGTTTTTTCAATTGCCCCAATCCACAAAGGATAGCTATGAAATTGAAGGTATAGGCGGACAACGTGGGTATACCTCCTTTGGAAAAGAGCATGCCAAAGGAAAAAAAGAGGGCGACCTTAAAGAATTTTGGCATTTTGGGCAATATGTTGAGAACAATCCAAAGCTTGAAGCTGAATATCCGGACAATGTAAACGTCAAAGAGCTTTCGGAATTCAACAAAGTTGGCAAAGAAACCTATCAGATGCTGGAAAAGACAGCTAAATATGTTCTTAGGGCGTTAGCACTTCATCTTGACCTAGATGAAATGTATTTTGATGAATGGATCAAAAACGGAAACTCCATTCTTAGACCTATCCACTACCCTCCAATTACTTCAGAACCTAAAAATGCCGTTAGGGCTGCGGCTCATGGAGATATCAATCTCATAACATTGCTTATGGGTGCGCATGGCAAGGGACTTCAGGTAAAGAACCATCAAGGAGAATGGGTAGATGCCATAGCAAGGACCGATCAACTTATGATTAATGTTGGCGATATGCTTTCGAGACTAACCAATAACAAATTAAAATCCACCATTCATCAAGTTGTAAACCCGCCTAAAGAACTTTGGGGCACATCTAGATACTCTATACCATTTTTTATGCATCCGATAAGCGAGATGCCCTTAAATTGCCTTGAGGATTGTATTGATGATCAAAATCCAAAAGGTTTTGAAGACATTACTGCCGGAGATTATCTTCATGAACGCCTTATAGAGCTAGGCCTGGTGAAAAAATGAGTATTTCATGACCATAACTGCCAAGATAATTCCTGGACATGGTGCTGCATCTGGCAAGAAAGGTGATCATCGCTATCCTGGAGGTACAATTGCAATTCAAGCTCCCTATTTTAAAAAGCTTGGATTGGATTTAACGAGGTATCATCCGGGAACACTCAATATTGACATATCCCCCTTTAATTATCAAATAAAAAATCCCAAGTATTTTTTTAATCAAGTGGAGTGGACAAAACACATTCCCCCAGAAAATTTCTACTTTTTCGATGTTACCGTTAGCTATAAAATGATTGAACACAAGGGTTTAGTCTACATGCCAGACCCAAAAACCAAAACAGAACATGAACAAAGTAAAACCACTTTAGAATTAATTTTACCTAAAATTGATGAAATTATCTATGGTGATATATTCACAATAAGCGTAAATAAAAATCAATTAGAGCTATTGCCCTAAATCAGTTTTACTATGGATCTACAAGATCAACTCAAAAATTTATTTCCGGACCATGAACCTGACGAAAATGAGGTTCCCAAAAAAGACCAACCCAAGTATTGGCTCCAAGATGCTCCTATAATCTGCAAATATGAAAAACGTAAAGGTAAACCAGTGACCATTTTAGAAGGCTATACTGGTTCTGATGCCGATTTCAAAAAACTTACAAAGGATCTTAAGTCGTATTTTAGTGTTGGTGGTAGTTATAAAAACGACTTTATCATCATTCAAGGGGATTATCGAGATAAAATTATGGCCTTTTTGAAAGATCATGGATTTTCTACTAAAAGAGTTGGCGGATAGCGTCTTTATTCCTAAAATTCTCTTCATATTTTTCCTACGTTGTTAAATTTAAGCTTTGACATCCAATGTTTTATGAAAAAATTTTTGTGTTCTTGGTTTAAATCTTACATTTAATGTCTCTAACCGACGAAAACTAAACTGAAAATGAAATCACTGTTGCATATTACCAACGGCGACAATTTCACGTCAAAATTACAATCGTTACACCTAAAAGGAGATATTATCACGTGGAGAGAAATGCTCTGCGAAGGCAAGACACTATGTGCCGTAGGCAGTGAATCCTTCTGGAAGACGCGATTTGAATTTTTGAACAAAAACTACAAAGTTTCCAAATCTTGGTTTGTCGAGAAAACCCTTAAGGAATATAGATCGCTATGTAACCACAAACAACAAGATCAGATTGTTCTTTGGTTTGAATACGACCTTTTCTGTCAAATAAATATGTTGGCTGTCCTCAGCTGGCTTAAAACGCACAGAAGGCATGCAGAAATATCATTAGTGTGCAGTGGAAAAGAAGATGAAAGCGATAAACTATATGGTTTAAATGAGCTAAGTGATGAGAAATTGCTGGATCTCTACGAGAATAGAACCATTTTATCTCAAGATGATATTGAATTTGCCGATTACGTCTGGCAATTATATTGCAGTGACAACCCTATTCGCTTAGAAAACCTGATTGCACATAACAATTTTCAGTTTCAATACTTATCCGAGGCTCTAAGAGCGCATCTAAAGCGTTTTCCAACAATTAAGAACGGCCTTAACGAAATGGAGAACCGTATTTTGGATACAGCAGCAAGTCAAAAACCAGAATCCAGAGCTGTCCTATTAAACCAGGTTCTAGCAAATCAAGGGTATTATGGTTTTGGAGACACACAATACAATCGCATGATCTCTTCGCTCAAACCCCTATTTGGTTCTTTCAATCCTGTTAAACTAACAAGAAAAGGAAAAGAAGTTTTAACGAATAAAGCAAATTATTATTCTCAACTACGTGATAATCAATTGTATTTAGGAGGTTCTTTAAAGTATAACTTCTTATATAACTCTACTACAGATCGCATCCTAAAACTCTAAAATGGCCTTAAGTGACTCAGAATTGATTCTGAATCCTGATGGCAGTATTTACCATCTTAATCTTTTACCTGAAGATATATCTTCTACCATAATCACTGTTGGAGACCCTACCCGTGTGCCTTTGGTTACTAAATACTTCGATTCTATTGAAATTGAAAAGGGAAGTCGTGAGTTCTTGACTCAAACAGGTATCTACAACGGAAAAAGAATTACGGTTATCTCCACTGGTATTGGCACAGACAACATTGACATTGTTTTTAATGAGTTGGATGCTCTGGTAAACATAGATTTTACTACCCGAGAAGTAAAAAAAGAGAAGACACAATTAGATTTTATACGGATTGGTACATCTGGTGCAATACAAGCAGATATACCTGTTGATTCGTTCTTACTGAGCACATCCGCAGTTGGTTTTGAAGGCTTGCTACACTTTTATGATGCTGGACATGTGAGAAATCATAGCCTAGAAGAGCAGCTTAATAGTTTCCTGGAATGGAATGCACATAACATAGTGGCGTATGCTGTGGATTCTGATAAAAACCTGAGAGACATGATTACCTCAAATCGTATACGATTTGGCATAACAGCAACTAATTCAGGATTTTACGGACCACAAGGAAGAAGCCTTAGGTTAGCTCCAAAGATTACGGATTTCAATGATAAACTTGCTTCCTTTTTATATAAAAACCAGCAAATAACCAACCTTGAAATGGAAACAGCTGGCATTTATGGTTTGGCAAAACTACATGGACATCGTGCAATTTCTTTAAACGCTATTCTGGCCAATAGAGCTACAGGAGAATTTTCTTCAAATGCTGTTAGGACTGTGGACGACCTCATAAAATATACTTTAGAAAAACTTGTTTCTTGAATATTGGCTTAATATGATTTTTGGTAATATTCCTTCCCTATTTAAAACCTTATGAAAACAGTTAAAATAATTGGTGTGCCGGAGCATTTTAATCTTCCCTGGCATTTAGCCATTGAAGAAGGTGCTTTTGAAGACCGTGGCATACGTTTAGAATGGACAAATATTCCAGAAGGCACAGGAAAAATGTGCCAGCTTCTGAATGATGGCGAAACGGATTTGGCTATTATACTCACTGAAGGTTTGGTTAAAAGCATTTCTCAGGGAAATCCATCCAAAATTGTACAAGAGTATATCTCTTCCCCTCTACTTTGGGGAATTCACGTTGCCAACAGCAGTGAGCGCACTTCTATATCAGAATTAGAAAAAGACAAAGTTGCTGTAAGTCGTATAGGTAGTGGAAGTCATTTAATGGCATATGTACATGCGCAAAATCAAGGTTGGGATACAGATATGCTTGAATTTGACATAATAGATAACCTAGATGGCGCTGTTAAAAATCTTAGTGAAGGTTCCAATGCATATTTTATGTGGGAGCATTTTACAACAAAACCATTGGTAGATAAAGGTATCTTTAAAAGATTGGGGGACTGCCCTACCCCTTGGCCCTGTTTTGTTATCGCCGCAACAAATGCTTTTTTAAAGACCAACGGACAATTGCTTAAACATATCTTAGAAGTTATCAATACCTATACTATTGAATTCAAACAAATTCCAAGTATTGACAGGACTTTGGCAAATAGATACAATCAACAATTGGAGGATATTCAAGATTGGCTTTCCAAAACAACCTGGGGTCAGAATCAAATAGATGTAAAAATCTTAAATGAAGTGCAAAATAGACTGCTTAGCCTGCAACTTATTAATGAAGTGAAAAATTCTAAAGAATTTCTATATTCCAAAGTTTAAGAAAAATATTTCTTAATCAAAGTCTTAAACTTTAAATCAGAGAGTGGTTTTTGCGCTGTATCCCTAACATTAGGGTTTGCCAGTGCCAAAGCTGTGGTTTCTTCAGTATCCAAGGCAGTTAACATGACCACCACAATTTTTTCTTTAAACCCCTTATCAAACTTTTTATCAAAAGCGTCCAAGAATTCCCACCCATTCATTGTAGGCATGTTAGTATCCAAAATAAGTAAACAGGGCATTAAATCTTCATCTGAAGTGCCCTCCAAAAAATCAATAGCTTCTTTTCCGTTACTGGCCGTGTTAACCGTTAAACCATTATCTAATTGTTTTACAAAAAACCTATTTAAGAAGTTCGTTGTATCGTCATCATCAACGAGTAAAACTGATTTCAGTCTGCGCAATTTATTAAGAATTTTCTGATGGTCGTGTTAGTCTATAAACGTACGAATTCTTGTGATACTTTAAGAAAATCCTTTCAAGAAGTAATTCACCAACTTATCAACTTTTTTCCCATTTGACCCAACAAGGCATTGGTTTTACTAAAATGTTGATTACCAAACCAAAGGCCTCTGTTTGCACTTAATGGTGAGGGATGCCCTGAAGTAAGTATGTGATGTTTTGTTTTATTTATCAAGGTTGATTTCTTTTTTGCAAACCCACCCCAAAGCAAAAAAACAATACCTTCTTGTTTAGAGGATACCGTTTTAATCACGGCATCTGTAAACTGCTCCCAGCCCTTTTTTTGATGGCTTCCTGCCTCATGCGCCCTTACCGTTAATGTAGCATTTAAAAGCAGTACTCCTTGCTGCGCCCATCGTTCAAGATTGCCGCTTTTGGGGTATGGTTGTTCCACATCAACTTTAATTTCCTTAAAAATATTTACCAGTGATGGCGGATGGGGAATATTGTCTTTTACGGAAAAGCACAGTCCATTGGCTTGGTTAGGTCCATGATACGGATCCTGCCCTATAATAACAACTTTGACGTCCTGAAAAGGGCAATGATCAAATGCTGCAAAAATGTCTTTTCCTTTGGGAAAACAAGTATGCTGTTGATATTCCAGTTTTACAAATTGAGTCAGTTGTTGAAAATAAGGTTTCTCGAACTCAGGTTGTAAATGAGGTTTCCAGCTTGGGTCTATACTTACATTCATTAATTCTTCTTATTTCTTCGGATAAATCTAAAAATAATATCTTTCCCTGTGACTAACATTCAAAATTAACCCATGTCCTTTCTACAAAAAATAAAATTTCCAACGGCACATACCGTCTTGTTCATTATAGCGGCCATTGTTTCTCTCTTAACATGGATTATCCCTGCTGGGCAATATGATCGTCTTTCGTATGATAATGAAACAGATACATTGATTAGGACTTCAGAGGAAACAAGTGTTAGCTTTCCCGCTACCCAAAAGACCCTTGATGAGCTGGCGATTCAAATTCCGATAGAAAAATTCAAGGATGGTGCCATTTCCAAACCTATAAGTATTCCAAATACCTATCAAAAACTGGAAGGGCAGCCTCAGGGTTTTGTTGGTTTTATACAAGCCCCTCTAAAGGGTATTATGCAATCTGCAGATATTATTCTACTGGTTCTGATTATTGGTGGACTTATCAGTATTGTTAATGCAACTAAAGCTTTTGAGGCTGGAATTGCGTGGCTGGCACAAAAATTAAAGGGTAGGGAATTTGTCCTTATAATCATGGTGACAACGTTAATTGCGTTGGGCGGAACTACCTTCGGATTAGAAGAAGAAACCATTGCTTTTTATCCCATTTTAATTCCTATTTTCTTAGCGGCGAAGTACGACGCACTGGCATGCATAGCTTCAATCTACATTGGTTCTTCCATTGGCACTTTGGCATCCACAGTTAATCCATTCAGTACGATCATTGCATCAGATGCTGCTGGAATAAACTGGACAGAAGGTCTTAATGGCCGACTCATTATGCTTCTTCTAGGCCTGATTATCTGTATTGCCTATATTATTCGTTATGCACAGCGCGTAAAGAAAAACCCTGAACGATCACTCATCTATAATCAAAAAGAAGAAATTGAAAATTTATTTTCAGGAATTTCCAGCACTACAACCACAAAACTTTCAGGAAAGCTTAAACTAGTCTTGTTTGTTTTTTCTAGCTGTTTTCTTATTATGGTCTATGGCGTTTCCCAATTGGGTTGGTGGTTTCTGGAAATGACCTCTGTTTTCCTCGCTGGTGCATTATTGATTGGGTTTATTACCAGGCTTAATGAAAAACAATTTGTAAATGAATTCATGTCGGGAGCAAAAGATCTCTTGGGAGTTGCGTTTATAATCGGTATCGCAAGAGGGATTACGGTTCTAATGGAAGACGGTCAAGTGAGCGATACCTTATTGTTCTACGCAAGTGAACTAACTTCAGGTATGCATAAAGGCCTGTTTATAAATGTAACTTGTTTACTATATAGCGGTTTAACTTTTTTCATCCCTTCTTCATCAGGAATGGCAGTGCTAACCATGCCCATAATGTCTCCTTTGGCAGATAATGTTGGCATCGGAAGGGAAATTATGGTTAATGCATATCAATATGGAGTAGGACTCTTCAAGTTTATTAATCCAACCGGTATTATATTGGCATCTCTTGCCCTTGTCAATGTAGGTTATGACAAATGGTTGAAGTTTGTTTGGCCATTGGTTTTACTTTTAGCAATTCTTGCTATGGTCACACTTACAATTAGTATTTATCTTTGAGTAAGGTTAGAAAACATACAGAATGAAAATATTGATTATAGGTGGAAAAGGAACTATTGGCAATAAAGTAACAAGCCACTTTTCAGAAAATAATGAGGTTATCATTGCTGGAAGAACCTCTGGCGATGTCACTGTGGATATTGTAGACAGTAAGTCCATTGAAAACATGTTTAAACAAACTGGCAAACTGGATGCCATCATCTGCATTGCTGGTGAAGCAAAATGGGCAAACTTTAAGGACTTAACTGAAGAAGATTATCATATTGGTCTTAGAAGTAAACTGATGGGACAGGTGAACCTTGTTCGCTTAGGCCAAGACTTTCTAAATCCAGGTGGCTCAATTACCTTATCTACAGGAATTTTAGCAGATGACCCCGTTGTTAAAACCGCAAGTGCAGCCATGGTCAATGGTGGCATACATAGTTTTGTGCAAGCGGCAGCTTTAGAAATTGAAAATAGAACAAGACTTAATGTAGTTTCCTTGGGAATGGTAATAGATGCCTATGAAAAATATAAAGACTACTTTCCAGGACATAACCCGGTTTCAATGGAAAAAGCTGTTAATGCCTATGTAAGAAGCGTCATGGGGAAAGGAAACGGGGAAGTAATTCGAGTTTATAATTAACAAACCTTTCAAAGTATCATTGAGCTATCTTTGCCCAGCTAGTAAAAGAAAATGCAAAGCATACATCCCAAAACACTTCAAGATTTAGAATTTCCAACAGTGCTAGAGCAAATCGCCGGGCGATGCAACACCGAATTGGGAAAAGAGATTGCTTTAGAAATTCAACCAATATCTGACAAAGAGCATTTATTGGAAATTTTATGGCAGACATCGGAGTATTTAGCGTCCTTCACCAATGATAATAGAATTCCAAACCATGGTTTTGACAGTATCAATAACGAACTGAAATTACTGAAGATTGAAAACACCACTTTAGAGGTTTCAGGATTTAGAAGAATAGGTGGCATGTGTAAAACCGTTGCGCTGCACCAAAAATTCTTTAAAAAATTTAAAGAGTACTATCCCCTACTCTTTGCTAGCACAGAAAAAGTCGAGGTCAATACCGAAATCCCGACTTCCATAGATAATGTCTTAGATAAATTTGGCGAAATCAGAGATGATGCTTCTAATGAGTTGCGCCACATACGAATGCAGATCAATGAAGTTCGTGGAAAAATCAATCAAAGTTTTAATGTTGCCCTGTCCAGGTGCCAATCACAGGATTTTCTTGATGATATCCGTGAATCTGTTGTGGAGAACCGAAGGGTTTTAGCGGTAAAAGCAATGCACCGTAAAAAGGTGAAAGGAACAATGATGGGGAGTTCCAAAACTGGCAGCATTGTTTATATTGTCCCAGAAACCACACTCAATTTTGTTCGGGAACTCAGCAATCTAGAGTTTGAAGAAAAAGAGGAGGTACAGCGTATCCTCAATCAACTCACCGATTCTATCAGACCTTATGATTATCTGCTAAAACAATATCAAGATTATCTTACCCATATCGATATTACCGCAGGCAAGGCAAAATACGCCTTGGATATGAATGCCCTGCTTCCTAAAATCAATGAAGAAAAAGAATTGTTCCTTCGGGATGCCTATCATCCCCTACTCTTTTTAACGAATAAATTTAAAAAGGAAAGGACCTGGCCGCAGACCATTCAATTACATAAGGAAAACAGGATTATCGTCATTTCTGGTCCCAATGCTGGTGGAAAAAGTATCACACTAAAGACCATTGGACTTTTGCAAGTGATGCTCCAGAGTGGATTGCTAATTCCAGTGCACGAACGTAGCACGGTCTGTCTGTTCGATAAAATTTTAACCGATATCGGAGATAATCAATCTATTGAAAACCATCTTAGCACGTACAGCTATCGCTTGAAAAACATGAATCAGTTCCTAAAGAAATGCAATGATAAAACCTTGTTCTTAATTGATGAGTTTGGTACCGGTAGTGACCCTGAATTAGGAGGTGCATTGGCAGAAGCATTTTTAGAAGTCTTTTACGAACGTGAAGCGTACGGGGTAATAACCACACATTACGCCAACTTAAAAGCTTTGGCCAATGAATTGCCACATGTTACCAATGCCAATATGCTTTTCAACGCTAAAACCTTAGAACCTACTTTTCAGTTGATCTTGGGAGAGGCTGGTAGTTCCTTCACCTTTGAAGTAGCCCAGAAAAATGGAATTCCATATTCGCTTATAAATAGAGCGAAGAAAAAGATTGAACGGGGCAAGGTTAGGTTTGATGCGACCATAGCCAAACTACAGAAAGAGCGGTCCAAAATGGTGCAAACCGGTTCCCGGTTGCAGGATGAAGAAACCAAAGCCCGTGATGAAGCAGAACGTTTGGAAAAACTAAATGCCAAAATCAAGTCTAAGTTGGAAAACTACCAAGAATTGTATGATCATAACCAACGCATGATTCAATTGGGTGATAAAATCAATACGGCTGCGGAACGCTATTTTTTGGATAACAAAAAGCGGCCTTTAATCTCGGAGTTGCTCAGGATTGTAGAAACCGAAAACAGCAAGCGCAAAAAAACATCAGCAAAACAGACCAAAGCCAAACAAGTACAAAAGAAGCAAGTGGCGCTAGAACTGGAACAGAAAATTGTAAAGGTCAGGCAAGAAAAGAAGGTAGAAAAGAAAAAGGCAATCCAAAAAGAAAAGAACAAACCTAGACCCGTGTTTAAAGTAGGTGACCGTGTTCGACTATTTGATGGCAAGGCGGTGGGCACCATTGATACTTTGGAGAAAAATAAAGCCGCCGTTAATTACGGCATGTTCATGACCAATGTAAGCATAGACCAGCTGGAGCTGGTGGAGGCTAAAAAATAACCTTATTATTAAAAATGTCATCCTGAGCCTGTCTAAGGATATTACTACTTCAAAGTACACTTCGACAAGCTCAGTGTGACAAACAGATAATAACAGCCGGCATCAAGTTGTTGAACCCAACCTGAGCGGCCGACTGTGTAGCTAAATCATTTTATAATGCGTAAGGACCTTCCTCGTCTCCTACCAAATCTTTCACAACTAATAACCCTTCAGGTGTAAAATATAATATACGCTGAATGGCATCTCCATTAATGTTTATTTTACATGCTGCTTCTACTGCTCCCCGTAGTGCGCTGACATCTCGTTCTGATTCCCAACAATTGAAATCACCAAAACCAATGGTACCACTTGGCACCGTAACAGAGTACGGATTGTAATAGTTTCTTCTGCTATAGGTACTACCGTTTGTGTCCAGGGAATAATAATATGTTGAGGTAACCTCTCCATTAATGATTCTTGTGGAAAATGGTTCCGTATAAATACCTACGGGCTGTATATATCTATCTCTTCTAACAGCTGCTTTTATACCTTTTCCAAACAATGGAAATGAAACACAGTCAACATCTCTAGATTCTGGGCCAATAAATGATCCATCAGCAAAATTATCGTTCACATCATTTACTTCTGAAAATTTATCATTGACCACCCATCGTCTATTGGCACCGTCACGTTGCCTAAACTCCCCTATTGGTGCCGTTGGGATACTTGCAATACCATTATAGTCATATTCCAAAAGTTCATATTCGGTTCCTTGCGCATTGAAAATAAAGATTTCATCTAAAAATTGCCGTAGTGCTGCGCCAACATTGTCAAAAGTGGTCGCTCCTAAAGGAGCAGTCGCATCTTTAATGCTATAAGGGTCAGAGACAGCCCCACTAGATGCATTAAAAATAACATATTCCGTTCCTGCACCATTAAATATTGCAGTGAACTCATTATTGATTTGAGTCGCAGCACCTATACCATCTTCAAAAAGATCAACAAGGTTTGAATACAACACTGGAGGCAAGACGCCTTTTAATTGACATTCCACAACCTCCATTTCAGTAGAAATATTGGTTCCCACCTGTTTGGATGGGTCTTCTAACGAGTAAATTTCATAAGACAATGGCAAACCAGTCCTAATATCTGTGCTCTCAGCAAGCATCTCAGCCAGTGCGGCAAGGTTTGTTTCGCCCAGACCAGAAAATGTATTTTTAGAGTCACCGCCATATGCAATTACTTTAACCTTGACGTCCTCCATCTTTTCCATACTATCAATTTCAAGATTTCCAGAGATTTCCTTGTCAAAGCTTTTATATGAGGCATCAATTTGGGTGTTCATAACCTCTAAAGAAGAAGTAGATTCAACCAACATATAGAAAATCCTACCATACGTTACTTTCTTAATATAAGTTGCGGGGTTGTCCGCTTGTATATATGTATCCAAGTCTTCTGGAGTAACACTTGCATCAAAAACATCATCATAACTTGTGGGAAAGTCATAACTAACATCATAATACGATTGATTTAGCTTTACCAATACGCGATTGTATGTTTTATCTTCACTAAAAGATAATTTACCCTCTGCTTTTACACCATATCCTTCAAAAGAAAGCCCCATTTGCAAAGCAACTTGTTTTTCAGAAAAAACATTTTCATACACTAGGTCAAAATTGGATGGTACTACACCGGTACTTCCAGCAATGATGTCATTCATTGCTTGTCTCACTTGAGACTCACTCATTTCTGTTAGGTCTTGTGATGCTTCTGGGTTACCATCATTTAAATTATAAGAGATACTACCACCAGCTCTTTTTAAAGGAATACCCTGTGGCTTAACATTGTTTATGGTCTTTCCCTGCAATAAAGCTCCAGGGAAAACTTCACTGGCTGACCACCCAAGGTTTGAAAGTCTCCCGTACCATCTGTAACACTTACAGTTCTAGATGTACAAATAAATCGTAAGGTCTCAGCATCGGAACCACTGCCTGAAGTATAATCATCTGGGTACTCCTCTCCTTCTGCCAATGTCTCATCCGTTCTAGATTCTGGCACTTCTTCAAATTCACCTCCTTGTTCAACCACTCCTCTAAAGGTAGTTGGTGTTGGTCCATCATCATCTTGAGAAATGGGATCATCATCCGTTGGAACTTCTGGGGAATCACCATCACTACTACAGGAATAAAATAGTAACATGCATACTGTCAAGATGGTCAACAGTTTTAATCGAGATTGATTTGTTTTCATAATTATTTGGTTTTTAGGATTCAACACCCCAAACCTAGAGGAGAAAACACCCCGACCCTAATTTTGGGCATGGACAAAGTATGGACAAGCAGCATGGATTTCATTCAAAAGCACCATGGACAGCAGGTTTTTTGATAAGCACTCAAATTCATGTTAATATCAATAAAAACAATGCATTACAAGCATTTTTATGTTGAGTCATAAATAAAAATCTACAGACTTTTTATGGACAAGTCCTTTTTAGACTCTAGAATTGTTGTTTTTGGAAAAGGATATTATGGGTATCTTGGTGAAATAATCAACCTCTCAAAACAATGATGCTAAAATGCTTCACCGTGGCCTTAGTTTGCTTTCTCGGCACTTCTAGCTTTAGCCAGAATAACAAATTGTTGGATAGTCTACTTAATATTCAAGATACCATCTCTGAAGGAATGCCGAAAATTAAAAATCTGGAGGAGCTATTCTATGCGGAAATTTATAATACTCCGGAAAAAGCGAAGGTATATGCCTTTAAGGCTTTCACGCTTTCTTCCAAGTTGGGAAAGGAGGAAAGTGAAGGTGTGGCTTTATATCATATCGGAACGTATTATAAGGTGACCGCCGCCAACGACTCTGCATTATACTGGTATGAAAAATCTCTAAATAAGTGGAACAAACTAAAAAATCAACAACGTAAAGCTACAACACTTGCTGCAATCGCACTAATAGAACAGCTAAAGAGCAATTATCATAAGGCAATCAAGCTATATGATAGCGTAATAGTAATAAATAAAGAGATCAAACACAGCCTTAACCTCGCGAATGCAATAAGAACCAGGGCTACAATTTTTATTGATAAGGGAAACTATAAAATAGCACTTGAAGAAACCTTGAAAAGTATGCGGATGTTCGATACCATTCAAGAAGAACCTTGGCAAGATGCTGATACTAAAAAACAACTTGGCTACATTGAGTATCTTCAAGGAAACCATACCAATGCCATCGCATACTATTCAGGCGCCTTGGATATGTACAATGATCTTGGTGATAAAGTATGGCAATGCCGAACTTATTGTGACATAGGAAAATCATACCTAGCCATTGAAAATTTAGAAAAAGCTGAAGACTCTTTTGAAAAAAGCCTAGCATTGGCTAAAGAATTGAATATCCTTGATATGGAAGTCAATTCTTTGCTACAACTTGGAATCCTATCTAAAAAGCGTTTGGATTATGTAAAAGCGTATGATTTATTACATCAAAGTTTACAAAAAAACTTCAACTTCGGTTCCAAACTGAACGAATCCACTATTCGTAATGAAATTGGAAATGTACTTGCTTTCCAAGGAGATTATACGTTTTCAATGTACCATCTGAATATAGCGTTAAAAATTGCCGACTCATTAGGAACTCTGGACCAACAGCAAAAAGCATATAAATATCGAGCATACACGAATGAAGCGTTTGATAGACCTGCAAATGCATTAAAGGATGAAAGAAAATTTCAAAAAATCAATGATAGTATCTTCAACTTAACCAAGTCTCAACAAATCGAAGAACTTAAAACCATCTACGAAACCGAAAAAAAGGAAGCCGAAATCGCATTGCAAGAAAAAGAGATTGAGACACTGAACCAGGAAGTGGAAATCAGTAATTTGCGCAAAGGGCTCTATGCCGGTGGCATGGCCTCTGCCCTAGCCCTATTCGGATTATCTGTCTTTGGATACCGTCAACGAATAAGGAAGAACAAAATAGCTCGCGAAAAGCAGGAGGAAATTTACAGACAAGAAATCGAGCACAAAAAAAAGGAATTGACCAGCCAAACACTCCATCTTGTGCAAAAGAACACCTTTATCCAAGAACTCAAAGAGAATTTGGAGAACCTAAAAGGCTCTCCAGACAAGTTTAAAGCAGAGTTCCGGCGCATTGTAATGCTGTTAAAGAAAGAGAATGCCTCCGACAAGGATTGGGAGGTCTTTAAGACCTACTTCGCTGATGTACACAACGATTTTGACCAAAAGCTAAAGACACTCTATCCAGATATCTCCGAAAAAGAAATCAGATTGGCAGCCTTTTTACGCATGAACCTGACTACCAAAGAGATTGCAGCCACCTTAAACGTTTTGCCGGACAGTATTTTAAAATCCAAATACCGACTGAAAAAGAAATTAGAGTTGGATAAGGAAACGGATTTAACCAGTTTTTTGAATACGCTTTAGAAAACAATTCCAAAGTCAATTTTTAGTCTTAATTTGAGATCAATTCAACAAAAACAAACCAACCTTATGAAAAAACTGGCGTTCGCTCTAGTCCTAGCTTTCCTTACATGCCCAACCTTTGCACAAGACAAAGCCGAGAAAAAAGAAATTCCTGATGGGGAAATCTTTAGTTCCACCCAATCGGTGACTATCAATGGTAAAACCATTTCCCTAGCCACAGAAACAGGAACCGAGCAGTTACGGGACGAAAACGACAAACCCATAGCCCTGTTCGGGTTTACTCATTACCGAAAGACCAACGCCAACAACAGGCCCATTGTCTTTGCTTTTAACGGAGGCCCTTTGTCCGCTTCCTTTTGGTTACATTTTGGGGTTTTAGGACCTAAAAGAATCGAAGTCAATGATCCTGCATACACCAAACCTGCTCCCTACAAAGTGGTCAATAATCAGTTTTCTATTTTGGACAAAGCAGATTTGGTCATGATAGATCCAGTCGGTGTTGGCTTTAGCAAACCTGTTGGCGATGCAAAATGGGAAGATTTTTGGGGTGTGGACCAAGATATTAGAAGCATTGGGCTTTTTATAGAACAGTTTATCATAAAAGCTGAAAAAATGAACGCGCCCAAATATTTGCTGGGCGAAAGCTACGGTACGTTTAGGAACGCAGGCTTGGTAAAGCACCTACAAGACAAGGGTATCGCCATGAACGGGGTAATCATGGTTTCTGCCGTTTTTGATTTACAGCATTTATTGTTCGGCCCAGGAGACGATACCGCCTATTTAATCCATTATCCTACCTATGCCGCAACGGCCTGGTATCATAATAAAGTAAAAAACAAGGGCGAAAGTTTGGAGGCTTTCTTAAATGAGGTAAGAACCTTCACCCAAAACGAATATGCACCAGCCCTACTCAAAGGGGATCAATTAAGCAGCTCGGAAAAGGCAGCTGTTGCCCAAAAGTTGGCAGACTATTCTGGGCTAAGCCAAGAGTATTATATAAAAGCAGATTTGAGGGTCACTAATGGTGAATATTTTCAAGAAGTGCTAAGGGACAAAGGCCTGACCGTGGGTAGGCTCGATTCTAGATTTACCGGAGTCAATGAAGATTTGTTGTCTCAATATTCGCTCACAGACCCGCAGAGCGATGCCATCTCCTCGCCTTACATTTCGGCCTTTAAAGATTATTTGTACAACGATTTAAACGTTAGAAAAGATTTGACCTACACTACGACCGCAGGTACAAGAAAAAACTTTAAGTGGGATTGGAAACACAGTGGCAACGTTATATGGAACATGCAAGTCGCTACGACCACCTTGCCAGATATGACTTCGGCCATGAAACGAAACCCAGATTTAAAGATTTTGATTCTAAACGGATATTACGATCTTGCCACGGTCTTTTATGGTGTAGAGCATTCTATTAACCATATGGGATTGGATGCGGAGTTGAAAAAGAACATCATTATGAAGTATTATGAAGCCGGCCATATGATGTATACGCATATCCCTTCTATGGCAAAGTTTAAAAAGGATGTGGACGAGTTTATAGATCAAACCTCCAACTAGTAAAAATTCTATGCATTGTGTATAATACGTGCCAAATAGACGATTTATCAACCTTCTTTTCTGCCTTAAGAAACAGTGAATTGCTAAGCAATGATTCTCAAAAATAACTTTTGTGGTTAAATTCTTCTGAAGATAAAGGCATTACATTTTTTGGCAGAAAAAGAGGGTCTGATGGTATTCAAGCGACCATGTTACACCTTATATTGATGTCGTAATTATTAAGCTTAATCGATTCTTCAGGGCAAAAGCAAGTTAATTTAAGTTCAGTATTTGTTGAACTTTTTAAAACTGCATCAAACAAGAAATAAGCGCTATTAAAATGTACGTTTATTGACACCGTAGCGCGTAATTAAAACATAATTCAATGAGTTTAAAAGAAAAGATTAAGTCCATGATCAGCAATTTCGAAATGCTGAACAAACAAGAAATTGAAACCCTTCTTGAAAAAACCATTGTAGATGAGTTTAAAAAAGGGACACTGTTGTTGAGAGAAGGACAAGTTCCGACAAAGTGTTTCATGGTAGTGGAAGGTTGTGTTAGAGAATATTTAATAAAAGATGGAGAAGAAATATCAACGGCCTTCTTTACGGAAGGTGATACATTTACTCCTCCTTCACGTAAGGGCTCCCCCTCAAATCACTATTGGGAATGTGCAGAAGATTGTATTTTGACCATCAGTGACAAGGGCTATGAAGAAGAAATACGTGCCGCAATTCCTAGACTTGATTCCATTTTTCAAGAAATAGCTATAGAAAAAATAAACAAATCAAAAGAAGAATGGAGTCAATTTGTCTCTTCTTCACCCGAAGAAAGGTATCTTAACCTGTTCAAAACAAAGCCTCACCTTCTAGAGAGAGTTCCGCATCACCAGATAGCCAGTTACCTTGGTATTAAACCACAATCATTAAGTAGAATTCGTAAAAGAATCTTAGATCAGAAAAAGTAGTGGCCGAATGGTACTTGACTGGCGACTTTTGAAAGTCTCGTAGGTATAACCAAACAAATCCTTTTCATTGATTCGAAAATTTAATCGAGTGAAATAGGAAATAAACAATACTCATTAACTTAAGTGAATGTGTAAAAAATTCATGCATCTTAATTTTGCCGAATAAATATCAGAATTAAGACGAAGAAGTATGAGAAACGGGATTACTCACCAATACAAACTATCAGTATTGTGTGTTTATACTATTATTTTGGGAATCGCTTCCTTAACATTTTCAAGTTGCTCAACACATCGTGCGATTCGATTAAGAAATAAAAGTATTAAAGAATGGAGTGCTTATCAATTTAAAGAAATAAAAAAAAGTCCCGATGGTGAAGGTGAGAAATGGACTATTTATTCCCGAAAAATCAAAGGAACGAATTTCTCAGAATTTAAGATTGAAGGAAATATAGAGGCATCCCCAAAAACATGCGTTGTAATCTTCAGGCAAGACATTCAGAATCAAGCTGCTGATTTGAAAAACAAGAAATACCCAACCTATGACATCGTCAGCGAGTCTAAAGATAGTCTCTTAACCTACGTCATTCACAATGAACCCTTTCCATTGAAAGATACTGAAATGAGTGTCAGGTATATCTTTTTCAATGATGAAGACGGATCTGCAGGAGTAACCTGGCATGAAGCATGGAATGAAAGTCAAGTCCAACTTTCCAAAAAGTTTAGTCGAGTGAAAACTTTTAGAGGTTCTTGGAGTTTCACTCCTGTTTCCAGTAACTCATGCTATGCTAGTAATAGTGTTCAATTTGACCTGAAAGGAATTCCATTATGGCTGGTTAAACCCATGGTGATAAAGTTTTTAAAAAACGGATTGGAATCCATTCGAGAAGCGCGTTCAAAATAAACCTAAACAGACTATAGCTTAAAAGGAAAAATATGAAAGCAGTTGTTTGCACAAAATATGGGCCTCCAGAGGTTCTTCAATTAAAAGAAATAGAAAAACCGGTTCCTAAAGACAATGAAGTCCAGATAAAAATTCATGCAACCACTGTAAGTGCAGCGGATTATAGGGTGCGAAGTTTTAATGTGCCTGTATCCTTCTGGATTCCTGCTCGTTTAATGCTTGGACTTAGAAAACCTAGAAAGTTTATTCTAGGGATGGAACTTTCGGGTGAAATTGAAACCGTTGGTAAGGATGTGACTACCTTTAAAAAAGGAGATCAAGTTTTTGCTGCTACCCTGCAAACATTTGGAGCTTATGCGGAATACATTTGCTTGCCTGAAGATGGTCCTATTGCTATAAAACCAACCAACATAACCTTTGAAGAAGCCGCTGCCGTGCCTATAGGTGCCCGAACAGCTCTTCATTATCTCAAAAAAATAGGAAATGTAAAGCCGGAGCAAAAAGTGCTCATTTATGGAGCATCAGGCAGTGTGGGGACATATGCCGTACAGCTTGCCAAATACTTTGGTGCAGAAGTAACCGGTGTATGCAGCACTGCGAATCTTGATCTGGTGAAATCTTTAGGAGCTGATAGAGTGATTGATTACACACAGCATAATTTCATAGAAAATTTTGAAACGTATGATATCATATTTGTAACCATAGATAAACTTCCTTTTTCGGCTTGTAAAAAAGTACTAAGCAAAAAGGGAATCTACTTGAATATTGCCAGGCCGATACCTAGTCTTCAAATGATTTGGACTTCATTAACAAGCAGTAATAAAGTAGTTGTGGGGAAAAACTCACCAGAGTCGGCTGAAGCATTGATTATCCTGAAAAAAATCATTGAAGAAGAACAATTAAAACCTGTTATTGACAAAATATTTACATTACATCAGATTGTAGAGGCACATAAATATGTGGATAGAGGGCATAAAAAAGGTAATGTTGTAATTGTAGTAAATGAATATAATTAACACACAACCACGTATAAAAAAAATAGCCGGTTTAATAGTAATTTCTAGAACAGTACTGATAAAACCAATTATGAAACCTTCCCTCCCCCGCTACCGCAAGATTGTATCTTTCATATGCCCTATTTTAAGTAACTTCAACCCAAGAAGCTATTAACCAATTAAAACTTCAAAACGTATTTGTAATTAAAAAAAGAGAACTCTATTGACCATTTGGTACTTTAGGGCTTGTGGTTATTATCTTAATCAACTCTTCTGGCACAAGTAAATTAATTTGAGTCAGTATTTGTTTAATTTTTCAAAACCGCATCAAACAAGAAATAAACGCCATTAAAACGAGACCATATCCTAATACGTTATACACCATTTGAAAAAACATTACGAATGAAAATCAAAATCCTCGATGGCTTGTTCATTAGGCACAACCAAATAGAGAAAAATAGGCAGTCCATTTGGTTTTTGCACGGATTTGCCGATTCTGGATTGGCATACAAAGAAGTTTTTGATTCAAGCCTTTCGACTGAATTTAATCTTTATGTGGTGGACTTGCCAGGATTTGGTGTCAGTCCTATGAATAGTGAGTACACATCGATTAAAGAACATGCCGACCTACTCTCCAAAATAATTAAGAAAGAAACCGAAAACAGTGGAAAAGTGAATATTGTTGCTCATTCAATTGGAGCATTAATCGGAACTTGGGTTTGTCAACAGCAATCTGAAAAAATAAATTTTTTTTTCAATATAGAGGGTAATTTAACGGAGGCGGATAGCTATTTTTCAAACAAACCTTTGAGTTTCAAAACTGCTGAAGATTTCATAAAATCATTTGAGGGAGAAATTTTTGAATATGCAATCAAAGAAGAGAGGTATAGAAGGTATTATAGCAGCTTAAGATTTGCAATGCCACAAGGAATGCGTAATTGGGGGGTCACAAGTCAAGAATATATAAAAAACAACAAATGCGGATTTGAATTCAACAATTTGAACTGCAACAAAATATACATTTGGGGAGATTTAGACACACCAAAAGAAACACAGGATTTCCTAAAAGAGCAAAATATTCCGAATAGACTATATAGGGGGATTGGACACTGGCACATGGTCGAGAATTCGGAAAATCTATATCACGACATCAAAAGCGCAATAAAAACGGTGTAGAACAATGGCTATAATTTATTGCGGTCTGTGCCACACCAAAATAAAAATATTAATGCATGGCTGATTTCTCCGCAGAATAACACCCTGCTACCGCAAGATGGTATCTTGTGCGCCACTTGCTTTACAGCTATAATAGCCGCACCCCTGACACACTGCTGTCATATCACTATCTTAGCTTTGCATTACTATAAACCAAAAAACACTTTAAAATGGAAATCTTCAAAATTGTTATCCTTTCATTATCAGGTCTTATGTTGGTGTTTGTGGGTGCCATACGCTTAAGCAACCCCATAAAAGCCTATGTAAAGAATTCAGGAATTACCTTGGAGAACAATGTCAATCTATTAAACGAAATGAGAGGGGTAAGCGCTGTAATGCTCTGTGGGGGAATCCTAACATTGCTGGGGACCCTTTTCTCAAGTTTTACTTTTACTTCCTTTGTAATTGCAGCACTGATTTTTCTTGGCTTTGCTATAGGCAGACTTGCAAGTATAGCAGTTGATGGTAAACCAAACAAACAAATCACTCAAGGCATATGGTTTGAACTTGTTTTGGGCGCCGCCAATATTTTTGGTTTGGTAAACACTATGGTTTAGAAAACACGAACTACCGTAAGATTGTATCTTGCAATGTCTAAATAATAATACATGATACGAATACTATACAACTGGAATGTAGCACCAGAAAAATTGGAGCTTTTTATTGAGACGTGGAAAAAAACAACCAATAAAATCCATAAAGAGGTTAAGGGAGCAAGGGGTAGTTTTATGGTACAGAGCGATGACGACCCTACGGCAATTAAAACCATGGCAAGATGGGATTCTCTTGAGGACTGGAAGAAATTTTGGCATGAGGGCAACCATAGCCAAATGGGATCCATGCATGATTTGGGAGAACGAGTCTCTGTAGAAATCTTTAGGGAAATAGATGATTTTACAAGCTAAGATGAAGTGCCCTTCTCTGCCTCAAGATTGTATCTTGTAATATATTTGGAATACAAATGCCTTTATTAGGAACCATCGCCGAGACTGATATACAACCTGTCACATTTCAATAAAGTTCTCGTCTTTATATAAACAACACAACCATGAAACATCTCCTTTTAGGGCTTTTTTTGGTGACCCAGCTTAGTATCAGTCAACAAAACATTGCTAAGCTAAACCCAAATAGCCTTCGTATAGAACTCACTAACGGCCTTTGGTTTAATGGAAATACATTTGTAAAAAGAACTGTTTGGGTAAAAGACGGTATTTTAAGTTTTTCTAAGGAAAATACCCAAAATGACACGGTTATTGACCTCACTGGCAAGTATGTTATCCCTCCTTTTGCCGAAGCCCATAACCACAACTTGGAAAGCGATTATGAACTGGAAAAACGCATTAGTGCATATCTGGATAATGGCGTGTTTTATGTTAAGCACCTATCCTCCATAAAAAAGCGGATAGATCCATTAATGCACCACTACAATAGACCTAACGGCATAGATGTAAGCTTGGCACACGCCCCCTTAACGGGAACTGGTGGGCATCCTGTTGCACTAAGAAAAAGATTCCTTGGGTATGGCCATTTCGATGGGCTTTTCAACACTATAGAAGAGATAGAATCTCATGGTTATTTTATTATAGACAATGCCGATGACCTAAACCGTAAATGGAATCAGGTACTGTCTTTTCAGCCCGATTTCATCAAGATCAACCTACTCTATTCCGAAGAATACCAAAAACGGAAAAACGATACCGCTTATTTTGGCAAAAAAGGCCTTGATCCGGACTTGGTACCTGCTATCGTTGCAAAAGCGCATAAAAACAATTTAAGGGTTAGCGCACATGTGGCCACGGCCCACGATTTTCATGTAGCGGTAACGGGAGAGGTCGATGAAATTGCCCACCTGCCCGAAATTCATAACGGCAAGCCCATTGCTCTGGAAGATGCTCAATTGGCTGCACAAAAAGGTGTAGTGGTGACCACCACGGCTTCCTTGGTCACCAAAAACAAGAAAAAGCCCAATTACGACCAACTGTTGAATAATGTACGCTCCAATTTAGAAATCCTAAAGGAGACCGTCGTAACCATAGCCATTGGCTCCGATATGTATAGCGATAGTTCCGTTGGAGAATTCCAGCTCTTACATTCCCTAAACCTTTTCAGTAATCTGGAGTTGCTTAAAATGTGGTGCGAAAACTCGGCCACCACTACCCTGCCTCATAGAAAGATTGCCCTTTTAAAGGAAGGGTATGAGGCGAGCTTTTTGGTGTTGGATAAAAACCCTTTGGAGGACATAAAAGAAATCAATAAGTCGATTATCTTAAAAATTAAGCAGGGTACCATCCTAGATTGATATGCTACTCTCTCACTTAAACTAGGCTTTGATCTAAAGGCACCGTATCTTTACAGTGTGAAAAACATTATTTCTTAATGTCATCCTGAGCATGTCGAAGGAACATAAGAAATGACTTGGATTTTCAATCATGCTGGAAAAAGAAAAAAAAATAATCCTGTTTGACGGCGTTTGCAACCTTTGTAACGGCGCTATCCAATTTGTCATCAAAAGGGACAAAAAAGATATGTTTCGCTATGCTACACTACAAAGCAAAATTGGAGAGCAACTTATTGCCGAACGCGCTATCGATACCACCAAAGTAGATTCCATCATATTAATAGAACCAGGAGTCGCCTATTTCACTAAGTCAGATGCTGCTTTACAAATAAGTAAAAGCTTTGGGGGAGGTTGGAAATTACTGAGTATTTTCACTTGGATACCTAAGTCGTTTAGAGATGTTATTTACGACCTAATCGCACGCAACAGATACAATTGGTTTGGCAGAAAGGATGCCTGTATGATTCCGACTCCAGAGTTACAAGCTAAATTTTTAGATTCATGATGACTATGGAAAAGCTATCTCACAAAATTTATGATTATTTAATTGATTCTGGACTGGCACCTGAATGGGCTTCATATATAAATCTTGCAATTCTACTTGTTGGCCTTCTTGCTATACTGTTCTTACTTGATTTTATACTAAGAAAAATATTGGTTGGACTATTTACGCGACTATCCATAAAGTCCAAAACGCATTTTGATGATTTCTTGGTCAAAAATAGGGCTCCACGTAATATCGCCCATATTGTTCCTTTGATCATACTCTTCAAAGCTGTTCCATTTGTTTTTCGGGATTTTCCGGTAGCAGAACCCTTCCTATTAAAAATAATAGAGGTCATTGGTATTTTTCTTTTTCTATGGATTGTTAGAAGCCTTCTCCATACTATTAAAGACTTTCTTAAAACCATACCGAGCCTAAAGGATAAGCCGATAGACAGCTATATTCAGGTGTTCATGATTTTCGCATGGGCTTTAGGAATGTTCTTTGCCTTTTCGATTATCACAGGAATTGAATTATGGAAATTCTTTACAGCTTTAGGAACAGCATCTGCCGTTATCATTCTTGTGTTTAGAGACACTATCATGGGGTTTGTTGCCAGTATTCAGGTATCTATAAATGACATGGTACGTATTGGTGATTGGATCACTTTTGATAAATACGGAGCAGATGGTGACGTCATAGAAATAAATCTGGCTACAGTGAAAGTCCAGAATTTCGATAAGACCATTACTACGATTCCGACCTATGCCCTTATTTCAGATTCGTTCAAAAACTGGCGCGGCATGACCAATTCTGGTGGTAGGCGAATTAAAAGGGCAGTACTGATCAAACAAGAAAGCATCCGTTTTCTGGAGAAGAGTGATGTGGAATCCCTTCAAAAAATTGAATTGATATCAGAATACTTGAAGACCCGAAGTACTGATATTGACAAGTACAATACCGAGCATGATGTGGACAAATCAATACTTCTCAATGGAAGGAATCTGACCAATCTTGGTATTTTCAGAAAGTATATCGATGCGTATCTTAACAATCATTCTGGAGTAAATAAAGAAATGATCATTATGGTACGGCAACTGGACCCCACCTCACAAGGTATTCCTATGGAAGTCTATGCATTTAGCAATGATAAGCGTTGGGCCAACTATGAATATATCATGGCAGACATTTTTGATCATCTTTTAGCCGCCATTTCTTATTTTGACCTAGAAGGATTTGAATTGCCGAGTAGCAGTAATTTTACATCGAAGTGATGTAGTAGCTCTTTTGAAAAGTTGTAAAAGCAACGTTTACCTCTATTTATTATCTAATACAAAACCTAACTATGGAAAAGTTTATCATTACTATACTGTGCTTTATAACCCTTACCGCTTGTTCCAATTCAGATAATGAACCAAAAGAAGATATTTTGAGTGGGATTTGGAATGTACAGAACATTAGCGGTGGTTTTGTTGGCATGAATCAAACTTTTGAAACTGCAACCATCACCTGGACCTTTAATGCTTCTGATTCCAAACTTACTGTGGTGAACAACAATGTCCTGGTTGATGTTATTTATGATGGATTGGATTCAGGCTCGTACCCCTACTCCATTATTGAGGTGGATGATGAAAGTTTTTTGGAAATAAATGGTCAAGAATTTGCCGGTATCTCCTTTACAAATGGTCAACTTATCCTAAATCAAAATAAAATATCTACAGGTTCTGGGGCGGATGGGTTTATCATCTCATTTGCTCCATAATAATCCTTCTTTTTGGCTTTCCTAATCCAGATGCACGGTTTACCATCCAAATGGTAGTGGTTGCATATTTCTAATTTCACAAATTGATTGTTGCACTTAAGTTTACCCAAACTATAAATCCAACAATCATGAAAAAGCTAATACTTCTCCTAATGCTCTTCCCAATATTAGGGCTTGGGAACGATAAAAAAATTCCTTCAAAAATTAAAGATGTAACCGTATACCTCAGCGGTGCACAGATCTACAGAAAAGCGCAATGCACATTGAGTGAAGGCACCAATGAATTGGTCTTTTCTGGACTTTCTTCCAAAATTGAGGAGAGTAGCATTCAAATTTCTGGGTTACAAGCGGTTTCCATCTTATCTATGTCCTATGATTTAAACTATTTGGAAAAATCAGAAAGTAATCCACAGGTAAAAAAATGGGAAGATGAGATTATCCAAACCCAACACGAAATCACCATGCTTAAAAATCTAATAGAAGGTTTGGAAGAAGAAGAAAAGGTAATCACCTCCAATAGATTGGTAAGTGCAAACAACCAAGCTCTGGATTTGGAGAGGGTAAAAGAAATCAGCAAGTACTACAGAGAGCGTATTACAGCTATCAAAAACGAGGTTTTTAGAACCAATCTTAAAATAAACAAGTTCAATTTAGAAGTAGGCAAACTAAGAAAGCAATTGGCCGAAGTCAACAATACTCCGGAAGAAGAACAAGGTGAGTTGACCATCACCTTTGATGCTCCTATAGCAACAAACCTGGATCTATCCATCTCCTATTTGGTTAGAGATGCAGGCTGGATTCCAAACTATGACATCAAATCCAAAAAATTAAATGCTCCTATTGACCTTTCTTATAAAGCTCATGTATATCAGAAAACCGGTAAAAATTGGGATAATGTCAATGTTACATTGTCTACAGGAAACCCTAATGTGAATGTGAACAAGCCGAATCTAGGTACTAAATACCTCAACTTTGTTAGCAGATACGCCAAGCAACAAAGGCCTTCGGCTAAGAAAAAAGGTTATCTATACAATCCTACTGTGCGGAAAGTCATCGGTACCATTGTAGATGAATCTGGGAGTCCTTTACCAGGAGCTACAGTCGTTGTAAAAGGAACAAGTAATGGCACCCAAACTGATTTTGATGGCAGTTTTTCTTTGGATGTCGTAACAGGTGAAGAATTTGTAGTTTCTTATATAGGTTTTATAAGCCAAGAAATTCCAATTTATTCTTCAGTTATCAATGCACAATTGGAAGAAGATTATAACGCATTAGAAGAAGTCATTGTTACTGGGTATGGAGGTGTTTCAGGTAGCACTTCTGGCGTAAGAGTAAGAGGTTATTCCAGCTCCCCTAAAGTCCAAAGCCCACTTTATATTGTTGATGGTGTTCCTTTAGAAGGTTTTGGCGAAGGTGACTTGGACGAGAATGAAATTCAAAGCATGGAAGTCCTTAAAGGTGCTGAAGCCAGTGCACTATATGGCAGCAGAGGCGCAAATGGGATAGTGGTCATTACCACTAAGAAGAGTTCTATACAAGATGATTTGACCAATACCAAGTTCGTAATCAAAAAACCTTATTCCATAGTTTCTGATGGAGATATTACAGCTATTGAAATAAATACTTTTAAGGTCTCTGCTGAATATGAGTATTTTGCTGCTCCCTTAATCAATGAAAATGTTTTTCTTACCGCTACATTGAAAGATTGGGAGAAATACCAATTATTACCCGGCGAGGCCAACGTCTACTTTGAAGGTGGTTATGCCGGTAAAACCAATCTTGATCCCTTTACCGTGAAAAAAGAAATGACCCTTTCTCTTGGTATTGACCCAGGTATTACGGTGACCAGAAAACAACAGCGTAATTTTAAAAGCAAATCATTTACTGGAAGTAACCGCACTTTGGACCGTGCTTATGACCTTGAGGTAAAAAACAACAAAAGCTTGGCCATTGATTTAAAGTTGATGGATAGAATTCCAATCTCTCAGAACAAAGAGATAAAGGTGGACGATGTTGAACCAGAAGCAGCAGAATACAACAAAAAAACAGGTTTGCTAACCTGGAATATGAAATTAGACAATCAAGAAAGTAAAAAGGAAAGCTTCTCTTTTCAGGTAAAATACCCAAGAGGAAGGTATATTTCACTTTAACATATAGATAAGCATGTCATTTCAAAAGAAATGACATGCTATTTAAGATTGTTCAGTATAAAATCCAACGTCTTGTTGGTGTTCAGTTTCTGCTCAAATGACAGACTTTTATGAGTAATGGGTTGCACCAAGCCCAATTGTCTAAGGTGATTCATCTGCTCTTCGTAATCCAGTGAAACCTTTCCGGTGAACAAGATATCTAACGGCTCTTCATTTTGATACCGCTTGTATATTTTTCGCAATCCGCTTAAATACAAACGATCTTTGGTAAAACCACCTCCACGATGTGCTCGTAGCGTAATCCCAAATGCTTCTTCCCTATTTAATTTATATTGCCCGTGAATTAAATCAAAAGTATCAGCAAAACTATAGCCTTTTATTAGACCATCTGCCGCCATAACCCTATATGCAAGTTCTTTCAATCGCTTAAGCGTTAGTGCCCCTCCCATATATTCACTAAAAACTGACAATCCTTCCTGGGTTTCCACATTTTTAGGCAATCCATTGGAAAATATTTTTAACGGTTGATCTAAACCATTGAATGTGGTGACCAAATGCACCCCTATTTCATGGTTGGCCAAAGTGAGCAATTGATTTTTACTGAATTTGACATTTTTCTTGATCAACAAAGTCTGTGAGCTATTACTCACCATGGCCTCAGCAGCAATATTCGTTGAAAACCGAATTTTAAGCGGGAAATTATATCTGGTTATATAGTCTTCAAAATAAGCCTTGGCTTCATCTGGAGAAAATACCTTATCCATATCTACTGAACTAGGTTCATCCTTAAAATGAAGTATAAATCTAGCATTCTGCACATCCTTCTCCGTTGGGGTTCCAAATGCGCGAAGGGAATTGTAATAAAACTTTTTACCTTGTCCAATCGTTTCAATACATTGAATCATATTGGCATAATAATATATCACATCTTGATATAACTTACGGATAGATTCATCTTCAATACGTTCTAAACGTTGAGAAAAGAAAAGACGCTGAAGTTTGTATGAGTCAAACTTTAATTTGGGATACTTAAATTCTGGTTCTAGGGTATATTTTGAAGCAAAAAAACGATGTTTCTCCTTTTCTATGTTCAAAGGGTTCACATAATTGAGCAACTCAATTCGTTTCACCAAACGGTTCAAGTTTGAATCAATATCAAACAGCGCAGGGTATTCCTTTTGTAACTCTAGTTGCCGTTTTACTTCAATCATACGTTATTTTGGAATTCTTCAACTTGCAAAGGTATCAAATCTTTAAGTTGATTCTCAACAGATTTTACCACTTCAGGATAAATAACGCCTGAATGCTCATCGCAGTATATTTTTGAGATTTCTGTCGCCAAAACCAGCGTGTCCTTAAAGTTTTGTGTGATGTATTTTAAGAAATAACCATTTCCTTGAAAAGTATCGTTGATTTTGGATGTAGATTGTATGCCATTGGGCAATTGCATAGCGCCTAACTTGGCTCGCCAACTTTCTATTAAAGTTCCAAACCTATCGTTATCCACATTGGATGTTCCCAAATTCCAAACAGGAACTTCCCTATCCCATCGTTTCCAATTGTAGCTATGCATATCAAACACCAATGTTTTTTGAAACTCGGCCTCCAATTTTGCAATCAACGCGGCTACTACCTTATAAAAATTTTGATGCTTTGTTAAGCTCAAGTGTTTTTCCTCTTCAGAAAGTGGTTGTTTCCAAAGTTTTTTACCCCATGCATCCTCATAAATAGCGCGCTCTGGTTCTCTGTTTAAATCATATTCAAATCGGCTGTCACAACCTGCAATAACAATGGGAAAGCTTTGTACCATTTGTTTGGTGAATGGATCTTCTTCATACCAGCGTTCATACTCCGTATGTATACAATTATCCCACAGTGACTGACGAAACTGATGTCCATCATGCACCGCGCCGCATATGTAAGGAACGTATTTATCTATTTTTATGGTAAAGGAGTAGTCACTGGAAACTGCCTCAAAACATGCTCCATCCTCAATGAAATGAATGATATCTTCAATAGAGCGTTTATGCATTCTCCACTTCGCTTCGTAATCTAGACCTTCTATCAAAAGCCTGCAGTTTATCAATAACCTTGCTTTCAACAAAATCAATGACCTTGCATTGTATTTTTGTTTTGTAAACTTTATTCATGTACGTAATTCCACCGGGAGACATTACATTAACTTCTACCAACTTACCACCAATTACGTCAATACCAACAAAATACAGTCCATCATTGACCAGTTTGGGGCCAATCTGTTTGCAAAGGGCTTTTTCTTCCTTGGTTAATGAATGCTTGGCGACAGTGCCGCCGGCAGAAACATTAGATCGGTGATCGTCCGAACCTGGTATTCGCCTCATGGCCCCTATGGGTTCTCCATTCAGAATCAAAATTCTAACATCACCTTGGTCAGCACCTTCAATGTATTCTTGAAGTATAACATAGTTAGAAGTTCCATCTGAATTAGTTACATAAAAATCCAACAATGATTTTATATTGGACATCGCAGCTCTTTCAATAAGGATTACCCCAGAGCCTCCAAAACCATTCAAAGGCTTTAAAATCATTTTATCCGCTTCGGATTCATTGATTTGTTTTACCAAATAGTTCTTGTTTTTTGAAACGTGGGTTGCTGGAATAATGTTGCTATGGCTATCACCAAATGCGGCAGTATAAAGTTTATTATTTGCTTCGCGCAGCCCTTGAAGGGAATTCACAATAAACACATCATCCTTTACAGAATCTAAAAAGTTGAGCATTAAAGGATCTAGAGGTGGATTGGCACGCATGAAAATAACATCAAACCCGGCCAAAGGAAGCATTTCCTCTCTTAGTGATGCTTGTTTATAAAACGTTTTTAGGCTGCTTGAAACCTTATCCATTTTATTGATTACTGTACAAAAGGCACTGGTAACACTATTTCTTATGGTTAGATTGGCCGGAGTACACAGAGCCACCCCATGTTTTCTTTTTACACATTCATGAATAAGCGCAAGGCTCGTATCGTTTTCTGGTTGAATTTCTTCCCAAGGATACATTAAAAAACAGATATTCATAACTCTTCTTTGGTTTGTTATATAACTTCATCTAAGTGATCGTCCCACTCCTTGATATTTGGTTTTCCGAGTTTGCCAACGGATTTTGCAACAACCATGGATACCATGGCATCTCCAGTTACATTCACTATAGTTCTGCACATATCCAAAGGTCTATCCACAGCAAAAATCAATGCCAATCCTATGGCCAATTTATCAGCTGGGAAACCTATGGACTCTAATACAATCACCAACATTACCATTCCGGCACCTGGTACTGCTGCAGAGCCAATAGACGCCAATAATGCGGTTAACACGATGGTTAACTGATCTCCAAAGGTTAGGTCAAACCCTAATGCTTGAGAAATGAAAACCGCTGCTACGCCCTGGTACAAACTTGTACCATCCATATTGATGGTTGCACCAACAGGTAATACAAAACTGGATACTTCCTTGTCCACCCCTATGTGTTCCTCCACTCTTTCCATGGTCACTGGTAAAGTAGCGGCGCTGGAACTTGTTGAAAAGGCCAATAGTTGCGCAGGACTCATTTCTTTTAAAAACCAGAACGGATTCTTTTTAGTGTACACAGAAACAACAATGGCGTAAAACACTATCATTAAAAACAGTCCGCCAACAACCACACCTGCATATTTTAATAGTGCTAGCAGTAAATCTGGATCACTTGAGGACGTTACTACTCCAGCTAACAATGCAAATACGGCATATGGAGCGGAAAGCATAATCAGATCCACCATTTTTAAGACCACATCATTTAAGGAATCGAAAAAGTCTTTTAGAGGTTTTGCCCTTTTTTCACCAATCAGTAACATAGAAATCCCGAGAAATATGGTAAAAAAGATAACTTGGAGCATAAGGCCGTTATCGCTCATAGCTTTTATGGCATTGTCTGGCACCATATCTTCTAAAAACTGCAAAGGGCCTCCATCTTTCTGACGCGTGGCCTCTGCTATTTTTGAAGTAACCCCCGAATCGGTGGCGTAGGTCTGGGTTAATTTGGCAACCGTTTCTTCCGAAATACCGTTTCCGGGTTTCAACGTATTTACAAGAAGTAAGCCAATAGTAATGGCCACAACAGTAGTTAAAATATAAATTCCGATGGTTCTTAACCCAATATTCCTAAACTTAGAAATATCCTTTAAATCGGAAATTCCCTTGACTAAAGAAGCAATAATCAAAGGAATAGCAATAAGTTTAAGTAGTTTGACAAAAATTGTTCCCAGGGGTTGAATCCAGTCGGAGACAAAACCTTTACCCCAATCAATTTGGGTCATAACGAAGCCAAAAACAATACCTAACACCATCCCTATAAGGATTTTCCAGTGTAATTCTAATTTACGCATAGTTGGAATTTGCGTAGTAAGATACTATTTTGAGTGGAAAAAAATTAAAGAAGCTATTATATTTTGTTAGTACGCGCTAAAAGGACGAAGTCTGCCAAAACCATAGCGGCCATGGCTTCTACAATTGGGACAGCTCTTGGAACAACACAAGGGTCATGTCTTCCTTTACCTTGGGTTGTCACTTTCTCGCCTTCTTTATTTATAGTTTCATAGGATTGAAGAACTGTTGCAACAGGTTTAAACGCCACATTGAAATAAATGTCCATCCCATTGCTGATACCTCCTTGAATACCGCCACTTAGATTTGTTGTTGTAGTGCCATCACTGTTATAGGAGTCATTGTGCTCACTTCCTTTCATGGTAACTCCATTAAATCCGCTACCATACTCAAAACCCTTTACTGCGTTGATTGAAAGCATTGCACCTCCTAAAGTAGCATGCAATTTATCGAACACCGGTTCGCCCAAACCAATTGGTACATTTTGAATGACACAGGTAATGACACCCCCAATAGTATCACCTTCTTTTTTAATGGATTTTATGTATTCTTCCATACGGGCTGCCGTTTCCATATCTGGACAACGCACTGGATTGGCCTCTATCTTTGAAAAGTCAAGTTCTTTGTAGTCTTTTTCCAATTTCATTTCACCAACTTGAGAAACAAAAGCATTGATTTTTACATCCGTTAGGAATTGCTTTGCAATAGCCCCTGCCACTACTCTACTTGCCGTTTCTCTGGCAGAACTTCTACCTCCACCTCTATAATCTCTAAACCCATATTTCTTGTCGTACACGTAATCCGCATGAGAAGGTCTGTATGAATCTTTTATATGTGAATAATCATTGGATTTTTGATTTGTATTATGGATAGCAAAACCTATAGGAGTTCCTGTAGTTTTCCCTTCAAAAAGACCTGAATAAATCTCAACTGTGTCAGGTTCCTTTCGTTGCGTAACTATGGCAGACTGGCCAGGCTTCCTCCTGTTTAATTCCGATTGGATTTTTTCCAAATCCAATGCTATACCGGCAGGACAGCCGTCTATTACTCCGCCAATCGCCCTGCCGTGTGATTCTCCAAAAGATGTTAGTTTAAAAAGCTGTCCAAAAGTATTTCCTGCCATGTACCAAAAATTCAATAAGCTTCAAAGGTAGATGTTATAAATCTTTTTCAAAAAAAAGCTTGCCAGTTAATGTTTATGTAACGTATAAGGGTGTCAATTGATGTTTTTTTAACGGTATGCTCATAAATTATTGACTTCAATTTGATTTTAAGTTTATTCCTACACACTTATTTTGCAACAAACTCTATATCATTGAAAAAGAGGAAGATTGAATTAGCTGTAATTTCAGATGTCCACCTTGGAACATACGGCTGCCATGCGGATGAGCTCATCGCTTACCTAAATAGTATTCAACCCAAGAAACTTATACTGAATGGGGATATCATAGATATTTGGCAATTTAGCAAACGTTATTTCCCAGCTTCGCACTTAAAAGTACTTAGAAAGCTTATTGGTATGGCGTCTAAGGACACAGAAGTTTACTATATCACTGGTAATCATGATGAAATGCTTCGTAAGTTTAGTGATACTTCAATGGGTAATTTTAAAATTGCCAATAAACTTGTACTCAATTTAGATGGTAAAAAGGCATGGATTTTCCATGGTGATGTTTTTGATGTGTCTATCCAAAATGCAAAATGGTTAGCAAAACTTGGTGGCTACGGTTACGATATTCTTATCCTAATAAATAGTTTTATTAATTGGTGTTTGGCTAAGATGGGACGTGAGCGATATTCCCTCTCCAAACGCATAAAAAAAAGCGTTAAAGGCGCCATAAAGTATATCAATAATTTTGAAAAAACCGCAGGAGACCTTGCTATTGAAAACGACTATGATTATGTAATCTGTGGCCATATACATCAACCCAAAAAAGAACGATATGAAAATAAGCATGGAAGCTGTCTTTACCTAAATTCTGGGGATTGGGTAGAAAATTTAACTGCTCTGGAATATTCTTTTAAGCGTTGGAAAATATACCATTATAATCATGACAAGCTATCGCCTTTCTTTGTTGACGAAGACCTTAAGGAAATGGACATGAATGAGCTTATCGCTTCCATAACGGATAAAGAATTGGATATTGAAACCATCTCTGAAGTGATAGAAGAAAAAAAGACGAAAAGACCTTAGATAATCAGGGCTTGACACAAGATTGAAACAGGATGTTGTGAATCCCTTTCCGTTCCATCTTTAATTTGATGCCTACAGCTTGTCCCGTTTGCTGAAATTATGGTTTCCACCGGGCTTTTCCGCACAGCAGGGAACAATTTAAGCTCACCAACCTTCATACTAGTTTCATAATGTTCTTTTTCATACCCAAAAGAGCCTGCCATTCCGCAACAACCCGATGCAATTATAGAAACCTTATAATTTATGGGCAGGTTAAGGACGTCAAACGTGACTTTTTGGTTAGACAATGCCTTCTGGTGGCAATGACTATGAATCTTAACCACTTTTTCCTCTTGTGTAAAACTATCAGAATCTATATTTCCTTCGCTAATCTCTAAAGCTAAAAACTCCTCAATTAAAAAGGAACTTGAAGCAAGTTTATCTACTTGTTCTTTATTATGATGCAATCTCTTGTATTCATCCCTAAAGGATAGTATTGCTGAAGGTTCCAAGCCAACAATTGGAATATTTTGTAGAAGTACCGTTTCCAATCTGGTCATATTCTTCTCCACCAGTTTTTTAGCCTGTTTTAAGAACCCTTTAGACAAATATGTTCGTCCACTTTCTGCATAAAACAACTGCACATCATATCCAAGTTTACAAAGCAGTTCTATAGCATCCTTACCCACCTCTACATCCAAATACTGAGTAAATTCATCAATATATAGAACCACCTTCTTTAAGGATTGGATGTTTTCAGTCCTAAACTTTTTTAAATAATTTTCAAAATTGAAATTGTAAACTTTTGGAAGAGATCTTTCCGCAGCTACCCCAGATGTTTTTTTAAGGAGACCGCCCATTGTTTTGGACTTATAAATGGAATTGGTCAGCCTAGGGAGTTTACTCCCAAGAGCATTGAATCTAGTATTGTGAGCGAATAACTTGCTTCGCAATGGATAACCATTTGTTTCTTGATATTGATAAAGAAACTCTGCTTTTAGGGTCGCCACATCTACGTTGCTTGGGCATTCGCTGGCACAAGCTTTACAACTTAAACACAGGTCAAAAACTTCTTTGAGTTCTTTCTGATTAAACTTATTTGGTTTTTCTGAATTGGTCAAAAACTCCCGCAGGGCATTGGCCCTACCGCGCGTGGTATCTTTCTCATTTTTGGTAGCATGGTAACTGGGGCACATACCGCCAGTCATATTATGGCTTTTTCGACAATCACCACTGCCATTACATTTTTCAGCAGCTTTCAGAATTCCTTCGCTATCTGAAAAATCCATTAATGTCTTTACTTCGGGCTCAACTCGGTTAATTTCATAACGCAACGATTCATCCATGGGAAAGGCATCTACAATTTTCCCTGGGTTGAATATATTATTGGGGTCAAAAACAGATTTTATACGTTTCAGTAATTCATAATTGGCCTCTCCAATCATTAAGGGAATAAATTCCGCTCTTACTATACCATCACCGTGCTCACCACTAAAGCTACCTTTGTATTTTTTGGTGAGTTTTGCTACATCTGTTGTGATGGAACGGAATAAAACGACATCCTCTGATTTTTTCAAGTTAAGAATGGGTCTTAAGTGCAATTCTCCAGCTCCAGCATGGGCATAGTAAACAGCGTCTTGATCATAGCCCTTCATAATTTGAGTGAATTCCCCAATAAAATCTTTTAAATCTTCCAAGGCTACAGCAGTGTCTTCAATACAAGCAACTGCTTTACGGTCACCAACCATATTTCCCAATAAACCTAATCCTGCTTTGCGCAGTTCAAGAGCTTTGTTGATATCATCACCTTTTAAAACCGGGCTTGCATAGCTTAATCCGGATTTTTGAATGGTCGCCAGTAATTCTTGCAATTGTTTTTCCAGTTCATCATCGGTGTTAGCCTTTACCTCCAACATTAAGATTCCCGCAGGATCTCCATCCACAAAAAATCGATTGGCCAATTGCGCTCTATTGTTTTTTGTGCAATCAAGAATGACCTTGTCCATCATCTCGCAGGTATGCAAATTATGCTGCATAACCGGGGCTACATCGCTCAAACAGTCTTCTAAACTACTATAATGCGTGGCTACCATTGCTGATAAAGGCGGCGGTAAATCATCCAATTGTAGGGTGATTTCGGTAGTAAAAGCTAAGGTGCCTTCACTCCCGGACAACAATTTGCATAAATTAAAATCTCCTTCATTAGCTCCAAAAATCTTGTTCTTTAAAAGTTCATCCACTGCATAACCCGTGTTTCTTCTATGGATACTAGGTTTTGGGAATTCTGTTTTAATATTTTCTTGATTATTGGTGTTGGAAAGCTCCGTATTAATTGCTGAATAAATAATGCCTTCAAGCGAATTTTGATCCTTCTTGCTTTCAAATTCATCTTTATCCAAATCAGCAAAAAAAGCTTCACTACCATCAGATAATATACAGTTAAGAGCAACCACTTTATCCCTTGTAACACCATATTGAATAGATGTGGTACCAGATGAATTGTTACCGACCATTCCACCAATCATACATCTGTTAGATGTTGACGTATTTGGTCCAAAAAAAAGACCAAATGGTTTTAAATATTGATTTAACTCATCTCTAACTACCCCAGGTTGAACCTTAATTTGTTTTTTCTCTTTGTCCAAATTCAAAATTTGGGTAAAATGTTTGGAAACATCAACAACAATACCTTCACCTACACATTGTCCTGCCAAGGAAGTTCCCGCAGTTCTAGGAATTAATCCAATACCATGCTTGTTTGCAAAGGAGATTAAAATTTGAATGTCCTTCTTATTTAATGGGTATGACACCGCTGCAGGTTGCTTTCTGTAAACAGATGCATCCGTTGCATATAGAGCCCTACTTAAGTGGTCTATTAATAATTGGCCTTGTAATTCTTGAGAGAGAGATTTTAAGAGAGATTTATCCAATCTGGAACAATTTTTGGTTATCAAAATAAGTTTTATTGTCAGAAAGCTTTACAAAGCTATCTTTAATTTTTAACTAAACGAGAAACTTATGAGGATTACCACATTATTTACCGGTCTTTTTTTGTTTGCAACAATAGCAGCCAGCGCGCAAGACATTTCTGAACATACTTTAGGACTTCGTCTGGGCGACAGTGACGGTTTTGGCGCCGAAATCTCTTATCAAAAATCGATTGGACGCTACAACAGAGCTGAATTCAACTTGGGCTGGCGAGATAGTAGACAGTTTGATGCTTTTAAACTATCAGGAGTATACCAATGGGTACATCAATTAGATGGCAATTTTAATTGGTACTATGGTGTTGGTGGCGGATTAGGGAGTGTAGACTTTGAACCAATACCTAATGGAGAAGACAACGATGGCCTTTTCGTTTTTGCCGCAGGAGATATTGGCGTAGAATATAATTTCGATATTCCCTTACTTCTATCCTTGGATTTTAGACCTGAAATAGGGCTGTTGGGCTATGATGGTTTCGATAATGATTTTGATTTTGACATCGCGCTAGGTATCCGATATCAATTTTAATACATCGATTATATAATTGCCCTTTACTTTCAAGAAAGGTTGAGGGCTTTTTTATGACATAAGTAATGAATACCTTAGCGCCTTAAATAGTAAAAAATGAGAAAAATACTTGCAATTACTTTAGGGGTATTGTTTTTAGCATCATGTAATTCAAAACCTGAGGGTTTTACTTTGAATGCAAAAGTAACAGGTGAACTGGATAACGGTACTAACGTATACTTAAAAACAACAGATTCCCTTAATCAGCTAATTGACATTGATACAACTACGATAGAAAATGGGGTCTTCAGTTTTGAAGGTATACAAGAAAAACCGCAGCTTCATTACATTTTTGTAGAATCCAATGGAGGAAATATTCCTTTTATTCTTGAGAATGGGGCTATCAACTTAAAGTTCCAGAAAGATAGCATGAACTATGCCCAGCTTAAAGGTACTCCTCAAAATGAGCTTTTCATGGGTTTCTTAAACGAATCAAGAAAACTATCTGAGCGGGCTAGATCTATGCAAGATGATATGCGTAATGCGGCTCAACTGCAAGATACCGCTACAGTAACTGCATTGCGTGAAGAATATCTTGAATTTCAAGATGAGGTAAAAACTTTTAATGTTGATTTTGCAAAGGAAAATCCCAATGCCCTTATTTCTGTTTTGATTATTGGAAATTTAATGATGAGCAAAGGGCTTCCCAGTGATGAAGTTAAGGCTCTTTACGAGGCACTAACGCCAGAAATGAAGCAATCAAGGCCAGGAGAACAATTAGGAGAGCAGTTGGATAAACAAAAAACCACCGAAATTGGAGGTATAGCACCTGAGTTTTCTGCTCCTACTCCAAACGGAGATTTATTGGCACTAAGTGATGTAAAAGGAAAATTAACCTTAGTGGATTTTTGGGCAGCTTGGTGCAGACCTTGCAGGGCAGAAAATCCAAATATCGTTTCTGTTTATAATAAGTACCATGAAAAAGGTCTTAATGTAATTGGTGTTTCTTTAGATACCCGTGCAGAGGATTGGACAAGAGCCATAGAGTCGGATGGTCTTGCATGGAACCATATCTCCAACTTAAAACGTTTTCAGGATCCTGTAGCGCAGTTATATAATATTAATGCAATCCCAGCCGCTTTTCTTATAGATGAAAACGGGGTGATTGTTGCAAAAGATTTAAGAGGCCCAGCTTTGGAACAAAAGGTTGCAGAACTGCTTAACTAAACTAATAAGGATTTATAACAAAAAAGCCCCAGACTAGTCTGGGGCTTTTTTGTTTACTAAGAGTTACCTTTAGATTTTTCCCATTTTTTCTAAAATGAAGAGAATTATAATGGGAACTGCCAATAGAAGCACTATTAAAGTATCCGTTACAAAAAGGTCAGGCCTAAACAACAGTGTAATTACGTACCCGCCTATTGCCCCTCCAAAATGTGCAGTATGTCCAATATTACCCAATCTACTTTTCATTCCATAAATCGAGTACAAAAGATAAGCTATACCCAATACATATGCAGGCAATGGTATTGGAATAAACATGATTCCCAACTGCATGTTGGGGTTTAACAGAATGGCTGCGTACAAAACACCAGTAACAGCCCCGCTTGCACCAACTGCGCTATAATACGGTTCATTTTTATGAAAGAAAAGTGCCAAAAGACTTCCTCCGATAAGACTAATAAAGTAGATAATCAAAAATTTAACTGGACCAAACCCATTAATCACCACATTGGCGAAAAAATAGAGGGTAAACATATTGAAAAACAAGTGGGAAATGTCAACATGTAAAAAACCAGACGTTACGGTTCTTTCCCTTTGTCCGGCTTTTATTCCTCCAATGCTAAATTTGTATCGGTCAAAAAAAACAGAATCACTAAATCCTCTCAAAGACACAATGATATTTACAGCGATAATAGCAATAGTAGCCGCATGCAAATTGTACATATTCTATAATATTAGGGGCAAATATAGCTATATTTGCCACAAGATTTACTTATGCAATTAGTTGTTTTTATCCTTGCTTACCCCCTGCTCTGGTTGGTTTCCAGACTTCCATTCAGAATACTTTATTTTATTTCTGATATCGTGTATCAATTACTTTATCATGTTGTTGGATATCGTAAAAAAGTGGTACGCAGTAATCTAGCATTGGTTTTCCCAGAAAAATCAGATAGCGAACGTTTATTGATAGAAAAGAAGTTCTACAAACATCTTTGCGATATATTTTTAGAAATGGCAAAGACCTTGGGAATTAGCAATAGACAAATGAATGAAAGATATGCTTTTACCAATGTAGAGGTGATGAAAAAACTGGAAGGCGAAGGTAAAAACATAATGATAATGATGCCGCATTATGCAAGTTGGGAATGGGTTTTTTCTTTAAACTCCCAGGTTAGTTCCAAAGCATATGCTATTTATCAAGCCATTCAAAATAAGTACTTTGATAAACTGGTGCGTGATATTCGAGGTAAGTATGGCACAACACTTATCAAAACCCATGAAAGCAGAAAAATAATAAAAGACGCAAAAGAAAGCGGTGAGTTAATCACGGTCGGTATCATTAGCGACCAATCTCCCATGCTTAATAGGGCAAGACACTGGGCAAAATTTATGAATATTACCGTACCCATTCATGTTGGAGGCGAAGAACTTTGTAAGGTTCATGATATTATCCCGATTTATCTTAAGGTTAAAAAACTGAAACGCGGTTATTATCAAGGTACTTTTAAAGTGCTATCCGAAAAGCCAACAGAAGCAGAAGGATACAAAATTTCTGAAGCTTTTTTGAGAGAGGTTGAAAAATCTATTTATGAAGCTCCTGAATATTATTTTTGGACGCATAAAAGATGGAAACATAAGGATAAAGCACCCAAAGAGTTTCAAAATACGGTAAACTCCAATGTCAATCAAAAAACGATTTAAAAAACGACATCTTCTTTTTGCACTTGTATTAGGGTATTTACTTTTTGCGAACTCCTGCATGACTATGCGGACTTCACCTAAAAAAACTGCTGCATTTTTTCAGGAAAAGGGTGTAACCTATATAGATGAAACCCTTGAGCTACATGGGAAAGATTTGCATTACATTCAAACGGGTAATAAAGATGGGCAAACATTGGTTTTTGTTCATGGGTCCCCGGGAAGTTGGGATGCATACAAAGCTTATCTTACAGATTCAGTTCTCTTAAAGAGTTTTCGAATCATAGCTCCTGATAGACCAGGTTTTGGAAAGAGTAATTTTCGAAAAAGTATGGGGCTTAAACCTCAGGCAATTCTTCTTAATGAACTTTTGAGGCAATTGGACAATGGGAAACCACAAACTTTAATCGGTCATTCCTATGGAGGTCCATTAATTGTACAAATGGCACTGGAACAAGCTGGGTTGTATGAAAACTTGGTGATATTGGCCGGGGCTTTGGACCCTGCCGCTGAAAAACCAGAAAAGTGGCGTAAACCATTAACTTGGTTTCCCTTAAAGTATTTGGTGCCCGGAGCACTTAAACCTTCCAACGATGAGCTTTGGATGCTTAAAGAGGATTTAAAGGTGATGCAATCACAATTAAATCAGCTAACGCAGCGCACTTTAATCATTCACGGCGAAGAGGATAAATTGGTACCCTACCAAAACGTACCCTTTATGGAGAAGCACTTCTCCAATGTGGACAGTTTAAAAGTGATTTCTATAGAAAAAGAAAATCATTTTATCGTTTGGGACCAAGAACAGTTAGTTAAAAATTCAATACTTTCATGGGTTATTAAATAATTGATTTAAAATTAATTATAGTAATATATTGAAAGTTATTGTTGAATATAAGAACCTCCTTCCTATACTTTTGGAAATCAATAAATTGCACTGGAAATAAATCCTAAAAATCGCTCATTTATAACAAAATGGAGTGTTGTTTTTGTCGGTGATCAGGAATATTCTCTTTTGTAACAATTTCTATAGAAGACAATATCTCTGTAGATGGTGGAGTATTATATAATAAGAACCTAGACAAACTGTTGATGGCTCTATATCCTTGCTGAAAAGGTTTTTGTGAAATCAAGAAAGTAATTTTATCATCTACAAGTGCTTGTGCATTATGGTCAGTTAAGTCAAACCCGATTAAGAATGGAACGCTATTTCTAAGAGTACTGATATGATCAGCAATAATATAAGACCTACTATTGGGGACAAAAATCCCTCTTATTTTTGGTTCTCTTCGTAAGAAGGTAGAGATGTTGGTCTTTACTTTTTTGGTATCCCAAAAATCTTCTATCTCAATATAGTGATTGGTGTTTCTCAGTTTATTCTCTTTAAAATAGTAGTCAAACCCTTCTGTTCTTTGTGATATGTTATTGAAATTGGAGAGATTTGATCTGGAATGAATTGTGAGAATGTCATCGTCATCATTCAAACATAACCGCATTAGTTTTCCAGATAAATAACCACTTTTAAAAGAATCTTGACCAATAAAAGAGAGGTTCCCGTATCCAGACAAGGCTATGTTCAAGAAAACGAATGGAATATTTTCCTGTAACAAAATGTCAGTTAGGTTCTTGGTCTCTTTCTTAAATGTCGGAACCACAACAACTCCTTGTGGATTGGTATTGAGTAGCTCCGCAAATGATTCAATATAGGACTTGGGGTTCTTCTGGTCAAATGAAAAGGTCTCTACGTCCACACCAAAACTCCTTATCTCCTCCTTGGCTTTTTCAATACCTTCCAATGGAGATTTCCAAAATGAATTTTCCGTATCATAATCAGGTAGCAACACCGCAATGGTGTACTTTTTCTTCATTGCCAAAGATTGGGCAATTCTATTTACCTTAAAATTGTGTTCTTTCAGAATTGCTTTTATCCGATCTGAGGTTTTTTTAGAAACCCCTTCCCTATCATGTATTACACGATCTACAGTACCTGGGGATACATTTGCAAGCTTTGCGATTTCCTTAATTGTAATCATACTAGAAATAAGTTGTTAATATACAACCTTCAAATATTTTTCTCTTTTAAGTATCTTAACTTGTATAATGCAAAGGTAATTTATATTTTTACGTGTGCGCACACGGAGTTGTGTATTTTGATTTAAAAAATCGTTCAATTCGATATACAATAAAAAAGTGAACTCAATTTTTGATCTTAACGATAAAGTAGCTGTGATTACTGGCGGAACTGGTGTGCTTGGAAGTACGGCTGCCCTAAGTTTATCTTCTGCCGGGGTTAAAGTTGCATTACTTACGACCAATAAGGATAATGCAATTCAAATCGAAAACACTATTCACAATCAAGGCGGTGAGGTATTGGTGTTGGAAGCAAATGTACTTTCCAAAGCTTCTATGGAAGAAGTTAGAGATAAGGTTTTAGATAAATTTGGGCATTTGGACATTCTCCTCAATGTGGCAGGAGGCAATATGCCCGGGGCTACAATTGGACCTGATCAAACCATTTTTGATTTATCCATGGATGATTTTACTAAAGTGACCGAGCTTAATTTGAATGGTACCGTAATCCCTTCCTTGGTTTTTGGTAAAATTATGGCTGATCAAGGATTCGGTAGTATAATAAACTATTCTTCTATGGCAGTGCCTAGGGTATTGACAAGGGTTGCCGGTTATTCTGCTTCAAAAGCAGCAATGGAAAACTTCACCAAATGGATGGCGGTTGAAATGGCAACCAAATTCAATAATAAGATAAGAGTTAATGCCATTGCTCCAGGTTTTTTCATTGGAAATCAGAATAGAGAGTTGCTCATGAACGAGGATGGTTCATATACCGAAAGAGGAAATGCTATTATAGAGAACACACCTATGAAGCGTTTTGGGGAACCGGAAGAACTTAATGGTGTTCTACACTTTCTCTGCAGCGATGCCTCAAAGTTCATCACTGGCGCCGTAATACCTATAGATGGAGGTTTCAACATATTTAGCGGGGTGTGATGGAGTTAAAAATGAAACAAACTTGGAGATGGTATGGACCGGATGACCCAGTTTCTCTTGTTGATATCAAACAAGCGGGAGCATCAGGAATCGTTACCGCCCTTCACCATATTCCAAATGGTAACGTCTGGCACATTCAAGAAATCAATAAGCGAAAAAATATCATAGAAGCTCAGGGTTTTGAATGGTCGGTTGTAGAATCCGTTCCGGTTCACGAAAACATTAAGACGCAGACCGATGACTTTCAGAAATACATAGCGGCTTACAAACAAACTATTAGAAATCTGGCATCTTGCGGGGTAAAAATTGTTTGCTACAATTTTATGCCAATTTTGGATTGGACTCGTACTTCTCTTGATCATGAAATGCCTGATGGGTCAAAAGCATTGTTCTTTGATAAAGATGCCTTTGCCGCTTTTGATTTGTACATTCTAAAGAGACCTGAGGCAGAAAAACAATACTCATCTGAAGAGCAGCATAAGGCTAGGTCCTATTATGATTTGATGACTTCGGAAGATACCTCCTTATTAACCAAGAATATTATAGCAGGGTTACCTGGCGCTGAGGAAGGGTATTCATTAGAAACTTTTCAAAGAGCACTCGATACATATCAAAATATATCCTCCGACAAATTGCGAGAGCATTTGGTTTATTTTCTTTCGGAAATAGTCCCAGTTGCTGAAGAAATCGGTGTTTTATTATGCGCCCATCCAGATGACCCTCCGTTTTCAATTTTGGGATTACCCAGAATTTTGAGTACGGCCGATGATTATGCCTACATTTTCAATCAAGTATCCTCAATTCATAATGGAATTACTTTTTGCACAGGGTCTTTGGGAGTTAGAGCAGATAATGATTTGCCAGACATCTTCAAGAAATTCGCAGACCGTGTCCATTTTCTGCATTTCAGAAATATAAAAAGAATGGATAACGGGAGCTTTTTCGAAGCCAATCATCTTGAAGGAGAAACCGACATGTATGAACTAATCAAATTAGTGCTTTTGGAACAGGATCGAAGGTCAAACGAGCAAAGAAAAGATATTCAGATTCCCATGAGGCCTGATCATGGACATCAAATGCTAGATGACCTCAACAAAAAAACAAATCCAGGATATTCCTGTATTGGTAGGCTAAAAGGACTAGCAGAACTTAGGGGACTCGAGCTCGGGGTAGCAAAAAATTTAAAAATAGCATAGTTATGGGGAAAATAGATAAAAACAATCCTTTAAAGTCTTTGGAACATTGGGAAGATGATATACTACAACGCTATCCAGACCCAGATACCCAAGAAAAGGAAAAAGAGGCCTTTAGAGATTATCAAAATTCTGAAAGAATAGATACGGTTAGAGCATTTTACAAGCTTAACCATCAATACCAGAATTACGATTTTGTTATTAAAAAAGAGCAGGAGTTTTTAAGATTTGATAAAAAGGAAATGTCCCTTTGGGAGGCAGTCGATTTTTTGAACACATTAATTGACGATAGTGACCCCGATATTGATTTGGACCAGTTGCAACACCTTTTGCAAACTAGTGAAGCGATTCGGGCCGATGGACATCCAGATTGGTTTGTGCTTACCGGATTTTTACACGATGTCGGCAAAGTATTATGCCTATTCGGAGAACCCCAATGGGCTGTTGTGGGCGATACATTCCCTGTAGGCTGTCAGTTTTCAGACAAAATTGTTTATCCAGAATTCTTTGAAACCAATACCGATTCAAGTGATGATAGATACAATCATAAATATGGAATCTATGAGAAAAACTGTGGCTTGAACAACGTTAAGATGAGTTGGGGGCATGATGAGTATCTCTATCAAATCATGAAAGATTATCTTCCCGAACCAGCATTGTACATGATCCGATACCATTCATTCTATGCACAGCATAGAGAAAATGCCTATGATCATTTAATGAGCGAGCATGATCATAAGATGTTTGAGTGGGTGAAAAAATTCAACCCATACGATTTGTATTCAAAAGCTCCAGTGCCGCCAGATGCAAAGACTTTAAAACCCTATTATCAAAATTTAGTTACAAAATACCTCCCTGAAAAACTAAAATTTTAAACATTGGCATAGATGCTCGCGACCTATCTAGGTTTTTTTGGATTTACCTTTTTCGTAATCATATATACCACATATAGATTACGAAAAGACAATTTCAACTCCGCTAAAGGATATTTTTTAGCTGGTAAAAGTCTTAGCGGGCCAATTATTGCTGGTTCTATGATTCTTACCAATATATCCACAGAGCATTTAATTGGCATGAATGGAAGTTCATACAAGAATGGAATCATAGTAATAGCTTGGGAAGTGACCTCTGCCATTGCGTTGGTGATAGCTGCCATATTCTTTATACCCAAATTCATTAAGATGGGATTAACCACTATCCCACAATTTTTAGAGGAGAGATATGATGGTCTTACCCGCTCAATTGTGGCCTTCTTACTAATGCTCTCATTTGTAGTTACCCTTTTACCAATAGTGCTCTATTCAGGGGCTATTAACATTGAAAGTGTCTTTGACTTTTCAACAATGTTTGGTATCGGTAAAGACAGAGCAATGCTATTTACCGTCTTCATTATTGGAGCAATAGGTTCTATGTATGCCATTTTTGGAGGGCTAAAGGCGGTGGCTTATTCTGATAGTTTAAACGGCTTGGGGTTAATGCTTGGTGGGCTTTTAATACCCGCAATTGCCCTTTATCAAATAGGTGATGGAAATATTTTTGATGGACTTGGCACTGTGTATGACTTTGCTCCAGATAAGTTTGACATCATTGGTAGTAACGATTCTGTACTACCCTTCTCTACCCTATTCACTGGCTTAATGATCAACCAACTCTATTTTTGGGGAATGAACCAAGCTATAATACAAAGGGCTTTTGGCGCAAAGAATCTGGTGGAAGCACAAAAAGGCCTCATTTACACCGGAATATTAAAATTGTTTGTTCCCTTGATCATTGTGTTACCTGGTTTGATTGCCTACTACTATTTTCAAGACCAATATATAGATACACCAGACCTTATTTACCCCTTGTTGGTCAAAAAGGTGTTGCCAACTTACCTCTTTGGTTTCTTTGCTGCAGTTGTGCTGGGAGCAGTGTTGAGCACATTCAATAGTGTATTGAATTCAGCTAGCACCATTTTTTGCTACGACATTTATAAAAAAACAATCAATAAGAAGGTAACCGATTCCAGATTGGTCTATTATGGTAAAATCACATCCGTAATACTGGCTGTACTGGCCATTGCAATTGCACCTATGGTGGCCTATGCGCCAGATGGATTATATTTTCTGTTGCAAGAGCTGAACGGTATCTTTTTTATTCCCATTTCCTCAGTGATTATTGCAGGTATCTTTTTTAAGGGTATAAATAAAACAGGAGCTAAAACCGGACTTTTCTTTGGATTTGCCTTTTATATTCTGACCACTTTCATTTTGGATGTGAACATACATTTTGTGCATCTGTGGGGGATTGAATTTGTATTGAACTTTGTTATTATGTTTTTGGTTTCAAAAATGTATCCTCAACCCCTTTACGTGGAGCGTATCGGAAAAGAAGAAAAACCTTGGTCGTTGGTAAATGTCTTTGGAGCTGGGTTGACCGTGGCGACCATCTTAATTTATGTGCTCTTATCATGATAAAACCATTCATACATAAAGATTTTTTATTGCAGAACAGCTTTGCTGAAGAACTTTACCATGACTTTGCGGCCAAGATGCCTATCATTGACTATCACAATCATTTACCTCCACAAGAAATTGCTCAAAACAAAATTTTCAACTCTATAACACAAGTATGGATTGATGGTGACCATTATAAATGGAGAGCCATGCGGACCTTCGGTATTGAAGAAAAGTACATTACAGGTACTGCCACCGATGAGGAAAAATTCCATAAATGGGCAGAAGTAGTACCTCATACCATGCGAAATCCGCTATTCCATTGGACGCATATGGAGTTGTCACATTATTTCGGTATTTATGAACTATTAAGTAAGGACAATGCCCAGCAAGTATATGAGGAGACTACAAGAAAATTAAGTACAGAAGCTTATAGCTGTCAAAACCTTCTCACCAAAATGAATGTGGAAGCGCTTTGTACCACAGATGACCCAATTGATGACTTAAAACATCATCAGAATTTGGTAAAAAGCGATTTTGGCACGAAAGTAAGCACCTCTTTTAGACCAGACAAGGCCATACATATAGACAATAAGGGCTTCAATGCTTATGTAGATCTTCTCGAAGAGGTAGTTGATTTTTCTATAAAATCTTATGATGATTTATGCCAGGCGCTATCCAAACGAATAACATATTTTGAAACAAACGGATGTAAAGTCAGTGATCATTCATTAAGTCAGCTCTACGCTGAAGAGTATACAGCATCTGAAGTAGATCTCATTTTTAAGAAAAGACGTGAAGGGCACAAAATTGATGTACATGAATCTCAAAAATTCAAGAGTGCAGTTTTACAATTTCTGGCAGAAACGTATCACTCCAAAAAATGGGTCCAGCAGTTCCACCTTGGAGCCGTGCGGGACAATAACAGTAGAATGCTGAATTCTTTAGGCCCAGATTCTGGAGGAGATTCTATTGGAGACTTGTCCCAAGCATATGCTCTCTCTAAATTTCTAGATAGGTTGGACAGTGAAGATAAACTGGCAAAAACAATCATTTACAATCTCAACCCAGCAGATAATGAAGTAATGGCGTCAATGATTGGAAACTTTAATGATGGAAGCATAAAAGGCAAGATTCAATGGGGGTCCGCATGGTGGTTTTTGGATCAAAAAGATGGTATGACCAAGCAGTTGAACACACTTTCAAACATGGGGCTCATAAGTTGTTTTATTGGAATGCTAACAGATTCCAGAAGCTTTTTGTCTTTCCCAAGACATGATTATTTCCGACGGATTTTGTGCAATCTTTTTGGTGAGGAAATAGAAAAAGGAGAACTACCCAATGATGTGCCATGGATTGGGAAAATGATACAGGATATTTCCTATAATAATGCAAAGGAATACTTCAATTTTTAAGATAACTCATGAGCAATAAAATCAAACATATTCTTTTTACATTTTTTGTATTTGCATTGTTGGGTTGTAATAAAAACCAAAATACCAAAACGATAAAACTTGCACATGGGCTAGATATAAATCACTCTGTGCATAAGGCTTTGGTTAAAATGGGAGAAAATCTCATCCAACTTTCAAATGGTACGTTGACAGTTGAAATATATCCTAATCAACAATTAGGTACAGAGCGTCAGATAATGGAGTTACTGCAGATTGGCAGTCTGGATATGACCAAGGTTTCTGCAGCTACACTAGAAAATTTTGCTCCAAAAACCAGGGTATTGGGGCTACCCTATCTCTTTAGGGACAGGGAACATTCTTTTAAAGTATTCGATGGTCCTATTGGGCAGGAATTACTGAATGATGGCAAACAATATTGGCTAAAAGGCCTTGGTTTTTATGACGCTGGTAGTCGTAGCTTCTATACCAAAGAAAAAGCAGTTGAGCACCCAGATGATTTAAGAGGACAAAAAATACGGGTAATGCCAAGTGTTACGGCAATGGAAATGGTTAGGGGTTTTGGTGGTTCACCAACACCCATTTCATGGGGAGAATTGTACACTTCTTTACAACAAGGAGTTGTGGATGGAGCGGAAAATAACCTTCCAAGTTTTTATCTATCAAAACACTATGAAATATGTAAATATTATACCCTTAACGAACATACCTTTTCTCCTGATGTTGTGATTGTAGGAACCCATTTTTGGAATCGCCTTTCAAAACAAGAGCAAGATTGGCTTCAAAAAGCAGTAGATGCGTCGGTAATCCATCAAAGAAAACTATGGGCAGATTCGGAATCTGAGGCTTTGGAAGCCATACAAAAATCTGGAGTTCAGATTATAAGACCAGACAAAACACCTTTTTCCAAAATGAGTGGAAAAATATATGAAGCATACCAAAGTGATGAAAAATTACATCATTTGATACAACAGATAAGAGCAGTAAAATGACCATGAGTGTTAGAAAAAAAGTCGATAAAATATTGAGCTATTTGCTCATTGCCATCATGTCGGTAATGGTATTGAATGTTTTATGGCAGGTTTTTACCAGGTTTGTAATAGGCACCCCTAGTTCTTTTACCGATGAACTGGCACGTTATCTTATGATCTGGGTTGGAATTTTGGGAGCAGCGTATGCCGCCGGTAAGGATATGCACATTGCAATCAATGTACTAACCCAGAAGTTCAATAAAGAAACTCAGCAAAAACTGGCTGCCATTGTAAAAATAATGGTCATATTATTCGCCTTGACAGCAATGGTAATTGGAGGAAGCAGGTTGGTCTATGTTACCTATGTTTTAAATCAGCTTTCGCCAGCTTTACAAATTCCCTTGGCATATGTATACCTAGTAATCCCACTTAGTGGGCTAGTGATTATTTATTACAAAATTATGGACATTATATACCCTAGTTTCTAATGGAATATATCCCCATTTTAGTCTTAATTATAAGCTTTCTTGGTCTTTTGTCCATAGGAACTCCTGTTGCATGGAGCATTGCTATTTCTGCTTTGCTGACTATGTTGGTAAGCATTCCTTTTTTACCTGCTGCCACAACCCTTGCACAAAGAATGGGTGCAGGATTGGATAGTTTTGCTCTTTTGGCCATCCCTTTCTTTATTCTTGCCGGAAATTTAATGAACAAAGGTGGAATGGCACATCGGTTGATAGCCTTTGCCAAGACCTTGGTAGGTGCGTTACCTGGTGGACTTGCATTGATCAACATAACCGCTGCAATGTTGATGGGGGCTATTGCAGGATCCGCCATGGCATCCGCATCTGCAATGGGAAGTATTTTAGGTCCCGAAATGGAGAAAGAAGGATATTCCAAGGAGTTTGGAGCTGCTGTTAATATTACATCCGCTACTACAGGACTCGTAATTCCTCCCAGTAACATACTTATTGTTTACTCTTTGGCAAGCGGTGGAGTTTCTATTGCAGCTTTGTTTTTAGCTGGTTACATTCCTGGCATTCTAACCGGGCTATTTTTGATGATTGTTGCCATGGTTTGGGCAAAAAGAAAGGGATATGTCAGCAAAAATAAAAAGGGTAATATCAGTATTTCTCAAATTGGAAAAACCTTTGTCAACGCCTTTCCGAGTTTGTTGTTATTATTTATAGTTATTGGAGGAATCGTTGCAGGTGTGTTCACCGCGACCGAAGCTTCTGCCATAGCTGTGCTTTATTCATTAGTCTTAGGCGTTCTCTATAAAGAAATCTCTTTTAAGAATTTGCCAAGCATTTTATTGGACTCTTCACTTACTACAGCAATAGTAATGTTGTTGATAGCAGCTTCAATCAGTATGTCATGGGCAATGTCCTACGAAAATATTCCACAAGCCACTTCTGACATATTGTTGGGTATAAGCAATAATAAAATTATCATTCTGATAATGATTAATGTTATTCTATTGGTTGTTGGCATTTTTATGGACATGACCCCTGCTGTTTTGATTTTCACCCCAATTTTTTTACCAGTAGTTACCAAACTAGGTATCGACCCGGTTCATTTTGGAGTTATTATGATTTTGAATCTGTGCATCGGTTTGTGTACCCCACCGGTGGGCTCTGTACTTTTCGTTGGTGTTGGAGTCGCAAAAACCTCCATACAGAAAGTAATAAAACCGCTAATACCATTGTTTTTGGCGATGATAGTAGCGCTGTTTTTGATAACCTATATTCCACAATTAACTTTGTGGTTACCCAGTTTATTTGATTTATAAAGTAAAAGAACATGAACAATTTAAAATGCAAACAAGTGAAAGATAAACAACAAGCCTTTTTCAAAAAGGTGCTGACCATTTCAGTAGTACTATGTATAGTCGGCTGTAATCAAAAGCCCAAAGATGATACGCCATGGGTATCCATTTTTGATGGGAAAACCCTTGAAGGATGGACTGTACTAGGAGGCAACGCCGCATATTCAGTAGAAGATGAAACTATCGTAGGCAAGACAGTCCACAACACTGCAAATACATTCCTAACTTCAAATAAAAATTATGAGAATTTTATATTGGAATTGGAATATTTGGTGGATTCTACCATGAATTCAGGGATACAAATACGAAGTAATAGCATTCCGGAATATTTTGACGGACGTGTACATGGCTATCAAGTGGAGATAGACCCTTCTAATCGTGCTTGGAGTGCGGGTATTTATGATGAAGGTAGAAGAGGTTGGTTGAATCCGTTATCAAAAAATGAAGCAGCTCAAAAAGCATTCAAACAAAACCAATGGAATCATTACCGAATTGAAGCTCTAGGCGATACCTTAAAAACATGGATCAACGGAGTTCCTGCAGCTCACCTAATCGATGATATCACTTCCGAAGGCTTTATTGGCTTGCAAGTACACAGTATAGGTGAAAACCAAAAGGCTGGAACTGAAATAAAATGGAAGAACATCAAGATAGTTACGGAGAATGTTGAAAAGTACACTACAGTATCTCCGCTACAACCTATAGTCACAAAAAACATGCTAACACAGCATGAGGAAGAAGATGGATGGGAATTGCTATGGGATGGACTTACCAACAAAGGCTGGCGCGGTGCCAAGCTGGATGATTTTCCAGGACAAGGTTGGGTTATAGAAAATGGCGAATTGACCGTTTTATCCTCTGGTGGGGGTGAATCCGAAGCTGGGGGTGATATCGTTACAGAAAGCCAATATGATAATTTTGAAGTGAAATTGGAATTTAAAATTACAGAGGGTGCCAACAGTGGAATCAAATATTATGTAAACACTGATCTGAATAAAGGAGAAGGTTCTTCAATTGGCCTTGAGTTTCAAATTTTAGATGATGCTCGTCACCCAGATGCAAAATTGGGGAATCATGAAGGAAGCAGAACAATTGGTTCACTTTATGATCTTATTCAAGCCGATACCACCAAACACGTAAAACCGATTGGTGAATGGAATAGGGCACATATCATTTCAAATAATAACCACGTAGAGCACTGGCTTAATGGAGCAAAAGTGTTGGAATATGAACGTAAAAGTGATGCATATCGAAAATTAGTCTCTGAAAGCAAGTATGTTACATGGCCGGAATTTGGAGAAGCGGATAAAGGGAATATCCTGCTGCAAGATCACGGGGACAGGGTTTCCTTTAGAAACATAAAAATCAAACAACTATAAAATACAATCATGGGAACTCGAAGAGATTTTATAAAAAAGACAACAGTAAGCAGTACTGGTTTAGCGCTGGGAGGAATACTGATGCCCAACACGGGATTTTCAAGTATACTAGGTGCCAATGATCGCTTAGGAGTAGCAGTAATAGGAGTCCGTAGTCGTGCCAAAGCGCATATTATTGCCATCCATCAAGATTCAAATGCTAGAATTTTATATAACTGCGATGTAGATGATATCATCATTGAGGAACATAATACCTGGTGTCAAGAACATATTGGCTATGTTCCCAAAGTAGAAAAAGATTTTAGGAAAATATTGGAAGATAAAGAGGTTGACGCTGTCTTTATAGCTACTCCAGAGCATTGGCATGCTCCCATGGCCATTTTGGCCATGCAAGCTGGAAAGCATGTTTATGTAGAAAAACCTTGTAGCCATAACCCACATGAAAATCAACTCCTAGTCGCTGCTCAAAATAAATATGGCAAAAAAGTACAAATGGGCAATCAACAGCGATCAGCACAAACGTCCATCGCAGCTGTTGAAGATATTAGAAACGGAATCATAGGAAATGTCTATAAGGGAGAAGCCTATTATTCTAATAATCGAGGATCTATTGGCACGGGAAATAAAGTGAGTGTTCCAAAAACTTTAGATTGGAATCTTTGGCAAGGTCCCGCTCCAAGAGAGGATTACAGAGATAATGTTCATCCTTATAATTGGCATTGGTTTAGAACATGGGGCACCGGAGAAATCCATAACAATGGCACACATGAAATTGATATATGCAGATGGGCCTTGGGTGTAGACCTTCCAGAAACTGTCACCTCTTTTGGTGGAAAATATACGTTCAATGATGATTGGGAGTTTATTGATAATCAACAAGTAACCTATAAGTTCTCTGATGATAAATTCATTACTTGGACAGGGCATAGTCGCGGTATCATGAAACCAGAACGGCCTGGAAGAGGTGTAACTATTTATGGAAGTAAAGGTAGTATCGAATTAAGCAGGAATTTTTACAAGCTCTATGATTTAGGCGGGAATCCTATAAAATTCCAGTTTGAAAAATCTCAAAGCGCAACCACAAATACTCAAGGCATCGGGGGATTGGACGTTGATCATGTTGCAAACTTTTTCAATGCCATAAGAAAGGACGAGTCTTTAAAAGCGGATATTAACGATGCCAGCGTTTCTACCATGTTATGCCATTTAGGAAATATGGCTCAGGATGCCGGACACACTTTGAAAATTGATACAACTACCGGAAAAGTGCTTAATGATGATGCCGTTATGAAAAATTGGAAAAGAGAATATGAGCAGGGTTGGGAACCTAAACTATAAAAAATGAAGCGAAGAGATTTTGTTGCAAAAACTGGTATAGCTGTAGCCGGAATATCCACTATAAATGCCAGTGTACTATACCCATCTAAGAATGATGTGCTCAATATAGGCGTTATTGGAACTGGTGACAGAGGCGGCGGACTTATTCCTATAATCAATGAAATTGAAGGTATGAATGTTAGTGCTTGTGCCGATGTTCTTCCATTTAGATTGCAAAGTGGTTTAGAAAAAGCTCAAGGTAAGGCAAAAGGTTATTCAGATTATAGGGCACTTTTGGACAATAAGGATATCGATGCAGTTTTAATCGCAACGCCATTCAATACCCACAATCAAATTGCTATTGATTCTCTAGATGCAGGAAAACATGTGTATTGTGAAAAGACAATGGTAAAAGGATATTCAGCAATCAAAGAATTGGTGGAAAAAACCTCGAAATCCGAAAAAATATTCCAAACCGGACATCAGTACCATAGTTCCAGATTATACACGCACCTTGTTGACTTAATTCAAAATGGGAAAATTGGAAAGATCACAGCAATAGAATGTCAATGGAACCGAAATGGTAACTGGCGAAGACCAGTACAAAATCCAGAGCATGAAAGAGCTATTAATTGGCGAATGTATCGCGAGTTTTCAGGGGGGCTTTTGGCAGAGCTCTGCTCCCATCAATTAGACTTTAGCAATTGGTTACTGGATGCAGTTCCCACCCAAGTTATGGGCGATGGTGGAATAGATTATTGGAAAGATGGAAGGGAAACTTTCGATAATGTTCATATGATCTATAGCTATCCTAACGGAGTCCGAGCCAAATTCACATGTTTAACCAGTAATTCAAAAGATGATTATCTCGTTAAGGTTTTTGGAGATAAGGGCACTATTACAATTGACTATACCAAAGCTTGGTTTTATCCAGAAAAGACTAAAAACGCCAAAGAAATTGGTGAAGTTGACGGAGTTTCTGGCGCTACTATAAAATGGGATCAAGAAAAAGGAATTCCTCTAGAAGTCGAGCATTTAGATCCAAGTAAACAGGCATTGCTTGATTTTAGAGACAGTGTATTTCATAATTCCATGCCCAAATCCAATGTAGTTACTGGAGCCAAAGCGGCAACATGCGTTCAAATGGGATTGGATGCATTATATGATGGTGAAATAGTACATTGGAAAAATGGACTCCTCTCATAGCAAAGAGCTTATGACATAAACTTTTCTTAAAGTTAGTTTCCTTTATCTATTGTTTCCTAAATTATATCACAATCAAAAAACGATACGATGAAACAACTGTTTGCCCTAATTACTTTGTGCTTTTTTGGGCTATCCATGGCGCAAGAAACCAAAGTAATTCCTGAAGAAACAATCACTTCTATTAAAAAAGATATTTGGATTCCGTTTATGGAAGCATATGCCAATCTGGATTCAAAAAAACTGAAATCAATCCATTCAGCAGATATTGTCAGAATCTATTTAGATCAGAATATCGTGGAAAACGGCCAAAGCTACATGGATAATTTTGGAGGTTTTTTAGACGACATGAAGCAACGCGATGACCGTTTGGGAATAGCTTTTACCATTTTAACTACCGCCATCGATGAAAAAGAGGAATTGGCCTACCAAACAGGATATTACCGTTTTAGTTCCAAACGAAAAGATGACCCTGACTTAGTGGTTAGAGGTTATGGCCTTTTTAATGTCGGATTAAAAAAAGAAGGCGGCGTTTGGAAATTATGGCTTGATTCTGATAAAAGAATCAATATTGACGCCGCTGAATTCAACAGTCAAGATATCCTCTACGAATTGAATGATTGAGATTATTCTAATCCAGCTACCTCTTTAATCTCATCAATAATACGGTCTGCCAGCTCGTTTGCTGCTTGCTGACTTTTAGCTTCTGTATAAATACGAATAATAGGTTCTGTATTTGATTTACGAAGATGCACCCAGTTTTCAGCGAAATCTATTTTTACCCCGTCAATGGTTGATACTTGCTCGTTTTTATATTTGTTGTGCATGGCTTCCAATAAGGCATCCACATCCAACTCTGGTGTTAACTGAATTTTCTTTTTGCTCATAAAGTAGCTAGGGTAACTTGCCCTAAGCTCGGCAACGGTGCCTCCTTTTTCTGCCATTAACATTAAAAACAATGCTGTCCCTACCAAAGAATCGCGCCCATAATGACTTTCAGGGTAAATAATTCCTCCATTACCCTCTCCTCCAATGATTGCATTGTTAGCTTTCATTTTAGTGACCACATTCACTTCTCCCACTGCTGCTGCTTCGTAGGTTCCGTCATGCTTTTCCGTAATATCACGAAGTGCTCTGGAAGAAGACAGGTTGGAGACCGTATTCCCTTTGGTTTTTCCCAATACATAATCAGCACATGCAACTAAGGTATATTCCTCACCAAACATTTCTCCATCATTGCTTATAAACGCGAGCCTATCAACGTCTGGATCAACAACAATCCCAAAATCAGCTTGTTCTTCAACAACCAACTTACAGATGTCGCTCAAATGCTCCTTCAAGGGTTCAGGATTATGCGGAAAATGACCTGTAGGTTCGCAATACAACTTTATCACCTCCACACCCAATTCTTCCAACAATTTAGGAATGGCAATTCCCCCTGTGGAATTAACTCCGTCCACAACTACTTTGAAGCCTGCCTTTTTTATCACCTCTTTATCTACCAAAGGAAGTTCCAAAACTTCATCAATATGAATATCAATATAGGAATCGTTCTTAATGATTTCTCCCAAGTCATCTACTTCGGCAAAGTCGAAATCTTCTTTTTCTGCCAATTCCAGAATTATAGCTCCTTGTTTTGCATCCAAAAATTCACCCCGCTCATTTAGTAATTTAAGGGCATTCCATTGTTTGGGATTATGACTGGCAGTAAGGATAATTCCACCATCCGCTTTTTCTATAGGAACCGCAATTTCAACAGTGGGGGTGGTGGACAAACCTAAATCAATTACCTCAATACCAAGCCCAACAAGGGTCGATACCACCAAATTTTGTATCATTTCTCCAGACAAACGGGCATCCCTTCCAATAACGACGGTCAATTTCTCTTTTCCTGCATAATCTTTTAACCATGTTCCATAAGCAGCCGCAAATTTTACAGTATCTATTGGGGTTAGGTTATCATTTGTAGTTCCTCCTATAGTGCCACGTATTCCAGAAATTGATTTTATAAGCGTCATAATTGTTAAAAAAGTTTTTGCAAATATAAACGGGTATTCTCTATTCCATGTTTTGAATTTGTAAATTTCATCAGAAAAGAAAACTATCGTAATGAATTTCTTGGCTCATATTTATCTGTCTTTTGATGATAAGGAAATAACCCTTGGGAATTTTTTTGCCGATCATATCCGTGGAAATAAGTTCAAACACTTTCCTGAAAGGATTCAAAAGGGGATTTTATTACATAGAGAGATAGACACTTTTACAGATTCTCACCCGATTGCCAAACAGAGCAGTAAGCGACTTCACAAAAACTACAGTCATTACAGCAGGGTGATCGTAGATATTTTTTACGATCATTTTTTGGCCAAAAACTGGCAAAACTATTCTAAAGTACCATTAGAAGAGTTTATTGAAAACTTTTATGATCTACTGGAAGACAACTATACCATTTTGCCATTGGCAACGCAACGTATGATGCCCTATATGATTACGGACAACTGGTTGCTGAGTTACGCAGATTTGAACGGTATTTCAAAAGTACTTGCAGGTATGAACAGAAGAACAAAAAACAAATCCAAAATGAATTTTGCCATTTTAGATTTAGAAGAGCATTACAGTGCTTTTGAAAATGAGTTTACCCTTTTTTTTGAAGAATTGATTACCTTTTCCCAACAAAAATTTAATTCCCTATGCGAAGAATAATACTTGCAATCCCATTTCTTTTATTTCTAAACTGTAAACAACAACCTGCCCTCCCTACTGGATTAATAACCGAAAAAGCAATGGTAGTTTCTGCAAGAGAAGAAGCTTCCAAAATAGGTTCTGAAATCATGCAGAAAGGCGGTAACGCTTTTGATGCCATGGTGGCCACTGAATTGGCTCTGGCAGTCGCCTATCCCTTTGCAGGTAACCTTGGCGGTGGTGGTTTTATGGTCTACAGAAAAAATAATGGAGATATTGGAGGCTTGGACTATAGAGAAAAGGCTCCGCTCTCAGCACATAGAGATATGTATTTGGACTCCCTAGGCAACGTAATTCCAGATATGAGCACCGTTGGCGCTACCGCAGCAGGAGTTCCGGGTACCGTGGCTGGTGTTATGGAAGTACACAAAAAGTTTGGTTCATTACCACTTTCAGATATACTTGCTCCTGTAATTGAGTTAGCAAAAAGAGGTGTAGTGGTTACTGAAAAGCAGGCAAAACGATTAGAAAGTTATAAAGAGCGTTTTATTCAAGTGAACGGGGATAGCACAAAATTTGCTGCCAATTTTGTCCAAGGAGATACTATCAAATACGCTGCTCTGGCATCAACCTTGGAAAAAATCTTAGCGAAAGGAAGAGATGGTTTTTACAAAGGTGAAGTGGCTGAAAAACTGGCAACCTTTGTTCAGGAAAAAGGTGGCTTTATTACTACTGAAGATTTGGAAAAATACGAAGCTAAATGGCGTCAGCCCGTAGTTTTCAACTATAAGGATTTACGCGTAATTTCCATGAGTCCGCCAAGTAGCGGCGGGGTAACCATCAATCAAATTTTTAAAATGATTGAACCTCATGATATGTCCAAATTTGGACATAATTCTCCCAAATCGATTCAACTGTTTACCGAAGCTGCACGACGTGCCTATGCAGATCGTAATTATTTCTTAGGAGATCCAGATTTTGCGGATATTCCACTAGACGTACTTTTAAGTGATGTCTATTTACAAGAACGCATGCAGGATTTTTCTTTTGACAAAGCCACATTGTCATCAGACGTTGGACATGGGGAAGTAGAAATTGTTGAAAGTATGGAAACCACCCACTACTCCATTGTTGATAGTGAAGGAAATGCAATTTCCGCAACAACCACCTTAAATGGAGGCTATGGGTCTAAATTGTATTCAGAAGAGCTTGGCTTCTTTTTAAATAACGAAATGGATGATTTTAGTTCCAAAGCCGGTGTCCCAAATATGTTTGGTCTTATTGGGGCCGAAGCAAACAGCATAGCACCCGAAAAACGTATGCTAAGCAGCATGACTCCAACATTGGTGGAAAAAGACGGAAAACTTTATATGGTAGTGGGCACTCCTGGCGGTTCTACAATAATAACTGCAGTGGCACAAACAATTCTTAATGTTTATGAGTACAACCTGAGTATGCAAGAGGCCGTGAATGCACCACGTTTTCATCATCAATGGTTACCCGACATGGTTATTTTTGAACCTGAAGGATTTTCTGATGAGTTAAAAAGTGAAATGAAATCCAAAGGATATATCATTAACGAGGAACGTACTCCTATTATAGGAAAAGTAGATGCTATACGCGTGCTGAAAGATGGAAGGTTGGAAGGTGGCGCAGACAAAAGAGGAGATGATACTGCGGTAGGGTATTAAAAATGGTTAGAATGGCATACGATGTTGTAATTCTCACAGACCGCAAATACGCAAATACTGAAAGTAATGAAAAATCTGTTGCCACTGTGCTGATAGAAGATACGTTGGTATCGGATGCTTTGAAGAACAACGGGCTTAGGGTAACAAGAAAATCTTGGGATGATGCTGAATTTGATTGGACATCTACCAAATATGCCTTGTTCAGAAGCACATGGGACTGTTTTGAACGCTTTCCGGAATTTTCACTTTGGCTAAAAAATGTCTCTAGCAAGACACAACTCATTAATTCTGAAAATTTAATTGGCTGGAACATAGACAAGCATTATATGCAGGATATGGCTAGCGCTGGAATTACTATTCCCAAAACTTTGTTTATTGAAAAAGGGACGCTGACCAGTTTAAAAGAAGCGTATGACAACGCAATTGAAAATCATAATTTCAGTTCTAAAGCTTTTGTCCTAAAACCTTGTTTTTCTGGCGGGGCAAGACACACCTATAAAATTCTACCGGAAGAAATCATTCAACATGAAGTTGTTTTTCAAGAATTGATTGCAAATGAGGCTATGATGCTTCAAGAGTTTCAACAAAATATAGTGGAACAAGGGGAAATATCAATGATGGTATTCAACGGAAAGTTCACCAATGCTGTTTTAAAAATAGCCAAACCTGGCGATTTTAGGGTACAGGATGATTTTGGCGGGAGTGTTCAAGAATACACGCCTTCAGAAGAGGAAATCAAATTTGCAGAAAAAGTGGTTATAGCAGCTCCAGAGCTTCCAATTTATGCCCGAGTGGATATTTTTAAAGACAATGACGGTAATTGGGCTTTGGCAGAACTGGAAATCTTTGAACCAGAACTTTGGTTTAGGCTTTATCCCAAAGCGGCAGATACCCTTGCTACTTCCATAAAAGAAAGGCTTTTTTAATGAATCGCGCTTTCAAAATTATAGGGGTATTGGCTTTAGGGCTACTACTTTTCTTATGGTTTGTTCATGAACCCTTACCCAAAGGAAATCCAAGTGTAGAAGCAGATATGCTTGCACATAAGATGCTAAATGCTCTTAATCATCAGAACTATAAGGAGACCCGTTTTTTAGAATGGTCATACAGGAATGGCGCAAATCAATATAAATGGGATAGAAAAAAGGGAGTCGTTGATGTAAAATGGGATAACTATCTGGTGCAGTTAGACCAAGTCAATATGGAAAATAGCAAGGTGACAAAATCAGAGAAGCGTATTTCACATCAAAAAGAAAACAAAGCTATTGCCAAAGCCCTAAAAATGTTCAATAATGATTCCTTTTGGTTGGTTGCACCCTATAAGGTTTTTGATAAAGGTACAGCGAGAAGTATTGTAGTGCTTGACGATGGTTCTCAAGGTTTATTGGTTTCATATTCGCAAGGTGGCACAACTCCAGGTGACCACTACTTATGGAAATTGAAGCCAGACGGATTTCCCAGTAGTTTTAAAATGTGGGTCAAAATTATTCCCATTGGTGGAATTGAAGCCACTTGGAACGATTGGAAAATAATGGAAAGCGGTGCCTATCTGCCAAAAACTCATAAACTGGGGCCTTTGACTCTGGATATGGGAAACATTAAAGGGTATAACTAATTTCAATCATATTTCGCTCAATCCGTATTCAGCTAGTACTACCCCCCACTCTTGGGTCTCCATAATCTCTAAAATGGCCTGAGAAATTTTTTGTTCTAGCTCAACATTGTTTTTTGCTATTCCGAAGGCATAAAATTGAACATCAAATTTAATCGGCAATAATTCCAGCTCATTTAAACTTGAATCCTTTTTAATTCGATATCGCAAAATTGGCTCATCATAGATAAAAGCGTCTATCTTTTCCTCCCTTAAATCTGTTAACCCAGGGATGACTCCATTGTAAAGAGAAATATCTTTAAAGAAATGTGCCTTTAAAAAGTCATTTGCACTTGACCTATTAACTGTTCCCACACCGCGCTTTTTAAAAGCATCAAAACTATCGGTATTATCTGCAAGTTGATTTACCGTAAGACTTGAGGCTATACTGGCAGTAAGCCCTGAGACAAACAACAAACCACTGAACATTAGCCCCAAGGCTGCAATCTTGCCCAATCTTGTTTTAGGAGCTTTATCTCCATATCCTACTGTGGTAACTGTAACCATAGACCACCAAAGACCATCCCAGATTCCCTTAAGGCTAGTGCGAAAATGTTCGGGATTACTGCGTTTTTCAAAGAGCCAAATCAGGGTGCCAAAAAATAGTAAGATAAAAAAGAGAACCAAAAACCCTCTGAGAAAATTAACATGGAAAAAAGCATCCAAAAAATTCTTCAGTTTTTGTAGGGATGAGCTTTTAGCAACAGCAATGGTAGAGTGCGAAGCAAAAAAGGAATGGGTAAACTCCATCTCCTTACTGCGCGCTCCTGTTATAGTGAGTGGATTTATACTTACGTCTATATTTCCCTGTCTTAAAGAATCCAGCATAGTACTAAAATCCATTTGAACCATTTTATACTCCAAATCAAGTTCTTCTGCTACACGGTTCCATAACCACATATTAATGCCTTCCAACAACTCCCCTTCTTGAATAATAAATGGAGCGGCTGTTGTATATCCAACTAACAAAGTATCTCTCTCTACTTGGGCAAGTGAAAATGAAAAATTACTCAGAAAGAGTATAATTAAAAGTAGCTTTTTCAATGAAAGTAAAGAGGTTGGTTAAGTGACTAATATAATCAAGAAATGCTAAAAGAGCTTTAAAATTTTGGGAAATAGATTGAATGGACAACAATGATGCAGGTCATAGGAAAGATATTGAATACGAACTACTTTCATTAAAATAAAATTAGTTAAAGATGAAAAGAGTAGTTAAGTCTGTGGTTTTAATATGTCTGTTGAGTGTATTTGCCACAGGACATTCCCAAAAAGGAATGGGGGAATCAAAAGGTGTAGCTAGTAAAGGGATAACTCCAGAACTTGTTACTTTAAAAGGGGTGATACAAGAAATAAAAAAAGGCCCTTGTACATATACTACGGGCAAATCTACATCTGGTACTCATTTGATAATCAATACAGCCCATGAAGTTGTTTTGAATGTGCATTTAGGACCTACAAAAAAGGTTTCTGAATTTGTTGACAATAGTATAAACGATGAAATTGAAATCATCGCTTTTAGGACAGAAAAACTCCCAAAAGACCATTATATTGCTAAAGAGCTCATATACAATGATGATGAGTTAGTATTACGAGACGAGTATCTTAGACCATTTTGGGCTAATAAACGCAGCAAGGGATTTTGGAAGTAGCCTTCATAAGTAAGGTTGGTTGCTAGGGGGTATTCATAAGTATCCCCTAGTTTTTTACAGTCCCCATTTGCTGTTTCAACTCCTCCATAGATTGATGAAGTTGTCTTAACAGCCCCGTGTCAGTAGTGGCATCAACATTAAAGGTCAATTTACTGCTCACTTCCCAGATTTCCTGTATCTGGAAGGGTTTTATGTCGTATGGTGGGTAGGTTTCATTCAAAGAAACTAATGTAATATTATTGGAGTTTGGTCGCTTTTCAATCTTCTTGACCAAGACCGCATCTTGCAACACTACTACATACATTTTATTTGCGCTTATGTGATCAATATGCTCAACAGATTTGGCCAATACCCAATCGTTGGGTCTTAGATTGGGCAACATACTATCACCTTCCACCTGAAAACCTCGGTAGGTGGCATTTCTAAACTCAGGAATGGGCAAATCAAACGCTGGTAATTGATGGTACCAACTAGTATCAGCAATATTTTGGGGATATCCAGCGGCAGCTTTCGCATTTACCAAAACCATATTGTCATTATCGGCACTATCTACGGTCACTACCTTCGGAATTACACTGGTTCTGGAAGTCTCCAAATGTTTTTCTTCACTTTCGCCAAACAACCAAAGCGGGTTAATATTGAATTGTTTCAACAACTCAGCCACTACTTTACCCGATAATTTGGTACGCCCTCGTTCAATGTCTGCCGTAGTATTGGAAATCCCCAATAGCTTGGCAAATTCGGCCTGTGTATGCCCCAAATCTCTTCGAATATCAATAAAACGTTTTAGTGTCAACTCATTCTCCATACCTCAAATATAACAAATTTGGAATATTTCCAAAAAATAATTTGGAATATTTCCATTTTTAGGAATATTTCCATAATTTTGGATTAATTACAAAACACAATGGATTTTAATCGAATACAAGAAAAATTGAATATTCTGGCCGACGCAGCCAAATACGATGTTTCTTGCGCCAGTAGTGGTAGTGATAGGGCCAATAAGGACAAAGGTTTGGGCAATGCCACTAAAATGGGCATATGTCATAGCTATACTGAAGATGGTAGATGTGTGTCCCTTTTAAAAATATTATTGACCAACCACTGCATTTTTGATTGCGCCTATTGTGTAACACGCAAGAGCAACGATGTAAAACGTGCCGCCTTTAAGATTCAAGAAGTGGTGGATTTAACCATCAACTTTTATAGAAGAAATTATATTGAAGGATTGTTTTTAAGTTCTGGTATTTTCAAAAATGCCGACTATACCATGGAACGCCTCATTGCAGTAGCTAAAAAATTACGGCTAGAAGAGAACTTTAATGGATACATCCACTTAAAATCTATTCCAGATGCCAGTGATGAGCTTATGTATGAAGCTGGACTGTACGCGGACCGCCTCTCGATAAATATTGAAATTCCCACCATTTCTGGCCTTAAACTTTTGGCTCCAGATAAAAAGCATGCAGATTTTACCAAACCCATGCTAAAGGTTAAAAACGAATTGATTCGCTTTAAAAATGAACGAAAAGTCATTAAAAGCACTCCAAAATATGCCCCTGCAGGTCAAAGTACCCAAATGATTGTGGGTGCAACTGGTGAAACGGATAAAGACATTATGTATTCTGCCACCTATTACTACAAGCAGTACAACATGAAACGGGTGTATTATTCTGGTTACGTGCCTGTTGCAGATGATAGTCGCTTACCTTCTATAGGCACACAAGTACCCATGTTACGGGAAAATAGGTTGTACCAGACAGATTGGTTGTTACGCTTTTATGGTTTTGCCGTAAATGAAATATTGAACAATGACCATCCTAATCTAGATATAGATGTAGACCCAAAACTTTCTTGGGCCTTACGGAATATGCATCATTTTCCTGTGGATATCAATACTGCAGATAAGCGTATGCTAGCCCGTATTCCTGGAATGGGTATGCAATCTGTTGAAAAGATTTTAAATGCCAGACGATTTAGAAAATTGAACTGGGACCACCTCAAAAAAATTGGAGTGGCCCTTAACCGTGCCAAATATTTTATGATTTGCGATTCTAGAAATTGGGAACGTAAGGATTTGGATGCGGAGAAAATTAAAGGAATGATTCTACAACAATCCACCGGAAAGTTTCGGAATCAGTACAGTACACAATTGTCATTATTTAATTAATTGATATTGTCATACTGAGCGTGTCGAAGTATAAACAATAGAAAAAAGAACACCATGAATACTTTACAAACCCAAGAAAATCCAGATTTTATAGAGCGTAGTCGAGATACTATCCTAAGTCTAGGCTATGACCTCATTGTTTTCAAAAGCAAGGCCAAGAAATCACTTGCTACTTTAAAAAAGCAGATTACTTCGTTTCACCCATAATTTATTACTAATGAAAAACTCAAAAACCCTCATTTACGACGGAAGCTTTAATGGCTTCCTCACCACTGTCTTTGTGGCCTTTGAAGAAAAAATAGATGTGGTGGACATTCAACGCAACACCAAAGGCCAAAGCGGACTCTTTTCTGAGACAGAAACCATATTTACCAATGTGGAAAAGGCCAAACGTGTATGGAACGGCATACGCAGCAAAAGTCATAATGCCATTACCAATGTATACTTTGCCTTTTTGAGCGAAGCAGATGGCATAGAACTTATCCTCTATACCTACATTCAAAAGCTAATCACTTCCAAAAATGGAAAACAACTGGATTACTCAGATGGTATTGTGCTTCGCATTAGCCAATTGGCACGTTCTGTTGGGCGTGAAAAACACCGTATGGAAGCCTTTGTTCGCTTTCAATTGACCAAGGATGATATCTATTTTGCCAATATAGAACCTGATTTTGATGTCTTGCCCTTGATTTCAAAACATTTTCGTAACCGTTATGCTGACCAACAATGGTTGATCTATGATGTAAAGCGCAAATATGGTATTTTCTATAATCTGGAACACGTGGAGCTGGTCTCCCTCAATCTTAAAGAGGTTCATTTTAATAAAATCCATAAAAGCGATGCTTTTTTAAGTGATGAATACGATTACCAAACCTTATGGAACGACTATTTTAAAAGCACCAACATTAAGTCGCGAATCAATAGAAAATTGCACACGCAACATGTCCCAAAACGGTATTGGAAGTATCTTAGTGAAAAGAAAGAAACTGCATAGAGAATGGCCTTTAAACAATTAAAACTTTGGTTTGATGCAGATTTGGCAAATCTGTTGGCGGACAAACTCATGGAACAGGGAGTTGTATTGAACAAAAGCTCTTTTGTACAAACTGTAGCCGGCAAAGTGGATGATCTAGAACTTAAAGATCGGGTGGAATGGATTACGGATACTTTAAAGTCCCATCTATCCAGTGATTATTCCACCGATATCTCGCAATTGATAAAAATTCTTGGTCCCGAAAACGAAAAAGAAACGGGCATGTTCAAGGAATACTATTGGGTCATGCCAATAGCCAAATATGTGGAAAAATATGGCTTGATGGATTTTGACCTTTCTATGAATGCCATTCAAGAAATTACCAAACGGAATACTGGTGAATACACCATTCGCCCCTATTTGGAAACCTACCCAGAGCGTACTTTAAAAGTAATCGAAACCTGGTCTGTAGATAAGAACAAGCATGTACGCCGTTTAAGTAGCGAAGGGGTGCGACCCCGATTGCCTTGGGCCACCAAACTGGATATCTTTATTAAAGACCCTGCTCCTATCCTACCCATTTTGGAAAATTTAAAAGATGACACAAGCAAATATGTGCAAACATCTGTAGCCAATTGCATTAATGATATTTTAAAGGACAATCCAGAAACTGCCAAAGCCTTAGTTGCAGATTGGGCTCCCAATGCCACAACAGCCCGAAAATGGATTATTAAACATGCCTTACGGAACTTGGTAAAGGCCAAAGATGTGTGGGCTTTGGGAATGATAAAATAACATTACCCTGGCTGTTGAAAAATAGATAATAACCTGACGTATAACCTTTTGCTTCTTAAAGAAAAATCAGCGAACTTCGTTATCGGTCGCTAAGGAGGAATAAAAACTCCTCTTAGCTAATAGTGATAACAAAACCTATCAAATTATTTTTGTCGCTGCCATTAATATTTTAAAGTGCTTCTCCAAGGTTTAAAATCACTTACTTCACTTTATTATTTTCTTTTGAATCAGGTAACATAATCATCATAGCATCGTCATCCCTTAAGAACCTATAAAACTTAAAGATGAAGAGGAAAGTTTTTAAAACTTTAAAATTTGTGTTGATTTCACTGGCTGTGTTTAGTCTAATTATTATTGCAGCGCTTAAATGGCCCATGCCAGAAATAGCCCTACCAGAAAAACACGAAAGCATTCTAATAAAATCCATTCATGTTGTTGATATACATACCGGGGAAATTCTTGAAAATAGAAATGTGTGGATTAAAGAAAATAGGATTCAAACCATAGATAGCATAACGACAGATAAAAACTATGGTGATGCTTTTACAATAGATGGACATGGAAAATATCTAATTCCCGGGCTTTGGGATATGCATACGCATTCAACACAACATTCCAAATGGCTTCACCATCCGCTCTATATTGCTAATGGCGTTACTTCCATTAGGGATTTATCTGGTCAAATGGGCGAGGAAGATAGCTATTGGGCAGGTACCAAAGACAGGCTTAATTGGAATCAAAAACTTGAAAGTCATGAGCAAGTTATGCCTAGGTATATTCAGCAGAGCAGCTATCAAATAAACGGCAGCAATTCCGTACCCTCTGGATACCCCGAATTTTTTAGTGTGGAAGATGTAAAAGATGTGCCCAAGTTATTGGGGCATTATCAAAAAGAAGGAGCGGATTTTATTAAGGTATACTCTGATATTCCTGTTGCCTCCTATAAACAAATTGCAAAAGAAGCTCCAAAGTATGGTTTACATATAGCAGGACACAAACCTTTGGGAGTTTCATTAGAAGAAGCCATTGGTTTAGGACAACGCAGTTTTGAACACGGAAGAATATTCCTGTTCGATTGTTTTCCTGGAGCGGACCAGTTATTAACTGCCCAGGATAAAAAAGCCATGTATTATGAGTCTAAAAAATCTATGAGCGAAAATTTTGATACTATAAAAGCGAGTCGCTTGATGGATTTAATGCAAGAAAGAAATGCGCATTGGGTTCCTACCCTACAAATGTTGAAAATATCTGCGTTTGCCAATAACCAGAACTATATAGAAAATCCCAATCTTAAATATATCCCCACACTTAGAAAAAAACTGTGGTGGAATCCAGACGTTGGAAGAGCTGCAGAATATAATAAATCGAGTGAAGGAAAAGGAATAAACATGAAGTTATATGAAGCTGCAAAATTTCAAGTTGGTATGGCCCACAAAAAGGGGGTTCCAATTATGACAGGAACGGATGTTACGGATTCTTATGCTTTTCCAGGTTTTGCGCTTCACACAGAAATAAAAGAATTTACCGCATCTGGTCTAACAAATTTAGAAGCATTGAGGGCGGCTACTATCATTCCCGCAACCTATAGCAATGTGGAAAATGAGCTTGGCAGTATTAACAAAGGTAAGATTGCGGACTTGTTAATTCTTGAAGGAAACCCATTGGATGATATCAACAATACGACCTCTATTTCCAGCGTAATTTTGAATGGAGTTCATTATGATAAGGAAAGACTGGAAACATACAAAGACAATACAGCATCTTTAGCATCATCATTTCATATGAACGTCAAATTTATCTTTAACCTACTGGGAAGCCCTTTAATACGAAAACAATTTGCTGATTAAATTAGAGTAGAAAACCTCTTGATTCTAAAAGAAAAATCAACGAACTTCGTTATCGCTCGCTAAATAGAAATTGAAACTCTTCCTAGCTATATTTAGGTACAACTCTAAACTATGCAAGAAACTATTGAAGTAAAGATTGACAATTTTATATTCGATTGCCGAACTGATGGTGATAAAGAAAACGAGTTAGTGATTTTTTTACATGGCTGGCCCGAAACTTCTTATATGTGGAAAAAGTTAATGTCCAGTTTTTCCGAAAACGGATTTTATTGTGTCGCACCTAATTTAAGAGGATATAGTAAAAATGCTTGTCCCAAGGGTAAAAAACATTATCGTTTAAATAAATTGGCCAAGGACATTTTAGACATTTCCAAGTTTCTAAATAAACCAAAATTTCATCTTGTCGGCCATGATTGGGGAGCAGTCATTGGTTGGAAAGTAGTTCATGATTATCAAGACAGAATTTTAAGTTGGACCGGAATCTCTGTTCCACATCTGCAAGCTTTTGGAAAAGCAATTGTAGTTGATGGGGAGCAAAGGGAAATGAGTCAATACATAAAAAACTTTCAGTTGCCATATCTTCCAGAAAAGCGAATTAGAAAAGATGATTTTAAAATATTAAAAAGATTATGGAAGAATAGTGAGTCAAATGAAATTGATGATTATTTAGAGGTTTTCAGGAACCCAAAACAAATGACTGCATCCATAAATTATTACCGTAGCAATTATAAGTTATTAAAGAAAGCTGCTAGGGCTCAAATACTTGGAGATATTAATGTTCCAACTTTATTTATTTGGGGAAATAAGGACATTGCGATAGGTTCTTATTCTGTAAGAGAAGGTCATCAATACATGAAAAGTGATTATGAGTTTATAGAATTAGATTCAGGTCATTGGTTAATACAAACAAACTATCACGAATTAAAAGAAGCCATTTCTAGACATGTTGACAGAAACAAGAGCAGTACCTAACCACCTGTATAAAACCGATACCAAAACCTCTGATGTTATTATGTTGGCTTTGAAATACAGTGCCTAAAGTTTAAGTCACTTACTCCGCTCCCCTATAAACTGGTCGCTCTTGTTTTTAAATAGCACATTGAACGTGGTCAAGCTTCCATAAATACGGGTAATGTATTGTTGTAGGTCTACCTTTTCTTGGTCATCCAAATTACTGCTGCTGTTAATCTTCTGTTCCATTACCCGAATGCGGTCCCGTACCATAACAATCTTGTGAAAGAACGTATCAATAGGCATTTCTTTGTTGGCCAAATCATCCCCTGGTTTCAAAATAAGTTTTCCGCCCCTCCATTTATCAGCTATTGCCACTTTCTCAGAGGTATCGCTCCACTTTTGTAGAATTGCGACCAAAGAGCGTTCCACATCAAAAAAACTAACGCTGTCCACCTCGTCCTCTACCCCATCAATTACTTCAAATTCTGAGTCAATATCAATGGTTTCCAATCCATTTTCCAAAAAAGTAACCCAATAATGTTTAGAGGATACATTTGTAACCACACCCTTACCATATTCTGGATGGTCTATCCGTGAGCCTATACCTAATAGTTTCATAAGTTAAGTTTCAATAATGTCAGGTCGAGCGCAGTCGAGACCAATTTTAGATTAAATTTTAAAAGACCTCTCAACTGCGCTCGAGGCCGCACTTTTCTGTCACGATGAGCTTGTCGAAGCGGCAACAATACAACTTAAGGTTCAACAGGTTCAACATAACATTCGTTCCTCAAAAATAAGGCATCAATTAACAAAAACGAAACAAGAAGTCACTTCCTTTTTAAAATCCAAAACCGTATTTTAGCATCTTGTGCTATGATCAACTACGAAGAAAATATTGAAGTTCAAGGGGCAAGGGTCCACAACTTAAAAAATATAGATGTTACCATTCCTCGGGAAAAATTAGTCGTCATTACCGGTCTATCTGGTAGTGGAAAATCCTCTTTGGCTTTTGATACTATTTACGCCGAAGGACAACGTCGTTATATTGAAACGTTTTCCGCATATGCCCGTCAATTTTTGGGAGGACTTGAACGCCCAGATGTTGATAAAATAGATGGTCTTTCTCCTGTGATTGCCATTGAGCAAAAAACAACATCAAAATCCCCTCGTTCCACTGTGGGCACAATCACAGAGGTTTATGATTTTTTAAGACTTCTCTTTGCAAGAGCTGGAGATGCTTACAGTTATAACACAGGTGAAAAAATGGTGAGTTATAGTGATGAGCAAATAAAAAACCTCATAATAGATTCTTACCGCGATAAAAAAATAAACATTCTAGCCCCAGTGGTTAGATCTAGAAAGGGGCATTACAGGGAGCTTTTTGAACAAATTGCCAAGCAAGGCTTTGTAAAAGTTAGAGTTGATGGTGAAATCTTGGATATCACCAAAGGAATGAAAGTAGATCGCTATAAAACCCACGATATTGAGATTGTTATTGATCGCTTGAAAGTGGTAGAGAGCGAGGATTTCCACAAAAGACTTAATGAATCTATAAATACCGCCATGTACAGCGGTAATAATGTACTCATGGCTTTAGAAGAAGGCGAAAAAATACCGCGCTACTTTAGCCGTGACCTTATGTGCCCATCTTCAGGCATCTCTTACCCTACTCCTGAGCCTAATACATTTTCATTTAATTCCCCAAAAGGCATGTGTCCAAAATGCAATGGTTTGGGGCATGTGCATGAAGTGAACGAACAAAAGATATTTCCAAATAAAAAGCTTTCCATAAAAACAGGAGGCATTGCACCTCTGGGAGAATACAAAAATTCTTGGGCTTTTAAACAACTGGAAACCATTGCGCAACGGTACAATTTTGAATTGACAGACCCATTGGATAGGATTCCTGCTGAAGCGATGGATATCATACTAAATGGTGGTAAAGACAGTTTTGAAATAGATTCCAAAACCTTAGGGGTAAAAAGACAGTACAAAATTGACTACGAAGGCATTTCCAACTTTATTAAAACTCAATTTGAAGAAGCCAATTCCACTTCCATAAAACGATGGGCTAAAGAATATATGGATAGAGTTTCTTGTTCAAGTTGTAATGGAGCGCGACTAAGAAAGGAATCCCTTTATTTTAAAATAGGAGAAAAAAATATTGCCGAACTGGCGCAATTGGATATTGCAGAATTGGCTAGCTTTTTTGAAAAACTAGAGGATTCTCTTGAAGGAAATCAAAAGAAAATCGCGGAGGAAATCATAAAGGAAATCAAGACCCGTATTCAGTTTTTATTGGATGTTGGCTTGGATTATTTATCACTTAACAGAAGCTCTAAATCCCTTTCAGGAGGTGAAGCACAGCGTATCCGCTTGGCAACCCAGATAGGTTCGCAACTGGTAGGGGTCCTTTATATTCTAGATGAACCAAGCATAGGCTTGCATCAACGTGACAATGAACGCCTAATCAATTCCTTGGTGTCCCTCCGGGATATTGGTAATTCCGTTATTGTTGTGGAACATGATAGAGATATGATTGAACATGCAGATCATGTTATTGATATTGGCCCAAAAGCTGGCAGACATGGTGGCTATATTATTTCCGAAGGAAAACCAGAAGATTTAAAATTGTACGATACACTAACAGCGGATTATATTACTGGAAAACGTGAAATCGCTGTTCCACATAATCGAAGAAAAGGAACTGGAAAAAAGATTGTAATTTCTGGATGTACAGGAAATAATCTTAAAAATGTCACGGCCGAGTTTCCCTTGGGTAAATTGGTAGGTGTTACGGGAGTCTCTGGCAGCGGAAAATCAACTTTGGTTAATGAGACCCTTTATCCGATAATGAATGCCCATTATTTTAATGGCGTTAAAAAACCCATGCCCTATAAAAAGATTACTGGATTGGACCATGTAGATAAGGTCATAGATATAAATCAATCACCAATTGGGCGAACACCACGCTCCAACCCGGCAACGTATACGGGCACGTTTAGTGAGGTTCGGGCTTTATTTGCAAAAACGACAGAAGCAACAATCAGAGGGTACAAACCAGGTCGATTCAGTTTTAATGTAGCTGGTGGCCGTTGCGAAACGTGCCAAGGAGGTGGTTTGAAGGTTATTGAAATGAATTTTTTGCCAGATGTTTATGTTGAATGCGAAACATGCAATGGCAAACGTTTTAATAGAGAGACTTTAGAAATTAGATATAAAGGAAAGTCTATAGCGGACGTTTTGGAAATGACTATCAATGAAGCCGTTGATTTCTTTGAAAATATCCCTAAAATCCACAGAAAACTAAAAACTATAAAAGATGTTGGTCTAGGTTATATATCCTTGGGGCAGCAATCCACTACGCTTTCTGGCGGAGAAGCACAACGAGTAAAATTGGCCACAGAACTTTCTAAACGGGACACTGGAAATACCTTTTACATACTTGATGAGCCCACTACAGGACTACATTTTGAAGATATTAGGGTGCTTATGGAAGTTTTAAATCAATTGGTGGACAAAGGGAATACCATTTTGGTAATAGAGCATAATATGGACGTGATTAAAATGATGGATCATATTATTGATATAGGCTACGAAGGTGGTCGAGGAGGTGGAATGATAGTGGCAAAAGGTACGCCAGAACAGGTTGCCAAAGACAATAAAAGTTACACAGCTAAGTTTTTGAAAAAGGAGCTGGACAGTGCCAAACGCAAAATTGCGTCGGCAGTTTAATAAAAAAGTACACACATGCGGAAAGAACAACATCATAAAGGATGGAATGAAATAAAAACAAATGATTCATGGGCCATATTTAAAATTATGGGTGAATTTGTCAACGGTTTTGAAAAAATGAGTGCCATAGGTCCTTGTGTATCAATATTTGGTTCCGCCCGTATTAAACCAGGAGAACCTTACTATGAGTTGGCGGTGAATGTTGCCAAGAGCATTGCAGATGCTGGTTATGGGGTTATTACAGGAGGTGGTCCAGGTATTATGGAAGCCGGAAATAAAGGAGCTCATTTAGCCGGTGGAACTTCGGTAGGACTTAATATTGAACTCCCCTTTGAACAACATGACAACCCTTATATTGACAGTGACAAAAGCCTAGATTTTGACTATTTCTTTGTGCGAAAAGTAATGTTTGTAAAATACTCTCAAGGCTTTGTGGTAATGCCAGGAGGTTTTGGAACCTTGGATGAGCTATTTGAAGCCATTACACTTATTCAAACCAATAAAATCCACAAATTCCCAATTATTTTAGTTGGATCTAAATTTTGGAGCGGACTCATAGACTGGGTCAAAGACACCATGTTAGGAGCAGGAAATATAAGCGCCAAAGACCTTGACCTTATAAAAATTGTGGATACAGAAGATGAAGTCGTAAAAATTATTGATGCTTTCTATAAGGGACGAACTTTTAGCCCTAATTTCTAATATATAGCCTTTGGTAAAAAAACGTTTCATTCAGAAAATTCCACTTTTATCTTTCTTGTTTATCAACCTAATTGCTTTGGGTCAACATAAGAATGAGATAAACGCTACTTTGAATGGGACAACCAAAGAAATTCAGATAAGACAAAAATTTACCTATGTCAATAATTCTGACCGAGGCCTTGTCACGCTTTACTTCAATGACTGGAACCACGCATATTCCAGTAAAAAAACAGCTTTGGCTAAAAAGTTTGGTGAAGAATTCAACAAGAGCCTTCACCTTGCAAAAGATAAAAATAGAGGGTTTACAAAAGTTGCCAGCATTGTTGACAGTGAATACATGGGATTGAAATGGGAAAGGACAAAAGCTATTGATATCATCAAGGTAATACTAAACAAACCCGTGGAGCCAGGAGCATCTGTGGAGCTATTTTTAACCTACCGGATTGATTTGCCAAGTAGCCGATATACTGATTATGGTCATGGTTACAGAAGAGGTTATTATTTACGGGATTGGTATCTTACACCAGCAGTTTTTGATGACAAATGGCATCTATACTCCAATAAAGATTTGAACGATCAAATTACCGATGTCACAAATACTGAAATACGTATTACCTATCCCAAAGGATTGCATTTGGCCACTAACTTCGAAGTGAATTCAAATACTGATTTTTCAATTGGAAACGAAGCACATTTAATCGGAACACAAAGAAAAAATAATCAAATCGTACTTACACCCACAAAAGATTTCACCAAACATATAACTCGCGATTTGACTGTAACCTCTGATATTGAAACTTCAAAGTACGATGAAATTTCCCAAGGAATATCCATTGATAAAATTGCCAGGTTCATCAAAAATAATTTAGGTGAATATCCTCATGAGAATCTTTTAGTCGCTGAAGTGGATTACAACAGAAGCCCGCTGTATGGAATTAATCAGTTACCGAATTTTATACGACCCTATAGAGAACAGTTTCAGTTTGAAATGAAGTTCCTTAAAACGGCCCTAAACAGTATCCTAAAAGAAACATTATTTTTAGATGAGCGCAAGGAAAAATGGGTTATGGATGGTATTGTTTATTATTTGTTGATCAAATATGTTGACGAGTATTATCCTGACCAAAAACTTACAGGAAAACTATCACGCTTATGGGGTTTTCGCTCTTATAACCTCGCCAAAACCGACTTCAACGAACAGTACTACCTGTTACAGATGTTATCTGTGCGAAGAAATGACCATCAGGCATTAGCTACTCCCAGCGATTCCCTAACACGATTCAATCAAAGAATAGCAAATAGTTACAAGGCAGGTCTGGGCATGGCATACTTGGGCGAGTACATTGGTTACGACAAAATTGACAGTACCATTCTGGAGTTCTATGACCAGTTTAAGCTACACCCTAATCTGAAGGCCAAAACGCTAGAGACGATGTTGAGAAAAAAGTCGACAAAAGATATTAGTTGGTTTTTTGATGAATATGTTGCACTTAGAACCAACATCGATTTTAAAATAAGGAAAGTAACCAAGACCGAAGATTCCATTTCATTTACGATTAAAAATAGAACCGGTTCCAATGTTCCAATATCCCTATTTGGACTTCAAAAAGATTCCGTGGTATCAAAGTATTGGTTTAAGGAAATTGACACTTCCCGTACGTTTACCATACCAAGAAACAAGGAAACACGGTTGGTTTTAAATTACGATAAAAAGATTCCTGAAGTTAACCAGAGAAATAACTGGAAAAGTCTAAATGGCTTTTTTTCAAGCAATAAGAAATTACAATTACGCTTTTTAAAGGATGTTGAAAATCCATATTATAATCAATTGTTTTGGGTGCCTGAATTTAAGTTCGATGTCAATAACGGTCTTTCCGCAGGTATCAGTTTAAACAACAGACCGATTATCAATCAACCTTTCTCTTTTGATATTAAACCAAGATATTCAATGAAAGAAAAATCTTTGGTTGGAAGTGTTGGTTTTAGAATACGTGATTTTTTCGATGAAGGCAAATTGAACTCCATTAATTACACCATGAACGCCAGTACGGCCTTCTTTGATATAAATTCTCGGTTTACAACAATTACGCCAGCTGTTAATCTTATTTGGCGACCCAATGATTTCATTTCAAATCGTAGGCAATTTCTTTTTGCAAGACTCAGAAATGTGTTTAGGACCATCGATGAAAGTATCATTGATCAAATCGACACTGAGCCTGATTTCAGCGTATTCAACATTAGATATGGTGATATTGACAACAATATTCTCAGATACAGATCTTGGGTGCTCGATGGTCAAGTGTCAGGAAATTTTTCAAAATTATCCTTCGAATGGGAGCAGCGCACGCTGTTCGACAATAACCGTCAATTGAACCTAAGGCTCTATGCTGGAAAATTCATAAGCAATACCAGCGATTCGGACTTTTTCAGCTTTGCATTGGACAGACCTACAGATTATCTTTTTGATTTAAATTATTTGAACAGATCCCAAAATGCTACAGGTCTTACCAGTCAGCAATTCATTCTATCAGAAGGTGGTTTTAAATCTATTTTTGATGACCGCTTTGGAAACGATTGGATTCTAACCGGTAACCTCAGTTTTAATGTATGGCAGTGGATTGAGTTATATGGCGATATCGGTGCTATTAAAAATCGTGGTGAAAATGCGAGATTTAAATACGATTCTGGGGTACGCTTGAATTTTGTCACTGATTTCTTCGAACTATACTTTCCTGTATACTCCAATAACGGATATGAAATTGCCCAACCCAATTATGGAGAGCGCATCCGGTTTGTGGTAACGTTGAGTCCAAAAACACTTATACGTCTTTTTACTAGAAAGTGGTTTTAGTTTAAAATATTCGCAACGAAATAGCGTTTTAACAAGTCATGACTGAATAATTCTTTATTATTTTAAACATTTTTTACAAAATTGTTACTTTATTAACAAGACTACTCATTGCTTTTCTGAACTGATTTTCGTAAATTTGCAGAAATTTGCAACCGTCTATGAAGCCAGATTCCAGCACTAGAAACGATATTTCCTTTGATGATTTTCAATCTCAAATCTTAAACGATTATGAATTGGCTGTTACCAGTAGGGAATGTAGTTTATTGGGTAGACGGGAAGTACTCTCCGGTAAGGCCAAATTTGGAATTTTTGGGGATGGCAAAGAATTGCCACAATTGGCCATGGCAAGAGCCTTCCAAGATGGAGACTTTAGGAGTGGCTATTATCGGGATCAAACATTTATGATGGCCCTTGGTCATCTTAATCCAAAAGAATTTTTTCACGGTCTTTATGCTACTACAGACATAGCAAAAGAACCCATGAGCGCTGGCCGACAAATGGGTGGCCATTTTGCAACACATAGTCTAAATGAAGATGGTACCTGGAAAGATTTAACAAAACAAAAGAACAGCAGTGCAGACATTTCATGCACCGCCGGTCAAATGCCACGGCTATTAGGTTTGGCACAAGCATCTAAAATTTACCGTAACCTTAAGGATATTGAACAAACCAATTTCTCCATTAATGGTAATGAAGTAGCTTGGGGGACTATTGGCAATGCAAGTACAAGTGAAGGGCATTTTTTTGAAACCATCAATGCGGCGGGGGTTCTTCAAGTACCTTTAGTAATGTGTGTTTGGGATGATGCTTATGGCATTTCTGTTCCTGCAGAATTTCATACAACAAAAGGAGATATATCCGAAGTTTTAAAAGGGTTACAACGTGATGATAACAATGATGGATATGAAATTTTAAAAGTTGCTGGATGGGATTATACTGCGCTCATCCATGCTTTTGAAAATGCATCAGAAATAGCAAGGGAAAATCATGTGCCGGTTTTGATTCATGTAACGGAACTTACCCAACCGCAAGGCCATTCCACTTCAGGTTCACATGAACGTTACAAATCTGAAGAGCGACTATTATGGGAACGTGAGAATGATTGTAACAAGCGCTTTCGAGAATGGATTCTTGAAAATGGCATTTATACCGAGGAAGAGCTGAAAAGCTTGGAAAGGGAAATAAAACAAAAGGTGCGTGCTGCAAAAAAAGAAGCGTGGGCAGAATTTCTAAGACCACATCTTGATGCAAAAAAACAACTGGTCCAGCTACTTGAAAATGCTGCTCAAAAAAGTGCCAATCGTAGTTTTATATCAAAATTGAAGAATGACCTTATAGCCATTGAAGAACCACTAAAAAAAGATTTAGCGGTAAAATCAAGAAGGGCTTTAAGGTATCTTCTAGGAGAAACAGCACAAGAAAAATTAGCACTTCAACAATGGACTGAAAACTTTATGGCTGCAACACAGCCTAGATTTAGTTCTCATCTCTATAGCGAACAGGCCAATAGCGCCCTTAGCGTTGAAGCTTTTGAACCATCTTATTTAAATGATGCAGAGCAAGTGGATGGGAGAGTAATTCTGCGTGATAATTTTGATGCACTTTTTGAAAAATACCCAGAAGCATTGGTTTTTGGAGAGGATACCGGAAATATTGGTGATGTAAACCAAGGACTTGAAGGACTACAAAAAAAATATGGGCCGCTTCGAGTTACAGATACGGGAATTCGTGAGACGACCATTATTGGCCAAGGTATAGGGCTTGCTCTAAGAGGATTAAGACCCATTGCAGAAATTCAATACTTAGATTATATTCTATACGCGCTGCAAACCCTTAGTGATGATTTGGCAACATTATTATACCGTACCGCCGGAAAACAAAAAGCGCCTTTAATTGTAAGAACTCGCGGGCACAGATTAGAAGGTATCTGGCATTCTGGATCGCAAATGGGCGGATTAATTCACCTTCTTAGGGGAATGTACATTTTGGTGCCTAGAAATATGACCCAAGCTGCTGGATTTTACAATACATTAATGAAAAGTGATGAACCTGCGCTGGTTATTGAAAGCCTTAATGGTTATCGCCTAAAAGAGAAAAAGCCTGAGAATCTTGGTGAATTCTGTACTCCTATCGGAAAAGTGGAAACCATAAAAGAAGGCCAGGATATTACGCTACTTTCTTATGGATCTACATTAAGGATTGTTGAAAAAGTTGCGGAAGAATTAATAGAGGTTGGTATTGATGCCGAGGTCATAGATGCCCAGTCTCTTCTCCCCTTTGATCTTGAACATGACTTGGCAAAGAGTTTGAAAAAGACAAATAGACTTCTTATTATTGATGAGGATGTGCCTGGCGGGTGTTCTGCATATTTGCTTCAAGAAATTATTGAAAAACAAGGAGCTTATAAATATTTAGATAGTGCACCACAAACACTTACTGCCAAAGCTCATCGCCCTGCATATGCTTCAGATGGTGATTATTTTTCAAAACCAAATGCAGAAGATATGTTTGAAAAGGTATATGAAATCATGAATGAAGTTGACCCACAATCTTATCCTGCAATGGGTTAAACCGCAATAACTTCAATATTGAAATCTACTTGGCTTTCGACTTAACTTTTTTTTTTAATAAATAATTATTGTTTTCATTAAGACATAATTTATACTTTCACGAAAATTAAATTCCCCCTTCAATGAAAAACAATATTCTAATACATTTGGGACTTGCTCTTCTTAGGATTGTCCCTTCTGCTTTTATGTTGACCCATGGTTACCCAAAATTTCAGAATCTTATAAGTGGTAATACTGATTTTCCCAATCCATTGGGGATTGGTCAGGCTCCTACCCTCTTCTTGACTGTAATTGGTGAGTTTATATGTCCTATCCTTATAATCATTGGCTTTAAAACTCGTTGGGCCGCTGTTCCCACAACAATTACAATGCTTGTTGCAGCCATAGTAGTTCATGGAGCCGACCCTTTTGGGAAGAAAGAATTGGCATTGCTTTATGCTACAATTTTTATTGTTGTTTTCCTATTGGGACCTGGAAAATATAGTGTAGACAAGAAATAGGTCTATGCAATTTTTATAAGCAGTTCTTTTAGAAGATCGGCTTGTGCGATATTGTTTGCTCCAACTCCTTTACTTTTTAAATCCAGTTGTCGTAAACTTGAGATTATCCCACTCACACTTTTCATGGGATAATTTTTTGCCGCAATAGTAAATTCATTTACAAAATATGGATTTATACCAAGCGCTTTGGCCACGTTGCCGGGAGAATGGTCGTTAAGCCCATGATATTGCAAAAGTTGGGTGAAAAAAGTGTTCAACAAGGTAATGGTAACCACAAATGGATTATCCTTGGGGTTTTGCGAAAAATAATTAATAATACGGGTGGCCTTACCCACATTCCTTTCTCCAATAGCTTTTTTAAGTTCAAAATTATTGAAGTCTTTACTGAATCCAATATGCTTCTCAATCAGCTCTGGTGTAATTTCTATTGTTTCCGGCACAACTATGGCCAACTTATCTAATTCATTACTGATTTTACTTAAATCAGTCCCTAAAAACTCCACAAGCAACATACAGGCTTTTGGGGAAATCTTGCGTTTTCTTCCGCTTAATGTCCTCCGTATCCATTCAGAAACCTGATTCTCATACAGTTTTTTACTTTCAAAAAGTTCACCATTTTTTTGAATGGTTTTATACAGCTTTTTTCGCTTGTCCAGCTTTTTGTATTTATAGCAAATTACAAGTATGGTAGTAGGTTGCGGATTCTCAACGTAAGCACTAAAGTTTTCAATGTTACGAGAGAGATGCTGCGCTTCTTTTACAATGACAACCTGATATTGGGCCATCATAGGGAAGCGTTTGGCATTTGAAATTACGTCATCTACGCTGGTTTCCCTTCCATAAAGAACCATTTGATTAAATCCTTTCTCTTCTTCCGTCAATACATTATCCGAAATGTATTTTGAAATCTTATCAATATAATAGGGTTCATCACCCATCAAAAAATAAATAGGTTTTGGTGTCCCTTGATTAATGTTCGCAACAATTTCCTTTATCCTATCCATTCAGAAAAAATCATCAAATTTGTCCAATGCAAGCGTTGAACTTTCCCAAGTATTCGTTTAGAATCAAAAATAGCGAAAATAGGCTCCATATCTTTGATGTGATTCGTAAAAAATTTGTGGTACTACAACCGGAGGAATGGGTGCGTCAACACGTAATTCACTATTTAATTTCAACAAAAAAATACCCCAAGAGTCTTATCAATATAGAAAAGCAACTGGTTGTCAACAATCTAAAAAAGCGTTATGACATTGTCGTTTTTAAACCAAATGGAGCTATAGAAATCTTGGTAGAGTGCAAATCACCAGATATAAAAATTGATCAAACCACGTTTGATCAGATTGCACAGTACAATTATCTTTTAAAATCCAACTACCTAATGGTGACCAATGGTATTGACCATTATTATTGCGAAATGGATCTTGAAAATGAAAAATATAGGTTTTTGAAGGAATTTCCTGATTTTAGCCGTTAATTTGCTCCCGTTTTGAAAGTCGCCGTTGTCATACTAAATTGGAACGGGAAGACATTGCTAGAAAAATTTCTTCCCTCGGTTATTGCCCATTCACATGGAGCAAGTATATATGTTGTTGACAATGCCAGTACAGATGATTCTGTTGCATTTATAAAAGATACCTACCCAACTATAGGTATTGTCCAAAATGCTACAAACGGTGGGTTTGCAAAAGGATACAATGATGGATTAAAGAACATCGAGGCTGATATTTTTTGCCTTTTAAATTCTGATGTTGAAGTCACCGCCAATTGGTTGAACCCTATACTCAAGGCTTTTAACAAAATCCCCGAAGCAGCCATCATACAGCCCAAGATATTGGATTTAAAACGAAAGGAATATTTTGAGTATGCTGGTGCAGCAGGTGGCTTTATTGATAAATTGGGGTATCCGTTTTGTCGTGGTAGAATATTTCAAGCTTTGGAAAAGGATGAAGGTCAATACGATGATATAAAAGAAGTCTTTTGGGCTACTGGTGCCTGCATGTTTATTAAGAGTGATGTTTTTAAAGCCCTTAAAGGATTTGATGAAGATTATTTTGCCCATCAAGAAGAAATCGACCTTTGCTGGAGGGCCAAAAATTCAAATCACAAGGTATATTATGTAGGAGAGAGCCAAGTATATCATTTAGGGGGTTCTACCTTAAAGAATATGAACCCAAAAAAGACATTTCTTAATTTCAGGAACTCTCTGTATTCCATCACCAAAAACCTGCCAAGAAAAAAGGCATTATCCATAATTTTTTTGCGACTGATATTAGATGGTATAGCCGCTTTACGTTTTGTTTTTCAATTTAGGTTTAACCATTGCTTTGCCATTCTGCGCGCACATCTAAGTTTTTATGCTAACTTTAAGAGGTTTTACAAAAAAAGAGAAAAAGCTAATTTTATATTAAAGTACTATTCAACAACATCCATAGTCTGGTCTCATTTCGTACATCAAATAAAGAATTTTAACATTTTAGTAAAAGATTAACGATGGCGAAATATTTAAAATTTCATTTTTATCTAATTTTGCCTGACCATTTTAGCATTGATATTTAACAATCCTTAATTTATACATTCAGATTATGAAAAAAGTTTTCCTAGGAACATTAACAATGGCAATTTTATTGTCATCATGTGTATCACAAAAAAAATATGCTGAGCTAGAAGCACAGCAAAAAGAAACCCAAGATCTTTTGAACTCGGCAACTGTTAAACTTAACGATTGTTTAGAGGAGAAAGCGTCTGCAACTTCAAAATTGCAAACCCTAGAAGATCAAAACGCGTTTTTGAAAGCAAACAACCAAGAGTTGATCAACAACATGGGTAATTTGACTACATTAACCACAAAAGGTGCTGAAAATCTTGAAAAATCTCTTGAAAGTCTGCAAGAAAAAGACTTAACCATTAGAAAGTTGCAAGATGCTGTTACAAGAAGAGATTCTGTAAATCTTTCTTTGGTACAAAGTTTAAAAGGAGTTCTGGGCAATTTGGATGATGAAGACATTGAAATAAGTGTTGAGAAAGGTGTGGTCTTTGTTTCTATTTCTGATAAATTGTTGTTCAGAAGCGGAAGTTACAACATAACCAATGCTGCCAAAGGAGTCTTAGGCAAAGTTGCTAAAGTTGTAAACAACAAACCAGATTTCGAATTTTTAGTAGAAGGGCATACGGACAACGTTCCTTATTCTAGTGGTGTTTTGGTAGACAACTGGGACTTAAGTGCAAAAAGAGCAACAGCTATTGTAAGAACATTGCAAAAAGATTTTAACGTGGCTCCTGAACGTATGACCGCTGCCGGAAGAAGTTTTTATGTTCCATTGGCATCAAACGATACTGCAGCTGAAAGGGCAAAAAATAGAAGAACGCGTATTGTTGTTCTTCCAAAAATTGACCAATTCTATAACATGATAGAAGAAGGAATGAAAGATCCTGCAATTGGTGGGTCTGGAAAATAATTTATATTATAAAGTAAATTTAAAAGCGGCCTTAGGGCCGCTTTTTGTTTTTAGAAGCTTTCTTAAAAAATATCCAGACTACCTTTACCTTCCCTTATAACTTCAGGCTGCCCAGTGGATAGATCAATAACTGTGGAGGCTATGTTTCCGCCATATCCTCCATCAATAACTATATCCACCAAATTCTCCCATTTCTCAAATATAAGTTCTGGGTCGGTTGTGTATTCTAAAATATCATCTTCATCATAGATAGAAGTAGAAACAATAGGATTTCCCAATTCTTTGACCAAGGCCTTTACAATCTCATTATCAGGCACTCTTATCCCTACGGTTTTCTTTTTTTTAAAGTCCTTCGGAAGGCTGTTATTGCCCGGGAGAATAAAAGTATAGGGGCCGGGAAGGGCTCTCTTTAAAATTTTGAACGTTACCGAATCTATTTGTCTTACAAAATCTGAAAGGTTGCTTAAATCTGCACAGATAAAAGACCAGTTCGCTTTTTCCAACTTTATACCTTTTATACGGGCAATTTTTGCCAAAGCTCTAGAGTTCGTGATGTCGCACCCCAGACCATATACGGTATCAGTGGGATAAATAATCAACCCGCCTTTTCGTAGCACCTTCCCAATTTTCTCTACTTGTTTAGGGTTTGGGTTTTCTTCATAAAGCTTTATCAGCTCCGCCATGTGAGTTCCGTTTAAATAAAATCATTTTAAAAATTTGAAATGCAATAATCTCTCATAATCTGATCAAATACAAAATAACAAAGATTATGCACAAAACCTATGGTTGAATTGAACCAAGGGTTGTCAAAACCCTAATTTTTAACCTTTAGTGCATCCCTTTGATCAAATACGCTGTTTATCAAATGAAAAAGGTCATGAATCCATTTCTCCCAGTACCACACTAAAAAAATGACCAATTTTATTTTGATTTTAATCTAATCAGCATAAATCATGATGCTTAGCCCCTACATTAAAGCCTTGACTTTTTTTCTCCTATTGGTTTCATTAAGCTGCTCTAATCAAAAGGTAGAGAACAAATTATATGCTAAAAATTATAGCTTTGATAATGGGAAACAAGTAATTGATAGTTTAGATGTATTACTACAAAGACTATCAAGTATTGACCCAGATAACTCTTCATTTTCAGAATCTGCAATTCTTGTCAACGAGCATATCAGAAAGACAATAGAAAAAGTGAAATCTCCAAAGGTCTTGTATGAGATAAGTACATCATACTATTACAAAAAACATGATTTTACTTTCGCTATATCAGATAATCAAAAGATAGGGATATTCTCTTGGGATACCAGAATCGGTGAGTCTTTGATAAATTATAAAAACATTGTACTGTTTACTGTAAACAAAAAGATTGTCCCTACATCACTAAACGGGAATCCGGCATGCTACAATGAAATTTATACTTTAAAAACAGAAGGAAAACACCCTCTATACCTCTTTCACGGGTGGGGGAAGTCTTCCGCAATGGAATATTATTACAAGGTAGATGCATATACTTCTGTTAATGAAGGTTTAGAAGAGGCCAATATATTTCCAAATAACAAAAGCTCCATGGCTTCTTACTATAGCATTGAGGATTTGGGTTTTGAGTCTCAAATGGATTTTAATATAGAAAAAGATGGGTCATTAATTTTAAAACCAGAAGCTTGGGGTTCAACCGTTGTGTATAGACCTATGACATTCAATGGAAAGACCTATGATAATGAACATTTAAGAGAAGAAATAGACTTAAGTAATGTGTCAAAAGAAAAGGATTTTGAGCAAAGAAATTCCTTTAATTTTTTAAATGGTTCAGAGCTTCCACTATCTAAAAATAAAGAAGGAGAAACAGATATCTATAAATTTAATGACCTATTGGAAATACAAGTGACCAATAATTATAAAAAGAAAAATACAGAGGTTTCTATTTATTCATCAAGTATTGATTCCCTAACGTTTAACTTAAAAGATGTAGCTAGTTTGATTGGAAAAAAGAACGAATTTCTTTTCTTTTCGGGTAGTGGCGCCTCAGAGAATTGGCCTTTGCTCATTTATAATATGGAAAGTGAAAAACATGTTTTATCCAAACACATGGCGAAAGCCCTAATAAAAAAGCGGGAAATTCTATTTGCAGAATTGGTAGATGCTACAAGCAATAATGATATTAGAGAAATTGACTGTAATCTAGATTATGGAGATCAAAAAGGATATTTCAATATTTATACGTTTCCTTTTAACCAAGAAAACCCCATTGTGGAATTCACTGATCAAGTCTTTTGTGGATACGTGCAATAGTTAAATCATTCAAAATGAATTTTGGAGTACTCACACAAGCCTTTTAATCCTTTACCCTTCTAAAATCTCTAACTTGGCAAAGCGGAGCAGTAGTTTTTTAATATCTCCTCTTTCAAATTGAATCTCAGCTTTTTTATCATTACCAATTCCTTCAATTTTTAAAACCTTTCCTTTTCCAAAACGGGTATGGTTTACCAAAGAACCTTCAACCAAATTAGGGTCAATAGAACCTGTATTATTCGCTGGAGCTGCTAGTTCAGGTTTTAGTTTTCTAAGTTTTCGTAGTTGATTTTCATTGGGTTTATGTACAGCTGGAGGTGCTCCGTTCTTTGGTTTTATTTGACGTAACTTGCTTTTATCCACATCACCAAAAATATCAACATCAATCATGGATTTATATCGATAGCCATCATTAACGGGAGTAAGATTCTCAACATATTGCTCATCAATCTCTTCTAAAAACCTGCTGGGCTCTGCATCAATAAGTTTTCCCCACCTGTATCGATTTTGTGTATAGGTAAGAAATGCTTGTTTTTCAGCCCTGGTCAATGCCACATAGAACAATCTTCGTTCTTCTTCCAACTCACTTCTTGTGTTCATGCTCATCGCAGAAGGGAACAGATCTTCTTCCATCCCAACAACATAGACATAAGGAAATTCCAGTCCTTTGGCCAAATGAATGGTCATTAATGCTACACGGTCATCATCTCCTGTATCCTTATCTAAATCTGTTGCCAAGGCAACATCTTCCAAAAACTCTGATATCGCTCCAGTAGCATCTGCCAATTCTTTCTGTCCTTCTACAAAATCTTTTATTCCATTCAAAAGCTCTTCAATATTCTCCATTCTGGCTATGCCTTCAGGAGTGCCATCTTTTTTGAATTCCAATAATAATCCTGTCTTTTTAGTAACATGTTCTGCAAGAGTAAAAGCGTCAGAACCTTCGTTCATAATCTGAAAACTCTTGATCATCGTTACAAAATCGCCCAGCTTACGCTTGGTTCCCGTATTGATTTTCAAATCGAGTTTTTCCATGTGTTCCATCACTTCAAAAATGGAACGGCCATAGTGACTGGCAGCTACAACCAATTTATCAATGGTGGTTTGACCAATGCCCCTTGCAGGAAAGTTAATCACCCGTTTTAAAGCTTCTTCATCCTTTGGATTAGTAACCATTCGCAAATAAGCCAGTACATCTTTGATTTCCTTTCGTTGATAAAAGGAAAGACCTCCGTATATTCTGTATGGAATGTCCCGCTTCCGTAAAGCATCTTCTATGGCTCTTGATTGAGAGTTGGTTCGGTACAAAACGGCAAACTCTCCATTTTGCATTTGCTGCTGCATTTTATTCTCAAAAATTGAACTGGCTACATACCTACCCTCTTCTGCATCAGTAATACTTCTGTGTATTTTTATTTTACTCCCTTCATCATTGGAAGTCCAAACTACTTTTTCCAGTTGATTTTTATTCTTGGCAATAATAGAATTGGCAGCATTTACAATATTCTTTGTAGATCGATAATTTTGTTCCAAACGATACATTCCCACATCATCATAATCTCGCTGAAAATTCAAGATATTACTGATATTAGCACCCCTAAACGAATAGATGCTCTGGGCATCGTCCCCAACTACACAAATGTTCTGGTAGCGATCGGACAATGCCTTTACTATGAGGTATTGGGAATGATTGGTATCCTGGTACTCATCTACCAGTATATACCTAAACCTGTCCTGGTATTTCATCAAAACCTCTGGAAAACGCGTCAACAACTCATTGGTCCGTAATAAAAGGTCATCAAAATCCATTGCGCCTGCCTTAAAACAACGGTCCACATAATTTTGGTAGATTTCTCCAAGTCTGGGTCGCTTGGCCATGGCATCAGCCTCCACTAATTCCGGGTTTTGGAAATAAGCCTTTACAGTAACCAAACTGTTCTTATAAGAAGATATTCTATTTTGTATTTGTTTGTATTTGTAAATATCCTTGTCAAGTCCCATCTCTTTTATGATAGAAGCAATCAATCGCTGAGAATCTTGGGTATCATAAATTGTAAAATTGCTCGGGTAGCCAAGTTTATCTCCATCAAAACGCAGCAATTTTGCAAAAACCGAGTGAAACGTTCCCATCCACAAATTCTTTGCTTCAGAACTACCAACGATCGTGGCAATTCTCTTTTTCATTTCACGAGCAGCCTTGTTGGTAAAGGTTAATGCCAGAATATTAAAGGAATCCACGCCTTGATCCATCAAATGTGCAATCCGGTAGGTCAAAACACGGGTCTTTCCGGAACCTGCGCCAGCAATAACCATAAGGGGGCCATCTTTGTGCAGTACAGGGGCTCGCTGCGCATCATTCAATTCATCCAAAAAAGTATTCAAATGCTAAAGTATTTTAAGTAAACGTGAAATTAGCCAATAATGGTTTCATGCTAAAATCATCCTTTCAATACTTATAAACACGAAAGTAGTTTTAATTTGATTTTGAATATATTTAGACACTCAAGAGTGAATAATGCAACATAATTATTTTTTCCCTTTATTTTTTGGTTTGATTTGTTTAGTCGGAAGTGCTCAAAAGAAGCAAGCCGGCCCAGTAATAGAGAATTATGGTGAAGTTTGGTCTGTAGAAAATCCAGATTTTAAAACGGATGTAGATGCAGAGTTCAAAGCAGTTTTTGATATCATGAACAGCCCTAAATCTCATACTGAAATTAACAGAAGCATTGAAACTGCCGCCCGATTCCTGAACATGCACGTTCAAGGCGGTGTTCCCCAGTCACAACTTAAAGTAACTTTAGTGGTACACAATAAAGCTTCTAAGGATGTTATTGATAATGAGGCGTACAAGTCCAGGTTTGGCGTTCCCAACCCAAATTATGATATGGTAAAAACGTTGATGGATTCTGGGGTAGAAGTTATTCTTTGCGGCCAGTCTTCAAATTCACGGAAATATCCAAAAAATGAACTTATTTCCGGAACCAAAATTTCGCTTTCTGCAATGACTGCACTGATTCAGCTTCAAAATGAAGGTTATCGACTTATAAAATTTTAAATCCAACATACATGAACAAAATTTTCACACTTACTTTCCTATTAACAAGTTTATCCATTTGGGCACAAGGCCCCAATCTGGAAAAAGATTATTCAGCGGTTGAAAGCAAAGTAATTGAATGGAGACGAGATATCCATCAAAATCCTGAATTAAGCAATAGGGAGTTTAAAACTGCCGAGAAAATTGCAAAACATCTAAAATCTCTTGGTATTGAAGTACAGACCGGAGTAGCTGTAACCGGCGTTGTTGGCTTACTTAAAGGCAACCAACCTGGTAAAGTGGTAGCGCTAAGAGCAGATATTGATGCACTACCTGTCACCGAACGTAATGATCTTGCATATAAATCGGAGGTGAAATCAGAATTTTTAGGTAAAAGCGTAGGTGTCATGCATGCATGTGGACACGATACCCATACTGCCATTTTAATGGGAGTTGCCGAAGTACTTTCCAAAAACAAAGACAAAATCAAAGGAACAGTAAAATTTATCTTTCAACCAGCTGAAGAAGGACCACCACCAGGTGAAGAAGGTGGAGCATTGCTAATGGTAAAAGAAGGTGTACTCACCAATCCAAATGTTGATGCCATTTTTGGTCTTCATATTAACTCACAAACCCCAGTAGGAACTGTAAAATACAAGCCAGGGGGCAGTATGGCTTCGGCTCAACGTTTCGTAATCAATGTAAAAGGAAAGCAGACACACGGCTCTCAGCCATGGGGAGGAGTTGATCCAATTTTAATAAGTGCTAAAATTATTGATGGTCTGCAAACTATTATAAGTAGGGAAACTGAATTGATCAACGAAGCTGCTGTTATATCCGTTGGTAAAATAACTAGTGGAGTTCGTTCCAATATTATTCCTGAAAGTGCTGAAATGATTGGTACCATTAGAACTTTGGACTATGAAATGCAGAAATTCATTAATAAACGTATGGAAGAAATGGTACCTGCCATCGCAAAAGTTTATGGAGGTGATGCTACTATAGATATCCATACCTCTACAGCTATCACATACAATGATTTGGATTTGACCGCTCAGATGGCCCCTACCCTTAAAAAGGTAGCGGGAGAAGAAAATGTTACCATTCATAAAGCCATTACCGGCGCTGAAGATTTTAGCTATTTTCAAGAAAAGGTCCCAGGGTTTTATTTTTTCCTTGGAGGTATGACACCCGGAAGTACTGAATCTTTTCCACATCATACTCCAGACTTTAAAATTGATGACAGTGGCTTGTTATTAGGTGTAAAAACCATGACCCAACTGGCATTGGATTATCTGAATATGTAAAATGGATATCTTATTGGATTTTTTGGCGAATGTTCCTTGGTGGGCATGGATTCTCATATTTCTACTGTTTGTGGCAATACGTGACATCTTTTTTCAAAAAGCGCATACCATAAGCCATAATTTCCCAATAGTAGGGCATTTAAGATATTGGTTGGAAAGTATTGGCCCAGAAATGCGCCAATACTTTGTTGCCAATAACCGAGAAGAACTGCCCTTCAATAGAATAGAAAGAGGTTGGATTTATGCTTCAGCCAAAAAGGAAAACAATTATGAAGGGTTTGGTACTGATAGGGATATCTATTCTCATCAGCACATTTTTATAAAAAATGCCATGATTGGGTATCAAATGCCCCATAACCATCCGAATATTGAAAACCCATATTTTCTACCATGCGCAAAAGTAATTGGCGCCTACAACAAACGCTTAAAACCATATAGACCAGCCTCGGTTATTAATATCTCAGCTATGAGTTTTGGGTCGCTATCCGCTGCTGCAGTGGATGCCATGAACCATGGTGTTAAAAAGTGTCATGCCTATCATAATACAGGTGAAGGAGGCCTGTCACCCTATCATAAACAGGGTGGTGATGTCATATTCCATTTTGGCACAGGGTATTTTGGTGTCAGGTCTAGAGAAGGTAATTTTTCCATGGAAAAAATGAAAATTTTGGTGGATGAAAGCCCGTGCATCAAAGCCATAGAGATAAAACTGTCACAAGGAGCAAAACCAGGTAAAGGAGGTGTTTTGCCGGGAGCTAAGATTACCCCTGAAATTGCTAACATACGAGGTGTTGAAGTTGGAAAAGATGTCCTCTCTCCCGCCACACACAAAGCGTTTAGTTCAATTCCAGAACTCTTAGAACTTATTGAAGCGATAGCGCAGGAAACTGGACTTCCCGTTGGTATCAAAGCGGCCATTGGAAAAATGGAGCAGTGGAATGAATTGGCCGATTTAATGAAGAAAACTGGAAAAGGACCTGATTTTATTACCGTTGATGGTGGTGAAGGCGGTACTGGTGCGGCTCCTCCAAGTTTTGCTGATCATGTTTCTTTACCTTGGGTCTATGGGTTTGCATCGGTTTACAAAACATTCAAGGATAGAAACCTTACGGATCGTATTGTTTTTATCGGGAGTGGAAAACTAGGTTTCCCTGCCAAAGCAGCCATGGCGTTTGCCATGGGTGTTGATTGTATTAATGTGGCTCGCGAAGCTATGATGAGTATTGGGTGCATTCAGGCACAAGTTTGCCATACCAACAGATGCCCAACCGGAGTGGCAACCCAAAGTAAATGGTTGCAAAATGGCATCAATGTTCCTTTAAAATCAGACAGATTAGCTCAATATTTTAAAACCTTTAGAAAAGAGTTTATAGAAATTACACATGCTGCAGGCTATGAGCACCCAAGTCAGTTTACTATGAATGACATACAAGTAAATGTGGATGATGATTATCTAAGTAGTGATTTGGAAGCTGTTTATCGTTATAAAAAGACAGCAGTGCCATTTAGTTCCATGCAAGAACTTTATGACTGCGAATATCTTGGTGGAAAAACTGCTTTAGAAAAAACATCATAATTTAGCCTTCAAAATCAAAAAACAATAAATACGAATCTATGAAAAGACATTTACCTATTTTACTTGCGCTATTGTTTACAGCTGCAGGACTTTCCCAGAAAAAAAGCGAGCTTTTTGCGGAAATAGAGAACTTAAAAACCGAAATAAGAAATGTTGAGGATGAACTTGCACAGTCAAAGCGAAAAATCTCTTCAAGCGAGGCAAAAGCACAAACTTTAGAAAATGAAAATATAAGCCTCCGTGATGCTAATGGCACTCTCCTTAAAAATTTAAGTAGTTTTTCAGAACTTTCAAAAAAGAGCAGTGATAATGTCAATGCAACCTTAGCGGCTTTAGAACGGAAAGAAAAGCAGCTCAGTGGCATCAATGAAATGATAGCATCAAATGATTCCACAGCTATTGTTTTATTGGGGAGAGTAAAGCAGACCATGGGCAGCGAAGCTAAAGCTGATTTTGTAGATGGGGACATTGTAATATCCAACAGTTTAAACACATTATTTGGTTCTGACACTTCTTCTGAATTAACTGACTTAGGGAAAACTTGGCTAGAAAATGTGGCAAAAGTGATTATAGCCAACCCAACCTTAAAAACGAAAATAGAAGGATTGAATATTACAGGGGAATTTGGAGTAACCTTTGATCAGGTAAATGCCATTTCAAAAGAATTAGTGGACTCTTTTGAAGTTTCCACTGAAAATATTGGCATTTCCGTTAAAGATGGAAATTTTAAAGAAGGAATCGCCATCAGACTACAACCAGATTATAAAGGTTTCTATGATAAGGTTAAAGAAGATATGAAAGCTGGTAACTGATAGGAGCAAAAAAAAATGAGGAAACAATTACTTTGATTATTAAGCTTTCATACTATTTAAAACTTTGCTACGTTTTATCTCTATAAAATCAAAAAAACCAACTATTCCATGACTGGAGATAACATCTTTCAACTTTTTGCTTATTTATTGCCTGCTGTAGTAACCGGAGCCATTGCCTTTTACTTTTTTAGATTACATACACGAAATGAAGAAGGTCGAAGACGCTTTCTGCTTCATAAAGACTCCCAAAAAGACACACTGCCTGTTCGATTGCAAGCTTATGAAAGAATGGTTCTTTTCTTGGAAAGAATTTCAATTAACAGTTTGGTGGTGCGTGTTGCTCCAAAAGGGAAGGATAAGAATGATTATGAAAATTTGCTCATAAAACAGGTTGAAACAGAATTTGAACATAATCTTTCTCAACAAATTTATATGTCTGAGGAATGTTGGAACATCATAAAAGCGGCAAAAAACGCTACTATTCAAATTATAAGGTCTGCGGGTATGAGCGCGACGGATTCCCCAGATAAACTTAGAGAGGATATCTTAAACCAAACCATGGAAAAACAATCTCCATCAACCACCGCACTAAGTTTTGTAAAGAAAGAAGTAGGTGAACTTTGGTAATCCTTACTCCTGATGTTCAGGGTTTATAGGACTAGTTTCTTCATTTTTATTTTTTGCATATAAATAACCTCGTTTCCACCACAAAGTCATCCGTTCTTTATTAAAAATAAGGGAATTTGTAGTTAATACTGTTGGCGTATAGTAGAGATTTATGATTGCATCCTTTTGGTTGGCAACCAGTTTACCTATCCTGATGTTCTGATTCTCAATTCTATCCAACATAAAGCTAAAGGTTGTGGTCATTAGCTCAAACGGGTTTCTAACTGGCATTCTGTTTAAATAATTCACCTCTGTATGCAGCACCACAACATCTACTTCTGTGGCACCTCTTTTTAAAGCCTCTTCAATAGGAACTAAGCTACCCAGTCCACCATCTGCATATTCGCAACCATTTCGTTTTGCAAGACTCATAAATGGTGTATAGTTGGAAGAGATCCAAATCCAATCACAAAACTCCTCATACGTGCAATCATTAACGGACTTATATTCCACTTGATTCAACGATAGATTGGATACGGTAACCACTACATCTGTTATGCCCTGTTTTAAGGTATTAAATTCTTCCGGTGTTACGGATTCCCTTATTAAATGCCGAAGGTTCTCGCTCTCTCCGAATGTCTTTTTACCCTTTATGAAGTTTTTTACCACGTTCCAGTGGTTAATGGAAATTACTTCAACACCATGTTTTTTCTTAATCAGAAATGGGCAATTATTAAAAATACTCTTTTGGTTCACCGAAGAGTAAATTTGTTTAATCTTATCCAACTTGTTTAGGGCCAAATGGGAAATCAACAAACTTCCCGTAGAGGTGCCAACAAATAAATCGTATTCATGCTTGGCCTCTTGTATTAAAAATTGAGCAACTCCGCCTGCAAATGCCCCTTTGCTCCCACCACCAGAAATCACCAATGCTCTCATTTACTCAATGCTTTGTCTAAATATTGTTGTTGTTCTTGACCCAAAGATGGGTATATTGATTTAAGTCGGGCAATGCTTCCTTCTCCTTTCAAAAATTCCTTTAAAATATTGCGGGAAGATTTCTTAAAATGCCAAACATGATGACTACAAGCTTCAACGAGATTTTTAAGAGTTTCATCATTAAATCCTCCAATATTTTTCAAATATTGGAATGCCAAAAGTCTTACTTCAAAATGATACGCTGAACCTGTGTAACTGCTTAGTTCATCAAAATAACCTGGCTTTAGATTGGTATTATATTCCGGGCTTACCAACGCAAGGGTCAACCAAAGCAACCTTACATTCTTATTGGGCAAACCAATAACCTTCCTTGTCTTATCCAAATATGTTTTTTGATTATTTGGGAAATCTGTCCAGAGTCGATAAAGTGTGGCCTCCATAGTTTTGTAGCTCCTATCCAGCAAAAGACTTTCAAATTCCTCTTTTAGCAGTAAAGGTGTTTTCCCAAGTGAAAGTGCTACTGCCTGTCTAACTTTAAGGCTTTCTTCATTCAGTATTTTTTTTAGAAAATCTACCGATAAGTCGTTGCCATAATCCAAAATCAATCGGTATTTTAAATCATCCGACTGCAGCGCATCCCATTTATCTGTTATAATGGTTCCTGTTGAATCTGTTTTCTTTTTGATATTGTTTTGAATATCAAAGTAGGTGCAAATAGAAGTGCTTTTATCAATCAAAAAATCCTTCACCTTTTCAAAAGGGAACTCAGATTCTTGTAACCAGGTTTCTTCAAAATCGGAAAGTTTCATCCCAGATGCTTTCTCTATTTCCCAGATAAAATCTGAAATTGTAACATTTTTGTATGCATATTGAGACAGATAGTTTTGGACTCCCTGTTGAAAACTATGTTCCCCTACTCTTTTCTTGAGCATTACTAAGGCCCAAGCTCCTTTTTCATAAAAAGTAAGACTGCCGGCACTAGAATTGGTCAACGCTTCTCCATTTCCATCTCCTGAGAAATTGTTAAGCGCCTCAGCTGTCTCCAATAAACGCCAATAAAAGTATTCCTCCCCAAAAATCTTTTTTTCAGCCAAGTAAGCATAATATGTTGCAAAACCTTCATGTAACCAATGGTGTTCCCCGCTTTGTTCCGTGACCAAATTTCCAAACCATTGGTGTGCCAGTTCATGGGCATTTACATTGACATAATTTTTATCAGCAAAAGCAATGGAATCCACCATAAAAGTGTTGGAAAAAATAGTGGCTCCTGTATTCTCCATACCGGCATATAGAAAGTCTTGTACCGGTATCTGCTTGTAGTTCTGCCAAGGATATGGAATCCCTATTTCCTTTTCTAAAAAGTCAAAAATTTCTTTCGTATATCGATAGGTTGGTTCGGCTTTTAAACTGTCCTTAGGCTCATAATATAATTCTATTGGAATCTTAGAAGTTGAAGCTGTGGTCCTTTTTTCAAAATCGCCTATAACAAAAGCTACCAAATAGCTGCTCATAGGTTTGTCCATGTTAAAAGTCCATACTTCTTTGTTTTCTTTTACGACATTTTTTTCTACCAATTTTCCATTAGAAAAAACAGATAACCCATTTTTTGCTGTGATGTGCATATCAAACTCCACCTTCTCGTTCATATCATCAAAACTTGGTAACCAATGGCTTGTATATTTCCCTTGACCTTGTGTCCATATTTGATCGTTTGAAGGATTTTCATCTTCCCAACCTAAAAAATAAACCGTTTGTTTGGGCTTAGTAGTATATTCCAGTTTTATAATGTGTGAGCCTCCTTTCTTAAATTTTCTTTTGATGGAAATTGTTTTTCCATCATTGACAAATTTGACTTTCTCCATGTCTAACAAAACAGAAAGTAAATCTATGTTGACAGCATCCAAAAAAATGGAATCCACATCTTTAAGAACTTGAAATTCATATGCTACAGTGCCATCAATCCGTTTTTCCTCTGGAAATGCTTCAACAGAAACCCCAGCTCTGATAAAATCCACTTTATCCTGTATTTGGGACAATAACATATGTCCAAAAAGAAAAAAAAGAACGATGGGGCGTAGCTTCATGATTTGTAAATAGCAAAAGTCTTTCCAAATTACATATTTTAGTTTGATGAATCCCAATTTTCTTGAAACTCCCATTCCATATTTAAAAGGTGTAGGGCCAAATAGGGCTGATACCTTAGGGTCTGAGTTGGGTATTCAAACCTATAGGGATTTGCTGCACTTATTTCCAAACAGATATCTTGACAAAACCAGCTATTATAAGATAAATCAACTTCAACCCAGTGGAGCCGATGTTCAAGTGGTCGGAAAAATTATCCGTATTAAAATTGTTGAACAGAAACGGGGAAAGCGTTTGGTAGCCAGTTTTGTGGATGAAACAGGAGAAATGGAACTTGTTTGGTTCCGCAGTCATAAATGGATCAGGGAAAACCTGAAGCTGAATGAACCCTATGTGGTCTTTGGTAGAACTACGCGCTATGGTAGCACATTTTCTATGCCCCACCCAGAAATGGAGTTGTTATCTGAACATCAGAAAGGTTTAAAAATTGCAATGCAGCCTATTTATCCTTCTACTGAAAAACTTAGTGCCAAGGGGATTACAAATCGTGTTATTGCCAAAATGATGCAACAGTTGTTTTTGGAATGTAAAGGACAATTTCTAGAATCTTTATCAACTGCTATTTTGGATGAGCTAAAACTAATTCCCAAAAGCGAAGCGCTTTTTAATATCCATTTTCCTAAAAACCAGGATTTGCTTGCAAAAGCACAGTTCAGACTCAAGTTTGAAGAATTGTTTTATGTACAGCTACAATTAATTTCAAAAAAACTCCTGCGAAAACAAAAAATAAAAGGATTGCCCTTTGACAATGTGGGGGAAAATTTTAATACTTTTTTTAAGGAACATTTACCTTTTGAACTTACCAACGCCCAAAAAAAGGTAATTAAGGAAATTAGAAATGATATGGGCAGTAATGCTCAAATGAATCGGCTTCTTCAAGGTGATGTTGGTTCTGGAAAAACCATTGTAGGCTTAATGTGCATGCTGTTGGCTATTGATAATGGATTTCAAACCTGTTTAATGGCGCCAACCGAGATTTTGGCCAATCAGCACTTTAATGGGCTTAAAGAGCTCTTAGGGGATATGAATATCAACATATCATTATTGACTGGCTCAACAAAAAAATCAGCTAGGAACATCATTCATGAACAGTTAGAAAATGGGGAGTTAAATATTCTAGTGGGTACTCATGCAGTTCTAGAGGATAAGGTCCAGTTTAAAAACCTTGGGTTGGCCATTATAGATGAACAGCACAGATTCGGCGTGG